>OBUX01000002.1_pt1 | contig 576620 bp, 529 predicted proteins | sample 1501181 | NCBI WGS metagenome assembly OBUX01 (sample SAMEA2579935, study PRJEB22360) | human gut metagenome | biome: human gut; feature: human-associated habitat; material: faeces | place: Denmark | collected 2008/2010 | reverse complement strand
CTTTTATTTTTCCAACTTAAAAGCAATCTTTATTTTAAAAATTCGGATATAAAAATAAACATGTTAAGCAGTAATACTTAACATGTTTATTTGCTCTTTATTTCGAATATCTATTTTTTGCTTCTTTAATTTGGGTACTCAGTACCTCTTTTAAAGGAGTAAAACCTTTTTTAACTCGTTTTGAAGTCCAAAAATGGACTCGCTTTTTTCTTGCTTCTTTTACTTCTGGAAGGACTGCTCTTCTTGATAAACTAATCTGATTAGAGTATGGATCTATATCAATAACTTGTACCTTTATTGTTTCGCCAACTTGATACTCTCTTCCGATATCTTTAACATATCCACCATGTATTTCAGAGATATGGATCAAGCCTTCTACCTTGCTATCTAGCCTTACAAAAATTCCATATTGTTGTATCCCACTAATTTTTCCATGAACTATATCGCCAATTTTAACTTGCATACTATCTCATCCCTTACTAATATTAATTATAACTGTCTTTTTAATTAACGCTAAAGACATGACTTCTATGCTTAGTTTTTATGGAGGATTTCTTATAAAGATGGAAAAATATGATTTAGCTATTATTGGTACAGGTCCTATTGGACTTTTTGCAGCCTCTTTCGCTAATTTACACGGATTAAAGACAATTTCTTTTGATGCATTAGACGAAGTTGGCGGGCAAATTAATATGCTTTATCCACAAAAAAATATTAAGGATATTCCCGCTTTTCCTTCTATTAAAGGTGAAAAACTAGTTTCTCAATTACTTGAGCAAAACACTAATACTAAATTCATACTCTCTCATAAAGTAAAAGAGATTTCTTTTTTAGAAAACGAAAATATCCTAATCGATAAAACATATGAAGTTAAAAGTTTATTAATTGCTACAGGGCTTGGAGCATTTAAGCCTAAAACACTTCCTTTATCAACTACTTTAGACATACAAAAACATATCCATTACTCAATGCAGCATCCTGAAATCTTTGCTAACAAAAAAGTAGCTATTCTTGGTGGTGGAGATTCTGCACTTGACTGGGCGCTAGAGTTAGCAACCACATCAGATATATTTTTAATTCACCGTAGAAATGAGTTTCGTGGTCTTGAAAGCTCCGTCAACAAGCTTAAAAGTTTAAAAAATGTTGAACTTTTAACTCCTTATCTTCCAAAAAATGTGCAGTTAAACAATAATAGAATGGAATTAGTTTTGCATAAAGTTGGTGCAAGTCAAGATTTTGTTACTAAAAATGTTGATGAAATACTAGTTGCATATGGCTTCAAGAGTGATAATCGACAATTACGTAAATGGGGAATCAAATTAGACCATAATCTAATCGCTGTTTCTCAACAAATGCATACTAATCTTCCCCATGTATATGCAATTGGCGATGCTATTACTTATCCTGGAAGAGTACCAATGATTGCTTTAGGATTTGGTGAAGCACAAATTGCAATTAGCAATATTATGCAAGACCTATTTCCAGAAAAAACAATGACTCTTCATTCTACCAGTATTTAATTTGTGAAAGGAATATATTTTTATTTATGGGACTTATCGATTTTATTCTTCATATTGATGACCATTTAGTCACCATTGTGAATATGTTTGGAAACTGGACTTACTTAATCTTATTTGCAATTATCTTTATCGAAACGGGTCTGGTTATCTTTCCATTTCTACCTGGAGATTCACTTATATTTGCATGTTGTGCTATGGCAGCCACACCTAAATATAATCTTCATTTCTGGGTTTGCTATCTAATCTTCATAGGAGCTGCTGTTTTAGGTGATACGATTAACTATGAAATCGGACACTGGTCGCAAGCTGAAGGAACTAAACATAGTTGGTTCAACAAATTAATTAATCAAGATAAACGAAAAGCCGCTGAAAACTTTTTCGATCGACACGGCGGCATTACTATTGTAATTGGAAGATTTATTCCATTTATTCGTACATTTGTTCCATTTGTATCAGGTGCAAGTAAGATGCATTATCGAACTTTCATCATTTATAACTTTATTGGTGGTTTTCTCTGGGTAACTCTATTCTCTGCATTAGGATTCTTCTTTGGGAACATTCCAGTTGTCCAGGAACATTTCTCATTGATCGTGATTGCAATCATTTTAATTTCGGTTTTGCCAGTCTTAATTATCTGGCTAAAGAAAAAATTAGTATTAAAAAAGGAGCTTCGTTAAAGCTCCTTTATTTTTTTGACAAAATAAAGCAAGAGAAGTATAACTCATAAATTATTCCGCCAGTTGCAAAACAACCAGCAAAAAATTCTTCAGTTAATACGTTAATAATGGGATCAGTTGCAGGATTGAACAGCCAATCACCATTGTTGAACAAGAGATGGTGAAATGCTATAAAAAATTCATCAAAATTCATTAAAGCAAACGGTAAGATTATCACAGGTAAAATCATGAAAATTAGCGCTGTTGTTCTCGAAATATAAATATAACTCATTCTCTTTCTCATTTTTAAGAAAATAAGAATAAGTAATCCAACTACAAAAACAATTATTGCTAATTCAAATAATAACTTACACTCATAAAAATGACGCGCTGCGCTTGAAGAAGTCGGAAAATTAGACATCTGAAGTTTATCATTAAATGGCAACAATAAATAATCTAAGAGCTGTGTATAGTTCTTCATCACTGTTGCTAAGGTTGTTTTTACTATTAAATTTGTTTTTTGGATTTTTACAAAAACTGCTAATAACGGCCAGCTTAAAACTACTGCTCCCAAAGTAGCAGTAGCAAGAGCCATCAAACAATTGTAAACAACTGCAACGATTGGCTTTTTCTTCATAGTTTCCATTCATCCAGATTTTCTACAACGTAAGTTGGCTGCTTATCCCTTTCTGCCAATTGTTTCTTAGTAGTTACACCAGTCAAAGTTAACAAAGAGTCAATATTGCAGTTAACGCCTGCCATAATATCAGTATCATAGTTATCCCCAACCAAAATTGCATCCTTACCTTGAGCATTTAGCATCTTCAAAGCACTAGCCACAATAATTGATGACGGTTTACCAATATAAATAGGCTTAACACCTGTTGCTACTTCTAGCATTGTGCAAAGTGCACCGTTACCTGGCAATAGCTCATCTCCAGAAGGTAAATTTTTATCAGCATTCGTCCCAATGAAGGTTGCACCATTTCTAATCGAGCGAGTAGCCACGCGAATTTTATGATAAGTTAAATCCGTATCCATTCCAACTACCACATATTTAGGATTTCGATCATCGTAGTAGAAACGTTCATTTTTTAATAGCCCTTGCACTAATCCTGTTTGTCCAATGATATAAACTGGTATCTTAGCAGTATCTGGATTTTGAGCTAGCAAGTAAGACTCTGTAGCTAAAACAGGCGTATAAATATGATAAATATCTGTATTAACTCCGTGTCCGCGCAACTTATCAACTACCATTTGCGGCGTACGAGTAGAATTGTTAGTTAAAAATAAGTGGGGAATATTTTTTTCTTGCAAACGATGAATGAATCTCACGCCACTTTCGATCGTATCGCTACCGCGATAGATAGTTCCATCCAAATCAATTAAGTAACATTTATAATCTTTATGTTCCACAATTAGCCCTTTCTTTTCTTAATTACGAAGCCCCTATTTTTATGACTTCCCTTTCCACGTTGAAATTTTACAGCTGTTTTATGACCACCAATTCTTGTTTTGTGGACACGTCTTTCTTTAAAGTAGGGACGTTTAGAATGATAGCGATTATTAGACATGTTTTTTCTCTTATTTTGTCTGCCAAACGCAACCTTCTTGATCTGATTTTCTTGAGCTAGTCGTAAAACAAAATACGCACTGCCGGGATTACAATATTCCTCTAAATAATCCACAATCGCATTAGCCTTTTTATCAATTGCAACGCGATCTTTTTCATCATAAAATCCCTTTAATCTTAAATGCTCACTTGAAATATCCCCTACTAAATAATCGTACTGATCAAGGTAAGGATCATATTTTTCCTTTAGCAATTCAATATCTAGAGCATCTTTTACATTAGCTAAAATTTCATACTTTCGCCCATTAATCATTATCGTGTCTTCATTGACAATTACATGAGCCAAAGGATGATAAAGCGGTTGTTCTTTATCTGCTTCTTTATACTCCATTATTTTTCTTTCTATTTATCTATCGGGTATTTTTCTTTTAAATAGTTTCCAATTACAGTCCGTAAATAATCAGGGAACAAAAACTTGTTTTTGCCCATAATTGAAATGGTAGGGAAAAATGGAATTAAAACATAATGATCAAGCAAGGCAAGCGTATACTCTTTTTCAGGATCAATCTCTTTTCCGTTGATGTAGACTGTTCTACTTGCATGATCAACTTGAATACCTTTATAAACAAGATCGCCAAAGATTTTTCCTCTAAAACTCATTCCTTTAAGAGCAAACTTACTTAGAAAATGACGATTCTTTTCCATCTCCATTACCATGCGCCAAACATCACTTCCAAATAATTTAGTTTGCACTACATGCATTGGGTGAGGCAAAGCAGCTTGTAAATCAGCTTCTGTTAAAATTCCCTGATGAAATGGCGTTAAAAACAAGCCACTGTTTAAAACCGCAATATCAGTTCCAGCAAAATTACTAATTGCATCGAGAGAAACTTGAATTGCCGCCATTTTATCATTGTTAAATTTAGCAGGTAACTTTGCAATTTGACGTGATTGAAGCATCTGCTCACCTTGCTTACGCCAAGCAGTAATTTTAGCTTGGTCCGATTCTAAACTTGGTAAATCAGCTGTTTTGACAGTATTTGGCACAATTGACACTATCTGGTGGTTATCATTTAATTGAATCGCAATATCGCCGACATGCTGACCCCATTTTCCAGTCTGAGTAATCCATGTTTTGTTTACTTTCTCGCCCTTGGGCAAATAATCATGGCTATGTCCACCAACAATCAGGTTCACTTCTGGATAATGATGTGCAATATATCGATCCATCCTTAAGCCAATATGACTAACAATGATTAACATATCATATTGTCCTTTAATTGTAGGAAGTAATCTATCTAAAGTATCAGAAATCAACTTTACATGCCAATGGTTAGGGCCATACGTCATTGGATAAGCAGCAGTTAAACCAACAACTGCAATCCTCGTTTTCTTTTTAGTTTCAAAAATTTTATATGAAGTACACCATTTCGGCATACTTTCATCTTCTTCACGTAAGTTAGCCAAAATAACTGGAAAATTCGCATGATCAAATAATTTTTCTAAAACTGCATGTGAATTAGAAATTCCTTCATTATTACCAATTGTGATCGCATCATAATTAAATTCATTCATCAATTTAATATTAGCTTGACCCTCAGTTGCATCTGATAAAGGATGAGAACGATCCATAAAGTCGCCAGCATCAAAGGTAAAAGTTTGATCAACGCTTTTATCATTTTGCGCTTGATGTAAATATCTTTTTATTTTAGGAAATTGTTCAAAGTGAGAATGTAAGTCATTGGTATGAACAATACGTAATTTTTCCATACTTTACTCTCTTCTAACCAATATGATTGGCTTTTAATACTGTATTAAAGGCATCTAAAACTTTTCCTTTAGGTTTTTCCCACTCAACCCACTGCGGATCTTTCCAATCATCCTCATTAGTTAAAGTTTCTAGTTGATATGTTTTATTAATATATTCTTCGTATAATTGAAGTGCCTTTGTTCTAGCCAAATTTAGCTGAAGTATCCGTACTTTCTTTATTAATCCACGGTCTACGGCTAATTCAGCGATACCATTTTGATCAATATTTGAAATTTCATAATATTTAGATCCGTCATTGCGAGTAACTTCTTCGATTAAATCTAGTTGCTCATAAGCCATATTTCAGCATCTACTTTCTTAAAATGATTATTAACTACTATATTAATTATAGAAAAAAGTATACATCCATGCTATTGTTAAAAAGAATAGAGGTGTACACATGAAAACAAGCAGGCATTATTTCCTAGCCCTTTTTTTTAGTTTGATTTTTATTTTTGAATCGGGATTCCTAGTCATTGGTCACCGCGGTAATCCCAGTAAATATCCAGAAGAAACAATTCAAAGTGATAACTCAGCTTTTGCGGATGGCGCGGACTATGTTGAACTTGACCTGCATGTTTCCAAAGATAACGTCTTAGTTGTTTCTCATGACCGTGATTTAAGCCGAGTTGTTGGATCATCGGTTATTGTATCACAAAATAATTTCTCCTATTTAAACACCTTAAAACAAGCTAATGGTGAATCAATTATCTCTTTAGATCAATTATTTGATTACTACAAAGATAAACCTAACACTAAATTCCTACTTGAAACCAAAAAAACTAAACATAATAGTCCTAAAAATATGGAAGAATTACTTGCTGCCAGTATCAAAAAGTACCATATGCAAGATCGGGTAATGATTCACAGCTTTTCTGCACCGAGCTTAAAAACTATGAGTCAACTGCTACCAGATGTTCCAAGAATCTTTATTGTTGGTTCTTTGCAAAGAATTAATTTTGAAGTATTAAGTTACGTAAACGGGATCAATATCTCGTCTGATCTAATTACTCAAAATCCCAAGCTAATTAGCCAGCTTCATGCACTACATCAAAAAGTATTTGTTTGGGCTGAAATGAATGAAACGCCGAAGCTATGGAACTGGTTAATCAACAATGATGTTGATGGAGTTGTCACTAACTTCCCCGCAAGAGGCTATAAATACAAATTAGCTAAAACTGGTACTAAAAAATATGACGTCAATAAAGATGGAATTTACTTTGGTCGGATGCCTACTGCAATTAGTGAAAATCCATATCTAAAAGTGACAACATCAAAAGAACTTAACTTTTTAGACCCAGTTCATGTTTCTTCAGCTGTTATCGCCTCAGGACAAACTTTTTATCAAATTGGCGATAAGGAATTTGTTCCTGCCGACCTGGTTAGTTTAGACTTACAGCCAGAATGGATTCTGCCATATTGGAATTTAAGCATTATTAACCCTACTCAAAATCCAATTTTCACTTATAATAAACCTGATAAGCAATCTGGTAAAAAGAATCGACTTATGCCAAGAAAACACTATAAAATACTAGGTGTAAGTGGCGGAGTTAAAGATTTATGGCTTCTTACTAATGATGGCTGGGTTAAGTCTTCTAAAGTCTTATATTATGGCTTATTTAATAAAAATACATTTGCCTATAAGAATTATCAAAAACTTGATCCTGCTTATCGTCAAACAAACGTTGCCCTATTTCCCTATTTACCAGTTGAAAAAGTCCCAAATAAAAGCTTTTGGTCGACTTATTCAGATGTAAATGCTGTAATATTTAATCAGAGATAAAAATAAAGGAGTATGTTATGGAAGAACTAGATTATAAAAAATTAGCACAAGAAAAGAAGGATGCTATTTTAAATGATTTAAAAGAATTGATTGCAATTGATTCTTCTGAAGATTTAAATAATACTAGCAAAGAATATCCTGTAGGTCCCGGACCAGTTAAGGCTATGAAAAAGTTTTTATCATTTGCTAAACGTGACGGCTTTGATACTGAAAACTTTGATAACTATGCTGGTCGAATCAACATGGGTTCTGGCGACAAGCGTGTCGGTATTATCGGTCACATGGATGTCGTTCCTGCTGGTGAAGGCTGGAAGACCGATCCATTTAAGATGACTATCAAAGATGGCAAAATTTATGGACGTGGTAGTGCCGATGATAAAGGCCCATCATTAGCAGCTTACTATGGGATGCTAATTTTAAAAGAACACGGCTTTAAACCTAAAAAGAAAATTGACTTCGTAGTTGGAACTAATGAAGAAACTAACTGGGTTGGAATTGACTACTACTTAAAGCATCAACCTGCCCCAGATGTTGCTTTCTCACCTGACGCAGAATTTCCAATTATCAATGGTGAACAAGGCATTGTTACCTTAAAACTTGACTTTAAAGATAATCCAAACCAAGGCGACGTTAAACTTTGGACATTCCAATCAGGAATTGCAACTAATGTCATCCCTCAAACCGCTCATGCTCAACTTGAAGGCGATATTGATGGCATCAAAGAAAAATTCAACTTATTCCTTAAAGAACATAAACTTGAAGGAAAAGCAGAAATGCTTAGCGGTCGTCTTTCATTAACTCTAACCGGTCACGGTGTTCATGCTTCAGCTCCTGAAACTGGTAGAAATGCTGCTACTTATCTTGCTCTTTTCCTTGATAGTCTTAATTTTGATGGTCAAGCCAAGAATTTCTTACACTTCCTTGCAACTGTTGAACATAAAGACTTTAACGGTAAGAAGTTAGGTATTTTCCATCATGACGACTTAATGGGCGACTTAACCAGTTCACCAAGTATGTTTAACTTTGAAGGTCAAAATGCATACCTACTAAACAACGTTCGCTACCCACAAGGTATTGAACCAGAAGAAATGGTTAAAAACATCAACGAAAAATTTGGCAATATCTTAGATGCCAGAGTTGATGGCTCAGCAGAAGCTCCTCATTATGTTCCTGGAGACGATCCAATCGTTAAAACTCTTCTGTCAGTTTATGAAAAGCAAACTGGCAAGAAAGGTCATGAAGTTATCATTGGTGGCGGTACATATGGTCGTTTATTTAAACATGGTGTAGCCTTTGGTGCTCAACCAGAAGGTGCCCCACTTGTTATGCACCAACCAAATGAATACATGAAGGTTGAAGATTTGATTAATTCAATTGCTATTTATGCTGAAGCAATCTATGAATTAACTAAATAAATCAAAATATTAATAAATTCGTAAAAAAGGACAGCGTCAATGCTAGTCCTTTTTTTGCTATAATAGGGGGAAAGTAATTAACAAAGGATCCTGATCTGTGAAAAATTTAAAAGAAAAAATCATAGAGTTCCTAACTGCGGGGCCAGAAGTTAAAACACTTCAAAGCGAATCAGACGAAAGCCAATGGAAATTTTACAGCGGCATCGTTTATTTAACTTTACGTCGTGTTTTCCATTATTTGATCTTAATTGCAGTTTTTGGTTTATTTCTCCTAATTGGTTTTGGTGGTGGCTACGCCCTTGGCATTGTTCGCCAGCAGCCCATTCCAACAATTAGCGAATTAAATCAGCAAATAAACCATGCACAAAATTCAGCCACACTTTACTATGCTGGCAATAAAAAAATTGCTACGGTTCGCTCAGATACAGTCACCAAAAAGGCAAGTGAAAGCGAACTAACCCCTTTAGTTAAGAATGCTGTAACAGCTACTGAAGATGAAAATTTCTATATTCATAAGGGAGTTTTACCTAAATCCCTAGTTAGAGCTGTCCTTTCTGAACTAACTGGTGTTGGTGTACAAACTGGTGGATCAACTTTAACTCAGCAATTGGTTAAGATGCAGTTTTTAACTAGTCAGACCACTTGGAGAAGAAAAGTTACCGAAATGTTTTATGCTCATAAGATCGAAAAGCATTTCTCAAAAGAAGATATTCTCCGTTCATATTTAAATGCTGCTCCTTATGGTAAAAACAACCGTGGAGAAAACATTGTGGGTATTAAAACTGCGGCACAAGGTATATTTGGTAAGTCTATTTCTGAACTTAACTTGCCACAAGCTGCTTTCATTGCTGGTTTACCTCAAAGTCCATCTATTTATACCCCATATCGTTTAAACGGAAAAATTAAAAAAGACCTTGATTTAGCAATGCGCAGAAAAGATATTGTTCTATTTCGGATGTATCGAAATGGCGATATTAGTAAAAAAGACTATCTTGCAGCTAAAAAATATGATTTACGCGCTGATTTTCTTGCTCCTGAAAAAGCATCCAAACAAAAGAAGCAAAGTGGCTACTTATATAATCTAGTAATGAATAAGAGTACCAGTCTCTTAGCAGAAAAATTAATTGAGCAAGATGGTTTAAAGGTATCAGATGTTAAACAAGATACTAACCGTTATAATCAATACCTAACTAGTGCAACTGAATTACTTCATCAAAAGGGCTATCATATTAAGACCACGATTAGACAGCCACTTTATCAAACCATGCAACGTATAGTTAAGCAAAATAAATATGGTCAAGATAAGACATCTCGTGATTTTGACTCATCTACTAACAAGTGGGTTAATACTACTGAGCATGTAGAAAATGGTAGTGTCGTAATTGATAACGCAACTGGCAAGGTATTAGCATTCAGTGGCGGAGTTGACTTTAAGAACTCTCAAATTAACCACGCTTTTGATACTTATCGTTCACCTGGTTCATCTATTAAGCCATACCTAGTCTATGGTCCAGCAATTGAACATAAGCTGATTTCTAGCCAAACAGCACTGGCAGATTTCCCTACTAGATTTGGCAACTATATTCCAACTGACTATAATTCAACTGTAGAAAACCGGTTTATCTCAGCTCAAGAAGCTCTAAGTAAATCTTACAACTTACCTGCCGTAAACTTATACAGTAAGTTAGTCAACGATAAGAACATTAACTTGCGTCAGGATATGAAAAAACTCGGCTTAAACTTGAGTAAAAGCGAATTTGAAAACCTAGGTTTGGCCCTCGGTGGTACAGATTATGGTTTTTCAGTTGCCGATAATGCTAGTGCCTTCTCTAACTTCTATAACAATGGTAAGCGTGCTGATCCTTACTACATTGAAGAAATTCGAGATCCATCAGGTAGAGTAATTTATAAGCATAAGCAAAACCCACAAAAGGTCTTCTCTACTGGTACTTCTTACATTATGCAGAAGATGCTTCACCAAGTAGTAACTAAGGGTACTGCATCAAGTTTAACCGGTACTTTGAAGTTTAATTACAAGAACTTAATTGGTAAGACTGGAACCAGTAACGATTATCGTGATATTTGGTTTAATGGGTCTACTCCTGGAATCACGATTTCTAGTTGGATGGGTTATGACAACTTCTACGGTCACTCATACAACCTAGATTCTAATTCTAGTGAGACCAACTTAAACCTTTGGGCAAATATCGCTAATGCACTTTACGAAGAAGATCCATCAATTTTTAAATTAAATGATGCACCAAGTCCTCCAAGCTCGGTTTATAAAAATAGAGTCTTAGCAAGAACTGGAACATTACCAGGAACTGTAAGCTATGATGGCGATAATATTGAGCTTTCTGGTAAAAAGACTACTGCATTAAGTTTGTCCCCTGCTCCAGCTGCTACTGCTAGATTTGGTATCGGTGGATCAACTAAAGACTACAACCTCTTCTATGATTACTTAGAAGGCAAGAATAATGATTATGGCAAAGTCTTAATCTATACTGGCAAGACAATTTCTAAGAAGAAAAACATCAACAGCCTATTTGCTGTCGCTGATGGTTCAACTTCAGAAGATGCTAAAAATTATTACGGCAAAAACCACGAGGTTTACCGTGAATCAAATAATAATTCCTCATCTTCGACTAACCGAAATGTCGGAGCAAATGACCAACAAGCTCGAAGTACTGGTCAAGGAGGAAATAATAATGGTTCTTCATCATCTACTTCTACTAGGCGAAATCGTTCAAGTTCCACAGGTGAATCATCTTCTTCCGCGGAAAGTAGTAATTCCGAGAGCAACAATGCTGCAAATGATGTAAATTCAAATATTAGTTCTAATGAAGGTTCAGCTGCTAACACAAATACTAGCAGCGAGACCACTGAAGGCAGTACAGCCACTAATAATGGTCCAACTGCTCCATAGAAAAATATAGTTTTAAAATCAATAAAAACTGATAATCAAAATTAACGATTATCAGTTTTTTGTTTGACTAAAACTATAATTTTCAAACTAATTATTAAAATATATTGAATAAAATTAATCAAAGTATTATTATTTAAATCAAATTTTAATATTTAAAGGAGAATTAATGGAATTACTAAAATATTTCAAAAAGTTAAAATGGGAATTTCTATTAGTAGTCTTTCTCATAGTTGTTAATGCTGGATTTTTAACACTAGCAGGTATTTCTAGCGCTAATGCATTGAGTTCGGTTGCTAAATTACGTGCCGCTGAATTCTTTATGTGGGTTGCAATAATGGGCGGAGCCTATATCATTTATGCTATTGTTAATTGTCTTGTTAACGTAGAACAGACACGTTTATCTCAAAATGTAGACAAATTAATCAGAAATAGTATTGCAACAGACTTATCCAAGGCAAATTATGCTACTTTTCATAAACAAACTGTAGCAACATACAGTTCTTGGCTAACTAATGATATTACTACTATTAATAATTTCGGAATTACTGACTTTTTAATGATTGTCAGACAAGTTAGTGAAATAGTTTTTGGGATGCTTACACTAGCATATTTCAATATAAGTTTGGTAGTAACTGTTGTTGTCTTAACAGTTATTATGGGAATCGTGCCAAATATGTTTTCTAAAATCTTAGCTAAACGATCATTAGAATATACTCATGCTAACGAACGATTAGTTAATACAATTAATGATATATTAAATGGCTTCAATACACTCTTTTTAGCTAATCTCCCTCAGACTATCGTAAAAAAAATCGATGGTTCTTCAGACGATGTAAAAAAGCATACACTAAACTACAGTAAAACCGCTGGAATAACTCAAGCAATAACTAATGGCTTAGCATTTATTAGCCAAGTCATTATTTTAGGACAAACTGGTTGGCTAATCTTACATCATCTTACACCAGTTGGTACGATTAGTGGTGCACAATTCTTTGCTAGTACAATTTTCGCTGAATTAAGTGGTATTAGTTTTAATTGGCAGGAATTTAAGTCTATAAAACCAATAATGGAAAAATTTAAATCTGTATCTAACAATGAAAGTGAGCCGCATTCAATTTCTAATTGGCAACTAGGAAAACTCAACTTAAAGAATGTTTCCTATCATTATGCTGAAAATGATGAACCAATTTTCTATAATTTGAATTTAGATTTTATATTGCAAAATAAATATATACTAACAGGAGATTCTGCAGCTGGTAAATCAACGATTTTAAATCTAATTGGTGGTTTACTAAGAGACTATAAAGGAGAAATCAATCTTGGCAATATGAGTTACGATCAAATTTCAGATCATGACCTACATCAGAAAATTTCTTATTTACAGCAAGATCCGTATATTTTTTCAGCATCCCTAAAATGGAATTTAACTTTAGGAAAAAAGATATCAACTCAGAAAATTAATAAGGTAATCAAAGAATGTGGCCTAGAAGATTTAATTACTAAACTACCTAATGGAATTGATACAGTTTTAGATGATCAAGGAAAGCAATTATCTGGCGGACAAAAACAACGTATTGCATTTGCTAGAGAAATATTACGTGATACTCCAATCTACTTACTAGATGAAGCAACGTCTGCATTAGATAAAGCCTCAAGTACACAGCTCGAACGTTTGATTCTGACTAAACAGGATAAAACAGTGATTATGGTAACTCATCACTTAAGGAACGAAATCGAACAATTAGCTAACAAAGTAGTTAATTTAAATGAAATAAAAAATACAGCTAGTGAAACCATTTAAATTCACAATACAAAAAAGTACTGTTAACATCGACGTTTTTTCAACCGCAGAGTAACAGTACTTTTTTAATATTAACTTATCTACTTAGTAGAACTAGACTTCTTCAAAGTATATGGCAAGATAACATGAGCATCATCTAATTCTTCATCGTTCATCAACTTAGTTAACATTCTCATTGCAACAGCACCAATATCATAAAGTGGTTGTTGAACTGTAGTTAATTGCGGACGAACAATTTTAGCAACATTAGTTGATGCAGCAGAAATAATTTCTAAATCTCCTGGAATTTTTACACCTGCATCAAAAGCAGCATTAACAATACCAGCAGCTACTACATCACGTGTTGCAATAATTCCATCTACTTTGTCAGCTTTAATTTGCTTAAATAACTTATAGCCATCTTCATAAGTTTTAGCATCTTCATAGATATGAACATTCTTCAAATTATGTTCTTCCATGAAATCCTTATAAGCAACGAAACGGTTGTCCTTGTTAACATAAGCTTTACCGTCACCAACAACTAAAGCAAGGTTCTTCTTACCATTCTTCAACAATAAACCTAAAGCTTCCTTTTCAGCAGCCTTATAATCAATTGTTACACTTGGAAAGTCTTGGTTAGCATCAGCAGTACCAGCTAAAACAACTGGTGTATTTGTACGCTTGAAGATTTCTTGAGCCTTTTCACTCATTAAGTTTGACATGTAAATTACACCATCAACTTGCTTATTAAGTAAGTTTTGGATTACTTGATCTTCATTCAACAAAGTATTACCAACACTGGAAAGTAAGATATTGTACTTATACATCGTAGCAATATCGTCAATTCCTTTAGATAATTCAGCAAAGTGCATATTTGTCAAATCTGGCATAATTAAGCCAACTGTTGTAGTTCTCTTTGAAGCCAATCCTTGAGCAACTGCATTAGGTTGATAATGCAAGCGATCAATGACAGCTAATACTTTTTCACGTGTTTCTTTACGTACATTATTATTTCCATTTACTACTCTTGAAACAGTAGCCATAGAAACTTTTGCTTCACGAGCAACATCATAAATAGTTACTTCTTGCTTTTGCATAAATTTCTCACACTCCTGTAAAAACACTCTTTTATAACTTATCAAGAATATTCACACATTGCAACCGTTTACGACTAAAAACTCATTATTTTACCATATTATATGGTATACTCCCAGTATATATTAAAAAAGGAGCCAAAATTATGAACTTAGACAAGTTACAAAATTGGTTAATTTCAACCAATAATGACGTTGCTTATATTTCTGATCCAATCAGTATTAATTATTTCACTGGCTATAGCATGGATCCACATGAAAGAATTTTTGCTTTACTTGCTTTTAAAGACAAGCCTGCATTTATCTTTGCGCCTGAATTAAATGTTGAAGAAGCTAAAAATTCTGCCTGGGATGGTGATGTTTATGGCTATCTTGACCATGAAAATCCATGGGCAAAAATTGCTGATCTAGTAAATCAACGTGTCGGTAAACCTAATAATATCGCAATCGAAAAATCACATCTCTCAGTTGATCGTTTAGAACAATTACGCATTGCCTTTCCTGATTCTTCATTTACCAATAACGTTTCTCCATTCGTAGCTGAAGCACGTTTACGTAAAACCCCAGAAGAAGTAAAACAATTAAAAGCTGCCGGTGCAGAAGCTGACTTTGCTTTTCAAATTGGTTTCAATGCTCTTAGAAACGGCGTAACTGAACGTTATGTTGCTGGACAAATTGATTACCAACTAAAACTTCAAAAAGGTGTAATGCATACTAGTTTTGAAACGATCGTCCAAGCAGGTACAAATGCAGCTAACCCTCACCTTGGTCCAACAATGAACAAAATTGAACCAAACGAATTAGTTTTATTCGATCTTGGAACCATGCACAACGGCTATGCTTCTGACTCAAGTAGAACTGTCGCTTACGGCGAACCAACTGCTAAAGAAAAAGAAATTTATGAAGTCGACCGTGAAGCACAACAAGCAGCTATTGAAGCAGCGAAACCAGGTATTACTGCCAGCGAACTTGATGCTGTTGCTAGAGATACTATTACTAAAGCTGGTTATGGAGAATACTTTATTCACCGTCTTGGTCATGGTATTGGGATGAACGTTCACGAATTTCCACAAATCATGGAAGGAAACGACGTAGTTCTTGAAGAAGGTATGTGCTTCTCAATTGAACCTGGTATTTACATTCCTAACGTAGCAGGCGTTAGAATTGAAGATTGTGGTGTAGTCACTAAAAACGGTTTTGAAACCTTCACTAAGACAAGTAAGGAATTAAAATACATTCCAGTTAAAGACTAATCAAAAACCTGTTGATAAACTTTATCAGCAGGTTTTTTATTGTAAAAAAAAGAATCAAGCAAAACTTGATTCTCTTTATAAATATTTAATTTTAGTTATTTTCAGTATCTTCAGCATTGTTTAAGTCACTAACAGCATCCTTATCAGATTTTTCATCTTCGCCAAGATCTTTGTTAGTGTCATCAATTACGATATCATCAAAATCTCTTAATTCTGAATCATCTTCAACTGACTTAGGGAAAGAAGCTAATTGATTCTTAATTGCTTCAGTTCCTTTATCATACTTTTCTTTCAAATCTTGCAATTTTTCATTTTCAGCAAGTTTTTTCTTTACATCGTCAGTTGCGTCTTCTGGCAACAATAATGAGCCAGCAATTAAGCCAACACCTAAACCAACAACGCTACCTAATAAAAATCCACCAAGTTTACGCATAATTGTTCTCCTTTAATAAATATTAGTCTTCACCGCGACGACGTTTACGTCTTGCAAACATGCGACTAACTAGAGATGAAAAAATGCCAATTCCGGCTCCTCTAATACCCATACCAGAGAAGCGTTCAACCATTCTTCTTGATGAAGAATTGATGTCTGACAAGCTTTCACCTAAATCTGCTGCCGCCTTTACAACTGGTTCTAATTCTGTTACTTTTCCATTTACGTCAGCTAGAAGAGCATTACTTTTTTCTAATAAATCTTCACTTTGCTTCATTAATACAGAAGTTTGTTTCGTTAAATCATCAACAGCTGTATTAACGCTGTCCATAGTTGCGTCAACTTTTTTCATTGTCTTAGTAACTCTAACAATTAAAGGTAAAGTAAATAAGACCAAGATTAAAAAGGCAACTGCTGCAATTAAGCCAGCTAATGCACCATATGAAATTGACATAATCTATCCTCCATTAATTATTCCTCTCATAAAAAAGTCTAGCATTATTCCTCCCCTCAAGCAATGAAATAGTACCCAAGTTTTTGATATACTATTTTTAAAGAAATTAGATAAGGAGGGCATGAGTTGAACTGGTCTACTCTTCTAAAAGGAACTTCTACAACTAAAAAAACTAATAACATTGATTCCTTAATTAATTGGGACAATGTACTTCATACTTTATTAAGTCGTGGTATACAAATTATTATTACTACAATTATTTTCTTTTTAATTTGGCATATAGGGAAACGCTTATTAACGAAATATTTATTAAAGAATCCTAAATTTCAAGAACGTATGACTGGAAGGAAAAGAACTCTAGCTCAATTAGGAATTGCTCTTTTTCAATATACTGTTCTCTTATTTTATTTATATAGCGTTTTAACATTAATGGGAATCCCAGTCGGCACGTTGTTAGCTAGTGTAGGGTTAGTATCTCTAGCCTTAGGAATGGGCGCACAGGGCTTAGTTAGCGATGTCATAACTGGGATGAACATCTTAAGCGAAGGTGAATACAATATCGGCGATACTGTCAAAATTGGCAACTACACCGGAACTGTTCTCTCCTTTACCTTGCGCAATACCCACCTTAAAACTACTAATGGCGCTGTAATCTATATTCCTAATCGTAACATTACCGTAGTTGAAAATTTGAGTCATGGTTCACATTCCGGCTGGAGCATGGATATTAATTTAAATCTTTCAGTAGAAAATAATCTTACTGAAATTAATCATGCCGTTGATACGGTAAACGCCGCTTTAAAAGATAAGTTTAAAAAACAAATCAAAAAGGGCCCTCAAATTATTGGAATCATTAATCAAACCGGCTCAAGTATTACCTATCAAATTCATTTTCAAGTAATTGCAAATAGCCAAAGTACGATTAAAAATGCCTATCTCAGTGCTTATATCAAAGAATTCAATCAACGCGGGCTTAAATTCAGTCCCATGCCAACAAAACAAGAAAATAGTTCTGCATCTTAAAGGATTAAGCAACTAGACTTTTATCTATTGCTTAATCCTTTTTTATTGCACAACGCGAACTACTTCGCGAGCAATCATTAATTCTTCATTAGTTGGGACAATAAGTGCCTTTACTCTAGACTTAGGTTTAGAAATAAACTTTTCGCCATCTGTTCGATTAGCCTTAAAATCTGGTTCTAAACCCAAATATCTTAATGAAGACATAATACCAGCTCTAATGCCAGGATCATGTTCACCTACTCCTGCAGTAAAGACAACTGCATCAATTCTGCCTAACTCTGCTGCATAGGCGCCAACATAGCGAACAACTCGGTTAATGAATATCTTACGTGCTAACTTAGCACGCTTATCTTTACTTTCAATTAAATCACGCATATCAGAAGATACACCTGAAATACCTAATAATCCTGACTTATAATTCAAAACATCAATTGCTTCATCAATATTCATTCCGGTCTTATGCATTAAACGTTGCAGCGCTGAAGGATCAAAATCTCCACTTCTCGTTCCCATTGTTACACCAGTTAACGGGCTAATTCCCATTGAAGTATCATAAGACTTTCCACGTTTAACCGCAGTAACTGAAGCACCTGATCCTAAGTGGCAAACAATCAAGTTAACTAAGTTAGGATTTTTCTTAAGCATCTTGGCTGCACGCGGTGCAACATAAGAAATAGAAATTCCATGCGCACCATATTTTCTGATGCCATAATCTTCATAATATTCATAAGGAATCGAATATAGATAGTGGATTGGATCTAAAGTTTGATGATAAGAAGTATCAAAAACCGCTACCTGTGGAACATTAGGAACAATTTTCAAAAAGGCCTTGATTCCATTTGCCTCAGGAATATTGTGCAAAGGTGCAAGTTCACCTAAATCAAATATTTCTTGTAACTCTTTGTCACCAACACGAACAGATTCCTTAAATATTTCACCGCCATTTACAATTCGGTGACCAATTCCAGTAATTTCTCTCAGGTCTTCAACTACATAAAATTTTTTCAAATCCTCAATTAAAAGCTTCACTGCCTCTTCTTGATCATGAATAGGCATATTTTTGATATATTCTCGGCCATTACTTAGCTTGATTTTAAAGACAGCATTTTCCATCCCCACTCGATCAGCCATTCCCAAAGCAATGACTTTTTCATCAGGGAAAGAAAATAATTTATATTTAAAGGAAGAGCTTCCTGAATTAATTGCTAAAACTTTTTTCATACGCTATAACCTCAATTTCAACTAAACTTACATTTATCAAGTAAACTCATAATTTTAGTATAGCGCTTTCATCTTAACAATTAAAAGTAGAAAATAAAAGAACTTATCCATTAATCAGAATAAGTTCTTCGAAATTTATTTATTTTCCATCTTTTTCCACCAGGCTGGCAATTCAGTAAGTAATTTTCTCAAAGCTTGACCTCGATGAGAAATTGCATTCTTTTCATCCACTGTCATTTCAGCAAACGTTTTGCCCTTATCAGGAACAAAGAAAAGCGGATCATAACCGAAATTGCCTTTACCTTGTGGATAAGTTAAAATTTCACCGCGAATTTCGCCTTCGGTTACTAAATCATCCTCAAACTTACCTGGCCAGGAAACAACCATTGTTGTATGAAAAGTAGCCTTTCTTTCTTCTTTTGGCACGCCGCCTAATTCAGCTAATAATTTAGCATTGTTCAAAGCGTCATTATGAGCTTCCCCGCCATAGCGCGCAGAATAGACGCCAGGAGCACCATTTAATTTATCGACCGATAATCCTGAATCATCAGCTAAAGTCGGTAGATTGCTAAATTCTGCCATCTGATGAGCCTTTAGCTTGGCATTAGCTAAAAATGTGGTACCAGTTTCTAAAACATGTGGCGGATCAGTTAAATCTTGATTAGTAATCACATGAATTGGAAAGTTATTCTTTTGTAAGGCTTCTTCAACTTCTTTAGCCTTATTTTTGTTGTTAGTTGCAAATAATAAAGTATCCATTTTAATCCTCAGCATCTACATGATGACCAACAATTGTTTCATCATTCATCCATTGACGTGTTATTTCAGTGAACTTCTTAGCTTCCCCTGTCGTATAGTACTCATGTGTTGTATCAGAATCATCAGCAGCAAATAAGCCGTCACGCCGTAAAACGTTATAGGTATATTGTGCCACCTGATCAGCTGGATCAACAATTTTTTTATCTTGACCAACCACTGCAACAATTTCATCTCTTAATAATGGATAATGAGTACAGCCTAAAACAAGAGTATCGTAATCAATATTTTTCAATGGCGCTAAGCTTTCGCTGACAACAGCCTGTTTAATCTCTTCAGCAGGATCTTCCTCAGCAAGAGGTGCTAATTTAGGTTGTGCAAATTCGCTTACTTGAATTTCTGGATCACGATATTGAATTTCTTTTAAATAAGAATGACTATTAACAGTTGCCTTAGTACCAATTACCGCAACATTCTTTGTTTCTGTGGTTCTAGCTGCAGCTAAGGCACCAGATTGAACCACTCCAATTATTTGCAAAGGAACTTCTTTTTGAATAGTAGACATTGCAACTGCAGTCGCTGTGTTGCAACCAAAAATAATAATCTTTACATCTTTACTTAATAAGAAGTTTACACTATCGCGAGTTAAAGAAATAATTTCTTCTTTTGAGCGATCTCCATATGGCATATTAGCCTGATCACCAATAAAAATAGTTGATTCATTAGGCATTTTTTCAATTACTTTTTTTAATACAGTTAAGCCACCTAAGCCTGAATCTAAAACTCCAATTGGTCGATTATCCATTAAAAAAACTCCTTTAAACAAATGATGATTAAAATCTCTTTTCCCCTCCACCTATTTTAAGTTAAAATGTTATAGAAGACAAAAGGAAATGAAAGCATGGAACATACAAACGAACATCTTTATTTTTTAAATTCATTATACCGTGACTTTATCTTGCCTACTATCTTAGGTAGCGAAGATAAAGAAATTCTTTACTGGGCTGGTAAACATGTCAGTCGTAAATATGACTTATCAGATATCGATGACTTAATCGAATTTTTTGACATGGCTCAATTTGGAACTTTAAAAGTACTCAAAGATCGTAAACACACTGCAGTTTTCGAACTTTCAGGACAAGTTGTTACTGATCGACTAGATAGTCAAAGTGATGAGTTTTCATTAGAAAGTGGAATTATTGCAGAATGTTTAGAACGCCAAAATGGTACTCCTACTGAGGCTTCAGCTACGATTACTAAAAAACATGTCGTTCAAATCACAGCTCAGTCTGATTAATTACTCTTAATGAAGAAAAAATATTAATACTAAAAAGGGTACAAACTATTTAAAATTCATAGTTTGTACCCTTTTTGACTGTAAATTAATCAGTGTATTGATCTAAAATTTGTTCAAGCTTTTCCTTAGGAGTATAGCCAGTTAGGCGGTCAACAATTTTACCATCTTTTTTAATTAGTAAAGTTGGAATTGCCATGATTCCTAAGTTTCGAGCTGTTTCTTGATTTTGGTCAACATCCATCTTAGTGAACTTTACATCGTCCATTTCTTCTGAAAGTTGGTCAATTACTGGTGATTGCATTTTACATGGACCACACCAAGTTGCCCAGAAATCAGTTAAAACAACACCTTCGCTAGTTTCATCTTCAAAAGTTGCATCTGTAATTTCATCAACCATAGTTATTACCTCACAAAATAAATTCTTTAAATTATAAATATAGTTTAGTAGAACTACTTACTTTTTGCAAGTATATTGCTTATTGCAAATTAACTATTGTAGCCCCTGTTCCACCTTGATTGGCTGGAGCATAATTATAACTCTTTACATGTCGATTACGTTTCAAATACTGTTGAACACCATTTCTAATTGCACCTGTACCAATACCATGAATGATGGTTACCGTATTCAAACCAGCTAAAAGCGAGGCATCAAGATAACGATCTAAGTTAGTTAAAGCTTCTTCATAGCGCTGCCCTCTTAAATCAAGTTCACTGCTTGCACGACTAGAGCGAAGACCGCGGCTAGAGCGAACAGATTTTTCTGGCTTTTTTTGACTGGCTTGTGCAGCGATCTTTTCAACATCACGATCAGTTACCTTCACTTTCAAAATACCAATTTGGACTTCAAATTCATGATTGCCTAACTTCTTCGTAATTACACCTTGTTGGCCATATGAAAGGACTTTAACATTATCGCCTACACTTACATCATGACGCTTTTTTTCACGCTGTAGCACCTTATTATTAGCTAAGTTTTGATTTTCACGCTCAAGTTTATTCAAAGCGCCTTTAGCTTCAATTACTTTATTTGTTCTAACTTGTCCGCCAGCTCTTCTTTGCTCTTCAAGATCATTAATAATTTTTTCAGCTTGCTTACGTTTCTTAGCAAGCATTTCATCAGCCTTCTCCTGAGATTTTTCAAGTTGTTTCTGTACTTGTTGGTTATACCAATCAAGTCCATTTTGAAGTTGACGTTTAAGCGTGATACTTTGATCAACATTTTGCTTCAAAGTTTCATGAAGTTGTTCAGCAGCCTTAGTTTGTTCAGTTAAACGCTCGATCATTTTATTAATATCGCTGTCTTCATCGTTCATTAAACTTCTAGCCTTATCTACAACAGCTTCATTCATCCCTAATTGATGTGCAATCGCAAAGGCATTACTTTGACCAGGAATTCCAATTCTCAAGCGATAAGTTGGTGCCAATTTTTTTAAGTCAAATTCCATTGAAGCGTTGGTAGTTCGCTCGCGATTATAACCATACAGTTTTAATTCTGGATAGTGCGTAGTAATCGCAATCTTTGCTTGTGTTTGGCGTAAATCATCTAAGATTGCGATTGCTAGACTTGCACCTTCCTCTGGATCAGTTCCAGCACCAAGTTCATCAATTAAAACCAAATCATCTTCAGTAACATTATTCATGATCTTAATAATTTGATCCATATGCGATGAAAATGTACTTAAAGATTGCTCAATCGATTGTTCATCTCCAATATCTGCATAGATTTCATTAAAGACCGTTAACTGACTCCCCTCTTCTGCAGTAATAAATAAGCCAGCTTGTGCCATTAATTGAAGTAATCCCAAAGTCTTCAACGTGATCGTTTTACCACCGGTGTTTGGTCCTGTAATTAACATAGTATCAAAAGTAGTTCCTAGTTCAATATTATTGGGTACTACTTTTTTAGGATCAATTAAAGGGTGTCGTGCCTTTCTTAATTTGATAACATGATCTCGATTTAGAACAGGCTCTGTAGCTTTCATCTTCTTTGCTAATTTACTTTTAGCACTTAAAAAGTCTAATTGAGCTAAAGCTACTGCGTTATTCTTAATTTCTTTTTGATAAGTACCAGCAAGTTCTGATAACTCGATTAAAATACGGTGAATCTCTTGTCGTTCTTGAGCCAGCAAATTTTGCTGACGATTATTAAGTACTAAGACTGCTTGTGGCTCAACAAATAAAGTTTGACCACTAGCGCTTTGATCATGAACAACTCCACCAAATTTATTCTTATATTCTTGTTTTACCGGCAAAACATAACGTCCATCTCTGATAGTTACAATATTTTCAGACAAGTACTGCGTATGTTTGCCACTAATATAGTCATTCATGTGGTTCTTAATATCAGTTTCATTACTCTGAATATCATGTCTAAGCTGCATCAATTTTGAAGAAGCTGTATCCTTAACTGTTCCATCATATTCAATTGACTGATTTAATTTTTTAAACAAATCTTCTGAAACTGCTAAATTTTTGAGATATTTTTCAATAGGACGTGTATCAATTTCACGCTCTTCAAGGTCCGATGTAAATTGTCCCACGTCTTTAGCCAGACTAAGGACTAGAAATATATTACCTAATTCTTCGCCATTTAAGTTAGCCTTAACTTTAAGTCGCTTCAAACTAGGTCGAACATCTTTAAAGTCCGTTATCGGCATTGGTCCCTTAACCCGCAAGATATTCGAAAGTACTCTAGTTTGATCAATCGATTTTTTTACTTCATCAAAGTCACTGCTTGGCATTAATTTCAAAGCCTGAGCTTTTGCAGGTGCAGTAATTGCCAAGTCACTTAATTGTTTAATTATGCGATTATATTCTAATTTTTCAATAATTTTAGAGTTCATATCTTCCACCTAGCAAAAAGGGCCCCATAACTGGGCCCACTTTTTATATTGTTGTAATGAATAATTTTATGAAAATTTGTGAAATTCCTGGAGAAAAATGCAAGATACCACTTGCTAAAATAGAATGCCCCAGCATATTTTGCAAACTATTATTAGGAATCGTAGCTAAAATAAATAAAAGCAAATAAACACTAATCTGGGTCACAATAAAAGCAATAATAATGCTGCCCCATGTATTTAATCTAGCATCTACAGTAATATACCTTAGCTGATTAAAACCTAACATCACCAAACGCCATATACAGCAAACAAGCAACAAAACAATCGAAAAAGCTATTGCTGCATAAAATGACTTATCTAAAGTTAATCCTGTAGTCTTATCAAAGAAGGCAAAACTACTTCGATCACTCGCTGAAGGATATGGCACCCAAAGATTTAAGAAGTTACTAAAGGGTTTGTACAATAATGTTGCAAAAATCAACCCTACTACATATCCACCTGCAGCCAAGCCTTCATACACTATGCCACGTCGATAACCTACATAACAACAATAAATAAAAATTAATAAAATGAGAATAGAAATCATTGTTCATCCTTATTAAGCAAAAAAGACTAGCCCATCCGCCAGTCTTTTTTGAAGATTATTCGCCACTTAAGCGATCGTCTGACAAAAATGTATTTAAAACGCCTTGTACCATATTCCACTCGTCATCATCAGTGATTTCATGTAAGTCAGAACTGGTTACATCACCGTCTTCGTCAGCATCGTAGCTAAAAGCCTGTACTTCCACATCATCATCGTCGCTAACGGCTGCTGGATATAGTAAAACATAGGATTTACCATAATCTTCAGACGTAAAAGTGAATAATATTTCAAAAAGTTCTTCATTGCCTTGATCATCAACTAAAGTGATTTGACGATCATTATCTTGGTTAGCGCTAATTTTTTCACTCATTTTACTTATCCTTTCTGGTTGCTTCTAGATAACTTTGTAAAATCAAAACAGCAGCCATTTGGTCAATAACTTTTTTTCTTTCAACACGATCATGTACGCCAGCTTCTTGAACTAGAATACGATCAGCTTGTACGGTTGTAAGCCGCTCATCCATATAATGAACAGGCAAGTCAAATTTCTCTTTCAAGCGTTCACCGTACTGCTTACTTCTTTCTACAGAATGCCCACTACTGCCATCCATATTTTTGGGTAGCCCTAAAACAAAACCTTCGACGTCATATTTACGGACAATCTTTCTGATTTGACGCATGCCAAAACTAAACTTGCTCTCGTCAATTTTGATTGTTTCAAGCTCTTGAGCAGTGATTCCCAAAGGATCGCTAATTGCGACCCCCACAGTCTTAGAGCCAACGTCCAGTCCAAGTAATCGCATTATTTATTTTTACCTAAATAACTCTTAACCAATTCCTCAATAATTTCATCACGTTCATGTTTCAAGATTAAATTACGGGCATCATTATGCCGAGGAATATATGCAGGGTCGCCTGAGAGTAAGTAACCAACAATTTGATTAATTGGGCTGTAGCCCTTTTCCTCAAGTGCATTGTATACGTCTTGTAGAGTGTCGTATACATTCTTACCCTTATTTTGGTTAAAGTCAAAATGCATTGTTTTATCTAGCGAACTCATAATAAAATTCCTCCTATTCTTCTTAATTTTACTTGAAATATCGAACGAACTCAATTAATTTTGTTTTTCTTCAACTTCTTGTAACACTTTAGCGATAGCGTCCTTTAAACCTGCTGGATTTTTACCACCGGCTTGTGCCATATTTGGACGACCGCCACCGCCACCACCAAAGATTGGAGCAGCTGTTTTAATTAAGTCGCCTGCTTTAAGACCAGCTTTAATTGCCTTATCGTTCAAGCTAATAACCATGTTGGCTTTACCGTTAACTTCAGCAGCTAAAACTAAAACATCAGATTTAGCACTGCTCTTCCAATTGTCGGCAAGTTCACGTAAATCATTCATGCCTTCTACATCAGCTTGGGCAGCAATTACAGTTAAATCTTTAACTTGCTTGACATCATTAAACAAGTCGCCTGCTTTTGCCTTGTTAATTTGTGCCTTTAATTGTTCAGCTTCTTTTTGGCTTGCACGTAAGTCTTCTTCAAGAGAAGAAATCTTGTTAGTTACATCTTCAGCCTTAGTTGCCTTAACTTCATCTTGAACTTCTTTCAAGATCTCGTCACGGTCTGTTACATACTTATAAGCTTCTGGGCCAGTCACAGCAATAATTCTACGAGTACCAGCACCAACAGCAGATTCAGAAACAATCTTAAGCATACCGATTTGGTCAGTGTTTTCACAGTGGGTACCACCACAGAATTCAGTTGAGAAGTCATCAATTTGAACAACGCGAACTGTGTCACCATATTTTTCACCAAATAGGGCTAAAGCACCCATCTTTAAACCAGTATCAGGATCAGTAACTGTTGTCTTAACTGGAATTTCTTCCCAGATCTTTTCGTTAACGATCTTTTCTACGTTAGCAATTTCCTTCTTAGTCATTGGCTCTAAACTAGTAAAGTCAAAACGTAGGTAGTCTGGTTCAACTAAAGATCCAGCTTGGTGAGTGTGAGTACCTAAAACTTCACGTAAAGCAGCATGCAATAAGTGAGTAGCTGTATGGTTGTGCTTTAAGCCGCGACGACGTTTTTGGTCAACTTTCAAGACATATTCTTGTCCCTTTTCAAGTGGCAAAATAATATCAACGAAGTGTAAATTTTGATCGTTTGGTGCATGTTGTACATCTGTTACGCGAGCAACTAATTCACCATTTTGGTTCAAAATTTCACCATGGTCAGCAACTTGTCCACCGCGTTCTGCATAAAATGGAGTCTTATCAAAAATTAAAGTTGCGTGTTCACCATCGGCTTTATCAACTAGCTTATCATCAACAACAATATCGATTAACTTAGCATGCTTTTCTTCTAGAGTGCCGTACTCAAATTCACTCTTGTCCTTGATGTTCATCAAAGTAACATCTTGTGATCCCATTGATTGCAAGTTACCACGAGCCTTACGAGCACGTTCTTTTTGGGCTTTCATTTCTTCATCAAAGCCCTTCTTATCAACCTTAAGACCGGCATCTTGAGCAGCTTCAAAAGTTAATTCATATGGGAAGCCGTAAGTATCAAATAACTTAAACGCATCTTTACCAGAAACAGTCTTGTCATCGCTCTTCTTAGCTTCAGCAATAATGTTATCAAGTAAGTTCAAACCAGATGAAAGCGTTACTTGGAATCTTTCTTCCTCGTTCTTAATTACTTTTTGAATGAATGCTTGTTGATCAACAACTTCTGGGTAGTGACTCTTCATGATTTCGCCAACTACAGGTACTAATTTGTACAAAAATGCACCCTTAATACCCAAACGTTGACCATTCAAGTCGGCACGTCTAATTAAACGACGTAAAACATATCCACGACCTGAGTTTGAAGGAAGAGCTCCATCAGCAATCGCAAAACTTACAGCACGAACGTGGTCAGCAATAATCTTAAATGCCACATCATCTTCCTTGTTTGCTGCATACTTCTTGCCATCACTTAACTTTTCAGTTTCTTTAATAATTGGCATGAACAAGTCAGTTTCAAAGTTAGTTGGTGCATCTTGAATAATTGAAACAACACGCTCTAATCCCATACCGGTATCAATGTTTTTATGTGGTTGATCAACATATTTACCACTTGGTAAGTGATTGAATTGTGAAAATACGATGTTCCAAATCTCAAGGTAGCGAGCATTTTCCCCACCTGGGAAGTTTTCAGGATCATCTTCAGCAACATCGTTATTTTCTTGACCACGATCATAGAAAATTTCTGAGTCAGGACCACATGGACCTTCACCAATATCCCAGAAGTTATCTTCTAACTTCACAATGTGATCTTCAGGTAAGCCAACAACATCATGCCACATATGGTATGCTTCTGTATCCTTAGGATAAACAGTTACATAAAGCTTATCTGGATCTAAGCCTAACCATTTTGGACTAGTTAAAAATTCCCATGCCCAAGGAATAACTTCTTTCTTAAAGTAGTCCCCAACTGAGAAGTTACCAAGCATTTCAAAGAAAGTTTGGTGACGTGCAGTTTTACCAACATTCTCAATATCATTAGTTCTAATTGATTTTTGAGAAGAAGTAATTCGGTGATTCTTAGGTACAACAGAACCATCGAAATATTTCTTCATCGTAGCAACACCAGAGTTAATCCACAATAAGGTTGGATCGTCTTGTGGAATTAATGATGCACTAGGCATAACCATATGGCCATGCTCTTTAAAAAAGTCCAAGAACATTTGACGTACTTGTGAACTAGTCAATTGTTTCATAAAAAGTCTCCTACAAATATAAAAAACACTATTGCACAAAACAAGGACGCTCCCAGCGCGGTACCACCTTGATTGCAACAGTGTTTGTTACCTCTTTAAATATTTAATTTCTTAGTTAAATTAGGTAGCATTACTAAGTACTTCTAGACCTTCTCACCCGCCTGGTCCTCTCTTTGAAGAAAATACTTCAGTAATATGTCCTAAACGTGATTTATTTTACTACAAATTTTCTAGTTGTCAAAATTTTCGCGTGCTTGTTCGCGCTCACGCTTACGTCTACGTTTAGCTTTTCTAATTTGATGACGCTCTTCGATTTTACGCTTTTGCTGGCGGTCTTTTTGAATGGCTTGCTTAATTTTCTTCTTATAACCGGGCTTTACTTTTTTCTTAGTCTTCTTAACCATTCCAATCATGCGATTATCAAGCTTGTGACTGCGAGCTTGACGATTGTCACGACGATGGTAGTGTGTTCTTTCAACTAATTCACCATTTTTAATTTCTTTAAAGTCAAAGTGAATACCTAATTTTTCTAAGTCTTCAATTTGTGGCATTTCCTCATCATAGATCAAGGTAATTGCGTGACCTTTAAGGCCATTTCGACCAGTTCTACCAATTCGGTGAATAACAAATTCAAGATCCTTAGGAATCTCATAGTTAACCACTAAACTAACGCCAGGTACGTCAATTCCTCTAGCAGCTAAATCGCTAGCTACAACATACTGGTACTGACCTTCTCTAACTTGGCGAATTATACGCTTGCGCTCACGTTCAGTAATTCCGCCATGGATCTTAGCCACCTTAAGGCCTTGCTCTTCAAGATAATCAGTTAATTCATCAACAGTCTTTTTAGTATTAGCAAAAACTAAGGCCAAATATGGTTGTCCCATTGTTAAGAGCTTATATAAAATTTCTTTTTTATCTCTTGAACCAACATCAATTAAGTCATTTTGAATTGTTGGAGCAATAATTGCCGGATTATCAATAACGATAAAGTCTGGTTTTGACATATACTTCCTTAAGAAATTTTCTAGCTTAACTGGGATAGTTGCTGAAAAAGCACCTAAAATGACTTTTTTATCTAACTTAGAGATAATCTCATCCATTTGCCCTAAAAAGCCCATATCAAGTGTCATGTCTGCTTCATCAATGATAAAGGCTTTGACGTTATCTAAATTAATAACTTTCTTTGATGCAAAGTCATGTAAACGACCAGGAGTAGCAATAATTAATTGTGGAGCCCTATTTTCAGCTTTTTCAATTTGGCGATTCCGGTCATTGCCACCACCTAAATATTCAATTGAAATATTTAGACCACTCGCATCCCTTAATTGACGCGCTACTTTATACAATTGATTTGCTAATTCACGACTAGGCGCGGTTACTACAGCTTGCGTTACTGGGGCATTTTCATCAATCATGTTCAAAAGTGGAAGCAGGTAGGCATGAGTCTTACCTGAACCAGTAGCTGCTTGAACTACGACGTTTTTATTATTTAAAAGAGCCGGAATAACTGCAGCTTGAACCTTAGTGGGTTTACTAAAGTTAATTTTTTCTAGACCAGTTCGTAATTCTGGTCTAATCTTTTCACTTTGAAATATACTATTTGTTTGTGCCATGTTCTTCATTGTACTTCTTTGTTACTTCTACTACTTCGTCAAAGACTTGTTTTACTTCATCCATATCCTTGGCATTGGCACCAGATGCTAATGCATGGCCACCACCATCATGGTTTTCAGCTAAATGATTAATTACAGGACCCTTTGAACGATAATGAACGCGGAAAGTACCGTCTGGTTTTTCAACAAATACATTCCAAGCTAAAACGTCCTTAATTCGACCTGGAGTTGAAACAGCAACATTTGCTTGATCGTCAGTTAATCCCATCTTCTTTAAATCGTCTTGCATCAAAATTGTGTAAGCTGCTCCAACTGGGTTAATTTCCATCTTATCCATTGCTAAAGCTTGCAACTTGGCTTCATCAAAAGTAACATCTGCAATTTCTCTAGCAATATCAGTAATGTTAATTCCTGTCTTAGTTAATTCGGCTGCAACGTCAAAAGTGTGCGCTGAAGTTTCAGGATACATAAATCTACCTGTATCGCCGACAATACCTGCATATAAAGCTGCCGCAACTTCCTTAGTAACTGGTAAGTTCTCTGCTTTCAAAAAGTCAAAGACAATTTCTGAAGCAGCTGGTGCGTCTGGATCTACATAGCTCATATCTGCATATGGATCTACATCTGGGTGGTGGTCAATCTTAATTAAAAGATCTCCCTTATCGTAATTCTTATTAGAGATACGTGGAGTATTTGCAGTATCAGTAGTAATTACTAAAGCTCCTTGATAATCTTCAGGTGTTACTTCATCCATTTTATTAATCCAGATCAAGTCACCTTCATCATTTTCACCAGCACAAAGAATCTTTTTATCTGGAAAAGCTAATCTCAATGATCTTGCTAAACCAGCTTGAGAGCCAATTGCATCTGGGTCAGGACTAGTGTGACGGTGCAAAATAATTGTTGGGTATTCTTTTATCTTTTCATAAATTTCATCAAAAGTTGCCATTAATCTGTTCTCCTTGTTGTTTACTAAATTTATTTTATCATTACTTGTTTTCAAAAATATCTAACGATAAGTTCTCAACTGGATGTTCTTCAAAATCGGTTACAGTAAGTCCTAACAGACGTACTCCAGTTGCGAGCATCCCTTTTTCTGTTTCAAACAAGACACGACCAGTGTCGTAAATAACAATTTTATCATTAGTGCCTTGTTTTAGCTTCTTTCTCTTAGTAATTGTCTTAAAATTAACATCGCGAATCTTTAAAACAACACAATTTGCAAGAAAATGTCGTTTTTTTAACTTATTTTCAAGTTCACCGCTATAAGCTCGCAGTTTAGTTAAAGCTTCATTTTCATCAAATAAACTTTGATTAAAAGTTCGCTCAATCCCAATCGACTTTCGATTTCTTTCTGAATCAGTAACTACCTCTCTCAAGTCAATACCATGTGCATGTTGGGCAATCAAATAGCCCATACGATTAAATTTTTTGATCAACACATCTGTTGGAATTTTTATTAGGTCAGCTCCGGTGTAGACTCCCATCTCTGCTAATCTTTCTTGCGTTTTAGGTCCAATGCCGGGAAACTTTTCGATTTTTTGCTTTGCTAAAAAATCAAGTGCAGTTTCAGGCTTAATTACAGTTCTACCAAAGGGTTTAGCATATTCCGACCCCATTTTAGCTAAAAACTTGTTGTAAGAAACGCCAAATGAACTTGTCAATCCAACCTTTTGATAAATTTGCTCTTGAAGGATAGTTGCAATTCGAACAGGATCATCTAAGTGAAGCTTATTCTCCGTTACATCTAAGTATGCTTCATCTAAAGAAACTGATTCTACTCGATCAGTCATCTCATGCATTAAACGGTGAATTTCAGCTGAAACAGCTCGATACTTTTCAAAATGTGGTTGAATAATTACAAGTTTTTCTGCTGGAATTAACCTAACTGCCTTAGCAGTTGGCATGGCTGAATGCGCACCATATTGACGGGCCAAATAATTAGCAGTTGCCACAACCCCGTGTCCCCTATTTTTTTTAGGATCGCCGCCAATTAAAACAGCTTTATTTTTTAAAGCAGGATTATCTCGAATCTCTACTGAGGCATAAAAAGCATCCATATCCAGATGAATAATTTTACGCTTAATATTATTTTTAGGCAGTAAGTCCATTAACGGTAAATCCAATGCTCAGTATCTTTTTCAAAAATATGGTTACTTGATTCAGTACCAAATTCACCACTTGGATATTGCTCAAGTTGCTTAATATCTTTGTTTTCATCTTGCCATGCAGCTTCAACTGCATCAACAAACTTCCAGTATTGCTTTAATTCAGACCAGTGCGTAAAGTTAGTACGATCAGCTACAAAGACATCATGAAGTAATCTTTCATAGCCATCTGGAACTTGATCCATTTCTTCTTTAGAAAACTTATAGCTAAGATTTTCTCTTCTTAAGCCCTCAGTAGTAATCTTCTTTCCATTAATTGTAAAGAAAATCTCGCTTCTTGGATCAATAATAATTGAAATATTATTTGAATGTGCATTGCCGTACAAATTATTCATGTGGTGGAGCACAATATCAATTCTAGAAACTTTATCCTTCATCTTCTTACCAGTTCTAAAGTAGATTGGAACACCAGCTACAGGACCCTTTTTGAAGTTAACTTCACCAGCAACAAATGTCTCTACTTTAGAATCAGGAGCAACTTGGTCAGCCTTTAAGTACTCTACTTCATCGTCGCTTGCTAAATATTGACCACGTGAGAAATGCTTCTTTACCATTTCTGGAGTTGGAATAACCAAGCTATCAAGTAGTTCTTGCTTTGCTTCATGAATATGATCTGAATCTAAGGCTTTAGGTTCTGGCATTGCTAAGAGAGTAATAATTTGAAAAATATGGTTTTGAACCATATCGCGTAAAGCACCAGAAGTTTCATAATATCCACCACGAGTACCAACGCCTAAGCTTTCAGCAAGAGTGACTTGCATATTAGCAATGTACTTCTTGCACCAAATATTATTAACAATTGGATTAGTCATTCTAAGCGGCATAATATTTTGAACCATCTCTTTACCGAGATAGTGGTCAATTCGATATACCGAATCTTCAGCAAAACTTTCTCCAATTTCTTGATTTAATTTTTCAGCAGAAGCTAGGTCATGACCAAACGGCTTTTCAATTACCAAGCGGTTAAAACCACTACCAACTAGCTTTTGATCATTAATATGAGTTGCAATTGTGCCAAAAAATCTTGGTGCCATTGCCATGTAGAAAATACGGTTGCCTTCTGCATGATATTTCTTATCAAGCTTTGTAGCTAATTCTTTAAGAGCAATGTAGTGATCAACATCAGTTACATCATGTGACTGGTAATAAAAATGCGAAGCAAATTCTTTTGCATCTTTCTCATCAAAGCTATTGTTGCTTTCTTTAATTGCTGCAACAACTTGTTCTTGTAAGTATTCATGACTCCATGGTCTTCTAGCTGTACCAATTACGGCAAAATGATCATGAATTAATCCCTTCTGATATAAGTTAAATAAGGCTGGATAAAGCTTTCTATGAGCTAAATCACCCGAGCCACCAAAAATAATCATGACAACTGGAATATTTTCCATTCTAACTACCTACCTATTAAACTTATTAAAATTTACTTTACCAATTCATATTTTACAATATTAATCTATGACAATGAAAAAATAAAAACGTCCTTGCGGACGTTTTTTATTTATCTTCAGAATTAGTATTATCAGCTTTATTAGAAGTTGTTTCTTCTGTTTTACTACTTTCAGTAGGCTTTTCTTCTGTTTCAACCTTTTCTTCTTTTGCTTCATTAGCTTCAACATCTTTTGCTGGAGCGGCAGCAGTTGGAAGAACGCGACGAATAGCCATTCTTTCAAATGTTAAGAAGATTCCATCGGCATCAATCACAACAGTCTTATCTGCGTCATTGATTGAATCAACTTTACCGTGAAGACCATCAACCATAATTACTTGATCGCCCTTCTTAAGTTCAGACATCATCTTCATCCGTTCTTGTTGTTGCTTCTTTTGTGGCTTAATCATTGAAAAGTAGAAGAAGACAAAAATTGCAATCATTGCAATAATCATGAACATGTTATTCATACCAGCAGCACTTTGTGCTAAGAAAAATGTATTCAAAGTATTACACCTCATTATTTTTATTAATTAACTTTCAAATAATAATTATACCGTATTTTTAGTCTAACTAAAAACTTACTCTGCTTTTTTTGGTGGATATCCTAATTGTAAATAAGCTTTTTGCGTAACGCTTCTTCCCCTAGGAGTTCGAGTAATGAATCCTTTTTGAAGTAAATATGGTTCATAAACTTCCTCAATTGTATCCGTGTCTTCACCAACATTAGCTGCAATGGTTTTAATTCCAACAGGACCACCACCATAATTTTCAATCATCATTCTTAAAAGTTTTCTATCAGTTTGATCTAATCCTTCATCATCAACTTCTAGCAAATGAAGTGAGTGCTTAGTAGTTGCTAAAGAAATAGCTTCTTCTCCCTTTACTTCCGCAAAATCGCGAACCCGCTTAAGTAAACGGTTAGCAACACGTGGCGTTCCACGAGAACGTCGCGCTAATTCAATTGCTGCTTCTGGATCAATCTTAGTGTTAAAAACTACGCTTGATCTTTGAATAATTTTTTCTAGATCATCAACAGAATAGTACTGCATGTGTTCAATAATTCCAAACCGATCTCTTAGCGGCGCAGATAATTGACCAGCCCTGGTAGTTGCTCCAATCAAAGTAAAAGGAGGAAGTGGCACGTGCACTGCATGAGTTGTTTGCCCTTCTCCGACCACAATATCAATATAAAAATCTTCCATTGCTGAATATAAGACTTCTTCGACTGGCTTTGCTAAGCGGTGAATCTCATCAATAAATAAGACATCCCCTGGATTTAATTCTGAAAGCAGAGCCACCAAATCTCCCGCTTTTTCAATTGCTGGGCCCGAGGTACTCTTTAAGTGAACACCCATTTCATTAGCAATTACAAATGCCAAAGTAGTTTTACCTAAACCAGGAGGTCCGTATAACAAAACATGGTCTAAGGCTTCGTCTCGCTTTTTAGCAGCTTTAATATAGATTTTCATCTCGCTCTTTACTTTATCTTGTCCAATATATTGAGCAAGTAGTTGCGGACGCAAAGACAATTCGATCGTTTCATCTTCTTCGCTACTTTCAGCGCCTATAATTCGTTCTTCATCATTCACATCTTTCACTTCCTTATCCTTAACTAATTTTTACTTTTACTTCTTAAGTAGTAAAGCCAACGCTTCTTTAATATAGCCATCGGCAGTATTTTCAGGTAACTTGGCTAATTTTGGAGTAATTCGATCAACTTCCTTTTGAGTATAACCAAGTGCTACCAAGGCAAGCACAGCGTCTTGCAGGCTCGGCGAAAGATCGGCAGCAACTGTTGATTTCTTCACATAGTCGCCTAACTTTCCTTTTAAGTCTAAGACAATCTGAGAAGCAGTCTTCTTTCCGACTCCTGGAAAACGAGTTAAATATTTTACCTCTCCATTTTGAATTGCACTGGCTAACGAATCCGTATCCTCAGCTGCCATAATCGCTACGGCCGATTTTGGTCCAATTCCTGAAACGCTTAATAATTTTAAAAATAATTCTTTGTCTTCTAAAGATAAAAAGCCATACAAGGTAATTCCTGTATCTCTAACAACTTGTTCAACATAAATAGTTGCTGGCTGATTCTCTTGATAGCTATAAGGAGTGGGACAAAGAATCTTATACCCAATGCCATTTACATCTAATACTACATAAGCTGGATCAATTTTTGCTACTATTCCTTTGAGATATTCAAACATTTTACCTACTCATCTTTTTTAAACATCTTATTGAGATCATTCTCACTTAATTGAATAATAATGATTTTTCCTTCAAAATCTTGATAAGGATCACTACTATTTCTCAAGTCTTTCAATAGTTCTTGTGCTTCAACTGGATTTAAATTTCTTCTTCTAGTACTTTGGCGCATTGTTATTTCGCCAGCAATTTGTGCTTTAAGCTTGGTAAAATCTTGTTCATTTTGATTTAAATATAAATCTAAAATCATGCGCACATTTTTTTCTACATCAGGTTGGAGCCAGATCGGATAAGTTCTTAAGATCAGGCTATTTTGACCAAAATCCTCTAAAAATATCCCTAATTCTTGTAGATTATTAAGATTTTCTTTTAGTTTCAAATAGTCAACATTACTAAAATCTAAAATCAAAGGACTAAGTAAACCCTGCTGAGAAATATTTTCACTATTTAAATCATGAAAAATTTGATCATAGGCTAAACGCCGATAAGCTGCTATTTGATCAATTAAGTATAAGTCTTCATTATGGCGCGCAACTAAATATGACTTAGTCTGACCTAAATAAATTAATTCGGGTAAATTGTTAGCTAAAATTTCATCCCCTGAAGAAATAAGACTATCATCTTTTCCTTGAATATCTTTTTCTTCATCAAATGGACTTAGCCGCACCTGTTTATCCACATTTTCATCCCAGCTTGCAGTAATCACATATTTATCGTCATTGCGAACCTTATCTAAACTGACAAAACTCGCTGCTGTTTCATGAACTTCAGCACTTTTATCAGCTTCCACTTGCGGAATAAACTCCACTGGACGAACAGTATCAACCACATCTTTATTTAAGTTAAATTTTAATTGGTCAATATTTGTCGACTTTTTAGGAGTTAATAGATTATTCAAACCTGAATTGATCTGACTGGTCTGATCTAAGGCTTCTGAAATACTTGTAGTTAATAAACGCTCTAATTCCTGCTCCTTTGACAAGCGCACTTCTTGTTTAGTTGGATGGACATTAACATCAACTAAAAGTGGATCAAGTTCAATGTTGACAACAGCAATTGGATAACGGCGCGGCCTTAACTTACTGCCATAACCAGCTATAATTGCCTGAGTCAGACGATAATTTTTTATATAGCGGCCATTTAATAATAAAGAAATAAAGTTTCGATTTGAACGAGTTGTATTAGGATCAGAAAGTAAGCCAGTAATCTTAAAATCAGGACTAGTGCCCTTAAGAACCTCCATCTTTTCCGCAAGCTGACGGCCATAGATATTCGCAATATCTTGTCTTAAATCATTACGTCCATTGGTTTTTAGTAAGATCTTACCGTTATTAGTGAGAGTAAAAGCAACATCAGGATGTCCTAAAGCAAGTCGGTTAACAATATCGACAATCTTTAGAATTTCCGTTCTTTCAGAGCGTAAATACTTAAGCCGAGCTGGCGTGTTAAAAAATAAATCACTAACTGAAATCTTAGTTCCCTTTGGTGAAGCTGCATCTTCTTGTAGTTTCTTTTCGCTGCCTACAAAAATTGCACGAACACCGCCTAAATTATCGCTACTAGTTATTACTTCAACATGAGAAACTGCGGCAATTGAAGCCAAGGCCTCTCCGCGAAATCCTAAAGTAGAAATATTAAATAAATCTCGCTCAGTTGCAATTTTACTTGTTGCATGACGAGTAAAAGCTAAGTCAAGCTGATCTTTTGCAATTCCGCTTCCATTGTCTTGAACCGTAATTTGCTTTAAGCCCGCATCAATAAAATCAATTCTAATCCGGCTACTACCAGCATCAAGGGAGTTTTCACATAATTCTTTAACAACACTAGCTGGTCGTTCAATAACTTCACCAGCCGCAATTTGATTAGTTAATTCAGGTGAAAGTTCATGAATCTTACTCATGATTATTAGTCCTTATCTTTCAACTCTTGCTGCCACTGAGATACAAGTTCCATGACTTGCAAAGGAGTTTTGTCAGCAAGATACACATTTTGAATATCATCCAAGACATCTTTTTCATCATCTGAAATTGCCGGTTCACTTGCTTCTTCAGCGGTAAAGAGATCAAGTTGCTCACTAGCCGGCTGTAACTCTCCTGCTCCCTGCCGCTCTAATCTCTTCAGCATCGTAGTTGCTTCTCTTAAAACTTTACGTGGTAAGCCTGCCAATTGAGCAACATGAATACCATAAGATTGATCAGCTGGTCCTGGCAAAATTTTATGTAAGAAAATCAACTTGCCATTTTCTTCGGTCGCACCAACATGAATGTTCTTTAAATGTTTTAGTGTTTGGTCTAAATCAGTTAATTCGTGGTAGTGAGTCGCAAAGAGCGTCTTTGCTCCGACCTTATCATGAAGATACTTCACAATTGCTCCGGCCAAAGCCATCCCATCATAAGTAGCAGTGCCTCGTCCAATTTCATCAAATAAAATTAAAGAACGTTTTGTCGCATGTTGCAAAGCATCATTAGCTTCGCTCATTTCTACCATAAAAGTACTCTGACCAGAAATCAAATCATCTGCTGCTCCGATTCGAGTAAAGATTTGATCAAAAATTGGTAGAGTTGCGCTATCTGCTGGAACAAAACAACCAATCTGCGCCATGATTGCAATCAAGGCCATTTGACGCATATAAGTAGACTTACCAGACATATTTGGTCCAGTAATTAAGAAAATATCAGTATCTTGATCCATCTTCACGTCATTTGGAATATAACTACCAGCAGTCATAACTTGTTCAACAACTGGGTGGCGACCATTAACTACGTTAATTTCTTGCTTATCAACTGTATAGTCTGGGCGAACATAATTATTTTGTTCACTAACTGTCGCAAAATCTGTCAAAACATCTAAACTTGCAACTTGTTTAGCTAATTTTTGTAAAGCTGGAATATACTTTTTAACATCTTCTCTTAGCTTTACAAACAAGTCATACTCTAAGCCAGTTGACTTAGCTTCTGCTTCTAGAATTAATGATTCATGTTCCTTTAGTTCAGGCGTGATATAACGCTCTGCATTAGTTAATGTTTGCTTTCTAGTGTAGCGATCAGTGGGCACCTTATCTTTATTTGAATTCGTAACTTCAATATAGTAACCAAAGACCTTGTTATAGCCAACCTTTAAGTTGTTAATTCCAGTCACTTCACGTTCGTGGCTTTCCATTTCAGATAGCCATTTTTTACCATTATTCATCGCGTCCCGGTAGCGGTCTAATTGGTCTGAAACTCCTTCTCTAATCAAACCACCCTCTGTCGTTAAAAGTGGGGGATTATCCACAATAGTATTAACAATCAAATCATGGATTCCCTTTAAAGGATCAATTTGCTTAGCAAAGTTTTGCAGATGTGGATTATTCGTTTCAAGCAAGGAATTCAAAATATCAGGAATTGCACCTAAAGAATGCGCTAATTGTAGCATTTCACGTGCATTGACTGAGCCAAAAGCAATTCGACCAGTCAGTCTTTCTAGGTCATACACACCCTTTAAACTGTCAATAACTTTTTCACGGGTGAAGTAATCATCAAGAAGTGCTTGAACCATTTCTTGACGTCGGTTAATTTCAGTAACTGATAAAAGCGGACGCTCAATCCATGATTTTAACAATCTACCGCCCATTGCCGTACTTGTCTTATCTAAGAGCCAGAATAAAGAGCCCATCTTCTTAGAAGTCTTAGCTGACTTGATTAATTCTAAGTTTGTTTGCACAGTATGAGACATCTGCAAATATTGCGTCGGCTCATAGCTTTGAGCAACTTGTAAGTGGGCTAAACTACGCTTTTGCGTTGACAGTAAGTAAGCTACTAGTTGCTTAGTGGCCTTAATTTCCGCATCGTCAGTTAAGTTTTGGGCTACATAAGAAATTTCTGCATGTTCACTTTCTACTTTAACTGGTTCAGAAATAGTAATATTAGCTTTCTTCAAAAAGTCTTTGTTTGCTTCTGTTAAATGCCCGTTATACACAACTTCTCTTGTTTGAAGGGATAATAATTCATTTGCGACACCTTCAAAATTAGTTAAGTGTGTGGAAAAAGTTTCCCCAGTGGATAAGTCACTGTAAGCTAGGCCAAAGCCAGAATTTGTTGAAATAACTGAAGTTAAGTAGTTACTATCTTTTGCTTGGTCAGGACGCTCCTGCATCATGGTTCCTGGCGTAATTAACTGAATAATCCCGCGTTTGACCATTCCTTTAGCTTTCTTGGGATCTTCAAGTTGTTCACAAAGTGCAACCTTATATCCTTTTTCCACCAAAGTATTGACGTAAGTATCCACAGCTAGGTGAGGAACTCCTGCCATTGGAATCGGATTTTTAGTTTTATTTGAACGATGAGTTAACGTTAATTCTAGAATTTGTGCACCCTTAACTGCATCATCTTCAAATAATTCGTAGAAATCGCCCACACGATAAAACAAAAACGCATCGGGATATTGTTCCTTAATCTCGTAGTATTGCTTCATCATTGGTGTCGTATCTTTTTTTGCCATTCGTTACCAAATATCCTTTCTTCCAAAAACCTATGTTCTATTATAACGTAAAAACTGATAAAAAATCTTAACTGTTAAAAGGCAAAAAAAATTCTCCATGCCTGCTTGCATGAAGAATTTTATTACTTATTTAAAATTTAACTTTACAGATATGCATCTTTCTGTAAGTCATACATTTCTTTATATTTTGGATTAGTTTGCAACAAATTAGTATGCGTGTCAAACCCGCTAATTTTTCCACCATCTAAAAATAGCACTTTATCAGCAAATCTAACTGCTGACAAGCGGTGAGTAACAAAGAAAATTGTCTTCTTATCATTTTCCTTCAAGAAACGTTGATAAATTTCTGCTTCGCTCTTAGCGTCTAAAGCTGCCGTTGGTTCATCTAAAAATTCAATCTTACCATCAGCATATAAGTCTCGTGCCAAAGCTACTTTTTGCCATTGACCACCTGACAAATCAGTTCCATTTTTGAAATCTTTAGCCAGCATCGTATTCAGATTAAGATGGTCATTAGCTAACAAATCACCCAATCCAGATGCTTTAAGAACATTATTTACCCTATCTTTATTGAATGAATATCCAGTAATCACGTTTTCTTGAAGCGTTAATTTAAAGCGAGAAAAATCCTGAAAAGTAGCTGATAAATTTTTATGTAAGTCAAAAATATTAAAGTCTTTTAAATCATAATTATCAACAGAAATTTTTCCATTAGTCGGGTCATAAAAACGCATTAATAATTTTACCAAAGTAGACTTTCCCGACCCATTTTCTCCAACAACTGCAATTTTTTCTCCACTTTTAACTGAGAAACTAACATTGTGTAAAATTTCAGTATCAGAAAACGGATATGTAAAAGACAGATTCTTAACATTAATATCATCAAAATCATCCGGAAAGTTCTGGCTGCCGTTTTCAAAATTATCTTGATACTCAAGAAACTTAAAGTATTTTTCAATCCATAATAATGAATCGTATAACAAGCTGCTGTCTTCTACTACTCGCGCCATACTGGTAGAAATATAGCCAATTACTGAAACAAACATCAATAAGACACCAACTTCTAATGCACCTGTTCTTACTGAATTAGTAAACCAATAAAAGCCATAGCCAAACACTCCAACAGTCAATACAACAAATAGCGAACTAGTCGCAAGTTGCCTTTTACGAATTTGATTAACATCTTTTTTCGTTTGCTCAAACAAGTTTATGTACTTTTCAATGATCTTTGGAAACATGTTGAAAAGTCTAACTTCTTTAGCATCCCTGCGGTCAAGCAACAATCCACTATAGTAGTGCAAGTATCTTGCGTTCTTGCTTCTTTCAACCATTGTCTCAAATGACTGCTGCTGAATACGATAGTAAGAAATACTCTGCGGCACCATCACTACTAATAAAAGCAAGGCTAACCACCAATTGTATCGCGCCAGATATATTAGCATGAAAGCTAGCGTTAGAAATGATTGCAAAACCGATACACCAAAAACAATTAAATTAACTGGACGCCAGCTTGCATCATCTCTGAGCATTTGTAAATCGTCAAAATACTTACTGTCATCAAAAATACTGATCGATTGTAAGTCCGCCGACTTTTTCATCAAGCTAATATTGATAAAGCCTGTTAATTTATCAGTTAGAACTCCTTGAACCATTGTCGAAAGCGATGGTAAAAATTGTTGAAATGCCGTTGCCACAATCCAAACAATGATCATTTCCATAAAAGGTGAATGATTAGTAACTTGATCAATTACCTTTTGTCCTGCTGCCACAGCAAGTAAAGGAATTACTGCTTGAAGTGGTGCAAGTAATAAGACACAAGCGGCAACTAAAGGAGCTGATTTAAAGAACAGGTGATAAGTTCGAGTTAATTCTTTGAAGTATTGGTTTAATTTATGTAAATGTTTCATTTTGCCTCCTCGATGAACGGATTTAACAAAATGAAATTTAATTAAGTTCCGCTCATCTATTATCTAGTGATTTGTACATTTTGATGAGCGTTTGTTACTACCATGATCATTTTTTCATCCTCCTAAGATAATATTTTTATTAAATTATATCATGCAAAATTATTTTTAAATTAAAATTTTATGTTTTTTCTACGCAAAAACACCCCGTGATTTCTGAAAAATCATGGAGTGTTTTTAATTAGTTATCCTAAAAACTATCTATTCTTCTTACGACGCTTTGAAGCAAATCCTGCAGTCAATGCACCTAAGCCTACTGAAAGCATGCCTAGTACTTCACTTGCAATATTTTCTTTAGCACCAGTTTGTGGTAATTGACGCTTACCTTTAGCTTGAGCTCTTTGAACTTCTACTGCACGAGGAGCCACGTAATTATTAACCAACTTTTGTCTTGTTTCAACTTTTGTTGGTTCAACAACATGTTTCTTAACTACTGGAGCTTTAGTTTCTTTCTTTGCTTCTGGAGTGCCGTCGACAAAGACATTAACTTTCACTTCAACAGCAGTTCCATCTGGGTAAGTTACAACAACTACACTAGGATGCTTACCTAAAGTATTAACATCTGGGATTTCCTTCCAAGTGTACTTAGTTCCATCTGGCATCTTGTCCTTGTTAGTAATAGCTGATTCAGGAGTTGGAACCTTACCTTGTGGAGTATGAATATCTTGACCAGTTGGATCTGGGTTCTTTGTTGGTACTACTGGAGTATCGTCAACAACATGAACTGTGATATCAACTGTCTTTTCAGAACCATCTGGGTAGTGAACAACTACTGTTGCTGGGACATCGCCTGCGACGCTTGTATCTGGAGTCTTCTTCCAGGTGTAGGTTGTCTTAGTGCCTGGGTGCTTTGGATCTGTGATCTTATCTAAATCACCGTGGTTCTTAACCCCATCTTCTGGATCTGGAGTGTCGCCCTTCTTCACTGTGATATCTTGACCAATTGGATCTGGATTCTTAGTTGGTACTACTGGAGTGTCATCTACAACGTGAATAGTGATATCAACTGGCTTATTAGAACCATCTGGGTAGTGAACGATCACTGTTGCTGGGACATCTCCTGCGACGCTTGTGTCTGGCGTCTTCTTCCAAGTGTAGGTTGTCTTAGTGCCTGGGTGCTTTGGATCTGTGATCTTATCTAAATCACCGTGGTTCTTAACCCCATCTTCTGGATCTGGAGTGTCGCCCTTCTTCACTGTGATATCTTGACCAATTGGATCTGGATTCTTAGTTGGTACTACTGGAGTGTCATCTACAACGTGAATAGTGATATCAACTGGCTTATTAGAACCATCTGGGTAGTGAACGATCACTGTTGCTGGGACATCTCCTGCGACGCTTGTGTCTGGCGTCTTCTTCCAAGTGTAGGTTGTCTTAGCATCTGGATGCTTTGGATCAGCGACCTTGTCTAAGTCACCATGATTCTTAACGCCATCTTCTGGTGATGGGGTGTCGCCCTTCTTTACTGTGATGTCTTGGCCAATTGGATCTGGGTCCTTGGTTGGTATTGGAGTTTCATCTATAACATGAACTGTAATATCAACTGGCTTATTAGAACCATCTGGGTAATGAACAATCACTGTTGCTGGGACATTACCTGGAACGCTTGTGTCTTGCGTCTTCTTCCAAGTGTAGGTTGTCTTAGCATCTGGATGCTTTGGATCAGTGACCTTGTCTAAGTCACCATGATTCTTAACGCCATCTTCTGGTGATGGGGTGTCACCCTTCTTTACTGTGATGTCTTGACCAATTGGATCTTCAACATAAGTAATCACAACTGGATCAAAGTTACTATCTGCAGTTACTTTAACACCATCAACCTTAGCTTGACTTGGAGTATAACCAGCTACTTCTGGAGCAGTTACTTCAACAAAGCTGCTAGTAGTCCAAGGGTTGTATGTAACTTCTTTAGTTACTTCATCGTAAGTACCAGTTCTTGTTAATTCAACATGTTGACTTAGATCAACATCGCCACTTGGTTCTTTGGCAGTAATTGTACGAGTTACAGTCTTATCAAAGTCTTCCCTCTTGTAGCCATCTGGTACATTATCTTTATCAGCTGGCTTAGTGTTGTGAGCTACATGAACTTTAATTGGATCATGTCCATTTGGACCAAAGCTAATAGTTCCTGGAATAGTCTTATCAGTAATGTGCCAATTTGTTGGAACATTCTTTTCGATGTTAGTTGGAATATCTTTTTGACCAGTTACACCATCTACATCGTAATGGCTGCCAGTGATTGCACCACCATCTGGGTTGGTAATTTCCTTACCGTTTTTATCGACGTAAGTTACTGTTGTCTTCTGTGCATTTGGTGCATATGTAATAACAGTTGGATCAAACTTACTATCTACTGTTACATCAGCTCCATCAACTTTAGCTTGACTTGGTGTGTAACCTGCAACTTCTGGAGCTGTAACTTCATCAAAGCTACCAGTTGTCCAGTTGCCATAAGAAATAACCTTCTTAGTTACTTCGTCATAAGTTCCAGTTCTCGTCAATTCAGTTGTTTGACTTAGATCAACATCACCAGTTGGCTCCTTAGCAGTAATTGTACGATTAATGGTCTTACTAAAGTCACTTTCCTTGTAGTTATCTGGAACATCATTCTTATCCACAGTCTTAATGTTGTGAGCTACATGAACTGTGATTGGAGTATGACCATCTGCGCCAAAGGTAATAGTTGCTGGAACTTCTGGATCAGTAATATGCCAATTAGTTGGTACATTCTTCTGAATATTAGTATCAACTTTCTTATTTGTTACACCAGTTAAATCATAGTGACTACCAGGAATTACGCTACCATCTGAATTGGTAATTTCATTACCACTTTCATCAACATAAGTTACTGTTGTCTTTTGTGCATTTGGTGTGTAAGCAACTTCAACAATGAAACTATCTGCTGGAACCCCATTCTTCAAGGCTGATTGACTTGGTACAAATTTGTCGCCGTTCTTAGCTTCTAACGTTACATCTCTTGAAGTTGGAGTATAACCAGCAGCGATTTCTTTACCATCATTAGTCTTTGAAACATCAAATTCATCAAAGGCAGTCTTATCACCTGCTACATCTGATTTCCATTCACTGTAAGTATTATCACCAGTTACTTCATCATGGGTCATAATTCTGTAGAAACTCAAAGTTTCAGTTTCTTTACCTTGACTCGTTGCATTTGGAACATTCATTAAAATTGTTCTAGTGACTTCACGGTACAAATCTTGCTTATCTTTGTGATTTCTGCCATCAGTTTTAGTAATCTTGTGCTCTACTTTAACTTTAATTGGACTAGTTGGAGTTGAGCCAAACGTTACTGTAGTTGGATACTTAGTTCCTGGAATAATCTCCCAGCCTGCTGGTACTTTGTCTTTTACATCAGTATTAACTGTGTCTCCAGTCTTACCTGAAATTTCATAGTGACTCCCTGCTACTGGCTGACCATCTGGCATCTTAATTTCATTACCATCTTTATCAACGTAAGTTACAGTTGTAGATTGCTCAGCCTTTGCATAGTTAACAGTTACAGTTATATCCTTGGCTGGTTCACCGTTGTTTAAAGCTGATTGTTCTGTAACTTTATCCTTTTCAATTGTGCCACCAGTAATTGAACGAACATAACCGTTTCCATCTGCTGGTACTGATACTGTTGCAAATGAAGTTGATCCATCAGACATATTTGAAGTCCAAGCACTGTAAGTTGTGTACTCAGATTCTGGCTTACCTGCTGCCTTTAAAGCTTCATCAACTGTCTTGATTCTATATAGTGAAACTTTTTGAGATATAACTTGTGTAGGTTGTCCTTCAATATTAACTGTAATGGTACGAGTTACTGTACGATAAATGTCATTATCATCTTTATGATCTCTGCCATCAACTGATGTTTTCTTATGCTTCAAATTAATTCTAATAGTTCGATTAATATCACCAAAAGTTGCTTTAGTTGGTAATACATCTACAAGTTCATAACCTTCTGGTACAACTAAGCTAACATCCTTTGATTCACCATTAAGTCCCGTTACAACTACAGGAGCACCAACTTTACTATCATTGTTATCATTATCAATGAATTGATAAGAAACGCTAGTATTAATATCATAGTTTGCTGTACCAGCAAGATCTTCAGCTGAAACAGTAACATTATCCATAGGAGTAGGATTATCTGGATCTTCTGAATCAGGATCAGTACCAACACCTGCTAAAGTCTTTAAACGATCTTGCAAATGAGATAAAATCTTATCCTTATTCAAACTAATTGTGTAGGAACCACCTTTAGTTGGTGCAGAACCATCAGTAGTGTTCCAAGTGTAGTCACCATCTTGGAGTGTGTACTTACCTAAAGGAACGGTTCTCAATAATTGAGGCACATCACCTGGTTCATCAGCTTGTTTATAGACTGGTAAAGTTAAATCAATAGTAATCTTCCCATCCTTATTGACATCAGCAGTAGTTACAGCATTGCCATCATAAAGTTTAGAATTGTTACCGCTTAAGTTAGCTTTACCGGTTGCTTGATAAATTACATAGTCAGCAGTGTAAGTATCACTACCAGTAGGCGTGTGCGTTCCATAAGCCCACTCATAGTTATTTCCATTATTACCATCAGCAGCTTTAACTTTATTAATAAAGTCATCAGTTAAACGAAGATTATACGTTCCAACATTTTTAGCTTGGTCTTTATCGATTTTATGTCCATTAAACCAAAATTCTACATCAGCTGGTGTTAATTGAATTGTTCTAAGAGTGCCATCTGAATTGTAAACTGATATTCTACCTTGATCATTATCCGCAAGACCTAGTCCCGAATAGAAAGTACCTTGATCTGGAAGAGTAGAAGTATTATCAAATACCTTTGTATCTCCTCCCATAAGAGAAATTGTTTTATTTCCTTTATCTATAATAAACTTGGCCTCACTTTTGACATCCTTAAGATCTGGATAAATGAACTTATCATGAAATTGACCCTTAATGTGATTAAGACCCTTTTCGGTTAGACTAACTGTATAAGTTCCAGCATTTCTATTTTCATTATACGTTACATCGCCATTAGACAGTTGTACTCTAGCGTTAACATCATTAAACCTAATATCATAGCCACTAGCCGGAAGTTCATTAGTTTCAACTAAATTTTTCCAGTTATCATCCGCATAATTAAATGTGCTTTCACCTAAAAGAGTGATTGTAAGTTGATGTTTTACAGGAATTGAAATACTTTTATCTTTATCAGGGATAGTAACACTAGTTGGAAGGCTTCCTGACGCAAGTTGGTAACCAGTTGGAAGAGTTAAACTAACTGATTGATTGCTACCAGCTGCACCGGTTACTGGTACTGAACTACCTACTTAATTACCAAATGGATCTTTAAATTTGTAAGTTACAGTGTGTTCTTCTTTTGTATAATCAATAACGATATTTTGTGAAATACCAGCATATGGTGATAATGTTTCAGCACCAAGTCCTGCACCATCTGGAGTAGCACTTGTGATCTTCCAAGTATATCCATCTACAGCAATTTCACTATTCTTAATAGCTGGTAAAGTTCCCTTATAATCAGATGGTTGAAAAGCCAGGAATTTATTATAATTTTCTTCATCTTCCGCAGATGCAAATGTCCAGCTGTTATTATAAAGGACTAAATTTGTTGAAAAATCACGAATACCAGTATCCAGTCCTTGACCGTTAAGGGTTAGCATCACAGTAAACTCAAACTTTATCGTAGTTATGTTTGTTGATACATTACTTGCTTTTGTTACTTCAGGATAGCCAAATCCACCTAACTTTTGCGTAATAGTTTCCCTACCACCAGCAGATTGTGGTTTATTTAAGGTTACTGTACGCGTTGTTGTAACATCACTAAGAGATTGAAATTCATTCACATGGTTCATAAAACGTGCACCAAGTGGACTCTCCTCAGCTTCTTGTTCAACATTCTCACTAGCAGCCTTGCTCTCAGTAAGTCCAGCAACATTAAAATTTCTCTGAAGCTTATTCACTGAAACAGTATTAGTGTCCAACTTATTTGCATTAACATCTTTATCTGCTTGAACACTAGACTTAGTAGCTGCTTCTTCATCAGTAGTTACATCGTTTCTAATAACATTAACATCCCCATTTGATGCAACCTTTTTGCTATCTGATGTAGTTTCAGCAACATTTTGCTTAGCATTTTCATTAGTAGCAGAAACCGATGTCTTATTATTTTCTTGCTTTTGTTCAGTAGTCTTTACTTCTGCTGCCTTAACATTAGCTTCATCCTTCTTCTCTACTTGTTCAGTAGCATCCTCATTAACACTATCAGCGCGTACAGCTTGGGCGTTTACCCCTCCCAAGTAAATTGTGGCACCAATTAAAACAGATGCTGCCCCAACGGAAAGTTTTCTAATACTATAATGGTTGTGTTTATCTCCAAACATCTTACTACTCATACAAATTACCTCCAATAGACCTAAATGGTTATTTCCTTAATTAAATAACGTTTTCAATCGACAACTATATAATAACACTTATTTTTATAAATTCTATACTAATATTGAATTCGATTTCACTTTTTTATATTTATTGCCGTACAACCTAAAGAAATATCCCTTAATCTTACAAAGCCCATAAAAAAAGAATCGAGCAACCATCAGCGATTGCTCGATTCTTTTACATTATGCCTATCAGTAAACTAATAGTGTCATAATGATAATTCTTTCTTATTTTTTGTTAGGAATTAAATTACATTCCCATTCCCATACCTGGGTTTGGAGCTGCAGGGGCTTGGTTCTTGTCATCTTCTGGAGCATCAGCAACGACAGCTTCAGTAGTTAACAACAAGGCAGCAATTGAAGCAGCATTTTGAAGGGCTGAACGAGTTACCTTAGTTGGGTCGATGATACCAGCCTTAACCATGTTTTCCCACTTGTCAGTTGCAGCATTGTAACCAATTTCTGGGTCTTCATGTTCTAAGTGATCTAAGATAACAGCACCATCTTTACCAGCATTTTCAGCAATTTGACGTACAGGAGCACCTAAAGCTTTCATAACGATGTTAACACCAGTTTGTGCATCTTGGCTATCGCCCTTAACATTACCTTGGATGGACTTCATAACATCAACTAATGCAGTACCACCACCAGCAACGTAACCTTCTTCAACAGCGGCACGGGTTGCGTTCAAGGCATCTTCGATTCTGTACTTTCTTTCCTTTAATTCAGTTTCAGTAGCAGCACCAACCTTGATAACAGCAACACCACCAGCAAGCTTAGCAAGACGTTCTTGTAACTTCTCACGGTCAAAGTCTGAAGTAGTGTCAGCAATTTGCTTCTTAATTTGGTCAACACGTTCACTAATAGCATCCTTTGAGCCAGCACCTTCAACAATAGTAGTTGAATCCTTAGTTACAGTGACCTTGCCAGCCTTACCTAATTGATCAATCTTAGTGTCCTTTAATTCAAGACCTAAGTCTGAAGAAATTACAGTACCACCAGTTAAAATAGCGATATCTTCAAGCATTGCCTTACGACGATCGCCAAAGCCAGGAGCCTTAACAGCAACAACATTGAAAGTACCACGGATCTTGTTCAAAACAAGAGTTGGAAGAGCTTCACCATCAACATCGTCAGCAATGATTAACAAACTCTTACCTTGTTGAACGATTTCTTGCAATAATGGCAAGATGTCTTGAATGTTAGAAATCTTCTTGTCAGTAATTAAAATGTAAGGGTTGTCTAAGTCTGCTTCCATCTTATCGTTATCAGTTACCATGTATTGTGATAAGTAACCACGATCGAATTGCATACCTTCAACTACTGAAAGTTCAGTATCAATACCCTTTGATTCTTCAATTGTGATAACACCATCGTGACCAACTTTTTCCATTGCGTCAGCAATTAAGTTACCAACTTCAGTTGAAGCTGATGAAACAGAAGCAACTTGAGCAATTTCATCCTTGGTGCTTACCTTGTGACTGATCTTGTGTAATTCGTCAACAGCTGCCTTAGTAGCAGTTTCAATACCGCGACGAATACCAACTGGGTTAGCACCAGCAGTAACGTTCTTCATACCTTCACGAACAATTGCTTGAGTTAAAACAGTAGCAGTGGTAGTACCGTCACCAGCAATATCGTTAGTCTTTTGTGCAGCTTCAGAAACAAGCTTTGCACCCATATTTTCAAAGTGATCTTCTAAGTCAATACTCTTAGCGATAGTAACACCATCGTTAGTAATGTCAGGAGCACCATAGCTCTTTTCCAAAACAACATTTCTACCCTTAGGTCCTAAAGTTGTCTTAACAGTGTCTGCTAATTTATCAACACCCTTTAATAATGAGCGTCTTGCATTTTCAGAAAATTTAATGTCTTTAGCCATATTTATATGCCACCTTTTATTTCTAATTTAATTACTTAACGACAGCTAATAAGTCGCTTTCACGAAGTACTAAGTACTTTTCGCCTTCGTATTTCAAGTTAGTGCCAGAGTATTTATCAAAGAATACTGTTTCACCTTTTGCAACTGACATAGGAATTAAGTCGCCATTTGCGTTACGCTTACCATTTCCTACGGCAATAATTTCGCCCATTTGAGGCTTTTCTTTAGCGTTAGAAGCCAGGACAATGCCTCCAACTTTTTCTTCTTCTTCGTCTTTTACTTTAACGATCACGCGATCACCGATTGGTTGTAACACGTTAGTCCCTCCTGTACATATTTAATCTATTATTACATCACTTAGCACTCATATCTCATAAGTGCTAACTTACATTTACGATAGTACCTTGTTTATAAAAGAAAAGCAAGTATTTAGACACAAAAATTAGCACTTTTCTTGCTTGAGTGCTAAAAAGTGCTAATTTATTTAATATTTATTTAAAAATTCAATATGGATTGTCTGTAATTTTTGATAAAATTAAACAAGCACAAAAAGTTAAATATGCGGTGGTACTTTCGTTTAAGGAGATGATGCCAATGGTGTAATAGCTATTGTTCAGAATCTTACTGAAAGGAGGTACACTTTGCTTGATGGTTGCCTTATTTGGCGCTGTCTATGTCTTTATTGGGCTCTTGGATTGTATTGTCTTGTTATTGGTAAAGCTGGTGCGAGATATGACCAAGTTGGTAAAAGCCGTAAAAAAGCTCATAAAGGCTATCCACGATTTGTGGAAGAAAAAATAAGCAAACAAAAAAAGCCGCTCCATAACTTTTGGCCGAGTTTGATAGCGACTTTTTAGTTTGCTAATAATAATTTTGCCACCGCACTTTTAGCGGCTTGTGCTTCAGAGAGCTATTCTCAGTAGCTCTCTTTTTTTATACTACAAGTATTTCTTTACTACAAGTATTTTACAGCAAATTAATTTTTACTTCAAATTAGAGCTGATCGACTTTTCTAGTTCTAAACTCTCTTAATAGTAACATCCCCCATATTAGCACGACCTTGAAGTACTAATGTTGGACCTTCTGCTGGCTGATCACCATCAATAGTAAAATCACCAAATTTATGTTCAAGTTGATCATCAACTCGCCAAGAAGTTGGAATGTAAATATTTATATCTCCCATCGACATATTGATGTTAGCAAGTACTTCATCCCCAGCAGGCTTAGCTGAATCAAGATATACATTAACATCTCCCATTGAAACATTCACAGTCACCGTTTCTAAGTGTTGCGAATGAACATAACGTGAAGTAGAAGACAACTTTTCGCTAATCACAATATTGTCATCATTATCTGAACTAGACGTATCAGAAAATACATGCTCAGCCTTAAATTTATGTGGTGCCTTCAAGTCTGACCAATTAGCGTTAACTTTTTCACCATTAATAATCACAGTCGGCTTCCAGCTTTTTTTGAAGATTAATCTCAAACCTCCCCAAATTAAGAACGCTGCTAAAAGTACTGTCCAAGGAACAATACTTTCAATATGAAGTGGTTTAGCATAAATGATTAATAGGAAAGCAAGTGAAAAAATGCTGCCGCCTAAACTTTTATTAATTAAAGAAGTAATTAAGGTTGCTCCAAAGACTACTGTCCAAAAAATTGCCCAAAAGCCTAATTCTAATGGCATCAAGTGGAGCTGATCTAAAACTAAAAACGCAGCTGCCGCAAGCAAACCTAACCCCCAAAGAATTCTTCCAAAACTGGCCTTTCTCATGATAATGCCCTTCTCTCTTTTAATCTTTCATTTAAATCTCGGTAATATCTTCTTGAAACATAGACTGTCTTATAGGAATCATGAAACTTAATCTGACAATTAGAAATCGATTTAGTAACAGCGTAAATCTGATCTAAATTTAAAATAGTCGATTTCGATACTCGCATGAACTGTCCACTTAATAAGTTTTCTAGTTCGTATAATTTATACTTAACAAAATATGCATTCCTCGTCGTATGCGCCATTACCTGCTTAGCGTCTGTTTCAAAAAAGAGAATATCGTTAATACTTAAATAATAAGAAGTATTGTCCATCATCCCCTCAATTTGATCAGGATGTTCTGAATCAGTTTGAAGTTGATGATATATTCTTTCTACTTCAGGCGTTAAGCTTTTAGCATGAATTGTTATTTCTGTCTCTTGCTGATCTGGATCAAGTTCAAGCTTAACTTTCACAATTCTCACTTCCTTGTTTCGTTCTTGATATTTATATTAAACATGAATATAAGATTAAAATCTAGTGAAATTGACTAAGCGGTCATTTTAAAGTTCTAAGTGGTCAAAAAAAGAAGTATGAACCTAAATACGAGGGGGAAATTTAGATTATGCTTCTTTAGTTTAATAAATCAATATTCACGATAAGCCGGAGCCTGATAATCCTCCATAAACTGCAAAATCTTATCAAAATCAGTTCCAAAATAGACCGTATCTAAGTAAATATTTTCTAAAAAATCATCCTGATTCATGCGCTTTAACAACTTATCTAAATAATCATAAAAGCCAGCATAGTTATAAAAAGCAACGGGCTTAGCATTATCGCCAATTGCAGTCCAAGAAATAGCTTGACTTATTTCTTCTAAAGTACCAATACTGCCAGGAAGAGCTACCATCCCATCAGCCAAGTTCATCATCGTATCTTTGCGCTTATCCATACTTGGCACCACGCGAAAATCTTGCACCTTATTGTAAGCTGCACCACGATCTTTTAATTCTTCAGTAATAATGCCATGAACAATACCGCCATTTTCTAAAACGCCATCAGCAACTGCTCGCATTAAACCATACTTACCGCCACCATAGACTAGCTCAATCTGGTGGTCTGCCATTTTTTTACCAAATTCATAAGCAGCCTTGGCATATTCAGGACGGTTACCTGAGCGTGCACCACAATAAACTGCCATTTTTTTAATCATTTTATCTACCTTATTTCTAAATTTAAAAATTCTATGCCTATTTATCTTAAAATTATTTTCTCTCTGATTACAAATAAAAATGTATAAAAAATGCACAAGCCTAGTTAAGCTTGTGCAAAAGCTATATTAATAGTAAATTATTTTTTGTTCTTATCTTTATCTGAATCCAAGAAATAGATTAAAGTTTGAAGTTCAGTCGCCAAGTCAACATTTTGTACACGAACACTAGAAGGTGCAGATAAACGAAGTGGCGTAAAGTTCATAATTCCTTTAATTCCGGCATCAAACATTTCATTGGCAGTCCTTTGCGCTGCTGTTTGCGGTACACAAAGGATTGCAATCGTAATTTGTTGCTCACGAAGCTGCTTCTTCATTTCACTCATATCATAAACAGGCACACCTGACATAATTGTTCCAGTAATTTCAGGATTAATGTCAAAAGCAGCGCTAATTCTGATATTATTAGTACGCTTGAAGTTATAATTCAAAAGCGCATGTCCCATATTACCAACACCAACTAAGGCAACGTTAGTTAAAGTATCTTGGTTCAAAATCTTTTTAAAGAAATTAAGCAAGTTCTTAACATCATAGCCATAGCCACGCTTACCCAAGGCACCAAAGTAAGAAAAATCACGACGAATTGAAGCACTGTCAACTTGAACTGCTTCCGCAAGTTCAGTTGAGGACACTTTTTCTTTTCCTTCATCATTTAAAAAGATTAAATAGCGATAATATAGCGGCAAGCGTCTGGCAGTAGCCTTAGGAATCTTAATTTCATCCATTAAGAGGCCTCTTTCTTTTATAAATACGAATGTGAAATATTTACTAATCAAACTAATAATAGGCATTCTTTAAGGATAAATCAAGAAACAATTTTCACAAAGGTCATATTTTCATAAAATTTAAAAGATTCACTATGTTAAAATAAGCACTAGGAGAAAATAATTATGATTATTGCACAAGCTCAAGACCTCGAACAACGTTTTGGAGGCAATATTATCTTCAGTAACATTTCTTTCTCGGTTCCTGACAATGCCAGAATCGGTCTTGTTGGACCTAACGGAGCCGGAAAAACTACCTTATTAAAGATCATGACTGGTCAACAAGAACCAACTAGTGGTCAATTTACTATTAATAAGGGATTAAAAGTCGGCTACATCGCTCAGGAAAATGGCCTCGATGAAGACAAAACAATCTGGGATGAAATGCTTACTGTCTTTAATGACTTAATCGAAAAAAATAAAAAAATCACTAAAATGCAAGAGCAAATTGCCGACCATCCCGAAGATGAAGACTTGCTCAAGCGGTATGATCAATTAGCTTACGACTTCGAACAAGAAGGCGGCTTTACCTACCAGGCTGAAATTAAGAGTATTCTTAACGGTTTTAATTTTAAAGAAAATACTTGGAATAAGGTAATTGGCACCCTTTCTGGCGGTGAAAAGACACGACTTGCCTTTGTTAAATTGCTTTTACAAAAGCCACCAGTACTGCTGCTTGACGAACCTACTAACTACCTTGACTTAGATACTTTAGATTGGTTAGAAGCGTTCCTAAAGAATTATCAAGGCGCAATTATTACTGTTTCTCACGACCAGTACTTCTTAGATCACTTAGCTAATCAAATTTTTGAACTGAACTTTGGAAAGCTGACTACTTTCAAGGGTAATTACAGTCAATACGTTAAAGAACGTGAATTGATGGATAGCCAGCAAGAAGCCGCTTATGAAAAACAACAAGAAAAGATCAAAAAAGAAGAAGAGTTCATTCAAAAGAACTTGGTTCGTGCTTCAACTACTAAACGCGCCCAAAGCCGGCGTAAAGTTTTGGACAAGATGGAGCGTATCAAGCTACCTAGGCACAAGCAAAAAGTTCGTATTAACTTCACTAGTGAACGTCCTTCTGGTAAGGAAGTGTTGATCGCTAAAGATCTAACCATTGGCTATCCAGATAAGGTAATGGTTTCCGATATCGACTTCCAAGTTAATAAGAATGACCGAGTTGCTATTATCGGACCTAACGGTATTGGTAAGTCTACCTTGCTCAAGACCATCATGAAAAAGCTTGAACCAAAAGGTGGTTCAATTAAATATGGTGCAAGTTTAGATATTGGTTACTATGATCAAGAACTCCAAAGTTTAGATCCTTCAAAAACTGTTCTTGATACAATTTGGGATCGTCACAAGACAATGCCTGAAAAAGACGTCCGATCTATTTTGGCTTCCTTCTTGTTCACTGCCGAAGATATTGATAAGACAGTTGGTCAATTATCTGGTGGTCAAAAAGCGCGGCTGACTCTGACCGTTTTGTCTCTTGAAAAAGATAACTTCTTACTAATGGACGAACCTACCAACCACTTAGATATTGAAGCTAAAGAAGTTCTTGAAGAAGCACTAGATAATTACGATGGAACATTGCTCTTCGTTTCTCACGACCGTTACTTCATTAATGAGTTAGCTAACAAGATTATTTCTGTTCGCGATGGCCACGCTAAGATCTATAATGGTAACTATTCTTACTACCTAGATGAAAAGGCTAAGCAAGCTGCAGCTGCTCAAGAAGCAGAAGCACAAAAAGCAGAAACTGAAACCACTCCGGCTGCCAGTCAAAATAAAGGTAAACTATCTTATCAAGAACAAAAAGCACGCGATTCTCAAAAGAGAAAATTAGAACGTGCAGTTAGCGATGCTGAAGCTAAGATTGAAAAATTAGAAGCAGAAGAAAAAGAAATTCAAACTGAGATGGCAAATCCAGAGATTGCCGCTTCATTTGAAAAGCTTGGACCATTGCAAGAAAAATTATCTGCTGTTCAAGAGCAATTAGACCAGGCAAATAATGAGTGGGAAAATGCCTTGGATGCACTAGATGAATTTGAATAAAGTAAAAGATCAAGATTGACTATACTCAATTTCTACAATACTTATAAATAAAAATATGACTAATTAGATTTCGTTAGTCTAACTAGGCATATTTTTTATATTGGTTAATATTAATATCACTTATATCCATTTTGATTATTTACTTTCTGTCACTCCTTCTGGAACAAATTGCCAATAAGTACCATCTTGGCTTTGATAAGCACCATTAGCAGTCTTCTTTAAAATAAAAGTTACTTTACGCGTTTTAAATTTGTAACCATTTTTCAACTTTTCGGTTTTAACTCTGCCCAATTTTACCCATTGACCTGCTTGTGGGCGTTCATTTTCTTTCAATGAAAAAGCATTTAAAATATCTTTACTTAATTTTGAAGGTTTGCTTTCTTCATTACCCCCTAAGCGTGTAGCCAGATAGGCTGTATTTTTGTCAAACATCAAATAAAAAGAATTACTCAGTTTATTATCTGATTTTTCCAAAGTCATTAAGCTTTGATTAACCCAGCCTTTAGGGACAGTCGTCTGATTATGATAAAACCATACTCCACCGCCTACTAAAAGTAATAAAGCTACCAAAGCAGTCACAACTAATTTCTTATTTTTCATATTTGTCCTCGTACATTTAATAGTTCGTAGCAAGTCCATATGCTACTAACCTAACATTTCCCCCATATACTGACACCCATCTGGTTTTATTAGTTCTATAATTATGTTCCATCCAAGTGCCCTTTCGATATAGATACCCGTTATATTTACCATCGTTATAGTAAACCTTACCGGGAGTAGTATTGGCTAAATTCCAATTATCTCCTCCTTGCCAAGCACTATATCTATAAACATTGGATACATATTTATATAACGGTCCATTTTTACTAGGTCCATATACCTGGACGGAAACCTCATTTTTTTGAGATACTACTTGTGCTTTAGCTGTATTATTTACATACGTTACTCCTACACTACATGATAAAAGCATTGCTAATAATAATTTTTTCACTGACATTTTATTTATCCTCCAAACTTAAGACATTTTTCAATAATTGTGGATTCCGAGAATAAGGGGTAGGTATACTACGTACATTTCTGCTATATAGGTAGCCTCTATAAAAAGTCATCGATCCTCTCCCAACTATCCTTTCACGAGTAACTCTAGATAAATATCCACGATAACCATTATATTCAAAATAATGAGTCGGACTGTTATCATAAGCTCCCAAAGTAATCCAAATTCTTGAAGGAGTGTATTGGTTTACACTCACTGATGACTCACTCCTACTAGTGTTTACTTCAGCCGCATCAACCTTAGATGTTTCAAAAACACCTAAGATTGACAACATTAATAAACTAGTTACTATTTTTTTTAGATTAAATTTCATTTTTCCCTCCATAAGCATAAATATTACATTTTCACAAATGACAACTTAAAATTTATCATTTGTTGCTCATAATTATCACATCTTTCTTCATATTTACTTAATTAGTTGCGTCAGACACAACTAAATTTGCCACCGTTCAATACAGTCTTGATATCCACAATTAATCAGTAATTTCTTTATTTCATCTGCTTTTTCTGTATTGCCTTCAAATAAATAAAAATATAGATCATAACATATTTTATAAAGTAAAAAATGACCAATCGGTTCTAAATTTTTTAAATAGCTCAATGCATTTTGAATATTACTTCCAACTATTTTTTGCTTATAACAATAGCAAAGATAATTATTGCAAATAATTGCTATTCTTTCTTGCATACTTTCAGAATAAGTATGTTTTTGATAATGTTTTAATAGTTGACCAAGAAAATAGTCTAGCTGTTCCAAAGTAAATATTTTCATACAGTCAGAAAATAACTGTAATGCTCCAATATTTTCAAACCAATTTTCATGCTCGGAAAATTTAGTAACTATCTTACTTTTAAAAGATGGACTTAAGTCAGCTAAATTATTTTCTAAAGATGCAATAGCAATTACGGTTCGATATTTAAAAATCTGATGCTCTTTTAAATCCAAAATTTCATTTAAGTAAATTCTTAATTCATCTCTTTGATTATTATTAAAAGCATACATTATCTTTTGCTTTAGTTTTTCAGCTTTTTTATCTTCAAAAGTATAATAGGTATCTTTCACTTTATTGAAAAAGTCACTAATATCAATATGGTGTTTCAAAATAATTCTAAACAATGTATCAATTGAAATATTTTCCAATCCTCGTTCAATTTTTGAATAATGCCCTTTGTTAATAATTCCCTTCACCATATTTTCTTGCGTTAATCCTAATTTTTGTCGCTCTTCATACAGTGCTTCTCCAATTGTCATAATTTCATCTCCTAGTATTTTTATAATTTATTAATTTTTTTGTTAATTATATAACAATAGTAGAGTTTAGAATATAGTAGAATAGGCTAGAAATAAAGATCTAATGTTAAAAAAATCTTTACGCCATATGAAAAAGATCAAGATTCTCAAAAAATAGAAAATCTTGATCTTTTTTCATGTATATTTTTATTCAAATTCCTTACGAATCTGCTCACCTTGTTCGTTCAATTTCGGTGCATCTTTTTGCAATCCATAAGAATTCCAAGTTCCATACTTAAGTGGCGAACCTAAAACTTCATTTCCATCGGGCAAAGTCTTAACCATCCCGCGCTCAATAATTTGATCAAGGCGTCTGGTCTTATCCACATTGAGCACTAAACCAGCTGGCACACCTGCTTCGTGTAAGATCTTGTCCCACTCAGCAGCAGGCTTGGTCTTAAGTACATCTTGCATTGCATTTTTAACTTTTTGCCAGTTCTTCTCACGCAAATCATTTGTCTTAAAATCTGCTTGATTAATCCATTCTTCATGGTCCAATGCCTTAGATAATAAACTCCATAAGTGGTCATTACCACAACAAATAGCAATTGGCTGATCTTGACAATCAAAGGTATCGAATGGATACATGTCAGGGTGGCGATTACCAATTCTGTGTGGTACTTCATGTGGCCCAAGAGCAAGCATCAAGTCCTGCACCATTAATGAAAATGTGGAATCTAGCATCGAAACATCTATTGTGGTTCCTTTTCCAGTGCGCTCTCTTGCAACTAATGCGGTGGTAATAGCGCTATAACCCATGATTCCTGCAACAACATCAGAAACTGAAGTTCCAACACGAGTTGGTTTACCGTTCGGTTCACCTGTAGCATCCATTAATCCCGAAACAGCTTGAATAATTGTGTCGTACGCAGCTTGCTTTGACCAAGGTCCGTATTGTCCAAAGCCAGATACTGATGCAAAAATCAATTTAGGATACTTTTTTACCATTTCTTCTGGATCAAAACCTAAACGCGCCATAACACCTGGACGGAAGTTTTCTACAACTACATCTGCCTTGGCAATCATTTTTTCAGCTAAGGCATGGTCTTTTGGATCTTTCAGATCTAAGGCAATTGATTCTTTTCCTGCATTGCAGATTCTGAAATATTCGCTTGAACCATCCGCAATGTATGGTCCCATGTGACGCGTATCATCCCCTGTTTTTCTCTCAATGTGGATTACCCGTGCACCTGCGTCGGCAAGCATTCTTGTACAAGTTGGACCTGACAAGACATGGGTGAAATCCACAACCAAGATTCCTGCTAATGGATATGGCTTCTCTTTATCTAAATGAGGGTTGCTTGCTTCTAACTTGGCATAATTTGGTTCTGACATTTTTATATACACTTTCTTGTTTTAACTGTATTCAAGTCTTATTTTAGATAAAAATGAGCAAAATAAAAAGCCGTTTGATAGCAACGACTTTAATTTTAATTATCGTAAATCAGAATGAAATAATTCATTATGAGACCCTAGTCTAACCAATCGAAAGACTTTTTTATTTCTGTTTTTTGTATGAATAACAAGCAAGTCAAGTTTCCCCTCAAATATAAATGAAACTCAAAATATCCTACATAATTCAGCTCTTCATTAGTTAAAAGATGTGGATCATATTCTTCCGGTATTTCTCCAGTTTCTTGCATATATGAAGTTATTGCTTGAATTTCATCCCATAACTCAGGAACTTTCTTACTCCAACGATTTACATCCTGAATAAAAGTATCTTCGGCTTTTATTTCATACATTACTCTAATTCCTTTGCACGTTTTTTCATATAACTAATCAATTTATTAGTATCTTTAAAGGCTGGAGTATCGTCTTCAATTAAGCCCATATCCTTAGCTTCCGCAAGTAAAAGAGCTTTCTTAGTATCTTCTGTAAGCGTATCAGAATTAGTTACTGAAAAGGGAATTCCATTATGTCTAATAATTTGTTTAAAATACATTTTAATACTAGTAGACATATCTAAACCTAGATTATCTAAAATTCTTTTAACTTCATCATGATCTTTAGAATCTGCACGATAACTATATGTATGTGCCATATTAATCACTCCCTTTTCTAAAATTATACTACAATTTATATACATTGTATTTAATTTTAACTAGATATAATCTTACTTGAATTATAAAGAATCTCATCAGGCTCTATTCTCAAAATCAATGTCCATTCAAATAATCATTAGCCTTTTCCAAAATAGAAGACAGATCTTCGAAACTGAATTCCTTAAAGTTTTGCTCTCTAATTCTTTTCTGCGCATCTTCATAGTTTAGCCAAGCAGTTTGCCTAATTTCACTTTCTTGCCGTTTTATTTTCTGGTCAGGATTGTATTTTGCTAAAAATAAAGTTACAGTCTTTTCAATTTCTGAAGTAACTTGATATGAATAGCTTTCACTAAAATCAAAATTAAATTCAGGCTTCAAACCTACTTCTTCAAAAATTTCTCGTTTTGCAGCTTCTTGCGCTGTCTCTCCAGCTTCAAGATGTCCTTTTGAAAAAGCCCATGCACTCTTGAATTGCTTATAAGGCTGACTTTGAATTAATAAATATTGGATTTCGTTATTTTTCTTGCGCCAGATAATTGCACCTGCTGAATGTTCATGTTTCATGATCAAATATCTCTCCCCAAAATAAAAAACGTTCTGTCAGACATAATTATATCCAACAAAACGTTTCTATTTCTATCCTAATCTAAGCCGCATTTTTCAAAAATTTCATCTACATGCTTCAAGTGATAATGATAATCAAAGGCATCATCTAAATCTGCTTCAGACAAGTAGTTCATAACTTCGCTATCTTCAATTAACTTTCTAAATGAAGTCTGTTCTTGCCATGACTTATTAGCCAATTTTTGCACCATATCATATGCTTTTTCACGTGACAAACCTGCTTCATCAATTAACTTCAAAAGCACCCGTTGTGAATAAATCAAACCATAAGTACGATCCATATTCTTAAGCATTGTTTCAGGGAAAACATCTAAGTTAGTCAAAATCCGGTTAAACCGGTTTAACATGTAATCAATTCCAATTGTTGCATCAGGTAAAATTACACGTTCAGCACTTGAATGAGAAATATCTCTCTCATGCCATAAAGCTACATCTTCATAAGCTGGCACCATAAAGCCACGCATTACTCGAGCCATACCGCATAAGTTTTCAGAACCAATTGGATTGTGCTTGTGAGGCATTGCAGAAGAGCCTTTTTGACCAGCTCTAAAGTGCTCTTCAACTTCATGAATTTCACTACGTTGCAAACCACGAATTTCTGTTGCCCAATTTTCAATACTTGTAGCAATTAAAGCAATCGTAGCGATGTAGTAAGCATGTAAGTCTCTTGGCAAAACTTGACTAGTAACTGGTTGCTGAGTTAATCCCAGTTGCTTCAAAACGCTAGTTTCAACTGCTGGTGGAACGTTGGCAAAAGTACCAACCGCTCCAGAAATTTTACCAGATTCAACATCTTTAGCAGCTGCCTTGAAGCGTTCAATGTCACGATTAATTTCTGCATACCAACGAGCTAACTTCAAGCCAAAAGTAGTTGGTTCTGCTTGAACACCATGAGTTCTTCCCATTTCAACGGTGTACTTATACTTACGAGCACTATCTGCAATTGTTTCTTTTAAGGTCTCTAAATCTTTAAGAATAATTTCGTCAGCTTGTTTTAAGATATAGCCTTGTGCAGTATCCACAACGTCGGTTGAAGTTAAGCCAAAGTGAACCCACTTCTTTTCTTCGCCTAAACTCTCAGAAACTGTTCTCGTAAAAGCAACAACATCGTGGTGCGTAATTGCTTCTAATTCACTAACGCGTTCTACTGTAAAAGAAGCATTATCAGCAATTTTCTTAGCATCTTCAGCAGGAACTTCACCAAGCTCTGCCCAAGCATTAGTTGCTGCAATCTCAACCTTTAACCAAGCAGCATATTTATTTTTTAATGACCAAATTTTGCCCATTTCGGGACGAGTATAACGTTCTAGCATAAATTACATTTCCCAAGGATTCTTCAAAACAATAGTTTGTTCACGATCTGGACCAACAGAAACAGTAACTAGAGGAACACCAACTAATTCAGAAACGCGGTTCAAGAACTTCTTAGCGTTTTCTGGTAAGTCTTCCCAAGTCTTTACATTAGTAATATCTTCATCCCAAGCTGGTAATTCTTCGTAAACAGGCTTACATCTGTATAATTCTTTCAAGCTTGCTGGGTAGTAGTCAATCTTCTTACCATCAAGTTCATAAGCAGTAGCAATCTTAATCTTGTCAAAGCCAGAAAATACATCTAATAAGTTCAAGCTTAAAGCATTGATACCCGCAACACGCTTTGCGTGACGAAGAGCTACTGAGTCAAACCAACCAACACGACGTGGACGACCAGTAACAGTACCATATTCATGAGCAGTTTCACGAATGCGATCACCAACTTCATCTAATAATTCAGTTGGGAATGGACCTTCACCAACACGAGTAGTGTAAGCCTTGCAGACACCAATTACAGTATTCAAACGGTTAGCTCCCATACCGATACCAGAAGCAATTCCGCCAGAAATAGTGTTTGATGAAGTTACGTATGGGTAAGTACCTTCATCAATATCAAGCATTACGCCTTGCGCACCTTCGAATAAGACTTTTTCATTCTTATCTAACGCATCATTAACTACTACTGAAGTATCAGTAACGTACTTCTTCATCTTTTGACCGTATTCAAGGTATTTTTCAAAAATATCTTCAAACTTAAGAGCAGGTTTGTTATAAACCTTAGTAAATAAAGCATTCTTTTCAGCTAAATTAGTACGTAATTTTTCTTCAAAAGTATCTCTTTCAAGTAAATCGCAAACACGAATACCAATTCTTGAAGCCTTATCCATGTAACAAGGGCCGATACCATTCTTGGTAGTTCCGATCTTCTTGTCACCCTTAGCTTCTTCTTGATAAGTATCTTGCAAAATGTGGTAAGGCATAATTACATGTGCTCGATTAGAAATCTTCAAGCCACTAATATCGATACCTTCTTTTTCAAGGTTGTCTAATTCTCCGAACATTACTTCTGGATTGATAACGACACCATTACCAATTACAGCACCCTTCTTAGCAGCAAAAATTCCAGATGGAATTAGGCGCATCTTGAAAGTCTTGTCACCAATTTCAATAGTGTGGCCTGCATTGTTACCACCATTTGAACGTACAGCCATTGCTGCATCTTTACTTAAGAAATCGGTAATTTTACCCTTTCCTTCGTCGCCCCATTGACTACCTACAACTGCTATTGCTGTCATTTGATTTCACCTCATAAAAATCATTTTCTTAAAACCGAAGACTAGTTTAACAATCTATATCTTAATAGTCAATTAATTTCCGAACATTTTTAATAATCAATAAAATAAACATTCATTTTTACTCTTGACTTTACCTCATAACCCCCGTATATTAACTCATGTAGTTTTTAAAAAGCACGAGGTAAATTAGATGAGCAATTACTTTAGTATGGAAGCCTTCGATTATGATGACATCCAACTTGTACCTAATAAATGCATTATCAAGAGCCGTAAAGAGGCCGATACAAGCGTAAAATTTGGAAGCCGAACATTTAAAATCCCGGTTGTTCCAGCAAACATGGAGAGCGTAATTGATGATGATTTAGCTATTTGGTTAGCGGAAAACGGCTACTACTATGTAATGCACCGTTTTTATCCAGAAAAGCGCGCTGATTTTATTAAAATGATGCATGATAAAGGCTTATTTGCTTCAATTTCTGTTGGGATTAAAGATAGCGAATACGATTTTATCGACTATTTGGCTAAAGAAAAGATCATCCCTGAATATATTACAATCGACGTAGCTCACGGGCATTCAGATTATGTAATTAAGATGATTAAATACATTAAAGATAAGTTGCCCGATACATTTTTAACAGCTGGCAACATTGCAACTCCTGAAGCAGTTCGTGAATTAGAAAATGCCGGAGCTGATGCAACTAAAGTCGGTGTCGGTCCAGGACGCGCCTGCATCACTAAGTTAAAAACTGGTTTTGGTACCGGAGGCTGGCAATTAGCAGCACTTAGAATGTGTTCTAAAGCTGCTAGAAAGCCATTGATTGCTGACGGTGGTATTCGCCACAACGGGGATATTGCCAAGTCTGTTCGATTTGGCGCTTCAATGGTAATGATTGGATCTCTATTTGCAGGACACGAGGAATCTCCTGGCAACTTAATTACAATTGATGGCAAGAGATATAAGCAATATTGGGGTTCAGCTTCTGAAGTTCAAAAAGGTGCTTACCGCAATGTTGAAGGAAAGCAAATGTTAGTTCCTTATCGTGGCTCTATTAAAGATACCTTGCGTGAAATGCAGGAAGATTTACAGTCTTCTATTTCATATGCTGGCGGTAAAGACTTGAGTGCAATTCGAGTAGTAGATTATGTTATTGTAAAATCTTCCATTTTTGATGGCGATAAATAAAATTTAAATCATGAGAACCGAAGTATTCATATAAGTGGATACTTCGGTTTTTATATTCATTCAATTTTCATACAAAAAATCATCTTCTTTTTGCGTACTTATTTATATAGAGACTAACTTTTTCTCTATATATTTTTAGAAAGTTGATTTAGTATGAAAATTTCCATTCCAAATCTTTTGTACCATGGCAATGACGTTATTGTAGAAAAACCAGATATTCATGCGGGAAAACCAAGACATGACTTCGGTAAAGGCTTTTACTTAACTACAGATATTAATCAAGCAGCAAAATGGAGCAAACATAAAATAAAAATTAATTCTTCAAAATTAAAACAAAATCCGTACAACATTTTAATTTCTAAATATGTATTTGATACAAACCAATTCTATTCATTAAGAGTCAAAATATTTGATCATGTAAGCGAAGATTGGCTAAACTATATCATAAAAAATAGAAAGAATATCGATTTCGCTTTAAATACAGATTATGATCTAGTTATAGGTCCTGTAGTTGATGGAGCAAATTCCTGGGAAGCATTGGCACTATATTCTAATGGTACAATATCTTTTGAGAAAGCTATATCTCGTCTTAAACCAGAAAATTTAACTGACCAATGGGCCTTTAAAACTCAAAATTCAATTAACTGTTTAAAATATGGAGGTGTCTTTTATGAAGAAAAATAAATACGTAACCGAATCATTTATTAATGCAATTACTAAGGAAGTCAGTATTTTAATTGCTGCAAATGATCATATGTCGATCGAAAAAGCTGAAAATTTATTTAAAGAATCAAAAGTCTATAATTTTCTATGTTTTCCACCGGATTATTTTTATGAAGAAGATCCACAATATTTCTATGAAATGTATGAAAACTTAGAGCATAAAGGACTAATGGTCGACAACAATCAACTTTATTTAATGCAAAATCCTCAACTATATAAGTTACCAACAGATTAATACTGATAAAAACAACGATGGCGCACAGCTATCGTTATTTTTATTAGTTTAACTTCTAATTGATGTAAACTAAATTAAGCAAGTACTTTTTAGAAAGCTGGCGAAAAAATTGATTAAAACTGCCAAGCAAGTCTTAGCTAAGCCGTTTACATCAAACTTCTTCTTTATCTTCTTACAGGGAATTATCATCGGGATCATAACTGGATTAATTGTCGGTACCTTTAGGTGGATTATCGACCACACAATGAAGTTCTTATTCTTTATCTATCCCCTAATGCGGCAAAAACCGATCTACCTAATTCCTTACATCATTGCAACTTTGTCAATCGTTCTAATTCTAGGAAAAATTATTAAACCCGTTCTAAGTAATATTACTGGTTCCGGTGTGCCGCAAGTTGAAGCTGTGATGCTTAACGAAAATAAAATGAACTGGTGGAGCATTCTATGGCGTAAGTTTGTAGGTGGCTTGCTAGCTATTTGTCCCGGTCTATTCTTAGGACGAGAAGGTCCTTGTATTCAAATGGGCGCAATGGTTGGTCAGGCCTTTGGTGAAAATCTCTTCCATGCTGATCCAGATGACCTTAAAAGACTCCAGGGATGCGGAATAGCTGCTGGATTAAGCGCCGCATTTTCCGCACCGCTAGCTGGTGTCTTCTTCCTAGTAGAAGAAATAACCTTTAACTTCACTCCCAAAGAAGTCCTGACTGCCTTAGCTGCTGCCATGTCATCTGACTTAATGACGCTTTGCTTCTTTGGCACGCAGCCTTGCCTATATCTTCCTTTAGACAAGTCATTGCCACTTACTTCTTATTGGTTTGTAGCAATTATTGGTGTAGTCTTAGGCTTACTCGCATACCTTTATCAATACTGCCTCTTAAGCCTTAAACCAGTCTATGCAAAGATCACCAAAATTCCAGCAATTTATCATAGTGTTATTCCGCTTCTGCTCGTAATTCCAATTGGTTTATGGAATGCTAACCTACTTGGCGGCTCACACGACTTTATTTCAAGTCTATTTGACCCAACTTTCATGAAAAGTATTCAAACTGGAGCCTTAAGTCTGATACTATTACCACTTGTTTGGTTCGCCGTTCGGTTTATTTTTTCAATGATTTCTTATGGGGCATCTGTTCCTGGCGGTATCTTCATGCCAATTCTAGTCTTAGGAGCCCTTCTCGGCGTAGTATTCGCTGTGCTTATGATTCACTTCAATATTGCGCCAAAGCGCTGCTATGGCATTATTATTGTCACTTCGATGTGTGCACTATTGAAAAGGCTCCTTTCACTGCGCTGACGCTTTTAACAGAAATGGTAGGTTCAGTTGAACAGATTTTTCCAATGCTGATCACCACTTTTATCGCTTACTTTGTGTTAGATCTCTTAGGTGGAAAACCAATTTACGCAGCTCTAAGAATTCAGATGAATTATCACAAGCTATCTAACTTGCCTAAAGTTAAACATGCAGAAGAATAATTCATAAATATTTTCAAAACAAAAGGTGTCGATCATTCAACGCAATAAGCGAAGATGATCAACACCTTTTTATATAGAAATAATAACCTTCTACAAGTTAATTAAAATACTTAATGCTATGCCCCAAATAATGGCATAAACTACAGCTACCATTACTAAGTAAATAACTGCTCCCCAGAATGGGTCGTGAATCATCTTTTCGGTTCCTGGATCTGGGCAGACAACTAAAAGAAATGATCCCAATGCAAATAGTGCGTAGAAAATCCAAACTAAACCTTCTCCAAATCCCAGCAAGCCTGAGCTTAAGCTCAAAATTAAGAAAAAGAATGCACAAATTGCAATCCAGAAGTTCCAGTTAGTTACTTGTGCAACCTTATTGACATACTGCCAAAAGCCACCTGTGTTACCAAACACGAATAAGTGACCAACCATGGAACAAAGAATTGTAATAATCTGAACAACAAATAAAATTACTATTGCCCAGAAAGTTGCACCAGATCCATGATGTACTAATGGCATGTCAAACAGGTTAGCAATATAATTACCTGCCACTGCTAAACCAATGAATAATACAATATCTTCACCTAATAAGGTAACAACTCCATACCACTTCTCTGCAGGATTGTGGCCTAAAGGATAGCGCCATGATTCTACTAACCAACGCCAATAAGTGTTAGGAGTTTCTTCTTGTGGAGATTGAACTTCATCTTTCATAATAATTCCTCCTCAAGACTATTTATCTTTCGTATTTATTATAACAACAATCGTTATAAAACGGCAGAATAAGGGCTTGCGGAAACATGTTAGTGATAAGAAAAAACAAGCAACGGAGAAATTGCTTGTTTTTAATGAAATGTTAATGTGTCAGTTATTTAAAACTAGAAAATAAAAACATTCTACCAAAAAAGAGCCAAACATCCCTGTTCGACTCTCTTCATAACTATTTTTCTATTTCAACATGCTCTCTGCATATGGCAACTCAAGTGATGGATCTGCATTCAAATTCTCATCGCTAAACTTACCAGCCTTGTACAAGTTATATGCAGCTGCACCAATCATTGCCGCATTATCTCCGCAAAGTTTCAAGTCCGGTAAAATCACCTTTGGCTTAATATCAGCAGGTAACTTTTCAATCTCTTCTGCTAATCTATCGCGTAAGCCGTGGTTCGCGGCGACACCGCCGCCTAAGATAAATGTCTTCGGCTTATATTCTTTGATCGCTCTAATTGTCTTGTGGCTCAACACATCAACAACTGAAGCCTGAAAACTTGCAGCTAAATCATACTTATCAAGTTTTTCATGAATTTGATCTGCATGGTGGCAAGTGTTGATAAAGGCACTCTTTAAGCCTGAGAATGAAAAATCATAGTCATCATCTTCCATCATTGCCCGTGGGAAGTGGAAAGTATCCTTACCCTTATGTGCCCACTCATCAATTGTCTTACCAGCTGGATAATTAACTCCCAAAACTCGACCAATCTTGTCATAGGCTTCACCAGCTGCGTCATCTCTTGTATCACCCACAATCTCAAAGTGGATTGGATCTTTCATCAAGACGATTTCAGTATGACCACCAGAAACTTGCAAGGCAAGTGCTGGATATTCAATTTCATCCTTTAATTGCGCTGCCATAATATGACCCATGATATGGTCAACGCCAATCAATGGAATCCCAGTTGCCATTGAAGCTGCCTTTGCGGCACTAACCCCAATTAACAAAGCTCCAACTAGACCTGGTCCATAGGTAACGGCAATTGCATCAATATCATCCCAAGTAGCGTTTGCTTCAGCTAAAGCTTCCTTAGTAATTTGAGTAATTACTTCAATATGGTGACGACTTGCAACTTCTGGCACTACCCCGCCAAAACGTTGGTGGCTTTTTATTTGAGTAGCTACAATTAAGCTTTCAATTTCGCGCCCATTTTTAATTACGGCGGTAGAAGTTTCATCACATGAGCTTTCAAATGCTAAAATTCGAATATCTTTTTTTGTCAATTTACTTCTTCCTGTTCTCTATCTGCTATCTTTTTAATCATGCTTACGGCGTCCGCATGTTCAGCCGAATAATAATTTTTCCGAATAAAATTATCCCTAAATCCAATCTTCCGGTACAAGCTCTGCGCATTGTAATTATCGCTTCGAACTTCTAAGGTCATCTGAACAGCATGATTTTTTTGAGCAATTTCAATCATCGTCCTGAGCAAAAATCCACCAATTCCTCTTTTTTGAAAAGCAGGCTTAACAGCAATATTAGTAATATGTCCTTCTTGTGCCTGCATTCTCATCCCGACGAAGCCTACCAAGGTTGAACCCTGATAAACCACAAGATACAAAGAATTGGCATGCTTTTTCAATTCGCTCTTAAAAGAAAATCGACTCCATGGGGTTCTGCCAAAATAAACTTCTTGCTCTAAGCCCAACAAGTCAGCAATATTTTCATCGCTTGCCTTCATAATTTGATAAGTTTGATTATCAAGTCTCAAAGCAAAAGGCGAAAAACTCAAGTCAATTTCTGCTGGATGAAAAAATAAACTAAACTTCTTCAACATAGTCGCTATCTGGACCAAATGCCTTTCCAGTCTTATTATGCCAATCAATTTCAGCTTGCGTACGTCTCAAGTATTTTGGCACCATCTTATCAGGATCAATTGCTTTCTTATTAAGTGCTAACTTACCAATTTCCCCAGCATGAATTTGATTATCGCCTGCAGCTTGCTTAAAGTTGTCTGACCCTAACAAGTCTTCAATCTCATCTTGATATTTATCAATTGGACTGCCGACAAAGACAACTTCTTCAGGCAGACCCAATTCTTTAATCTTATTAATTAAATCGTCTAAATGATAATGACCATCTGGAACTAAGTTCTCTAGCTTACCATTTACTTTTCGATAAACCCCAGCAAAGAAATTCTTGTTACGAGCATCTAACTCACTTACAATCACTCCGTCATTTACTCCATTAGCTAAAGCAGCCAAAGTTGATACTCCGACTAAATCTTTATTTAAAATAGAAGCAAACATCTTAGCAGTTGTAATTCCAATTCTCAATCCCGTATAAGAACCTGGCCCTTCTGCCACTGCAAAACGATCAATATCTTTTAAGGTAAGATTATTTTCTTTTAGTAATTCAGTAATCAAAGGATCTAAATGCTCGCTATGGTTGCGATGATCCTCTTCATTTTTTTCAACAATTTTATCCCCATCATTCAAAGCTACACTCAAATGATTGGTTGCAGTCGTGATACTTAATATCTTCATTTAAACTCTATCCTTAATATTATCGAAATTACCTTCTTATTTTAACACGTTGAAAAGCATTTAAAATCACGTAAAGTACAACAATCTGAATCCATGGCGTAATTAACTCTTTCAAGATTCTTTGTAAGAAGGCTGCTCGTAAGTCTAGGCCATATAGTAGGTGAAGCCAATAAGTATTCATTAATACATTAACTACTAAAGTGACTAATAAAGTCGCTGCAATAACGCGCCACCATTTAATTGGTTTTTGGTATAAAAATAAGGCATAGATCACCACGCCAACAATAGCTGACAGAGTAAAGCCGGGGAAGAAACCTCCCTCAACTCCAAAAATAGCTGACCGCAATAAATCACTAATTAATGCGCCGATTCCACCCCAAAGTGGACCGAAATAATATCCTAAAAGCGCACTTCCAATAAATCCCAATCCTACTTTTACAGTTGAAGGACCAAAAGAAATTTTTTCTAATACAATATCCATCGCTACAAATAGTGCCAAAGTAACTAAACCTTGCAAATCTATTTTCTTTATTCCCGTCTTCATTGGCATCCCTACCTTCCAAAAAAGCACGACTGTACTAACAAGTCATGCTCTTAATTTTCTCTCCAACTAATTTCAGCCAAAGCAGAAATTTCACCTTGATTAGAAATCAAATGATACGACGTAAGCGTATCTTGATCAAGCGTAAGCTCAGATACGGCCTGATCGCCATATTGTACTTCTTTTTTAAATGAAATATCGACACTTTTAGCAGTATGAGAATTCAAAAATTCTCTTGGTAAAGTATCAATCATCCAATCAAAATAAACACTATTAGTTAAATGATGATTTGTATCTAAATCATAGTAACGAACCGCATATGTCTTACTCGATTCATAATCCTTCAAAGGACGTAATCTCTTAAAACGTGGCATATGTTTCAAGTATGGATTTCCAAACTTTTCCATCATTTGACTATCTGCTTCAGTAATTTTTCGATTTTTTAGATCTAAAATCACCCATTGGCTTTTGACATCTACTATCTTTTTGTTAGTAGAGTCTATTATACCAAAATCTCTATATTCAAAAAAGCGATTATAACCGCTACCGTTTGTTGTAACGGTAATTTTTTCACCAGCTTCAGGAAGACGCTCAAGATCAAGATGGTATTCAACTACCACCCAGCCTAAGTTTTGTTTTAATAAATCATGAATCCCAGCATTGCCTTGAGTTAATTGATCATTTGAAACTTTCATAAAATGTTCAATTAATTTAGGAAGCTGAATTTTCCCCGTTTCATCACAGTCGCCATAAGTAACCTGATGTTCTTCTTTAAAAATCTTTTCCATTAGCGATCACCACGCAATTAATTTTGATGATATTTATCATAGAGCTCATTCTTTGATACTTTATTAGCCTTAGCGACTAACTTAATAGCATCCTTTTTACTTTCGCCAGCTTCAACTCGATCAGCCACTTGCTTGATTAGCTCATCCCAAGAAAGTTGCTTTTCTTTCTCATCATTTGGTGAAACCAAAACTACGAACTCGCCTCGAGGATCATTCTTAGTGAAGTATTCATTAATTTCACTAATTGTACCTCTTAAATATTCCTCATGAATCTTCGTTAGTTCACGAGCTAACACAATTTTTCTATCTGGTTTAATTACCTCAGCCAAAGTTTTTAAAGTCTTCTTTAAACGATGAGGTGCTTCATAGAAAATTGAAGTCGCACGTGCCTGATTCATCATCTCAAAATATACTTTTTGCTCACTACTCTTACGCGGTAAAAAGCCATAATAGGTAAATGGTTGAGCATCAAAGCCAGATGCAATTAAAGCTGTCGCAAAAGCTGAAGATCCTGGAAGCGAAACAACCGGGATATCATTTTTGATACATTCTTGGACCAAAATATAACCAGGATCGGAAATAACCGGCATCCCAGCATCAGAAATTTCGGCAATCGTATTTCCTTCTTTAAGCAATTTAATTAATTCTGGCGCACGTTCTTTAGAATTATACTTATGAAAAGAAATCATCCTATTATGAACGCCAATTTTTTCAAGTAAGATTCCGCTGGTTCTAGTATCTTCAGCAGCAATATAATCAGCTTCAGTTAGAATCCTCTTCGCCCTTAAAGTAATATCTTCTAAATTGCCAATTGGTGTAGGGACAAGGTAAAGACGCCCCTTATCTTTTTCATTAAAACTACTTTGCGCTTGCATCTTTTATCCCCTATTTTTTTGTCCGTGATTTACGAAATTATCTAAAATATCTAAGCAAAACATGCAATCTTCACCAGATTCACGGTGAGAGCCATAATACATGTTGCAAATATGATAGCCAGAATCGTAAATATTACGTAGTGATTTTAGACCAGCTTGGGACTTACTTTCTGCTGGTTCTTTGTTGGCGTCTAATTTACTAATTTTTTCTCTTAATAGTTGATTTTCAACCTTTAACTCTGTATTTTCTTTCAATACTTCAAGCATGTCATTTTCCAGACCGGCAACAGTTTTTGTCATTGCCTGAAGATTTTGCTGTAATTGTGACAATTGTGAAAATGGATCCACTCAAAAACACCTACCGTTCAAAACTCAATACTAAATAATCTAACGTATTGTGGAAACTAACATTACTAGCTCGCATCTTATCAGCAGTCATCAACAACTCCAATAAGAATGCACTTTTCCTTAACTTTTCACCAGCTGCTAGACTCTTCATCGCTAAAGTCTTAAGTTGATAAAAAACAAATTTTTGACTTGCTGGCTTTGTAGCAAGACCGCTAATCTGGCTCACGCGTACCAGTGCTAAATCATTCTGCTCTAATAACTCTTGGAACAAATACTTACTTTCTTCTTCAAGCTTAGCCGTATCGCCTAGATCATCAATTTCTTCATCAGTTAAGCCATATTCAAGCAACTGCGCTCTCTTACTATCAATTTTTTCATCAGAGAAATTAAGAATCTGCGTTCTAGACTTAACTGTTGGCAAGATTTGATTTTCATTATTGGTTATCAAAATCGTAACTACAGGTGCTACCGGCTCTTCTAATAAGTTAAGCAAAGCATTACTTGCAGCTAAAGTTAGCTTTTCAGCATTTTCAATGATAAAAAAACGTCGCTTGCCTTCAACAGGACTTTTTGCCAATTCTTCTTTCAAAGGACGAATTTGATCAATTGAAAGCGTCTGTTTTCCTTCTAGTTTTACTAAAAAGACATCAGGATGATTGCCATCTAAAATTCTTTGGCAATTATTGCACGTCCCATCAGGCTTATTTTCTCCTGTACAATTAAAAAGACATGCCAGCCAATAAGCTGTATTAAGTCCTTTTTTTTGCATTGGATCGACAAACAAATAACTGTGGGCAACTTTTTTATTTAAATATGCATCCCTTAAAAGATCAGTCTGCTTTTGACCTATATTTTTTAAATCAATCATTAAAAGTGCTTAAATTCCTCAACTGGTAATACAAAGACCGTTGCTCCGCCTACAGTAACTTGGACAGGCTTACCTAGCATTGAAGTTCCCGCTGCATCCATATTCATATTAGAAACATACTGTTCTCTAGTGTGGGAACTCTTTTTGATAATTTCTAATACTTCATTTACTCGGTCATCTTCAATCCCAACAATAAAAGTTGTATTTCCTGCCTTTAAAAAGCCGCCGCTTGTAGCTAATTTTGTTGCACGCACATTATTTTGAATAAATTCTCTTGCCAATGCATCCGCGTCTTTATCTTGTACAATTGCTAAAACGAGTTTCATTCTTACCAAATCCTTACATAAAAATATCAGGTAATTGCTTTCTTATTATTTTAACACTATTAGCTGCAACTTCCTCGATTGGCAAATTAGCATCCACCTTTTTAATTCTATCAGGATATCGTTTTAACAAGTCTATATATCCGGCATAAACTTTTTTGTGGAAAGCTAATTTTTCTTGTTCAAGTCGATCTTCTTGCCCTGCTCGTTCCTTTTCAATTCTAGCCAAGCCAGTTGCAGGATCTAAGTCTAAAAAGATCGTCAAATCAGGCTCAAGACCGCCAGTTCCAAAATCATTAATTTGCTTTACAGCTTCAACGCCTAAATCTCTGCCAACACCTTGGTATGCCAAAGAACTATCGATAAATCTATCAGATAAAACAATTTTTCCAGCTGCCAAAGCTGGGCGAATAACTTCACTAACATGCTGACTTCTTTGAGCTGCATAAAGAAGAGTTTCAGTTCGATCATCCATTTCCTTATTTGCTGGATCTAAAATAATTGTCCTAATATTTTCAGAAATTTTTGATCCACCAGGTTCACGTGTAATAATCGTCTTTTTCTGTATTTCTTTTGGCAACTGCTTGATAAGCTCGTTGATAACTGTGGTTTTTCCTGCCCCATCTGGGCCTTCAAATGTAATTAAATATCCTTTCATGTCTACCCCCAATTGGCATTGTACTGTAAAAGAAAAAAGAAAGACAGACTTGTTTTTTTCAGATTATTTATTTTTCCACAAAAAAAGCCCACCAGTGGTGGACTACATTATCTAGTAATCACGCTTGATGAGCTACTAGATTTAGTGTTTCTTCTTCTTGCTTCTTCATACAAAAAAATAAATTTTGCATGTAGAATTTTATTTAAAACGCGATTATCAAATGAATAATCAATTGTTGTCTGATCAAAAACTTTTTGTTCTGCAAGTTGTCTTTGTAATTGAGCAACTACTTTTAATAGTCGCTCATCGCCTGCTTTTTTAACTTTATGCCTTTTTCCAATCATAGATCTGTTCTCCCTTGAACAGCGCGCTTCAAAGTAATTGAGTTTGCATATTCAATATCGCTACCTACAGCTAACCCTGCAGCTAGGCGCGTCACTTTCAAGCCGGCTGGTTTGATTAGCTTAGCTAAGTACATTGCAGTTGCTTCACCTTCTGGACTAGAATTTAAAGCCAAAATGACTTCTTTAACCTCATCTTGCTTTTGCAGTCTAGTAATTAGGCTCTTAATATTAATTTCTTCTGGGCCAACACCATCCATTGGGGACAGAACACCATGTAAAACATGGTATAAACCGTTATATTCACCCATTTCTTCAAAAGCCATTACATCTTTTGGCTGCTCTACCACCATAATTGTTGAACGATCACGATTTGCATCTCGGCAAATTTCACATGGATCGCTCTCGGTAATATTTCCACAAATAGAACAAGAGTGAAGATTTTCTTTTACCTGCATTAATGACTTGGAAAAGTCTTCCACATCATCTTCAGGCATGTCCATTGTATAAAAAGCTAACCGCGTTGCTGTTTTTTCACCAATACCAGGCAACTTCATATAATTATCAATTAAACGTGCAATTGGTAATGGATATTGCATAATTACATCAAACCTTTAGTGTATTTTCCCATTGATGCTTGAGTAGCATCATCGACTGCCTTAATTCCTTTATTAACAGCATCAATAACTAAATCTTGAAGCATATCTGGATCATCTGGATCAATTGCTTCCTTATCAATCTTTAAGTCTTTTAATTGACGGTCACCACTAAAAGTTGCTACTACCATATCATCAGCAGACTTGCCAACAAATTCTTGAGTAGCTAAATTTGCTTGTTCAGCTTCCATTTGTTGTTGCATCTTTTTAGCTTGCTTAATTAAGCCTTGCATGTTGCCCATGCCCATACCACCAAAATTAGGTCTTCTACTCATTTTTTCTCTCCTTAATCTTTAATCTGCGCTAGATCTCCAAAAAGTTCTTTTGCTTTATCGATAACTTCCTTTTTAGCTTGAGGATCTACCTGATTTTCATTTGTTTCTTGTTCAGATTTTTCTATTTTTTGAAATTTCTTAGCAAGTAATTCTTCTTTATGACTTGCTACAAAATCATGCCGTACTTTTAGCCATGAAGAATCTGCAACTAAAACAATACTATAATTATGCTTCGTTAACTTGGCAATTTCAGCTTCAAGCTGAGAAATTAAATCTCCATCTTGATTTGCCCGTTCAAACCATAATTCATATTTACATTTTAAAACAATTTGCTCATGACTTGCAGCTACAGGATTCAAAACTTCCATGACGGCTCTTTGAGATACCTTCAAAGTAGACAATAAATCTGGCCAAATATCTTTGACTGTATTTAAGTCCTCTTTCGTCGCATTTTCAAGTACATGGTAGACTTGACGGCGATTATTTTCCTGTGCTGCTTGGTTATTTGCACTAGCTTTTCTTCTCTTAGGTTTTTGATCAGTATTAGCTGTTTGAGCAGCAATTTGTTTAGGACGAGAATTAGTTTCTGTCTTAATAGTCCCAGAAAAGTCAGAGCTACTTCTATTAGTTACTTGAACTGGTCTATTTTTTAGTTCAGCAACTTGTTTACTTAAATTATCAATTTCATTTTTTAACTTTTGAACGACAATTGAAGAAACTGAATCACCTTGTTCTACTGGTGCATTTCCGCCTACCCCTTGCGTGACTTGAACCACAAACACATCAAGTGGAATTTGTTGCTGATTAGTGTAGCGCAAATCATTTAAAGCAGTATTGGCTGCTTGAACTAAATTATAAAATTTTTCTTCTGGGATCTTAGCTAATTCTGCTGCATAATCTTTAGTTAAAAAAGTTGCCTCTTTATTGCTCTTAATAACCAGCATCCCTTTAACAGTTAAGCTAATTAGTTCATCTAAGATATTCTTAGTTGATGCCCCATCTTGAAGTAAATTATGAACTATTTCGAATGCTTCTGACGTTTCGCCCTTAAGTAAGTCTAATAAGACTTGCTCAATCTTTTCTTGAGCAGCATAACCAGTAATTTTTAAGGCATCGTCATACTTAACCTTATCCTGATCATAGGATAAAATTTGATCCAAGATACTTAAACTGTCCCGCATTCCACCATCAGCAACTTGAGCAATTACCTCAAGTGCCTTTTCTTCAAAGCCAATTTTTTCTTGACCAAGAATATAAGTCATGCGAGCAATTAAATCATGTTGATCAATCCGTTTAAAATTATAGCGCTGAGTTCTTGAAATAATAGTTGCTGGGACTTTTTGAAGTTCAGTTGTAGCTAAGATAAATACTACATGCTCAGGTGGCTCTTCTAGTGTCTTAAGTAAGGCATTAAAGGCACCCATCGAAAGCATATGAACTTCGTCGATAATATAAACTTTATATTTCCCCTGTGTGGGAGCATATTTTACCTTATCGCGGATATCACGAATTTCATCAACACCATTGTTTGATGCTGCATCGATTTCGATAATATCATTCATCGTCCCTCGATCTGCCGCAAGACAGTTTTCACACTCATTACATGGCTCACCATCTTGCAAATTAGTACAATTTAAGGCCTTTGCAAAAATCTTTGCACATGATGTTTTACCAGTACCACGTGGTCCCGCAAACAAAAAAGCATGTGATATCTTGCCACGCTTGATTGCATTTTTTAATGTATCAGTAATCGCTGTCTGCCCTACAACTCCATCAAAAGTTCTAGGACGCCACTTACGATATAGCGCTTGATAAGCCATTTTGCACTTCCTTTATCAAAAAAACTCCTAGCTCAAACGAGCTAAGAGCTGTTTATTTTCTCAAAAAAAGGCACATGCCCAAGCAACCTTAGTGCTGCTACCTTCCGGTCCTGACACAATTTGGAGGTCGGACATTGCCCACAAACTATAATACAGTATTTTAACTATTTTTTCCACTATTTATCTTGCTTTTGTTTACGCCTAATTTCACGGAAAAAATCTTTTAACATTTGCGCTGCTTGATCCTTAAATAAGCCTCCAAAAACTTGAGGGTGGTGATTAAATTTTTCTACTTTGAATAAATCAATTACACTTCCAGCAGCTCCGGCCTTAGGATCAAAAGCGCCATAATAAACTTCAGCTAGCCGTGAATTAACAATTGCACCGCTGCACATCGGACATGGTTCAAGGGTAATAAACAAGCTGCAATCAACTAAACGCCAAGAACCCAGATTTTTGCAGGCCTCTCTAATCGCAATCATTTCTGCATGCTGGGTTGCATCCTCATCAAGCTCGCGTCTGTTGTAGCCTTCGCCAATTACTTTTCCATCTTTATCCACAACAATTGCACCAATCGGTACTTCTCCCTGGTCTTCAGCTTTTTTTGCCTGTGCAAAAGCTAGCTGCATGTATTCTTCCTTATCGCTTTTTTCAAACATATATTTTATTCAATATCTTTCCTATAATTCTTATTAATCATTATTATTGTAATCGAAAAAGCCAGTTAAATTAACTGCTAACGTAAAGAAGTTCATTATTAAACATATTCATGTATAGTATAAAAAGTAAAAATAAAAAAGATCTTTTGGATCTCTTCTATTAAATTCGGCCACGTTTTTTAATCGTATAACAGTTAACAAAATAGCCAATTGATCCGACAAAATAAAGCATAGCCAAACCAGCTGCACCAAGGAATCTATTACCATTAACTGATAAATAAATCATTCCACCAAACCCAGCCAAAACAATTAAGACTAAAATAATATTAATCAATAGCTTCATAATGATTCACTTCTTTCAAAGTATTATCTTCTCTACTTTGTATTCGCTTTCATTATAAACCATTATCGTTATCTTTTTAATTATTTTTGCTCATTAAAATGTAATATCCCTTATCCCGAGCTAAAATTTCACAGTTTCCGTATACTTTTGTCATTAGTTTCTTTGCACTTGGGGCTCCTTGTTTTTTCTGAATGACAACTAGCAAAATTCCATTTTCCACTAAGTGCTCTTTAGCTTCAGATAAAATTTGGTCAACTACTTTCTTTCCAGCCCGAATTGGTGGATTAGTAATCACTAGCCCATACTTTTTATCCACTTGTTCATAAATATCTGATTGGTAGATATTAACATTGTTAATTTGATTAAACTTTGCATTTCTTCTAGCTAAATCAAGAGCTCGTTCATTTACGTCGACCATATCAACTTCTTGATCTGGCCAAAATTTAGCTGCAAATAAGCCCATTGGACCATACCCTGTTCCAACGTCTAAAATCCCAGCTTTTGGAAAGGTTAAGTCTTTCATGGTTTTGATTAATACACCAGAACCATAGTCAATTCTTAGCTTTGAAAATACGCCTGCATCAGTTGTAAATTTCAAATCAATATCGTCAATATGATAATCAACTAAATGTTCATCATGTTTAGCATCCGGATTAGCCGCAAAATACATTTGATTCTTTTTTGTCATAATTATTCTCGCTTCTTCAATTTCTATCTTATAGTTTATCAATTCTACTTTGCTTTTTTCTACAAAGCTTTATAATTAGAATGATTACAGAAAGGAAGAGATAGAATGTTAGTTTCTATTCCTATATTTATTTTAGCAATTATTGTCGGAATTTTCTGTCTATGGATGGGATTCAGAATAAAAGGCAATCAAGCTGTCTTTGGCCGTGTTCTTTCAACTAACAGTCAAACTTGGGCTAGATTTTGGCTGACTGCTGGGTGGGTTATTATTATCATCGCGGGCTGCTATCTTTTATTCATGATCATTTTACATTTTTATTTAACCATGTAAAAAAGCGTAAATTCATCTTTTTTGAATTTACGCTTTAATTTTTATCTTTTCTTTTTTCGATCCAATCCTTAAACTTGTTCCATTCGCTAGGTGTATGACTATCTTTTAATTCTTGAATTTGTTCTTGTAAATTTTGGGTTTGCTGAGCGAGAAGCTTATTTTGCTGCTCTAGCCGGTCTAATTTATCTAAAATTAAGGTTAATTCTGCATCTTTATCTTTAATACTGACTTTTCCTTCATTTCTCCTCATCAAGTAGGCAGTAAGAGAACTAGTAACAATTCCCATTACTCCTACTCCAATCAAGATCATTACTAGAATCACTAGTTTTCCCAACAAAGATTGTGGAGAAATTGTATGCCGTGAAATGTCACCATAACCAACCGTACTTGCAGTGGTAATCGCCCACCAAAAGGCTTGATCAAGTGAAACGTGTTCAGTAATTGATATTGCAACTGATCCTAACATTAAAAATGCAATACTAAAGTATATTACGTATAAAATGCCATGAGTGTGCAAAATATCTTTCAGCATCCCCACTAGTCCGGCCAGGCGAATTAAACGCAAAAGTCTAAAATATAGACCAATATCTCCCAATTGCGCAAATTTCATCCAGTTAAAAGCAATTCCAACCGGAATAATTGCCACTAATTCAAAAATATTATTGCTAAAAAAAGCCCGCCTATCTTTAGCAAGATATAGCCTATAAAAATAATCAATTGCTAAAATAATTAAAATAATATTGTTAAGCCAAAACCACTTACTATTAGTACCATTAATATCAATTATGGCTGCAAAGTCTAGAACGATCAATACAATTGAAATGATAGCTAAAGTAGCCTTAAACCATTTATAAAAATTTTTCCTAAGCATAATTTTATTGTAAACAAAAATGAGGACTCCGTAAAATAGAGTCCTCATTTTTAATAGTGTGTTCAGTTAAGACCTTATTACTTAACAGTAACAGTTGCGCCAACTTCTTCAAGCTTAGCTTTGATGTCGTTAGCTTCGTCTTCAGAAACGCCTTCCTTAACGTTCTTAGGAGCACCATCAACAAGGTCCTTAGAATCCTTAAGGCCAAGACCAGTGATGTCACGAACAACCTTGATAACCTTAACTTTTTCTTGACCAACATCAGTCAATTCAACGTCAAATTCAGTCTTTTCTGCACCTGCGCCTGCAGCACCTGCAGCAGCAACTGGAGCAGCAGCTGAAACACCAAATTCGTCTTCAATAGCCTTTACTAAGTCGTTTAATTCAAGGATTGAAGCACCTTTTAAATCTTCAATAATCTTTTCAGTATCTAAAGCCATTATAAGTTTCCTCCGAAATTAGATATGTGTAAATTTACTATAATTATTCGTCTTTTGAATCAGCGACAGCCTTAACAGCATATGCAAAGTTGCGAACTGGAGCTTGTAATACAGATACAAGCATTGAAAGTAAACCTTCGCGACCTGGAATAGCTGCAAGTTTCTTGATTTCTTCTTGGCTGGCAACCTTACCTTCGAGCATACCACCTTTAATTGATAATGCGTCGATATCGTCTTCGTATTTAGAAACAATACGAGCTGGTTCAGTAATGTCATCTGCATCAGCAGTGTAAACAACAGCAGTAGGACCAACAAAAGTCTCGTCTAAACCTTCGATACCAGCCTTTTCAGCAGCACGCTTTAAGTAAGTATTCTTGATAACTTTCATCTTAACGTTAGAATCACGTAAATCCTTACGTAAGTTAGTTACTTCTTCAACAGTTAAACCTAAGTAGTCAATTACTAAGATAGCTTTAGCTTCCTTAAGTTCTGCTGCAAAGTCATCAACAAGCTTTTCTTTTTTAGCAATGATTGCTTTACTCAACGAATTCACCTCCAAATTTACTTTAAGATAAATTCTATCAGCCGAAATAAAAACTCCATGCCAAAAAGACATGGAGTTGTAAAACTCTTAGTTTTTCTGGCCTCGGCGGGATATTAAGGCACGTTAGCCACCCGAGTCTTAGGTAGAATTTACTGTACAATATATTACCTTAAATTAGATAAGTCGTCAATAGCTTTTTTTAATTAAACCATTTTTGTCGTATTTTCTCTAACTCCCCTGTCTTTTCTAGACGCTCAAGAGCTTGATTAATCTTATCTTTTAAAATCTTGTCTTTCTTATTTATTCCTACTGAAAACTTTTCGCTCGGATATGGTAGTTTTTCTTTCTTAAATTCTTTTTGATACTTACTATGAGCTAGGTAGTAATTGGCATACACTCCATCAATCAATAAACCGGTGATTCTACCGGCTTTCAAATCAATGAAGGCATTATTATAAGTATCATATAAAACTATGCTTTTAACCCGCTTTTTTAGAACATTAGGATAATTATCTAAATCGTCTGCTCCAGAAGACCCAGTTTGAACGCCAAGGACTTTTCCCTTCATTTGACGATAATTATCTATCTTATCTTTCTTACGCGTAACTAAAATTTGGTCATTTTCAAGATAAGGTCGTGAAAATGCTACTTTTTTTGCTCGAGCCCTCGTTTTGGTATAACCATTCCAAATAACATCAATTGTTCCATTACGCAATTCGGTTTCTTTCATTGACCAATCGATAGTTTGAAAATCAGGTTTTAAACCAATTTTCTTGCAAACAGCTGTTGCTAAGTCGACATCAAAGCCAACTAACTTACCATTTTTTTGTCTAAAATCCATCGGCACAAAACTATCATCCACACCAATTACTAAGGTTCCACGCTCTTTAATTTTTTGCCAAGAGCTTTCCTGTCTTTGGCAACCATATAATCCCAAGGCTGTAATAACAATCATCAGTAAGCCTAAAACTTTTATTATTTTTTTCATCATTTTTCTATTGGCTCAACTTTTAAGATTTTATCAGCGACAGCTTTCCCAAATTGATGATCATGCGTAATAACAACCTGCGTCATTCCAGTTTGTTTAAGCTTTAAGAAAATTTCTTTTACTTTTCCTACCAATTCAGGATCTAAAGCTGAAGTTGGTTCATCATAACACAAAATTTCTGGCTTCATTTGCAATGCTCTAGCAATTGCTACACGTTGCTTTTGTCCACCTGACAATTGGTAAGGATACAAATTCTTAAACTTTTCCAAATCTAACTGCTTTAAAACAGGTTCTGCCGCCCTTTCAGCATCTTCTTTACTCACCTTATTCACCATAATTGGTGCCAAAGTAATATTATCCATCACCGAAAGATTAGGAAAAAGATTATAATCTTGAAAAACCATCCCTACCAAATGATTATTACGATCAGTTGGATCAAATTCTTTTCCATTGTGGATAAATTTTCCACTATCTGCACTTTCAAGGCCCGCAATTAAACGTAATAATGTTGTCTTACCTGCGCCTGATGGCCCAATGATACTTAGGATATCGCCTTGATCAAGTGAGAGATCTAATTTATCAATAATTTTTCTTGTACCAAAGCTCTTGCTTATCTTCTTAAGCTCTAAAACTTTATTTCCAGACATTGCTCTTCTTCTCCACTACTCGTAATAAAGCTGTTAAAACCGCAGTCATTGCCAAATATACACATCCTACTAAGACAAGTGGAACTAAAGATACATCACGCGCCGTTGCCACATTTCCAGCACGAAGTAAATCGCCTAAGCCAATTACATAAACTAAACTAGAATCCTTGACCAAATTAATTAATTCATTTCCGATTGAAGGAAGAACGATTTTAACAACTTGTGGTCGAACAATTCGATTAATAGTCTGCCAGCGACTTAACCCCAGCACTTGTGCAGCTTCAAATTGTCCAACAGGAACGGCTTGTAAACCCCCACGAAAAATCTCAGCAAAATATGCGGCGTAATTAATAATAAAAGCAACTAAAGCAGCCTCATATCTTGGAAAAACTATTCCGACAGTTGGTAAGCCATAAAAAATAAAAATTAATTGGAGTAAAAGCGGCGTACCACGAATAATCCATACATAGAATTTCAAAATAGCCTTAACCAGTTTTAAATTTGAATGTAAGCCAAAAGCGACTAACAAACCTAATGGAATAGAAACTACAGTCGTCCAAAAAAAGATTTCGATAGTTAACCAAGCACCGGAAAACAATGAAGGTAAAATACTAAAAATATAATTTAGCACTTCCTTCACCTCCTGTTCTAAAAATAGCGTATTGTTTAATTCTAACTAAAATCTAATTGTACTTTCAACCTTAGTACAAAAAAAGACTTCACAAATGTGAAGTCTTTTTGCTTAATTAAGTAACTATTAATTAGTCTAAGTTCAATGGATCCAAGTGGATACCAGGGCCAAAGGTTGCAGAAACGGCAACACTCTTAATGTATTGACCCTTAGCTGATGCAGGACGTGCACGAAGAATAACGTCACGTAATGCATCAAAGTTTTGTGCCAACTTATCAGCGTCAAATGAAGCCTTACCGATTGGTGCGTGGATTAAACCTTGCTTATCAACACGGTATTCAACTTGACCTGCTTTTTGGTTTTCAACAGCTTTAGCAACGTCCATAGTAACAGTACCAGTCTTAGGGTTTGGCATTAAGCCCTTAGGTCCTAAGATACGACCTAAACGACCAACCTTAGCCATCATCATTGGAGTAGCAATAACTACATCAAAGTCTAAGTAACCGTTTTGAACTTTTTCTACTAAATCGTCAGAACCAACTTCGTCAGCACCTGCTTCTTTAGCTTGGTCAGCTTGTGGACCTTCAGCAAAAACAACAACCTTCTTAGATTTACCAGTACCATTTGGAAGTACCAATGCACCTCTAATTTGTTGATCTGCTTGCTTTGGGTCAACGCTTAAGTTATATGCAACTTCGATAGTTGCGTCAAAGTTTGCGTATGAAGTTTCTTTTGCTAACTTCATAGCTTCATCTACTGAATAAAATTTAGTTGAATCAACTTTTTTAGCTGCTTCTAAATATCTCTTTCCATGCTTTGCCATGTAAAAATCCTCCTGAAAATGTGGTCAAACGAGTCTTCTCAAACTCTCCCACCTTGATTCGTTAATTTTGATTAACGATCCGACGTTCCTAAAAACACTAGTCTTCTACAGTGAAGCCCATGCTTCTAGCAGTACCTTCAATCATGCGCATAGCAGCTTCAACATCTGCAGCGTTTAGATCTTTCATCTTGGTTTCGGCAATTTCCTTAACTTGGTCCTTAGTTACCTTAGCAACCTTCTTAGTGTTAGGTTCACCAGAACCCTTGTCAACCTTAGCAGCCTTCTTCAAAAGAACAGCTGCTGGTGGAGTCTTAGTAATGAATTCGAATGAACGATCTTCATATACTGTAATAACTACAGGGATAATCATACCCTTTTGATCAGCAGTACGTGCATTGAAGTCCTTAGTGAAACCAACAATGTTGATTCCAGCTTGACCCAATGCAGGACCAACTGGAGGTGCAGGAGTTGCTGCACCAGCAGGAATTTGCAGTTTAACTACGTTAATAACTTTCTTTGCCACGGTCAATACCTCCTTGATTCCGTGATGCGGTTATAATGGAGAATTTTCCTTCTTCTCCTCCCACAATAATAAAGATACTCTAATATACTACCAGCAATTACTCAAATTGACAATAGTTAATTAGACTTTATTATTCATAAAATTCTTTTACTTGGTTATAGTCAAGTTCAGCATTTGTTTCTCTGCCGAACATATCAATTGAAACATAAAGTTTATCTTTTTCTGGATTAATTTCAGTAATTTTACCGCTCATGCCGCTAAATGCACCATCGATAATAGTTACTGTTTCACCAACTTCATAGTCAGCTTTTTGCTCCTTAGCTGGTTGTCCTTGAGACTTAAGAATTCTTTCGATTTCTTCATCGTATAAAGGAGATGGCTTTGATCCACCACCGTGACTGCCAACAAATCCAGTAACGTTTGGCGTATTTCTAACAACGTACCAACTTTCGTCAGTCATTACCATTTCTACCAAAACGTATCCAGGAAATACCTTTTCATCGACTTCTTGTTTCTTACCACGAACAGTTTCAGTCTTTTGTTTTTCAGGAACAATTACTCGAAAGATATAGTTTTGCATTCCCATTGATTGGGCTCTAGAAAGTAAATCTTTCTTAACTTTTTCTTCGTAGCCAGAATAAGTGTGTAAAACGTACCATTTCTTTTCGCTGGTTTCAACCATTGTCTTTAAACTCCTTAAAATAATACCTTAGTGCAAATAAAAAAACCTCCAAGGGAGGCTTTTTAGCTGATTCAATTATAACACATATACTGTCACTATAAGAACAATTGCGTTAAGTAGCTAAATAATAAATCTAGCAATCCAAGGTAAGCACCAAATAAAATTGAGCTAATTACTACGACCCCGGTATCACGTCTATTTTGTTTCCAAGTTGGCCATGATACCTTTGCCATAGTTTGATTAACACTCTTAAAAAATTTAAACATCGCTTACCTACCTCGTTTCCTTATGCAAAGTCTGCTTGCCGCAGTGCTTACAAAACTTCTTAAGTTCAAGTCTTTGCGTTCTATTCTTGCTGGCTGCAATTGAATAATTGCGAGAGCCACATTCAGTACATGCAAGAGCTGCTTTCTTTACTGCCATAAAACCACTCCTAAACTGCATTTATCTTAGCAAAAAAACGTTATTTTAGCAATTACTATCTAAAAAGTAAAGTGTAAGATAATTGTACTTCATAGCAAGAATTTCAATAGACTAATCTCGTCTTGATCCTCTTTTATATTCATAGATTTTCTAATTAGTATTATATTTTATGGCTAGATCAATTCTTCAATGTTCATTTTCAATATTTTTTTATTAAATTTCGCAAATATAAATGTAGCAAAAAGCAGAATACATAGCTCTATACTTGACTTTAATAGCCAACCATTATTTTTATTAAATATACTTACAGTTAAATATCCAATATCCGTTATCGAAAAAACTAAAAAATCAAAACTAAAATGAATCAAAATATTTATCCATACCTTACCAGTATATAGTAGCATTACAGCTAAAAAACAGCCTAATCCAAATGCTACTATAGTTTGGGATATAACGTCATTGAAAGACATGTCGGTAGTGAAAAAATTACCAATATGACTTAAGGAAAATAATAAAGCGCTTATAAATATTGCCCCTTGCATTTGATATTTTTTGCTTTTAAAAATAACTAATAAAATTATAATATATCCATATCTTTCTACTTCTTCATAGATAGCGGGATCTAAAGAATTCAATACAATTTCTACAACATTTATATATTTTGCTGAATAATCTGGATTTATCAAAGAAACGTTCCAATTATTAAAAATCTCATTACTTGATTGTGCTAAACCTAAAAAAATAGAGAAAAAAGTATACCAAATAATAAATAGAAGCGACAATAATAATACACCATAATATCTCATTCCTGTATTTTTTACATGAAGATTAAAGTGAAAATCATGTCCCCAAAGCTTTAACAATATATATACACAAATAAATGTAACAAAAGCATATAAAATTCCACTCGCATTTATTGCATATAATAATTCATTTTGTTCCCTTGTAACTATTGGGAAAATACCTACTGAATGAATACTTATCAAAACAAGCCAAATTAGAGATATTAATCTGATTAATTCTTGCTTTATCTTTCCAAATTTTTCTTTAACAACTGGAATTAAGATTAGAAGCATACCAGTAAAATAGACTATATATATGGGCAAAGTTAGTTTAAGATTTGTTTGAGCTATCGTATAAAGTATTAACCCATACGTATACATAAAAATAAATGGCAAAAATACTACACTTAAATAAATATTTTTCTTTTTTAAGAATAAGACGAGTATTAAAATAATCTCTTGAAAAATAAAGAAAAATATACCTATTTGATTAAATATAAGTAGCGTAAATACTATATTTAGTACTATCTGGATTGTTAAAATTTTGGAATAGCTGATTTTTTTCATTAATTCATAATCCCTTTTTCTATGTTTATATAAAAAGGAGAACCGAAATTTCGGTTCTCCTTTTAGTATACTTGGAGATTTTATAAGTAAATAAATTAATATATTATTAAAAATAATATTAGTACATTAAATATTTTTTTGTAATTTTCGCTATCTCCAAGGATAATACTCTTTAATTGGATTAGTTGGACTCTCTCCACCGCCTAAAGGACCGCCTCCCCAGTATCCTGTATGTGCAATATGATTAAGCCATCCTCCTGCTTTGCTTTCCAAGAAAAGATGTTCTTGATTAAAAGATTGTACATTATTTTTGATTTCAAATGTTGTTGTCTCGGTATTACCTACTTCTGCTGCAGAAACTTTGTTAGAAGAAACAACAGATGCACTTAACCCCAAAGTAACTACAACACCAATAGTTAATAAACTCTTTTTTAATTTCATCTTGATTCTCCTTTACATTTAATAGATTTATTAATTGCATTATAGTCGAATTATTTAATCTTTTCAATATTTTTTAATATTTATTTATTAATTTTAGCATAATTAATAAATAAATATAAATTCAATATCTACTTTTAAATAATGATCCCAGATAGTGTAAAATTATACATTATAAGATCTTATTTAACTAAAAATAAAGATATTTTATATAATCATAAAGAATAGTAAGTCTTGATATATCGCATTTTTTATAATTATCTATTTAGATCTACATCTTCTAGTTCTTAATAATTCAAATTAAAAAATATTGCGGAAAAATAACATCCATTGCTTCAACTTACTTTATTTTTATTAACTTTGACTACTCTTATAACCAATATTCAATGACTGGAAGGATCAAAGACAAAAGACAAGTTAATAACTTAGTCTTTTAATTACCTATACTATGCTAGAAAAAAGAAATAATATCAAAAATAAATTCACTTTTTGGGATAGTTTCCCTCAAGTGCAAAAAGATATGATTGAGATTAATCAGATTATCTTAAAACACATTAATAGCGTTCCCGGTTTATTAGGACAAGCACTAGAAGATACTTTTGCTGTTCCTGGAAAAATGCTCCGCCCTGCTTGTGTAATGCTCTTTGGTGCATTTGGTCCTGACGCTACTCAAAAACATGACGATCTCCAGAAAATAGCAACTTCTATTGAAACGCTTCATAACGCAACCTTAATTCATGATGACATTATTGATGAATCTAGTATGCGACATGGGCGTCCATCTATTCAAACTAAGTACGGCAAACATATCGCCGTTTATGCAGGTGACTATTTATTCGCCCTTTCGTTAACGCTTTTAAGTGAAAATGCTCAAAGTTTACACAGTGTAATTGCTGACGGAAAAACAATGCAAAATATCCTAGTTGGGGAAACTGAACAATATAACAATGCCTATAATATCAATATTTCTGAAAAAGAATATTTAAACCAAATTAAGGGCAAAACTGGCGTTTTATTTGGCTTAGCTTGTTTTATTGGTGCTTATGAAAGTGGAATTAAAGTAACTAAAGCCTTAAAAGCTAAACAGTTTGGAGAATACCTAGGGCAAGCTTTTCAACTAAGAGATGATATTTTAGATTACACAACTACAAGCTCTACTTTTAAAAAGCCGGTCTTACTTGATGTTAAAGATGGAATCTATTCGGGTCCTTTAATTTTCGCCTTGCAAAACGATAATAATAATCATTTACACGAATTGGTAAAAATGGGAAAAGATCTGACCCAAGATCAATTACATGAAATTGAAAATTTGGTTAATCATCTCGGCGGTGTGGAACGAGCACAAAAGTTAGCTGATCAATATACCGAAAAAGCCCTAGCTAGTCTAAAAAAACATTGGCCAGATAATGAGAATCGTGCTTTGATCGAACAATTAACAGGTAGATTATTAAAAAGACAATATTAAAAGAGCGTTAAGAAGAACGCTCTTTTCTTTTCCTCTAACATTCACTTTCGATATAATATTTGGTTGGATAAATACTCTAGAAAGTAGGATAAGAAGTGAACAAAAAACAAAATACTTCACACTTTTTTGCATGGTGGGTCTTTATTGCCTCATGCTTGATTTCATTAGTTGGCTTCGGTCTAATAGTTAATACAATCGGCCTCTTCTTTGAACCAATTAGTAAGAGTTTCCATGTTGGCCGAGCAAGTGTTGCTTTAATGACCACTCTGCAAAATGCAGCGGCAGCTATTACGCTTTTATTTGCTGGTAAAATTATGACCAAGCTTAATTTACGCTGGCTTTTAACATTCTGTTTTGCCACAATTGGTCTTTCAATGCTAAGTTTGTCTGTAGCACAAAGCTTGACTCATTTTTACATTGCTTGGATCATTATTGGAATTTGTCAGCCAATTGCCATTACCTTATCAATTCCTGTCTTATTAGGGAATTGGTTTAATGAAAAATTAGGTACAGTTATGGGGATTGCACTTGGCGTTTCTGCCTTCGGTGGTACAATCTTTAATCCAATAATTGGTGATATTATTACTAACTTTGGCTGGCGAGGCGGTTTTATTTGTGAGGGTCTATTAATTCTTGGAATTTTAGTTCCTGCGGCATTCTTTTTACGTGAAAAGCCAAATGAAAAACACCATGCTTATGGCAAAGTTAAAAATATTCCAGAAAAAGTTCTTGAAACTACTGGTATTAGCCTAAAAGCTGCCTTAAAGACCCCAGTCTTCTATGCTCTAGCCTTCGCAATGCTAGCTTTACAATTTGTTTCTGGATCTGTACAGCACATTTCAGGACATATCACTAGTCAAGGTCTGCCTTTAACAATTGGAGCATCAGTAGTATCAGGAGTAATGCTAGGGGCAGCAGCTGGTAAAATCTCTATTGGTTTTATGCTTGACCGTTTTAATACTCGTCTAACCTTATTAATCTACTCTTTATTTGGTTTACTAGGCTGGAGCGGTGAGATTTTCTTTAAAACTAGTTTGCCTCTTATCGCATCTGCCTTCATTCTAGGATTAGGACAAGGTGTTTGCTTAGTTGCTCTTCCTTACCTCATTCGTGAAGAGTTTGGTGCTAAAGATTACAGTACAATTCTTTCTGTCATTAACATGACTGGGGCATTTGCAATGTCTGCTTCTGTTTACTTGAATGGTCTGTTATTTGATACAACTGGTTCTTACAACTTTGGCTGGGCAATTAACTCCGCAGCTTTTGCCCTTAGTTTTATTGCATTATTCTTGACCCTTAAAAAACAAGCAACCTCTCAAGAATTAGAAGAAAGTATAGATTAAATATATAGATCACTATGCTAACTTTATATTAGTAAAAGCTTACTCATTGACCTACAATAAATGAGTAAGCTTTTTTATTAATGTTGGGGTGAAAAAAACATGAACAAACATCCAGAATTTTTACTGAACAAGATTGAAAGTCCAAAAGATCTTAAAAAATTAGATTTAAAAGAGTTAGAAAAATTAGCTAGTGAGATTAGAACGTTAATCCTAGAAAAAGATGCTGCAGAAGGTGGTCACCTTGGACCAGACCTTGGAATTGTCGAAGCTACAATTGCTTATCATTATGTTTTTGATGCACCAAAGGACAAGATTATTTGGGACGTTTCTCACCAAACTTATCCACATAAGATGTTAACAGGTCGTGCTTATGCCTGGCTTGATCCAGATAAGTACGAAGATGTAACTCCTTATTCAAATCCCGATGAAAGTCCATATGATTATTACGCAGTAGGTCATACATCTACTTCTGTTGCCTTAGCTACAGGGATGGCTAGAGCACGTGACATGATGGGCAAACATGAAAATATTACTGCTTTAATTGGGGATGGTTCATTAACTGGTGGTTTAGCTTTTGAGGGCTTCAATAATGCAGCTGATGAAAAGCACAACTTAATCATTGTTGTTAATGATAATCAAATGTCTATTGATAACAACGTTGGTGGCGTAGTAACTGCCTTAAAGAAATTACGTGAATCAAACGGTCAAGCTGAAGACAATCCATTCACAGCTATGGGACTTGACTATAAATATGTTGGTCAAGGAAACGATATTAAATCTATGATCGATGCCTTCAAAGCAGTTAAGGATATTGATCATCCAATCGTTTTACACATTAATACTCTCAAGGGTAAGGGATATGAACCAGCAGTTGAAAATGAAGCTAGTCACCACTGGGTCCTTCCATTTGACCTTAAGACTGATAAAACCACTGTTCCTGCACCAAAAACTCCAAATGCAAGTACTGTAATTCTTGATTTATTAAAGAAACATATTGAAAACCAAGAAAATATTCTTGCAATCAATGCTGCTATTCCAGGCGTCTTTGGTTTAGGTGCGATTAAAAAGAATTATCCAAAGAACTACAAGGATGTTGGAATTGCTGAACAAGAATCAGTTGCCTTTGCTGCCGGTGCTGTTAAGGAAGGAATTACGCCAGTTTTATTTGAAAATTCTACTTTCTTACAACGTGCATATGATCAACTTTCTCACGATGTTGCTGCTAATGACTTACCAGTCGTAATGATTGTTGCTGGTGGTGGAATTACTGCTGCTTCTAAAACTCATTTAGGTATTTTCGACAATACAATGGTTGCAAATTGGCCTAGCTGGGAATACTTGGCTCCTACTACCTTGAATGAATTAAAATCAATGCTCGAATGGGCAGTTAAGCAAAGAAAGCATCCCGTAGCAATTAAATCTCCAGTTAACCCACTTCCTGAAGGCAACGTAGTTAGTGAAGATTACTCAACTATTCACTATGATGTTAAATCTGGTTCTAAAGTAGCAATTATTGGTTTAGGCGACTTTTATCAATTAGGTGAAAAAGTAGTGGATTTACTAAAGAAAGACAATATCAACGCCACTTTAATTAATCCAAAATCTGCTGCTCACCTTGATACTGATACTTTAGATGACCTACAAAAAGATCACGAATTAGTTGTTACTCTTGAAGATAATAGTATTGATGGTGGTTTTGGTCAAAAAGTCGCAAGCTATTACGGACCAACTAAGATGATGGTTAAGAATTACGGTGCTAAGAAAGAATACACTGATAACGAACCAAAAGGATCTATTTATAAGCGTGATCATTTGATGCCAGAGCAAATTGCCAGTGAAATTTTGGAGATAATTAAATAATTTAGATATTTTTGTCAAAAGGTGTAAATTGTACTTAAGGTTATACAGTTTACACCTTTTTTATTGAAAAATATTTTATTAAAGAGAAAAGGTATATCTATGAAAATTATCATCGCACCTGATTCATTCAAAGGCTCACTTACTGCAAAAGAAGTCGCTAATTCCATTTATACTGGCCTAAAACGAGCCCTCCCTTCTGCCGAATACATTGAAATTCCAATGGCTGACGGCGGTGAAGGTACAATGCAAGCCTTAGTGGATGCCACAAATGGAAAAATTTTTACTAAATCAGTTACCGGTCCTTTAAATACTTCTGTCACTGCTCATTATGGTATTTTAGGCGACAAAGAAACTGCTGTCATCGAAATGGCCGAAGCAGCAGGTCTGCAATATGTTAATGATCAAACTAAAAACCCACTAATAACTACTACTTACGGTGTTGGAGAATTAATTAAAACAGTTCTAGACACAGGAATTAGAAAAATAATTGTCGGACTAGGTGGAAGTTGTACTAATGACGGTGGAGCTGGAATGGCTCAAGCACTTGGCGTTAAACTGCTTAATTTACAGGGCCAAGAGTTTCCTCTAGGCGGTGGAAACTTAAATCATCTAGTAAGAATTGATAACTCTAAAATTGATCCTCGGCTAAAAAATACCGAAATCATTTTAGCTAGCGACGTAACTAATCCACTTACTGGCAAAAATGGTGCCTCTTCTGTCTTCGGTCCGCAAAAAGGAGCTACGCCTGAAATGGTAGAAGAATTAGATCAAAATTTACATCATTTCGCTGCTGTTGTACGAAGAGATGTTAAAGAAAATTATGAAAATACTCCTGGTGCCGGAGCTGCTGGTGGTCTTGGCTTTGGTTTACTCACCTTTACAAATGCTACTATCCAGTCTGGCGTTGAAGCCGTACTTGAAATGACCCATTTCAAAGAAAAAACAAAGAATGCAGACTTTATTTTTACCGGCGAAGGAGCAACTGACTTTCAAACCAAGTTTGGTAAAACTCCATATGGTGTTGCTAAAGCAGCCAAAGAAGTCGCACCAACTTCCACTGTAATTTGCTTAACTGGTAATATTGGTAAAAAAGTTGACGAGCTTTATGGTCCAATTGATGCAATTTTTGCGACTGAAAGTGGCGCTAAGGATTTGAAACAAGCAATTAAGGATAGTCAACATGATCTTGCTCAGATTAGTGAAAATATTGGCCGGTTGATTAAAAAATTGTGGTAAATTAAAAAACTTCTGAAGAATTATAAACTTCAGAAGTTTTTCTTTCAAATTAAGAAAGTGCATATTTAAATTAGATTAATTCTAGTTTTGTAGATAAACATTCCATCGAATTTTTACCTACAAAAATATCAAATTCTCCTTTTTCTACTACTTCCTTTCCAGTGTTATCAAAGTAAGCTAATTGATTAGGTGAAATTTCAAAAGAAACTTCTTCTTCTGAATGCCTTTTAATATCCACCTTTGTAAAGTCTATCAATCTCTTTACCGGCTGAACTAAACCTGCAACTTTATCATGAATATATAATTGGATTACCTCTTTTTGATCCCAATCGCTTGTATTCTCTAAATTAACTTTTACTTTTACCTTTCCATTTTGTTTAAAATACTTGTTACTTAATTCTATGTTTTTTATCTTGGTCTTTCCATAAGATAAGCCATACCCAAATGGATATAAAGGATCAACAGGAGCATCTAAATACTTTGATACAAACCGTCCCTTATGTTGTGAACCATGGTATGGTCTGCCAGTTGAAAAATGATTATAGTAAATCGGTTCTTGCCCCACATCATATGGGAAAGTCATTGACAACCTACCTGAGGGATTTTCTTTACCAAAAAGAACATCAGCGATTGCATTTCCTCCCTCAGTACCTGGAAACCAACATTCAATTATCGCGTCTACTTTATCAACAATATTAGTTAAAACCAGAGGTCTACCACTAATTACCAAGACAACAATTCTCTTTCCTAATTTAGAAATATCTTTAATTAATTTAAGCTGGTTATCTGGTAAACATAAATTTGTCTTAGCACCTGCTTCTCCAGATTCAAGCGAATTTTCACCTAGTGCAAGAACTACGGTATCAGCTCCGGCAGCCAATTTAAGGGCTTCTTGGTTATTTTCTTTCTCTACTTCTGGAGCAGAGACCAGCTGATCAATTTGTTTTTCAGAAAAGAATCCCATTTCTTCAAAAAGATGACGATTTCTATTTATATCTGTGCCTTTCGCCACTTTAATATCTGGATTATATTTTTGCATTCCCTCCAAAATAGAAACCGTATCTTGTGAATTTCCATGAATAGCCCACATGCCTAACAATTGATGATTATCGGCATAAGGCCCAATGAGTACAGCCTTTTCTTCTTTATGTAATGGTAGTGCTCCATTCTTATTCTTAAGCAATACTAAAGATTCAGTTGCCAACTTTCTTGCTAATTTTCTATTAGATAATGAAACATTTTTATTACTTTCTTTTTCTTCACTTATACCAAAGTATGGATTTTCAAATAATCCTAATTCATTCTTCAAACACAAGATTCGCCACGTTGCTTGATTGATTTTTTCTTCATCAAGTTTACCGTCAGTAACTAGAGACTTTAGCCCTTTTGCATAACATGGCGACTTCATGTCAATGTCAACACCAGCATTAATCGCCTTTTTTGCGGCCTGCTCAATGTTTCCTGCAAAGCCATGTTTAATTAATTCGTAAATAGAAGCATAATCAGAAATAATTATGCCTTTAAATCCCCATTCTCTTCTTAATACTGTGTCTAATAACCATTTATCAGCAGTTGATGGAACACCATTTAAAGAAGCTAAAGAAGTCATAGCCATCTTGGCTCCAGCCTTAACAGCAGCTTTATAAGGCGGTAAATAATTTTGAAATAGATTACTAAGAGACATATCTACTGTATTATATTCTCTACCAGATTCAACATCTCCGTAAGCTGCATAATGCTTAAAGCAAGACACCACTCCTTGCTTTTCTCCTAATTTTTTCTGAAATCCATTTACCATGCTTTTAGCATAAACTGAATTTAAATATGGATCTTCTCCTGGCGATTCTAAAACTCTGCCCCATCTTGCATCATGTACTACATCTATCATCGGGGCATACGCTACTTGAATTCCTGCTGCACTTGCTTCATTAGCAGCTTTTTGAAATGCATTTTCAACTAATTTTGGATTCCAGGTAGCTCCCAAACCTAAAGGAATTGGGTATACCGTTTTATACCCATAAATAACATCTGACATAAACAAGACTGGAATATGATGTGGCTGTACTCTCATCTGCATATCTTGCACTTTTCTAGTTGCTTTTGCTCCAGCTACATTTAGTACAGAACCAATCAAATTAACAGTTTCTTTTGTAATGCCTAACTTTTCTCGAGGGCCATAAGAAATATCATTAGCTTGTAAAAATTCTCCTGATAATTGAACTAACTGACCAATTTTTTCATCAAGACTCATATCATCTAATAATGCTTTTAATTCCTTTTGTTTCATAACTTTATCTCTTCTAGCTTAATTCTTACTACTTTCTTCAGCTGCTGCTTTATTATCTGCCATCTTAAACCATGGATACCATAAAAGTGGTGAAATTATTAATTGAATTATTAATACTAAAACTACGATCGAAATATGACCACCTAATAAAGCATGAAAGCCTAAAGGCAATCCAAACACTGGTTGTGCCCCAGTACACCTTGCTACTAAGCCGAGCTTTGTACATAAACCAGCAATCATAACAGCAATTGCATTGTTAGTAACAAATGGAACAAAGAAATCGAAGTTTAAAACTAATGGTGTACCAAAAATAACTGGTTCAGTAATTCCGAATAAAGCTGGAATTATTGCAACTTTACCCAGAGTTTTGAATCTTTTACTTTTAGCAAAAAATAGCATTAGTAATACTAATCCCAGAGCAGTACCACCCCATGTATAAATATTAAAAAATGCATTTCCATAGATGTGTGGCACATTCTTACCTGCCTGGTAAGCAGTTAAGTTTTGCATATCCAATGACATCCAAATCGGCATCACCATTGGAACAATGACGCTAGTTCCGTGAATGCCAAAGAACCATACTAATTGTTCAATTAAACAAATTAAAATCATTGCTCCGAATGATCCACCTAAGTGTTGTAAAGGAGCCTCAATCATCGTAAATATCAATTGATGAAAACTACCAAATGGCGTCAAGCTGAATCCAAATGCAACTAAAATAAAGAACAAACCAACTAATAATGCTGGTACTAGTCCAGCAAAAGTGTTCGATACCATTGGTGGGACTCCAGCGGGCATTTTGATCGTCCAATTATGTTGCTTCATATAAGCATATGATCTCCCGACAATTAGTCCGACGATAATTGCTGAAAACAATCCATCTGATCCAAGCCAAGTTGTTGGTATTACAGTTACGCTCTTTAAACTAGTTAATGGAGTAATAATCAAAAAACACATTAATGATACTATCCCCGCATTAGTGCCATCATCACTTTCTTGCAATACCATATGTGCAATATGCTTAGCCATCAAAAAAGCTACATAGAGTGCAATCGCACCTATTGTCGCTGTATTAACAAATCCCATGATTTTAGCTAATGGTTTTAATCCCCATTTACCAGCGTATACAGCTATTAGAGTTGCTAACGACCCTAAAATCATAGGTCCTAATGTTGCCATCATAGCGCCCATAATAGCTTGTAAATATTTGTTATTTCCTAACCTTCCAAAAATAGGTTGCAATCGATTAAAAAATGCTATGACTTTCTTTTTCATGTTGATAGACCTCCAAATTCACTCTTCAGCTACTATATTAAAGCGCTTTCTAAAATGTTAAAATACAAATAAATATAGAAAAATATGTAAATATTTGTCATTTCAAAGTATTTACAATTCAAAGGAGTATCAAGCTATGCATCATATTTCGCACGAATATATTCAAAATAATCCTCAGCTCCCATTTAAACTTTTTAGTTTTCATGCCCATAATCTTGCTCGTGTGATCCCACTTCATTGGCATCAAAGTACAGAAATTTTATATTGTGAATCTGGAGAATTACAAGTTACAGTAAAAAATCAATCATATCTGCTAAAAAAGAATGACTTCATTGTTATTAATCCTTACGAAATACACACCTCAAAGAGTCCAATAGAAAATCACATTCTATGTATTCAACTTCCTTTCTCCTTTCTTTCATACGTTACAAGTAATTCTTTTTACAATCAGTTTACTTTTTCCGCAAACTCGACTAAGCAAAAACAAGATAGTGATGCCGAACTAATTAAAAATATGTCCCAAACTTTAACTCTCCGAGAAACTTTTCAATCCAAAGGTATAGTTAAAAATTTAATGATTTTAACCAATGTCACAAGAATTATCCGTTTATTGGTACAATTCTATGCTCAAGACAATGTTAATTCATACTCTAATAATCGAATTAGCTTCATTACAAAAACTCTAAGTTATTTAGAAAAGAGTTATACTTCTGATTTAACCTTAAATGATATTGCACAACACTTTTCTTATTCGACTTATTACACTTCTCGTTTAATTAACGAAAATTTAGGTGTTTCTTTTTCAAACTTACTTAGAATTATTAGAATTAACAAATCAATTGAATTAATTCGCTCAACTTCACTACCATTAGAAAAAATTGCAGTTAAAACCGGTTTTAAAACATATCGAAATCTTTATAATTCTTTCTATAAGATTTATGACATGTCGCCCATTCAATTCAAAAATAAGTAAACAAAAAAATGATCACTTAGTACTTAAACTAGGTGATCATTTTACTTTATTCAAACAATTTAGGGTATTTTTCCTGAAAGCTCGCGATTTTTTCGTAGCTTTGATCCAAATCATGTTCAACTTCACGATAAATTGGAATTATATCTTGATATACTGCTACATTTTTCGGATTAGGGAAATAGACCTTACTCTCATCAATCTTCTTAACAATCTTTTCTAAATTTGCTTCTCTTTTCATCCCCACTTGTGCCAAAAACATTGCTGCTAAAGTTCCGCTTTGGTCATTTTTAATTATAATTACTGGCAAATTAAAAATATCGGCAATTAGCTGTCTCACAAAATCACTCTTTACAAAACCACCAGTCACTCTTAGTGCCTCTGGTTCACCAATTTTTTCACATAAGCCTCTAGCTGCACCCAAAAGATTAAAAACAATTCCTTCTAAAACACTGCGTGCCATTTGCGGCTTAGTGTGATTTCTAGTGAGTCCAATAAAAGATCCACGCGCCTGGGCATTCCAAATTGGAGCCCGCTCTCCGCCCAAGTAAGGATGAAAGATCAACCCATTGCTTCCAGCAGGGACACTTTCTGCCACATTGATAAAATCTTCAGCTGTCTGATCAGGACCGAAAATAGTTTTTCTAGCCCATTCAAACACGATGCCACCATTATTTACCGGTCCACCCAATAAATAATGTTTTTTATCAACAGGATAGCAGAAAAATCGATTTTCTGAATCCACTACTGCTTCAGGTGCAATTACTCTCACAGCTCCAGAAGTGCCTACATTTAAAGCAAATGACTTCTCGTCTAAAACGCCAACTCCAATTGTTGATAAGTACCCGTCACTTGCTCCTAAAATAATTTTGGTTTCAGAATTTAAGTTTAATTTTTGCACATACTCAGGCAATACTCTTCCCAAAATATCTTCTGGCCGGCCTAAAACTGGCAATTTTTCTGCTGCTAGGCCAATTTGCTTAAGTAAATTTTTATCCCAAGATAAAGTAGCTAAGTTCAGTAAACCAGTACCGGCTGCCATTGTTGTATCTGTCATTATTTTTCCGGTTAAACGCCAGATAATGTATTCTTTGATTCCAATCCACTTTTGCACCTGTGCAAAAAGTTCTGGCATTTCTTCTTGAATCCACAGCAATTTATATACAGGAGCCATTGGATGGGGTGGCATCCCTGTCTGTTGATAGATACTATTAGCTAATCTACTTTTCTTTGCTCTAGCTACAACATCCTTACTGCGATTGTCTGCCCAAGTAATGCTGTTGGTTAATAACTGATTATCTTTACCAAGACCAATCAGACTATGCATCTGACTCGACCATGAAATTGCACTAATTTTTCCTGAAACATTTTTACTCAAGTCAAAGATAATCTTTTGCACAGCATCAAAAATTACTTGCGGATCTTCTTCTGCTTGGCCTACTTTTTCCTGAATCAAGGGATAAGGTATGGATAATTCTTCAATTATTTCTCCATTTTCTCGGTACAGAACACCCTTGCTTGCTGTAGTTCCAATATCCATTCCAATAATATAGTTCATTCTGCCACCCCTTTCTTTTAAAATATATTTTCTCACAAAAAAAGAACAATCCCTAGAGATTGTTCTTTGGTGGTCAAACAATGCGTGACCACGGTGCGTAGAATTATTGTTTTTAGGTGATGTTACTTCTTAAGATTTTCGTTGACGAAGGCTTCGATCTTATCGTCAGAGTCTTTCAAGAACGGAAGCATGTCACTTTCCGTCTTCATGGTATCTCTACCATTCTTTTCCATAAAGTAGTCCCATAGTGCATCTCTAACAGGGATGTCAGAGTCGCTCCAATCAAAAACTTCCTTCATGTGACGGTCTAACAATTCTGTCTTAATAACTTCATCTGCCATCTTAAAATTACCTCCTAAATAAATTCTACAAATATTATTATAGTCTTTTTATCACCTCTATGCGAATTTAAAACAATTCTTTTCGCATTTTTGCTTTGCAGCGAGCCTTTGCTTGCAATAATTGATAACGGCTATATTTTGTTTTCTGACTTGCCTCTTCGATCGTTAATTCTCCTAAAAAAACTTTTAGAGCAATTACTTCTTTATCAGAAAGCTTTTTAATAAACTTTTGATACATTTCTTTTCGAGGCGTGATATGCATTTCTTCGACTTCTTCTTTAATTAAATTTTTCTGCACTACATTGTCGTAAGAAATTGATTTAGTAAAAGCGGTCCTTTTTTGGGCTAGTTCATACCTTAAAAGCGATCTTAAATGATTATAGAATTTCGTTCGATAGTAGGCACCAAAATTATCTGCTCGATCTTCATCATATGTGCAGCAACTCTGATAACACATAATTAACGCTTCTTGTTCCCAGTCATCGTTATCAAAATTACGAATGAAAAAATTCATTTTAGCGCCATTGATTAAAGGCCGGTAGCGATCCAAAAGCTCATGTAAAGCCTTCATATCTTGCTTTTCTTTCACCCTTCTAATCAAGTAAACTTCATTCACTTTTTCCATCTCAGGAAATTCCTCCTTTTTCTATTTGATAATCAGAATAAAAAAAGAATGAATCCTTTCTAAGGGAACGAATGTTTATGGGATACAAGTATAGCAAAGTTGTGCTTAGTTTCGGAACGATAATTTCTTATCTGTTAAAAAATTATTATTGCATAGTCTTACTTAGGGCCTTAAACCACAAGGCGCTTCTTTTTAAATGCCTATCTTGACTAGCGAAATCCACATAAATTAAGCCGTAACGTTTATTATAGCCATTTGACCATGAAAATTGATCTTGTAAAGACCAAAGGAAATATCCTTGCACATTAACTCCTTCATTTCGAGCCTTTAAGATAGCTGCCAAATGTTGGTCAATAAAATCAATTCGGTAATCATCATCAAGATACTGTTTCGAACTATCCCACGCTTCTTTTGCACCCATTCCATTTTCAGTTATATAGATCACAGGATAGTCAGGATAATCGTGTTCTATTCTCTTTAGTACGTCATATAGCCCTTCAGGATATATATTCCAGTCCCAATCTGTTGTCGGAATAGCGGGATTTCGCACATCTTTACCAACTCCATGAAAGGCAAAAATACTACTGCCTTTTTTTCCATTACCGTTATGATAAGTTTCACTTGGTCCTTCATAACTAGCAACGGTTTGATTTTGATAATAATTAATCCCCAGCATATCATTCTGCTTACTTGCCTGTTTGAGAATCTCAAGATCTTCAGGAAGAATCTTTAATTCAGCATTATTTGCAACTAAAATTTCCTTAATTAAATGCTGCGTTCGATCAGAATAAAAACCTAATAAGGTTCCATCTAATAAAAAGCGATTCATAAATGCATCTCTTAAATCAGCTGCATGTCGATCTGCTTCTGAATTTGTTGCTGGATAAACAGGTTGAATCACATGAATTAACCCAATTCGTCCCTTATATCCTTTAGCTTTAAAGAGATTAACTACTTTTGCATGTGCTACTAATTCATTATGCTGAGCCTGAATTGCATCAGAAACATCAAATAACTTATTAGGGGGAAAAGTGCCTTGAATATACTGACACATAGCTAATGAAATCAATTCGTTAATCGTAAACCAATTATCAACCTCGGCGAATTCTTGAAAACAAAAGTCTGCATATTTTACAAATTCATTGATCATTTCTCTATTAAGCCAATCACCTTGATCAAACAAAGTCTTAGGGCTGTCAAAATGATGTAGTGTTACATATGGTACTAAATTATTTTTTAAGCATTCATGAAAAAGTCGATGATAGTATTTAACCCCTGCTTCATTTGGCTTGTTCGTTACATAACCATTAGGGAAAATACGAGTCCAAGCAATTGATATACGAACTGCATTTAGCCCCAGATTATGGGCCAATTTTAAGTCTTCTGGATAACGATGATAAAAATCACAAGCAGGATTGGGTGAGAAATTTCCTTGACTTTTCAAATAGTCATCCCACATAATCTTTCCTTTACCATCTAAATTTGTATTTCCTTCAACCTGGTAAGCCGCAGTGGCTGCACCCCATACAAAATTCTTGGGTAACTTTTTTACCCTTTTCAATAAAGTTGACATACTGCCTCCGTCATTTATTAATATCATTGATTAATAGTTTCAAACATTCATTAGCATGTTGCGTCATATAAATATATTGCTTCCCAGTAGTGGTAATCATACGAGCATTATTTTGTTTACATTCCTTTGCAAGTTCATCTTTCATGGTATCCATTTGTGGCGCTAAAATTACTACATCCATTCCAGATATTAAATCATGATGTGATCCAAATGCAGCAGCTGCTGCATTTAAAGGTAATTTATCTTCTTTAGCTAACTTATTAAGTGACTTAGCTAAAATTCCAGATGTCCCACCGCCGGCACATAAAACTAAAACATTGAGTGCTTGTTGATCTTTAGTTTTGCCAAGTGGAATTTCAGATTCATTAAATTTAGGTTCAGCAGACGTTACAACCGATTTTTTATCATCTTTTTCTTCAAGTTCTTCCTTTTTTTCTTCTTGGGCTAGCATTGAAGCGTCATAAGCCTTAAAAAATGGATAATATAATAATGAATCAACTACTAGTAATAAAATTCCTAGTAATAAAGCCAAAATATTAAAACCAGTTCCCATCCACAATCCTAATGTTGGCGGCGTAGTCCATGGTAAGTTATAAATAAATGACGGCATATGAAGCACATCGACAAAAATTTTAAAGATCCAAACATTAAGAATTGGTGCAAAAATAAAAGGTATAAAGAAAATCGGATTTAAGATTAATGGAGCACCAAACAATATAGGCTCATTAACACCGAAAATAACTGGAATTGTTGATGCACGTCCAACTGCTTTTAATTGTTTAGACTTAGATAAAAAAGCAAACATAAACGTTACTACTAAAGTTGCTCCAGTTCCTCCTAAAGTAGCAACAAACATTTGAATTCCTTGTGACAAAATATGATTAGCGCCTTGAATATTTCCAGAATTAAATGCTCTTAAATTAGCTTCAACATTGGTTAGGTATATTGCCGTAACTGCTGGTTCAACGATTGAGGGCCCTTGAATTCCGATAAACCAGAAAAACGCCATTGCACCATAAATAATTGCTAACCCAACATACCCATCCGCTGCGGTAAAAAGTGGAGTTAGGCTTTTAATTATCCAAGCTGCCAAATTCATATTAGTTAAAGCTCTAAAAATTAGCGTAAATGCCCAAAAGAAAGTAGTTGCTAAAGCAAACGGAATAATATTCTTAAAAGCTTGAGCAATATTTTGAGGTACTACATCAGGTAGCGTGATCGTGACATTATGTTTAAAACAAAAATAATAAATATTAGGTACAATAAATGCTACCAAGAAGGCACAAATTAATCCTTTAGTTCCAATCATATCAGTAGCTAAATATAAATTTCCTTTATTTAACAAAGTATCTATTGCCACAAATGCAAAGGAAATTTGAGCTGTATATTGAACTCCAGCAACTGGAATTTGATTAGTTTTTGGCAACTTTAGATTTAAACTTCCAGTTAAGGCCTTAGCTACAGTAGAAGCGGCCATTAAGGACAAAAAGCCCATTGATAAGTTATAAAATAAATTTAAAGCTGTAGCTACTTTTTTAGGCCAAACAAATCCCCAAATTTGAGGCACATTAGCAATTAACAAGAAAAAACTTGAAAAGATAATAATTGGCATTAACGCGATAAAGCCATCACGAATTGCTCTTAAATATTGATTAGTCGCAACTTTTCTAAAAAATGGCTGCGCTTTTTCAATTCTTTTTACCAACCCATCCATTTTTACTCCTCCATTTATTTAGTTCATTTCTTCTTTAAGCTGCTCAATTTCAGCTCGCAAAGCTAAATTTTGCTTATACAAGTCAATGAAATATTTAACTTCATCACGTAAAAGCATTGTTGTCATTAGTGTATCTTGTCCATGAGACATAATAAAAGTTGTCTCTAATTCTTCTCCATTAGCTTCTTGACTCATTAACTTAGTCTGTGCATTATGCGCATCTACTAATGAATTATTTGCTTCTTCAATCAACTTTTCAGCTTTTTCAAATTTTCCTTCACGAGCTAATTTAAGAGCATTTAACAAGTCTGTTTTTGCGTCTCCAGCATAAGCAACAATTGTAAATCCAACCATTGAAATTTCTTCTTTACTAACCATCTTTTTCTCCTAGTATTTTGAACTTTTCTCATAAATTCTTTGAATATGAACAATCAAATACAACTTTTCCTCATCCGATATTTTCCATTGAAAATCTTGTTTCAACTGTTCATCTATTTCTTTTACTACTGCAAATGATTCCGGATATTCGGATATTAATTCATCCTTTACTTTTTTAGTAATATCCGATGAGCGAAATTTTTCTCCCTGCTCTAATCTCCTGAAAAGATATTGCAAATGAATCATAAAACGCTCATATTCATCATTATTACTAGCTAATCGATAAATATTATGTTGATCAAGGATCACCTGAACTATATGCAGCATTTCTTCAATGTTGATCATATTTTTTGGTTGATTAAACTGCTTTTTTTCAGGAATCTTTGCATTAATTAAATGCAACATAATATTTTTTCTTTCTGATACCGGCAAATTAATTTTTAGATCCCGTTCAATTATTTTTACGCTTTCTTGTGCAATTTTATTTTCCAGAGGATATTCATCTTTAATATCAGGAATTTGACTTGCTTGATAAGTATTATCCAAGATTCGACGATATACTCCTAAAATATGCTCGCTCAACGACAAGTAAAAATAATCAAATAATTCATAGTGATACTTTCTATGTGCGTGATCAACGACATGCATAGTAGTTACAGCAATATCTACTGGTGTATTCTTTAATAATGAGAAAATAGTCCGTTTTGTTGCACTATTTTCAAGATAAAAAATATTTTCAACTTTACTCGTATCTATCTCCTTTCCTTCAGTTTTTTTAAAAGCAATTCCGTTTCCGACTACAACTGCTTCACGATTATTGCCTAGCTCAACCAAAGCTGAATTATTATTAAACACGCGCTTGATCAACAACAATTCTCCCCACCTCCTTAAAAAAGGATAAAAAAAGACTACTGAATAAACTCCACTAACGTATTGCTAGTTAGAGTTATTCAGTAGTCTCGCCTAATCCAATAGTAACAATCTACTTTTTCAATCTCTTACTGATTGTTATCATATCAGGTTCAATTAATATATGCAAGCGTTTTCCTACATTTTTATTTTTCTGGATGACGGCTATTAAACATCCCATAAAGTAAAACACCAGTTGCTACACTAGCATTTAGCGATTGAACATGTCCAACCATCGGGATCGTTAAAGTTTGATCCATTTGCTTTAAAAGAAGAGGTGAAATTCCTTTACCTTCATTGCCGATTACAAGTACAGTCTTACCATTAGCATTCCACTTACGGTAATCTTCACCTTTCATGGCAGTACCAAAAATCCAGTAGCCGCGCTTTTTAAGCATTTTAGTAGTTTGTACTAAATTATTAACTCGAGCAACTGGAACATAGTCAATAGCACCAGTTGAAGTCTTAGCAACAACAGAAGTTAAGCCAGTTGCTCTTCTTTTTGGAATAATTACTGCATCAACGCCTGTTGCATCACAAGTTCTTAAGATTGAACCCAAATTATGAGGATCTTCAATTGAATCAAGCATTAAAATAAAGGGATCTTTCCCATCTTGGTCAAATTTATCAAGAAGCTTATCTAAATCCGCATATTCAAATGGAGCGACTGTTAAAACTAATCCTTGATGGTTTTCATGATTAACCATTTGATCCAATTTATTTTTCGGAGCATTCTGCACAACTAAATTCTTTTTACGTGCTAATTGATAAACTTGATTAGCAAATTCTTCTTGAACGCCATTTTGTAAAAAAACTTTATTAATTAAGTTAGCATCTTGCGTCTTTAAGAAGTCGATTCCTGCATGACGTCCATACACAAACTCATCATTATTCGAACTCATAGTTGTCTAATCCTCCCTGTTCTACTTGGTCAATGCACCAATTTGCTAGCTCATCAACACGCTCTTTTTTGCCTAATAAATCTAAATAGCCAAACATTGCTTCAAAACCAGTTGATAACTTATAAGTATTGATCGAAGTATTTTTAGCGTGGGTATGACTTTTAGCATTTCTTCCACGCTTAAAGGCTGCTAATTCATTTTCATCAAGCATATTTAAGTCTTGCATCTTTGTAATCAAAGCAGCTTGAGCTTTAGCTGAAACATAGTGCGTTGCATATCTTTGAAGCATTTGTGGTTTCACAATACCGCCTTTCACAAGGTGGCGTCTAATATAAACTTCATACACTCCATCACCTAAATAAGCTAGGGTAAGCGGTCCTAAGGCATCTGGATTAGTCTTTTTTTCTGTCAAAACCTTTGGCTTAAGCACGGTGCCACCTCGTTCCTTGTGGGGTATCTTCAATTACAATGCCTTTTGCTTGTAGTTCATCTCTTAAACGATCACTTTCAGCCCAGTTTTTATTTTTACGAGCTTCATCACGTTTAGCAACCATAGCTTCGATCTCGTCTTCGTCATCAGCCTGCTTTTCATTAAAGCTAACACCAAAAATTTCAAGCCAATCAAGCAACAATTTCTTGGCCTTTTTTAAAGCAGGTTTATCCACTTGATCTTTTTGAAGATGCGTATTTAGGTTTGAAGCTAGGTCATACATAATGCTCAAAGCATTTTGAACATTAAAATCGTCATCCATTGCTTCAATAAACTCAGCCTTTGCCTGCGTTAAATTATCCCTTAAAGTATTATCTTCAAGAGGTTCTTGCTCATCTGCTAAGCGAGCATCAAGATTACGCAAGGTATTTTGATAACGTTTAAGAACAGTCTCTGCTTGTTTTAAACCGTCTTCAGAATAATTAATTGGACGACGATATTGAACACTAGACATATAGAAACGTAAAACTTGTGGATCAATTTCCTTTAAAATATCATGCACAGTTACAAAATTATGTAGCGACTTTGACATTTTTTCTTGTTTTTTACCCACAGTTACAAAACCGTTGTGCATCCAATAATTAACAAATTTCTTACCAGTTTTAGCTTCACTTTGAGCGATTTCATTTTCATGATGTGGAAATTCTAAGTCTTGACCACCGCCGTGAATATCAATCGTCTCACCGAGATACTTAGTTGACATTACTGAACACTCAATATGCCAACCTGGACGCCCCTTTCCCCATGGAGAATCCCAAGCAATTTCATCGTCTTCTTTTTGAGCCTTCCATAAGGCAAAATCAATTGGATCCTCCTTCTTATTTTGTTCTTCTTCATTAATATGTTCAGAAGCACCTTCTTCAAGTTCAGCAATATTTTGATCGCTTAATTGACCGTAGTGAGGGAACTTTTTAGCACGATAATAAACATCCCCGTCAACTTCATAAGCAAAGCCCTTATCAATTAGATCTTGAACAAAATCAATAATTTCTTTAATTTCATGAGTGGCTCTAGGATGAAGAGTAGCTGGCTCAATATTTAATGCCTCTGTATCCTCCATAAAAGCCTTAATATAGCGGTTAGCCAGTTCACCCACAGTTGTATGTTCTTTGCGGGCTTCATTAATCATCTTATCGTCAACATCTGTAAAGTTAGAAACATATTTCACATCATAGCCGCGATATTCAAAATATCTACGAATTGTATCGAATGCAATCACGCTACGGGCATTTCCAATATGAATATAGTTATAAACAGTTGGTCCACAGACATACATGCTTACTTTACCAGCTACTAATGGCTTAAACTCTTCTTTTTGCCGAGTTAAAGTATTAAAGACCTTCATGATCATCCTTCTTTCACTTAAGACATTTATTTCCTAGTATATTCTAACAAAAAAAGCTACGCTTTCACGTAGCTTTAACTTTATCAGAAATAATTAAAGACCTAAATCGCTTAATTGCTTCAAAGTTAAATCAATGTGCTTGTTAACTTTTTCTTTACCCATTAATTCAATAGCTTCACCGATACCAGGTCCAACCATTGAACGAGTAGCAGCAATTCGAATTGGCATAAATAATTTTCTACCCTTAACGCCAGTTTCATGACGAGTAGCTTGAATTGCGTTCATTACTTGAACAGCAGTAAAGCGAGGAATTGCATTTAATTGTTTCTTGAATTCTTCAATTACAGGACGAGCGTCGTCTTTCTTAATCTCTTCGATTTCTGCATCAGATAATTCTGGAGCTTCTTCAAAGAAGATCTTAGTAATATCAACAATCTGCTTAGTGTAAGACATTTGAACAGCGTAAATATTTACCAATTGACGAACCCATTCCATCTTTTCAGGTGAAATTTCTTTGCCAACCAATCCTGCTTCTTGTAAGTTGTTCAAAGCAAGATCTAATAAAACATCACGATCGGCTTTCTTAACGTATTGGTTATTAATCCATTCAAGCTTCTTTTGATCAAAAGCAGCTGGTGACTTAGATAAACGCTTAGGATCAAATGACTTAATTAGTTCTCTTTGTGAGAAAATTTCGCTTTCACCTACAGGTGACCAACCAAGCAAAGTAATAAAGTTAAACATTGCTTCTGGCAAGTAACCAAGGTCACGATATTGTTCAATAAATTGAAGAACTGATTCGTCACGCTTAGAAAGCTTCTTACCAGTTTCAGAGTTAATGATCAAAGTCATATGACCAAACTTAGGTGGTTCCCAGCCAAGTGCTTCATAAACTACTAATTGCTTAGGAGTATTAGCTACGTGGTCGTCTCCTCTAAGAACGTGAGTAATTTCCATTAAGTGGTCATCAATTACAACTGCGAAGTTATAAGTTGGCATACCATCACGTTTTTGGATAACAAAGTCGCCACCAATAGTATCAGATTCAAATGATACTTTACCCTTAACCATATCATCCCAAGCATAAGTTCTATTTTCGGGAATGTGAATACGAACAACTGGCTTTAAGCCTTTTGCTTCTGCATCTGCTTGAGCTTGCTTAATTTCATCAGCGGTCATACCTTCGTATTCATAAGTGTAGTGAGGAGCAATTCCCATTGCACGTTGTTCTTCACGTTGTGCTTCTAGTTCTTCCTCAGTCTTGTATGAATAGTAAGCCTTACCTTCATCAATTAATTGCTTAATGTATTTATTGTAAATATCTTTACGCTCTGATTGGCGGTAAGGGCCAAAGTCGCCGCCCTTATCAGGACCTTCATCCCAGTCAATACCTAACCAGTGCAAGTTCTCCATTTGGGACTTAGAACCGCCTTCAACATTACGTTTTTGGTCAGTATCTTCAATTCTTAAGACCATAGTCCCTTTATTATGACGTGCAAATAAATAGTTAAATAATGCAGTACGTGCGTTACCAATATGCAAGTGACCTGTTGGACTTGGTGCGTAACGAACACGGATTTTTTGTTTTGCCAAAATTAAAGCGCCTCTTTCAAAATTTATTAAAATTCATCCATTTAAGTGTAACTTTTAACGAGCAAAAGTTCAATCTATCTTCTAATTAAAAACCAGTTTTAAAGCTTGCGGCAAACTTGCTACACCAATTACTTCAATCTCAGAATTATTCTTAAGCTCAGTAGTTAAATTATGTTTTGGAATAAAAATTCGCTTAAAGCCTACTTTAGCAGCTTCTTTAACTCTAGCTTCAATTTGATTAACTCTTCTAATTTCACCGGTTAAGCCAACTTCGCCTACAAAACAATCAGTAGAAGAAATTTCTTTATTTTTATAACTAGAAGCTACAGCCATACAAATTGCCAAGTCAATCGCTGGCTCATTTAATTTAATTCCACCTGTTGCCGTTAAAAATGCATCTTGATTTTGTAACATTAAGTTACCACGTTTTTCTAAAACCGCTAATAATAAGGCTACACGATTGAAATCTAACCCCGAAGTAGTTCTTTTAGCATAGCCAAAGGCAGTTGGAGTTACCAAAGCTTGAATATCGGCTAGAAGTGGCCTTGTTCCTTCAAGCGAAACGACAACTGCTGAACCTGTAGAATTTGGTAAACGTTCGTCTAAGAAAATCGCTGAAGGATTATTTACTTCTGTTAGTCCTTCATTTTTCATTTCAAACATACCAATCTCATTAGCTGCACCAAAACGATTTTTGACAGACCTTAAAATTCGATATGAATGGTGGCCATCCCCTTCAAAGTAAAGTACAGTATCAACCATATGTTCCATAATCTTAGGGCCAGCAATTGCACCTTCTTTAGTCACATGTCCAATAACAAAAGTAGTAATCTGATCATTCTTGGCAATCTTCATTAACTCACTCGTAACTTCTCGAACTTGAGAAGCTGATCCAACCATCGAATCAAGAGATGGCTCATTCATTGTTTGGATAGAGTCGATTACCAAAAAATCCGGCTTAATTTCATCAATCTGTTCGCGAATATTCTGCATATTGGTTTCAGGATAAAGCAAAATTCCGCTGTTGCTTACACCTAAACGATCAGCTCGCATCTTTATCTGACTAGCCGACTCTTCTCCTGAAACATATAAAACACTATGCTCTTTAGCTAAAGCACCGGTAATTTGAAGCATCAAAGTTGACTTACCAATTCCAGGATCTCCACCAATTAAAACTAAAGAACCCGGAACTATTCCGCCTCCTAGAACTCGATTTAGTTCTTCAAAAGGAGTTACAATTCTTTTTTCTTTTTCAGCTTTTACTTCATTTAATTTTACTGGATCATTATTTCCAATTTTAGTCATTAAGCGACTAGCAGTTGCCTTAGTTGATACTTTTTTTACTTCTTGCGTCTCTTCTTCAAATTGATTCCAGGCACCGCAATTAGGGCATCTACCTAAATAAGAAGCTGAAATATAACCACAATTGCGGCACTTATAACGTGTTTTAACTTTTGCCATTATTCCTCATTCCTTGTTCCAGAAGAGCCAAATCCGCCAAGACGTTGTCTTTGAACTGGTTCATCATTATCAGCTTTTAGATAAGGCATAAAAATTCCTTGACCGATTCGTTCGCCTTTCTTAATTTTTAGTGGACGAACTCCGTAATTAATCATCTGAAAGTAAATCTCACCTTCATTTTTTTCATTATTATAATAGTCACTATCAATTACTCCAATCCCATTCGGCAAGGTAACATTACGCTTATAAGTGTTCGACGAGCGATTGGCAAGAATCAAAACTTCATCTTCTGGCATATAGGCTTTAATTCCCGTTGGTACTAAAAAAGGCTTTAAAACTTTTTCTGCTAATTCAAGGTCTCGTTCATTCAGCTCATGGCTATTTCTAATTAATCTGAAAATTCTAACAAAATTCATACACCAAATTGATGGTAAAACTATATCTTGCGCACATTCAAAATCATAACCTGCACTGGCAATTGTTTGTCTTTGCGGCAAGTGCAAGCCTGCATTATGATATTTAGATACTATTTCAAAACCACGTTTTTTCATTATTTTCCCCTCTTTTTCCTAGACCTATATTTTACGTTAATTCTCGTAAGATGTCCCTGATTATATATACGAAAAAAATCATTTATTTTTTTAATAAATTTTATGAACCAATATTCTTTTTCTCAATCACTAGACATTTATCTTTAATTTAAGTTAAAATATACTTAAGCTTTTTTTAATTAAGGAGGAAGACTATGAGTAAGGAAATCACAAACGATCTTATTAATGACTTTGAAAATGACTTTAACTCAAGTAAAGCTAACAAAATTGCAGCTCGTGCTGCTCAAGAAAACGGTATTTTCAAGGCTAGTCAAAATTTACAAACTAAGATTGATTTAGATCCAACTTTTTCAATCGAAATTGATACTGGTAAAGTTGCTAACCAAAAACAATCTGGCCGTTGCTGGATGTTCAGTGCTTTAAACACTATGCGTCATTCAATTCAAAAGAACTTCAAAATTAAAGATTTTGAATTATCTCAAAACTACACTAACTTCTGGGATAAATTTGAAAAATCAAACTGGTTCTTTGAAAATGTAATCGCTACTGCTGACAAGGACTTAGGCGATCGTAAAGTTGCTTTCCTATTTGCTACTCCGCAACAAGATGGTGGTCAATGGGATATGCTTTGCGGAATTATTGAAAAATACGGTATTGTTCCTAAGAAAGTTTACCCAGAAACAGCTAATGCAACTAACTCTAGTGCATTAAACGATACCTTGAATACTTTACTTAGAAAAGATGGTCTTGAATTACGTAAGATGGTTCAAGCTGGTAAGAGTGAAGCGGAAGTTCAAGAACGCAAGAATGAAATGCTTCGCGAAGTTTACCGTATTTTAGCAATTTCTCTTGGTGTTCCACCTAAGCAATTTGATTTTGAATATAAAGATGATGATGGTAATTACCACAGAGATGCTGACTTGAGTCCACAAGACTTCTTCAAGAAATATGTTAACTGGGACTTGAGCGAATACATTTCCACAATTAATGCACCAACTAAAGATAAGCCTTTCCATAAGGTATTTTCTGTTGAATACTTAGGAAATGTTGAAGGCGGTCGTCAAGTTCGTCACTTGAATTTACCAGTTGATGAAATGAAGGACTTAATTATCAAACAACTTAAAAATGGTGAAGTTGTTTGGTTTGGTTCAAATGTTGTTAAGGACTCTGAACGCCAAGCCGGTTTACTAGACACCGAATTATACAAGCGTGATGATTTATTTGATGTTAACTTTGATATGTCAAAAGCTGATATGCTTGATTCAGGGGAAAGCATGATGGATCACGCCATGGTTATTACTGGTGTTGACTTAGTAGATGGCAAACCTACTAAGTGGAAGATTGAAAATTCTTGGGGCGAAAAACCAGGATTTAAAGGTTACTTTGTCATGAGTGATAAATGGTTTGATAAATTTGTTTACCAAGCAGTTATCAACAAGAAATACCTTAGCGACGACTTAAAGAAGGCATTTGATGAAGGAAGCAAAGCCCCAATTCAATTACTTCCTTGGGATCCAATGGGCGCTTTAGCTAAAAACTATTAATTTTAACTCTTAAAACAAGCAAAAAACACTTCAACTGTTAAGAATACAGTTTGAAGTGTTTTTTTTTTACCAAATATGTAGCAAGCGAGTAGGGTCAATCTTACTTAAATTGAACTGATGAACATGTTGATGTTCATTTTCTGGAAATTCTTTTACAAAATCAGCTACATTATATAGCCCAGTCGAGTAAGACCAAACTCCTTTTACTTTTCGAATAGGATCTAACATTTCATTTCGAATTGGATAAGCAGAAATTAAGAAATGCTTGTGGTGGAACTTAAATACAAAATATGGAAGTCTAAATTGTTCAATTACCTCATCCTGAGTCTTAGCTAAGGTTATAACATTTCGATAAGTTCCATATTTTCTAGTAAATTCATCATTAAAAGAAAAATAAAAATTAGAAATATGAACATGTGGAAAATCTTCTGGCTTAACCTTATCTGGTATACAAACCACATGTGAATAATGATCTAGGTTCTTTTCCCTTTGGCTCAAAGCTCTTTCCATCCCATTGGGTAAAATCGAATAGGCCCAAGATGGTACTTCTGGATTTGCTTCATATTGTTCATACATCATCTTAATTACATCAGGTTTAACCCAGTCATAGTGCATTCTAGTTTGATTTCTGCGTAGTAAGCTTTCTAAGCTATTATTTTGCATTAAATCAACTACAAATAGTTCGTAGCGATATTTTTCAACCCAAGGACGAAAATGTTCAATTTTATCAGGTGTGATATGTGTGCCATCGACAATGACAGTTTCGCCGTAGGCCATTTTATGCTGGACCAAATTATCAACCATTTGCTCTGTACGCACAGTTACATGACGAGGAATAACTTGGTGCAAATGATCAGTACTTTCTTCATAATAGACCGTCAAATCCGCCAAGAGCAGCCTAATTTCATCACGAGAAATAGCGTAAGGCTGCAAGTGGTGACGAGCAATGAAGGAAGATTTACCTGATCCTGGTGCTCCTCTTAATAAAAATATTTTACGCATTATTTTCTCCTACTCTACAAGAATTTGTTCAAATATACTCGTAAAAAATTTTACCATAAAACCACCTATACAAACTATTAAAAAAGGAGCAGACCGAAAGTCTGCTCGCTTAGTGTAAAATTTCTTTTTTAATAATATGCAAGTCAGAATCAAAAGTATAAACAATTGGTTCTGCATTTGGAACTTCAACCTTCACAATATCCTCATTGCTGATACCCTCAATTTTTTTAATAAGAGCGCGCAAGCTTGAGCCATGAGCTACAATCAATTGATCATGGCCGGACATTAATTCAGGTGCAATATGATCCCAAAAATATGGCATCAATCGTTCTTGAGTTTGATGCAAACTTTCTCCCTGCGGCATTAAGCGCATATCATACTTTTGATATCTGCGGTCTTGAACGGGCTGAGTTAAAAGCGGTGGTACACTATCAAACCCACGTCTCCACTTTAATACTTGTTCTTTACCAAAGATCTTCTCTGAAACATCTTTATTAATACCTCTCAAAGCTCCATAGTGTCTTTCATTTAAGCGCCAAGTTTTAGTAATTGGTAAATAGAGAAAACTACAAACATCCGCAATTATATTTGCAGTCATAATTGCACGCGACAAAACGGAAGTATGAATATGAGTTGGCACAAAGTCAGGAATTTTTGCTACTTTGAGTCCCGCATCTTTTGCTTGTTCAATTCCTTTTTTACTCAATGGCACATCATTCCAGCCAGTATAAACATTGTCCCGATTTGCTATACTCTCGCCGTGTCGAACTAAAACCAACTTAACCAAAATTCTTACCACCTAATCCTAATGCATAAACAGCATAATAATTCCGCCAATTGTAAAAATTGTCCCTAAAATTGCAAAAGAAATAGCGTCTGCTTTACTACCTCTTTTAGTTATCTTCTTTTCTTGATAACGATTATAAGCATAATATAAGTCCCATAAACCAACTACCAAGACAATTAATGCTACCCAAATATTTACTTTCATATTATTTATCGTCCTTATGTACGCTAGTTCCGTTTACCCACTGATCAAGATCTCTAACGCCTTTTTTAAAAGCTTTAACAGAATTTTGATAAACTTTTCCACCATTTTTCTTCAAATAGTCGCCCGCTTGTTGTCCTTTTTCTGTCACATGATCTTTAATGTCAGGCCAATAGTTTTCAGCGAAATCTTTAAATTGATCACTAGCTTTTTGTTGATAATTTTTTAGGCTTGCTTTTAAGTCATCTGTATCGAACTTCATTTTTTTCTCCCTAAAAATAAAAGGCTTTGCCCCTATTTTACCAAATAGCAGCAAAACCAGAATAACTAATCTTCTTTATCTGCAAAAATCATCTTATCATCAATTCCGCGCGTGCATTCTGCTTGCAATGTTACATGATTAATTCCAAGAGATTTTAACTTTTTTGCAATTTCTGTATAGATTTTTTCTAGCTGAACAGCATCTAAGTTCTTATCCACATTAATGTGAGCATCTAGCATTGTCACATTATCTGAATATTGCCAGACATGGACATGGTGAATATTATTCACATGTGGACAAGACAAGACTAACTCATTTACCTTGTTCAAATCGATACTTGGGTTTGTCTCCATCAAAATATTAGCTGCCTTAATTGTTACTTCATATGCTTCTTTGAGTAAAAATACCGACGCAGCGATTGTTAATACTGGATCAATCCAATAAATTTTCCAGATCGAAATAACAATTGCGCCTAAAACTACCGCTACACTCGTAATTGCATCAGAAAGCATATTTAAAAAGGTAGCTTTAGCATTAAGACTAGTCTTAGCCTCTTTCATAACTACAAACATCGAAATGACATTTGCGGCTAGACCGATTAAAGAAACAATCAACATAATTGTCCCTCTAATCGGTTCTGGATGGCTGAAGCGTTGAATCCCTTCAATAAATAAATAGATACTAATTACAATTAAAATAATTCCATTAGTAAAAGCTGCTAAAATTTCGGCCCGATCATAACCAAAGGTTTTGCTAGTATTTCTTTTTCTTTTAGAAATTGAATTAGCTACAAAAGCTAAAACTATCGAACCGACATCACTTAAGTTATGCACAGCATCAGATAGCAAAGCTAACGAGCCAGAAATTGCCCCACCAATAAATTCAGCAATTGTAATAATAATATTTAATAGTGTTACCCAAAAATAGCGTAATGATGATTTATCTTTCATGTTTTTTCTCCATAAATATATCGAATCTGGTATACTTATATGCAGAAAGTATAATATTCCATTTTCGATATATTGTCAATGAGGTTTGGTGATCATAATGAGTTTAAACACATCCCTAGTTAACGAAGCAGCTAAGATATACAAGGTTTTGAGTAATAGCAGACGAATTTCAATTTTATTTTTCTTACGCAATTCTTCTAAAGAAGTCGATGTTTCAACAATTGCAACTACACTTGAATTGGCTCAACCCGTCGTGTCAAAACAATTAGGAATTTTAGAAAAGTACAATCTAGTTAAACATCATAAGCATGGGACACACGTTTTTTACTTTTTAAATGATCCTGATGTCTTATCAATGATCGACGCAATGATTGAGCATGTTGAACATACCGCTAAAGAACATCCCTCTAACCTATACTAAAAAAGATGCAACAAACTAGTTACATCTTATAAATTTGGAATATCAGTATTTTTTACACCATAATTAATAATTCTAAATTTTCCATTATCGTCAATAATTCCTCGAGTAACGCTTCCGTTATCAGGAAATGGAATATCATGGTCACCACTTGCTTGATCCCAATATTTAATACCTAGAGTCTTGATAAAGTCACCATGAGATACTACTAATACTCTTCCTAATCCTTTAGTTTCTTGTGCTAATTGACTAATTGCTTGATCCATGCGATCATCTAGTGCCTCGGCGTCTTCAGCTAAGTGACGGGGATCAGCTTTTTTAGTAGCTTCGCGAAAATCATGAATACCAAGTGTCTGAATAATTTTTACCACATCACTCGTTGGTTTCATGCCACCAGCTTTCGCAACTTTTCTCCAAGTTTCATCAATATCGTCGCCTTCAAAAGTTCCAAAAAATACCTCGCGAAAGGCTGGAAGCTTTTTTATTTTGCCAATTTCTGAAACTTCATTTGTATCTGCAATTAAGTGAACCGTATCAATGGCTCGCTTCAAGTCAGAACTATACATTTTATCAAAGTGAACCTGAGATAAATTAGCAGCAGTTACTTTTAAATCATTAATTCCTTTTACAGTCAATGGAGAATCAGCCCACCCTTGAACTTTATTCAACTGATTAAACATCGTTTCTCCATGTCTTACTAAATAAACTTCAGTAGCCATTTTTTACCCTCTTTCCTTAAATTGTTTCACAAATTTTATTACAATTATCTCAATGTTAACAGAATACTGCGTTATTTCAAGTATTTTAAAAATCAATACTATATTTAGTGTTTCACATATTTTCTAATACAAGATCCTCACCCATTCTTTCATTTTCCTCTCTATATTTATATACGCAATTTTTAGTTATTTTTTTCAATCTTCAAATAAAAAAAGATAAAGTCATTGCGTTAAAATAAGAATGTATAGTAATTACTAAAAAGGAGGACTTTTTTATGACAAAAGTAGCTGTTGTCTTTGCAGACGGTTGTGAAGAAGTTGAAGGCTTAAGTGTCGTTGATGTCTTACGTCGTTTAAATATTGACTGCGACATGGTCGGTCTAGATAAAAAAGAAATTGATGGTGATCATCATATCTTACTTACCTGTGATAAGGTTGTGGATGACTCACTTCTTGATTATGATCTTGTTGCCTTCCCTGGTGGCAGAACTGGCGCTTTGAATTTAAGAAATAATAAAAAGCTTGCAGACTTGATGATTCAAAGAAATAAAGCAGGTAAGTGGGATGCCGCAATGTGTGCAGCTCCAATCGCTTTAGGGCACTACGGTTTACTTGAAGGTGCTAACTATACTTGTTATCCAGGCTTTGAAAAACAAATCGAAGAAGAATGTCCAAATGGTCACTTTAGCACTGACATCACTGTTGTTGACCAAGAACATAAAATTATCACTAGTCGTGGTCCAGCTACTGCTTGGGCATATGCTTACACTATCGCTCGGACACTCGGACATGATACCAGTGACTTAGAGAAAGGTATGCTTTACGACTACTTGGCTAAGAATATTAATGCTAGTCTTTAATTAATAAACTTCACGAAAAAGAGATCAGATTTTAATGTCTGATCTCTTCTTTCGTATATAACAGTTAAAATAAGAAGTTGACTTTTACCCTCATCCCTAAGCTAAAAGTCTGTGTATTACTAGCATGCCTACGGTCTTACTCAGCTCTGCATCTACACTTTAATTACAATTAATTTTCTCTCAGCACTTACTATCTATAGTATAACATCTTTTATTTTAACTTGAAATATTATGTATTAATATAGAATTCTTTTATAAACGAGCTATCTGGTAGCCGTTTCGCAGAAAATGCTCCATCTCTTCTGGTTCACGTCCAGTTAAGCGATGAAAATCGTCTGATGTTTCGCTTAATAGGCCCTTTGCACCACCAGCATACATTGATGCTAATTCTTTTCCATCGCCTTCTTGGGCATAAATTTTAGCAAATTCAGTAATTGTGACTGGTGCATAACCAATTTTATGATCAGTAATTCGCGACATGATGTAGGACAATTCAACCATATTATAGTTTTTATCCATACTTAGTAAATAAGACTGACCTTGGTCACGCATTATAGACTGCATAGCTAGGCATGCAATCGCATGTGCACTATCATTTCGAGTAATAAAAGAAAGTGGTTGTGCACCAACAGGATAAATAATGTTCTTACGCTTAATTAATTCTTCAAGATATGGAACTAAAGGATCAGCATAAAGACTATTTTTAACAATACTATATTCGACCTTGGAACTAGCTAGTCGCCTTGGAACATAAGCATAAAATGGTGACATCACAAAGGGATTATTTTCTTGGTCCGCAAAAAAGCTGACAAAAATCAACTTTGCTTTTGCCTTTTTCACAGCTTGCAGTACATTTTCAAATTCTGTGATTCTTCTCTGCAAATCATAAGTAATACTAGGAATATAAATAACCAAATCAACGCCAGAAACTGCTTTTTCAAGTGTATCTAAATCAAAGTAATCTAGTTTAATCTTTTCAACATCTAAGTCGTCAAACTTATTCGCTTTTTTTAAATTGTGAATTCCAACTCGAATATTATTTTCGGGAGTCATAGTTCTAAGCCAACGAGTAACCTTTTCACCTAAGTTACCTGTTGCTCCGGTAATTAAATATTTCATGTAAACAATATAGAACCTTTCTTAGGATAACTTGTCTATATTATTATAGTTCAAAACCTTCACAATTTCTTAAGCGAAGTTTAAAAGTATAGTTCATTAGACTACTTTTTTCTCTCACTTTGCATATATTTTTCATGCAATTCCATTAATTTTGATCTTAACTCACTACTAAAAATAAATTCATTAATTGGTGGATGTCCCCAACGTGGATTACTGTGTAAAATTGACTCAATTCCAATAATTATGTCTAACGGTATAAATATTGTGGTTACTTTACCACTTCTTAACCCTAAAGTGCCATAATCGATATCATACCATATTAAAGTTAAACATTTACCTTTATCTGACAAATAAGGTTCATCAGCAAAACCTTCATAAGTCTTTCCACCTTTTATAGTCACTCGAGTCATTTATCCCAAGCAACTATATTTACGATCCATTATCTCTTCAAAATTGAAAAATCTTGAAAAGAATACTTCACCATTAAATTTATATTTAGTGTATATAATCATTATTATTCCCTATTATTAGTTTTAACTCTCTAAAAACATAATATTTTTATATTGAATAATTACACCTGACAAAAAAAGACACCTCTTTCGAGATGTCTTTTCGATAAAAACGTAATATAAATATTAACGCTTTGAGAATTGTGAAGCTTTGCGGGCTTTCTTCAAACCTGGCTTCTTTCTTTCCTTCATTCTTGGGTCACGAGTTAACATGCCAGCCTTCTTAAGTGGACCACGGAAATCTGGGTCAACTTCAAGAAGTGCACGTGCAATACCTAAACGAATTGCACCAGCTTGTCCTGAGAAACCACCACCGTTAACATTAACTTCAACGTTGTATTGACCTTCAGTTTCAGTTAATGCTAATGGTTGCTTCATATCTTGAACCAAGTTAGGGTATGGAATGTACTTAGTTACGTCTTCTTTGTTAATGGTAATTTGACCGTTACCTGGTACTAAACGTACGCGGGCAACAGAATCTTTACGACGACCAGTTCCAGCGTAAGCTGCTTGTTGTGCCATTATTTAAAACCTCCTAGATTAATTCGTTGATGTCTAATTTTTCAGGCTTTTGTGCTGCGTGTTCGTGGTCTTCACCAGCGTAAACATGCATCTTCATGAATTCTTGGTGACCAAGAGTATTCTTTGGCAACATGCCCTTTACAGATAATTCAACTAATCTTACTGGGTTCTTAGCTAATAATTCACCGGCAGGAGTAGCTCTTAAACCACCACGGTAATCTGAGTGGTGGTAGTAGATCTTATCAGTTGCCTTTTTACCAGTCAACTTTAATTTACCTGCGTTAACAACAATAACATAATCACCAGTATCTACATTTGGTGTATATTGAGGCTTATTCTTACCTCTTAAAATTGATGCTACAGCAGTTGATAAACGACCAAGTGAAACATCAGTCGCATCGATAACATACCACTTACGTTTAATATCACTAGTTTTAGCTAATGGGGTAGTACGCACTTTAAATTCCTCCGTTTTTCTTCTGTTTGACAAACAATAAGTTTCCGGGGCCTATCGTGGACAAACATACGTATACTAATTTACGTCGTTTTGCTCAAAAAGTCAATCTTTTTTAAGGTCTAATCGATATTTTTTAGGAACTTCTTCATAAAAAACATGCTGCAAATATAATCCACTTGCTGGTGCTGTTGTGCGAACTTCTTGTCGATCTTTTGCTGCTAAAACTCTCGGTATATCATCAACTGGACGTTTTTTATTACCAATCTCCAGTAAAGTACCAACTAAAATTCTAACCATGTTATATAAAAATCCATTTCCAATAAAATCAAAAATAATTTTTTTATTATCTGGATCAGAAGTGATATTTACGTAATAAATTGTTCGTACCTTATCAACAATTTGTCCACCACTTGCTGCAAAACTAGTAAAATCATGTTTTCCGATCAAGTCTTTAGCAGCCTTCTGCATCAAATCAATATCTAACGGATATGGATAATGTCCCGTATAAAAACGGTTAAAAGGATCAGTAAAACGATGTTGATCTACAATATAGCGATACCATTTTCCTTTAGTAGAATATTGCACATGAAAATCTGAATTAACAATTTCACTATCAAAAAAAACTGTATCAATTGGCATTAATGCATTTAGAGCAAGCATCATATTTTTAGCTGGAATTTCTTTTCCTGGATAGTCAAAGTGGATAACTTGACCTTTAGCATGAACACCAGCATCAGTTCTTCCAGATCCATGCACCACTACCCGTTTTCCTTTGGTCATCTTTTTTAGTGCTTCTTCAATTACGCCTTGCACAGTCCGCTCCTTAGGCTGAATTTGAAAGCCATGAAAAAGGTGTCCATCATATGCCATTGTCAACTTATATCTCGTAGTCATTATTTAATATGTCCTTGTAAGTAATAAAATCAGCGTCAAGAGGACAAAATATCCCAGATTAATCCAATCATACTTTGACCATTTTAAAACACGATAGCGCGTCCTTTTTGTCCCTTCTCGATAGCCTCTAGCTTCCATTGCAGTAGCTAAATCAATTGCAATTGTTAAGGAACTAATGAATAAAGGAATTAAAATTGGAATAATTGCATGAATTCTTTTAATTAATCCACCACTATTAAAATCTGCTCCACGTGCCCTCTGAGCGTTCATAATTCTAACAGCCTGATCTAACAAAGTCGGTACAAAACGGAGTGCTATCGACATTACAAGTGCAATCTGGGCTACAGGAACTTTTAAGTAGCCAAGAGGTCTTAGAATCCATTCCATTCCATCTGCAATTTCTAATGAAGTTGTTGTCAGAGTGAGAACGGTAGAAATTAAAATAATCATTACAAAACGAATAAAAATAAAAATAGAGTTTTGAATGCCGTATTCACTAACATTAAAAATTCCCCAATGCCAATAGATTTTTCCACCAGTAGTAAAAAATAGCTGTAAAACTGATGTAAAAAGGATCAGCCAAATTAAAGGCTTCACTCCATCCCAAAATACTTTTGGTTTTAATTTAGTTGCTCCAACAGCAAGTAAAGTAAAAAAAGATAGAAAGAGATAGGATAACCAGTTATTAGCTAGGAAGATAATGACAATAAACAAAAAAGTAGCGATTATTTTCCCTCTTGGATCCATCTTATAGACGACAGAATTCCCAGGAATATATCGACCGATAATAATTTTACTCATTCATTTCCTCCTTTCGCCTTTAATTCATTCGCAATTTTATTTACTAAAGAATCAATAGTTAAAGGCATTTCTGAAAATTGAAAGCCACCCTTTTCTAATTCTCTAGCAAATTTACTAGTAGCAGGCTCATCTAAAAAATGCTCCTTTACCCAGTTAGGATCAGAAAAAACTTCCTTTGGACTTGCATGCTTTATTAAACGACCATGTTCAAGAACCAGCATATCATCTGCATATTGACTGATATCATCCATATTATGCGAGATCAAAATGACAGTATGTCCTTCCTGTTGATAATTTTTAAATATATCAAACATTTGCTTCTGTCCTTCAGGATCTAAGCCAGCAGCTGGTTCATCCAAACATAAAATGTCTGGTTCATAAGCCATTACGCCAGCAATTGCTACTCGGCGCATCTGTCCACCAGAAAGTTCGAAGGGAGATTTATTCATAACTTGCTCAGATAAACCCACTTTTTCTATCCACTCAATAGCTTGTTCTTTAGCCTTTTGCTCCGAAAAGCCAAAATTAAGCGGTCCAAACATGACATCTTTAAGAACTGTTTCTTCAAACAATTGGCTTTCAGGAAACTGGAATACTAAACCAACTTTTTTTCTAATTTCTTTTAAAGACTTGCTAGAAGTGTTAGAAGTTATAGTCTTATCATCAATATTAACTGCTCCACTACTTGGCAATAATAAGCCATCAAAATGCTGCATTAAGGTAGATTTACCACTTCCCGTATGACCAGCAATTGCAACAAATGAGCCACTTTTTATTTTAAAAGATATATCAGCTAATCCTTGAGTCTGAAATGGAGTTTCTGGCGCATAAATATAATCTACATTTTTGAATTCAATTGACACAAATAGTTCACCAACTTTTCCTCAGTATTGACTTCTTGCGGGATACCTATTCCTTCATTTATTAGCTTATTTTTTATTTTATAAAATAAAGGAAGATCTAACCCCGCGCTTCTAATAAGAGAATCATCTTTAAATATATCTCCAGGCGAACCGCTAGCCAGCAAGCTGCCTTTATTTAAAACTAAAATCTGGTCTGCGTGCACCGCTTCATTAATATCATGCGTAATTGAAAATATTGTTAGCTCATTTTCTTTTTGTAATTTTTTTATAAGCCTAAGAATTTTTGACTTTCCTGCTGGGTCAAGCATACTCGTTGATTCATCTAGAATTATCAATTTCGGACCAATTGCTAAAATTCCTGCAATAGCAACTCTTTGCTTTTGACCACCAGAAAGATATTGGGGTTCACTTTCTTGAAAAGCTATCATTTCTACTTGATTAAGTACATCCTGAACAATGCTTTTCATTTTGGTACGAGGGACTTGACGGTTCTCTAAACCAAAAGCTACATCATCTTCAACCGTAGCTCCCACAAACTGATTATCAGGATTTTGAAATACAATTCCCACACGATCTCTAATATCCCACATAGTTTTTTCAGTTAGAGTTATACCATCGATATTGATCAAAGTATTAGGATTATCATCTGGTAAAAGAATACCATTCAATAAACGAGCAATAGTTGATTTTCCACTTCCGTTATGACCAACCAAAGTGGTCCAAGTACCTTTAGGAATTGAAAAACTAACATCTTTTACTGCAGGTTCCTCACTGTCTTTATAAGTAAAAGAAAGATGCTCGACGGTTACTATATTGTCTTTCATAAATATCACTTGCTCTTTTTCAAATATGTCATTGTATCAATTATAAAAAAAGAGCAAAAAAAAATCATCCACAAAGAGGGATGATTTAACATCTAAGCTAGACTAGGCAAAAGCCACCATCATCACGCTTATTCTCGCTTTTGTGAAAGATTTATAAAATAATATTATATTTTGCGCAATTAAACTAATTCAATGATTACCATTGGAGCAGCATCACCCTTACGTGGGTTAGCTAACTTGTACATTCTAGTGTAACCACCATTACGGTCTTTGTAACGAGGTGCAATGTCACTGAAAAGTTTTTGAAGTGCTGATTTTACAACAACTGCATCTTTTTCTTCATGAATATCAGCAATTTCATTACGAACAAAAGCAGCAGCCTTTCTTCTAGCACTTAAATCACCGCGTTTACCCAAAGTAATCATCTTTTCGGTAGTTTTACGGATTTCTTTAGCACGGGTTTCAGTAGTAACAATGCGTTCGTTCATGATCAATTGGGTAGTCATTTCTCTAAGCATTGCTTTTCTATGTGCACTATCGCGACCTAATTTACGGTATGCCATGAGTTTTCCCTCCTTATTTTTCCAACTTAGTCATCTTGACGAAGTGATAGACCAAGTTCGGCAAGTTTATTCTTTACTTCTTCTAATGACTTACGTCCTAAGTTACGTACGCGCATCATATCTGCTTCAGATTTATCAGTTAATTCTTGAACAGTATTAATTCCTGCACGTTTCAAGCAGTTATATGAACGAACAGATAAGTCAAGCTCTTCGATCGTCATCTCAAGCTTTTTCTCATTCTTATCGTCCTCTTTTTCTACCATTACATCATCAAACTGCGCATCCATATCAGTAGACATAAATACTTTGAAGTGTTCTACAAGAATCTTCGCAGCGAAACTAAGGGCATCATTAGGTGTGATTGAACCATCAGTCCAAATTTCTAAAGTTAATTTGTCATAATCGTCTCTTTTACCAACACGAGCACTTTCAACTTGGTAGTTAACTTTTTTGATTGGTGAAAAGAGTGAATCAACGGGGATGACGCCAATAGGCATGTCATCAGTCTTGTTTTCACTTGCGGGAACATAACCACGACCATTCTTGATCGCAACGTTCATATGCAAATGGCCACCATCAGCAATACTACAAATATATTGATCTGGATTTAAGACCTCAATATCAGAGTCGACCTTTAAGTCAGCAGCAGTTACGATTGCTGGACCAGTTACATCGATTTCGGCAATTTTTTCTTCATCTGAGAGTGACTTTAACTCTAGTTTCTTCAAATTAAGAATAATTTTTGTGACGTCTTCTCTAACGCCAGGAATTGTTGAAAATTCATGTAACACACCATCAATCTGAATATAAGAAAGTGCCGTACCTGGAATAGAAGTAAGTAAAACTCGACGGAGTGAGTTACCTAAAGTAGTCCCGAAACCGCGTTCCAGTGGTTCGACAACAAACTTACCGTATGCCTCCTCTTGGTCTACTACGGTAATATTTGGTTTTTCAAATTCAATCATTACTGGGCCCCTTTCAAAACGTAATGTCCTGCACGCAGGAATAAACTAGACACGACGACGTTTTGGTGGTCTGGAACCGTTGTGCGGCACTGGAGTAACGTCGCGAATAGCAGTGATTTCAAGACCTGCAGCTTGAAGTGCTCTAATAGCAGCTTCACGACCTGCACCTGGTCCTTTAACTGAAACTTCAACATGCTTCATGCCTTGATCCATTGCAGACTTTGCAGCTGCTTCTGCGGCCATTTGAGCAGCAAATGGTGTAGACTTACGACTACCCTTGAAACCTAAAGCACCAGCGGAAGACCATGCGACTGCGTTACCTTGTACATCAGTAATCATGACCAAGGTATTGTTAAACGTAGAATGAATATGAGCAACGCCGCTTTCAACATGCTTCTTTACACGGCGTTTACGTGCTGTTTTCTTTGCAGCCATTAACTTAACCTCCTATTTAATAAATTATTTTCTCTTTGAACCCTTACGAGTACGAGCATTATTCTTGGTATTTTGTCCACGAACTGGCAATCCACGACGGTGACGAATACCACGGTATGAACCAATTTCAACTAAACGCTTAATGTTAAGACTAACTTCACGACGAAGGTCACCTTCAACACGGTACTTATCTACTTCGCTACGTAATTTTTCTTGATCTTCTGGGGTCAAGTCATTAGTACGAATATCTTCAGAAATACCAGCATCTTTACAAATCTTCTTTGCAGTTGATTCACCAATACCATAGATATAAGTTAATGCGACTACAACTCTTTTATTTCTGGGTAAGTCAACACCAGCAATACGTGCCATTAAATTGCACCTCCTAATAAAAATATATAACTATTAACCTTGACGTTGTTTGTGCTTAGGGTTTGCAGAGCAAATCACCATAACACGACCATGTCTTTTGATAATCTTGCAATGTTCACACATTGGTTTAACAGATGGTCTAACTTTCATGTTTGCCTCCGTAATTACTTAATAAAACGATACGTAATCCTACCCTTGGTTAAATCATATGGTGATAATTCAACTGTTACTCTATCACCAGGTAAAATTCTAATGTAGTGCATTCTAATTTTACCAGAAACGTGAGCTAAAATTGTTGCACCATTTTCTAATTCAACTTTAAACATAGCATTAGGTAAGGTATCAACTACCTTACCTTCAACTTCGATGACATCTTCTTTTGCCAAAATTGTTCCTCCACATGAACAAATAGTCACACTTAGGCATTATAACACGGAATGTAAAAAAAACAATAAGAGACTAATCTTTACTTAAGATTTTGTCAATGTCTTCAAATACTTTTTCCGGAGTTTGTTCACCGTTAACAGTTGAAAGAATTCCTTTTTCTTCATAGAAATCACGAAGAGGAGTATTCATCTTCTTGTTAACTTCTAAGCGATTTTTAACAACTTCTGGCTTGTCATCCTCGCGTTGGAAAAATTCATGTCCTCCGCAACGATCACAAGTACCTTCTACTTTAGTTGGATTTGAAATCTTGTTGTAAGTTGCACCACAATTTTTACAAATGTAGCGTGCTGATAAGCGCTTGATTAAAACATCTTCATCAACATCAATTGCAATTACATTAGTTAACGGCTTTTCTAACCGTTTAGTTATACCTTCAAGAAGTTCAGCTTGAACAGTGGTTCTTGGAAATCCATCTAAGATGAATCCATTCTTAGTGTCAGGTTGCTTAAGACGTTCTTCAACTAACTTAGCAGTAACTTCGTCTGGCACTAAATCGCCTTTATCAATATAACTTTTAGCTTCTAAACCAACTGGAGTTTTATTAGCCATAGCTTCTCTGAACATATCACCTGTAGAAATATGTGCTAAGTGATATTTATCTACAATGCTTTCAGAAGCTGTTCCTTTGCCTGCACCAGGCAATCCTAAAAGAATTAAATTAATCATTTTTATCCTTACTATCTAATAAATCCAACGTATTCGCGCTTCATTAGTAGTCCATCAACTTGACGGGCTAACTCTAAAACAACACCAATAACGATTAAAAGACTTGTTCCGCCAAGTCCAATTGAACTTGGTAAACCAAAAATATTTGTAGCAAGCTGCGGCAGCAAGGCAACAAGTCCTAAAAATACCGCACCTACTGTTGATAATCTAATTAAAATTTTAGATACATACTTTTGTGTATCTTTTCCTGGCCAAACGCTAGGAATGTAGGCTCCTTGCTTTTGCAAGTTCTCAGCCAACTTTTCTGGATTTACTTGAACAAAGGCATAGAAGAAAGTGAACAAAATAATCAAAAGTGTATAAATTAATGCACCTGGTGTAGTTTGTAAACTAAATATTTGATTACAAATCTTAAACCATTGTTCATTTCCATGAGATCTTTGAAAAGCCATCAAAATTGTAGCTGGTGTAATAATAAAGGAACTGGCAAAAATAACTGGAATAACTCCAGAGACGTTAACCTTTAAAGGTAGGAAACTTTCGGAGCCACTTGTTGCTGCCCTACGAGTATACTGGATAGGTACTCGCAAATCAGCCTGTTGAAACCATGTAACAAATTGAGTTACTAGTAAAATGGCAATAATGATCGCGATGAAGAACAAAATCCCCTGCCAACGATCGCTAGCACTATTATTAATAATGAAATCTTTAAATAGTTGATAAATTCCATTAGGAAGACGGGCAATAATACCTGCAAAAATAATTACAGATACACCATTTCCTAAACCTTTATCAGTAATTTCATCACCCAGCCAGGTCAAAAGCATAGTCCCAGCCGTCATAATAATGGCAATCTCAATATAGGTTTGAGGAGTTTGCGTTTTAACTAAACCCATTTCGGTTAAAACGTTAAAGCCAAGAGTAATTCCAAGACTTTGAACAAAAGCAACTACTAAAGTAAGATAGCGTGTTACTTGGTTTGTCTTTCGTCTTCCAACTTCTCCTTGCTTTCCCCACTCAACTAACTTAGGAACAATATCCATTTGGAGTAATTGAATAACAATTTGAGCAGTAATATAAGGTGAAACACCTAGAGAAAAGATTGAATATGTATCTAATCCACCACCACTGACTGTATCCAACATTGGGACTAAACCAGTTTGTGCAACCCGTGTAATAGCTTTTGCATTAACTCCCGGAACTGTTATATTAGCTCCGATTCGATAAAGCAACAGGATAAAGAGTGTAAAAAAGATTTTAGATCTAATATCTTTATCCTTAAAGGCGTTCTTCAAGGTCGAGAACATTAGATCACCTCAACAGTTCCGCCAGCAGCTTCAACAGCTTTTTTAGCAGCTTCTGAGGCTTTATTAACTTTTACAGTCAACTTAACCTTTAATTCACCGTTAGCTAACAACTTAACTCCTGCAAGTTCTTTTTTAACTAAACCTGATGATTTTAATGTATCGATAGTTACTTCGCTACCATCATCAAATCTATTTAAATCATTTAAATTAATAATAGCGTATTCTTTGCGGTTAACGTTCTTGAAACCACGCTTAGGCATTCTTCTGAATAATGGCATTTGACCACCTTCGAAACCTAAACGTGTTTTACCGCCAGTACGAGCTAATTGACCCTTTTGACCACGACCAGCAGTTTTACCGTAACCACTAGAAGTACCACGACCAACACGCTTTCTGTTGCGACGTGAACCTTCATTTGGTTTTAATTCATTAAGCTTCATTAATTGGCACCTCCTTGGATTCTAATTACTTATTAACCTCTTCAACTGAGATCAGGTGAGCAATCTTCAATAAAGCGCCACGAGTTGCAGCGTTGTCTGGAAGAACAACAGTGCTATTTACCTTACCAAGACCAAGAGCTTTAACAATCTTTCTTTGTTTTGGAAGACGGTGTGCGACGCTTTTAATTAAGGTAACTTTTAAATCCATTATTTAATCTCCTTAATCTTCTAAGCTTTTTGCTGACTCACGAAGTTTCAAAACGTCTTCACGAGTCTTTAACTTACTCAAACCGTCCATAGTAGCACGGATAACATTGATTGGTGTATTTGAACCAAGTGATTTAGAAGTAACATCTGAAATACCAGCTAAATCCATGATAATACGAACAGCACCACCAGCAGCAACACCAGAACCAGCTTCAGCAGGTTTCAACATAATGTTACCAGAACCGTAATGGCCCATAACTTCATGTGGAATAGTAGTACCAACAGTAGGTACCTTAATCATTCTCTTTTTACCAGCTTCAACAGCCTTGCGGATAGCTTCTGGGACTTCTTGAGCCTTACCAGTACCAAAACCTACATGACCTTTTCTATCGCCGACGATTACAACAGCAGCAAATCTCATGCGACGACCACCCTTAACAACCTTGGTGATCCGGTTAATTGCTACTAATTGATCTTCAATATCGTCTTTTTTACGATCTTTACGAGAATCTCTACGAGAATCGTTGCGGTTTGCCATTAGTTAATTCTCCTTTCCTAGAATTCTAATCCGTTTTCACGTGCTGCATCAGCAAGAGCTTGTACACGGCCGTGGTATAAGTAACCACTTCTATCAAATACAACACTCTTAATGTTCTTCTTAGCAGCAGTTTCAGCTAAAGCTTTACCTACTTCAGCAGCTTGTTCCATCTTAGAACCTTCAGCTGAAATATTTTTATCATTTGTTGAGGCACTTGCAAGCGTTACACCCTCTACATCATCAATTAATTGAGCGTAGATGTTTTTGTTTGAACGGAAAACACTTAAGCGTGGGCGCTCAGCAGTACCAGAAATCTTTCCACGAATACGTTTATGACGCTTTAAGCGTAATTTGTTTTTATCTGGTTTAGAAATCACAATTTCACCTCAAAAATTTTCTATTTATTATTTACCAGTCTTACCTTCCTTGCGACGTACATATTCGTCTTCGTAACGAATACCTTTACCCTTGTAAGGTTCTGGTGGACGAACATCACGAATTTCTGCCGCAAATTGACCTACAACTTGTTTTGAAATACCTTCAATTTCAATTGAAGTTGCTGATGGAGTTTTAACTGTAACACCTTCTGGTGCTTCAAATACAACTGGGTGAGAGTAACCAACATTTAAAGTTAATTTCTTACCTTGTGCAACTGCACGGTATCCAACACCAACTAAAGTTAACTTCTTAACATATCCATCAGTTACACCTTCAATCATGGAAGCAAGATTTGCTCTTTCAGTACCATGAAGAGCTTTATCAGCTTCATTTGAACGACTAAAATGAATTTCTCCATCTTTTTGTTCAAAGGTAATGCGTGGATCAAAGTATCTAGTAAGTTCACCTTTTGGTCCCTTAACAGTGATGTCGTCACCATTTTTGGTAACTGTGACCTTTTCAGGAACCTCGATGACCTTTAAACCAATTCGGCTCATTAATAGTTCTCCTTTCTGTCAAAATTACCAAACGTAAGCAATAACTTCGCCGCCGACGTTCTTTTCTCTAGCTTCTTTATCAGTAATCACACCTGCAGAAGTAGAAATGATAGCAATACCAAGACCATTAAGAACTTTTGGTAAGTTTTCTGCACTTACGTAGTTTCTTAAACCAGGCTTAGAAATACGCTTTAAACCTGAAATAACACGTTCATTATTAGGACCGTATTTCAAGAAGATCTTGATCATACCTTGTTTGTTGTCATCTTCAACTTGGTAATCGCGAATAAAGCCTTCGTTCTTTAAGATTTCACTAAGTGATTTCTTCATTGATGATGCAGGAATCTCAACAGAACTGTGTTTTGCCATGTTAGCATTTCTAATTCTAGTCAAGTAATCTGCAATTGGATCTGTCATGACCATTTAATTTGCCTCCTTTACCGTTAATTACCAACTTGCCTTTTTAACACCAGGAATTTGACCCTTGTGTGCTAAGTCTTTTAAGCAAATACGGCATAATTTGAACTTGCGGTAAACAGAGTGTGGACGGCCACATCTCTCGCAACGAGTGTATTCACGAGATGAAAACTTAGCAGGACGATGATTTCTGACGATTTGTGATGTTTTAGCCATTAATGTCCTCCAAATTATTTAGCAAAAGGCATACCAAACTCAGTAAGAAGTTCACGAGCTTCTTCATCTGTATTGGCAGTAGTTACAATAACAACGTCCAAACCTCTAACACGGTTTACCTTGTCGTAGTCGATTTCTGGGAAAATCAATTGTTCTTTGATACCTAAAGTGTAGTTACCACGACCATCAAATGATCTAGAACTGATTCCGCGGAAGTCACGAACTCGAGGAAGAGAAACGTTGATTAATTTGTACAAGAAATCGTACATTCTATCGCCTCTAAGGGTAACCTTAGCACCAATAGACATACCTTCACGTAAACGGAAGTTTGCGATTGATTTCTTAGCTTTAGTAATCAAAGGCTTTTGACCTGAGATTAAAGTCAATTCTTCTACAGCTTCATCAAGATTCTTTGCATTAGAAACTGCATCACCGACACCCATGTTTAAAACGATTTTATCAATTTTAGGAATTTCCATAACTGAATCGTAATTAAACTTTTTGTTCATAGCTGGTGCGATTTCATTTGAATATTTTTCTACTAAACTGTTTGCCATGTGCGTCCTCCCTCCTATTTGTTGTTATCTTCTTTTTTAGCAATAACTTTTACATTTGATGCATGGATAGAACCTTCTTTTTCTACCACACCACCATTAGCGTTGGCTTGTGAAGGTTTCTCATGCTTTTTGATCTTATTAACACCTTTGACAACAATACGGTTAGTCTTGGCGTTGACTGAAAGTACAGTGCCTTCTTTGCCTTTATCTTTACCGGCAATAACTTTTACTTTGTCACCTGTTTTAACAAACATCAGTGCACCTCCCTAAAAAATTATAAGACTTCAGGAGCAAGAGATACGATCTTCATGAAATCGTGCTCACGCAGTTCACGGGCTACAGGCCCAAAAATACGAGTTCCACGAGGACTCTTATCAGCATTAATTACAACTGCTGCATTTTCGTCGAACTTGATGTATGAACCATCTTCACGGCGTGCACCTGATTTTGTTCTAACAATAACTGCTTTAACAACATCACCTTTTTTGACAACGCCACCTGGTGTTGCTTGTTTAACAGCAGCAACTACGATATCACCAATATTACCGGTCTTACGCTTAGAACCACCTAAAACCTTGATAACTAGGAGTTCTCTTGCACCGGAGTTGTCAGCAACCTTTAAACGGCTTTCGTGTTGGATCACTAGTTTATCCTCCCCTCAATAAAATCCGCGTAATTAAATTGACTTCTTAACAATCTTAGTTAGACGGTAACGCTTCGCATGTGATAATGGACGGGTTTCCATGATACGAACAGTATCGCCAATCTTAGCTTCGTTGTTTTCATCGTGAGCGTAATACTTCTTTGAGTATTTAATACGCTTCTTATAAACAGGGTGGTTCTTGTAGGTATCTACAACAACTGTAATAGTCTTATCCATCTTGTCAGAAACAACTCGACCTTGGTATACGTGACGATTATTTCTTTCGTTAGTTTCGCTCAAGTTAATAACTCCCTTCCGTTAACTAATTCTTGCTCAATTCTTTTTCGCTAAGAATTGTCTTAATTCTAGCAATGTTCTTGCGGACTTGTCTCAAGCGAGCGGTGTTCTCTAATTGACCCGTTGCTTGTTGGAAACGCAAATTAAAAAGTTCTTCTTTATATTGCTTTTCCTTTTCTAACATTTGATCAGTGGTTAATGCTCTGATATCTTTAGCCTTCATTAGATTCGCCACCTACTTCCGAACTCTTCTTAACAAACTTAGTCTTAATTGGAAGCTTGTTTGAAGCAAGTCTTAAAGCTTCACGAGCAACGTCTTCTGAAACGCCACCGATTTCAAACATAATCTTGCCTCTTTTAACAACAGCTACCCAACCAGCTGGTGCACCTTTACCGGAACCCATACGAACACCAACACCTTTTGCAGTGTAGGATTTTTGTGGGAAGATTCTAATCCAAACACGTCCGCCACGCTTCATGAAACGAGTCATAGCAATACGAGCGGCTTCGATTTGTCTATTAGTAATCCAGTGAGATTCAACAGCTTCTAAACCATATTCACCAAATGCAATGGTCTTTCCGCCTTTAGCTTCACCACGCATTTTACCGCGGAATTCACGACGGTGCTTTACACGCTTAGGTACTAACACTATTAGTTTCCTCCCTTCGCTTTCTTAGAAGGTTTGTTTTTACGTTGTGGTAAAATTTCACCACGATTGATCCAAACCTTAACACCAATTTGACCATAAGTAGTTGCAGCTTCTACCCAAGCATAATCAATATCTGCTCTTAAAGTATGAAGTGGAACACTACCTTCAGTATGCCATTCTCTTCTTGCCATATCAGCACCATTCAAACGACCAGCAGTTTGAACTTTGATACCCTTAGCACCAGAACGCATAGATCTTTGAGTTGCTTGACGAGTTGCACGTCTAAATGCAATTCTTGCTTCAAGTTGACGAGCAATACCTTCGCCTACTAATTTAGCATCTAAATCAGGCTTCTTAATTTCAACAATATTAATGTGAACGTTCTTTTTTGTTAAAGCACTAAGTTGTTTTCTTAAAGCTTCAACTTCTTTACCACCTTTACCGATAACCATACCAGGTTTTGCAGTGTGGATAGAAATGTTAATTCTGTTTGCAGCACGTTCAATTTCCACAGTGGAAACAGATGCATCAGCTAACTTTTCAGAGATGAACTTTCTAATACGTAAATCTTCATTTAAAGTGTCAGCGTAGTTTTTGTCTGCATACCACTTTGCTTCCCAATCACGGTTAACACCGAGACGGAAACCATTTGGGTTAATCTTTTGACCCATTAAATTTACCTCCCTTAATCGTTCTTCTCAGATACTACAACTACTACGTGGCTTGTTCTCTTGTTAATTGGAGAAGCCATACCCTTAGCACGTGGACGAAATCTCTTTAAAGTTGCACCTTCGTTAACGTATGCTTCTGATACGTAAAGATTTGCACTTTCAAGATCGTAGTTGTGTTCAGCATTTGCAATAGCTGACTTCAACACTTTTTCAACGATTGGGGAAGCAGCTCTTGGCGTAAATTGTAAAATTGCGAGAGCTTCAGCAACACTCTTTCCACGAATAAGGTCTACTACCAAACGGGCTTTTCTAGGAGCGATGCGAACTGTTCTTGCTTCAGCTTTAGCTGAACTAATTTGTTCTGCCATTTAGATGTCTCTCCTTCCTATTATTTACCTACTGTAGTAGTGGCCTTATCAGCGACCTTGTGACCGCGGAAAGTTCTAGTAGGTACGAATTCACCTAACTTATGACCAACCATATCTTCAGTAATGTATACTGGCACATGTTTTCTTCCATCGTAAACAGCTATTGTGAAACCAACAAAGGAAGGGAAAATAGTTGAACGACGAGACCATGTTTTAATTACTTGCTTCTTTTCGGAACCTTCTTGGGCTTCGATCTTCTTTAAAAGGCTTGCATCAGCAAAAGGACCTTTTTTAATACTACGGCTCATTAATTAACCTCCTTCGTTTAATTACTTGTTACCTTTACGGTGACGAATAATAAGTTTTTCACTTCTAGCCTTAGAGTTTCTAGTCTTAATACCACGAGACTTCTTACCCCATGGAGTCATAGGTTGTGGGCGACCAACTGGAGCCTTACCTTCACCACCACCATGTGGGTGATCGTTAGGGTTCATTACGGAACCACGAGATTGTGGACGCTTGCCCAACCAACGCTTACGACCAGCTTTACCTAATTGAATTAATGAGTGTTGTTCATTACCAACTGAACCGATAGTAGCACGGCAAGTTGATAAGATTTTACGAACTTCGCCACTTTGAAGTCTAACTAAAGTGTACTTACCATCATTACCAAGAACTTGTGCAACAGTACCTGCACTTCTTACTAATTGACCACCTTTACCAGGCTTCAATTCAATATTGTGAATTTCAGTACCAGCTGGAATAGCAGATAATGGCAATGCATTACCAGGCTTAATATCAGCATTTGGACCAGATTCAACAACAGTACCAACTTTTAGACCTTTAGGTGCTAAGATGTAAGCTTTAATACCGTCAGTGTAGTGAAGAAGAGCGATGTTAGCAGTTCTGTTTGGATCATATTCAATAGCCTTAACAACTGCTTTTACATCATCCTTATTACGCTTGAAGTCAATGATACGGTATTTTTGTTTGTGACCACCACCACGGTGTCTAACAGTAATATGACCGTATGAGTTACGACCAGCAGTATGACTTTGAGATTCAAGTAAAGTCTTTTCAGGCTTTTTCTTGGTAATTTCAGCAAAGTCGGAAGAAGTCATATTACGTCTGCCGTTTGTAGTTGGCTTATATTTGATAATTGCCAATTGACTGACCTCCTATTTACTAATTTTCTTTATTATCATTGAAGATCTTAATATCATTAGAATCTTCAGTTAAAGTAACGATTGCTTTTCTACGACGAGCAGTCTTACCAGTGTAACGACCAACTCTCTTTTCTTTACCGCGAACGTTCATAATGTTAACATTCTTAACTTTTACATCAAAAATTTCTTCAACAGCATTACGAACTTGAGTCTTGGTAGCTGATACAAGCACATCAAAAGTATACTTCTTATCATCCATTAAATTCATGGATTTTTCGGTAACTACAGGCCGTAAGATGATATCACGTGCATCCATTATGCCAAAACCTCCTCAATTCTCTTAATAGCGTCTTGAGTTAATACAAGTTTTTGGTAGTCAACCGCATCAACAACATTTAAGCCATTAACAGGTACAACTTTCACTTTTGGAAGGTTTTTACCTGATAATTGAACATTCTTATCATCAGACACAACTAAAACCTTACCAGAAACATTAGCATTATCTAAGATAGCCTTTAATTCTTTAGTCTTAGGTGCTTCTAAAGTTAATTGATCAAGAATGATTAAATCTTTGTCAGCAACTTTTTGGGAAAGAACTGACTTCATAGCTAAACGACGTGCTTTACGAGGCATGTCCATCTTGTATGAACGAGGAGTTGGACCAAATACAGTACCACCACCACGCCATTGTGGAGCTCTAATAGAACCTTGACGAGCACGACCAGTACCTTTTTGTCTCCAAGGTTTCTTACCACCGCCACGAACAGCTGATCTGTTCTTTACAGCAGAAGTGCCTTGACGCTTACCAGCTCTTTGTCTAATGATTGCATCGAAAACAACACTTTCATTAGGTTCAATACCGAAGATTTCTTCATTTAAATCTACATTACCTGCAGACTTACCTTTTTGATCGATAATTTCTAAATTAGCCATTATAGTCCTCCTTCCTATTTAGCAGCTTTAGCAGCAGATTTTACAAAAATTAATGAGTTCTTTGCACCTGGAACATTACCCTTGATTAAAAGTACGTTCTTTTCAGGCACAACTTTTTCAATTACTAAGTTTTGTACGGTAACTTTCTTGCCACCCATGTGACCAGGTAACTTCTTACCCTTAGGTACACGGTTAATGATTGAACCCATTGAACCTGGGATTCTGTGGTATCTAGAACCGTGGGTTTCTGGACCTCTTGATTGGCCCCAACGCTTGATGTTACCTTGAGTACCATGACCTCTTGTAGTTCCAGTAACGTCAACTACGTCACCTTCACTAAATGAGTCCACCGTGATTTCTGAGCCGACTTCGTAATCCTTAAGCTCGACATCGCGGATTTCCCGAATGAAGCGCTTAGGTGAAGTCTTTGCTTTTGCAGCATGACCCTTGGCAGGTTTGTTGCTCAATACTTCACGCATGTCTTGGTAACCTACTTGAACTGCTTCGTAACCGTCTGATTCGTTAGTTTTAACTTGTAAAACAACGTTAGGGGTTGCTTCAATAACAGTTACAGGAACCAAAATACCGTTTTTAGTGAAGATTTGAGTCATACCGACCTTTCTTCCTAAGATTCCTTTGGTCATGATTACACCTCCATATATGTTTTAAATTATAATTTAATCTCGATATCAACGCCGCTTGGTAAATCAAGCTTCATTAATGAATCAACAGTCTTAGGTGTTGGATTCAAAATATCAATTAAACGCTTATGTGTACGGATTTCAAATTGTTCACGTGAATCTTTGTTCTTGTGTGGTGAACGTAAAACAGTGAATAAAGTTCTTTCCGTAGGTAGTGGAACAGGACCAGAAATTTGTGCTCCAGTTCTTTCAGCGGTAGCTACAATTTTAGCAGCTGATTCATCGAGAATACCATGTTCGTATGACTTTAATCTAATACGAATTTGTTGACTTGCCATCTAATAACCTCCTTCGTCTTCTTTAAAAGATGACTAGCTCGGCAAAAATTACCGACTCACCTCTGTGGCAATGCAGCCTGGTGTGCCGCAACCTTTTGCGTCAAAGCATTGCTTTTTGTGCGCGGGGTATACCCCTCCAATATTTTCGCACGTTTACTATTGTACTTTGTCTTTCCTTAAATATCAAGCTTTCTCAGCATTTATTTTATTTTTTTATACAAAAAAAGAGATATCAAATGATATCTCTTTTTCAAACTCTCTATTTATAAATTATTCAGCGTCTTCTCCACCACGTTTTTTGATGATTTCAGCTTGAATAGATTTAGGAGTTGGTGAGTAGTGGTCAAATACCATTGTAAACGTACCACGACCTTGAGTTGATGAACGCAAAGTAGTTGCGTAACCAAACATTTCTGAAAGTGGAACAAATGAGTTGATTACTTTAGCACCTGCTCTGTCTTCCATACCTTCCATAGAACCACGACGTGCTGTAATTGATCCCATTACATCACCTAAGTATTCTTCTGGAGTGGTTACTTGAACTTTCATGATAGGTTCAAGAATAACGGCGCCAGCCTTAGCAGCAGCATTTCTCAAAGCAAGAGAAGCAGCAACCTTGAAAGCAGCTTCTGATGAGTCGACTTCGTGGTAACTACCATCGTACAACTTAGCCTTAACATCAATTAATGGGTAACCTGCAAGAACACCATTCTTCATAGCTTCTTGTAAACCTTGGTCAACTGAAGGAATAAATTCACGAGGAACAACACCACCGACGATAGCGTCTTCGAATTCGTAACCCTTTCCTTCTTCGTTTGGAGTAAAGTCGATCCAAACATCACCATATTGACCTTTACCACCAGATTGACGAACGAACTTACCTTGTGCTTTAGCTTCCTTAGTAAAGGTTTCACGGTAAGCAACTTGAGGTTCACCAATAGTTGCTTCAACGTTAAATTCACGCTTCATACGTTCAACCATGATGTCTAAGTGTAATTCACCCATACCTGAAATCAAAGTTTGACCAGTTTCTGGGTTGGTTTCAGCACGGAAAGTTGGGTCTTCTTCAGTAAGCTTTTGTAAAGCAACATCCATCTTATCACGGTCAGCTTTTGACTTAGGTTCAACAGATACTTGAATAACTGGATCTGGAACTTGTAAACTTTCCAAAATAAGTGGGTGATCTGGATCAGTTAAAGAATCACCAGTAGTAGTGTTCTTCAAACCAATAGCACCAGCAATATCACCTGAGAATACTTCAGGAATTTCAGTTCTTGAGTTAGCGTGCATTTGAAGTAAACGTCCAACACGTTCACGAGCATTCTTTGATGCATTCAATACGTAAGAACCAGATTGAAGTGAACCAGTGTAAACACGGATGAAAGTTAAACGACCAACAAATGGATCTGTTGCAATCTTAAATGCTAAAGCTGCAAATGGTTTCTTATCGTCAGCCATAAGTTCAACTTCGTCACCAGTCTTAGGATCATGAGCAACGTAAGGTTTTACGTCAAGTGGTGATGGTAGGTAATCAATAACACCATCAAGCATCATTTGAACACCCTTGTTCTTAAATGCTGAACCAGCATAAACTGGGAAGAATTCCAAGTTCAAAGTAGCTTTACGGATAGCTGCTTTTAATTCATCATTAGAAATTTCTTCACCGCCAAGGTACTTGTCCATAATGCCGTCATCAACATCAGCAACAGCTTCAATTAATTCGTTACGACGCTTTAAAGCCTCTTCCTTGTATTCATCAGGAACAGGAATAGTATCCCATTTTGAACCAAGCTTATCTTCATCGTAAACATCAGCTACCATATTGATTAAGTCAATAACACCTTCAAAGGTATCTGCTGAACCAATAGGCATTTGAACAGCATGTGCGTTTGCGTTTAAGCGTTCGTGCAATGACTTAACAGATTTATCAAAGTCAGCACCAATCTTATCCATCTTGTTAACGAAAACAATACGAGGAACGCCGTAAGTTTCAGCTTGACGCCAAACATTTTCAGTTTGTGGTTCAACACCAGCTTGAGCATCAAGAACAGTTACCGCACCATCAAGAACACGAAGGGAACGTTCTACTTCGATAGTAAAGTCAACGTGTCCTGGGGTATCAATGATGTTAATTCGGTAATCCTTCCATTGAGCAGTAGTAGCTGCGGAAGTAATAGTGATACCACGTTCCTTTTCTTCATCCATCCAGTCCATTTGTGAGTCACCTTCGTGAGTTTCACCAATTTTGTGGATCTTACCAGTGTAGTACAAAATACGTTCAGTAGTGGTAGTTTTACCGGCATCGATGTGAGCCATAATACCAATGTTACGTGTCTTATCCAAAGGGAATTCACGTTTGTTAGCCATAAGATTAATCTCCTTTTACAAACTAACGATTAGAAGCGGTAGTGAGCAAATGCACGGTTTGCTTCTGCCATTCTGTGGACGTCTTCACGTTTCTTAACTGCTGAACCAGTATTGTTAGCAGCATCCATAATTTCGTTTGCAAGACGTTCATCCATAGTATGTTCATTACGTAAACGAGCGTAAGAAACAAGCCATCTTAAGCCGAGAGTAGTTCTTCTTTCTGGGCGAACTTCAACTGGGATTTGGTAGTTAGAACCACCGATACGGCGAGCTTTAACTTCCAAAACTGGCATAACATTGTTCATTGCTTCTTCAAAAACTTCAACTGGTTCTTTACCAGTCTTATCTTGAATAATACCAAAAGCATCATAAAGAATTGAAGATGCCTTTGCTTTCTTACCATCAATCATTAAGTGGTTAATTAATTTAGTAACCAATTTAGAGTTGTAAACTGGATCTGCTAAAACATCTCTCTTAGCAACATTACCTTTTCTAGGCATTAGTAGTCCCTCCTATTTAACTGTTTTAACCTTTCTTAGCACCGTACTTAGAACGGCCTTGTTTTCTACCATCAACACCTGCAGTATCCAAAGCACCACGAATGATGTGGTAACGAACACCAGGAAGGTCCTTTACACGACCACCACGAATTAAAACAACGGAGTGTTCTTGCAAGTTATGACCAATACCAGGAATGTAAGCAGTAACTTCGATTAAGTTTGAAAGACGAACACGAGCATACTTACGTAAAGCTGAGTTAGGCTTCTTAGGTGTCATAGTACCTACACGAGTTGCAACACCACGCATTTGAGGTGCTGGATTATAGTTCATCTTTTTCTTCATGCTGTTGTAAGCATAGTTTAAAGCTGGTGAATCAGATTTAGTCGTCTTTGAGTGACGGCCTTTTCTAACCAATTGGTTAATTGTTGGCATTAAAATTTCCTCCTAAAATTGTTCACACATCCGGGAGTTTCTTTTTTGACCTCACGGATATCATGTTTTTAATAGCACAATGGCTAGTGTAACATGATTTTTTAATTCCGTAAACATTTTTAAAAAAATTTTTTGATTTTGCGTATATAAATATTGGAGGTTAAAAGATGTCAAATTCATTTATTTATATACTTAATTTTATAATCGGTAGTATTATTGGTTCTCATTTACTAGTAATTGTTCAGCGCTTTGAGACAGAAGACTTTATAACCGATAAATCTCATTGTGATAACTGCCAAATCCCACTTACGCTTCTTAACCAAATACCTATTTTTTCTTTTCTAAGATATCAAGGAAAATGTTTCTTCTGTCACGCTTATATTCCTATTGAAACATTTTATTGCGAAATTTTAGGTGGATTAGCTTTTATGCCGTTAAATCCGCTTACTAATCAAATTTCATACTTTTTCATTATTTTTATTTTTTTAATTAGTATTTTTGATTATTTTGATCAATCTTTTCCAGTTCAAATCCTTATCCCACTTATAGCAGTAGTAGGATTTAAAATTTCCTACTTTATTTCTGATTACACTCCAATTGAATGGATGTTAATTTCTTTCGTTATATTAAGTTTTTTAATAATGAATTTGAAAAAGAAATTTGGTTATGGCGATACAATAATTTTTATTATTCTTATTTTTTACTATAACTTCTACATTGCTGAGTATCTTTTCCTATTGTCATCCATTTTTCTGATAATTACTCATTTAATTGCTCGGAACAAAAAACAATATCCTTTCATACCTTTTATATTTCTGAGTATTATTTTTTATAATTTCATATAAAAAAAGTCTATTCGCACAAAAGCGAATAGACTTTTTTAACACAAATGTTTAAGTTTTAAAAGGATAGTTAGTCAGCTGAGCCATCGTTCTTTTCTGCATCAGCTGCAGCTAATTTTTTTTCAATATCAGCTATAGAATAAACTGACTTTTTCTTTTCATCTTCAGGAATGTCAACCTTAGGTTCCATTTCGCGGTAAACAGGCATACCAGTACCAGCAGGAATAATCTTACCAATGATAACATTTTCCTTAAGACCAAGTAATGGATCGTTCTTTCCACGAATAGAAGCATCAGTAAGAACACGAGTAGTTTCCTGGAATGAAGCTGCAGACAAGAAACTGTTAGTTTCAAGAGCGGCCTTGGTAATACCAAGAATTACACTTTGTGCAGTTGCAGGAATACCACCAGAAATAATTACCTCACGGTTTCTTGCCTTAAATTCACCAATATCCATCAATTCACCTGGTAAGATATCAGTTTCACCTGGATCAAGAATACGAACCTTTTGAAGCATTTGACGTGCCATAACTTCAACGTGCTTATCGGCAATTTCTACACCCTGCATTCTATAAGCTTTTTGAATTTCGCTTAGAATGTATTTTTCAGTAGTCAATGCATCACGTACACGAATCAATTCCTTAGGATCAATAGAACCAAGAGTCAATTTATCTCCACGTACAACATGGTCACCTTCAGCAACTGCTACAGATGCAGTATATGGTACATCATAAGTACGAGTATCTGTTTGACCCTTTACTGTAATTTGACGAGTGTGTTCTGCTGGATCTTCTTCAATGGAAGTTATTTCACCAGTTACTTCAGAAATTGTAGCACGTCCTTTAGGATTACGAGCTTCAAACAATTCTTGAACACGAGGTAAACCTTGAGTAATATCTGCAGCACCGGCAACACCACCGTTGTGGAAGTTACGCATAGTCAACTGAGTACCAGGTTCACCGATAGATTGAGCAGCAACAGTACCTACTGCTTCACCAACTTCAACATCGTCACCAGTAGCAAGGTTCATACCATAACATTTCTTACATACACCATGTTGAGTGTTGCAAGTAAATACGGAACGAATAGTTACTTCAGTAACGCCAGCATCAACAATCTTATGAGCCATATCTTCATCCATTAAGACATCTGCTGGACAGATAACTTCATGAGTTTCTGGATCATAAACGCTCTTAGAAGTGTAGCGACCTACTAGACGATCAAATAATGGTTCAATCATTTCATCGCCTTCAGTAATTGCATGAACAGTCAAGCCACGATCAGTGCCACAATCTTCTTCACGAATGATAACGTCTTGAGCTACGTCTACCAAACGACGGGTTAAGTAACCTGAGTTGGCAGTCTTCAAAGCAGTATCCGTCATACCTTTACGAGCACCGTGAGTAGACATGAACATTTCCAAAACAGATAATCCTTCACGGAAGTTTGAGGTAACAGGAATTTCCATCATTCCTCCGTTAGGAGCGGCCATCAATCCACGCATACCAGCAAGTTGAGTAAAGTTAGAAATGTTACCACGAGCACCAGAATCCGCCATGATTGTAATTGGGTTTCTTGGGGCATGAATTTGAGCAATTTCGTTTTGAACAATATCTTTACAATTATTCCAAATACTAATTACTCGATCATGTCTTTCTTCATCAGTAATCAAACCACGACGATACTGCTTAGAAACTACATCAACTTTCTTACGAGCTTCTGCTACGATATCATCCTTATCAGTAATTGTAGGAATATCTTCGACACCAATAGTCAAACCAGAAGTAGTACATACGGTGTAACCTAATTCCTTCAAGTCATCCAAGAAATCAGAAGTTCTTTGAACTTTATAATCCTTGTAAATTTGAGCAATGGAATCTGATAAGAATCCTTTCTTAAATGCCTTTCCAAGCTTCATATTGTCAAGCTTTTCATGGATATCTTCACCTGGTTGTAAGAAGTATCTTTCATCCACAGGATGAGTAAGATTTTCTTGAGTAGGATCATTAATGTAGAAGAAATCCTTAGGAAAAATTTGGTTGAAGACTAACTTACCATAAGTAGTTACAAAAATTCCGTGTTCATATCCCTTCGGCCATGGCTTTTCAGGCATTGAATCAGCCGCTAAACCAATACGAGTGTGGTAGTGAATATCACCATTTGCATATGCAATAGCTGCTTCAGCTGGTGAATCAAAAATCATACCTTCGCCTTCACGACCACGTTCTGCTTGAGTTAGCCAGTAGTTACCTAAAACAATATCCTGAGAAGGAGTAACGATTGGCTTACCATCCTTAGGAGCCAAGATATGGTGAGCAGCAAGCATAAGCAAACGTGATTCTGCTACAGCTTCATCAGATAATGGAACGTGAATGGCCATCTGGTCACCATCAAAGTCGGCATTGTAAGCTTCACAAGCAAGTGGGTGAAGACGAATTGACTTACCTGGCACCAAAACTGGTTCAAATGCTTGAATACCTAGACGGTGAAGAGTAGGTGCACGGTTCAAAAGAACTGGTCTTTCCTTAATTACATCTTCTAAGATATCCCAGATATCGTCATCTTCACGATCAATCTTACGCTTAGCGTTCTTAATGTTAGATGCTAAACCACGTTTTACTAATTCATGCATCACAAATGGCTTAAATAACTCTAAAGCCATTGGTCGTGGAACACCACATTGATAAAACTTCAACTTTGGTGAAACATCGATAACTGAACGACCTGAGTAGTCAACACGCTTACCAAGCAAGTTTTGACGGAAACGTCCTTGCTTACCCTTTAACATGTGAGAAAGAGACTTAAGTGGACGGTTACCTGGTCCTACAACCGGACGACCACGTCTACCATTATCAATTAATGCATCAACAGCTTCTTGAAGCATACGTTTTTCATTTTGAACAATAATTCTAGGTGCATTTAAGTCTAATAATCTCTTCAAACGATTGTTACGGTTAATTACACGTCTATATAAATCATTCAAGTCAGAAGTTGCAAAACGACCACCATCAAGTTGAACCATTGGTCTTAAATCAGGTGGAATAACTGGAATACAATCCATAACCATCCATGAAGGCTTGTTGCCTGAATTCTTAAATGCATCTAAGATATCTAATCTTCTGATAGCACGAGTTCTCTTTTGACCAGTAGCAGTCTTTAATTCTTCTTTTAAGTCATGAACTTCTTTATCAATATCTACTTGCTCAAGAAGTTCCTTTACAGCTTCAGCACCCATCTTAGCTTCAAAACGGTTACCGAATTTTGCTTTCTTTTCACGATATTCAGCTTCTGTAAGAAGTTGCTTATCTTCAAGATCAGTATCACCTGCGTCAATTACAATGTAAGCAGCAAAATATATTACTTCTTCAAGTGCACGAGGTGAAATATCTAACACTAATCCCATACGAGATGGAATACCCTTGAAATACCAGATATGTGAAACTGGTGCAGCTAATTCAATGTGACCCATACGTTCTCTTCTAACTTTAGCAGAAGTAACTTCTACACCACATCGGTCACAAACAATACCGCGATAACGAATACCCTTGTACTTACCACAAGCACAAGACCAGTCCTTAGTTGGTCCGAAAATTCTTTCATCGAACAAACCATCTTTTTCTGGTTTCAAAGTACGATAGTTGATAGTTTCTGGCTTTTTAACTTCGCCATAAGACCAACTTCTGATCTTGTTTGGAGAAGCCAAACCAATTTGCATACTTTCAAACTTATTTACGTCGATCAAAAGTTTAACCTCCTATTACTTAGAAACCTTATCATCAGATGAAGTTGAAGAATCACTCTGATCTACAGGTTCGGCTGACTTATCATCTTTCTTTGCAGCTTCTTCGGCTAACTTCTTCTTTTCTTGTTGTTCAGCAAGCTTAGATAAAGTGTCAATGTTGAAGTGATCATTAGAATCATCATCCATGTCACGTAATTCAATTTCCTTGTGGTCCATATCTAAGACTTTAATATCCAAACCTAAGGATTGAAGTTCCTTAACAAGAACTCTAAATGATTCTGGAACACCTGGTTTTGGAATTCTTTCACCCTTGACAATAGCTTCATATGCCTTCACACGACCAACAACATCATCTGACTTGTAAGTCAAGATTTCTTGCAATGTGTATGCAGCACCGTAAGCTTCAAGAGCCCAAACTTCCATTTCACCAAAACGCTGACCACCAAATTGTGCTTTACCACCAAGTGGTTGTTGAGTAACAAGTGAGTAAGGCCCAATTGAACGTGCGTGGATCTTATCATCAACCATGTGAGTCAACTTCAAGTAGTACATAATACCTACTGAAACACGGTTGTGGAATGGTTCACCGGTACGGCCATCATAAAGAACAGTCTTACCGTCTTTACCAATACCAGCTTCACGAACCATGTTCCACATATCATCTTCAGAAGCACCATCAAATACTGGAGTAGCAACATGAATACCCAATTGCTTAGCTGCAATACCTAAATGTAATTCAAGAACCTGTCCAATGTTCATACGTGAAGGCACACCCATTGGGTTCAAACAAATGTCTACTGGACGACCATCTGGTAAGTATGGCATATCTTCTTCAGGACAAACTAAGGCAATAGTACCCTTGTTTCCGTGACGACCAGACATCTTGTCACCAACCTGAATTTTACGCTTTTGAACGATGTAGACACGAACCATCTTGTTTACACCAGGTGGTAATTCGTCTCCTGCTTCACGAGTGAAGACTTGTACGTTTTGAACAATACCGCCGCCACCATGTGGTACACGTAAGGAAGTATCGCGAACTTCACGAGCTTTTTCACCAAAGATAGCGTGAAGCAAACGTTCTTCAGCTGATAATTCAGTAACACCCTTTGGAGTAACTTTACCAACTAAGATATCACCGTCTTGAACTTCGGCACCAATACGTACAATACCTTCTTCATCGAGGTCTTTAAGTGCATCTTCACCAACGTTTGGAATTTCACGGGTGATTTCTTCAGGTCCAAGCTTAGTATCGCGAGCTTCTGATTCATAATCTTCAATATGGATAGATGTGTAGACATCATCTTTAACCATACGTTCAGAAATCATAACGGCATCTTCATAGTTGTACATGTTCCAAGTCAAGAAAGCAATAATTGGGTTTTGACCTAGAGCTAATTCGCCGTTTTCCATTGCTGGACCATCGGCAATAACTTCGTCAGCTACTACTCTTTCACCTTGCTTAACAGCTGGTGTTTGGTTGTAGTTCTTAGTTGCATTTGAACGACGGAATTTTTCAAGAACATACTTATCTAAAGTATCATCGTCTCTTCTAATTCTAATTTCGTTTGCATCAACGTATTCAACTACACCAGGTGCTTTAGCAACTAATGCATCCCCAGAGTCATGAGCTGCACGATATTCCATACCAGTACCAACAATTGGAGCGTGTGGATTAATCAATGGAACAGCCTGACGTTGGTGGTTAGCACCCATCAAGGCACGGTTAGAGTCATCGTTTTCAAGGAAAGGAATACATGCAGAAGTTACGGAAACTACTTGCTTAGGAATAACATCCATGTAGTCAATCTTATCAGGAGTAACTTCAAGGTTATCTTCCTTATGACGAGCTAAAACAATCTTATCCTTGAAAGAACCGTCTTCGTTTAATGGAGCGTTGGCACCAGCGATAATGTAATTATCTTCAACATCAGCAGTTAAGTAATCAATCTTGTCAGTAACCTTGTGAGTATCCCAAGAAACACGACGGTATGGTGTTTCAATAAAACCATACTTATTAACAATAGCGTAAGTTGCCAAAGAGTTAATTAAACCAATGTTAGGTCCTTCAGGAGTTTCAATAGGACATAAACGACCATAGTGAGTATAGTGCACGTCACGAACTTCGTACCCAGCACGATCACGAGATAAACCACCAGGCCCTAAGGCAGACATACGACGCTTGTGAGTTAACTCACCAAGTGGGTTGTTTTGGTCCATGAACTGTGACAATTGTGATGAACCAAAGAATTCCTTAACTGAAGCAACAACAGGACGAATGTTAATTAATTGTTGTGGTGTAACTGTAGAAATATCTTGAATTGACATTCTTTCGCGCACAACACGTTCCATTCTTGCTAAACCAATTCTAAATTGGTTTTGAAGTAATTCCCCTACACGACGAATACGACGGTTACCTAAGTGGTCGATATCATCAGTAGTTCCGATGTTATCTTGAAGGTTAAAGAAGTAATTAATTGATGCCAAAACATCAGCTGGAGTTAAGTGTTTAACGTCATCAGCAATATGACCGTTAGACATTAACTTAATTACACGTTCAGGATCAACTTTGGAATATACTTTAATTTCTTGAACTGTTACTGGATCAGGTAATACACCTTCCTTTGAAGGTTCATAAGTTACCATCTTAAAGTCATCACGATCTAAGTAAGGTGACAATTTATCAAGAATTTCATGAGTAACAACGTCACCCTTCTTAGCGATAATTTCACCAGTATCAGGATCAGCTAAAGTTTCAGCCAAAGTTTGTCTTAATAAACGATTCTTTAAAGAAAGTTTCTTATTGATCTTGTAGCGACCAACAGGAGCTAAATCGTATCTTCTTGGATCAAAGAATCTAGCATATAAAAGTGAACGAGATGAATCCGTAGTTTTAGGTTCACCTGGACGTAATCTTTCATAGATATCCTTTAAAGCTTCGGCAACACGAGAGTCAGCGGGATTTTTATGGATATCTTTTTCTAAAGTGAAACGAAGTGAATCACTTTCACCAAACATATCAGCAACTTCACTGTCAGAGCCAAATCCTAAAGCCCGAATTAGAACTGTTAAAGGAAGCTTACGAGTACGGTCAATACGAACATAAGCTAAATCCTTAGCATCAGTTTCATATTCAAGCCATGCACCACGGTTAGGAATAACTGTAGCACCGAAAATTTGGCGACCATTTTTATCAAAATCTGAATGGTAGTAAACACCAGGAGATCTAACAAGCTGAGAAACAATAACTCTCTCAGCACCATTAATAACGAAAGTACCTGAATCAGTCATTAATGGGAATTCTCCGAAGAAGACATCTTGAGTCTTAATTTCTCCAGTTTCATGGTTGGTTAACTTTAAAGTTACATGAAGAGGAGCAGAATAATTAGCATCGTGATCACGTGCTTCTTCAAGAGTATATTTTGGCTTCAGAAGTTTGTAGTCAACAAACTCTAAAGAAAGTTTTCCTGAAAAGTCTGAAATCGGCATAATGTCGTCAAACATTTCACGAATACCTTCATTAAGAAACCACTTGTAAGATTGCGTTTGCACATCAGTCAAGTTAGGTAACTTCAATACTTCTTTAATTCGAGAGAAGCTACGTCTTGTCCGGTGACTACCGTAGTTCACAGCGTGTCCTAACAAAGAAAACATCCTTTCTTATATAAGAATCTAAATATTACATTTGTGTTACAAATTGCAAAAAGTCAAAATTTGGGTACAAAAAAACAAAAACAACGTAATAGTCGTTTTTGTTTTATCATCTCGCTGGACAATAGATCAGCGAAATCCTGAATTTCAGCCTTTTAAACGTTTTGTATTTTACACTTATATTACTAATTTGTCAAAAGGAACTAATTTTTAACTAAAGGCTTACTCTCATCAACAATTGTGAACTTTAATTTTCCCTGATGAGCGCCAACCTTAACTGTTTGCCCGGCTTTAACCTTTTCACTAATTAAATCTTCTGCAATCACGTCCTCAAGTTCATGTTGAATTGCACGACGTAAAGGACGAGCACCCATTTCTGGATCAAAACCGTCTTTAGCTAACACATCTAACGCTGCTGGAGAAATTTTTAGAGTAACTTCTTTCCGAGCTAATCGAGTGATCAAATGACTAGTCATTAAACTAACAATTTCACGCAATTGTTTCTTAGTTAAACTATCAAAGACAACTGTTTCGTCAATTCTATTTAAAAATTCTGGTCTAAAGAATTGCTTAACTGCTGCTGTAACCTTTTCTTGTTGAAGTTTATTTTTATCTTCATTATCAGCTGCAAAACCAACAGTTTTATCTTCTTGCAAGCTACGAGAACCAAGGTTAGAAGTCATAATAATGATTGTGTTTCTGAAATCAACTTTTCTTCCCTTAGAGTCAGTTAAGAAACCTTCATCTAAAACTTGCAACAATAAATTGAAAACATCCGGATGAGCTTTTTCTACTTCATCTAGCAGAATTACTGAATATGGATTACGTCTTACCCGTTCTGAAAGTTGTCCACCTTCTTCATAGCCTACATAACCAGGAGCAGAACCGATCAACTTGCTTGTAGCTACTTGATCCATATATTCAGACATATCAACTCGAATAATATTCCTTTCAGAGCCAAAGACTGCTGCTGCCAATGCTTTTGCTAATTCAGTCTTACCAACACCAGTAGGACCTAAGAACAAGAAGGAACCGATTGGACGATTTTCATCCTTAATTCCACTTCTGCTTCGTCTAATCGCACGACTTACTGCACTAATTGCCTTATCTTGTCCAATTACGCGTTCATGCAAAATGCTTTCGAGGTGAGCTAAACGTTTCGTTTCACTCTTCTTCATTCGAGTAACTGGTACGCCAGTCCATTCTGATACAATTTGGGCAATTTTATTTGAATCAACAATAGACTTCTTAGAATTCTTATTTTCTACTTTTGCAATTAATTTATCTCGATCTTGTGTAAGCTTGCTTTCTTCATCACGTAATTTAGCCGCTTGAACAAAGTTTTGATTTTCAGCAGCCTCTTCTTTTCGGTGAATAACATCATTAATTTGTGTATCTAATTTAGTCAAACGTGGATCAGCCTTACCAACTGCTTGAATCTTGACCGCTGCACTTGCTTCATCGATTAAGTCAATTGCCTTATCAGGTAAAAAGCGGTTAGCAATATACCTTGTTGAAAATTCTACTGCATCATTTATTGCTTCATCTTCAATTTTTACATTATGGAATTTTTCATACTTAGGACGTAAACCCTTTAAGATGTCCACTGTTTCTTCCTTTGAAGGCTCACCGATTTTCACTTGTTGAAAACGTCTTGCCAAGGCTTGATCTTTTTCAATGTATTTTTGGTATTCATCAAAAGTAGTGGCACCAATCATCTGAATATCACCACGCGCTAAAGATGGCTTCAGGATATTGGAAGCGTCAATTGCACCTTCTGCTCCACCTGCACCAATCAAGGTATGCATTTCATCAACAAATAGAATTACAGAACCATCACGTTGAATTTCTTTTAGAATTTTTTTCATTCTATCTTCAAATTCCCCGCGATACTTAGTTCCAGCAATTAAGCTTCCCATGTCGAGTGCCATGACACGTTTTTTAGCTAAGTTATCCGGAACCTCACGATTTACAATTGCAGAAGCTATTCCTTGTGCAACTGCTGTCTTACCAACTCCGGGTTCTCCAACTAAAACAGGATTATTCTTAGTTCTTCGAGATAAAATTTGAATTACTCGCTTTATTTCTTTATCTCTACCAATTACTGGATCAATTGCACCCTCGCGTGCACGTTTATTTAAATTTACACTTACTTTATCTAAATTAGGTGTCAGTGACTTGCCTTTTTTAGTTCTAGTTGCAGAAGAAACATCAAAAATATTGTTTGCTTCTCCAGAATCATCCATGAAACTATCATTAATATCTTGACTTAAGTCACGTGGTTCTACACCAATATTTTTCAAAATTAAACTTGCCAAAATTTGGTCACTAGCTAATAACCCTAGCAAAATATGCTTTGTTTCAATTTGAGGAGTGCCTAATTCGTCAGATTTTTGCTTAGCAAAATTCAAAACTAAGCTTAAGCGTGGTGAAATTTCCATATATGTAGCTTTGGGACTTGAACCATAGCCAGTATATCTTTCAATTTCTTCTCGCACTAAGGTTGGTGTTACGTTTCTTTCACGCAAAAGCTTACCGGCATCTCCGTTAGCTTCAATTACTAAAGCAAGCAAAACATGCTCCGTTCCAATAATTCGATGGTGAAAGTTTTGTGCTTGCTCTTTAGCAATTTCAAGAACATTCTTTGCACTATCACTATATGATTTTTCCATTCTGCACCGCCTTATTTCTTTTAAGATCATACTACAATCTTTAGACAAATATCTTACACTTACAATTAGTAAATGTAAACTATTTGATATTTCATGAACATTATATACAAAAAAGTTCGTCTTTCTAGCTTAAGACGAACCTTTTAATAAAAATAATATTCAATCGGGATGACAGGATTTGAACCTGCGACTTCTACGTCCCGAACGTAGCGCTCTACCAAGCTGAGCCACATCCCGAATATCAAAAAAGACTCACGCTTCGGTGAGTCTTTTATACTGGAGCGGAAGACGGGATTCGAACCCGCGACCCCCACCATGGCAAGGTGATGTTCTACCACTGAACTACTTCCGCAGTACATTTACTAGTATAGCAAAACATCATTCGATTGCAAGTACTTTTTCTGAAAAAATCAAAAAAATAGACCATCTTCAAAGACAGCCTATTTTTTAAATTATTTATTCTTTTTCTTCAAGTCTTCTTGCACTTCGGCATCAACGTCTTCAACCTTTTCAGGACGCATTGTTGGGAAGAGCAATACATCACGGATAGCTGGAGCATCAGTTAAAAGCATTACCAAACGGTCAATACCAATACCTAGACCACCTGTAGGAGGCATACCAAATTCCATTGCACGGATATAATCTTCATCAATCATATCAGCTTCATCATTACCAGCTTCGCGTTCTTCCATTTGTTCTTCAAAACGGTGACGTTGATCAACTGGATCATTTAGTTCTGAGAAGGCATTTCCGTATTCCATTCCCAAAATAAAGATTTCAAAACGATCAGTAAATCTTGGATCATCTGCATTCTTTTTAGCAAGTGGTGAAATTTCTACCGGGTGCCCATAAACAAAGGTTGGATCAACAATAGTCTTTTCACAAAATTCATCAAAGAAAGCATTAATTACATGACCGACTTTCCAGAATGGTTCAGTATGAATTCCATGTTCTTCGGCGATCTTCTTAACTTCTTCGTCAGTCATTTCTTTCCAGAAGTCAACACCAGTCTTTTCCTTAATTAAGTCAACCATATGAACGCGTCGGAATGGCTTACCTAAGTCAATATCAGTACCTTGGTAGTTAATCTTACCATCTGGAGAAACTACTTTAGCAGCTGCTCTGATAATTCCTTCCGCTTCATCCATGACATCGTGGAAATCCCAGTAAGCAGCATAAGTTTCAAGCTCAGTAAATTCAGGATTATGGCGAGTATCAACACCTTCGTTTCTAAATACTCGGCCAATTTCATAAACTCTTTCCATACCTCCAACAATCAAACGCTTCAGTGGAAGTTCCAACGCAATTCTCATGTAAAGATCAATGTCTAAAGCGTTGTGGTGAGTAATAAATGGACGTGCTTCAGCACCACCTGGAATATTGTGAAGAACTGGAGTTTCAACTTCTAAAAAGTCTTGGTTATTTAAGTAGTTACGAATAGCTTGAATAATTTGAGTACGATGAACAAAACGCATGTAACTTTCGTGATTAGTAATCAAATCAAGATAACGTTGACGATAAATTTGTTCAACATCTTTCAAACCGTCCCATTTATTAGGTAATGGGCGAAGAGCTTTAGCTAAGAAAGTAACGTGAGTAGCACGAATAGTTAACTCACCAGTATCAGTTTTCATTACTTCCCCATCAATGCCTAAGAAGTCACCAATATCTGATTTCTTAAAAATCTTGTAGTTGTCTTCGCCAACAATATCTTTACGTACATAAATTTGAATCTTACCAGTACGGTCATAAAGATCAGCAAAACCTACTTTACCCTTACCACGCTTGGCAAGCATACGACCTGCAATTTTGGTCATAGGCATATCGGCATTTAATTCATCTTTATCTTCTTTACTATACTTTTCATTCAAAGTACGAGCTAAGTCTTGACGATCAAACTTTCTTACACCAAAAGGTTCAATGCCATTTTCACGCATTTCGTCCATTTTTTCACGACGAACAATTAGTTGGTCGTTCATTTCATTCTTTGCCACTCTAAAAACTCCTTTTATCGATTAATTTGCTTTTGTCTTGCTTCATATTTTTCCACAAAGTCATCTAACAAGTCAAAAACTTCTTGTTTCGTCCAAACATCATTTATTTTAGCACGGGTTCGAGCTGAACGGGGAATTCCTTTCAAATAATAAGCAGCTTGACGTCTAAATTCCGGTACAGCAATTTTTTCACCTTTAAGATCAATTAAGCCATTTAACTGTTCTTTAGCAGTTGCCACTTTTTCTTCAACAGTTTGTGGACGTAGTTTTTCACCAGTGTCTAAATAATGAACCATGTCCTTAATAATCCATGGATTTCCCAAGGCTGCTCTACCGACCATTACTGCATCAGCTCCAACATCTTCAAGCATTGATTTTGCTTTTTCAGGTGTTGTAACATCTCCATTACCAACAAAAGGTATGGTTAATGCATCTGCAACATCTTTTAAGGTTTCCCAATCTGCCTCACCCATATACATTTGTTTTCTAGTACGTCCGTGCATAGCAACAGCACTAGCACCAGCTTCTTGGGCAGCCAAGGCATTTTCAACAGCAAATATATGCTTTTGATCCCAGCCTGTTCTCATTTTAACAGTTACTGGTTTGTTCACATTTCTCACTACAGCATGAACCATTTGATAAATCTTATTTGGATCCAATAACCAACGAGCTCCAGCATCAGTCTTGGTTACTTTTGGTACAGGACAACCCATATTGATGTTGATAATGTCAGCTGCAGTATGAGTATCCACATAATGAGCAGCTTCAACTAAAGTTTCTTCACTTCCACCGAAAATTTGAATACTCATCGGATGCTCTCTAGGATCAACTGTCAACATCTCTAAAGTCTTTTTATTGCGGTAAATAATTCCATGATCTGAAATCATTTCACAAACCACTAGGCCTGCGCCAAATTCTTTACATACTACTCGGAAAGCAGCATTTGAAATTCCAGCCATCGGTGCAACTACTACACGATTAGGAATTTCAACATCCCTAATTTTCCAACTATCGTTTTTCACACTTGCTCATCCTTTCAAATACCCTAATATCATAGCAAAACTATCTACTACACACCACTTTAATTTACCTTCTTAAGGACATCTTTTAATTCATCTTCAGTAAAGTGATATTTTTCTTTGCAGAAACGACAAACTAATTCTGCACCGTGATCCTTTTCAATCATTTCTTTTAGTTGTCCTGGCTTAAGTGTAGCTAAAATTTTGCTGTATTTTTCTTTTGAGCAATCACAGGAAAACGCAACATCTTCTTTAGCCAAAATCTTGCAATCAGTTCCTAGGATCCTTTCGGCTAGATTTTCAGGTGTCATTCCATCTAGGAATAAAGTTGAAAGATTCGGAAGAGCTTTAATTCTCTTTTCTACTTGAGCTAATTGTTCGTCAGTTGCTCCTGGCAATGCTTGTAATACAAAACCGCCCGCAGCTCCGATACTATTGTTTGGTTCAACAAAAACAGACAAGCCAACAGCTGAAGGAATTTGTTCAGATTTTGCTAAATAATATGTAAAATCTTCCGCAATTTCTCCACTAACAATTGGAACCTGACCGGTATAAGGTTCTTTTAGGCCTTGATCTTTGGTTACTTCAAGCCAACCTTCACCAACAGCTCTTGCTACATCAATATGTCCATCTTTCTTAGGAGGAAGAGCAATATGCGGATTTTGTATATACCCCTTAATAGTCAAGTCAGCTTTTGCTGTTACAACAGTTGCTCCTACTGGACCGTTGCCTAGTAATCTAACTGTCAATTCATCTTTATCTTTCAATAAGGCTGCTGATAAAAGCAGACCGCCAATTAAAGTTCTACCAAGTACAGCTGACGATGCGCTCCATGTATCATGTCTTTTTTGCGCTTCACCAACAAGACCTTTGGCATTAACTGTAATCAATCGTAAGTTTTTAGTTTTATCAATTGCTTTTACTAAATAATCTTTCATTTTTTCTTTCCCCTAAAAAATAAAGCCTATAAAACATAGACTTTACTTTTTGACTAATACTTTTTCTTTTTCAAAAAAATTAAATACCACTAGTAGGATTATACCTATGATACTTGTTACAGCGCCAATAAGCAATTTAATACTGTCGATATTACTGAATTTTTACCTACTTAAAAAATACACTTCTCCAAAACAAGCATCGAGAAGTGTATCTAATCAATTAATCTTTCTTATTTTTCTTTAAAAATAAAGTAAATACAATTAAGGAAATAATACCAATAATGCTCAAGATAGCACCTACTAATACACCTGGGGTTCTATATTTCAATGTAATTTGATGAGTTCCTGGTTTCATCTTTAATCCAATAAATACACCCAATGTACGATTAATTTTAACTGGTTTTCCGTCTACTTTAGCTTGCCAGCCCTTACTATAAGGGATAGTAGTCACTAAGTTTTGACTTTTATCAATTGTAACTTTACCAGCTACATATCCATCTTTAAAGCTTGTAAATTTCATTTCTCTGTTACGAGCTTTTTTGACTTTATCATGCAAAGCTGAAAAGTCGATATTCACAAATTTAGGGTATTTGAGAATGAACTTGCCGCCTTTTCCATCTATGGTCATTTTAATATCAACTTTTCCATTCTTATCGGCTTGAACGCCAATTAGTTGATCTGTATATTCTTGAAGTTGAACTTGTTTACCGTTTATAGTCAAACTAAATGGAGGACGATAATCAGGATTTTTATTCCATTGATAATTATTTAAAGGAAGTACTAATTGCATCAAATTTTTGCTAAATCGAATATATCCCACTTGGTTAGGTTTCAGATTATCATAGGTGAAACTCATCGTACCAGGACGCTCTTTATCATATCTTTTAATTGTGAAATATTTTTGTTCAGTACGTTTAGTAATCTTCTTATGTTTCTTTATGACATGATACTTTACTGTACCATATTTCACTGACAAGTTATTTGTTGTAATTCGAGCCTTTTTAGTACTATAATCCAACACATTTGATTTAGATTGGGTCAAAGAATTTAAAACTAAGTTTTGATTATAGACAGGATTTTCATCTTTAAACTTTAATTTATTGGATAAATTACCAGCAAAGGCAAATGGAAGTGTTTCATTTCGATACACAGTTTTATCGCCCTGTTTTAAAATAACTGGTCTAGTTTTTAAATCATCTCTTAAACCATAGTTAACATATTCTGGTGAAATGCTTTGATTAGTCAAAGAACTGTTAATAAAGCTCTTAACATTAAAAATAGCATCAGTAACTACAGTACCAGTTTGATAATAATAGAAGTATCTAAATGTTGAAAATCCTAAATCAGTCATCAAACTACTAATTCGTGAATCATTATTGGATGAAAATTCTTCTACCCCACGATAATTAAAAGTATATCCTTCACCGCGATCATTATTTAGTTCATAATTTTTAGCGATTCTACCTGTCTTATCAGCTGCTGGGATCTTCGAAATTATTTCATTATTTTCTGCAACGTATCTAGGATAGTAATCACTCTTCATTCCAAGATGGCTAAGGCCAGTATATGCGTTTCCCGATAATTCGACTAGTCCAACTAATATTAGAATAATTCGAACGAAGTTTTTATTTGAAAAGTAGATTAATAGTCCAAAGAGAAGTACTAAAGCTACGGCTATCCATTCATAAAAATTATTTGGTCCAATTCGACGACGAATATATACAGTCATCAAACTCAGCAATAAATAAATAGTGGTAGCTATAATTCTATCTTTTCTCTTAAAGTCTTGATATGACAGCTCTTTTGCTGCTAAAAGCAAAATCCAAAATACGATTAAAAAACTAAACCGATAAGGATAAGCAATAGTTTGTTGTCCACCATGCCAGAATAAGTATAACGGACGCACGATAATGCTTAAGACAAACATAATTCCAATTATCAGATTAGTAATTCTAGCTTTAACTGAATTACGAGAATCAATAAAGTAGATAATAAAAATTATAGCAGCTAATGTACCTACAAAAATTGGCGGCCAATCATTGTAAGTATCCCCAATAAACAGTCTTGATACTGTTTTTCCCCCAGTAATAAGTAGCTTAATATTAAAATCTGAATTAAAATCCGACTGTGCTAATTTATTACTTGAGAGATTAAATAGAGTTGGTAATAGGACTATTGCACTAATTAAACCACTAATAATTGAACTGATCGCAAAATTCAAGAATTGGTGGAAAAATAGTCTTATGTCTTTAAAATTATTGATTGTATATGCTAGGAAAATAATTACCATAAAAATACAAATCATGTAACCAATATAGTAATTAAATATAATGGCACAAGCCAGTAAGATACTATACGCGAGCCATTTATTAGTCTTGATTCCTCTAACCAAAGCATAAGTGATTAAAGGCAACAAAATTAATCCATCAAACCACATGACATTTCCAGCATAAGCAACTGAATAGCCACTTAAACTATACGCAATTCCTAAAAAAATTGCATAGGCCTGATATTTAAAGTTAAACCATTTTAAAATAAGCCAAGTAAATGTACCACTCATCAAACCTAGCTTAAGCAGGATTATTACATAAACGGCAATATTGATTTTATTTGCAGGAAAAAGAAAAACTATAAAATTTAACGGACTTAAGACATAGTAAGCAATGTTACCAGCCATATCTCCACCTAGTCCATTAGAAAAAGTATACCCAGCACTAGCCCAATTTCCTAAAACTAAATGACGATAGTATTGAAAGAAAGATAAGTACTGATTAGGTAAATCTCCTCCGTACAATACTCCTCCAAAGATTGGATTACAATCAGTGAAAGTAGATAAAAGGAAAAAGAGCACTATAGTTGTCAAACAACTTATTAAGCTTAATTTTAAAATCTTTTTGTCTTTTTTACTTAAATATTTCATTCTTAATACCAAAAAACTCCTTTCTAAAATCTGTAATTTCAGTATTAGAAAGGAGTATAAACATTACTCTTACAATAAACTCTTACCTATCCTCGTTTTCATCTGAATTGTGTTCGTCAGAATCTTTCTTTTCAGATGGTGGATTAAGTGGAATATCGTCAATATTCTTATGATCATCAGGAAGTGGATGAACGTCTTCTTTGTCATCCTTATTTTCAGTTTCTTCTCTTTGTTGATCCTTCTTTTCCATTGCAGCTTTTGCTTCTTCATAAGTTGAAGCCTTAGATTCACTTGGAAATTCATTCTCATCATTTTCTGGCATTTTACCAGTCTTGAATAATGAAAGAATTTGCTTTTCGTTTAAAGTTTCATACTTGAGCAATGCTTCTGCAATAATCTTGTGAGTTTCACGGTGGCTCTTAATGATATCAACGGCTTGTTTGTGACCTTCATCAAGAATTTCTTTAACTGCTTCATCGATCTTAGCAGCTGTAGCTTCACTGTATGGCTTAGTTCCATAAGGTGATTGCATACTTGGAGATTCAAGCTCAGTCATACCAACATCAGTCATACCATATTGAGTAACCATACCACGAGCAATGTTAGTGGCTTGTTCAAAGTCGTTTGAAGCACCCGTAGATTTATCACCAACAACTACTTCTTCACCAGCACGACCACCCATTAAACCAGCAACTTGTTCCATTAATTGCTTCTTAGTGATGATATTTTCATCCTCTTTTGGAAGCATAATGTTATATCCACCAGCACGACCTCTAGGTACAATCGTAACTTTACGAACGGTTCTAGAATCGCTAAGGACTAAACCAACGATTGCGTGTCCTGCTTCATGGTATGCAACACGCTTTCTTTCTTCAGGAGAAATAACAGTGTCTTTCTTAGCTGGTCCTGCAATAACGCGGTCTTCTGCTTCATCAATATCAGATGCTGTAATTTCAGTCTTATTACGACGAGCAGCAACTAAAGCAGCTTCGTTTAAAACATTTTCAAGATCAGCACCCACAAAACCAGGAGTTTGGCGTGCTACTTCTTTTAAGTCGACATCTGGTGCTAAAGGTTTATTCTTAGCATGAACTTTTAAGATAGCTTCACGTCCTTTAACATCTGGACGACCAACTAAAACCTTACGGTCAAAACGGCCAGGACGAAGAAGTGCCGGATCAAGAACATCTGAACGGTTAGTAGCTGCCATAACAATGACACCTTCATCACCTTCGAAACCATCCATCTCAACCAATAGTTGGTTCAAAGTCTGTTCTCTTTCATCATGACCACCGCTAACACCATTGCCACGTTTACGTCCAACGGCATCAATTTCATCAATGAAAATGATACTTGGGGCATTCTTCTTAGCTGTTTCAAATAAGTCACGTACACGAGATGCACCAACACCGACAAACATTTCAACAAAGTCTGAACCAGAAATTGAATAAAATGGTACGCCAGCTTCACCAGCAACCGCACGGGCAAGTAAAGTTTTACCAGTACCAGGAGGACCCTCGAGAAGAACACCAGCCGGAATTCTAGCACCTAATTTAGTATATTTTGCTGGATTCTTTAAGAATTCAACAATTTCAACTAACTCTTGCTTTTCTTCTTCTTCACCAGCTACATCTGAGAATCTAACCTTATTTTTACTTGGATCTTGTGGCTTAACATGAGATTTTCCAAAGTTCATCATGCCGCCACCACGACCCTGTCCACCTTGGTTCATCATCATCCAAAGCATGACAATAAAAATCAAAGTTGGAACAAGCATGACAATAGTAGAAATCCAGGTTCCAGATTGAGATTCACCTTGTCCAGAAATTGATGCTCCGCTCTTTTGAGCAAGATCTGAAACTGTCTTAACCATTGAGTCATTTTGAAGCATCGTAGTACTGAAACGAGTTACTTCACTACTACTTTGTGAACTTGGAATAAGTCCAAATCCAGTATTATTTTGATTCTTTGACTTTTGAGCTTTCTTATAAGATCCAGTAACCGTATATACACCATTCGATGGTTGTACATTGATACTCTTGACTTTACCCGCTTTTAAATCTTTTACTAATTGAGAATAACGGATATTTTCTGTGGAACCATTACTACCTGAGCCACCCACAGCCCAATTGATTCCAGCCAAGAGGATCACGAATACTATGATATAGAAAAGACCGTTAGAAAGCAGTCTATTTCTTCTATTTTTCATCTATAAACCTCCGCGACACTTCTTGGAATTACTCCAACGATTTTACCACAAATTACGCTTTTACCATAGAACTTTGCACAAACTTAAAGATAAATATATACATTATATCGAATAAAATCTGGATTATATTCTTGATTTTGATAGACATTTTCAACATAAACTGGATTTTTTCCTTGCCAAATAGTTAGACAATACGGCCTTAATATCAAAGGAATTCCATTCTCCGCAAATTTTTTCTTAGCTTTTGTTTGCCTGCCATCAGCTAGTCTTAATTTGCTTCCCTGAGGTAAACTTCCCACCTCTAAGAAATCACTTTTTGCTCCATAGAAATATCCAACTAAGTTGCCCAGTTTTTTATCATTTGAAATCATGTATTCTTTTCCGTTTAAAGAAAACTTTTCATCGAGCTTAATTTTCTTTTTATTAACGTCAATTGGCGTTAACTGGTTTCTATTTATCAAGTAATAATAATCTTGATAAAAAATTAATTGAAAATTTTCTTTGTTAAAAGTTGCATTTTTGCTCCACCTAATTTCATCAAAGTGAACTCGTTGATGCCACTTTTTATAAATTAGATAATCAAAAAAAGCTGCTAACTGATTTTTATTTAAGTCTATTAGATCTGATTTCCTACCTTGTAAAGCTTTACCAAAGCTAACAGGTAAAATCAAACTTTCAAAAAAGCTACTTTGACAGTCTGAAAGTAGCGCTGCACTTTCGCTAAAACGATAGGCATTTTCAACTAAATGATTCGTTTCTTTTTTCAATAAAGGAACAACATGATGCCTTAAACGATTTCTTAAAGTATCATCTTCAAAATTAGTCTCGTCTTCAATATAGTCTAAGTCATTCTGCTTATCATATTCTAACAACTGATCTTTTGAATACTTAATTAACGGCCGTAATAGCTTCATAGAGTTAAAATTTCCTACGACCTGAAGACTATTCATTTCAGCTACATCCCCTGAACGAATAAATTTGAGTAAAATATTTTCAATTAAATCATCGCCATGATGTGCTGTTAACAAGTAGTCAACCTGATATTTTTTCCCGGTATTGGCTAAAAATGCATAGCGAAACTCACGCGCCCTTGCTTCAATACCAGTTTGAGGATGAAGCGCAAGGGGCCAGCTTTTTTCTATTAGTTTTACTTTAAAAGCAGTGGTTAATCTTTGTAGTAACTCACTTTCTAAATAACTATCTTTTCTTAGACAATGATCCAAATGTGCCACAATTAACTGTTCTGAAGGATCAGGTAAGAAGTTAACTAACATATGGAATAATGCCACTGAATCAGGTCCACCACTTGCAGCTAACAAGAACTTTTTATTTTTAATTTCAATATTATTTTTAGTAAAAAAATTTGTAAATTCTGTCATTGTTAAATAAAAAAGTGACCTTTACTGGTCACTTAACTCAATTGAATTCTTTAAATCTGCTATTTTCTTTGTAGAACTTTCTACTAGCTTTGCTAAAGGAGTAAAGTCTTTACTATCTTTAAATTCATTAGTCGGATCAATCAGATCAGGATTATTTACTTGACTCAGAGAGAGCGAAAGCTTTCCCTCACGATTATTGATAATAACTACCCTGATCTCATCTCCAATACTGTACTTGTTCCTAGCACTTTCCCACTTATCACCAAAATCTTTATGAAAAATCAAGCCATGATGATGGTGCGGTAAAGTCACAAAAATCCCAAGTTTAGTAATATTGTTAACTTTAGCATTAAGTCTTAATCCAATTGGAAATTTCACTAATAATCCTCCTCTTTATCAGGAAGAGTATATATTGATTCGCCAGATTTAGAATAGTAGAACTTATAACGTATTACTTTAGCCACATAATCAGGATCTTTCAGATCTGCCACTTGCGCCTTTAATTTTTTATTAGTTTTATTAACTTGGTTTAACTCTGTCTTATTCGTTTGAATTTGACTATTAATTCTACCCGTTTGTACATGGACCATAATTAACTGTAGTCCAAAAATTAAAATTGCAATTGCAAAACAAGCAACAATTCGGTTTCGCCGAACGCGATGAACTTCTTTTTCTTTCCTAGCTGCTTTGCGCCGTAAGCGCGCCAAGCGTTCTTCATCGCTTAAGGCATTATAAAGTCGTGGCCCTCTCTGCATACGCGTGTCCCTGCCTTTTCGTTTACATTCTAAATCTTAATTATATCACCACTTGTTATTAATATAACACCTTACTCTTCCCTTGTCATTAATCAATTAGCTCATACAAATCGCTTGCTTCAGCCTTCTTAGTCGTTTCTCTCAAGTCAAGTACACGAGCTTTCAATTGTTTCGTACCGAATCCGATTTCAATAACATCACCGACTTTTACGTCATAACTGGATTTAACTACTCGATCATTAACTTTTACTCTCCCTTGATCTGCCATTTCTTTAGCAACTGTACGTCTCTTAACTAATCTAGATACTTTTAAAAACTTATCGATTCTCATTTTATTTTCCTCTCTATCTTTGAACAATATCGCTCGCCGCTGCCAAAAATACATGTAATTCATTAAATAATTGTCTAGTGCTCATCTTTTTTTTAAGTTCAAGCATGACATTCATTCTCTTTTGTGGATCCATATTAATCCTAGCTCTTAACGACACATGTTCTAATGCCTTAAAAATATTTGGCCCTTCTAATTCTTCACTAGCACGATTATTGAAAATAACCTGTAATTTATCATCTGACTTCTGATTAATTGCTACAACTTGAGCTAAATCAGCATCTGCTTTAACTTTTGACACATTTAACAGATTTTCCACCGCTAATGGATAATCTCCAAAACGATCAATTAATTCATCAGCAATACTTTCTGCTTCTTTTTGATCATTAATCCCTTTAATTTTTTTATAAAATTCAATCTTCTGTTCCTGATCAGCAATATAATCATCGGGAATATATGCTTCCAAATTAAATTGCACTTCTGCATTAGATTTAACAGCAACTTTCTTGCCTTTACGTTTCTTAATTGCATCATCTAGCATTTGAGCATATAGATCATAACCAACGCTATCAATAAAGCCGTGTTGCTGTTTTCCTAGCATGTTGCCGGCTCCTCTAATTGACAAGTCCCGCATTGCAATCTTAAAGCCAGATCCCAATTCAGTAAAATCGCGAATAGCACTTAGTCTTTTTTCACCAATTTCCGTTAAAACCTTATTAGGCTGATACAAGAAATAGGCATAAGCTAAACGAGCACTTCGTCCAATTCGACCACGTAATTGATAAAGCTGACTTAATCCATAGTGATCTGCATTTTCAACAATCATTGTGTTGACATTAGGCATATCAACTCCAGTTTCGATAATTGTTGTTGTTACTAAGATATCAAACTCATTTCTTGAAAAACGATACATAATATCTTCCATTTGGTTTTCGCTCATGCGACCATGAATATATTCAATTTTAGCTTCTGGTATCAGTTCTTCTAATCGGCTAACTACTTTATCAATGTCATCAATCCGATTATGCAAGAAAAATACCTGCCCATTTCGCTTCATTTCTCTAAGAACTGCTTCGCGTACAACACTAGGCATCTCTTCCATGACATAGGTTTGAATTGGATATCGATTAGTTGGCGGCGTTTCCATTACAGAAAGGTCTCTCACGCCAACCATTGACATGTGTAAAGTACGCGGAATTGGCGTAGCTGTCAAAGTCAAAACATCAATATTAGCTTTTAATTCCTTTAATCTTTCTTTGTGCTTAACGCCAAATCGCTGCTCTTCATCAACTATTAATAAACCAAGATCTTTAAACTTTACATCTTTTGATAATAAGCGATGCGTACCAACAACCATATCAATTTGACCATTTTTTACACCTTCAATTATCTCCTTTACTTCAGCAGGAGTTTGAAAGCGCGATAAAAGCGCACAATTGACTGGGAAATTTTTAAAGCGATCTTGCATTGTTTCAAAATGTTGCTGTGCCAAAATAGTAGTCGGTGCTAAAAATGCAACTTGCTTTCCATCACGAATAGCCTTAAAAGCAGCTCTTAAAGCAACTTCAGTCTTACCAAAACCTACATCTCCAACTAAGAGGCGATCCATTGGCTTAGGGCTTTCCATATCCGCCTTGATTTCTCTAATTGAACGCAATTGATCAGGCGTTTCTGGATAAGGAAAAGCATCTTCGAATTCTTTTTGTAAATCATCATCTGGACTAAAGGCAAAACCTTTTTCAGATTCACGTTTGGCGTATAGTTCGATTAAATCATCTGCAATATCTTCAACCTTTGATTGAACTCGTTTTTTGGTCTTGGCCCACTCTGCACTTCCTAATTTATTAATATGAGGAACTTTACCCTCTGATGCCACGTATTTTTGAACTAATCCTAATTGATCAGCTGGAACAAATAATTGATCATGATGCTGATAGGTAATTGTTATGTAATCGCGTTTTTTACCATCTACATCTAACGTCTTAATTCCCTCAAAACGACCAATACCATGATTAACATGAACGACATAATCACCTGGCTTTAATTCGTTATAGTTTCGCAAACGCTGAGCATTTTCGAGTGTTTTAATACGTTTACGATGGTGTGGTCTTTGATTAAATAGTTCACGTTCAGTTAAATACACTAAATTCAAACTAGGAAGTGCAAAACCGTGTGCAAAATCACCAACAGTTATTTGAGCTTTTTTTATCAAAATTTGATCAGATTTAACAATCGGAAGATCAACACCATAATCTACCAAATTTTGAGTGATTTGCTTAGCACGAGTTGCAGAATCAGCCTGTAAAATAACCGTATTTTCTTCATTCGCAAAGCGCTTCAATTCACTCTTAATTAACGGCATTTGACTAAAGAATTGCTGGACTTCTCGCGTAGTAAAATTAAGTATTTGGTCAAATTTTAAGCGACCCATTCCTTTTTGAAACAGTGAAAATATTACCTGTGCTTGTTTCACCTTTTGAACTACTTGCTCAAAATTATGTCGTAATTTTTGGCTATTTAACATTGCACCTGCTTTTATTTCTTCGGAAATAAAAGCTTCATTTTGAGCATCTACATCAGCAACATTCTTTTTGATTGCTTGCCAATCATCAAATAAAAGTAGTCCATTTTTATCAAGATAATCAATCAAATTGAATGACTTTGGAAGCAAGTAATCAACTAAAAAAGCATAATTTTCAGGAAGTCCATCCGCTTCAAGCAAATCAATTGCTTTAACAAAATGATTTTTAACATTTTCTTCTTTGGCAATTGATTCCTTCATGTCTTGTTTTATTTTCTTAACTGCCTCATGAAGATTACGACTAGAAAACACTCTATCTAAAGCCGGGCCGATTGAAACAATATCTTTTTCTTCTAAGCTACGTTGTGTTGCTGCATCAAATTCTTTTACGGTATCAACCTCATCACCAAAAAATTCAATTCTAAAAGGATTTTCTTGGTCTAAAGGATAAACATCAAGAATATCGCCACGACGAGCAAATTCTCCTGGACGTGCGACAATATTTTCTCTACGATATCCAGCTTGTGTGAACCATGCAGTTAATTCATCTAAGTCAAATTCTGCCTCAGGTTTAAATACTTGCTTTGCTTTAGTAAAATCTCGCGGATCACTTAACTTATATTGCAATGCTTGCGGAGTAACTACTACAATTCCAGCTCTTTTTTCAGTCAAAAACTTCAAAGTTTGCAGTCTTTGACTTAGCTCATCTGGAGAAGCGATAGCAGTTTGTGTTGCAATTGTGGCATCAACTGGAAAACTAAATACCATATTATCAGGTAATAAGTTTCCTAGTTCATCTAAAAGCATCTGTGCCTTGTCTTCACTATCTTCAACCAAAATTAATGGGCGCTGCCAAGTGCTTAGCATTTGCATCAAGACAGCACTAAAAGCTCCAGAATTTACTCCAGTTAAAAGTGAACGTTTTTCTTTTGGAACTTTATTAATAAAATTATTTAAATCTTTGTCTTTATTAAGTAATTCTGTAATGTTCATTCTAATTGTACTGATTCATTAAATACTGGGCATTCTTCCCCTTAATGAAATCGTTAATGATATTTTCGCTAACATCAAAAGCTGCATCCATTAACTTTTGCTGTTCATCATTAAAAGGACTTAATACCCAAGAAACAACGCTTTCTTTTTGCGGATGACGAATTCCAATCTTTAATCGGTTGAAATTATTTGTTCCTAAACAGGCCATAATACTCTTAATTCCATTATGACCTCCTGATTTTCCATTTGCACGAATTCTGATCTTCCCGATTGGCATATCCATGTCATCGTGAATAACTAAGATATCTTCTGGAGCAATCTTAAAGAAATTGGCCACTTGCGCAATTGACTTTCCGGAATCATTCATAAAAGTTTGCGGTTCAAGAAAAATCACATCTTCGCCGTTAATCTTCTGCTTAGTCCATAATCCTTCAAATTTATCCTTATCTAAATCTAAGTTGTTTTTGTTTAAATAATGGTCTAATGCCATAAAGCCAGTATTATGCTTGGTCTGATCATATTTTTTACCCGGATTTCCTAAACCTGCAATTAATTTCATTATTTTTCATCCTCTTTGACAAATATCTAATTCTATATTCTTTCGCTCTTGAGATTATAGCACAGGCTTACTTACAAATAATAAACTACATCTTTAAAGTTATATTTTTAATTTTTAAATTTCAATATGATATAATCTTATTGTTAAATAAATCACTAATATGGAAGGAAGTATTAGCAAATGTCAGAAGAAAAAATTCATAAGATTATTCTTGTTGGTGACGGTGCTGTAGGTTCTACTTACGCATTTTCATTAGTTCAACAAGGTATCGCCCAAGAATTAGGTATCGTTGATATCGTTAAAGAAAGAACTCAAGGTGATGCTATTGACTTAGCAGACGCAACTCCTTGGATTGCACCAAAGACTATTTACTCTGCAGAATATTCAGACGCAAAAGACGCTGACTTAGTAGTTATTTCTGCTGGTGCTCCACAAAAGCCAGGTGAAACTCGTCTTGACCTTGTTAACAAGAACTTAAAGATTTTATCTTCAATTGTTGAACCAATCGTTGAATCTGGATTCAATGGTATTTTCTTAGTTGCTGCTAACCCAGTTGATATTTTAACTCACGCAACTTGGAGAATGTCAGGTTTCCCTAAGGATCGTGTTATCGGTTCAGGTACTTCACTTGATACTGGTCGTCTTCAAAAAGTTATCGGTGAAATGGAACACGTTGATCCTCGTTCAGTTAATGCATACATGCTTGGTGAACACGGTGATACCGAATTTCCAGTATGGAGCTACAACAATGTTGGTGGCGTAAAAGTTAGCGACTGGGTAAAGGCTCATCCAGAAGTTGGTGAAAACAAGCTTGAAGCAATCCACAAAGAAGTTGCTGACATGGCTTACGATATCATTAACAAAAAGGGTGCTACTTTCTACGGTATCGGTACTGCATTAGCATTTATTACTAAAGCTATCTTGAACAACGAACACAGAGTTCTTCCACTTTCAGTACCTATGGACGGTGAATACGGTTTACACGATCTTCACATTGGTACTCCAGCAGTTGTTGGTCGTCACGGTTTAGAGCAAGTTATTGAAATGCCATTAAGCGCTGACGAACAAGCTAAGATGGAAGCTTCTGCAAAACAATTGAAAGAAGTTATGGACAAAGCCTTCAAAGAAACTGGCGTAAAAGTTCGTCAATAATTAAGACTTTTTCTACGGAAGAGCATTCACTTATCGTGAATGCTTTTTTCTTCTTCAAATTAAAATTGTTTAATCAGACTTTAATTTTTATATAAAACTATGGTATAATGGCTTGTAAATTTCAGATGTATGGAGGCTAATCATGCTAATTAAATCTCTTGTTTATAAAAAAGATTACTTAACTACAGTCAACGAAAAAGCTACTCTTGCCGAAGCATTAAAAATCTTAGAAGACTCCGGTTTCCGTTGTGTTCCTATTTTAGATGATACAGGAACTATTTTCCGCGGAAATATTTATAAGATGCATATCTACCGTCATAAGTCCCAAGGTGGCGACATGAATCTACCTGTAACTTACTTGCTTAAGAATGCTACTAAAACTATTAAGGTAAATTCACCTTTCTTCCGTGTATTCTTTAATATTAAAGACCTCCCATACATCGCTGTATTGGATGAAGAAAACCACTTCTATGGAATTTTAACTCACGCTCGTTTACTAGACATGCTTTCCGATGCTTGGAACATTAAGAATGGTTCTTATGTTTTAACTATTCTTTCTGACAATGATCGTGGTAACTTAGTTAAAATGGCAAAAATCATTTCTAAGTACAGTAATATCGCAGGCTGCCTAACTTTAGATGTTAAAACTGGCGAACTAGTTCGTCGTAATTTATTTACTTTGCCAATCGGTGTCTCTCGCGAAACTATGACTGCAATTGTAAATCGCCTAGAAAAGAAAGGCTTTGTAGTTCCCGAAATTGAAGATCTTCAATCTGGACTAACAATTCGTAGCGCAGAACAACCTGGGGAATTAAAAGATTAAATTAAAAAAAGCTCGCTTAGCCATTTTAATTTGGCTAAACGAGCTTTTTTTAATTTAATTTTCGTAATAAACACGCGGTAAACGATCGTTCAATAAGCAAGCAACCTCATAATGGATTGTATCAACATAATCAGCTGCTGCTTTAATATTATTTGGATCATCAGGATTATTAGAAATAATTACTACTTTAGTTCCAATCGGCATTTCTTTTGGCATTTCAACCATGAACTGGTCCATACAAATACGGCCAACAATTGGGCAATATGCATTACCTACCTTAACTTTAAAACCTTGGAATTTTCTGATAAAACCATCTGCGTAACCAACTGGCACTGTTCCAATAATCGTATCCTTATTGGCAACAAATGTCGAACCATATCCAACCCCATCGCCTTGATGAATTGTCTTCACATGTGTTAATTCACTCTCAAATGATAAAGCTGGATCTAAGGCAATTTTTGACTTCAAATCAGTTGAATTAGGATTAGATGAAGGATTTAAGCCATAAATACCAATTCCAAATCTAACTAAATCACTCTTAATTCCATCATGAAAAATACTTGCTGCAGTATTATCAACGTGAATCCACTTTGGCTTTACTGTAAGCAAACTCTTCATATGGTTAAATTTTTCACATTGATGTTTAAAGTAAGTTTCATCACTGCTATCAGCAGAAGCAAAATGAGCAAACATTCCTTCAATGTAAAAATTGTCATTATTTTTCAAAAATTTGTTAGCAGCAATAAAGTCCTTATCTTCATTAAATCCGATTCGACCCATTCCTGAATCAATACCTAAATGAATTTTCAATTGTAAGTCTGAATTTTCTAAATATTTTTCTGCTTCTTTAAGCCATTCTAGGTTTGGAACAGTCAGTGAAATATCATTGGCTGCAGCAATAGGAGCATATTCAGGAGAAACAACACCTAAGACTAAGATCGTTTTAGTAATATCTGCACGCCTTAATTCTAACGCCTCATCTAAAATTGCCACGCAGAATCCAGCAGCTCCAACCTGATCTGCTAATTTAGCTACTTCTACTGCGCCATGGCCATAACCGTTAGCTTTTACAACAGCAAGCATCTTTTGGCCTGGCTCAAGATGCTGCATTTCATTTTCAATATTTCTCTTAATTGCGCCCAAATTAACCTTTACTACAGCTGGGCGATGAATACCTGGAACCATTAATTTAATTCCTCCAAAACTACACCTGTTATAATCTCATGATCATCATGCGTGATACTGGCAAAAATATTTCCAGAAAACTTAGTCGACGTCATTACTGGATGTCCTAAATCATCCCATAAGGTTTCAATATCTTGAAAGCCAACATACTTACCTAGACCTGTCCCTAATGCCTTAGAAAAAGACTCCTTTAATGAAAAACGTCCACCAAGATATTCAACCTTTCGCTTTCCTTTTAATTGTTGATATTGTGTAAATTCCTTTGGAGTTAACACTCTTTTAGCGAATTTATCGCCTTTTTCAACAATTTTTTTCATGCGTTCAACTTCAACAGAGTCAATTCCAAAGCCTCTAATCATTATTTTTACCTCACACATTGATACATTATATTACAAAAAAGAGCTGTAGCAACTACAGCTCCCAATTAAAAACTAGTCTTTTTTCTTAATTACAAAGTCATGTTTTCTACCACCACGACGGGCATTTGGCTTACGATGATATCTTTCATTACGATCGCCACCACGCTTGAAGTTACGTTTAAAATGGCGATTATTGTTACCATGCTTTGACTTAAATGGCAATGGCTTTTCAGGTGTAATTTTTACCTTTACGCTTTCAGCATCTTTAGATAAATTCTTTAACAAGGCAGCTACTAAATCTACAGCAGAATAGTCATCAAGTAGTTGTGATGCTTCTGCAGTATATTTAGAAAGATCACCATCTAATAATTCTGTTACCTTCTTATTTGCTGCACTCAATTGTCCCTTAAATGCTTCTTCATCTGTTGGCGGTTTTAGCGGCATCATCTTTTTATGCGTTAATTGTTCAATAGTACGCATGTAGCCAATTTCATTTGGTGTAACAAAAGTTACTGACATTCCGTTTTGACCAGCACGTCCAGTTCTACCAATACGGTGAACGTAAGAATCTGGATCTTGTGGAATATCATAGTTATAAACGTGACTTACACCAGAAATATCTAATCCTCGGGCAGCCACGTCAGTTGCTACTAAAATATCAAGCTTACCTTTACGGAATCTCTTTAACACGCTCATGCGCTTAGCTTGAGAAAGATCACCATGAATTCCAGCAGCGTTATAGCCGCGAGCTTGTAAACCACGTGTTAATTCATCGACACGTCTTTTGGTTCTACCGAAAATAACAGCCAAGTCAGGATTTTGGACATCAATCAAACGACATAAAATATCAAATTTTTCGTTTTCTTTTGCTCTTACAAAATACTGATCAATTAAATTGGCAGTTAATTCTTTTCCCTTAATTTTTACAATTTCGGGATCATGCATAAATTTCTCACCAATTCGTAGAATTGGCTTAGGCATGGTTGCTGAGAAAAGCAAAGTTTGATGTTTACTTGAAGCATAATTCAAGATGCTTTCAATATCTTGAATAAATCCCATATCAAGCATTTCATCTGCTTCATCTAAAACAATTGTTTTCACCTTAGAAATATCGATTGTTCCACGTTTCAAGTGATCTAATAATCGTCCTGGTGTTCCTACTAAAATTGCTGGGGTTTGCTTTAAAGCACGAATTTGACGACGAATATCTGCCCCGCCATAAACAACTTGGACACGAGCCTTTTCATCCCTACCCAAACGGAATAATTCTTCTTGGGTTTGAATAGCGAGCTCACGCGTTGGCTCAATAACAATGGCTTGAATCGAGTCGTGTTGTTTATCTAAATTCTGTAAAATTGGCAAACCGAAAGCAGCAGTTTTACCAGTACCAGTTTGTGCCTGACCAATTACATCTTTTCCCTCTAAAACTAAGGGAATAGTCTTTTCTTGAATTGGAGTAGCTTCTTCAAAACCTGAACGTTTAATAGCTTTTAAAATTTCAGGTTTCAAGTTCATTTCAGAAAATTTCAAATATCTAATTCCTTCCTACATTAGGCGGTCTAAAACCTTTTCTAAATGCATTCCATGTGATCCTTTTAGCATAACAATATCATCTGGCTTAATATCATTCTTTAAGTCATCAATCATATGATTCATTTCATCTTGTGGATAATAATGCAAGTTGGCTGCTGGATACTTATCAACAAGTGCATCATATAAATTCTTCATTTCTGGGCCATACAAATATAATTCGTTAATAATTGCTGGATCTAACGCATTAGCAAGTGAAGCATGAAGCTCAGCAGATTCATCCCCAAGCTCTAACATGTCGCCTAAGACTGCAATTCTACGTCCGCCATCTTTAACCATCACCTGACCAAATGAAGTAGTAACAGCCTTAACCGCAGTTGGATTTGAGTTGTAAACATCGTCCATAATTGCTTCGCCTACGTCTCCCTTCTTCCACTGCATTCTATTTGCAGTTGGGGTAAAGTTAGCTAAGGCTTGAGCAATTTGTTCATCATTTTCGCCAAAGTGACGTCCTACACTAATTGCCGCAAGAGCATTTGATACATTATGCTTACCAATCATTGGAATTTTGAATTGCTGCTCTGAATCATTTACTTCAAAAGTAGCATGGTGCATGTAAGACCTAAAAGTAGTTGCAAAAACAGTATCTTCTTCTCTAAATCCAAAAGTACTCTTGTCTTGCTTAATCTTAGCTGCACGTTCTTCTAACAATGGTTCATCGCCATTATAAATAAACTTACCGTCTTCTTTTAAGAAATCGGTAATTTCCATCTTAGCATCAGCAATTTTATCCCTAGTACCAAAGAATTCAATGTGAGCTTCGCCAATCATGGTAATCACGCAAACATCTGGTCTTACTAATTCACTTAAATGATGTAATTGTCCTGGACGATCCATTCCCATCTCAAGTACTAGAATCTCAGTAGATGGCTTCATCTCTAAAATGGTTACAGGAACACCAATTTCATTATTAAAGTTGGCTTGTGTCTTATGAACGTTAAATCTTTTAGCTAAAACAGCTGCAACCATGTCCTTGGTTGTAGTCTTACCGTTAGAACCAGTAATTCCAACAACGGTTGGGTTAACTTTACCTAAGTAATATTTAGCTAAAGATTGAAGTGCTGTTAATGGATCCTCAACTTCAATAACTGGCACATCAGTTGGCTTACCTTCATGACCTTTTTTCCACAAAGTTGCTTCTGCTCCATTTGCCATTGCATTCGATACAAAATCATGTCCATCCCTTACACCGGCTAATGGGATAAATAAAGAATTGGGTGTTGCTTTTCTTGAGTCAAAAACAACAGAAGTGATGACCTTATCTTCTCCCATATTAACTGAACTATTTAATGCTTTGGCGATCTCAGCAAGTTGCATTTTCATAATAAATAAATTACTCCTACCTAAAATTGCATGTAACCATATTATACTGATTTACACTTATCAGAAAAAGGTCACCTGCATATCAATAAGAATTATACCACGTTAATCATGAAAAAAGAGCAGTCCAAAGTGGGCTGCTCTTTTGGTAAAAAATACCAAGAATTATTAGTTCTTTGAAGAAATACCGTACTTCTTGTTGAATTTTTCGATACGACCATCTGCTTGTGCAAACTTTTGCTTGCCAGTGTAGAATGGGTGAGAATCTGAAGAAATTTCAACACGAACTAATGGGTAAGTCTTACCTTCAAATTCAATTGTTTCTTCTGGCTTTAAAGTAGAACCAGCTACGAACTTAGCACCAGTTGCTGAGTCCATGAAAACAACTTCTTGGTAATCTGGATGAATCCCTTTTCTCATTGTTTAATACTCCTTTGCCATGACCAATATTTCAGATCATAGATTATTTCACGACTAGTTAAGAATAGCACCTTTCTAACCATAATTCAAGCTATTTTATAGTTACGACTTCAAATCCTAGTCTTCTTCAAGCTTAATTTTTTCGTTTACTTTTATCGCAGTAGCATCAATTTTTTCTAGACCACTGTTGATTGCAAATTTATAGAACAATAATGATGCAATACTAATAACCAAGAAATCCCAAGGATATGAAATCCAATTTTGACCGCCAAAACCATCACTACCGCAATAAGACATAATCGAGATAAATACTAAATAACCTAAAAGCCAAGCAGCATGCTTAAACTGTGACTTAAAATTTCTTTTTTGATATTTAACCTCATAATAGAAATAAATCGGTATGCCTAACACGATTACCAAAATAACTTGAATTGTTGTTGGCCACATTGTCCAATAAATAGCCAAACTAGTTAGTACAAATGTTAATGGAGCAAACCATCGCATATATACTGGCTTATACGGGCGGTCTAAGTCAGGTGCTATTTTTCTTAAAGTAATCGTAGTTACTGGACCAGTTAAATAAGCAATTAAAGTTGCACAAGTGATTACCGTTGCTAATAAATTCCAATTTCTAAAAACACTAACTAAAATCATCGCTAAGATTAAATCAGCAACCATCGCAAAGCGAGGTACTAAGTAGCGTCGATTGAGTCTACCTAGCCAAGCTGGTAAATGTTTAGTATGAGTCATTGCAGCCAATGCTCTAGAAGCCGTTGCTACAAAAGCTACCCCAGTACCGAATGGCGAAACAAAGGCATCCATATACAGTAAGATAACCAACCAATTAATTCCTAACAAAATTGCAATATCCGCAAATGGAGAAGCAAAGTTAATTCCTTGCCATGAGTTTTTAGCAATTATCGCAGGATCTACTGCGCCAATAAAGGCTATTTGAAGCAAGATGTAGATAGCTGCAGTTACCAGCATCGATATCAAAACTCCGCGAATAATATTTTTACGTGGATTCTTTAATTCTCCACCAATATTAATAATCGTCTGAAAAGCATCATAAGACATAATAATCCCAGCTCCGGAAGCTGCTTCAAAAATTGCTCGACTTCCATAAGGCATAAAAGTTTTCACATCATGACCAAAATTAGCAGGGTGAAAACTAGATGCAAATAACATGATAATTGTAATTGTAGGTAGTAAAACCTTGAAAACAGAAATCAAGTTAGTAAAGTGCGTCATAATCTTAATTGACCAAAAGTTAATTAAAGTAAAAATAATCATGAACGCAAACACAACTAATAATCCAGGTGTCGTTATATTACCACCTTGCATAAAATGATGAGTCCAATTTGCCCATTTCCAAGGCCATGAACTCATATATTGAACTGCAGCAACTGCTTCCATTGGTACTAAAGTTACTAAAGAAATCCAATTTGCCCAAGCAGCAATAAAGCCAAGCATGGGACCATGACTATATTGAGCGTATTTGCTCATTCCGCCACTCTCAGGAAACATCGCTCCGAGTTCAACATAAGTTAGAGCAATTGCAATAATAATAACTGCACCAATTATCCACGACAAGATAGCTGCTGGACCTGCAATTTTGGCTGCTGATCCCGATCCAAAAAGCCATCCCGATCCAATCAATGAATTAAGGGCTAGCATTATTGCTGAAAATAAACTTATTTTATGTCCTTTATTATTCACAGCTTCCCCCATTTTTATTATTAAATACACACTTAAAACAATTAAAAATTATTTTAACTAAAAAAAGCAGAGCCGACAACTGGCTCTAGCTTTCATTTCAATCTTCAAAATATTTATATAGATCACTTACTTTTAAATTTTGCTTTTCTTGTTCATTAATATCGGCTTTAACTTTCCCATCTTTTAAAACTAAAAGACGGTTCCCATACTTTAAAGCATCTTCCATGTGATGCGTAATCATTAAGGCAGTTAATTTATTTTCCTTAATCTGCTGATCAGTTACAGCCAATAAATTTTCACTTGTATGTGGGTCTAGTGCTGCCGTATGCTCGTCTAACAGCAAAATATCCGGCCTTTCAATCGTAGCCATTAAGAAACTTAGAGCCTGTCTTTGACCACCTGATAAACCTTCTACGAAAGTATTTAAGCGATTTTCTAGTCCATTGTTCATAACTGCAGCCAATTTTTTAAAACGTGGTAAGTTTTGCTTTAACTTTCTTATTTTCAAAAATCTTCTCTTACCTCTCTTAGTTGCTAACAAAAGATTTTCCGCCACTGTCATTCTAGGAGCAGTCCCCATCTTAGGATCTTGAAAAACGCGTCCAATAAATTGCGTCCGTTTTTCCTCACTCATTTTAGTAATGTCGTGTCCATTATGGAGAAGAAAACCACTATCCGGTCTCAAACTACCCGCAATAGTGTTCAACAGTGTAGATTTACCTGCCCCATTCGTTCCAATAATAGTAATAAAATCCCCAGCTTTAATTTTTAAATCAATTCCTTTTAAAATAGGAACTATTTCACCATCAGCTGTCTTTACAGTGGTTTTTACATCTTTTAGTTCTAAAATTGGCTTAGTCATGCTTCTTCACTCCTCTCTCTATTGGTTTTTTCAAATGTACAATTTTTTCTAATTGTGGCAGCATCATGCAAAGTGCCAAAACAATTGAAGAAATTAAGTTTAAATCATTAGCTGAAAAGCCTAGTTGTAAAACTGCTAATAAAATTAAGCGATAAATAATACTTCCTAGAGTAACTGCTACTAATCTTTGATTTAAGGTTAATTCGCCAAAAGCTACTTCACCAATAATAATTGAAGCTAAGGCAATGACAATCGTTCCAATCCCCATATTAATATCAGCATAGCCATTATTTTGTGCAATTAATGCTCCACATAAAGCAACAATTCCATTTGAAAGCATTAAACCAATAATTATCATTGAATCAGTATAGATTCCTAAAGACTTAGCCATTTTAGGATTATCTCCCGTAGCAATAAAAGCCTGGCCAAAATCCGTATTTAAAAAGAAAACCAAAATTCCTGTAATAATTACTACAACTATTACTCCTAAGACCACACTATTAAAATACTGAGGTAGAGATTTCAAAAACTCATTATTAAGCAGGGTTTTCTTACCAATTAATGAAATATTAGAACCGCCCATAATCCTTAAGTTAATCGAATAAATTGCAGTCATCGTCAAAATACCAGCAAGCAAAATCGGAATTTTTCCCTTTGTATATAATAAACCGGTCACTAATCCTGCGATCATTCCCGCAAGCAAAGCTAAAAAAGTAGCCAAATATGGTGACATCCCATGAGCAAGATTAGCAACAGCCACAGCTGCTCCTAAGGGAAAAGTTCCTTCGACTGTCATATCAGCGAAATTTAAGATTCTAAAAGTTAAATATAACCCTAAGCCTAATAATGCCCATAATAATCCTTGACCAATTGCAGATACGATCAAATTCATCTGTAAACAACCCCATTTCTTTGACACTCTTTTAGAAATCTTTGTGGCACTTGGAGATTCAATTCTTTTGCTTCTTTTAAGTTAACCACAGGTTCTCCTTTTTGAACTCTTTCTACTGGTAATGAGCTGACCCTTTTACCTTTTAAAATAGCAATCGTCATTTTTCCAGTCATCTGTCCTAGCTTGTACTGATTAACACTGTAAGTTGCTAAGCCCCCTTGCTTTACCATCGTTGCGGCCGCTGGGAAAATAGGTTTCTTAGCTGCATTGCCATTTTTAGCCAAGGTTTCCATTGCTCCAGCAATTGTGTTATCCGTAGGTACTATAGCCGCATCCACCTGCCTAAACATTTGCTCTGATACTTGATTAAGATCATTGCTATTTGCTATTGAAAATACTCTTAAATTTATTTTTCTTCTTTTACATTCCTGCTCGATTTCACGAAAGCCACTAACTGCGGAAGAATCACTTGAAGTATAAATTACCCCTAATGTTTTCAGATTAGGCATAAATTTTTTAATTAAATCTAATTGTTGCTTAATCGGAGCGGCATCGGATACACCAGTTACATTTGATTCTGGATGACGTTCATTTTTTACCAAACCACTTGCTTTCGGATTTGTTACTGCTCCTAAAACAATTGGTGTTTTACTAGTTGAATTTGCTAATGCTTGCGCAGCCGGCGTAGTGATCCCAACAAGGACTTTTGACTGCTCATCATTTAACTTAGTAGCCATAGTACGTAAATTGCTTTGATCATTATTTGCGTTTTGATAATCAATCTTGATATTTTTCCCATCTACATAACCTGCTGCTTTTAATTCAGCTTTAAAACCACGATATATTTCATCAAGAGCTGGGTGATGCATTAAAGTTAAAACACCGACCTGCGGTACTTTTCTCTCTGTTTCTTGTTTACGATTTTCAGTGAAAAAAGCCATTGCTAAAAAAGCTATTAAAATTGCAATTAATCCATACATTCTTTTCATAATTTTTCTCCACAAAAAATAGGAATCTGACTCCATGCAGATCCCTATCATTTTTTATTGTAAAAGAAAAGGTCTGCATGTTTCTTCCATGCAGACCACAATAAATACACAGCCAGCACAGATACAATCTGAATCTTTCAGGTTGTATCTTGCTAACAACCTGATTTACTGGCCTTGCCAACGATTATTCTTAATAAACTTAGCTTGTGTATTCATAATTAAGTACTCCTCAAAAAATTTATCTATATTGTAATTGGCTTATATTTTTCTGTCAATAGCTTTTATTTGATATAAATACGATTGAAAGTCACCGCTAATTTGCGCAGTGTCAGGATTTGAAGCATTAAATTGATATGGTTCACGTAATCCAAATTTTTGTAAAACTCTACCCGATACCAGTTGGTCAGAATTAATCTGATATTTTTGCTGATCATTTAAATGTTTAAGAGGGAGATATTGATCTAAAGTTTCATTAGGTCGAGCGAGTTTGCGATAAAATCCAACAATTTGTTTGTTAGAGTTACTTACACTCCAAGCATAAGTATTTTGTGAGGGATCAAATTTTAGTAGTTGATCAAAAGTTCCATTGACTAACAATTTACGATTTTCTTTATACCATCTAATCCAATTTTTAATTTGGTTCTTTTCTTCTGTTGATAACTTACCTAGGTCTAGCTCATATCCTAAAGGACCAAAGCAAGCAACATTTTGTCTAAATTTTAAACTTGTTATTCTTTTTACTTGATCATTAGGAACAGCAGAAACATGATTACTAAACGTAGATAAGGGGTAAGCAAGTAAGGTGCCTGACATAATATCTAACCTTTCTGCCGCATCACTGTCATCACTTGGCCAAATTTGTGGACTATAATATAGAATACCTAAGTCAAAGCGACCACCGCCACTAGCACATCCTTCTATTAACAGATCGGGAAAACTTGTTAATAATTTTGCGTATAACTTGTAAACGCCTTGAATATATCTGTGGAAAAACTCTCCCTGTGAATAACCCGACTTGTTCAAATATGGTGAATATGCTTCAGTAATATTTCGATTCATATCCCACTTAATATAGTCAACCTGGGCTGTTTCAATTACTTTTTCCATTTGTCTATAAATATTATCGACTACTTCTGGATTAGCAAAATCTAGGACATATTGGCTCCGTCCAACAGAAAAACGATTATAGGGGTGTCTAACGATCCAGTCGGGATGCATATTATAGAGTTCGGTGTCTGGTGAAACCATTTCTGGTTCAAACCATAATCCAAATTTCATCCCCATTTTATGCACCTGTGCACTAAAATGATCCAATCCTTGTGGAAACTTTCTTTTATCTACTGTCCAATTTCCTAATGAACTGTTATCACTATCTCGTTTACCAAACCATCCATCATCAAGAACAAAACACTCAATTCCTAGTTTATTAGCTTCTTTTGCAAGCTTTAACAATTTAGCTTCATTAAATTCAAAATAAGTAGCTTCCCAATTATTTATTACAATTGGTCTATCTCGCCGTTGCCATTTTTGATCAATGATGTGCTTTGTAACAAAATTATGCGTCTGTTTCATTAAACCGTTAAATCCATGCCTGCTATAAAACAAAACAGCTTCTGGTGTAGAAAATACTTGATTCCGACTTAATTTCCAAGTAAAGGTAGCTGGATTGATTCCAGTCATCAACCGACTTTGTCCCCACTCATCAACTTCTATTTGACTGATAAAATTACCGGAATAGATCAAATTGCTTGCATAAATATTTCCACCATCATTTGTCACATCCTTATCCACAAGTGCAATAAAAGGATTTTCTTGATGGCTTGATGCTCCTCTTAATGATTCAATTTTGGTAATTCCTTGTGTAAGAGGGCGCCTGATAATATGCCGCTCCTTGGTCCAAGCTCCAGATAATTGAAGAAAATCATAACTATCATTCGGCAAATCAAGAACTGTACTTTGCAAATTGGTAAGTTTAATCTCTTGCTGACCATGATTAATAATTGCTGCCTTACGCACTATTGCTGACAAGTTTTCAAAAATACTATATGAAAGTTGCAATTCTAATTGATGCTCAGTATCGATTAAGTAGACAATTAAATTTTCACTATCATTTCCATATGAAGTAGGAAAATCTAAGCTCCTCCTCTTACCTGTTGTAATCTCAAAATGATCATATTTAAACTCAGGATATAGATAAGCGTCTTCATTTTCAATACTTACAGCGCCCTCACGAAAATCGCTTGTACCATACGTTGGAAATTCCTGCATTCGATCAGCGAGTGTCAAATTTTTTATTTTTTTTAGAAAATTTTACTGTTCCAGAAGCTTTATTTGGATGAAGCGACATATATTCCAAATCGTTCTTAGATAATTTACCTAAATCTTCACCATAATATAAGTGCTCTAATTGTTGATTAGGTAACAAATCAAATAAATAAGCAACTTCTTTATTATGTAGATAGAAATATTTATTATCAATTACATCAATCATTTGTTTCAACCTTACTAAGAGCTAACTTATTCAAATACTGCGTCTTTTCTGAGTAAACTAGCTCTCTTTTTTATTTGATTTGATGCTTCTCCACCAAGCTTTTAACGCTACTTTTGGCATTTGTTAATACATCTTTATCTTCAGGGCTATCTAAAACTTTAATAATGATTCTTGCAACTTCTCTTGCATCATCTTCTTTAAAGCCTCTACTAGTTATTGCTGGCGTTCCAATTCTCAATCCACTAGTGACAAACGGACTTCTAGTATCACCGGGAATTGATTCTTTGTTAGTTGTAATATTTACTGAGTCAAGCAAGTTCTGCGCATCTTTTCCTGTTACACCGGTTTTAGTAATATCAATAATCATCAAGTGATTATCAGTTCCGCCTGATACTACGCGAATATTTTCACTCTTTTTAAATTCGTCTGCCATTGCTTGGGCATTTTTAACCACTTGCTCAATATATGTAGAAAATTGTGGCTGCAAATCTTCATAAAAAGCTTGTGCCTTTGCAGCAATTACATGCTCTAACGGTCCACCCTGAGTACCTGGGAAAAGAGCAGAATCAATCTTTTTACCTAATTTCTTATTATTAGACAAAATCATCCCGCCCCGTGGTCCACGTAAAGTTTTATGAGTAGTAGTAGTAACTACATCTGCAACCGGAATTGGACTTGGGTGAGCCCCTGTAGCAACTAACCCAGCAATATGAGCCATATCAACCATTAAATAAGCACCAACTTCATCCGCAATTTCACGGAATTTTTGCCAGTCAATAATTCTACTATATGCTGATGCCCCAGCAATAATTAATTTGGGTTTATTTTCTAAGGCAATTTGTCTAATTTTTTCAAAATCTAATTCTTCAGTTTCTGGATTTAGGTCATAACTAACAGAATTAAAAATCTTTCCTGAGAAATTAACCTTTGAGCCATGAGTAAGGTGCCCACCAGCATCCATTCCCATCCCCAAAATTGTATCTCCTGGCTTTAATAAAGCATTATAAACTGTCATATTAGCTTGTGAACCAGAGTGTGGTTGAACATTTGCATATTCCGCATTAAATAATTTTTTAGCATAGTCAATCGCCAATTGTTCTACTTGATCAATATATTGACAACCACCGTAATATCTTTTACCCGGATATCCTTCTGCATATTTATTCGTTAACACAGATCCTTGTGCTTCTCTGACAGCATCGGAAACAATATTTTCTGATGCAATTAACTCTATTGTATCTTCTTGCCTTTTTTCTTCACTCTTAATTGCATCCCAAAGTGCTGGTGCTTTCTCTCCATAATTCATCGATTAATTCCTCCCATGCTTTCAGAAACTTTATGCTTTACCAAATTATACCTTATATTTGTTGTAAATTTAGCTTCAAGGTTTGCTTTATATTAGAAAGATCTTTTAAAATATAAATAAATACGTTAATAGAGAAGGAGCTTTTTTAATGAAACAAACCGAATGTACTACTATCTTAGTCGGAAAAGATGCAACTATTGATGGTTCAACAATGATCGCTCGTAGTGAAGATGGTGGTCGTACCATTATTCCTGAGAGATTCGACGTAGTAATGCCAAAAGATCAACCCAAGCACTACGAAAGCGTAATTAGCCATCAAAAGATTGATGACAAAGATCTTCTTCCTAATCCGCTCCGCTACACTAGTGCACCTGATGCATCTGGTGAAAATGGAATCTGGGCAGCTGCTGGTATCAACTCAGATAATATTGCTATGACTGCAACTGAAACAATTACTACTAACTCACGTATTCAAGGTATTGATCCATTACTTGAAGAAGGCGGCTTAGGTGAAGAAGATTTTGTTACCTTGACCCTTCCTTACGTTCATTCTGCATATGAAGGTGTTGAACGTGTAGGTTATCTACTTGAAAAGTATGGTACTTACGAAATGAACGGTATGGCCTTTTCTGATAAGAATGAAATTTGGTATCTTGAAACTATTGGCGGACACCACTGGGCTGCTAGACGTATTCCAGATAACGCTTATGTTATTGCACCTAACCGTTTAAACATTGATGAATTTTATTTTGATGACGATGATTTTGCTTCATCAAAAGATCTTAAAGATTTAATTGAAGAATATCACTTAAATCCAGATCTCGAAGGCTACAATTTACGTCATATTTTTGGTTCATCAACAATCAAAGATGCTCACTACAATAATCCTCGTGCTTGGTATATCCACAATTACTTTGACCCTGATTTTGGCGGCGAGCCAAGTGATCAAGATCAACCCTTCATCTGTCACGCTAACCGTAAGATTAGCATTGAAGATATTAAATGGGCAGAAAGTTCTCACTACCAAGACACACCTTTTGACGCATATGGTGATCAAGGAAGTGCTGAACAAAAGAAGACATTCCGTCCAATTGGTATTAACAGAAACTTTGAAACTCATATCTTACAAATTAGAAATGATGTTCCAGAAAAAATTGCTGGTGTTCAATGGTTAGCATTTGGTCCAAATACTTTTAACAGCATGGTTCCTTTCTACACTAATATCACTACTACTCCAGCAAGCTTTCAAACTGGCCCTAAGTTTGATCTAAATAAGATCTTCTGGTTAAACAAGTTAACTGCTCAGCTAGGTGATACTAACTTCCGCGTTTATGGCGAATTAGAAGCTGACTTTGAACAAAAGAGTCTTGCTCAATGCCATAAAATTCAACATGAAACTGACAAAGAAGCCGAAAAATATTCTGGCGACGAACTTCAAGACAAGCTTAATGAAGCAAACCAAAAGATGGCTGATACGGTCTACAATAATACTGTTGAATTATTAGGAAACATGGTTAACGAAGGTCATGGTTTAATGACTTTGAAGTATGATTTACTTGATTAATTTGTAAAAATTCATTGATGTAAAAAGAACGTTGAGCATAAAACTCAACGTTCTTTTTACGGTCTAGAATATTATCTTATCCCAGGATTTTATTATCAGAAAATATAAATTAAATATTTTTATAGAAATTAAAAATTGAAAAATTAATAAAAAATTATTAGTATTCTTTGCGTATATAATAATGTGAAAACCAAATCTAAAAAGATAAAGAGGAAACATAATATGCAAGGTACTTACGAATGTGTTAAAGTTATCGGAACATTTCATCGCTACGGTGTTCAACAAAGTGTTGATAGCAACGGAACATTCTATTATCGTCCTGTAGTATACATGAAAGATTGTAAAGATCTGAATAATATAGATTTAAAAATGCCAGACTATTTATTATTCAATTTAACTAAAGGATTTAAAAGCCTAGGAATATTAAATCCTGGAATAAAACTGAAAATAAACTGTCGTCGTTATTTAAAAGAAGAAAGTAATGCTGGCTATGGTTATCCTACTAATATTGTCATTGCTAATGATCGACCAGATTTTCCCGATGATCCTAACGTTTTGACAGGAATGATCATGGTTAAAAATCAAGGTAACCCTGAAGCTGAAAAAGATCCTATTAATACAGATCTAATTCAAATATATAAGAACTGGCTAGCAAATAAGGAGTAGGATAGAAAAATAATGTACTTCTTAATTATTTTCTAGCCTTAGGCGGTCTAAGAGACCCACGCTTAATTGTAATTGGTAACTTTTTTAAGTTTTCATAAACAACTTCAAGTTCTGCCATTACTTCATTTTCATTTAGCCCCTTTTCTTCAATAACTTCAGTAGCAGCCTTGGCGTAGTTGCGCTTAAAACTTAAATTTATTTCATTCCAATTAACTGCTTTAAAATTATCAGCTAGTTTTTGATTAAACGGTAATTTTCCCTGCAGCATTAAAACCGCAATCACGGGATAGCCAGCATATCCTTGCCAGTAAGTCGCGTTATCATTTGAATGATATACATCGTTCTCCCAACTTACTGTGTAAGTTTTAGCTCCATTAGATGATGTTACTTTTGCCTCATTCTCTGTTAAATTCACATGATTATCCACAATTGCAGTATAAGCTTCTAAAATTTTTTGAATTGGTGGTAATTTTTTCATTAACTTATCCTCCTGCTTTTGGTTTGAATTTACTTCATTTAATGAATATAAGATAATTAACCTAACTATTATCTTAGGAGTTTTTTATGAAAAATATTAGTAAAAAGTTTGGCTTAATTTCTCTACTATTTTCTTTAGCAATGATCCTTTCCGCTTGTAGTATTATCATTTCAAATCATGATGATACTAAGCCAGAAATCAAAACTACAATCAGTAATCAAGGATTCAATAAACTAGAAATTTCTGTTGCTCTCGCTGATATTTCTGTCAAATATGGCGATAAATATCAGGTTGAATATGAAGGGCCTAAGAATTTGAAGCCAACTGTTAGCAGAAAAAACGGTATTTTAACTATTAAACAATCAGCTACTGGTATCCATCATGTTAACGGCGACCCAGCTATTACAATCACAGTTCCCAAACAACTATTAAAGAATCTGACCTTATCAACTAACGACGGAGACATCGAAGTTGAAAATATTGCTACAACAAGTCCAATTTCACTTGAGACAAATGATGGTGATATTAACATTAACAACCTAAAAGCTCCAAGTGGAAAAATTGATACAAACGATGGTGATATCACCATTAACAAATTAAGTAACCAAAATAACTTTAAGGTAAATACAGACGACGGAGATATTAAGATAACTCAGTCTAGTTTTACTGGCTATAAACTGAATGTAAGTGATGGAGATATTAACATTAAGGGCCGCTCTTCTAATGACTTCTTTGTTGAAAATCAAAATAGCTCTAATGTATTAACAGCTTCTAGCCAAGACGGAGATATTAAAATTAAATAGTGAGTAAAAAAGACAGGTTTTATAAAGCCTGTCTTTTTCTATCTTTCTCTAGCTAAATATAATTTATTGCTCCTGGGAAACTCTATTTTCTGCAATCTTTTTACTCTTTTCAAAACTTCTGCTTCAGTCAAATCATCCCAAACGATTTTACGATAGCCATCTTCAACAATTCTAAAATTATCCCCATTCTTTTCCACAAGAACGCTGCGATCCTTTTTATAAGTTAAAAATTTAAGTTTGTTACCATTACTCATCTTTCGCAATTCAATTCGTAAAAGTTTCAATAAATTTTTATTATCTATCATTTTCTATTCCTAATAAAAAAGACAGGTTAACATCCTGTCTCTTAATTATATATAAATTCTCTCTAAAACATATGTGCCAAGATTGGTAATAGCCAGATCCAGAAAATACAGCTTACTGCAAAGAATACAGTTGAAACTGCGACTGAACTTGCACCTTCCTTGACATAAATGTTGTAGCGGCTGGAAATAATAATTCCAGAAAATGCTGGTGGCAATCCGGTTGCCAAACAAAGCATTGAAATCTTGGTAGGATCTGATCCCATACCGCAAAGATATGCTGCTGCAACAATCACTGCCGGTGTTAAGAATAGTCTAAAGAAAGTATTCCAAATAACTTCTTTGTCAATTGAAAATTTAACTGTAGATAAGGCAAGACCAGCTGCTAAAACAGCAACACCCGCGTTAGCCTTAGCAATTAAATCAAAAGTTGGGGCCCAAGAAGTTGGGATTCTAATACCAATCAAAACTAAAATTACCGCAATTAATGGAGCTGCCGCAACTGGTTGCTTAATAGCATTAATTACAGACTTCAAAGTTGGGTTCATCGGCTTATGAGGCTCATCAGCATGATCAGCAATTTCTGCTCGAGCTAAATCAATTTCACGCTCAATCCCCTTTTCTTTCAAAGCCTTAGCTTCCGCATCAGTAACTGGAACACCATCGGGAATAGTTACTACGACCTTCTTCTTAGTCTTATTTAAGCCCTTTCCCTTTATGTCTTCTACTTCAACTTTAGTTCCCTTATTATTTGGATTTGCTTTAGCTTTCTTCTTAGTTAAGGTTTGACCTTTGTTAATTAAAGCTAATCCCAATGGAATGGTAATAGCATTAACCACAATCGATACAATTCCAATAACTAAGTTAGTTGTTGCATTATTTCCATAAATAGGATCTAATACAGCAAAACCAAGGAAACCAATTGTTGGGGAACCTGCAATCAAAGCACAAACAGCTGCTTGTTGCGTAGTTCTGTGGAACAACAATTTATCTAAGTAGTAGCTCAACATAAATAGACCTACTACACCAACAATAGAAATTAACGTTAATACGATATCTTGCGCAAACATTTTTCTGGTAGCTTTAACAATTGAAATGAATAAAGCTGCTGGTAATGCGATATCAAGAACTAATTTATTTAATCCTTGTCTCTGATCATTATCGAAAAAGTAAAACTTTCCGCAGAGATAACCTAGTAACATAATCACCAAAATTGGGATTATGTCATTGATTAAGATACTAATCATCTCTATACCTCGCTCATAATCTGACCAGTTTATTCCCGATGAAAACTTTCTTCATCACAAACTAAATATAGACTTTATCAAAATATAAGCAAGTGGAACGATTTCATAATTCTGACAAAATCGTTATTTTAAATTCACTGTATATCAGAAGCAATATATAAGAAACAGTTAATAGAAGATAACTATTATATATTCATACTTAGAAAGCGCTTTTTATATTGAAATAAAAGTTTTTTTATAGTTTTTTTCTTGCTAACAAATTCAAAAAAAGTTATAAATTAGTTGTACGCAATCCCATTTTGGAATAGCGCTTTTATATAAAATAGTAATTATCATTACCATGGAGGTTACGTTATGGTAGATGACTCTTTAAATAGAACTGGTGCCAGTTTATTAATTGACGCTTTACAAAAAAATGGTATTAACAACTTATACGGAGTTGTAGGTATTCCGATTACTGATTTAGCTAGATTAGCTGAATTAAGAGGAATGAAGTATTATGGCTTTCGTCGTGAAGACTCAGCCGTAGACGCTGCCGCAGCTGCCGGATTTTTAACTAAAAAACCTGGTGTAGCAATGACTGTTTCCGCACCAGGTTTTTTGAATGGATTAACTGCTTTAGCACAAGCTACTAAAAACTGTTTTCCATTAATTATGATTTCTGGTTCTTCAGAACGTCATATTATCGACTTAGCTCAAGGTGACTACGAAGGTTTAGATCAATATAATGTTGCTAAGCCTTTCTGTAAGAAAGCTTACCGTGTTGATCGAGCACAAGATGTTGGTCTAGCAGTTGCACGTGCTATTCGTACTGCTGTATCTGGTAGACCAGGTGGTGTTTACCTTGATTTACCAGCTGACACTATTGCCCAACTTAATGATGACCTGGGTGAAAAGAACATGGGTGTTTACAAGTTAGTTGATCCAGCTCCACTTCAAGAACCAAGTGACGATGCAATTAACCGCGCAGTTAACATCATTAAACAAGCTAAAAAGCCTTTGATCATTCTTGGTAAAGGTGCTGCTTATGACAGAACTGAAAAGCAAGTTCAAGAATTGATTAACAAGACTGATATTCCATTCTTACCAATGTCAATGGCTAAAGGTCTTGTTCCAGATGACGACAAACACTCTGCTGCCGCTGCTCGCTCATTATCATTAAAGAATGCAGACGTAGTAATTCTAATTGGCGCAAGATTAAACTGGATGCTTTCATATGGTGATGCACCACAATTTAACCCAGATGCTAAGTTTATCCAATTAGATATTGATGCAACCCAATTTGATTCTGCACAAAAGATTTCTGCACCACTTCAAGGTGACTTAACCTCTATTTTAAATAAATTAGTTCCAGCTCTTACTGCAACTGGCTACAAGGTGCCTTCTGACTGGCTTGATGCAATTGCTCAAGATACTGCTAAGAATGACGCTAAGTTCGCTAAAAGAATTAAAGCTGGGGAAACTAACCCAGAATTTGGATATTATGGCGCTATCGAACCTATTAATGATTACTTCCAAGAACATCCAGACACCTACCTTGTAAGTGAAGGTGCTAATACCCTTGATATTGGTCGTGACATGATTGGTATGAAACTTCCTCGCCACAGACTTGATACTGGTACTTGGGGCGTCATGGGTGTTGGCATGGGGTATGCCATCGCTACTGCTGTCGAAACTGGTAAGCATGTTGTTGCCTTAGATGGGGACAGTGCATTTGGTTTTGACGGTATGGATGTTGAAACAATGTGCCGTTACAATTTACCAATTACTGTTGTCGTTATTAACAATGGTGGTATTTATAATGGTGTTGATAATGTTGTTCCAGATCAATTGGGTCCAACTACACTTGATCCAACTGGTCGCTATGACCTAATTGCTAAAGCCTTCGGCGGTGATAATTACTACGTAACTAACTATCAAGAAATGAAAGATACTTTTGCTACAGCTGTTGACTCAGGCCGCCCAAGTATTATCAACGTTCAAATTGATCCTTCAATGGGCAAAGAATCAGGCCACATTGGTAATTTAAACCCAGAATTAAACTTAAAGCCTCTTGAAGAAGCTGAACAAAAGAAAATTGATGAGGAGTAATTAAGATGAGTGAAAACGAAAAAAACGAACAAAATGAATATGCTCCATTAAAAGGTATTAAAATTGTTGACTGGACTCAAGTCCAATCAGGTCCATCATGTACTCAACTTTTAGCTTGGCTCGGTGCTGATGTTATTAAAATTGAACGTACTAATACCGGTGACCCAACTAGAAATGAATTGCTTGATATTAAAGATTCATGGAGTCTTTACTACTTACAATTAAATGCCAACAAGAGATCTTTAACTTTGGATATTAAGACTCCTGAAGGTAAAAAGATTATGTACGATTTAGCCAAAAAAGCTGATGTCTTTGTTGAAAATATTGCACCAGGTTCAGCTGATCGTAACGGCTTTGGTTGGGAAAAGCTTCACTCCATCAATCCTAGATTAATTTATGCTTCATTAAAGGGATTTAACGAAGGATCACGTTTTGAAAATGTTAAAGCCTTTGAACCAGTTGCTCAAGCTGCTGGTGGTTCTGCATCTGCAACAGGTTGGAACAAAGGTGCAAACAATGTTCCTACTCAATCTGCAGCTGCTCTAGGTGATTCAAATACTGGTATGCACTTAGCTATCGGTATTTTAGCTGCTTTATTACAACGTGAGCACACAGGTGAAGGTACTTTTGTTTATCAATCAATGCAAGATGCTGTTCTTAACCTTTGCCGTATTAAGTTACGTGACCAACTTATGCTTGATAACTTGGGTGCTTTACCTCACTATGCAGTTTACCCTGACTGGAAGTGGGGCAAGGCAATTCCGCGTGCTGAGAACACTGAAGGTGGACAAGTTATCGGTTGGACTTACAAGGCTAAGGGTTGGGAAACTGATCCTAATGCATATGTATACATCGTTATTCAAAACGAAAATAAGAAATGGGATAAGATGTGTGAAGCCATGGGTCACCCAGAATGGGAAAAAGATCCAAGATTTGTCGACTGGCAACACCGTCAATTACACAAAGAAGAATTATACCCATTAATTGAAGCCTACACTAAGCAATACGATAAATATACTCTAACTAAAGAGCTCGGTGCTGCTGGCGTTCCAGTTGGACCAGTTCTAGACTGGCACGAACTTGAAAACGATCCAGATCTAAATAGCGATGGTACAATCGTTACTATCGACCAAGGTGGTAATCGTGGTAAGTTCAAGACTATTGGTTTACCATTCAGTCTTTCAAACTACAAACCAGCTTATGACAGAGCACCTGACCTTGGTGAAAACAACAAGGAAATTTTAACTGAACTTGGTTATGATGCAGATCAAATCGAAGATTTAGTTAACAAGGGCGTTATTTCTAAAGCCAAAGGTCCAAAGAATCCTCGTGTTCACGTTATCATTGATGGAAAAGAACACTAATTAAGATTAATAAATTTAAGTATATACACTAAAAGGCGGCTAGGATTAATTTCTAACTGCCTTTTAGCGTAATAATTTTTTTAATTATTAATAAAGTTTAACTAATTTAATAATTGATTAAAACTATAACTTAATCACTATACTTTCTCTTAAAATGTGGCTATAATATCATTCAGATATAAATAAAAGAGGTGGATATTTTAGTCATGAAGGATAATTACACAATTGACCATGATATGTATCTTATGAATCATAAAAATGGCGATGTTCTGAAGGTAACTGTTGATAATAAAGATAAGTCATTAAAGAATTTGCAGCTTTATCGTCAAGATGGCCTTGGAAATTACTACTATGACAAAAACTCACAGTTAAAGCATCAAGATAATTTAGCCACTAAAAAAGACATTGTTAAGGCAAGTAAAGAAATTGGTGCACATAATACCCACCATATCGACAAGTGGCATCACAAAGTTACGCCAGTATATAATGCTGAACACAAGATTACTGACTTTGAGCCCAAACTTGCTTTAGAGCATCATGCTAAGATTAAGAACGCTAAAAGATATTTGCGTCATTTGAATCATCATCATGCAGATTTTTTATTCTTAGCTAATAAAGGTTTGTTAAGACAACCTTTAAATTATCTCAAAGATGCGATTTATACTGACCGTAATAAAGAAATGGTCATTGCACATAAGGTACATAAGATCGCTAAATAATGAAAAGACCAGTGAACACTTCAAGTCACTGGTCTTTTTGCTAGGCTTAGAATTGATATATATTAAACAAAAGAGGATGTATTTCATGCAAACTATTTCTTACTACAATTCACCTATTGGAAAAATATTGCTCGCTAGTGACGAGCAAGGTCTAGTTGGTCTATGGCTAGATACTGATCGTTACTATGGAGATATTCTTGCAAAAAACTATTCCGAAGGAGAAAACAAATATCTATCTTCTGCTAAAAAATGGTTAAATATTTTTTTTCAAGGAAAAGAGCCTAATTTTATTCCTCAATTGCACCTTACTGGTACTGATTTCCAGAAAAGAGTTTGGCAAGCATTGTTAAAAATCCCTTATGGGACAACTACTACTTATAAAGATACCGCTATGAAAGCTGCACAAGATAAAAAACATTTACCTATTAGAGCAACTGGTGGGGCTGTTGGTCGAAATCATATCTGCATTATTGTTCCTTGCCACCGTGTTGTCGGCGTTAACCACAATTTAACCGGTTATGGTGGTGGTATTGATAAAAAGATTAAACTACTTCAACTTGAAGGAGTAGACATAAGCCAGTTTAAAAAGCCTTAATAAAAATAAACTTGTATATAATTTTACTGAGTTTCCATTTTTATCATTCTTTTCAACTTAGCAAAGTTTAGACTATAATTTTAAGTAATCACTATTTAAGGTAATTACTTATGAAAAAATACTCTATAATTCAAAAATTTAACGCACTTGTTCAAATACAGACAATTATCATTTCAGCCTTGCCATATATTATTGGCTCATTAATGGCTAGTTACTATTATCACCATTTCAATTTATCTTATTGTCTTTGGCTTTTTCTAGCCGTAATTTCTTTTCATTTAGCCGTTAATGGTCATAATCAATATACTGATTATCTTCGCTATAAGAAAAATCATGTTACTAGTTACAATAATATTTTAGAAAAATTCAACATCTCCCGAAAATGGGCTAGAAATGTAATTATTCTATTAACCCTTGTTTCCGCGACTATTGGCATCATACTTAGTTTTAAAGTCGGTTGGATAATTCTCTTAATCGGTTTCTTTAGCTACTTAATTGGTTATTGCTACTCAGGCGGTCCTTACCCAATTCTGAAAACTCCTTTTGGCGAACCCGCCTCTGGAATTACAATGGGCTATAACATCACTCTTTTAGGTATCTACGTCAATATTTACAACATCCATCCCTTTGATAGTTTTTTCTGGGCTAAAGCAATCATTGTTGCCTGCCCTGCGATCTTTGTTATTGCCAACGTAATGCTAGCCAACAATATTTGTGACGTAGAAGAAGACGTTAAAATTGGTCGTAAAACTCTCCCATTTTATATTGGTCGTAAGAATGCTTTGATTGTTCTATGCATATATTACGTTTTAGCATATATTTTTTTAATTCTAAGCGTTGTCTTGCACTATCTACCTACCCTTGCTTTAGGCGGTTTACTCACCATTCCACTAGTCTATCGTTCAACTAGAACCTTTGTTAAGGATCCTCATAAAGAAACTACGTTTAAAGGAATTTTAACGAATGTTTTGTTAGTACTAGTCAGTGAAATCATCTTCTCGCTTATAGGATTAGTATGGTAATAATTAATCTAAGCATAGTAAAAAGCTCGCAATTAATTGCGAGCTTTTTGGCATTAATTATAAAATATAGTTTTGATTTAGAACCATTTGGTTATATATAAAACTGAATTTGTTTTGCATTAAAGTATTTCAACCAGCTTTCACAAATCAAATCGTATTGCGCCGTAATAACATCAATCAATTTATTAATATCATGACTGCTAAGATTACTTCCGTTACTAGCCAGCACACATCCTCCAGATTTAGTAAGCCAAACTTTGTTGCATGAGCGTTTGGTCTTCCTTTAGATACGTGAACATGAATAGGTTCATCATTCTCATTTGACTAAAAATATATATGATATCCTAAAGTACTAAAAATATTAGGCATTATCTATTCCACCTAATCTAGCATATTTATAAATTACAGCAGCATTTTTATGTGCAAATTGAACAAAGAACTTTATTTGTTCATTACTAAAGCCGTCATTATATAACCACTTATAACTTGGCAACTCAATTCTTGCTTCCCTAAATCCGTCATCATAAGGCTGTTCAAAATTAATCAAAACGGAGTTATTTTCTAAAATTCCCGAATGTGTAATAATCGTTTCATCTGGCAATTCAATGTATGGATATAACATTCTCTCACCTTTTCTCATCAGTAAAATCATTATCTTCTCCTTTCTATTTTACCTATCTATATCTAAATTGCGCAAAGCTATTACCTCTTAATTCTCTGGACAAACAATAACTAACTTAGATTTAAGCATCTCAGTCAATTCTTCTGATTGCTCATTTAGAAATGAAATAGTGTATTTTTCTCTTCCATTTTTCCATGGATCTACTGGAGTTAACAAAATAAAATAAGTTCTACAAAGCAATAATTCATTTCTCATAAAACGATAGACTTCATCTTTCAACATATTTTGAAGATAGTTTAAACCACTCGGCCAAGTTTCTTTATCAGCTACAAGCAGTCCAATCATTATAGTTTCTCCATCAGCAGTTTTAGCAAAAATATTTCGATTATCCTTATCTTCGGGAAAACGAAATCCGGCTGATACAACATGTTCTTCAGGAAGAATTTCTTGCATCAATTTTAGTAATACATTCTCTTCACGAATCTTCTTACCAAACTCAACTTCATTGTACATTTTTGGATCAGCAAATAATTTTTTAATATATTCCATGATTTTTCCTCTTCTACTAAAAAATTTATTTCTAATCCTTATTACGCAAAAAACTCCCAATTTTTGTTGGGAGTTTTAATATTTTATTTAAATTTTTATTGCGAGCTTTTTATCTTGTTCGTCTTCTTTTACAAACAAACTTTCGCTATAATTATCTTCACAGCAAGTTTTATGAGCGGCGGTTGTTTTTCCTCCCGGAGGTGAGGCCTATGGTCAACACACTGCAGAAAGGGTTCAACCATGTCGGTTTACGAAAGCATTTCTTTAATGCTTTTATTTGGTACGTTTGTGTTAGCTTTGCTAACTTATATCGACCACCACAAAAAATAAAAACGCCGCTCAATGTATAACTTTGGCCAGTTATTGAGTAGCGTTCATCGCAAAAATTAACGTTTAAAACCACCGCTCTTAAAGCGGGCTGCAAAGGAGATCCGAAGATCTCCTTTTTCTTTATTTTGATTATAGCATATTTTTACTAATGGATCATAGATCATACATTTCCCCATTATGGAATAATCGCAGCACTTCTAAGTCATAAATTGGGACAAAGACAGCTTTATACAAATTGATCATGCTGCTTAAACTATAAACAACTTACCTATTGATCCTTACACTATTTTTCTGCAAAAATATTGCTACTTTTTGCATCATTTCTTCTGAATCTGCACTCGTAGTTACACTTAGCATTAACGCGATGCCTTGAGATTTTGAGACTTTTAAACTATATCCATTTAATTTTAAAAATAATTTCGTTACCACATATGCTGTTCTCTTATTTCCATCCGTAAAAATATGTTTTTTAGTACTTTTTTGCAAAACAAAGGCAGCTTTTAACCATAAACTTGGATATAATTCATGTCCAAAAAGAACCATTTGTGGCTGTTCAATAATTACACTTAATCCTTCGGGGTATTGAATAACTTCTTGCTTTTCGCCGGTAAATTCTAGAACTCTTTTGTTAACATATATCAAATCGCTAGCAGATAAATATCTATATTCCATTTTATAAATCCTTTAACGCTTGAATTAAATCTGCATCTTCATTTAAGATCTCACTAACTTCTTTCTTTACATCCTCTGATACTTCAGGCATTTTTTTAAATGTAATTGACATTCCATCTGGAGCGACTTCTTTGATTACCTGATCTCCAGGCTTAACTTTAAAAATAGCAGTATCTTGCTTAGTTAACCTAATTGCTTCTGAATTTCCTGCTTTAAAAACTTTGGCTGTTTTATTATTTTCTTTACCTTTCAAAAAGTCCATAAGACTACCTCCCAATCATTTTATGTGATTACATTTTATCATTTTGTAGATACATGTGGCGTCATTTAGCCTATAAATAGATGGCTGCAACTAATAGTTGCGTGCTAAGCAATCAAAAAGTGGTTGTCTGCAACCAAGATTTTTTATAAATTAAGATCAATAAAAACAGAAAGGACGATCTATTATGAGATTAGGTCAAAAAATCGCAGACTTGCGGAAAAAGAATAATCTTTCTCAAGAAAGCTTAGCTGAAAAAATGAACGTTAGTCGCCAAGCAGTTTCAAAATGGGAAAGTGAACAATCAATTCCAGATATTGAAAAAATAGTTAATTTATCAGAATTATTTGGTGTAACAACTGACTATCTATTAAAGAGCGGCGAGCCCTCATTTGAGCTTAAAAATGAAGATATTAATGATAAAGATAAATTACCTGTTTTATCTGATGAATTAGTTAAAAAATATTTAACTGCTAGTCAGAAAAGTTCCAAATTACGTGCTTTAGCTATTGCCTTAATTATTTTTAGTCCTGTGTGGATATGTTTTGCATGTATCTTATCTATCTTCTTCGACCACGACAGTCACTATGAAACTCCTCTAACTTTCACAATTTCTCTCAGTGGCTACGTAGCAGCTATTATTACTATTGCCATTGCATTGGGACTTTTTATTTATAGTCTATTAAATATGCGTGAGTTCAAACAAATCAAAAAGCAACACTTTGATTTGACTGAAGAGAGAAAGAAATTAGAATTCACAATTAAATTATTTCACCAAAATAATGATAAATACGTAGTCTTTGCTAGTATTTTAGCCGTTTTAAGTATTATCGGACCAATGATTAATTGGTTCAGTAATTTTTCAAGCTCCAGCATAGGATTTATTATTACCTGGGGAATAACTTTTATAATTTTTAGTGGTGCTTCATATTTATTTACTTTTTATTTATTCCAAAGAAATTATCTTTCTATTTTGATTAAGCATAAAAAGCATTTGCCAATTAAGCTCCACAGATTGTTTGTCTATGGCAGTTGGATTTATGCTTTCTGTGTCCTGGGTATTTTTTATATTACTACTAGACTTCCTTATGGCTTGTATATACCCTTTTTTAATCCTACACTTTTCATAGACTTCAGTATTATTGTTTACTGTCTATTTACATACTTCTTTATTAAAGAAAAAGCTGAATAATTTACTCAAAAAGCCCGCAAAATAAATTGCGAGCCTTTTTAATTTGATCATATTTATTACGAACAAGTTTTCGATATAATATTTATAGCAGAAAGTTTTATGAGCGGCGGTTGTTTTTCCTCCCGGAGGTGAGGCCTATGGTCAATATACTACAGAAAGGGGTCAACCATGTCGGTTTACGAAAGTATTTCTTTAATGCTTTTGTTTGGTACGTTTGTGTTAGCTCTGCTAACTTATATCGACCACCACAAAAAATAAAAACGCCGCTCTACTTATATAACTTTGGCGAGTTATAGAGCGTCGTTTTCAACGTTTTTTTATAATGTCGACCACCGCTCTTAAAGCGGGCTGCAAGGAGATCATCGGATCTCCTTTTTCTTTACTTAAATTATAGCATATTTTAAAAACTAAAAGCTCGCAAATCTAATTGCGAGCTTTATTTATATATTCTATTATTCCCACTCAATTGTGGAAGGTGGCTTACTGGTAATATCGTAAACTACACGGTTAATATGATCGCATTCATCTACAATTCTTGTAGAAATCTTACTTAATACATCCCATGGTATTTTTGCAAAGTCAGCTGTCATTCCATCAATTGAAGTTACAGCACGGATACCAATAGTGTAGTCGTAAGTACGTCCATCCCCCATAACACCAACTGAACGGATACCAGGAAGTACTGTGAAGTATTGCCAAATATCTTCTTGTAGTCCTGCTTTTTTAATTTCATCACGTAAAATTGCGTCACTTTCACGCACAATCTTAAGTTTATCTTCGGTAACTTCGCCAAGTACACGAATACCAAGACCTGGACCTGGGAATGGTTGACGCCATACTAAGTCATGAGGAATACCTAATTTTTCACCAAGTTCACGCACTTCATCCTTGAAAAGCTTACGCAGTGGTTCAATTAACTCGAAGTGCATGTCCTTAGGCAAGCCCCCAACATTGTGGTGAGACTTGATTGTTTGAGCAGTATTAGTACCTGATTCAATCACATCAGTATATAACGTACCTTGAGCTAAAAAATCAACATCCTTAAGCTTCTTAGCTTCTTCATTAAAGACTTCAATAAATTCCTTACCAATGATCTTACGTTTTTGCTCAGGGTCGGTTACGCCCTTAAGTTTACCTAAAAAGCGCTTTTGTGCATTAACACGAATAATGTTTACACCAAGATCCTTGTTCAAGGCTTGCATTACTTGGTCGCCTTCGTCCTTACGAAGCATCCCATGATCAACAAAAATCGCAGTCAATTGATCACCAATTGCCTTGTGCAAAAGTGTTGCTGTAACGCTTGAATCAACACCACCTGAAAGGCCCAAGATGACTTTCTTATCACCGACTTTTTCACGAATTTCATCAACTTGCATGTCAATGAAATCGTCCATTGTCCAATTAGCTTTTGCATCGCAAACATTGAATGCAAAGTTCTTTAAAATATCTAACCCATATTCTGAATTACGAACTTCCGCATGAAATTGAATTCCATAGAATTTCTTTTCATCATTAGCAATTGCAGAAATTGGGCAGTTCTTACTCTTAGCAGTAACTTTAAAGCCTTCTGGTGCCTTAGTCACTAAATCTCCATGACTCATCCATACATATTGCTCTTTAGGTAAACCTTCAAACAAGACCGCATTTGGATCAGTTACTTCGATATCTGCACGGCCATATTCTGAATTATCAGCCTTTTCTACGTTGCCACCTAAGTCGTAACTCATCAGCTGCATCCCGTAACAAATACCTAAAATTGGAATACCTAGCTTAAAGATTTCAGGATCAACCTTTAATGCGCCTTCATCATAAACACTGTTAGGACCACCTGAAAAGATAATTCCTTTAGGTGCCATTTTCTTAATCTTTTCAATGCTCAAGTCATGAGGCAAAAGTTCTGAATAAATACCAAAATCACGAATTCGACGGGTAATCAGTTGGTTATATTGACTACCAAAATCAAGCACGATAATCTTGTCAAAGTCATTTAGATTAGTCTTAGCCACAATTTTCTCCTTCTAAAATAATTCATCCCTATTTACTAGAAACTTTACTAAGAAAAATTCGATTGGTCAATCATTTCTTTTATCTTTCTATCCCTAAGCATTAAAATAGCGTATTCATTTCTTGATCGATAAAATATAAATAGTCTATACAAACTTCTATTTATATATTAAAGAGGTGATTATCATGTCTAACGAAAATTACATATCTTATTCTGCTACCCAAGATTTCTTATCTGCCAGAAGACGCAGTTCTACATTAATTGCTAGTGGCGTAATGCTATGTATTTTCTCACCAATTGTCTTATTAATTTTAATTAGTCTTACTAGATTAGACATCTTAACCTGGTCAATCAATTTTGCAACTGGAATTGGAGTAATTGTTTTACTAACTTTTATCGCCACAGCAGTTGCGTTATTCATAGCTGGGAATCGATGGCTTAAAGTTCATGAAAATTACGAATATGAAGACTGTAATCTTTCAAACAATGTAAGAGAAAAAATTATCAAAGAAAACAAAGTCTATGAAAACCAACATATGATTTTTAAAATTATTGGCATTACTTTTTGCATTTTGTCTGCTATTCCGTTAATGAGTGGCGCCTTATTTGTAGATGCACTTGCTAGCAGTAGACTTGATGACTTAATGACTGGCTTTTCTTCAGCGACGCTTTTACTCGTTGGCATTGGCGTCTTTTTCTTAGTTAAAACCAATATCATTCATGATAGTTTCAATATTATCTTACAACTTGATGACTACACAAGTGAGAAAAAAGCTGGTAAAAAGTTGATTGAAAAATACGCAACTATTTACTGGATGATAATTTCTTTTATCTATCTTGCTTATAGTTTTTTAAGTAATAACTGGAACCAGAGCTGGATCATTTGGCCATTAGCTGGAATTGCATATGGAATCTTTGAAGCAGTCATGTCGCTAAAAAAGAAAAAAGCAGTTTCAGAATGATTCATCGCTAAAAAGGCACTTGTGTTCGGAAAATGATTCTGCTACACTCTAAATATCAAAATATCTATATATCGTCGTAATAAGGTCGACAGTTTCTACCCGGAACCAATTAATTCTGGACTATAGGTAATCGATGTCATAAGTAGCACTACAATAGACTTCTTTTACCCTAAATTCACGGGTAGAAGAAGTCTTTTTTATGCAGGAGGAACAAATTGAAATTACTTGAGGAACGGATTCGCAAAGATGGTGAAGTACTAGATGGTGACGTCTTAAAGATTAATTCTTTTCTTAATCATCAAGTCGATCCGGAACTTATGATGCAAGTAGGAGCAGAATTCAAACGTTTATTTGAAAACGAAAAAATCACTAAAGTTCTTACCTGCGAAGCTTCAGGAATTGCACCTGGTATTATGGCAGCTTATCAATTGGGTGTTCCAATGGTTTTTGCAAGAAAGAAAAAGCCATCTACTCTCAATGATGCCGTTTACTGGGCCGATGTATTTTCTTATACAAAAAAGGTTAACAATAAAATTTGTGTTGAAAAGAAATTTTTAAGTAGTGATGACCATTCATTAATTATCGACGATTTCTTAGCACACGGTGAAGCTGTTAAGGGAATGCTTAATATTGCCAGGCAAGCAGATGCATCTGTAGCAGGCGTCGGCGTGGTAGTAGCCAAAGAGTTCCAAGGTGGTAGCGACTGGGTTAAAGAACATGGCTATCGTCTTGAAGCCCTAGCTAGAATTGCTAACTTTGAAAATAATCAAGTACATTTTGTAGGAGAAAAATAAATGAAGCATATGCAAGTTAACCACAAAAAAGCAGCTTTATTAGGATTGCAGCATTTATTGGCGATGTATTCTGGAGCTATCGCTGTTCCTCTTTTAATTGGTACAGCCTTAAAATTTAACTCCACACAAATGACTTATCTAGTTTCAATTGATATTTTTATGTGTGGTTTAGCCACTGCACTGCAGCTCTTGCGTAATCGCTACTTCGGAATTGGCTTGCCAGTTGTCTTAGGATGTGCAATTCAAGCAGTTGCTCCTCTTCAAATGATTGGTAAGAAATTTACTATCGGAACGATGTATGGCGCTATTATTGTCGCAGGTATTTTCGTCTTCTTAGTAGCAGGATATTTTTCAAAAATCAAAAAATTGTTTCCACCAGTTGTAACTGGAAGTTTAATCACAGTTATCGGGCTTTCTTTAATTCCAGTATCTATCCAAAATCTTGGCGGAGGAAATTCTGCTGCTAAGAGCTTTGGTGATCCCAAAAATCTTTTAACTGGTTTTATAACTGTAGCAATTATTTTGGCATTACAGGTTTGGGGCAAAGGATTTATCAAATCAATTGCTGTTTTAGTTGGATTAATTGCGGGAACTCTAATTGCAAGTATGCTTGGAATGGTATCACTAACACCAGTTGCACAAGCTTCTTGGTTCCACTTACCACAACCATTTTATTTCGGTATGCCACAATTTGAGTGGTCATCTAGCTTAACCATGATTATCATTGCACTAGTTTCAATGGTTGAATCAACGGGTGTTTTCTTTGCTATTGGGGACTTGCTCCACAAAGATATCTCAAGCGATGACCTCAAGAAGGGCTACCGTGCTGAAGGATTAGCTCAAATTCTCGGTGGTATCTTCAACACTTTCCCATATACTACTTTTTCTCAAAATGTTGGTTTGCTTGAATTATCAGGCATCACCACTAAACGACCAATTTACTGGGCATCTGGATTTTTAATGTTAATGGGACTATTACCAAAATTTGGTGCTTTAGTAACTATTATTCCTGATTCTGTCTTGGGCGGTGCAATGCTAGTAATGTTCACTATGATCGCCGTCCAAGGAATGCGGATGCTCAAGCGAGTTGATTTCGATGATACTCGCAACATCTTAATCGTAGCCATTTCAATTGGTTTAGGATTAGGTGTTACTGTTTATCCGCAAGTTTTCCAATCTTTACCTGAAACTGTTCAGTTATTCCTTGGAAACGGTATTGTTGTAGCTAGCTTAAGTGCTACTATCCTCAACCTCCTCTTTAAAGGAAAATCTGGCTTAGAAGAGCAGCATATCCCTGCTGCACCAGAAAAAATTGAGGTACAACACTAATTAAAAATTTTTCTTAAAACCACACAAAAAGGACTTGGAATTTTCCAAGTCCTTTTTACTTACTTAAGTTAATCCTACGATCAAATAATTGAACCATTTCATCAGTTAAATTATGCGCGATAAAGACTACCGTTGCAGGTTCTTTAAGAATATTTTTTAGAATTTGCTCTGTCGCAACCGAATCTATTGCTGAAGTACCTTCATCAATTAAGATAATCTTACTGTTATATACTTCAGTTCGAGCCAAAATTATTTTTTGTCTTTGCCCTCCAGAAAGATTATTTTTATCTAGATCTACAACGGTTTTAATACCATCAGGGAACTTTTCAAAGTCTGTTGCTAACTGAACCTTTTGTGCCCAATTCGCTGCCTTTTTATTCAGTCTACTATTAAACATCGTAATATTATCTTCAATTGTTCCTGGAAAAACAACTGGATCTTGTGGAATATATCCAATTTGTGAATAATCAGGATTGAGAATCTTGCCTAGCTTATCTTTAAAAACAATTTTACCTTGAGTAGGCTTTATTTCATTTAAAATCATTTTGAACAGCGTTGACTTACCTGTTCCACTGTCACCACTTAAAAGTACTTTTTCTCCAGCTTTAATCTGAATATCAGGATACTGAATTTTTTCACCATTAGGATACTGAAGAACTAAACCATGAGTAGAAAGAGTGTCAAAGTTTGTTAGAGAGCCTTCTTTTTTCTCTGAATTTGGTAACTCTTTAATTTCTTTCATTACACTATCTGCTAACGATCTAGTTGACTTAATTGAACCAATCTGTGAAGTAACATTAACAAGCTGAGAAAAAATTAAGCTAGAAAAATTCGCAATACTCATAAGGGTACCAATAGTTAACTGATGATTCAATACTAATAATCCAGTTGCCAGAAGAACAGCTCCTTGAGCAACCATATTAGCAGTATAAGTGAGATTACGTAATTCAACAGATTTTTTATCTCGAATTACTGTGGCTTTTTCTAATCCTGAAGAACTTCTAGCTAAGGCAGCAGATAATTTTGTCCTTGACCGATATCTTTGTAAAACTGCTAGCCCTGCTAACCATTTTTCAATGGTATCAATATACTTGCTATAGTTAGAGGAAACTTCATTTGTTGCTTTTTCTAATTGCTTAGACAACAAATCTGGCAAATAAAGCATAATTACTGCTAAAACTAAAATTAAACAAAGCAGCCAAAAATTAAAAGTTAAAACTACATATGCAGAAAATACTAAATCAACTACACAAAGGACTACATTAGATACTGGATCTAAAGCTTGATCGCTAATAATTTTTAGATCATTTGTTAATCTATTTTGCATATTAGATAGCTTATCTATAGATGTACTTTCATAATAATGATTTATAAGTTTTTTCCTTAAACTATGAAAATATTCCTGCTCCTGTTTTGCAAAGAGATAACCAGCTGAGAATTGTAATACTCTACCACCAGCTGATGCGATTGTTATTACAACAATCCATAAAATAAATTTTTTAGTATCAAGACTTTTTAAGGAATCAGTCGCAGGAGTTAAGCCATAGCTTCCATAAGCAACTAAGGCCCCGCCAATAACAGTCGAAACAATAAAAATAAAAGTATATTTATAATTAGACTTAAAAAATGATTTTATCATTAGCTAATTCACCTCAGTTTCCCAATTGATAGATTATATTTTACATTAAGTTTTATTAAATTCAACAAATATTTTCATTTTAAATTAATAATCAGCTATGTTTTTTGCATTATTTCGGTTACAAAGCAAAAAGGTTGATAATATCGTTGTTCTTAAACAAAATACTATCAACCTTTTTATCTTTAAATTATTTTTCTATTTTCAAAAACTTTAAACATCAATTACAGATACTTCTGCACCTAATTGACGCAACTTTTGCTCAATTCTATCATAACCACGCAAAATGTTACCTGCGTTTGAAATGATAGTCTCGCCATCAGCCATTAAACCAGCTAGCATTAAACATGCTCCTGCTCTAATTTCACCTGCGCTGACGTGTGCTCCATGTAAATGATGAGTTGGGTGAACTAAAATAATATTATCTTCAACATGGATGTTTGCACCCATCTTTTGAAGTTCAGGAATATGTCCTACTCGCTTAGGATAAATCTGATCAATTACTACACCCTCACCCGTCTTAGCGGTTAAAAGAAGTGGAGTAATTGGTTGCTGCAAGTCAGTTGCAAATCCTGGATAGACGTCGGTTCTAACCTGAACCATCTTTAAGTCACCTGCTGGATACACATAAAGTGAATCTTCGTCCGCATCAATTACTACACCCATCTCTTCTACTTTTGCTAAGTATGAATCAAGGTGTTCTTCAATGATATTATGAATTCTAATTCCATCACCAATGCATGCAGCTAAAGCCACGTAGGTTCCAGCTTCAATTCGATCAGGGATAATAGTATGCGGAGTTTGAGCTTTTAACTCTTCTACTCCCTCAATTCGAATTACATCAGTACCAGCACCACGAATAACGGCTCCCATATTATTTAAAAATGTTGCTAAATCAATAATTTCTGGCTCTTTAGCTGCATTTTCAATAATAGTTTGTCCCTTAGCCATTACGCTAGCCATAATTATGTTCATTGTTGCGCCGACAGACGGCATCTTTAAATGAATTTTTGCACCACGAAGCCCAGTCTTAGGAGCTGTGATGATAATTTGATCGTTCTCATTTTCAACAGTTGCGCCTAGTGCTTCAAAACCTTTAATGTGTTGATCAATAGGACGAGGGCCAATATCATCGCCGCCTGGAAAGCCTACTACAGCTTTACCAAAACGACCTAACAATGCACCCATAAAGTAGTAAGAAGCTCTCAAACTCTTAATCTTACCTGCTGGAAGGGGACTACGCTTAATGTCATCAGGATTTATCCGTAAAGTGGTTTCGTGAAAATCACACTTCACATCCATTTCACTAAGCAGATCCATCAAATTATCTACATCAGCAATTCGCGGAACCCCTTCTAGGGTAACAGGAGTCCGCGAAAGTATTGACGCTGGAATCAGTGCTACAGTGGAGTTCTTAGCACCGCCGATCCATACGTCGCCCTTCAGGGGCTTTCCACCATGAATAATCATCTGTTTCATTGGGGAAACAATCCTTTTCTCTATTTGTAATACCCAAATGTATCACAAAATATATTAAATGAAAAACGCAAAAAAAACAAGAGAACCCGTGTATTATGGCCCTCTTGTTACCGAAATTTAATTTTTGAAAAGCCTAATTAAAATGTTGTGCTGGAAGACCACTAGCTGAACCAATAAAGGCTTTGAATAAACCCTCTGGTCTTTGTGGACGACTTAAAAATTCTGGGTGGTATTGAGCTGCAATGAAGAATTTCTTATCTGGAATTTCAATAATTTCTACTAAGTGGTTATCTGGAGAAACGCCGGAGAAGACCATGCCAGCCTTTTCAAAAGCTTCACGATAATCGTTGTTAAATTCGTAACGGTGACGGTGTCTTTCTTGAATAACATCTTGATCATCATAAGCTGCGCGAGTCTTGGTACCCTTCTTTAAAGTTGCTGGGTATAACCCTAAGCGAAGAGTTCCACCGATATTTTCTTCGTCACGCTTGTCAGCCATGATATCAATGATATTATTCTTAGTTTCTGGATCAGCCTCTGCACTATTTGCATCTTTTAATCCAAGTACATCTCTAGCAAATTCGACACTTGCCATTTGCATACCTAAACAAATACCCAAGAAAGGAATGTCATGTTCACGAGCATACTTAATTGAAGTAATCATTCCTTCAAGACCACGTGTACCAAAACCACCAGGTACAATTAAACCGTCAGAACCTTCCATGATTTCTGCAATATTATCTTCAGTGATATCTTCTGCTTGAACTTTATTAACTTTAATCTTGGTATCGTACAAGTAGCCTGCGTGTTGCAATGCATCAGTAACTGAAATATATGCATCTTCAAGCTCTACATACTTACCTACTAAAGTAATAGTAGTTTCGTGTTTCAAGTTCTTTGCACGCTCATCAAGCTTCTTCCAAGCCTCCATATCAGCTTCTGGCTTTGGACTTTCTAAATGTAAGAAATCGCAAACCTTTTGATCCATCCCTTGTGCTTGAAAGGCAAGTGGTAAATCAAAAAGTGAAGGAGCATCAATAGACTCAATAATTCGATCTACTGGAACATCTGTAAAAGTTGAAATCTTATTCTTTAAATCTTGAGGTACTGGTTTTTCTGCTCTTAAAACAAGCATATTAGGTTGAATACCAATACTTCTAAGTTCAGCAACTGAGTGTTGAGTTGGCTTAGTCTTCATTTCGTGAGCTGCATGAAGATAAGGTACTAAAGTACAGTGGATGTACATTACATTTTCTTCACCAACTTCACGACGCATTTGACGAATTGCTTCCATAAATGGAGTTGATTCAATATCGCCTACTGTACCACCAATTTCAGAAATAATTACATCTGAATCAGTCGTTAAGGCAGCACGCATGATCTTTTTCTTAATCATGTCAGTGATGTGTGGAATCACTTGAACAGTTGCACCATGATAGTCACCGCGACGTTCTTTATCAAGTACTTCTTGGTAAATCTTACCTGTAGTCACGTTAGAATATTTACTTGTTCTAACATCAACAATTCTTTCGTAGTGACCCAAATCAAGGTCGGCTTCAGTACCATCATCAGTAACGTAAACTTCACCGTGTTGATATGGATTCATTGTACCTGGGTCAATGTTAATGTAAGGATCGAACTTTTGCATGGTAACCTTTAAACCACGATTTTTAAGTAAGCGTCCTAAACTTGAGGCTGAAATACCTTTACCTAATGATGAAACAACCCCACCAGTTACAAAAATATACTTTGTCATGCCGTGCTTCCTCTCTTTTCTTTTATTATTCGTTAAAATCAAAAAAAGCTCCCAAGTTCATGGGAGCTTAAATGCACACAGAGTGCCCATACAAAATACTAAAGGGAAATTCTCTTCCCGTCAAGTACTTTAATCGTCATCGTCATCAAGATCATCTTGATGAAGTTCTGATAATTGTCCTTCGATACCGTCATCTAATTCATTGTCGTCAGCATCGTCAAGATCATCATCTGAGTAATCATCTTCATTATTGTCGTCGTCATCAACGTCCAAATCTTCATCTTCTGGATCATCTGAATCATAGTCAATAATGTCATCATCGTCAGAATCACCAATAAAGGCATTAACCTTCTTGTGGTGCTTCTTACGTGGCACATCATCTTCATCTTCTGGATGGTTTACTTCTTCATCAACAGATTCATATGGGAACCAAGAACGCAATGCCCAAACATTATCACCCATTGAAATGAATTCACCATCAGTGTTCATATCAGTGTAAAATTGTGGCAAACGCTCACGAATTTCTTCGTCACTCTTACCCAGAAAGTTCTGGACGGCGTTAACGATATCAGCAAAGGCCATTCGCTTGCCGCTATCTTGTAAAATTGCACGAGCAACTTCGATCATTGACAATTCGTCTTTATTTTGGCCTTTAAAATCATCTAACCCCACAGTGGCACGTCCTTTCACGTAATCAATTTATCTAAATTTGCTAAAGATCTGTTACTTCAATCTTTATTGCATAGTTACCTACTAAGTATAGACCAGAAAAGAGATCATATTCAACTTTAAGTTGCATCTTTCCTGGAGAAATTTTGGAAAAATCTAATTTATTGGTCAAAGATACTAAATCCATTTGCTTACCAGCAGCCATAACTTTACATTTTTGTTTCTCTCCTGGTTCAAATTTCATTAATGTATGATCGCCTTTAATATCTCCTCGCTGCATTACTAATTCATTTGGCTTAATTAATAGTTTAACCTCAACGTCGCCTTCCTTGTTTTTTTCGTTATACTTTAATCGCCAATTATTACCAATTCTTTCAAGGCTTCCCAAACCTTCTCTTTCAAAAACAGCCGAATCATCTTCTTGATGAATTTCACTGGTAATCTTTATCTCAACTTCTTTATTCATTATTTTCACCTTCATCCATGCTAAGATAGCCTTACAGTAGCATTATTGTTATAATCAAGTTAATTAAGAGTTAACCGATTATTTTATTATCCGAGAAAATAGTATAAGAAAAATGGAAAAATTTCAAAGTAAAAAGTTGGATCATGAAAAAGTATTGCGTGATCCTGTCCACAATTATATTCATGTTAAAGATAAAGTCATTCTAGACATTATTAATTCAAAAGAATTTCAACGCCTGCGTCGTATTAAACAGCTAGGACCCGCTTCCTATGTTTTTCAGGGAGCAACACATACCCGCTTTGAACATAACTTAGGTGTTTATGAACTAACACGCCGAATCTGCGATATTTTTGAAGAAAAATATACTAGCAAAGAACCCGGAGATGGGTTATGGGATCCTAACGAACGTCTTTTAGCAGAATGTGCTGCCTTACTTCATGATATTGGCCATGGTCCATATTCTCATACCTTTGAGCATCTCTTTGGTACTAACCATGAAAAAATGGGCCAACAAATTATTACTGATAAAAATACTGAAGTCAATCAAGCTTTAAGACAAGTTAGTCCTAATTTTCCAGAATTAGTAGCTAGCGTAATTGCCAAGACCTACTCTAACCCACAAGTTGTGAAATTAATTTCTAGTCAAGCAGACGCTGATAGAATGGATTACTTACTTCGCGATGCTTACTTTACCGGAGTAACCTACGGCAGTTTTGATTTAACTAGAATTTTAGAAGTGATTCGTCCTTACCGTGATGGAATTTGCTTCACTGATAAGGGTATCCACGCTGTAGAAGACTATATTATTAGTCGCTACCAGATGTATCAACAAGTTTACTTTCACCGCGTAAATCGTTCAATGGAAGTCATCTTGCATCACTTACTTGAAAGAGGGCAAATCATATATGAAGCAGGTAAGCTCCAAGTTACTCCACAACTAGAGGCCTTTCTAAAAGGAAATTGGACACTTGAAGATTATCTGAATTTAGATGATGGCGTAATGGAAACCAATTTTCTATTATGGACTAATTCAGGTGACCAAATTCTATCAGATCTTTCAAGCCGTTATTTATATCGTCATCCCCTTGAAAGTGTCAAGATTAATGAAGATACTAAGAGTTTACTACCCAAATTAAAGAATTTAATTAAACAAGCAGGTTTTGATCCTAACTACTACACTGCCACTAATTCTGCATTTGATGAACCATATGACGCTTACAAGCCCACCGGTAAAAATGCTCATAGCCCAATTGAAATCATGCAAGCTGATGGTAGCTTAGTAGAACTATCTGAGTTAAGTCCCCTAGTTAAATCCTTAAATGGTACGCTTCAAGGAGACGAACGTTTCTTCTTTCCTAAAGTAATGGTTAAAGAAACTGATGAGCCGCAAATTTTTGATCCAATTTATCAAGAATTTCAAAAGTATATCAGAAACAATACATTGCGTTACTTAAGACGTCCAAATAAGAAAAAATAGTTATGAAATAAAGTACATTGATTGCAGAAATCAATGTACTTTTTCTTTACGCCTTAACTGCAAAAGCCTCATATGGCTTTAGAACAATATTCTTTAAACTAGCTCGTTTTTCATAATTACTAATTAAAACTTCTTTGAAATCACTATCTAAATTAAATCCTTGTTTTTCACCAGACAAATTAGCAACAACTAGCCACTTCTCATTTCCTAATTTACGCCAAAAGGCTAGCACACTATCGCCAGTATTTTCAACGAGTTCAAAATCACCATCGACTACGACTGGATTTTCATGTCTAAGCTTAATCAATTTTTGATAGGTATAAAAAATTGAACCTGGATCTGCTAGAGCAGCTTTAACATTAATTTTTTGATAGTTTGGATTTACTTTTAACCACGGTTTTCCACTAGTAAATCCTGCATTCTCTTCATTAGACCATTGCATTGGCCGTCTTGCATTATCGCGGCCTTTGGCGTTAATTGACTTAATTAGATCAGCTTTTTTATATCCTTGCTCTAGTCTTTCATGATACATATTGATACTTTCAATATCTTCGACCTCAGCAATAGACTTAACAGGGCAATTAGTCATACCAATTTCTTCACCATTATAAATATAAGGAGTTCCATGCATTAAATGTAAAATTATCGCAAACATTTTAGCACATTGAACGCGGTACTCTTGATCGTTTCCCCAACGTGAAATAACACGTGGAATATCATGGTTTTCCCAGAAAAGGCTATTCCAAGCATGGTTAAAATCAATTTCTGTCTGCCATTTAACTAATACTTTTTTTAATTCTCCCAAATCAAGCGGTCTTAAATCCCACTTTTCTTTTCCTGGCTCTTGATCTAAATTTTGGTTTTCAAATTGAAAGACCATCGACAATTCATGACGTGCTGGGTCAGAATATTCTTCTGCAATTTTAGGCGTTGCATTCCAAGTCTCACCCACGGTCATCATATCTTGACGGGCAAAGGTATGCTCATTCATTTCTTTTAAATATGGGTGAAGCATTGGACCATTTTCACGGATTCGTTGATCTGGCTCTTTACCAATTAGTTCAATGACATCCATTCTAAAGCCGCCGATTCCTTTATCAATCCAATAATTCATCATGTCATAAATTTTATTTCTTAGTTTCGGATTCTTCCAATTCAAATCTGGCTGTTGATCTGCAAAAAAATGCAAATAATATTGTCCTGTTTTTTCATCAAATTTCCAAGCTGATCCTGAAAAAGCAGATTTTAAATCGTTGGGTTCATGTCCATCTACTGAATCACGCCAAATATAAAAATCACGGTATGGATTATCTTTACTCTTCTTTGCTTCAACAAACCAAGGATGTTGATCAGAAGTGTGATTTACGACAAGGTCCATAATAATCCGTATATGATGTTTTTTAGCTTCTTTAATTAGATTATCCATATCTTTCATCGTGCCGTATTGTGGGTCAATTTTTTGATAATCAGAAATGTCATACCCATTATCAATCCCAGGCGATAAATAAACGGGCGACAGCCAAATTGCATCAATTCCTAATTTTTCTAAATATTCAAGTCTTGAGACAATCCCAGGAATATCTCCAATTCCGTCTCCATTGCTATCTTGAAATGACTTGGGATAAATTTGGTAAACAACTGCTTTTTTCCACCATGGTGTCATAAATTTCCTCCTTTAAATAAAAAGTGTCCTGCAAACGCAGAACACCTTTTTTCACATAAACTTTAATTTGATTAACCCTTATCAGCACCTGCTGTAATTCCGTTAACGTAGAACTTCTGCATTACAATGAACAAAATTGTAATTGGAATAGCGATAACCACACAACCAGCAATGAATTGAGTAAAGAATTGAGCCATCATACCTTTTGATGAGTGGACCATGTTGTATAAACCATACGCAACCGTGTAAGTCTTCGGATTTCCAGAGGTAGAGAGGATAATACCTGAGAAAATGAAGTCTACCCATGGAGCCATGAATGAAGTAAGTGCGGTATAAACGATCATTGGTTTTGAAAGTGGCAATCCAATATGAATAAATACTTGCCACTTAGTTGCACCATCAATTTCAGCGGCTTCATCAATTGCACGTGGCATTGTATCAAAGAATCCTTTAGCAATGTAGAAACCTAATCCTGCACCACCAACATAAACTAAGATCAAGCCGCCAAGGTTTAACATGTTCAAAGCTTTTAAGATGTAGTATAAAGCAATCATTGACATGAAGCCTGGGAACATCCCTAAAACTAAAGCAATTTGTAAGAATGGCTTACGGAAGCGGAAACGTAATCTTGATAATACGTAAGCAACCGCAATTGTAACAAAAGTTGATAATGTTGCTGAGATAACAGCGACAAACAATGTATTTAATACCCAGTTGACAAATGGATACTGTGAGTTAGTAAAGATACCAATATAATTTTGCCAAGTAAACTTATCTGGCCAAATGGTAGATACGAATCCTGTGTTGTTGTATGAAAAACTAGCTAAAATAATCCAAATAATTGGGAATATCCATAAAACGGCCAAGATGGCTAATAGAACATATCTAAAGATTAATGCAATCTTTCTTTGATTATGATAAGACTTCATTTTTAGCCCTCCTTGTACGCATTAGTATGACGATATGCAATTAGTGAGAATGTTGCACTAATGATAAAGATCAAGATACCTAAGACAGCTGAGGCATTGTAGCGTTGCTCTTGACCAAATGTTAAGTTATATAGCCAAGTTACTAGCAAGTCAGTAGAACCAGCGCCGTTGTAGTTATTATTCATTGGCGCACCACCAGTCAGCAAGTAGATAACATTGAAGTTGTTGATGTTACCAATAAATTGCTGAATCAAAGCTGGAGACATTACAAAGAGAATTTGTGGGAATGTAATGTGATTAAAAATTTGTACTGGACTTGCACCATCAATACGTGCAGCTTCAATTTGGTCCTGAGGTAAGTTTTGAATAATAGCAGTTGAAGTTAGCATTGAAACTGGGATACCAATCCACATGTTAACCACGATAACTGTAATTCTTGCGACAAGTGGACTAGCCTGATTATCAATGAAGTGAATTGGGTGGCTAATCCAGCCCCAGTTCATAAGTAATGTATTCAATGGTCCTTGATAATCAAGGAATTGAGCCATCATTAATAGAGAAACGAATTGTGGTACAGCATAGACAATTACAAAGATTGTTCTCCATAAGTTCTTGTGCTTGATCCCCTTTGATTCAATCAAAAGTGCAAGCAAAACTCCAAAGAAGAAAGTAGTAGCAGTAGCTGCCACTGCCCAAATCAAAGTCCAACCTAGAACTGGGAAGAAAGTACCAGCTAAGTCTCCTCCTAACACGTTTCCAAATGCTTGGAATCCAGTCCATGAAAATCCGATTGAGTGTTGACGATCATAATTAGTGAAGGCCATGGAAATCATGAAGACAGTTGGCAAAACAGTAAATAAGATAATTAAAACAATTGGAATTGTCATCAAGGTTGCATGTAATCTTTGGTCAAACAAAGATGCAATCTCTTCGCGGTTAGTTGGAATATGTTCATGTCTTTTTTCTAATAAGAAAGTATGCTTATTAGATTTCAGATTAATGATATATAGGTAAATAAAGCCAGCAACGATGAATAAAGCCAAAATACCAAATAATAAGATCAAAACTGAATTATCTGGTTGCTGAGTAACATATACTCCTTGTGCTTTATCAAATATAACTCGTTTCGTTTTTATTGCACCTAAATTGCTCAAGCCAGCAATTGAATGAATTCCACTTAAAAAGAACCAAATTAAAAATACAATTTCGGAAAATAAAAGCGAAAATCCTTTTAGCCATTGCCGATGCTTTATAGCATTTAAACCCATGATGAAGAATGTTAATTTGGTTGCGGTATCTCCATCTTTCCACGTTTCCTTTAAGGTAACCGCAGGCGTAGCATGTTTTTTCTTAAACATAATTAATCAAACCTTTGCTTATGTGATTTTTTAAGATTATTCTTTCTTAGAAATACTCTTTTGTAATTTAGCAAGCTTAGTCTTGTATTGTGATGGCTTAATCTTGCCGTCGTATGCACCACTAATTAATGGAGCTGAGTCGTTCCAGAAGATTGACATTTGTGGCAATTTTGGTTGAAGAACTGAGTAGCCTGGTTGAGCCATTTGAATTACAGCCTTAGCAACTGGATCATTCTTAACTTCTGTAGTATTTTGAGCTGCCTTGTTTACAGGAATTTCACCAGCATTCTTGTGAACGATTAATTGGTTTTCTTTGTTTGATAAGTATTTAGCCAATATTGCAGCATTCTTAGCGTTAGAAGTATGAGAGTTAACTGCGAAACATTCAATACCTAAGAAAGCTTCCATTTGAGCAGTCTTGCCACCAAGTTCAATAGTTGGATATGGTGCAACGCCCAAGTTCTTACCTAAGATCTTCTTAATGTTTGCTGCATTCCATGGACCATCTAAGATAGCTTGAGCGTGACCCTTCTTTAATTGGTTAAGTGCGTTAGAGGTTTGCATAACACCCTTGTTATTCTTTTGTTCTGCATACCACTTCATTGCGTTAACACCATTTTGTGAGTCAAATGTTGAACCCTTTACTTCTTCTCCGCTGTCGCCAAATAGCTTAGTGCCTGCTGAGAACATTACTGGCCACATTACGTAAGCGTTAGTAAAGTCGGTTGCAACTACACCTTTAGAAGTCATGGTCTTCCAAGATTTAACATCTTCTGGAGAAAGCTTAGACTTGTCGTAGTAAACGGTTTGTGCTTGTTCTGCGTATGGATATGCGTAAAGCTTACCTTTCCATTCAGCACCCTTATATGCTTCTGGAACTGAGTTTTTCTTAATTTCTTTAGTATCAGATGGTGAAAGTGGGTTGATATAACCTGAATCTGCCATTTGACCTAATTGGTCGTTTGGAACACCAAAAACATCTGCGGCCTTTGAAGGGTCCTTACCAACGTCAGTCTTGGCATTAGCAGAACCATTAGGGTTTTGGGTAACCTTAACTTTAATGTTAGGGTGTTCTTTTTCAAAGTCTTTTACAACACCCTTGTACCAACTAACACGAGCAGTATCTCCCCAAAGGGTTAGCTGTTTATCTGAGCTCTTTGATTCGTTTGAATTAGAACTCTTACCACAGGCAGTTAATGAAATAGCTGATAAAGCTACGACACTACCTAAAGCCAATTTTTTCCATAACTTCATGATATTTCCTCCTAGCCATAAAAGGCTAAACACATTATTACAACCGTGAACCAAGTTTCACACTCGTTGTAAGCTTAATTAATATTTGCAGAAGCGTCCTCTTCTGCAAGTTAACGAATGGCATTCGTTGTATCTTTATCAAAGAAGTGAGCTTTGTTGACATCAAATCCCATTTCTACCTTATCGCCTGGAGTATGGTAATCACGGGCATTTACGATGGCTACAAATTCTGTGCCATCTACTTTTTGATAAAGTTGAATAGTTGATCCCAGCAATTCAGAAACGACAACTGTAGATTTAACAGTTTGGTTTGGCCAAGTCTCAAGGAAGGCTTCTTCTGAGTGAATGTCTTCTGGACGAATACCAAAGACTAAGTCTTTATCTTCATATCCCTTATCTTTAAGCATCTTAGCCTTACCTTCAGGAATTTCGATATTTAAACCTTTGCCGTCACTAATTCGATTACCCTTAAAGTGAACATTGAAGAAGTTCATTTGCGGAGAACCGATAAAACCAGCAACAAACATATTTACAGGCTTGTTGTAAACTTCAAGTGGCGTTCCGATCTGCTGAACTTGACCAACTGACATAACAACTACTCGGTCAGCTAAAGTCATAGCTTCAGTTTGATCGTGAGTAACATAGATAGTAGTAGTTCCTAAGTTTTGGTGTAATTTAGCAATTTCAGCACGCATTGTGACACGTAATTTTGCATCTAGGTTTGATAAAGGTTCGTCCATCAAGAAGATTGGTGCATCTCGCACAATTGCACGTCCTAAGGCAACACGCTGTCTTTGACCACCAGACAATTCCGATGGCTTTTTATCAAGGTATTCAGACAAGCCCAAAATTTCAGCAGCATGTTTAACCCGTTTATCAATTTCATCTTTCTTGTAGTGACGAAGCTTCAATCCAAAAGCCATGTTGTCGTAAATTGACATGTGAGGGTATAAAGCATAGTTCTGGAATACCATCGCAATGTTTCTATCTTTAGGAGCAACATCGTTCATTACTTTATGGTCAATTTCTAAAGTACCTTTAGAAATATCTTCCAGACCAGCAACCATTCTTAAAGTAGTTGACTTACCACAACCAGATGGCCCAACAAAAACGATAAATTCTTTGTCTTTGATGTGTAAATCAAAGTCATTAACTGAATATTTATCATTTCCTTCGTACTTTTTATAGATATGGTTTAAATCTACTTCAACCATTCTCTTTCCCTACTTCCCTCTTATTTTTTATTAAAAACTGATTCAATTTCTGAAAGTTTTAATTCTTTAGTAGTTGGAACAACATAATCAGCCTCTTTTAAGACTTCTTTATCTCCAATCCCTACTGCAAATTGTCCAGCACTCTTAATTGATTGAACACCAGCTTGAGCATCTTCAAAGCTAATAACTTCATCTGCATTCAAACCCAGTAATTTTTGTGCTTTTTCGTAAATTTCTGGATCTGGTTTTCCTCGATGAAGAGTAGCTGGATCAACAATGCCATCAAACTCATCCATAATTCCTAATTTAGTTAAGATCTTAGGTGCGTTTTTTGAGGCAGAAGCAATAACCATCTTTAAATTTTGCTTCTTTGCATCACTAAGTAATTCAGGAATGCCCGGTAAAATATCTGCTGGCGTCATCTTTTCAACTTGTTCAACAAACTTAGTATTCTTTTCTGCAGCAAATTTTTCTTTTTCTGCTTCAGAATATTTATTTTCTTGACCACCGTATTTCAAGATCAAATTTAATGAATCCATTCTTGAAATACCTCTTAAGCTATTAAGCTGTTCATCTGTTAGGTTAATTCCTAATTCTTTAGCCAAATTATTCCAAGCAGTCAAGTGGTAAACAGCCGAGTTAGTTAAAACCCCATCTAAGTCAAAAATTAAGCCTTTAAGCATTCAGTTTCACCTTCTTTGAGCATAACTTTTTGATCATTAACTAAAATTTCGAGATTTTCACCTTTAAGCAGTGAAATCTTAGTTTCTTGGTGATCAACATAAACTTCAATCAAGCGACCGCGATAATTAATCTTGAAGCTGTAATGATTCCAGTTATCTGGAATAAATGGCTTGAATTTTAATTGATCGTGATCATAACGCATACCTGCAAAGCCTTGCACGATTGCTAGCCATGAGCCACTCATTGAAGTAATGTGCAAACCGTCAACTGTATCGTTGTTGTAATTATCTAAGTCAAGTCTTGCAGTTCTTTCATAAAGCTCAACAGCCTTATCTTTCTTTCCTAGTTCAGCTGCTAAAACTGAGTGAATTGAAGGAGATAATGAGCTTTCATGAACGGTTAATGGTTCATAAAAATCAAAGTTCTTCTCTTTTTGTTCTTTAGTGTAATTTTCTGGGAAGAAGTAGATTCCTTGTAATACATCTGCTTGCTTGATAAATGGCGATCTTAAAATCTTATCCCATGACCAGTGTTGATTAATTGGTCTTTGATCCTCAATTTCGCTTACTGGACGAATTTCTTTATCAAGGAAGTCATCCTGTTGTAAGAAAATGCCCAAATCTTTATCTTCTGGAAGATAAATTTTATCAACAATGTCTTGCCACTTTTCCTTTTCTTCCTCAGTGACATGAACTCTTTCTTGAGCTTCTTTAGTTGCAAGCGGCAAACGCTCTAGCGTATATTTCAAGAGCCATCTTGCCATAGTACTAGTGAACCAGTTATTATTGACATTATTCTCATATTCATTTGGTCCAGTAACACCATGCATTACATATTTATTACGCCATTTAGACCAATGAACTCTAGCTGCCCAGAACCTTGCAGTCCCAACTAAGACATCCATGCCTTCGTTCTTAACATAGCTATCGTCACCAGTATATTCGGTGTACATTGCAATTGCGTGCGGAATATCAGCATTTCGGTGGATTTCTTCAAAAGTAATTTCCCATTCGTTGTGGCATTCAATACCGTTAAAGGTAACCATTGGGAATAACGCACCTGGAAGACCTTGTTCCTTAGCATTGTGATAAGCGCCTGGTAATTGATTATGACGATATTCTAGCAATGCTTTAGTAACACTTGGTTTAGTAATGGCTAAGTACATTGGAACAATAAATGCTTCGGTGTCCCAATAAGTAGCACCACCATATTTCTCACCAGTAAATCCTTTTGGACCAACATTCAATCTTTCATCTTCACCATAGTAAGTCATAAATAATTGAAGAATATTGAAACGAATGCCTTGTTGAGCGGCTGCATCCCCAGCAATTTCAACATCACTTGTTTCCCAACGCTTTTCCCAGGTAGCAGTATGTTCAGCCAAGTTTTCTGCAAAGCTTTTTGCTTGAAGCTTGCTCATTAAGTTTTCTGCAACATCAGCTTGATCTTTCTCTTCAACGTCACGACTTGTTACAACGATGACGTCTTTTTCAAGCTCATAGCTCTGATCTTGATCTAGTTCAACTGAAATTTTTTCACTTAACTTGGCTTCTTGACTTGAAACTTCACCTTGAAGTGCTTCCCCGTTATGGCGTAATGCTTGCTTAAGCAAAACCGTAAACTGAGGAACTTCATATGGATTTGGCTTAGTTTTTACTTGGATAGTTCTTCTATCTTTATCTTCACCAAGTGGAACCCAGAAACGTTCATCATAATTACTGTCTTCGTTAACAACTGTTCCATCTAAAGTTGAATCAAAATCAATTTTTGCATGTCCTTCAAGTACAGTTGCTTTAACTTTAATTAAGGCTGCTTCTTTTTGAATAATATGAAGAAAACGTTCAAATTCAAACTTAACTTTGACATCTTTTCCTTCATAGACAAAGCTTCTTGAGAGAAGACCTTGATGCATATCAAGTGATAATTCAAAATCACTAAATTTAACTTTTGCTAAATCAAGCTTTTCACCATTAACAGTAATTCCAATTCCAATAAAGCTTGGTGCATTTGGAGTCTTACCAAAGTATTTTGGATAACCATTTTTCCACCAACCAACAACAGTTTTATCTGGGAACCAAACACCTGCTAAATAGGTTCCTTGAAGAGTATCACCAGAATAACCCTCTTCAAAGTTTCCTCTCATTCCCATATAATCATTACCAATTGCGGTAATACTTTCTTGTAATCTTTTATCTTCCTTAGAAAATTTATGCGTTGTTACTTTCCAAGGATCAACTTCAAAAATTCTCTTCATCATCATTCTCCATCACTTCTGTGAGGTTTTTTGTTTACAAGTCTATTATCTATTTACTGAAAGCGCTTAACAATGATTATTTTCATGTTACCGGTATCAAAAAATTATAAGAAAAAAAGCAGCCTCTTATCGCTGCTTTTTCTTATCATAAATTTAAGCTTTTACTTCTACCAAAAAGCCATCTGGCGCTAAAATACCGTCTTCATAGTTTTGACTAAGCGCTGGTTTCTTATCAATTTTCACATCATGAGCACTGGTATTATAGTATGCATTTATTGTTTCTTTTCCTATTCGTTCAACTTTTAGTAGACCATTTTCTGTTACCGTTAACTTAATGTCACCTTGATTTAAAGTATCTCGATGTTTTAAACGGAATTTGACTAATTCATGAACTCTCTTCCAGACTGGTCCATTCAACTTACTCCAATCCATCGGCTTACGACAATCAGGATCGTTATCGCCACTCATCCCCATTTCTGTCCCATAGTAAATACATGGTATCCCGGGTTGAGCAAATTCATAAGCTATCGCTTGCAAAGCTAAGTCTTGATTACCTTTTGCTAAAGTCAAAATTCGAGCTGTATCATGCGAATCAAGCATATTCATCATCGCTTGGTCCACAATATCTGGATACATCATTAATTGATCAGTTAAGTGTTCACTAAGTTCCTTAGCATCTAAGTTGTGCTTAAAGAAATGATCCTCAATTTGCAAAGTATATGGATAATTCATTACACCCGTAAATTGATCTCCTTGAAGCCACGGGCGAGCTGAATGCCATATTTCGCCAACAATATAGAAGTCTGGCTTAATTTTAATTAATTCGTCATGGAATCTCTTCCAAAAGTGATGGTCAACTTCATTTGCTACATCTAAGCGCCAAGCATCAATATCAAAATATTTTACCCAATAAGTTGCAATTTCTAATAAGAAATCTTGTACTTCTGGATTAGCAGTATTTAATTTGGGCATGTGCTTTTCAAAAGCAAAAGTTTCATATGGCGGATTCTTTTCTCCCTTACTTGGATCCCGGTAAGGTTCAACAGGATAAGAATTAATATGGAACCAGTCTTTAAAGCGAGAGTTGGCACCATTTTTAACCACGTCTTGCCACTGCATTGATTGGTCACCAAGATGGTTGAAAACTGCATCTAACATCACTTTCATCCCGCGCTTGTGGGCTTCATTAACTACTTTTGCAAATAAATCTTTATCGCCAAAAGCTGGATCAACTTGTAAGTAATCAATGGTGTCATATTTGTGATTAGAGCTTGCCTTAAAAATAGGACAAAAATATAAGCCAGTAATTCCTAACTTTTGTAAATCATCTAAATGATCTAACACTCCTTGCAAATCTCCACCGTAAAAGTCTTCTCTGCCGGGATGATCCTCTGGATTCCAAGGCTTAACGTTAACTGGATCATTGCTTTTATCTCCATTAGCAAAGCGTTCTGGAAAAATTTGATACCAAACAATGTCTTTGAGCCAAGCAGGCGTTTTAATACGATCAATATCATGAAAATATGGCACTTTAAAATATAAGCCATCTTCTCTTAATTTCTCATCGCTAAATTTTTCAATACTACGATCACCAAAAATAACGTGGCTGCCATCATTACCAATAACTTCAAAAGTATACTTAATTCGATGATACGGTGCTGTTAAAGTCGCTGTCCAATAATCGTTTACTTGGCCGCTACCTGCTTTTTTCATTTCTAGCGTTGCTGCATCTGCAGGTGGCAAATAATTATCAATATAGTGAACAATAACTTTTTTTACATCATTTTTAGCAGTATGAAGTCTAATTTTCACGTGCGAATGATCAATTACAGTACAGTCTTCGCTTTCAGTTCTATGTCTTAAAGCTGCTAGTTGCATATTTTACTCCTCAGTCTTTTGTTAATACTACTCCTGCATACGGAGCCAATTTTAATTTTCCATCTTTCAATTGGTAGTTGCCTGCTACTAATTTTTCTTGCTTAAATTCAGGATCTACGTCAAGTTCTATAGCATCTTTACTTAAAGAAACAGCGACTAATGCTTTTTGATCTCCTAAATTACGCTCATAAACATAACTATCGTTTGACGTTGGCAATAAATAATAGCCCCCATCTTCAAACAATGCTTCTTTCTTTAGGCTAATTAATTTTCTGTAGAAATTAAACATGCTATGGCTATCTGCTATTTCATCAGCCGCATTAGCATGATCAACTTTCTTTCCTTTAAGCCAAGGTTTCCCATCACTAAATCCATTATTTTTTGCATTATTCCAAGGCATTGGCCCTCTAGCTGGCAATTTATGAGTTTTACTTACCATTAACAATGCTTCTTGACTAGTTTTTCCAGCTTTTTTGGCACTTTCAATAAATTCTTTAACTGTTTCATCCTCAAATTGTGTTACGTCTTCAAACTCCAAGTTCTTCATTCCGAGTTCTTCGCCATAATAAATAATCGGCAGGCCATTTTGTAAATACATTAGCATGGCTAAGCTCCGAGCTTGAATATCATTTTTAGCAATTCTAGTAGCTATTCTAGCCATATCATGATTATTCCAGTACAAAGTGGGCTTAGACACGCCACTTAAAGTTTGTTGCCAGACAGCCTGATTTTGCTTAAATTTTACTAAATCTAATGATTTCGGCTGATATTGAGCTGAAAAACTAGGATCCACCTGACTTTGATCTTCTGTAAAGTACCTAAAAGTAATTACGCTATCCATCAAGTGGTTATCTTTATTTGTATAATCGACTGCTAAATTAACATTCGCACTCGCTGCTTCTCCTAACAAGAGTGCATCAGGATAATCTTGCTTTATTTCCTCACAGAAAGGTCGCATCCATTTTTGTACTTGCGGTAAGTTAGCAAAAAATGGTTCGGCTACTACGGGTTCTTCAGCTTTACTATTAACTGGGAAATTCTGTCTTAAGTCTGCTTTAGCAATATGAATAAAGGCATCTAATCTCAAACCATCAATTCCTTTTTCTAGCCAATACTTTGCAATTTCACTCATTGCATGTCTAACTTCAGGATTTTTCCAGTTCAAATCAGGCATTCTTTTATCAAAAAGATGAAAATAAAACTGTCCTGTTCCAGCAGGATCTTTTTCCCAAACACTACCTCCAAAAAAGCTTCCCCAATTATTTGGTCGCTGATTATTTTGGCCGGCAAAAATATAATAGTCCCGATAAATACTATCAGGATTTTTAATGGCATCTTGAAACCAGGGATGTTGATCAGACGTATGATTTAAAACAAAATCCATAATTACATGAATTCCAGCTTCATGCATTTCCTTGATTAAATTATCCATATCTTCCATAGTTCCCATTTTGGGATCAATGGCAAAATAGTTTGATACATCATAGCCATTATCAACTTGCGGGGAAACAAAGACCGGATTCAGCCAGACAGCATTAACCCCTAATTCCTTCAAATACGGTATTCTTTTCCTAATACCATTTAGGTCACCAATACCATCACCATTAGAATCCTGGAAAGACTTAGGATAAATTTGATAAATAATTGCTTGGTCATACCAATGTCTCATAATAAACTTCCTCCATAAATCCTATTTTAAGCAATAATTTTAAGCGCTTACAATGCTATTTAAATGTTACCGGTATCAAAAAAAGAAGCTCATCCATAGCTTCTTAAATTCTAGTAGATTCACTTTTTATTAATTCCGGTTCAATAAGAACCTCGCCCTGCTGAGCTCCGCCTTGTTGAATCTTTTGCAAAATCATTTCTGCTAAGAGTTCACCTAACTTAAATAAATTTTGTTTAATAGTTGTTAACTTAGGATTTGATACCTGATCTAAGAAAACTCCATCGAAGCCAATAATTCCAAAATCCCGTGGAATATTTCCATTTTTTCTTTGAATAGCACGTACAACCCCAACCGCTATTCGGTCACTTGCACAAATAAAACAAGTGTTGGGGGCAAACTTTTTCCAATTACTAATAATTAGTTTTTCAGCTAAACTACTATGATTTTGGATTCTAAAAATCTTAGGAATCATATTATGCTTCTGCAAGGTGTTGATATATCCAGCTTCTCTCGAATATTCAAAAGGCTCTTTTTCATCAATTCCAATGAAAACAATTGATTGATAATTTTTATCCAGAGCATATTGTGTGGCTATTTGTTCACCTAATTTATTATCGGTATCAATAAAATCATAGCCATAGCGATTTTCACCGAATAACACAAATGGTTTATTTAATTGGTCCAGCCATTTGGCATCATTTGCTCTGCCACCTGTGATAATATAACCATCGCCGCCACCAACCTCACTATCGGTTGCTAACTGTAGTGCATAGTGTTTTTTACCTAATCCACTAGCAATCCCGAAAAGTAAATTCATGTAGTAAGGTTCAGTTGTATCAATATCCTCCAGAATTACTAATTTAACTACATTTGTACGGTGGTGGGCTAGTGCACTAGCAACTGAATTTGGATGATAATTTAGTTGTTCCATTGCCTGTTCGACAATTTTTCTTAATTCAGGCGTAACCTGTTGAGGATGATTAATGACGCGTGATACCGTCATCTTAGACACGCTAGCTTTTTTTGCTACATCAGATAAAGTAGTCATAATACTTCTAAGTCCTTTTTTAAAACTGTATAACTTAATATTACCGTAATTATTCTAATAATGTAAACGCTTAGCGAGTCTAAAAATTAAAACTATTATTTTTAAAGCAATAAAAAAAGGCGATACCTACTTATAGGTATCACCTTATAGTTCATTTAGTTATGTGATTGAAAACGAGTATTAAACAGTGGACTAACTGGTTTATGTTCTTGGATCAATTTAATTGCTTCACCCATCAATGGCCCAACAGAAACAATTTCAGCCTTAGACAAGTCTTTTTCTTCAGGTTGATTGATTGAGTCAGTTAAAATCAATTTCTTAATAGGAGAATTATTTAAACGCTCAATTGCTGGACCAGACAAAACAGCATGAGTTGCAGATGCATAAACTTCAGTTGCACCAGCATCCATTAAAGCTTGAGAAGCTAAGGTAATGGTACCTGCGGTATCAATCATATCATCAATAATGATTGCACGTTTGCCTTCTACATCACCAATAATATTCATAACTTCAGCAACATTTGCCTTTGGACGGCGTTTGTCCACAATAGCAATTGGAGTCTTAAGAAATTCTGCTAATTTTCTTGCTCTAGTTACGCCACCATGGTCAGGTGAAACTACAACAGCATCTTTTTCTAATTCATGACTCAAGAAATAGTCAGCAAGGAGTGGGGCACCCATTAAATTATCAACTGGAATATCGAAGAATCCTTGGATTTGTGGGGCATGTAAATCAAGCGAAAGAACTCGATCAGCACCAGCTTTTTGCAACATATCAGCTACTAACTTAGCTGTAATTGGCTCACGTGCACGGGTCTTTCGATCTTGACGTGCATATCCGTAGTAAGGCATAACTAAGTTTACGCTTCTAGCTGATGCACGTTTAACAGCATCAATCATGATCAATAATTCCATTAAATTATCATTTACTGGAGCTGAAGTTGATTGTACCAAGTAAACATCTTTACCACGAACTGACTCATCGATGTTAATTTGGATTTCACCATCGCTGAAACGTTTAACATCAGATTTACCAAGCTTAACTCCAACCTTATCAGCAATTTTTTCTGCTAAAGGCTTATTAGAGTTAAGCGCAAAAATTTTGATTTCTTTGTCTAATTGAGACATAATTTCCTCCACTGAAAAATTACAATTCCATACTTAATAATAGCAAAAAAATATCCTTTACGCTTGTAAATAGCAAAAAAAGAAGTTGTGTTTAACAACTTCTTTTAATTTATTCCCATTCTTTATCTTTTGAGAGCGGTAACTTATGCCAGTAATCAGGCTTGTTCGTTTGTCTTCCCCTAGCAATTGCCATATCATAGCGTTCAACATCTTTAGTAATAGTTGAGTCAGCTGCAACAAATGCATGATCTGCAATATTAACTGGGGCAATAATCGTAGCACCAGCACCAATGAATGAATGATCCCCCACATTAGTATGGAACTTCTTCACACCATCATAGTTAGAGAAAATAGTACCACAGCCAATATTAATATCTTTACCTAAAGTAGCATCCCCAACATAGGTTAAGTGTCCTACTTTACTATTTTCACCAATTTCAGCTTTCTTGATCTCAACAAAGTTTCCGATATGAGCACCTTTTCTAATAATTGCCTTTGGACGAAGGTGAGAATTAGGTCCAATATCAGTATTATCATCCATTTGAGCTTCTTGAAGAGTTGAAGAAGTAATAGTAACATGATTACCAATCTTAGAATCAACTATTCTTGAACTATTAGTAATATAACAGTCACTGCCAATTTCAGTGTTTCCTTTAATAACAACGTTTCCTTCAATAACAGTGTCATTACCGATCTTAACGTCACTATCAATATATGCTGTATCTGGATCAATAAATGAAACACCATTCCTCATGTGCTCTTCATTAATCCTTCTTTGCATAATCTTAGTTGCCTGAGCAAGAGCAATTCGGTCATTAACTCCTAAGCTCTCACTAAAATCTGGCATTTCATACGCACCAACTTTATGACCAGCTTTACGCATAATTTCTAAAACATCAGTTAAGTAATATTCGCCTTGAGCGTTGTCATTGCCAACTTGTTTTAAAGCCTTAAATAGTTCTTTATTATCAAAGCAAAAGACACCAGTATTAATTTCATCTACTGCTAATTCTTCTGGCGTACCATCTTTTTGTTCAACAATTCTTAAAACATTTCCATCTTCGTCACGAATAATACGGCCGTAACCAAATGGATTTGGCGCTTTTGCAGTTAAAACAGTTGCGCTATTTCCACTTTCTTCATGCTTCTTAAATAAGTTGTTAAAAGTTTCAGCAGTAAATAACGGAGTATCACCAGTAGCAACTAAAGTTGAACCCTCAAGATTTGCTAATAAATCACTAGCTGCCAGTACAGCATCGCCAGTACCTAATTGTTGCTTTTGAAAAGCAAAGTCTGATTGACCTGATAAAACATCTTTAACGCTATCTGCACCATTTCCAACTACAGTAATAATCTTATCTGGATTAGTGCCCTTAGCAGCATCCACCACATGCTCTACCATAGTTTTACCGCAAACCTTGTGTAATACCTTGTAAAGTTGGGACTTCATGCGGGTACCTTTTCCAGCAGCTAAGATAACAATATACTTATTCATTAGTTTTATATCCCTTCAATTTTTATATTTAAACAACTATCAGTATATCATTTTGGAAAACGATTGAAGTCCGTCTGCTCTAAGAAATTACCTGGCCGCACTTTAATTAGCTTTTTAGTTCTGTCAACTTCAGTAATCTTAATCAGTGATTGATAATCATCTACGACCTTTTGAGAAGCGTATTTTGTCTCACAGAGAACGCACATTCCAGCAACTGTTCCCTTAAATTCCTTAACTAGTTCTTCCATCCCAGTTAAAGTTCCGCCGCCTTTCATGAAGTCATCAACAATTAATACATTGCTTCCTTCTGGAAGTAGTCTTTTTGCTAATTCCATTTTTTCAACTCGTTCACTTGACGAAGCAACGTAGTTAACCGAGATTGTTGATCCTTCAGTAATTTTAGGTCTTCTTCTAACCATCACAAATGGTACGTTTAAAAAGCGACTAACTGCTTGCGCGATAGCAATCCCCTTAGTTTCAATTGTCATTACATAATCAACATTACTGTAGGCATATTTGGTTGCAATCAATTGTCCAATTTGCTGCAAATCTTGTGGTGAGCCTAAAATATCAGATAAGTAAACGAAATTACCAGGCAAAATACGATCAGGATCTTCGATACGGTCAGCTAAATCATGAAGATAGTTAGTAGCCTCTTTTTTCCCAACAAAAGGAATGTATCTCACTCCACCAGCAGCTCCTGCTACAGTTTCTAAAATACCATTTTGGTCGCTAGCCAAAGTTTGACGTAAAATTGCCAAGTCTTCTGAAATTGAAGATTTAGCTGCGCCATAGCGATCTGCAAAAAATGGCAATGCAATCAAAGTATGAGGGCGAGCTAAAAGATACTTAACCATATCAACTAATCTTTCTGAACGTTTCATGCTTTTACCTTCCTAAACATTAAATTAAATTTCTAAACTTAAATATACTCTATCTAAAGAAAAATCACTAGCATTTTAAGAAAAATACTAGTGATTGTTCGTAATATATTCTATTGTCGCTTACATTTCATCAAACTCAAGCTCAATGTTCTTGGTTAATAAATCCGTGTAACTGTAAGATACTCGTTCAAAGTTGTTTTGATCTTGATCAAGGTCAACTACAAACACTGCACGATAAGTCTTAGTTAATCTACCTTTACGGCGTGTTACTTTCTTTCTTCCTGCTTGAGCTACTACTACCAAGCTTTCGCCCAAATGAGAATCCAAATTATGTTTAATTGCCATTAGTGTTGTTGGCACTGGACGTCACTCCTTTGCTTGGGTACTATTCTATCAAAAAATTAATATTTTTTCAAGTCTGTAAATTGTAAGCGTTCTATGCTTGCTGATCTTTTAAAAGATGTGCTAACTCTACAAATTGATTTAGCGTTAATTCTTCCGGACGAACTCGAAGATCTAGTCCTAAATCATTAATCATTTTTTCACGCATATCTCTATCCTTGACTAAGGATTTTAAGTTATTAGCTAGTGTTTTTCGGCGCTGAGCAAAGCACATTTTTACAACATGATCAAAGAAAGAATAATCGTCAATATCTGGCTTTTCAGTAAGTGGCGTCAAGACAACAACTGCAGAGTCAACCTTTGGGCGTGGCATGAATGACGTACTTTTCACTTCTTCTGCTAGCTTCACATTCATTCTGCTTTGAACAGCAATTGTTAAAGGGCCATATTCCTTAGTCTTGGGTTTAGCAACTAAACGCTCAGCCACTTCTTTTTGCATCATTAGCGTTAAACTACTGAAAGCTAAATTACTCTTAATTAGATTAAAAATTATCGGCGTTGTGATGTAGTAAGGCAAATTAGCAACAATTTTAACCGACTTATTTAAATCAAGAAAACCATCGCTATCTTTAGTAAAGTTTGCCTTTAATACGTCTTTCATGACTAATTTAAAGCGATTGCTTAATTCTTCACCAGCAACTTTTTGTGGCAATTCATTTTTTAAAATTTCAGGTAAATCTTGATCAACTTCATAAGCTAACACCTTGGCACCAGCTAAAAGAAGCTGCTCAGTTAAAGACCCAATTCCTGGTCCAATTTCAATAACTTGATCACCTGTTTGAATATCAGCCGCTTCAACAATTCCCTTAATTGCGGCTAAATCTACTAAGAAATTTTGCCCCAAATTCTTTTTTGCATGCATAAAGTAGCGATTAACAATCGCCTGAGTCCGAACTGGACTAGCAATCGGCATACTATTTGACATCTTCAACTGCCCTCTTTAATTCTTTATAAGTAATTCCAAACATTTTTAAGCGCTTTAAGAATTGTTTACTATTTCCATATCCAATTCCTAACTTAATCCCAACTTTTTCACGTAAAAGACGCGCTTCTGGACTAACTGCTAGACCCAAATCATCATACTTTTCTTTAGTAATATCACTCTCTACTGCTTGAACCTCGTGCAAATCACCCAAAGCACGTACTAGTGCTTCTTTTGACGCATGTTCAACTCCTAAGCTATTTCCTCTCTTAGTTGGCTCTCCCTCTTTACGAGTGATAAAAGCTTGTTTAGCATTGGGTGCAGCATTAGTCACCAGTCTTCTAATTCTTTCACCATTATAGTCTGGATCTGTAAAGATAATTATTTCTCGTGTTTTTGCCAGTTTCTTAATTTCTGCTAAAGTTTGATCAGATACCTCCGAGCCATTAGTTTCAATAGTTTCAATTCCTGGGAAAAACTGTTTTAATCTCTTGGTATCGTCTCGTCCTTCAACAACAACTACCGCATTAAACTGTTTTTGATTATTTGATTCCATATGCCCTCATCGTATTTTCAAACGTGTGCTTTGCCACTTCTTCAACAGATGTGTCACGTAACTTAGCGATCGCTTCTGCAACATAACGCACATATCCTGTTTCATTCTGCTTTCCGCGGTATGGCTTTGGCGTTAAATATGGAGCATCAGTTTCAATCAGAAATCTATCCCATGGTACAACTTTGGCAGAAGCATGTACGTCAGTTGCTTTAGTAAAAGAAACAACGCCAGAAAATGACACCATCATCCCTAAGTCAAGAAACTTTTTAAGCCAATCAGGATCACCATTAAAGTTATGAATTATTCCTCCATATTCACCGACATGACTATCTTTTAAAACTTGATATGTATCTTCAAAAGCATCACGTGTATGAATATTTACTGGCATCTTTAAGCTATGAGCTAAGTCAAGCTGCTGCGCAAAAACTTTTCGTTGAACATCTCTTGGCGATTCATCCCAGTAATAATCTAGTCCAATTTCTCCTAAAGCAACAGTTTTAGGCTTTTTTAGCTGCTCAACTAGCTTATCTTCTGATTTTTGATCATAATCCTTAGCTACGTCTGGACAGTAGCCAACAATAGCATATAAATTATCAAATCTTTGACTTAGATCAACTGCTCGTTCATTAAATTCTGGATCTTGTCCAGCAACCGCACTTTTTACCACACCTAATTCTCTTGCTCGATCAAGGTAGATCTCTTCTTTTCCTCGAAAAGGCACGTCATTTAAGTGCGTATGCGAATCAAAAATTTTCATTAGCCTAATTCAGCCCCAACTTCATGTTCATCGCCTACAATAGCTAATTTAACCTGACCATCTTTTTCACTAGATAAAAGCATGCCTTGACTTTCATGACCTAACATTTTACGTGGTTTCAAGTTAGTTACTGCTAGCACCTTTTTATCTAAAAGTTCGCTTGCATCTGGATAGAACTTGCGAATACCACTCAAAATTTGACGCTCATTTCCATCGCCAAAGTCTAGCTTAAACATCAACAGCTTACTTGAACCCTTTACTGGTTCTACTGATAAAATTTGACCAACTTGAATCTTAACCTTGTCAAAGTCATCAATGGTGATATGCTTTTCTTCTTTTTGCTGGCTTCTAGTCTTCTTCTTTAGTTTTGCCTTCTTCATTTCTTCCTTAATGTATTTAACTTCAACATCATTCTTAAGTCTTGGGAAGATTGGAGTTGGTTTTTCAGTTACTTTAACATTCCAGTCAAAGCCGCCAAATTCAAGTTTCTTTTGTTCCTCATTATTCCAGTCAAGACCAAGTTGTTCAAACATCTTAACTGGACTTTGAGTCATTACTGGTGCAATTAAAATAGCAACTAAACGAAGACTTTCAGCTAAATTAGACATTACTTTAGATAATTCTTCGCTCTTGCCCTCTTTATTCAAAGTCCAAGGAGTAGTCTCATCAATGTATTTATTTGCACGAGAAATAAGCTTCCAAACACTATCTAGAGCTTGAGAGAAGTGAAGAGCGTCCATTTGTTTTTGATATTCAGCAATTGTTTCCTTAGCTGTCTTCATCAAGTCTTGAGCAAATTCATCTTGTTCTGCTGCAACTGGTGCAACTTGACCATCTTGGTATTGGTTAATCATTGAAACAGTTCTATTTAGCAAGTTACCCAAGTCATTAGCTAAATCAAAGTTAACTCTCTCAACGAAATCTTCAGGAGTAAAAATACCATCTGAACCAAATGGAATTGCACGCATCAAGTAGTAACGAAGAGCGTCTAATCCATAGCGTTTAACAATCATTTCTGGATAAACGGCATTACCTTTAGATTTAGACATTTTACCGTCTTTCATTAAAACCCAGCCATGGCCGAAGATTTGCTTAGGAAGTGGCAAGCCTAATGCCATTAACATAATTGGCCAATAAATTGTATGGAAACGCACAATTTCCTTACCTACTAAATGAACATCAGCTGGCCAGTATTTCTTAAATAATGAATCATCATCTGAGCCATAACCTAGGGCAGTAATATAGTTAGAAAGTGCATCAATCCAAACATAAACTACGTGCTTAGGATCGCTTGGTACAGGAATTCCCCAGTCAACTGTTGTACGAGTTACTGAAAGATCTTCAAGACCTGGTTTGATAAAGTTATTTATCATTTCCTTTTCACGAGAGTGAGGCAAAATAAAGTCTGGATGATCCTTATAATACTGTAAAAGACGATCAGCATATTTACTCATTCTAAAGAAGTATGAAGGTTCTTTAACCAAACGAACTTCGTGGCCTGACGGAGCTTTACCGCCAATAACATTACCATTATCATCTTTATAAACTTCAGCAAGTTGTGATTCAGTAAAGTATTCTTCATCTTCAACTGAATACCAGCCAGTATATTCGCCTAAATAAATATCGCCTTGCTTTAACAACTTTTCAAAAATCTTTTGAACAGCCTTAACGTGGTCTTCATCAGTTGTCCTAATAAAGCGATCGTAAGAAACATCTAACATCTTCCATAACTCTTTATAAGAAGCTGCCATCTTGTCTACAAATTCTTGAGGTTTAATACCCTGTGCTTCAGCTTTTTGTTCAATCTTCAAACCGTGTTCATCAGTACCTGTTAAAAAGAAGGTATCAAAACCGCGAGATTTTTTGTAGCGAGTCATTGTATCAGCAGCAATCGTAGTATAAGCATTACCGATAGTTAATTTTCCAGATGGATAATAAATAGGTGTAGTAATATAGAAAGTTTTCTTTTCAGCCATCTTTATTCTTCCTCTCATAAGTCTTTTAATTGCTAGTATAACATAGCATGTAGGACTTAATTTGTACATTAAAAAAAGGAATTCTATAAAATACGGAATTCCTATAAATTATTTAGATAATTAATTGTCATATGTCGCTCGAATCCTAGGCATATCGATATTGGCTTTTACCAAGTTATTTACAATAGCTGTTGGCATTACCTCAGCCGTTATGCCAATAGTAATTGCTACAGCAAAAATTAAAGCATTCTCCCAATTACCGCGCATTATTTCATTAATTAGCAAAACAACTGGAACAATAACTAGAATTAATGTTAAAAAGATTTTGGTTAATTTTTTCATACTAGAATTAAAGAGATGGTTCTCTAGATTAATCTTAGAAAGATTTTGAACTACCTTTCCAAAAACAGTTTCTTTACCAGTCGCAAAGATAACGCCAATGCCTGAACCTGAAAGAATAATTGTGCCTGCATATAAAATATTAGCATAATCTAAGTTATTATTTTTACCAGTGTAATTAGTAGCACTCTTTTTCACAGTGTCTTCTTCACCAAGTAATGAGCACTCTAAATCATTACTTTTCAGTAATTTAACGTCAGCTGGAACAATATCTCCAGCTTTAAGTAGTACCACATCTCCAATTGTTAGATCACGGGTTAAAAGTTGCTGTGGTTCACAATCACGCATTACTTGAGTTGTTCTAGAAATTCGATTTATCAAATTTTGAATATTAGTATTAATACGAATATTTTGCATAGCAGTTAAAATGGCTGAAATAAATAAAATTGCTAAAACAAAAATTGCTGGACTTAGGTTAAGAGTATGTTGAGAGGAATTTAAAAAAATTGCTACAATTGCTAAAAAAAGCAGAACAAGGGAAAAAGGAGTTATAAAAGCCTTTAACAAATAGTGAAGTTTTGTCTTATCATGTTTAATTATTATTTCATTAGATCCGTATTTTGCTAAGCGTTGCCTCGCATCTTTACTTTGAAGGCCGCTAATTGAGGTTTTTAATCGTTGCAGCGTCGCAAACTTATCTTCGCATGCAATCCGGCGCACCAGCTTGGTGTCTGTAGTATTTCTTGTGCCGGAAGTGTTGATTTTGAACATCTTCAACATCCTTTCTTAAGAACCTAGCAAACAAACAAAAAGACCGATGCAAAAACTGCATCGGCTCAAATCCAAGCGATTTTTATACTCGTCGTTCAGTTTTAACACTACGTGACGTAAGGTTATTTAACATAACTAGCTGGCTGGGGAGGGCCTTATATCGACGATCCCTGTTTGACCCGTTGGCATCTCTGGATGTTGCTGGGCGACAGCATATGTTCACGTAGGAGTCTCACCTAACAGTTTATTTGCTCTAATATTTAATTTCTATTGATACTTTAACGGCTAACTAAGAATTAGTCAAGTCCCTACTTCTTTTTTCGAAAACTCTTAAATAGAACTAGTCCGAAACTGATTAAAGCTGCAATTACTAATCCCCAAACCAAGTTTACACTCTGTGGATGATCTATTTTTTGCAGTTCATCTTGTGTTAGCGAATTTTTATCATAAGACAGCTTATCTTTTTGGGCAACCAAAGTAGCGCAAGCATTAAACACTAATCGAATTCCGGAATTAAAAGTTGCTGCCTTTTCACTTCTTAATTTATTCCCCGCATAACGAACAATATTGCCACATTTACTTTGAGTTAAAGGATCTTGATAATTCTTACCGACAATAATTTGAACATTTTTCTTTTTGTTTTGAAGAGCAACAGCAATAATTATCTGATTCTTTAGTGGCTGAATTCGATTTAAATCATTGCTGTCTTTTAAGCTTAAAAGGCGAATTTCAGGTTTAGTTTTAGTCTTTTGATAACTCTCATTTTTCTGATTAACAAGTTCTTTTGTCTGATTATCAAATAATCCTTGCGGATCACTAACAAAAGACTTGGTGCTAGCAGTCAACGTTAATAAACAAATAAGCAGTGACACCAAACCAATAATTTTATTTTTCATTGTCAGCCTTCTCTAGCCTGTCTGCTAAGCTTTGAACGTATTTATGATCAAGTGTTACTTGTTCAATTGCAACACCTTTTTCACGCAATAGTTTTAAGGCTAAAGGATTATCATGATAATCATAATAATAGTTAATTTTCTTAATGCCAGCTTGCACTAAGCACTTGCTACAATTAAAGCAAGGAAAATAAGTAACGTAAATTTCAGTACCTTCAGTGGAAATACCATTTTTTGCACATTGAATTAAGGCATTCATTTCAGAGTGAATCGTTCTTACGCAGTGCCCATCCACCATCAAATGACCAACATCATCACAATGAGGCTGTCCCGAAACACTACCATTATATCCGGTCGCAATCATCCGGTCATCTTTAACTAATACACTTCCAACTAAGGCACGATCACAGGTAGAACGTTGTGCAATAACTAAAGCCTGCATCATAAAATATTGCTTCCACGGAATCCTGTCTCTTGTCATTGTTCTTACCCTCTTTAAATTATTTATTTAATCTGTCAAAATAATTTAAACCAATTGCTTCTCTAACTTCTTTTAAAGTTTGGTTAGCAACTTTATTTGCCTTCTTTGATCCTTCTAGTAGCATTTCATAAACAGCGTCTGGATTTTGAGCAAACTTTTCACGACGTTCTCTGATTGGTCCAAGCTCTTCTTCGAGAACCTTATTTAAGTAGCGCTTAATTTTAACGTCGCCCAGGCCACCTTTTTGGTATTGTTCTTTAAGTTCAGCCACTTTATCCTTGTCTGGTGCAAACACATCAAGATAAGTAAAGACAGTATTTCCTTCAACTTGTCCTGGATCTTCCACGTGGATGTGGTTTGGATCAGTGTACATGGACATTACTTTCTTTTGAACAGTCTTTGCATCATCAGATAAATAGATTGCATTTCCTAATGATTTAGACATTTTGGCATTTCCATCTAATCCTGGAAGTCTTCCTTGACCCTTTGGTGGGAAGTAGCCCTTTGGCTCAACTAAGATATCAGTGTTATAAACCCGATTAAAAGTACGTACTATTTCACGAGTTTGTTCAAGCATTGGTTCTTGATCATCCCCAACTGGGACCACTGTTGCCTTAAAAGCAGTAATATCTGCTGCTTGAGAAACCGGATAGTTTAAAAATCCTACGGGAATTGAATCCTTGAAGTTCTTTTGCTTAATTTCAGTTTTAACAGTTGGATTTCTTTCTAGACGTGCAACTGTTACTAAATCCATGTAATATGCAGTTAACTCAAACAAAGCGGGAATTTGCGATTGAACATAAATAGTAGACTTTTCAGGATCTAAACCAACAGCTAAGTAGTCTAAAGCTACTTGAATCAAACTATTTTTAATTTTTTCAGGATCTCTTGCGTTATCAGTTAAGGCTTGCGTATCCGCAATCATAATATAAGGCTCATATTTACCTTCATTTTGTAACTTAACACGATTTTTTAAGGACCCAATATAGTGACCAATGTGAAGCTTACCAGTTGGTCTATCTCCAGTTAATAAAATTTCTTTCGTCATAATTTTCTCCAATATTTGTTAATCTTTAGCTTTACCTCCAATTCTAGCAAAAAACCTTATTCGTTTAAACTTACTCAAAAATTGCTAGAATTAAATTGAAAGAACTAATCAAACTAGAAAGAATGAAAAATCATGTGTAGCCACTATGCAATGCCCTCTCTTAAAGAAATTAAGACTTACTTGACAACTGATTTAAAATTACCACTGATTGTACCTAAAAACATTGAAGAAAAATTTTCTGCTGTCACGCAAATCTATCCTAAATCTTCATCCTTAGTAATGCTTTACAGCAACAACGAATTAAAACTCGTTGAAAAGAAATGGGGCTATCCGAGCCCTTTTCAAAAGAATCGTGTTCTTTACAACGCTCGCATAGAACGTTTTTATGAAGAAAAACCATCAATGTGGGACAACTCATTTGCTCGGCAGCGCTGCATTATCTTAGCCAATGAATTTTGGGAAAGCAGTAAACAAACTTACCTTGCTTCAAATAATCAGACCTACCATGAACACTCTTCTTTTACTGCTAAAGAAGAACCAATGACTTTAATCGCTGGCATTTATCAAGGCGACGATTTTTCAATGGTAACAACTGCTGCTAACAGTACCGTTCTTCCTGTTCATGAACGCATGCCATTAGTCTTAAAGCCATCCGAATTACGTCGCTGGCTCTTTCAAAACTTCACTTCTCTACTTAACCGTTCAGAATATAATTTGGCTCGACATCAGTTGCCACATCGTTAACAAAAATGATATAATCATTTTGCTTACGCGGGTATAGTTTAATGGTAAAATGTCAGCTTCCCAAGCTGAAGATGCGGGTTCGATTCACGCTATCCGCTTATATTAAAAAAGGAGGAACTTTTTGTTCCTCCTTTTTGTTATGCCAAGATAACCATAAAAATTCCATTTAAAATTGCTAGATAAATTGGCATCATTATTCGCTGTGAATATAGGTACGACCAAGCAAGAAGCATCCCATAAAGACTGTTAATAATAAACAAGGCAAATGAAGTTTGAAAATTGAGAATTCCGAAGAAAAAACCTGAACAAATGATCCCAACTATTCCGCTAGTCATATTTTGTGCTCTAAAACCATAATTAAAGAAAAAGCCGGTAGTTAAATACACTTGCATCGCTGGTATCAATATTCCGATTGAAAAAATGAAAAACCAAAATAAGAGATTGCACTCACCCTTTTGATAAATTACTTGAAAATTCATCAACGGAACCGTTCCTTTAGCCTGTAGATATGAAATAAAAATTCTTCCTAGAATCACTAAGATCGAAACTCCCACAATAAATCCGTAATCTGCTAAAAGAGGCATACTTGGCTTTTTTTCAAAGAACCGTTGCTCGCGATTAAATTGCCTAATGTAGAAATATAAGGCAAACAGCGAAAAAATTAAAAAGAAAAAATATCCAATCTTATTTACTTGATCATTTAATAATGTTAATTTCTTTACTCCAACTACTATCAAATAAAGAACTAAATAAACAGCATACCTAGTTAAATTTCCTTGTCTTGATGATGGCGTATTCATGGTTTCTTCCCCTTTATATCAACTGTATTCATTATAGCAAAGCAGATAACGTTATTTATAGTTCATGAAAAATATATACTTATTAACATCGCTTTCATATATAATTAGCATAAAAGCAACATAAATAAGAGAGGACATATTTATTATGAACTTAATTGCAATTGATATTGGCGGTACAACAATCAAGATCGCTACTTGGATAAACCAAAAACTAAAAATGGTCTTTACGATTGATACACCTAATAATTTAGATACTTTCTATGAAGAATTAACTGATGCTGTAAACGAAATCAAAGCTAGTAATAAAATTGATGGTGTAGCTATTTCTTCACCTGGTTCTGTTAATAAAAAGACTGGGGTAATCGAAGGTGCTAGTGCCCTACCTTATATTCACAATTTCAAAATTGTACCTGAGTTAGAAAAACGCTTTGGCTTGCCAGTAAGTATTGAAAATGATGCAAATTGTGCAGCTTTAGCTGAATTAGTTGCCGGGTCAGCTAAAGATTGCAGCAGTATGGCATTTTTAGTAATTGGAACTGGCGTTGGGGGTAGTATTATCATTAATAATCAAATTTGGCATGGTGCTCATCTATATGGCGGTGAGTTTGGCTTTATGATTATTGATGGTCAGCAACTTAGTGCCTTGGCTTCTCCGGTTTCAATGGCTAAACGCTATAATGAAAAAACTGGTAAAGATTTTGATGGAAAGACAGTATTTGAACTTGCTGACACTGATGATTTGGTTGCACAGGAAGAACGTGGCAAGCTGATTCATGCTTTAGCTACTGCTATTTATAATATTCAACATAGCTTTGATCCAGAAAAAATCATCATCGGTGGCGGAATTTCTCAAAACCAAGAATTAATACCTCTTCTTAATGATGAAATTTCAAAAATAAGAAATAAATTAAATATTGCGACTGTTAAGCCAATTTTAGACATCTGTACCTTAAAAAATGAAGCAAATTTGCGTGGAGCTGTTGCAGATTTTGAAAAAGAGCATTAAATTTTATATAGACACTTTTTTATTATTAAATAAATGTGTTTGAAAGCATCACAAAAAGGACTGAGAATACTATCTCGGTCCTTTTTTGTTATTCAATTTTATAAAAGTATATATTTTTATATAAAAATGCTTTACTTTTATTAGAAATAAGTTTATATTTATACACGTAAAATATGTAAGCGATTGCAAAGAGGGAATGCTATGAATAAGCAGAAAACGCCTGAAGACTTCTTCTGGGGTAATTCAGTTTCAAGTATGCAAACTGAAGGTGCCTGGAATGAGGATGGTAAAGGCTTATCAGTTTACGATGTACGACCTGCTACAGAAAACACCACAGATTGGCACACCGCAATTGATGAGTACCACCGTTATGATGAAGATTTAGACCTGATGAAAGAAATGAATATGAATATGTATCGTATTCAAATTTCCTGGTCAAGAGTTTGTCCTGAAGGAGATGGAGAATTTAATCCTAAAGGAATCGATTTTTACGACAGATTGATTAATGCCATGCTTAAACGTGGTATTGAACCAATGATTTGTCTTTATCACTTCGACATGCCACTACATTTAGCCCAAAATTATAACGGCTTTATGTCAAGACATGTTGTTGATGCCTTTGTTAGATTTGGTAAAAAGATGATTGATCATTTTTCAGACCGTGTTAAATACTGGATTGTCTTTAATGAACATAATCTCTACTTCCAAGACGAAGTATTTAATATTTCTGGCTATGAAAAAGGCGACAAAACCTTAGACGACATGTACACAATCTTTCACCATACAATGATTAGCCACATTCGTTTAGCTAATTATATTCATGAAAAATATGATGATGTAAAAATTGGCGGCATGCTAGCCTACCAACAAATTTATCCAGAAACTTCAAAGGCTACTGACGTTTGGGCTGCTAAGCAAGTTCAAGAATTTTTGAACTTTAATATTTATGATGCAGATACTGGACGTGGTTACTCGCCAGAAGTTATGCAGTATGCAAAAGATCATCATATTAACTGGGATATTACTGAGGAAGACAAAGAAGAAATGAAAAAAGCAAAAGCTGACTTTCTAGCTTTCAGCTATTACTCTTCTTGGACTCTCTCAGCCGATAAAATTCCAAAAGATGCAGCACCTAACCGTTACATGAATTATGGCGGTGTTGAAAATAAATATCTCAAGACTAATGATTGGGGCTGGACGATTGATCCACTTGGTTTTAGAAACGCCATTACGACAATGTACAACCATTACAAGATCCCAGTCTTCCCAATTGAAAACGGAATTGGCTTAAAAGAAACTTGGGATGGCGAGCATATGATCGAAGACGATGAGAGAATTGCTTACCATGAAGAACATATCAAAGCAATGAAAGATGCAATGTTCTTAGATGGTGCCAAAGTTCTTGGCTACCTAGGCTGGGGATTAATTGATATTCCAAGTTCACATGCCGATATGGAAAAGCGTTATGGCGCTGTCTATGTTAACCGGTCAAACCATGATTTGAAAGATTTAAAACGTGTTCCTAAGAAATCATTTTATTGGTTCCAAAAAGTATTAAAAGATAATGGAGACGAAATATAATGAGTGAACAGAAAAAATCGGGCGTTAGTGTTTTCGTTAATAAACACATCTTGCCCCCAGTAATGAAATTTGTTAACACCAAGGCTATTCAGGCCTTGCAAAATGGTATGATTTACACCTTGCCATTTATCTTAATCGGTTCTATCTTCCTTATTCTAGGAAATATTCCGATCAAATCAGTAGCTGATGCCATTAATGCTTCTGGTTGGGGAGCTTTCTTTAACCAAGCCTACACTACTACTTTTAGTATTATGGCTATGTGGGCATCAGTTGGTATAGCTTATATTTATGTTAAAAATGAAGGCTACGAGCCATTAGCTCCCGGTCTTACTTCTTTAGCCGCATTCTTAATGCTTCAAACTTTAACTATTGACAGTCCATTAAAGAATGCTATGGCTAAAGGTATTGACGGTCAAATGACTGCTAAAGCCGTAACCGAAAATATCGACAAGTTACCACATGCTTTACAAACATTTTTAGAATCTCCAGTTACCGGTGTATTTAACATTACCTGGCTTGGCGGAGACGGTATGATCGCCGCAATTATTGTTGGTTTATTAGTCGGCTGGATTTACTCAGCTATTATGAAAAAAGGCTGGACTATTAAGTTGCCTGAACAAGTTCCAGCAGCTGTTTCTAACCAATTTACTGCTATGATTCCATCAGGAATTATCTTAATTGGTACTATGCTTATTTACGCAGGCTTCAAGTTAACTACTGGTTCAGACTTCTTACAATGGACCTACCAAACTCTTCAAATTCCACTTCAAGGTATCTCTGACTCACTTGGTGGCGCAATTGCCATTGGATTCTTAGTACCATTCTTCTGGTTCTTCGGTGTCCACGGTGGTTTAATCGTCGGTTCTCTTGCTGGTCCTATGCTTCAAGCAAACTCATTTGACAACGCTCAATTATACAAGGCTGGCAAGTTAACCATTGCTAATGGTGCTCACGTTGTTACTAACGAATTCTACAACAACTTCATTAACTTAACTGGTTCAGGTATTACTATTGGTTTAATTATCTTTATCTTAATTGCAGCTAAGTCAGCACAATTACGTTCAATTGGTAAAGTTGAATTAGTTCCTGGTATCTTTAACATTAATGAGCCATTCCTATTTGGTTTACCAATTGTTATGAACCCATTCCTTGCAATACCATTCTTCTTAACTCCAGTTGTAGTTGCTATTTCAACCTACTTCGTAATTAAAACTGGTATTGTTCCTCCTCTAAATGGTTTTGCCTGTCCATGGACGATGCCAGCAGTTATTTCTGGTTTCCTAATTGGCGGCTGGAAGATGGCAATTTGGCAAGCATGTACCTTAGTAATTTCAACCTTAATCTACTGGCCATTTGCTAAGAAATACGACAACATTCTTGTTAAACGTGAAGCTGCCGCTCTCAAGAAAGACGAGGCTGAAGGTAAATAATTTTTTCAGTTATTAATTGACACTTATCATTAAAAAAGTGCTATAATGTAAATGCTTTCAATGATGAAAGTGCATACATTTAATTTATAGATCAACACTCAGACACTGAAAAACACTTAATTATATTCACAAAGGAGATAATTATTATGGCAGACAAAACTATTATGCTTGCTTGTTCAGCAGGAATGTCAACTTCATTATTAGTATCAAAGATGCAAAACGCAGCTAAAGAAAAAGGCAAGGACTATAAGATCTTTGCTACTGCAGCATCAGGCATTCAAGATGAAATTGACAAGGAACACCCAGATGTATTAATGCTTGGACCTCAAGTTCAATACATGGAAGACAGTGTTAAGAAGATTACTGATGCAGCAGGCATCCCATTAACAGTCATCAACATGCAAGACTATGGCATGATGAATGGTGAACATGTTCTTGAAACTGCTCAAGAATTAATGGGCGACAAATAGTCAAAATGAATGACGAAGTAAAAATTGTTAATGAATTTGATCGTGATGGTCATCACTTCAAAATTGGCGTTAATGCAGATGGACAAGTTTCTATCTATATAGACGATGAAACTAAAGCTCACCACGGCTATCATTTTCCAGGTATTATTCAGATTCCTAAGGGACTTGAATTAGATGGAAAATTGATGCTGCAACTACCAATTGACTGTGATGCAGCAATTGATCAAGGAATTCAAAAATTAAAACAGAAATAATTTATGGGAGATGCTCGCTGACATAGTAAAATAAAATATTGTCAGGAGCATCTTTTATTTTGAAAATACTATCTAGGAGAATTAAATCATGGCACAAGAAAATAGCGATAACATGCAAGTTGTAATGGGAATTATTATGCAAGCAGGTAATGCAAAAGCTGCTGCTATGCAAGCAATCCAAGCTGCTAAGAAGGGCGACTTTGACAAGGCTGATGAATTTATTAAGCAAGCAAATGAAGGCTTAGTAAATGCTCATAATGTTCAAACTGATATGTTAACTCAAGAAGCACAAGGTAACCACGTAAAAGTTGACCTTTACATGGTTCACGCTCAAGATCACTTAATGACAGCTATTACCTTTATTGATTTAGCTAAAGAAGTAGTAGCTGTTTACAAAAAAATGGCTGAAAAATAATGACTACGGAAGCAAAATACTTAAAAGTTGCTCGAATTCTACAAAAAAGAATTGAAGATGGAGTTTACAAAACTCAAGCTCCCCTTCCTGACCAAAAAACACTTGCAGACGAATTACAAGTAAGCCGGTTAACTGTCAAAAAAGCCTTAGATGGATTACAAAGAAAAGGTCTTGTATATAAAGAATCTGGTTTAGGAACTTTTGTCTTAGGTCCGGTTCCAATCCAGGATAAATTTGATTCACCAGCAAATGCCTTTAGTGGCTTAGCCAATCTACTTGGATCAGATGAGGTTACTAGCGATATTATTGAGTTTAACGTTGAGTTTCCTAGTGAAGATATTCAACATTACCTAAAATTAAAGTCTAGCGACCCAGTTTATAATATCCGTCGCTTAAGAAGACTTGAAGGAAAGCCATTGATTCTTGAACATACTTTTATGCCAGTTCACTTAGTTCCCAACTTAACTGAGGATATCTTGCATAATTCTATTTATAATTATCTTCATCATGACTTAAAACTTAAGTTTGGCGTCGCATATCGTAAAATCAAGGCTGCTAAAGCAGACGATTGGGATCAAAAATATCTTAAAGCTAAAAAAGATGACCCAATTTTAGAGCTTGAGCAAATCGTATGGTTAAATAATGGTCAACCAGTTGAATATTCAACCAGTCGTAATCGTTACGATGAACGAAATTATGTCGTTTTAGAGACAAACAGCTTTTAAGTAAAAGTTCTAGAGCAAGTCTAGAACTTTTTTTATAAATTTAAACAAATAAAGAAGGGAAAAATAATGACTAAAACCTACTCAATGCCGAAAGATTTTTATTGGGGCGGTGCTAGTGCTGCTAACCAATATGAAGGTGGTTATAACGAAGGTGGCAAAGGATTAAACGCTATTGATGTTTTGACTAATGGTTCTGCTACTGAGCCAAGAAAAGTAACTTGGAAAACAAACGATGGCAAAACTGGTGTTACTCCAATGACGTGGGGAAAAGAATTTAAATTACCTGATGGTGCAAAGCCTGCACTTTTAGATAACTATTACTATCCTAGCCATGAAGGAACCGATTTCTACCACCACTATAAAGAAGATATTAAATATATGGCTGAAATGGGCTTTAATATGTTCCGTTTATCCCTGAATTGGTCACGTATTTTACCAAATGGAGACGATCAAGAACCAAATGAAGAAGGTTTAGCTTTCTATGACAAGGTCTTTGATGAATGTGCTAAGTACGGAATTGAGCCACTTGTTACCCTTTCACACTATGAAACTCCCCTATCTCTGATCAATCGCTTTGGCGGCTGGAAAGACAGAAAAATGATCGATATCTTCGTTCACTATGCAGACATCGTTATGAACCACTACAAGGGTAAAGTTAAGTACTGGCTTACTTTTAACGAAATTAATGCGATGGATATGGCTCCTTATATGGGTGGAGGTCTAATTGATGGAAGCAAGCAAAATCGTGCTCAAGGAGCTCATAATCAATTTGTAGCCAGCAGCAAAGTCGTTAAGTTAGCTCATGAAATTGATAAAAATAACCAAGTTGGTCAAATGCTTGCCTACTCTGCTTACTATCCATATACATCAGATCCAGCAGATCAGCTTTTAGTCATGAAAGCTAAGCAAGAGATGCTTTTCTATTCGGATGTTCAAACTGGTGGCCACTACCCTGAATACCGCCTTAAGGAGTATGAACGAGATGGAATTAAGCTAGATGACCGCCCAGAAGATTATGAATTAATCAAAGAATATCCCGCTGACTTTTTAAGTTTCTCTTGCTACACATCTAATGTCCTCACTACTCATGAAGCTGATGCTAAAGCAAACGGTAATATGTCAGCAGGTGGCGTTAAGAACCCATATCTTAGCTATAATGCTTGGGGATGGGCAACAGACCCTGATGTTTTAAGAATTGCCTTAAATGATCTCTGGGATAGATACCACAAGCCACTGTTTATTGTTGAAAATGGTCTTGGCTGGGGAGATGAATTAACTGAAGATCATAAGGTTCATGATGATTACCGCATTAACTATCTTCGTGCCCAAATTAAATCTATGGAAGAAGCAGTTAATGAAGACGGTATTCCATTAATGGGCTACACAATGTGGTCAGCAATTGACCTAGTTTCAAACGGAACTGGCGAAATGAAGAAGCGCTATGGTTTTGTTTATGTAGACCGCGATGACATGGGTAACGGCTCATTAAAGAGGTATCCTAAAGATTCCTTTAACTGGTACAAAAAGGTTATTGCATCACAGGTGAAGATTTAGACTAAAGGCAAAATAGAACCTAGCATTTTCTAGGCTCTATTTTTTTGACAAATTAATATTAGAAAGACGCAAAATGATTACAATTACAGACCAAGCAAAGTTTAAAGCAAAAGATTTCTTTAATTACCTTAATATGCAGCTCACACAAGCAATTAAAAAAGCACGAGGCAATGACTTACCAGTAAAAATTGTCGCAGGAACTACCTATTAGAAAAAAATGTAAAAGCTGAAATTACTGAGTACGAATTTGGCAAAAAATATGTTTCGGTTTTTAAATCTGCTAAGCTAGATGTTAAAATTGCTTATTACTTAGAAGACAATGAACGTGGCTGTCAGATCACTTTTAAAGAAGACGTTCTTAGTTTTGATGAAAAGAAACATTCTAATCTTGGTACCTGGTTTTACAACTGGCAGTTAAAACAAGGTGCTAAAAAACAACTAAAACAAATGAAGAATAATGTGTTAGCTTACGCCAAATAACAATAGCCCTAGTCTCAATATTTCGAGATTAGGGCTATTTTTGTTAAATAATATCATCAGAACTTTGATCGTAAAATTTAGAGTTTTTGTAATTATAAACTAATTTAGAACTATCAAAAGCAGTTCCATTGGCTAGATAGAAGGTATCATAGACTTCTAAACAAGGATCTCCTTCTTTTAATTCAAGGTATTTTGCCTCATCAGCAGTTAATTTTCTAACACGCATATACTTATCAGAAAACCGAATTTCTTTCTTTAGTCCTTCTCGGATGTAATCAAAAATCGAGCCTTCTGCGATTTCTTTACTCATGAAGGGAACTATACTTTTACGATAATATGACTCTTCTAAGACAAAGGGCTTACCATCTTGCTTGCGCAATCTTTTAATAAAGTAGCATTCTTCATCAGAATGAAGATGTTCACTGATTGGTTTAGGTGCCTTCTTCTCCGAAAACTCGATTACTTCCGTAGTCGGCTTTTTTAATACATGGGCAAAACCAGCATTGTCTGTTAGAGACATATAACCATCTTGCCCGGTAGGCCTAACAAAGACGCCCGACCCTTGCACCTTATAGACAATCCCTCGCTGTGTAAGTAAAGTAATTGCCTGCAAAATAGTTGACTTTCCGACTTGATATTTCTTCATTAAGTCAGTTATAGTTGGCAATTTATCACCATGATGAAGTTGCTCTTTATTAATATAATTTTTTATTTTATCCGCAACTAATTCATATTTCTTCATTATTTACATCCCTAAATGAAAAATTCTCATAGTTATATTCTAACTATGAGAATTTTCAAAGTCTATATTTTATAATTAAGCTTTCTCAGCACCAGCTTGCTCTTTCTTAAGCAATTCATTGTCGTAATGCTTAATGAATGGGTACCAAATTAAGAATGCAACTACAGCATTGACTAAAGCTAAAACAGCACCTTGCCAACTAGCAGTGGCCATCATACCACCAAGACCTACAGGAATTGGCCATGGTTGTTGAACAATAATCTTAGGTACTAAGTGAGTTGCAATAGCTGCATAAGCAACCATTGAACAAGTCATAGGTGCTAGTAAGAATGGAACAAATAAACGTACGTTATAAACAATTGGCAAACCAAATAGTAAAGGTTCGTTAATGTTAAATACAGCAGGAACAGCTTCAAGTTTACCAAGTTCTCGTAATTGTTTAGATCTAGAAGCAAAAGCCATCCAGAGTGCCATACCTAAAGTAGCACCAGAACCACCCATGATTACGAATGCGTTTGAGAATTCACCAGCAAAGACATAGTGAGCACCAGAAGCATTAGCAGCCATGTTTGATAAAACAATTGCTTGGTAGAAACTTGAAATAATAGTCGCACCGTGAATACCAAACCACCATAAGAAGTGAATCAGGAAGAAGATAATCAAAACTCCCCACCAGGTATTAGCAATGTTTGAAACAAATGAGAATGGAATAAACAATAATTGGAAAATATCTGTACCAAGAACAATTAAGATAACGTCAATTAAAGCAATGACAATCGCAATCACAAAACCAGGAATCAAAGCAGTAAATGAGTTAGCAACACCTGATGGAACAGATGCGGGCATTTTAATTCGCCAATTGTGTTTAATACAGAAACGATAAATTTGAACAGTTAACCAGGCAACGATTAAACCAGTAAAGATACCTGTAGCACCAATTCTAGTTAAACCAGAACCAGAAACGCCATAACCACCAGCAATAACATTATCTTTCTTCAAAATGTTAACAAAGACAGTGTTACCGCCCTTCCATACTAATTGTGGAACGGTAATGAATAAACCCATTAAAGTTAAGAAAACTGCGTTCAATGGATCAAGCAATAAGTTTTCTTCTTTACGATAAATATCTGCATAGTTATAAGCAAATGATCCAGCAAAGTAAATTGCGATAATACCCATCGTGGCGTTGTAAATAACAGTATAAATATTGTTAAAACGTCCAAATGTATTATTGTAAAAATCTACAAATCCTTTAGCAGTAATAACTTGCGTTAAAACTGTTAAGACCAAAAACATTGATCCAATGATAGAAAAGGCAATAATCGAATAACCAGCACCCATAATTGCACGTACAAAACGTGAACCTGAGAACTTGCCTAGTATCTTCATCATTTTATCTTTAAATGATGGTTGCGCAGTGTCAGACATAGTACATCCCCCTCAATTTGTCCTACTGTCTATTACTTTCAAATGTCTTAATTGCTCGTGCATATTTGTCGCGACCATTTTGAATGTTACTAATTCTTCTTAAGATCAAAATGGAACCTAGCATTCCAATTACTAAAATCGTAACAATTACATTTGCGACATCATTTGTAGTCATAAAAGGAAATAGAAGCTTTCCAAATGGTAAATAGCAACCTATAGCAAAGATTACATTTGCACCTAGCTGCAGTTGATAATAAAGTTTCGTAAATTTCAAATCAGTATTTCTCACATTCCATTTACTTACTTGCTCAACTGAAGCTACTAATAATAAAACAAACAATAATCCCGAAATTATCGAAGCAACAATATCTTTGTAGCAAATTGCAAAAACTAACCAAAATAGATTAGTGAATAAGAACGCCGCAGAAAAATAACGAATCATTAAATAGCGGCTAAAATTTATAGATCTTACACTCATGTCATGTTTCTTTTGTTCTAAACTCTGATCTTTTTTAGTCATTATTGTATCTGCCCTTTCAATATTGTTCCCGAACAATTCAGACAACACCTGTATAATACTACTAATTGAAAACGGTTGCAACAATGAAGACTGTTTTCTTATGAAAAATAAAATTCTATACTTTTTAACTTTACAAGCGAGTTTTTAATTTGTAGAATGAACTTCGAAAACGCTTACTTTAGAAAGGATGTATTGAATATGACTGGATACACTATGCCAAAAGGCTTTTTATGGGGCGGCGCTGTTGCTGCCCACCAACTTGAGGGTGCATGGAATGAAGACGGAAAAGGAATGTCAGTTGCCGATGTAATGACTGTAGGATCCGCAACTAAACCACGTGAAATCACAAATGGCGTCATCCCTGGTAAGAACTACCCTAACCATGATGCTATTGATTTTTACCACCATTACAAGGGCGATATCAAATTAATGGCTGAAATGGGGTTTAAAGCTTTTCGTACTTCAATTGCTTGGACTAGAATTTTTCCTAAGGGCGACGAAAAAGAACCTAATGAAGCAGGTCTTAAGTTCTATGATGACTTATTTGACGAATGTCACAAATATGGAATTGAACCAGTAATTACTCTTTCTCACTTTGAAATTCCTTATCACTTAGTTAAAGAATATGGCGGCTTCACTAACCGTAAATTAATTGACTACTTTGTTCGCTTTGCTCGCGTATGCTTCAAGCGTTACAAGAACAAGGTTAAGTACTGGATGACCTTTAACGAAATTGATAACCAATCTAGTTTTAACAATGACTTCTTGATGGCTACTAACTCCGGAATTTTATTCAAGAATGGCATGGGCGATAAAGAAAAAGAAGCAGCAATGTATCAAGCAGCTCACTATGAATTAGTTGCTTCTGCTTTAGCAGTTAAAGAAGGACACAAGATTAATCCAGACTTCCAAATTGGCTGTATGATTAATTACTCACCTGTTCGGCCTTTAACTCCATCTTCAGACGATGTCTTACTTGCTGATAAGTTTGAACAAAGACGTGACTTCTTCTCTGACGTTCACGTTAATGGTGAATATCCAAACGCAGTTGAAGACTACATTGAAAGAAATGGCTACCGTCCAGATATTACTGAAGAAGATAAGATTGCCTTAAAGGAAGGTACTGTTGATTACGTTGGCTTTTCATACTACCAATCAACTACTGTCTCAAGTAAGAAAGTTAAACCTGATGAGTTAACTGACTTACAAGAAGCAATTGTTGAAAATCCTACATTGCAACGTAGTGACTGGGGTTGGGAAATCGATCCAGAAGGTTTAAGAATTTCTCTTAACCACTTAACTGACCGCTACCACAAGCCACTCTTTATTGTTGAAAATGGTCTTGGTGCTTACGACAAACGCGAAGCTGATGGCTCAGTTCATGACCCATATAGAATCGATTACTTAAGAAAGCACATTGAACAAATGGAAAAGGCTGTCGTTTTAGATGGTGTTGACTTGATGGGTTATCTTCCTTGGGGATGCATTGACTTAGTATCAGCTGGAACTGGTCAAATGGACAAGCGTTATGGCTTTATTTACGTTGATAAAAATGACAAGGGTGAAGGAACACTTGAGCGTTCAAAGAAAGATTCCTTTGACTGGTACAAGAAAGTTATTGAATCTAACGGCAAAGACTTAGACTAATCATGAAAAATAGGATCTAGAATTACTCTAAATCCTATTTTTTTGTGCTAAAATTAGCACTTTGTCAATTAGAGTGCTAAATATTTTACATTCTATTCTGACCTACTACAATAGAAAGTGTAGAGAGCGTAATGGAAGGAAGTTTTATTATGGCAAACGAAATGATGAAGAATCGTAACAATGATAATATGATGGATCAATTAAGCGATTGGTTTAGTTTTCCAAAAGACTTTTTTGACGATAGTTCAATTAAGAACATTATGCAATCTGATGTAGCTGAAACAGACAAGGACTATATCGTTAAAGTCGACATGCCAGGAATGGATAAGAAAGACATTAAAGTTTCTTATAAAGATGGCATCTTGAATGTTTCAGGTAGCCGTGACTCATTTGACAACTTAGATGACAAGAATGGCAACCTTATTCACCGTGAAAGAAGCGTTGGTCACATTCAAAGAAGCTATCGTATTCCTGATGTTGATTCTAAAGAAATTTCTGCTAAGGACATCGACGGCGTTTTAACCATTACCTTGCCAAAATTAACTGAAGAAGACAAAGAAAACACAATCACAATTGAATAAATTTGATTGCTTACAAAAAAAGGCATCCCGCAAAGCGAGGTGCTTTTTAATTTACTGCAATAATTTTTACATCATAACTTCCAGCTGGTGCTTCAACAGTTACTGTTGCACCAGCTTTTTGCTTCATTAAGGCCTGTCCTAAAGGAGAATCAAAAGATATTTTTCCTTTAGTCAGGTCTGCTTCCATTCTACCAACAATCCGGTATTCTTCCGCATCATCATCACCTTCAAAAAGCAGTTTTACATTTGAACCTAAATCAATTGTGCCACTTTTATCTTTTTGAATAATTTCTGAATATCTTAATTGTTTATCTAGATAACGCAGTCGACTCTGCAAATGCCCTAATTCCATCTTAGCAGTCGTATATTCTGAATTTTCTGACAAGTCTCCCATACTACGAGCTTCTTGCAAAATTTTAATTCTACGTGGTCGATCTTTTTTTAAACGGGCTATCTCGTCTTTAATTTCTTGATAGCCTTCTGGCGTCATTTTTTGATAGTAAACCATTATTTAACCTTAACATCGTTTCCAGTAAGAATGTCTTGCTTGTAAAGTTCACCATTCTTGACTGAATAATGACCAACAATTGTTCCAGTTGACTTTTCAGCTAAAGAGTATTGACCATTGCCACCATCAATTAAGGTAAAGTTGTCTGGACCATAATTACTTGAATAACCATGCTCTTTAATTGTGTCAGAAACCATCTTGTTAAACATAGCATCTGAAGCATTATGAGATGATGATGCATTTTGACTATTACCATTAGTTTGGGTGTTAGATGCAGCTGAATTTGATGCATTGTTCGAATTAGTTGATCCAGTTGAATCAGAAGAATTGTTAGAGTCAGTTGATTTGTTCTTATTAGTCTTTTTGCTGGTAGTATTACTTGAACTTTCACTACTCTTATCGCTCTTCTTATCAGAGTTAGTAGTTTCTGAATCATCAGTATCTACATCAGTCTTATCTTTCTTAGTAGTGTGTTTCTTAGCCTTATGACTCTTCTTGTGACTTGTCTTACTGCTTTTTGCTTCGTTATTAGTACTAGATTGATTGGCACTATTGCTGCAACCTACAGCAAGAAGCATTGTCATTAAAGTTATTCCTGATACAAAAATGTTCTTTTTCATATTCATTTCCTCCGATATTGTTATAAACATTATACTTCATAACGTCTATTGAAATACTTATGAAAGTTACTTTCATTCATAAAATTAGTGTATTAAATCATTATTTGCTGTATAGTAAATATAATGAAAAATATTATAAAAAAATTAAAGGAGTGTAATTTATGTCTCACGAATTAACCCTACAAGAAATTGATCAATTCCGTAATGACTTTGATAATTCACGCAATGAAGTTGTTTCTCGCGCAGCAATGCGTTCCGGTGTTCTAGAAGCCTCATTTAACCCAACAGTTACTAACCGCTTAAATGATGTTTTCTCTGTTGAAGTGGAAACTGATAATGTTACTAACCAAATGCAATCAGGACGTTGCTGGTTATTTGCTACTTTAAACACCTTACGTCATGACTTTGGTAAAAAGTATAAGGCTAAGAACTTCACTTTATCTCAAGCATATAACTTCTTCTGGGATAAAATTGAACGTGCAAATATCTTCTACGACGCAATCATTGATTCTGCTGATAAGCCATTAGATGATCGTACTGTTAAAGCATATATGAATTTTGCCGGTTCAGATGGTGGTCAATGGGCAATGGCTGCTTCACTAGTTAAGAAATACGGCGTTGTACCAACTAATGCAATGCCTGAAAGTTTTAATACCAATCACACTGCTGGCTTAGCTGATGCTTTAGCTCGTAAGGAAAGAAAAGATGCCTTAGTTTTACGTAAATTAGTTCAAGCAGGCAAAACTGAAGAAGTTGAAAAGAAGCGCAAAGAATTCTTAAGTGAAATCTACCGTATGACTGCGATTGCTGTTGGCGAGCCTCCTAAGACCTTTGACTTAGAGTATCGCGACGACGATAAAAAATTGCACTTAGATAAGAACTTAACTCCAGTTGAATTCTTCAACAAGTATTGGGATGTTAACTTCGATGACTACGTTTGTTTGACTAATGCACCTGACCACGAATATGGCAAGCTTTACTCACTTCCATTCGAAGATAACGTTAATGGCGGACTTCCAATTACTTTCTTGAATGTACCAATCGAATACTTAAAAGAAGCTGCAATCAAGCAACTTAAGGATGGCGAAAGCGTTTGGTTTGGTAATGATGTCTTAAAAGAAATGGACCGCAAGACTGGTTACTTAGATACTGAGTTATACAAGACCGACGAATTATTTGACGTTGATACTTACATGACTAAGGCTGAAAGATTAGCTACTGGCGAAGGTGAAGTTAGTCACGCAATGACCTTAGTTGGTGTCGACTTAGACAAAGGCGAAATCCGTAAGTGGAAAGTTGAAAACTCATGGAGTGAAAAGTCAGGCCGTAAGGGTTACTTCACAATGAGTGATAAATGGTTTGATGAGTTTGTTTATGAAGTAGTTGTTAGAAAAGAATTCTTAACTGACGATCAAAAGAAACTTGCAGAAAGCAAGCCTACTCCACTTCCAGCTTGGGATTCACTTGCTTAGTGAAAATAAAATATATTGATAAAAAGGGATTTGCGTCGCTATAGACACAGATCCCTTTTATAATTCTTCTTTTTCACTATCTTCAATAAACTTTTCCATAAGTTTGGAATTTTTAATTAAAATCTTTAGTAAACGATTATCACTAATCGATGGCACAGCTCCGGCTTCATAAAGAGCTATTGTTGCCACATTCCATCCCAAAACTTCAGCAAATTTTTCTTTACTAAAATTCCAATGATGTCGTAAATTTTTAAGATCAGTTGGTGAAATAATACCAAACTTTCTCCGATACTTTTCCAAAGCTAATTTTGCTGCATGATCATCAAGTTCTAAGTCAGCAATTACCTTACCAGTATTCTTGTCAAAACGAGCAGACGCAGTAATTGTAATTTGTTGTCCACGAATGTCATAACTATTAGTATAATCTGCAATATAAGACATGACTTCATCCCCTTAATTAAGTGAATAATAAAGCTAGCCAAAAGATTAGCTAGCTTTATTATCTTACACATTCCATTCATCCATAAATTCTTGAACGAATTCACGCATATATTCAGTTCTTCGATGTGCTTCTTTCTTAGCAGCAGGAGTATTCATCAATCCCTCTAAATCAAATAATTTTTCATAGAAGTGATTAATCGTTGTCTCAACATGGTTACGATATTGGTCATGACTTACTAACTTTTCAGGCTTAATCTCTGGATCATAGATCTTATTTCCATGCTTTCCGCCATAAGTAAATGCTCGTGCGATTCCGATTGCACCTAAGCTTTCGATTCGATCTGCATCTTGCACATATTGTCCACTCAAGGGCAACTTGTAGTGATGTTCAATATTGGCGGAAAAAGACATGTGCTGAATCGTAAATAAAATATCCTGTGCTTCTAACTCAGTAAATCCAACTTTAGGTAGTAACTCTTTAATTTCTGCAATTACCTTACTTGGGTCATCGCAAATTTTCTCATCAATTGTATCGTGCAAGTAACTACCAGTCTGAATAATAGCAACAACTCGGCTATCTGCATGCGCATCGGGATAATCACTTAAATACATTTTTGTAGCTAAGTTTGCTACTCGTTGTCCATGATAGTAGTCATGTCCTGTTTTTTCACCTTTTAAATGATCTTGGGTAAACTGCTTAACTAATTCAATATCCATCTGTTTATCACCAAAATTAAGCCATTGAATCCCAGCAAGGAACTGGAGTAGCTTCTCCTTCAGCAATCTTTACTAATTTTTCAGGTAAGTATTGCTTCTTCACTACAACCTTAAAGAGGTATTCGTCAAACCACTTATCGTCCATTACAAAGTAGCCTTTTTCACCAACTTTGGTTCCCCAAGAATTTTCAACCTTCCACTGACGAGGCTTACCATCAACTACATCTACACCAACCAAGGTCATTGCATGAGTAGAGCCACTAGCACCAGTTTCAAGACGCTCTTTCTTACTTAATTTAGTTTCAATATTAAAAACAGTATCTGTTTCATATAAATCAGCAGCTAAAATTCCCTTTTGACGGTCGCTTTGCTTGCCTACATCACAACCAAACCAGATCGTTTCACCATCTTTTAATTGCTTAATAGCAGCTTCCTTAAGATTTTCGATATTTGTATTCAAAAATCTAATTGGACTACCGCCTTCAACATTATCTTCAAATGGAAAAGCATAAAGCTTGTCATATTCATGATCTGGCGCATTAAAGAGAACAACATAGTCATCCAAATCATCTTCAAAATAATTGTGGAAAAAGTCTAGTGGGGTAAGATTTTGATCTAACTTGTAATTACCATCATCATCTTTAAATTCTAAATCAAACTTATGCACAGGTTGTCCAAAAGCGATCACAGCCATACGGTAAACTTCACTTAAAAATTCTTGGCGTTTTTGCTCAATTTCAGCTTCTTTTCCTTCTTGAGCAAGTTTACGTAAAACTAGTCCATCTTCACGTAACTTCATGTTCAAGGCTTGATTAAACGCTGCTGTATTGTTAGCAGTAAAACTTTCATCTTGTGCATAAGTTGGCACTAAGCCATATTTTCTAATCAAGGAGATAGCCATATGCCATTGTCCACCATCAGTATCTGGAGCTTGCAAATAAAAATGCACAGTTCGATCATCCACAGGTTTATCCGCAGTTTCTAAGATATGATTGAAGAAAATATTTGCTCTTTCGATTCGATCCCAGAAAAAGAGATAGCTTTGTGAAAAAGTAAAGTTCTTTGCATGATATTGCTTAGCGAACTTGTGACGTAAAACGTTCAATGCCGCAAACAACCAGCAACGACCTGATTGTTTTTGATCAGTCACATTATCAGTTGGAATTTCAATTGAGAAGGTGCGATTTAAATCACGAATTCCTTCACTGTTGAAGCTGGCTTTTTGCACGCCGTTATTCACAACAGCTAATTCAGCGATCTTATTTTGTTTGTTTTGTTGATAATCTTGTTGAAATTTTTCAATTTCTTCTAGTGTAAGTTCATGTGCCATGTCTATTCCTCTTTCATAAATTACAATATTTTATCTCCATTATAAAAAGGGACAGTCGTTTTGACCATCCCTTAATGCATCATCCATCAAAAAAGCTTCTGCTAGCCTAAGCTTATTTAATAACTAAGCCGTTTCCCAGATTTGAACTGGGGACCTCCTCCTTACCATGGCGGTGCTCTACCTCCTGAGCTAAAACGGCATATACAGTTTAATTATAACAAAAAAGACGAGGAACGCTTATTGCATCCCTCGTCTTCCCTTTTTGATTACTATTTAATTTTAACTAGAGTGTACTTTCTCTTACCCTTACGGATAATTACGTACTTACCATCAAAATCACTATCTGGTTCAACAATAAAGTCAACATCATTTTGACGTTCGCCATTTACATAAATAGCACCGTTCTTAACATCTTCACGTGCTTGACGCTTAGATGGTTCAATCTTAGTTTCAACTAAGAATTCAACGATATTCTTAGCTTCATGAGTTGCTTCTGCACTTGGTGCGTTCTTCAAAGCTTGTTCAATTTGAGGAACAGACAAGCTCTTAACGTTACCTGAGAATAGTGCTTCAGTAATCATTTGAGCTTCTTTTAAGCCTTCTTCACCATGAACAAACTTAGTTACTTCTTCTGCTAATCTCTTTTGAGCTGCACGCTTCCAAGGTTCTTTTTCAGTCTTTTCGGCTAAGTCTTCAATTTCTTCACGACTCAAGAAAGTAAAGTACTTAAGGTACTTCACAACATCACGGTCATCTTGGTTAATCCAGAATTGGTAGAATTCATAAGGACTAGTTTTTTCTGGATCGAGCCATACAGCACCACCAGCAGATTTACCAAACTTAGTACCATCAGCCTTAAGCATCAATGGAATAGTTAAACCAAAGGCAGGACGATCTGCACCTTCAAGCTTGTGGATTAAGTCAATTCCAGCTGTAATGTTGCCCCATTGATCAGAACCACCAATTTGAAGTTGAACGCCATTATCTTTGTTCAAGTGGTAAAAGTCAATTGCTTGCAAGATTTGGTAACTAAATTCAGTAAATGAAATACCATTCTCTAAGCGGCTAGCAACAACATCTTTGTTAATCATATTATTAACTTGAAAAAATTTACCATAGTCACGCAGGAAATCAATCAAATTAAGCTTTCCAAGCCAATCAGCATTGTTTTTAATTTCAAAGTTTTCCGTACCGAATAACTTTTTCATTTGAGCAGTCAACTTTTCCTCATTATGCTTAACTTGTTCAGCAGTTTGAAGAACACGTTCGGTCTTTCTACCTGATGGATCACCAATTGAACCAGTTCCTCCACCAATCAAAATTACTGGATGGTAGCCAGCCATTTGGAATCTTTTCAAAATCATAAATGGAATCAAGTGACCAATGTGAAGTGAATCTCCAGTCGGATCAGTTCCGCAGTAAAGAGCTAAATCATCATGCTCTGCTAAGTACTTGCGTAAACCTTCCTCATCGGTTTCTTGGTTAATAGCACCGCGCCATTTTAAATCTTCTAAAATGTCAAATTTTGCCATAATAATTTCTCCTAACAAAAAACGTCCCTAGACTTCTCTCGAAATCTAGGGACGACTAAATTACTTCATTAGCCGTGGTACCACCCACGTTTGCGCTCAATGCGCCTTAAGTCAGTTGATAAGGAAACTACCCCATTACGTACTTCGCTTGCTTAACCTGCCTAGCTCACACTAACCGCTAGTTCTCTGAACACTGAATTAAGTAGCTACTTTTATTTACCTATGATAATAAGGGAGAATAGCCTTTTAGTCAACCGCTTATTTATAAAAGCCCTTGACGTCCAATGTGTATCCCTTCCCTGCTGACATATCATATTGAATCAATTGATAGTCTTTAAGTAGTTCTTTTTGTTTCTTAGTTAATTTCTTTTCAGAAACTTTCTTACCATTTTGATCAACTAGTTCAAAACCATCACTGCTACTATAGTTAATTGTCATTGCAGGAAGATCCTTGTAGATCCGAGTAAGTAATGCTTGGTAAGCTGTAACTTTAGAATTCGTTTGCTCTAAAGCCATCGAAATAAAGGAACTCGTTGCAACATACTTATCTGGAACAATTTTATTCTTAGCACCATGCTCACGAGCGTACTTATTTGAATAAATAAAGTAAGTAGTAGAATGCATTTTAATTGGATACTTAGATAATAACGATTGATCAATAATTGATGGATAATGATCGCCATAAAAGACAAGCGTGATTGGCTTATTAATTTCATCGATTTCTTTAATAAACTTCTTCACTGCCTTATCAGTATATTCAACACCCTTTGTATATGCCGCAAAGCAGGTCTTAACATTATCATCTGCAAGAGAAGAGCCACTGACATTATCCTTATATTCATTTGGTGAATAATAATCACCATATGGCATATGGTTTTGCATTGAGATCAAGTTAATAAATTGACCATTTTTTCTACTCTTAATTTGTCTCAAGCCATTCTGGTAAGCCGTCTCATCAGAAAGATATGGACTCGTTCCAAGCGACTTTTTATCATAGATCTTATATTTAGAGCCTAAATAAGCAAACTTATTAAATTTAAACCGGCGATAATTATCAATTCGGCCATAATAAGTACCATTAAACGGATGAATTGCGCTACTATAAGGGAAATTCATCCCAATTGTTGGGTAAAAATTATAACGTGAAGTTACCTGAGTATATGGAGTAAGAGCACTCGAGAAGTTTCCCATATTAAATCCAGTCAAGGACTCATATTCCATATTTCCAGTTCCACCACCATATCCAGCACTAAGCATCTTGCCAGAAGTCGTTTGCGACATTAAGCTACGGATATACTTCATCGGATCTCTAACATTATCAGAAATTTTGACTCCTGGGAATTCTTCTGAATCTACAAAGCTTTCACTAAGATTAAAGACAATTGTTTGATCGGATAACTTGTTCTTTCTAGTCTTATTAATAGCAATAGCTTCTTTTTCATACTTTTTAGTAATTTGCTTGATGGCATGTTCAGAATAACCATCAACTTTTTCCATAATTGGCACTTTGATGAAATCTAAGAAAGTTAAGACAGCACCATTATTAGCTGTACTATCCGGTGGATTTCTAAAGTCAGGATTATTATCAAAACCCTTTGAAATATAGTAAATCGCTGAATTTTCATCATTAAACCACACCGGTGTAATCAAAATTAAAAGACTTCCAATTAAAGCAACCCAACTCTTTTTCTTTCTTCTTAAGTTATGTGGGTGCTTTAGCTCTAGATAAACAATAATTGCAATTAAAAGTGCAATACCAACAAGAATGTAAATTAGAGTCTGCACACCAATCATTGGAATCAGCGTCTTCCAATTAACGATCTCACTAATTTCATTTGGATAAACTGGCTCTTCTCTTAAATCCATCTTAATTCCATCTGCAATTGCAATTCCTAAAGCCAAAACAGTTGGAATACTTGCGGATACCCAGAACCTAGTAGTGATTACATAGAAGATCTCATAAATTGTAAATAAGAAAATCGACGATAAAACTAAGGTGCCAAATTTGCTAGTAAAAATAAAGACTAGAGCAGCCCAAAAGTCACTTGCAGATTGAATGTCTCGAACAGTATAAAAGCCAATGACACTTAAGAACATCAGGAATGCAAATAAGATAATTGATTTAGAGTGTCGCTTTAAAAAGTCTACTCCCGCTTCTAAAAGTTTAATAAGACCATCCAGATTATTTTCATCAAACTTATTCAAAAATCTCTGAACATGCTTATTTGAAAGTAGAAACTTAACAAAAACAAAATTAATAATGAAACTTGCAACTAATAAAGAAAGAATCAATAAAACAGTAACTTTCTTACTTACAGGTGCAAGCAAAAGTTGCAATTTTTCCTTCCACAAACTCATCCCATAAGAAGTAGTGCCAAAGATAATTGCTGGAATTAGAATTGAAAATAATCTGTGAGATACTCCAAGCATTGAACTTCTAAATAATAATGCTCCAGCAACGACAAATAAAATCATCAATGGTGATGATGGCGCCATTAAAAGACTAGTATTCCAAGACATATTCATCTGAGAAAAGATGAATCCTTGCGGCGTCTGAATCGGCATTAATTTAATCGTAAGATAATAAACTGCTGGTAGCAAAATAATCGTTGCTACTACTAAGCCAAGAACTACTTTCTTAGATGCCTTAATCTTTGAAATAAGCATTCCCCAGGCAAAAGGTACAGCTAAGTAAAGGCCAAAAATACTATAACTAGTTAAAAGCGAATTTCCTGCACTTAAGGCAAAAATCAAAACTGTAATGGCTGTCAGCAGCAACACATTTTGCTTAGTATTTAATTTCTCTTGTAATCTAAAAATAAATGGTTGAAAGAATAAAGAAATTATAATTCCGCTAAATAAAGCTGATGTACTAGTTAAAACTGGGAAAAAGATTCCCCATAAATTCCAAGCTGAGAAAAACTGTGGCAACGAAATGACAAATACTAAATAGAAAATAATAAGAGTAACGACGCCTTCAAGCCAGTTCTTAACTGCCTCTTTAAAGCTATACTCCTTATTGCCGTAACTCATCCCATACCAGACAACCACTATCAATTGAATTAAGCTAATTACCATGCCAATTCGCGTTTTAGTAGAAACTGACGTTGGATTATAATTCCAAAAGCCTAAGGTTTGAATTAATATTCCCAGCAACAAACACAAAAGTAAGATCCACTGGATTGTTTTTCTTAAAGCTGATTTCATTTGTATATCCCTAACTTTTTCTTAATTGTTACCAAAACATCTACTCGCTTACCGTGTCCAGTAAAGAAGTCGACAATATCTTTTCTAAATTGAAAAATCATGATTAAAGTAGCAATTAAAAAGATTAATCCTTGTTCCCAGCCAAAGTTAAGCCAAGTAAAAATACTGAACCCCAACATATATACAAGTGGCGGAATAGTAAGATTTTTCATAATAATCACTAAAAACAAGCCAATTAATAAAGCAATCAAACCAGCTCGCCAGTCAAAAAAGACAATCCACAATGCAGTAACTGCCACTCCTTTACCACCCTTGAAGTGATTCCAGAACGGAAATGAATGCCCTAAGACGACTCCAATACCAGCAAAAGATAAATCTAAGCGATTACCATGATAAAGAAAGTAGACAATTAATAATGCTGCCAAAGTTTTAGCTAAGTCTCCAATACAAGTGAGAATACCCCATTTTTTACCAAAAACTGCACCAATATTAGCTGTACCAGGATTACCTGAACCATACTTAGTTGGATCTTTATGTAAAAATATTTTTGCGACAATCATAGCAAAAAGGATATTTCCGAGGAAATATCCTATTACTAGTGAAATTAATTCATTCATTAATAAGCACGATCTCCGTTCCATAATTCATCCGTATAAGGATCATATATGTAGTATACCTGATTAGAATCACCACTGGTCCAATCAAATTGAGAATTCATTGAATTTTGATAAGTTTCATTATTATCAATATTCATTGAATCTAAACCAAGATCATTTCTCACAATATTAGATGTTCGTTGCAATTCTCTATCAGACATTACTTGATATGAAGCATCTCCAATCATTGCTCCTACTCCATGCAAATAGTCGCTGGACATGTTTTGAGTACATTTACGGTAGTTTTTACTAATTTTGACCATTGAATCAAAAGTTAAGTTAGTTCTCAAACTAGTTGAAACAGAGCCTAAGATTGAATCTAAATTCTTTAGCGTACTAAATGACATTGCATGTTCTAAAACGGACATAATTACTTCACGCTGCCGTAATTGTCTACCATAGTCTCCGCGAGGATCGTCATAGCGCATTCGAGAGTAAGCTAAGGCTTGACTACCATTTAAGTGTACCTTTTTACCTTTGGTAAAGGTGTAGCCATCGTAAGTAAAGGTAAGAGGCGGCGTCACTGTAACGCCACCAACGCCGTCTACAATCTTTCTCATTCCGCCCATATTCATTGAAATATAGTATTTTATTGGCACATTAAGGACCTTACTTGTAGTCTTCATTGCCATTTTGGCACCGTCAATATTATAAGCGGCATTAATCTTATGAACGCTAAAGTTTTCGGTGCCAATCATTCTTGCCATGGTGTCACGCGGAATCGACATTAGAGAAAGTTTCTTTTTAGCCGGATTAACGGTTACCAAAATCATTGTATCTGAGTTCCCGCGAACTTCTTTTCTACCAAAAGCTCCCGTATCTGTACCTAACAAGAGAATATTGAATGGTTCTTTACCAGAAAAGCTATCTTGTTTTACAGCAGTCTTTGGGTCATATGTTTTATCAAAGGCATTTTTAGCTTTTAAATAAACAGATCCTGCATAGGCTCCAAGTCCTAAAACCAGCACTAAAATAACCGCAATAATAATACGGATTGGCTTTTTCTTACTATGTTTTTCTTTGTTCAGCTCAACTCTTGAGAGAACAGGTTCTTTGGGCTTATTATCCATAATATTCTTTCTCAAACTTTCTTAAAACAAGGATATTATAGCAAAATTACACTCTGAAAACTTTATTATGCCAAATCTTAAACAATTAGTAAAAAAAGAGGAAAACTTCACACAGCTTCCCTCTTTTCATATTTATTCTAAAGTAATTGTAGTTGAAAAATGTGAACTTTCATCTGGTGCTAGGAAGTTATTGCCTTCTTTTTCCATCCAGTCGGTCAATTCACTGCTCTTAATATCTGGCAAGCCAGCAAAAGGTTCCATACATAAAAACTTAGCTTCTGGATCAGTCATGGTCCATAGCGCTACATATGGGAAATCTTCCAACGTTAAAGAAATTTTATGTTCTGATTTGGCACTACTTAACTCAATCCCGGTTAAACCTGGATTATTAATAATAATCAAACCATCATCAAATTCTGAATACGATAGCGGCAAAGTTCCCTTTTGTGCATTAGGTACTGGAATGACCTTACCATTTCTAAATGGAATTGGATCAATTTGAAATTGAGTTAATTCTGTCACTTCTGGGCTTAAAGTTAACTCATAATCTGAAAATTTCAATTCATCTCCAGCTATTGGCACATTAAAGCCTGGGTGAAAACCAAGTCCAAATGGCATCGTTTCTTCTGAATTATTTTTAACCAAAAATTCTACCTTTAATTGATTAGCTTCTAGCGTATAGGTAACCATCAGACTAAAATGAAATGGATAAACAGCTAGAGTTTCTTCATTTTCGGTTAAAGTCAGACTTACTCGATCGTCTCCCTTATCAACAACTGTCCAAGGATAGTCACGAGCGAAGCCATGTTGCTTCATTTCATATGTTTTCCCATTTAAAATATATTTATTGTCATTTGATCTTCCGATTGCCGGAAAAAGAATTGGAGCATGTCTTTCCCACTCGCTCCCATTCCAAATGTAGTCGGCATTAGTAGTCTTATCGACTACGTGCGTAAGCTGAGCACCGACCTCATTAATTTCAACCTTTAACTGGTTGTTTTCAATTGTTAGCATCCATTGTCCTCCTAAACAATTTCGACCGATCCTATTCTGAAAATATCACGCCACACTCAATATGTCAACTGTAAGCGATAACATATAGTTTATTATTGGATTCTTTATTTCTTAATTTGTTATTTAATTTTTACGTACAATATACCTTTTAAACCTCTATTGTATTTAACTTGACTTTTAATTTGGTTCTAATACAATTAAAAGTGTTCTAATACTAAAAATATTTAAGAATTAGGACAAGTTGATACAAAGAAGGCATCCCTCTGGGATGCCTTTTTTCATTTCTAGAATAATGTAGTTAACATTGCACCGCCAATAATTAAAACTAGGCCTGCAATGGTAAAAATCAAACCGTTGCGAGTTTTCTTTTCATGTAAGAAAATCAAGCCACCTAAAGTAGAAATAACTACGCAAAGTTGTGAAATAACAAAAGCCATGTTAACTCCGTTATCTTGAACGGAAAGAATGTAAGCTAAAGCAGCAATTGCATATAGAATACCTGCTCCACCACTTTGAACAGTAGATTTTTCTTTCCAAACATGTAAATTTTTAGTAACAAGCGTATAGATAAACACAGCTACAAGCATACCAAAGGTTTGACCAAAGAAGATTGAAATACTGCTTCCATGTAAAGCCTTTGGAATTGAGCTTGAAGTAATGTAGCCAAGTGAAGTTAAAACAAGCAAAATAATTGTACTTATCTGATTAGACTTATTACCTTCGCTTGTTCCGCGATCAGTTAATGAAGTTAAAACAACTCCAATAATTAATACTAGAATACCAATAAAGCCATAAAGCTTAGCTTGCGGACTAGCCCATTCACCAAAAGCAAGCACACCTACAAGAGGTACACCAATCAACTGCAAACCAGTTGAAATCGGCATTGTTTCAGAAACACCAATTTTTTCATAAGAAATGTATTGACCAACTTGACCAATTACCCAGCAAGCACCACCTAATGCAGAAAGCAAAAATAGTGACCAGCTCATTGCTGGATGCATAATTGCCATTACAATTGCACCAAAAATAAATGAAGCTGCAACTGTACCAACGATTTGATTATAAACTGTACTATTCTTTACACTAGCAATAACAAGGGGCATCAGTCCCCAGCCAATTGCTGGTAAAAACAAATAAACATATTTCATAATTTTGTATCTCTCCCTAAACTTTTAAACAATTTATTCTATCAGGGATTAATACTGTCTGGCAAGAGTCAATTATGAAATCCTTTTCTTTTTCATTAAGATCCGATTGCTACGCCAGACTGAAATTAGCATAATTATTTCACCGATTATTGGCAAAAAGATAATATTTAACGAGGTTGCACTTGCAAAGATCATGTGCAGGACAACTGCCGCTAAAATCATGATCCAAGAAGTCCATCTTCTAAACCAAGGCTGCCAAATACTTCCTGCTAAAACTAGATAGTATACACAAAGTAGAAATCCTAAAATAAGTAGCCAAGTTTGTCCTTGTACAGTAAAAATTTCAGCACCCATTAGTGCCGCAAAACCGCTGATATAGGCCAAATAGGCTAAAGCCAGCATCATCACTAACCTAATAATTAACAATTCACTATTCTTTTGTTTCATTACAAGATTATTTTTAAAAATTACCATCCCAATCCAGGTTAATAAAAGGAAAGCAATAACTAGACCAATAACGAAATTCATTGCCATTTGATTAGTCATTAAAAAGACAATAATTAAAATCAATCCTAATTCATAATAGAAATTCAAAGCAAAAATACTGCTTTTTAATTCCATTGGTAGCCAGAGTAAGACCACTGCAATAATAAAGAAAATTGCACATCTACCCTTAAGTCCCTGATCAACTGCTGCGTAGTTAGGCACATAAACCAAAATTGCAGCCAAAACTCCAAGAATAGATAAAGCAATTTTTATCCACGTATTTTGACTAAAGTTTTTCATTCTAAAATTCTCCCTCGTTAAGATTATCTCACTTTTCAAATTTATAATCTCACAAAAAAAGTTTCGGAATTTAGGTGATAATTCCGAAACTTTTTGCCATGTTTATTTTTTCTCTTTAATAATATAAATTGGTCGATTCTTAACTTGGATATATACCCTGCCGATATATTTACCTAAAATACCAATGCAGAGTAGTTGCAAACCACCCAGCAGCAAAATAATGCACACCATCGAAGCCCAACCAAAGATGCTTGAACCAGGGTAGAGTGCTCTGCGAATAATCACAATGATCAAGCCAATAATTGATAAAACAAATGATCCAGTACCAATCCAAACAGCTAAGTTAAGTGGTGCTTGTGAAAAGTCCGCAATTCCGTCCATTGCATATTTGAACAATTTCCAAGTGTTCCAATCACTTTCGCCAGCTACACGTTCAACATTGTGATAGTCCAAATACTTAGTCTTAAATCCAACCCAAGAGAAGATTCCCTTTGAAAAACGATTGTATTCAGGCATATCTAAAACCGCATTTACCATTTGACGAGTCATCATTCGGTAGTCACGAGCACCTGGTACAATTTCAGTATCAGAAATCTTATTAACAACCTTATAGAACATATCGCTTAAGAAAGACTTAAACTTAGCTTCCCCTGTACGGTCAACACGACGAGTTCCAATACAGTCATATTCTCCAGTCTTAATCAAATCATACATTTGTGGTAAAAACTTAGGTGGATCTTGTAAGTCAACGTCCATTACGACTACATAATCTCCAGTTGCAGCTTGAAGTCCAGCATAAAGCGCAGACTCCTTACCAAAGTTTCTTGAAAATGAGACAAAGTGAACATGTTCTGGATCTTTTTTACGTAATTCTTTAATTTCCTTAAGAGTATTATCTTTTGAACCATCATTAATGAACCAATATTCTGGCTCTAAATCTGGAATTGTATCCATTACTTTATTCACAGCTGGATAAAAAAGTGGTACAGATTCCTCTTCGTTATAACACGGAACAATAATTGACAATTTTTTCATACTTTAACAGGCTTTCTGATTACTTTCTAACGTCTACTTTTGACTTAGTAGTTTTAATTTTTCTAAATGTAAGTAACTTATTAATTACGAATTGAATTAAGGTAGCGATAAATGTAGAAACGGCCTTAACAATTAGTTGATTATAACCTAACTGAGTTACGAAGATAAATAAACATAATGTAGTAAATAAAGTCGTAATTTGTCCAACTAAATAGTAAGAAACGAATCTTATTAACAACTTATCGTGAACCTTAAAGTTAAGAAAACTATTCCAGAAAAAGTTATTGATTAACCCACAAGATGATGAAATAAAATTAGCTACTTCGACTTGCATCTTAAAATGGGTAAGGAGTGCGAAAATTCCAAAATCAACACCTAATCCTAACACACCAATTAATACATAAATAATCAGCTGTCGCAAGTCTTCATTATGAAGTATTCTTTTAAAAATACCCACGGCTTCTTTTCCCTTCTTTAATCAATCATTACTTATTTTAAACTAATTCTTTTTAAAATACTTTCTTTTTGACAAATTATTAATAATTTAATACAATATGCTTACTTTAAGTTAGCTCAAATTATTATAGTTAATCTTTATCACATTCAAATTCTATATTCGAAAGGAAAGATATATGGCAAAAAAATCAAAAATTGTTAAAGCTGCTAAGCAGCGCGAATTAATTAAAAAATACTACGAATTAAAAGAAGCTGGTGACGTAGAAGCATTATCAAAACTGCCACTTGATGCTCACCCAACTCATTATCATAATCGAGATCTACACGATGGTAGACCACATGGTTATATGCGTAAGTTTGGTATGTCACGTTTACGCTTCAAAGAACTAGCACATAAAGGACAACTTCCTGGTGTACGTAAGGCTAGTTGGTAAAAATTATAAGACTAGCTCTTAGTTAAAGCAAAACTTAAATACAAAATATAATAGTCATACTTAAATAGCCTCCCAAATGGGAGGCTTTTTTCTTATTTTTTTGTTTAGCCTTAAGAAATTAATCTTTGTTAGTAAATCAAAGATTATATTTAATTACGCAAAAGAGTAAAAAATTTTTTATAACAAAAAAACTCCGACTTTCGTCGGAGTTCTTTAATACTCAATAACTAAAAATTAGTCGTCAAGCTTTTCCTTGTTAACAACATCTAACTTATCGTCAAATGTGTAAACAACTGGTTCACCAGTCTTCATTTCTAAGTTCATGATGTCATCATCTGAGATGTTTTCAATGTACTTAGTTAAAGCACGAAGTGAGTTACCATGTGCAGCAATAATAACGTTCTTGCCGTCAAGTAAATCTGGAGCAATGTGATCTTCCCAGAATGGCATTACACGGTCAAGACATACGTGTAAGTTTTCTGCCTTAGGAACGATGTGTGGATCCAAGTTTGCGTAACGGCGGTCATGTGCTTGACTAAATTCGTTGTCATCATCAATAGCTGGTGGCAAAACATCGTATGAACGACGCCAAATGTGAACTTGTTCGTCACCATATTTTTCAGCAGTAGCTTTCTTGTTTAAACCTTGAAGAGCACCGTAATGACGTTCATTTAATCTCCAAGTCTTAGTTTCTGGAATCCAAAGTTGGTCACTTTCTTCAAGTGCGTAGTGCAAAGTCTTGATAGCACGAGTTAATAATGAAGTGTAAGCTTGATCAAATTCAAGACCGTGTTCCTTAATTAAACGACCAGCCTTCTTAGCTTCTTCAACACCTTTTTCTGAAAGGTTTACATCAACCCAACCAGTAAATTGGTTAGAAAGGTTCCATTCACTTTGACCGTGACGAATTAAAACTAATTTCGACATGAACTGTATCTCCTTTAAAATTCAATGTTTCATTAACTATTTTACACGCTTACGAGAAATTTTCATAGGAATTACGAAAAAAAGCTTTATTAATCCACAATTTTTTAATGTTAAAATAACAATAGATATATTAATTTGGATAGATTGGAAGAATTACCTATGGATAATATCAATTTAGACGGAGGTCATCTCTCACTTGAACAGCTAAATGCAATCTTTAGAACTATTCCACAAGAAATGGACGTTTTAGATGAAAATGACCGCATTGTCTGGTCATCAATGAATAAAAATCGCCTCTTCAAGCGAACAAAAAAAGATATTGGTAAAACTGTTTTTGAGGTGCATCCCGGCCATAGCCAAAGACACGTTAAAGAAGTTTTAAACCAAATGCACGCAGGTAATCGTAAAAATATTTCAATTATGATCACTAAAGATGAACAGCCGATAAATATTTCTTTCTATAGTCTCCACAACGAAGATGGAAAATATATTGGTTGCATCGAAGTAACACAAGCAGTTAAAAATTTGCAAGTCAAGGGTAGTAAGTTACGAAATATTTTAAATGTCCTTAAAAAGCACTAAAGTTAAGCTCTTATAATACTTTTTTCAACAGAAAATAGAGTAAAATAGTATACGATAGATACATTTATTGGGGGAATATTTTTATGAAGAAAAAATTCGGCTTGCTACTTTTATTGGGAGCAATTTTAGTTTCTATAACTACAGCTTGTTCAAAGAATACCAGTAAACCCAAAACTAATCCTGAGCCTTCTGCAAGTTCGCTAATTAATGCCAAATTTAATTCTAGCTTAGCCAGCGGTCATTTCACTCAAACAATTAATTCTGATGAAATGAGTCAAAAATCAAAATCGGAAGGTCTTTTTAAAGATAAAGGCGATGTAACGAATCTCACTTACACCTTGACTCAAAAGAAAAAATCACAAACGGAACAAATGTGGTTAACTAAAAAAGACATGTACCTTCTTTTAGAGCAAAATAAAGGGCACTGGATTAAAAATTCGGTTAATGCCGATACTTTTGATCCAGATCAAGTAAAAGAAAGATTTGATCCTGCAACTTTTAAGAAAATCAATAAAGCACTTGCTAAAAAGGCTACTGTTCAAAAGAAAAACGGCAACTATGAAATCAGCTTTAACGGTACTGATTCTAACCTATGGAATGCAGTTAATCCACTTGTCATTGACGCTATGAACACTCCAGGTTCACAAAACATGCAAGTAGCTCGTCTAGTTAAATCAGCTCAAGTACAGAACTTAAAAGTTACTTATTTAGTTGATCCTGCAACAAAAAAGATTGAGTCGATGTCTTTCAAGGCTCAATACACTGCTGGTGGAAAATATAACTTCACTTGGAACTTAACTTATGATCAACTTGGCCAACATGCCGACTTAGCAGTTCCTGCTGATATTCAGAAGAATGCGATTGACGCTGAAGAGATCAAGAAAGCTCAAGCTGAGCAAAACAATCAATAATCATTCTAGAAAGAAAAACTAATGCAGAAAAATAAAGCAAAAAATAAAAAGATTATTTTTCCTAACAATCAAGGCGGCAAAATTGCCGCTTTAATTTTAGCCATTATTATTTTAGTAGTAATTATTTGGGGTGCCATCTTAGCCTTTGGCAAGCCTAGTCCTAAAGCTGCCTTAACCAAAGCAGCAGATACTGCTATCAAAACAGCTCGTGTTGATGTTAAAACTACCAATTCAAAAGGCAAAATGTACTCAAATTACGTCGTTGGTCCTAATAATACAATTCATATCACAATGAAAAGCATTCCAAAATCAGATACAAATTCCGAGCTCTGGACTAACGATCACTATGTCTACCATCGTGATAATAATGAAGCGTGGAATTATATTAAGCAAAATGCAATCTTTAATGAAGTTTACTCTGGCTACAAAAAACTCTATACAGCTCATAACTTCAAGCAATTCTCTGATGATGCTTTTAAGCAGTTAAAACTCAAATCTAATGGCTTCAATGGCTATGTAATTGCTTACCATGGCGATGATCAAGATGTCATTAAAAGCATGCAAAAAGCCACTTCAGTAGCTTCCACAAGTGACCCGCAGTCAAGTAATGTAAAAAGAATTGAACTTCGAGTTAAGGTTAACCGCCAAAAAGAACTAACCGATCTATACTACAAAGTTACGTACTATAGTAAAAAAGAAGGCACCTTATCACTTCATTTATATGATGTTAACCAAGTTAAGAAACTAAAGATTCCAACCTCGGTTACTAAAAATGCAAAAAAGCTAAATATTAAATCAAATTAAAGGAGAAACTTATGAAATTAGGTATTATTGGTTCTGGAAAAATTGTCCATGATTTTCTAACAATTGCTGATCAAATTCCCGATCTCGAACTTACAGCTCTTGCAACTACTAAGAGAAGTCATAAAATTGGCCTAGATTTACAAAAAGAGTATCAGATTAATAAATTGTACGATAATAATGCTGACTTATTTAATGATCCTGATGTTGATACTGTTTATGTAGCGGTACCAAACAGTTTGCACTTTTCTATTTCAAAAGAAGCCCTTGAAGCAGGTAAAAATGTTATTTGCGAAAAGCCTTTTGTTGCAACTGTTGATGAAGCAAGAGAATTAAAAGCAATCGCTGATCAAAAGAAGCTGATCATTATTGAAGCCATAACTAACATTTATTTAGAAAACTTTAAATTTATCGAAGAAAATCTAGATAAAATTGCTCCAATTCACGTAGTTAACCTTAATTACACTCAATATTCTAGCCGTTATGATGCCTTTCTAGCTGGAGATATTCAACCAGCCTTTGATCCTAAAAAAGACGGTGGCGCTTTGATGGATCTAGGAATTTACAATTTGCATATTATTATCAAGTTATTTGGTAAGCCAGAATCTATCAATTATTTCCCTACAATGCAGAAAAATATCGACACCTCAGGCATCCTGCACCTCAGTTATTCTGACAAACAAGCTAGTTCAATCGCCGCTAAAGACAGTTTTTCACCTAATGTCAGCACTATTGAAGGTGAAAAAGGTGCACTTATTATTTATGGTCATCCTAATGAAATACCTAAAGTCGGAATGCAATTAAAAGGACAAGAAGTTAAAGTTATCAACAACAATAAGTATTCTCACCGAATGGTGGCTGAATTTATTGAATTTACTAAAATTATTGATCAGCATAAGTTCAAAGAAGCTGATCACGCCTTTGTCCATAGTTTAAATACCTTATCTGTTTTACAAGAAGCTAAAAGTCAACGTTAACCAAAAGGACAGGAATTAAAATCCTGCCCTTTTATTTTATTAATTTTTTCTTCCTAGTTCTTCTCGTACTCTTTCTGCATCTTCACCTTTAGCTGTAAAGATCAAATGATCACCAGTTTCAATAATCGTATTACCATGCGGTACTAACCAAGTACCATTTCTCCAAATTCGACTTACCGTCATTTGTTCAATAAAGTCAAGATTCATCAACTTTTGACCAGCATATTTATGATTTCTAACCGTAACTTCAAAAAGACCATTCTTAGTATCAGTTAGAATTCTTAGAATAGATGGCGATTCAATCAAAGCACGTAAAACTGAGGTTTGAACATTAAAGAGATTATAGATTTCAATCTTTTCATTGGTTAAGTTCTTAATTGTTTCTGGCTTTGGTCGCTCTTGACTTGCAATTACTCTTTGAACGCCATGTTCTTTAGCCATTCGAGCAATTTTACGGTTTAATTCATCTTCAATAAATCCAGCTACCAAAATATCACAGTTAAAGACGCCGGCTTTTTCTAAACAAGTTTCTTCAAGACTTGAAATCAACTTTAAATTAGCGACCTTACTCTTATAAGTATCATAATTTTCTTGCTTATGAGTTACTAAAAGAACGTCGTACCAGTTATCATGTAATTCCTGCGCAACCGGTACAGTCATCACATTTGTCCCCATAATAACAACTCTTTGCTTAATCTTATCTTCTTTAGTCAGCTTAAAGATTGAGTTAAACAAAATTGGTCCTAAAATACATACCACAACGGCTGCTAAAATAAAGGCATCTGATTGAGTTTCTGTAATTGCATTTAACTTACGAGCAACTTCTAAAGTTGGAAGCACGATCGTAATCGTAGTCATAATTAAAAATGTTCCTGCAATACTATTACGCTTATTAAAGCTACGAACATAAACTAAAAAGATTGGCAGCTTTGATAAAAGCAGGAATAAAACCAAAACTGGAATTAACATTAAGGCATTCGGATTAGTGATTAAAGTCTTAAGATCTAGCTTAACACCAGTTGTAATAAAGAAAATTGGAATAAAAAAGCCATAACCAATAGAAGTTAATTTATCCATCGTTGCTTCGCTTGGTTCAAGTAATTTCATAACCATTCCGGCTAAGAAGGCTCCAAGAATATTTTCAGCACCTACTCGTTCGGCAACTGTCACTAAAGTGAAAATTAAGAAAAAGGCTAGTCTAATATCCAATTGCGTAGTAGATTTAGATATTCGGTTAAACCACTGATATGGCTGTTTAAATCTTTTTAGTAGAAGAATTGCCACTAGGAATAATAAAATGATTAACCATAATTTTCCTGCATTACCACCATTAATCGAAGCATAGATAGTTAAAAGCAGTAATGGTATTACTTCTCCTAAAACTGCTGTTAGTAAAATTGTTTGTCCAATTGGACGAGATAAGATTTCTTTTTCTTTTAAGGTTGCAATAACCACTCCTAAAGCTACAGTCATAAAGATGATCATTGCTAGCATTACATCGCTAAAGAGTCCGATTAATTTTAATACCTCAGCTAAAATAAGTGCCATAGCTGTAATCATTGCGAAAGAAAAAACTGCTATCCGAGCTGGATTAATGCTACTTTGCTTAGTATCAGGTAAATCTTTTTTCTTGAATAAGTCAAAATTGATTTCCATTCCAGATAGAAACATCAGTAATATCACGCCTAAATTCGATAGAAGTGATACGCTACTGGTAATTTTAATTGTATTTAATAAGCTCTTACCTAAAATTATTCCAGTTACAATTTCAGCAACGGCAGTTGGAATAGCATTGATCTTGAACCGTGCCATAATAATTGGAATAACTAGAGCAGCTAGACTAACAATAAATAGAGATAAGTCCACTTTTCTTCTCCCTTATTATAAAATTACTGTCATTATACTAAAAAAAGCATCAAAAAATAAGTCGGCCCTAAAAAGCCAACTTATTTTCTTTATTCTGCTTCTTCAAAGGTAATACGTCTTGCAATTACCTGCTTTTGAAGTGCTGGTGTAGTTCTAAAATCAGTAAGCCAGTCGCTTCGAGCTGTATCGCTTCCTGCTGCGATTGCATCTGACAAATTTTTAACTGGCATATAGCCTTTTAGCATCCCAGCAAGAAAAGTACCAAGGAGCGCATCACCACTACCCGTACTATCAACTACTTCTTCAATTTCAGGTGCATGTGCCATCAGGGCATCCATCATATTAACAATTGCAGCGCCATTTGCACCTAAAGACAAAAGAACATGCTGTGCACCCTTAACTACTAAGTCATGCGCCATATTAATTAATTCTTTCGTAGTTACCTTTTGATTATCTTTTTCAAACCAATGCTTTAATTCCGTTTCATTTGGCTTAATCAATAAAGGATTCATTGGTAAGATATCAAGTACGTTTTCATAAGGAACATCCACTACTAAGCCTGCTGCCTTTTTATCAGCTACTTTAGCAAGATCGGTTAAGTAAACTGGATCAATTCCTTTGGCAAAACCACCGGCAATAACTAAAATGTCGCCGGCTTTTAAGACTTTCAAATAATCTAATAACTTTTGTTGATTTTTAGCGGTGATCTTAATTCCACGCTTTTGTTCAATAAATTGATTTTCAATCTCTGCTTTATCAAGTTCTTCTGCAACTTGTTCTACGTTTTTATGATTCACAATACCAGTTGCAATCGATTCAATACCTAATTTCTTTAAAACAAGTGAAATATTAATTCCCTTACCTACTACACTTTCGCTAGGATCTAAAGTTACTGTATAAATCAAAACTATGTCCTCCATACTTTTTTCATAATTTATTATAAGACAAAAAAGACATGATTCCTATTCGGATCATGTCTTTTCAAGTTATTCATTTATTTTTGAAAACTATCTGTAAGTTCCCCATGCTTGGTTGTTTAAACGACCTACTAAATAGCCGTATTGACCGTTGGCACGTGGTTGTCTTAACCATACATATTTACCAGCACGGTAGTAAGCATCATACTTAATTACAGTGTTGATTGGTAAAGTTTCAATAATTGGACTCTTGGTACTTGCACCTGTTCTCAAATTGATTGCGCCACCGGTAATGAAAGTACCGTTTTGCTTAGTCCAAGTAGCATTATTGTTAGTTGTAGCTACTACTTTTTGAGTATTTTGGCGAACAACAGGAGTTGTAGCCTTAGCAGAACCTGCTTTGAAAGTGCCCCATGCATTGCCGTCGTTACGTCCTACTAAGTAACCGTATTGGCCATTTGCACGTGGTTGTCTTAACCATGTGTATTGACCAGTAGTACGGTAAGCATCGTACTTAATTTCAGTGTTTGTTGGCAATAATGCAATTACTTTACTGTTAGTGCTTGCACCTGTTCTTAAGTTAATTGCGCCACCGGTAATAAATACGCCATTTTGTTTAGTCCAGTCACTATTTACATTGTTGTTTGTATTAGTATGTACTGGTTGACTTGGCTTGTTAGTATTTTGTGCAGGCTTATTATTTGTTACTGGTTTATTTGAAGTAGCGGAACCGACCTTGAATGTGCCCCATGCATTGCCATTGTTACGTCCTACTAATTAACCGTATTGACCGTTTGCACGTGGTTGTCTTAACCAGGTATATTGACCTTCAGTACGGTAAGCATCGTATTTAATTTCAGTATTTGTTGGCAATAATGCAATTACCTTACTGTTAGTGCTTGCACCTGTTCTTAAGTTGATTGCGCCGCCTGTGATAAATACGCCATTTTGCTTAGTCCAGTTACTATTTACATTATTGCTTGTATTAGTGTGTACTGGTTGACTTGGCTTGTTAGTGTTTTGTGCAGGCTTATTATTTGTTGCTGGCTTACTTGCTGCAGCAGAACCTGCTTTGAAAGTACCCCATGCATTGCCGTTGTTACGTCCTACTAAGTAACCGTATTGACCGTTAGCACGTGGTTGTCTCAACCATGTGTATTGACCAGTAGTACGGTAAGCATCGTACTTAATTTCAGTGTTTGTTGGAAGTAATGCAATTACCTTGCTGTTAGTGCTTGCACCTGTTCTTAAGTTAATTGCGCCGCCTATGATAAATACACCGTTTTGCTTAGTCCAGTCACTATTGTTAGTTGCTGGTTTTTGAGCTGGCTTATTATTAGTTGCTGGTTTAGTTGCAACAGCAGAGCCTGCTTTGAAAGTGCCCCATGCACGACCATTATCACGTCCTACTAAATAACCGTATTGACCATTTGCACGTGGCTGTCTCAACCATGTATATTGGCCTTCAGTACGGTAAGCATCGTATTTAATTTCAGTATTGGTTGGTAATAATGCAATTACCTTACTATTGGTGCTTGCACCTGTTCTTAAGTTAATTGCTCCACCGGTAATAAATACACCGTTTTGCTTAGTCCAGTTATTGTTTACATTATTGTTTGTATTTACGTGTACTGGTTGACTTGGCTTGTTAGCTGGCTTAACAGTGTTAGTAGTTGGTTTAGTTACATGGTTAGTAACTGGAGCAACTTTAAAAGTACCCCAATCTTGACCATTTGCGCGTCCCACTAAGTAGCCATATTGGTTGTTAGCACGTGGCTGTCTTAACCATGTGTAGTTACCCCTAGTGCTATAAGCATCGTATTTAACTTCACTGTTTGCTGGAAGTTGAGCAATGACACTACTATTAGTACTTGCACCTGTTCTCAAGTTAATTGCACCACCAGTAGTGAAAGTACCTTCTTGTTTAACCCAGTTAGTATTAACTGCCTTGTTAGAAGTATTAACAAATGGATTCGAAGGGGCTTGACTACTGCTTTGGCCATTAGTATGAACGTTCAAAGTGTTGGTGTTAGCTTGGCTAGCGTTGTTACTCTTATTTGAAAGAGGGAGTACGTTAACATTTCCGTCAACGTTTTGACCACGCCAATTTTGAGTATACTGCCAAATAGCAACATTATTCATTGATGGGAAGTAGTTATAGTCAGGTTGATCTTGACGACCCATAGTTTTATAAGAAGCTACCCATAATGAATTTGGATACTTTTGAGTAACCTTGTTAGTATCAACCTTAGCCTTTAATAACCATTCACTTGAATAAAGCATTGGGTTATAGCCACCATTGTGAACAGTATCCATAAAGCTAGTAATTGCGTTAGCACTTGCTTCACGACCACCGTTAGTGTTGTTATGTGCATCTTGTTCCCAGTCAGCTGCTAAATATGAACCTTGTGGCAAACCAGCTTGTTGAGCTGAATTAACAGCATAATTACCTTCTTGAACAGCTCTGTTGCTATCAGCACCAAAGTGAGCATAGTGGTAACCCATTGGCATCATATTGTTTTGTTCAGCATTATTAATTTGACCTTGAGCATGTGGGTTTTGGTAGTTTGTACTTTCAGATACTTTAACTACAGCAAATTTAGCACCTGACTTAGCTTGTTGAGTCAAATTAGTACCTTGCCAGCTTGAAACATCCACACCTGCAGATCTTTATCAGTTGCGGCCTGTACTACTTGATGGGTCTTAGTAATACCCATTGGATCAGCAATTGCCAAAGCTGTCATAGCACTAGCACAAGCCAATGCACTAATAAATCTTTTATTTGTTGAACGCATTAAAAACTTCTCCTCCAAAAAATTTTAATGAATTAAATTCTATCCCAATTTATACATTAACGAACTAGTACAGACTTGGCAGATACCCATTGATTTCCGCCAAGGTCATACCAAGTTTGTCCTTGAACGTTTGCTACACGGAAGTATCTCCAGCTTGAGCCGTCTTTCAAGAACTTACCAGCAATTTGATCTTGACCTGGAACACGCCATACTGGTACACCATAGTCTGGCTTAGAATTAATAGTTAATACACCAGATTTTGCAGTAATTTGTGCTTCTTGAGTAGTATATTTTGCCATAATCCATTTACCATTACTAATTTCGTAATATAAGTTGCCATTGTAGTACTTAGAAGCAATAACAACAAATTCTGAGCCAGCTTCAACTTGTTGGTCTAATTTTTGACCATCTGGTGCTGATAAAACATCAACAGTCTTAGTAACCTTAATTAAAACAGTAGATGCAGCCTTAGGAGCAGTATTAGTACTAATCCATTGAGTACCATAGTTATTGTTTGCAGCAGTAGTTACTGCACTTTGGTAACTTTGAACAGGCTTTACAACAGTTTTAGCACTAGTAGTTACTGGAGTTGTCTTAATTTCCTTAACTTCAACTTTCTTAGGTTTAACTACTGGAGCTTCGGTGGTCTTTGCAGCTTCTTTAGTTACAGTAACTGGAGTAGTCTTAACAACTGGCGTTGATTCCTTCTTTACATATTCAACTGGTTTAACTGGTTTAACTGCTGGAGTTTCAACTTTTTTAACTGTATCAGTAGTTTTAACTACTGGAGTTGCAGTCTTAACTTCTTTGTTTTCAGTTTTAGTAGTTTCAGTTTTTACTGGAGTTGTCTTAGCTGGTTCAGCTTTCACAACGTTCTTCTTAACTTCAACCTTCTTAGGTGCAACAGCTAATGAAACAGCTAATTGCTTTACAGGTTGTGCTGCTTTATTTTCAGTTTTAACGTTTAAAGTGGTAGTTTGAACTGGAGTTTTAACTTCAGCGGCACTCTTTACTTTTACAGTTGCAGTTTTTACTGGAGCTGCAGGTGCTTGACTCTTAACTTGTTGAGTTTGTGCTACTGGCGTCTTAACTGCTTGACTTGCTTGATTATTAGTATTAGCGGCAGTATTTTGCTTAGTAGTTGTATTAGTAGTAATTGGACTAAATGCAAGTGCGTTAATCCAGCCAGTACCAATATATGCACGCTTAACACCATTGTTATAAGTGATGTACTTAGTAACATTTACGTTTTGACCAGTTCTTGCAGTACCAACTTGAGTACCAACGCTAGCGTCAACTGGGGCACTCATAATTGGTGTGGTTTGTGCAACTGTACGATTTTCGTTAACAACTTGGGTAACGGGATCGTACTTATCAAATCCATTAGCTGCAATAACACTATTAAGTGTCTGAGCATAGTTTGGTGCAGTTGCATACTTACCTTGTAAACCATTTTGAGTTGCTTGAGCGTAGTTCTTTGAATTTTCTACCCACGTACCAGAGTAATAGTTACCCATTTGGTTACGTAATAAAGAGCCATTATCTTCAAATGATTCAGTATATGATGGATACTTTCTAAATCCAGCGTTAGTAGTGTAATAACCATTGCTGCCGTACTCACCAGTATTCATATTTACTGATTGCCCATTGTAAGAGCCCTTAATACCGAATAAGTTATTATTAGGCGATTGTGCCAAACCTGATTGACCCCAAGCTGATTCGACCGCTGCTTGAGCAAGCATAACTGAAGTATAAGTACCATACTTAGATGATGCAGTTGTAGCAGCTGGAATAGCTTTGTTTAAAAATTCTTGTTGATATGTTGCAGCTTGAACAGTACCTTCACCAGTTTTTAATGGATTTTCTGGTTTAAGGTTGTTGGTAACTGATATACCGGCAGTTGTGATAAGTGCCGCGGTAGCAATACCAGTGAATGTTCTTTTTTTCATTGCTTAAACTCCCTCCAATTTACATACACCCTTTATTGTAGTGTGGCAAGTTGTCAGATACAACCGAACAGACATTCTGAAATAAAAAAGTAACATAAATTACATACTTTCGTCTCAAAATAAAAAAGGTAATGCCGAAACATTACCCTTTTAAGAGTTTATTTAATAACTTAATTAAGACCCTTATCTCATAAAATATTGCTCTAATTCTTTTCACTATCATCAAACACAGAAGTAACTGTACGTTCAACATATTGAGCAGATAAAGGAGCCTGATATTGATCAACTTCTTCCTTGACAAACAAGTTAGCTTCACAGATTTCGTTCATGGCAGTTTTAACCTCTTCTTCGGTTAAATTTTCTGCTGCATCAGGTAATGATAAGTTTACTTTTTTATTTTTAGCATTTTTAAATGTAAGTCTTAAAGTTTTAGTAGTAGTCATTTTGAATTCTCCTTTAAAATTTTCTATATATTATTCTTTCATTTCTTAAGCTTGAATATCTGAATAAGAAATTAATCTAGCACTTTTAATACCATCATCTTTTTGCAATTTAGACAAAGCCTTGCCAACTTTCATCACGTCTTCAGCACTAGCTTGCTTTTTAACGTTCTTCAAAATTCTGTTTTTCTTACCATTGCTGTATTTTTCACCTGCAAAAGTAAATTGAACTGATTGATCTTTTAAAACAAATTCCATTTTTCTACCTCTGATAATCTAATTAGTAACTAAATATATTTTGTAAGTTATCACCGGTGAATTGCCTTACACTATTACTAACGATTTACCACAAAGATTTGTGCCAATTTTTTCAATGAATTTTTTATGAGTTAAATTTGGTATAATTTAAGTAAGATAAATTCATTTTTATAGGAGGAAGAAACAATGAAACGATCAAAAATCGGAGTTGCCATTATGGCATTCTTTATTACCTTATTCGCAGTTGGATGTTCTAATTCATCAAATAGCTCATCTAATAATGGCTCAGACAAGTACACTACTTATATGAGTCAAGGAAAAGATGCTGCCTCTAGTCAAAAGTACGAAGCAGCTGAAGAAAAATTTGAAGATGCTCACGATGTAAAAGCAACTTCTGAATCAAAAGCCTATGCCGATCAAGCAGGCGCTATGAAGGATGCTCAAGAAGAAATCAGAGAGTACGAATTTAAAGATGCTTTAGGTGAATTAGACAAGGCAGCTAACAAAACTAATGGCTATTCTGTAATGACTAAGCAAGCTGCTAAGCTTTATAAGACGATTAACAAGGTACAAGACCATATCACTCACGATATCAATCCTTTATACAAGCAAGCTAAATTAAGCTATCGTGATGGTAACTATCAAGCAACAGTTGAATCTTGCGATCAAATTTTAGATTTATCTTACATTAATGGTAAGTACTACAAAAAAGTAAAGAAAAATGTAAAGCATTTACGTAAAGTTGCTAATGCTAAATTAAATGGCGAAGACGTTAACGACGATATTGATACTGATAATTTAGATGCTAATGATGACGATGAAGCAACTACTTCACACAAATCTACTAGTTCAAAATCTAATTCATCTAATAGTAGTAATACCAATACTAGTTCTAGCTCTAACCAAAGTAATTCAAATACTGCTAACGCTCAAAACAACTCTGCAGCAAACAAACAATCATCCCATGCTACCACTTCAAATAGTAATGCTCACAATAGCTCAAATACCAATTCTTCATCAAACTCAAATAGTGGCATGATGATCGATGGTCAAACAGTTACTGGTCGAGTAATTGCACAAACTCGTAACCAATTAAGTTCACTTGGTGTTGATACTAGCTCTTGGTCTGACCAAAAAGTAGTTAACTTCATGAGAGCAGCTGCTAATAATGGTCACACTACAATTGATTCATACACTAAACAAGATGTAGAAAACTTCCAATAAACCCTACAAAATTTGCTTTTGCTTGTAATTCAATGTAAGATTATATTGAATTTTTGTACAGCTAAACAGTAAAGGAGCTCTTAACTTTGACTGAAGACAAGAAGAACACCGAAGAAACTCAAGAAAAAGAAGAATTTGAAGTAGTTATGCCAGAGGCAAATCGTGTAGAAATGCCAGCTACTGAATTTAAAGAACAACCTGATTACTTAAAGACATTTGCTAACTTCTATATTTCAAAATTCGACGAAAGCGATCTTGAAATTATGGATGTTTACGATGGTAATCATGACGTTATTGAAATTAACACTTACTTAACTAACAACATGGCCTTCAGCCGTCAAAACTTAGTCAAGCACGTATTAAATATTCATGCTGAACGCTTTATGGATATGCTTAACAATATTCAAAAGCAAACTGGCGTAGATCCACAAAATATGAAGACTTACGAAGATTGGAACAAATGGTACACTGATCGTCGTAACGAAATCAAACAAACTCTTTCATAAAAAAATCACAATTTATTATTTGCATATTAGGTTCCAAAGAGCCAAAATAGTGCTAGCGAAAATAAAAAGAATGTATTATTACAATACATTCTTTTTTGTTTATTCAAAATGTTATTTAATACTTTTTAAGAGGAAAGCTCATTATGAATAGTAATTTACGTAAAAAAGTCACCTTAGCGGGACTTTTAGTTTCAATTGGAATTGTTTACGGCGACATTGGTACAAGTCCACTTTATGTTATGAAAGCAATCGTAAACGAAAACGGCGGAATTGCTCATGTTAGCCGCGAATATATTGTAGGTTCCATCTCACTTATTCTTTGGACGATTACACTTTTAACCACTGTTAAGTATGTTTTAATCGCCCTTAAAGCAACTAACCATGGTGAAGGTGGAATTTTCTCTCTTTATGCTTTAGTTAGAAAAAAGGCTAAATGGCTAGTTATCCCTGCCTTAGTTGGAGGAGCTGCTTTACTGGCTGATGGCACTTTAACACCAGCAGTTACTGTTACAACCGCTATTGAAGGTCTTAAAAATATGAAATTTGGTAACGATATTCCAGTGCCAAATCAAAATAGTGTCATTATGATCACAATTGTCATCTTGCTTTTCCTATTCTCTATCCAAAGAATGGGAACGAGCGTTATCGGTAAGACATTTGGGCCAATCATGCTGGTCTGGTTTACCTTCTTAGGATTAACTGGAATTATGAACTTAAGTCATGACTGGTCCTTACTTGAAGCACTCAATCCACTTCTTGCTATCAAAATTTTATTTAGTCCTGCTAATAAAGTCGGTGTTTTAATTCTAGGAGCAGTATTCTTAGCTACTACTGGTGCGGAAGCCCTTTATTCAGATGTTGGACACGTTGGTAAAGGTAATATTATGGGTTCTTGGCCTTACGTTTTTATTTGCTTAGCCCTAAACTATCTTGGTCAAGGCGTTTGGATCTTAGAGAACCCTAATTATCATGCTGGTGCCACAGACTTTAACCCATTCTTTGAAGCTCTACCAAGCCAGTGGAAGTTCTTTGCAATAATTCTAGCTACCCTAGCCGCAATCATTGCCTCGCAAGCTTTAATTACCGGCTCCTTTACCCTAGTTTCTGAAGCTAGTGGTTTGAAGTTTTTACCGAGAATGAAAATTATTTATCCTTCTACTGAACAGGGACAGCTTTTCATTCCGTCAATTAATAAGATGCTTTGCGCTGCTACAATCGGAATTGTCTTCTTATTTAGAACCTCTGAACACATGGAAGCGGCTTATGGTTTAGCAATCACTGTAACCATGCTCATGACGACAGTTCTGCTCTTTGAATACCTATCACTTAGAAAAGTTAACTTTAGTTTGCGACTAATCTTTTTGCTTTTATTCGGGGCAATTGAAACCATGTTCTTGATTTCTAGTTTAGCTAAATTCTTACATGGTGGTTATGTCACGGTAATTATTGCAGCCTTTATTGGGGCAATTATGTATGTTTGGTATTTTGGTAATAAAGTTCGTGATAAACGTGAAGCCGAAAATGCCTATGTTCGCTTAGACGAATATACTACTATGCTCAGCAATCTAAGCCATGACGAAAGTATTCCGCTATATGCAACAAACTTGGTCTACATGGCCAAAGTTAAATACAACAAGTTTATTAAGCGTGACATGCTGTATTCAATCTTAGATAAGCGTCCAAAGCGAGCTCATGCTTATTGGTTTGTAACCGTAAACGTAACTAACGAACCTTTTACTGCTGAATATGCAGTTAATACCTATGGCACCAAAAACGTAATTAACGTTCAACTATACTTAGGATTTAAGCAGCAGCAAAAAGTTAATGTTTACTTACGTCAGATTGTCCATGACTTAATTAAAGATGGCACAATTGAATCGCAACCACAAGAATACACTACTACTCCAGGTAGAGATGTTGGTGACTTTAAGTTTGTAATTGTAAATGACGTAATTAGTCCTCAAACTCAACTAAGTTCTTATGAAAAGTGGCTCGTTGAAAGCCGGGTCTGGCTTCAAAACTTATCCTCTAATCCTGCTGTTTGGTTTGGATTAGAATATGCCGATACAGTAATTGAACGCGTACCATTAATTCTAGGTTCGCAAGATGTTAAATCTATTCACAGAACCAAACTAAGATAATTATTTTAAATTATTCTCCGATAGATACTTGCAACTCTTGCATAAATAGATGAAAATAGATATGTTTAAAGAAGAATGTCCCTTTTTTGGCATTCTTTTTTTACGTTATTTAGATATTTAGTCATTTTGGCTATTTATTGGGAGAATAAAAATGAATGAAAAAACACGGAAAAATATATCGGCCGCGGGATTATTAATTGCGATTGGTATTGTCTATGGTGATATTGGAACCAGTCCGTTATATGTTATGAAGTCGATTGTCGCCGGAAATGGTGGGATTGCTCACGTAAATCGTGACTTCATTGTCGGATCTATTTCCCTAGTACTTTGGACAGTTACTTTATTAACAACTTTGCAGACTGTCTTTATTGCATTAAAGGCTACTAACCACGGTGAAGGTGGTATTTTTGCTCTCTATACTTTAGTACGTAAACGTGCAAAATGGTTAGTGCTTCCCGCTTTAATTGGTGGAGCTGCAATTTTAGCTGATGGTACATTAACTCCTGCTGTTACTGTTACAACAGCTATTGAAGGGCTAAAAGGAATTGAATTTGGTCACGGCAACGTTCCAGTTTCTACGCAGGGAGCCGTTATTGCAATTACGGTAGTAATTTTGCTGATTCTGTTTTCGATTCAGCGAATGGGAACAAGTATTATTGGTAAAGCTTTTGGACCAATTATGTTTATCTGGTTTACCTTTTTAGGTGTTATGGGCTTGATGAATATGATGGGTGACTTATCTATCTTACAAGCTCTTAACCCTTATTACGCAATTAAGCTTCTATTTAGTCCATATAACAAGGTTGGAATCTTTATTTTAGGATCCATCTTCCTTGCTACTACTGGTGCAGAAGCATTATATTCTGACGTTGGTCACGTTGGTAAAGGAAATATTATTGGTTCTTGGCCATATGTCTTTGTTTGTTTATCACTCAATTACTTTGGTCAAGGCGTTTGGATTCTAAATAATCCTAACTATAACGCTGGAAACGGTGATTTCAACCCATTCTTTGAAATCATCCCACAAAATATTCGTCTAGCTGCCATTGTCTTGGCTACTATTGCCGCCGTTATTGCTTCACAAGCTTTAATTACTGGTTCATTTACTTTAGTAGCTGAAGCTAGTGGATTGAAGTTCTTACCAAGAATGAATATTATGTATCCTTCAACTAAAAAGGGACAGATTTATATTCCTTCTGTTAATAAGATGATCTGTATTGCAACAATTGCGATTGTTCTTTTCTTCCAAACTTCCGCTCACATGGAAGCAGCCTATGGTTTGTCAATTACTATTTCAATGTTAATGACAACGATCTTGCTTTACGAATGGTTAGCAATGAAGGGCATTCGTACAATCTGGAACTGGATATTCTTAATTTTCTTTGGCTTTTTAGACATCATGTTTATGTTGGCCAGCTTGAGTAAATTTACACATGGTGGTTACGTATCATTAATTATTGCCGGTTTCATCGGAATCATTATGTATGTTTGGTTCTATGGTAATAAGATCAGAGACAAACGTGAATCGCGCAATGCTTATGTAAGGCTTGATGAATATGTAGATATGTTAACAAACTTGAGTCATGATGAAGATTACCCTACTTTTGCTACTAACCTCGTTTACATGGCCAAAGTTAAATACAATAAATTCATTAAGCGAGAAATTCTCTACTCTATCTTAGATAAACGTCCTAAACGTGCACGAGCATACTGGTTCGTAACGGTTAACGTTACTAATGAGCCATTTACTGCTGAATACGCCGTTAATACTTACGGAACTAAAAACGTAATTAACGTTCAACTCTTCCTAGGATTCAAGCAGCAAACTAGTGTGAATGTATACTTACGTCAAATCGTACATGATCTAATTGCTGATGGCACGATTGAATCACAGCCGCAGGAATACACTACTACACCTGGTAGAGATGTTGGTGATTTTTCATTCGTCATCGTTAACGATGTAATTAGTCCACAAACACAACTTAGAAGTTATGAAAAATTCTTAGTTGAAGCACGTGTATGGCTTCAAAATCTATCTTCTAACCCAGCTTCATGGTTTGGCTTAGATTATGCTGATACAGTTATTGAACGGGTACCATTGATCTTAGGAGATCAACGAAGACAACATATTACTCGCATCGCACCAAAGAAATTTGAAGATATCAAAAAGAGACTTCGAGCTGAAGGCGAACTCAAAGAGTAATAAATAGATATAGACATACAAAAAACGCATCCCAATTGGGATGCGTTTTTCAATGTTCTAATATAGAAATTGATAGGGGATTTTTTCAATTAACTAATTTAATTCTTTAATGATACCTTCCAAAGTCTTCTTAGCTTCTTCTTGGATTGGTTGAGTAGGATGTTCTTCATCATATTTGTTCAACCAGTCTAAACGGTCTTGCATTCTCTTAGCTAAGGTCTTTTGGTATTCAGGATCTTCTAGGTGAACTTCATAACCTTCAATTGGTAAGTAAGATACACCCTTGAAGTTACCAAATGGCTTCCAATCACTATCTTTGATACTGCCATTAGCAAGATCTTCTACTAGCTTCTTAGTTACTTCCTTTGGAATGTCCTTACCCATAAAGGCATCGGTGTTCAAGATGTAACAAGAAGCTCCACGCTTAGTGAATAATTCCTTGAAGTCTGAGTAGTCACCAGATACTGGATAAGCACGGAATGGGTCTGCGAATGGTTCAATTACCAAAGTATTCATGTCAAAGCCCTTTGGTAAGTTTTCAGCACTAGTTCTCTTAGTAGCTAAAGTAAGTCCCATTGTTGTTGCTAAAACTGGATCATCAACTTTTAAGATTGGTGGTAGTGAACCATCCTTCATAATCCAGAACAAAGCAGTAATTGGGGCATCTTCGTAGTCAACTCTATGTGGTGAAGTGTAACGAGTCTTAATGACACGACCATTGTTGTTACGTAAGTCCTCAGTTACAATAACTTTCTTACCATCTTCATCTTGAGTAACTGCACAGTTCATAATTGTAGTGTAGTACTTGGTCTCGTGGTGACCTGCTGGATAGTCGTGAGTCTTATCAAAGTATGAAGGCTCCAATGCTACTGAAGAACCATCTTCACGAGAAATAATAAATGCGTCATCGTGTAAAACGGTGATATCATATTTACCATCATACATTTCATGAGTCAAAGTAGATTTACCTGAACCAGATAAGCCATAGAAGGCAAATACTTTATCGTCCTTATCTTTAAAGTGGAATGACTTTTCACCACCGTGACAAGCAGTATAACCATTTCTGTGAGCCATAGCCCAAGCAAGAGTTAAAGTACCCTTCTTCAATTCACCAAAGTAACGTAAGCCAAAGACTGCAGCACAGTTATGTGGTGCGTCAAAGACGCCAAAACCTTTAGGATAATCTTCATCTTGAGTATTTGGATCGAAGTAGAAGTAAATATCTCCTTCGTCATATACTTTAGAATTCTTGTAAATCTTCTCTGCTTCTTCATCAAAGAAGTGGAAATTCAAAATATATGAAAGTAAGTTAAAGGCTTGATCCTCTGGCATCATAATATGTGCCTTAACAGTAAAGCTTGGGTCTAATCCCACTAGAACTATTGCCTTTAAGAATTTTTGATCGTGGCCCTTATAAATATCTTCACGTAAGTTACCTGCTAATGCCTCTGGATCTTCTTTTGGATCATCAACAAAGTGACGTGCACTTGCTGTTCTACCCAAAATTTTACCGTGGTTATAAACTAACTGCTTTGCTCCTTGTGGCAAACCTAGTTCCTTAGTATGTAAAATTGGTAGGTCAGTTTCGATAACACCAGATTGTTTCTTAGCTAAATTATAAGCTTCAGCAACACTAGTTACTTCGTGTACATTGTTGCCATAAAAGGCAGATTCAATAGTAGAACGAACCCGACTAAATTTTTTGTTAGCTTTTCTTAACTCATCATGAGAATAACGTTCTTGTGTACTCAACTTATTTTTCCTCCTCTGAAACCATAGAAAGCGGTTTCAATGATTACAATTAAATCATAACATAACAAGACAGCTATAGCCATGTAATAATCAAAAAATAAATTGATATTAATAGTAAGTAAAACCATACAAAGAAAAAGCAGCCTCTTAATAAGACTATCTTATTAAAAGACTACTTTTGTATATGATTAAGCAACTTTTATTTTATTGTTTTTATTATTAATAAATTTCTTCCACAAGTAAAATACGAGTACGCTAAGCCATGCTATTAACGAAATTGCGCTGACTACATAGAACCAAGCCGGAGCAATAAAGTGTAAAACAGCACGATTTAGACCTGATTTTTGAGAAATAATTGGATTTCCAATTACGTTTTTTGCACCAGTGAATTTTTTACTGTTCACAGTTAATTCACTTTGCTTGTATAAAACAACGGGCAAAACAATATCTTTATCCTTTTTTCCTTTCCAAGAAAGAATCAAATCACCATTTTTAGCAACTTTATGATTAAATTTTTGATATTGATCAACTACATTTATTTTGTAAAGATAAGCTGCGTTTTGGTCAATAGACTTGTCTTTAGTTGGTAAATAATCAGGCAAGTAGTGCCATTTCAATATCTTAAGCATCTGATCACTGTTTGATGCTTTAGCTACTGTTTGAACTTGCGCATCTTTTCCACAAGCAACAGTAAAGATGTGATTAGTAATGATATTCGGCAAAGCAGCTTCTAAAAGAAGAACTACTACTAAACTAATTCCAACTGCCCTTGGCTTAACTCCTTGCTTTAGTAATTGATTAACAGTTAGCGCCATCCCTAGCAGAATTAGTGGATAGGCAACAACAGTTAATCTAAACGGAAATTGGAAGTATGACTTTAAACTTGGAAAAATACTTTGAACCAATCCCCAAGGAAAAACAAATGAAGATAATCCTAGTAAGACCGTACCCCAAATAGTCACGAAAGTATTTAATTTATCTTTTTTGTAGTGCATTACAACATAGACAAATTGCGCAATAATTAATAAAACAAAAATTGGCAAAATATAGGCAAAGGCTGTGCCATATTCATTATGCCATAGCACATGTGGACGTAAGCCACCACGAGATAGATCAAATTCAGTATTTGCAGCTAGGTGATTATTCGGCATTAAAACTAAAAAGGCCCCAATGACATTAGCTGATAGTACAATTGTTCCGACAACAGCCTTAATAAAAGGTATCCATATCTTTTTAGAATTTTGATTAATAATTAAGGAATAGAGAAAGAAAGGAAGTAATAAAAGAGCTGCCATTAAGGTACTTAAAACATGAACCTGCACTAACAAACTCATTACTAACATTAACTGAATCCAGTTAATTGGCTTTTCTCTATCTTGAATCATGCGTACGCCGCATAACACAACTAACGGCATTAATGCTTGTCCCCAACCGTTAAATGAACTACGGTTAATAAAGGCTGGAATCATCCCGATATTAATATAAATAATTCCCATTACTGTGGCTAGTAGCTTATTAATACCTACTTTTTGAAGTAAGTAATACATACTACCAGCGCCTAATAGCGAAATGACATAGGCTAAAATGACTTGGTAGTTAAACCAATTACCAGCAATAAGAACTAAAATTCCATTAAAGTAGGCAAATAATGGCCCGTAAATCGCATTAATAATTCTGCCGCTTTGCTGGAAAGTAAAATTAGTTTGAAAGATACTAAAAATTCCAGTTTTTAACTGCATTCCTGCATCATAAAAACGACTATAGTGAAACAAAGTATCTGCTGTATCATCGCTAGCTAGAATAGTATGCGAAATTAATTGTGGCGAGATAACGATTGTAGTGGCCAAAGCAATTAATAGATATGGCCAAATAAATTGGCAGAACTTATTAGTTTTTATTTTTTCTAACATTTTTAACCTTTTCTAATTAAGAAGATTGTCTTAGGTAATAAGAATACCAATTCATAATATTATTAACGAATTTTTTTTGCAAACTATGAAAAAAGAATCAAACAGCTTTTTACCATTTGATTCTTAATAATTCTTATTTAATTCCTACCAAATTACAACACGTTTTTCTGGATCAAGCCACATACCATCTTCTGGCTTCACATCAAATGCCTTGTAGAATTCTTCTTGGCATTGTGATTGAACATTAGCTCTTTCAGGACCAGGAGCGTGAACGTCAACTGAAACTTGCGTCTTAATTGACTCTGGAAGTTGCTTGTTTGCCCAAACACGAGCAAAGTTTTCAAAGACTTCCTTCATATTGCCATTTTCGCCCTTATTAGCTTCAACAGCAGCAGTTAAACCACCTTGGTCTGCAATATTTTCTGAAACAATTTGCTTACCGTTTAAGGTAACTGGACCATATTCAATGCCGTTAAACAAGTCAATTTCATCTTGTGTACGCTTCTTAAATTCAGCAAAGTCTTCATCAGTCCACCAGTTCTTTAAGTTACCGAATTCATCAAACTTAGCACCATTGTTGTCAAAAGCGTGAGAAATTTCATGGGCGATAACCACACCAATACCACCGTAATTCAAGCTACGTGATTGCTTTAAGTCATAGAATGGCTTTTGCAAAATTGCAGCTGGGAAAGTAATATCGTTTCTTTGTGGATCGTAACATGCATTGACTAAGTTACCAGGCATTAACCAAACAGTTCTATCAACTGGTTCGTTTAATTTTTCAAGGTTGTACTTAACTGATTCAACAGCAGCGGCACTTTCATTTGAGTAAAGACTGCCACCTTCAGATTCAGGAGTTACTTGAAGACGATCATAAATTTTTTCAATTTTTTCTGGATAACCAATCTTCAAAATTAAAGCACGTAACTTAACGATTGCCTTCTTCTTAGTGTCTTCAGATAGCCAGTCATTTTCAGAGATACGCTTTTCATAAACATCGATCATCTTATGAATCATATCTTCAACATCAGCCTTAGCTTCTGCACCAAAGTAAGTTTGACCATAGTAAACACCAACTACTTCACTGAACATACCATTAGCTAAACGGTAAGCTTGCTTAGTTCCAGAAGATAATTCAGGTTGACCTGATAAAGCTTGACTAAATGGAAAGGCAGCTTCACGGAAGTCTTGAGAAAGATATGCAGCTACGCCGTTAATGAACTTAACAACCATCCATCCCTTAATTTCGTCAAAATTATCTTCGTTGATCAATTCTTCAACATGATCTAAGAATCTTGGTTCAGTTACGATAACCTTTTCAGGTTTTTGAGCAAATAAACTAGTTAAGAAGTTATCAATCTTAAAGCTATCAAATTTTGCTTCAAATTCAGCTAAAGACATTGGGTTGTACATTGCTGGATAATCTGCCCATTCTTCAGTTGACTTAAGAACTTTAGAAAGTTTCTTATCAAACTTCAATGCATCTTCGACATACTTCTTAGCATCCGCTTCACTTACACCAGCCATCTTCAACAAGTTTTCAGATTGGTCTTGCAATACCTTTAATAAATCAGCAGCTGCAGGATTGTCATAAGTAGTTGTATCAGGCAAGAACAAACCAGGTCCGCCAAAGTAAACAACGTGAACTTTTGTATCCTTCATGTCGGCATCAACAGAAACGCTAATTGGCAAGTCAAAGGCATTCTTATAGAAATCAGCTGCTCTTAAGTTCAAATCAGCTAAGTTGCGCAAACTAGTAATTTCTTCAAGGTCAGCCTTAATTGGCTTCGCACCATCTTCGTTTCTTTTATCGAAATTATTAGCGATCTTATAAAGTTCAACTGCCTTTTCAAAATTAGGAACTTCTGGCAATTTTTTTTTACCATCTGCAAAATCAGCAAAGTCTTGCATTAAGCTCTTCTCAATATTCAAGTCAATGCCATCAAATGAGCTAATTCTTGAACGGTCTGAAGGAATCTTTGCTTTTTCAATCCATTCAGAGTTCACTGCTAAGTAAAGATTATCTTGTGGTCTTGCGTTAAGATCTGGCTTAGTGATATCACCAGCACCGCCACGTACATTGAATAATGCCATTAATTAATTCCTCCTTGTAATTCATAAGTGGTTATATAGATGATATCATTATTAAAATTTTTAGTCTATTATTAAAATCCAACTTTCTATTCCTTATCACATAACTTCTTAATCCCTTCTGGCGTGTTAGATTGCTTCAATTTTTCAATAAAGTCTTTATGCGTAAGCAACTTAGCTGTATTAGATAAGTACTGTAAGTGAGTCTTACTGTCCTTTGCTGGAATTAAGAAAGAAATCACCGTATCAATCTTTTGCCCATCTAAGGAATTCCAATCAATCGGATTTTTCAACTTCAAAACAAGCATGGCAGATTGCTTAATAGCAGTAGATTGTGCATGTGGAATTGCAAAACCATCAGTCATCCCTGTAGGGCTTTCCTTTTCTCTAGCTAAATATTTATCATAAACTTCCTCGCTATCAGAAGCTAAGCCATTCTTTACAGCTAAGTTAGCTAAATACTTTAGTGCTGAATCTTTATCTGGAACATCAACATTAATTTTAATATTTTGAGTATCCAAAATATCTTTAGGGTTATAGTCAGTAGTTTCTTTTTCAGCTACTGGTTTGTTAACATTTTCTTCTTCACCAAAGACATCAATATCTGGACCATCTTCAAATTGTGGTTCTGTCTTAGCAAATCTACCGGCAATTAAAGCTAGTAAAATTCCGGAAACTAGTGCACCGACTACGATCCATAATACCCATAGAAATGGCTTATTAACGAGTGGCAAAATAATAAAACCACCATGAGGAGCTGGAACTTGAATTCTAGAAACATAAGTCAAAGCTGCTGCAATTGCGGAACCGACCATAAATGCTGGAATATTCCATAATGGGTGTTTAGCAGCAAATGGAATTGCACCTTCTGTAATGTGCGTTGATCCTAATAAGAAGTTAACATATCCAGCAGTACGCTCGTTCTTAGAATATGCTTTCTTGTTTAACAAAACTGCAAAACCAGTTGCTAGAGGCGGTGCAATACATGCAGCAGATACACCTGCCATGAAGTAGTAATTACCTTGAGCAAGAAGTGCAGTACCAGTTACATAAGCAGCCTTGTTAATTGGTCCACCAAAGTCAGAGGCACACATTACACCAATGATAATACCTAAAAGAATTGGACTTGAATTTTCAAAACCTTTTAGCCAAGACATCATTCCTGTATTAATTGCCTTAATTGGTCCATTCAACCAGAACATAATTGCACCAGTGATGAATACCCCTAATACAGGCAATAAGAAAATTGATTTTAATCCTCTAAATTCTTTGTCTGGCAATGGTTTCATTAATTTTTGCAATAAAAGTACTACAACAGCAGCTAAATAACCACCAATGATCGCACCTAAGAAGCCACCACCACCAACGCTGGTAATCATCCCGGCTGCAAAACCAACAACTAGCCCTGATCTTTTAGCTAAAGCTTCTGCAATAAAAGCACCTAAAATTGGAACCATCAATCCCATTGTTGTGCTACCAATTGTATTTAGCATGTAGGCAAATTGATTATACTGGCTACTCTTAGGGTCAGCTGAATAAATACCCCAGAAGAATGAAACAGCAATTAAAACACCACCAGCCACAACAAATGGCAACATGTGGGAAACACCATTCATTAATGAAGTATAAATTTTAGTACCTAATTTCTCAGCACCAGCACTACTTTTTCCAGTAGAACTTTTAGCCGTTTGCCCTGGCTTATAAATTGGCGTGTCCGAACTTAATGCCTCTCTAATTAAAGTTTCAGGTTCTTTAATACCTTTGGCAACTGGAACAATTACCACTCTTTTTCCAGCGAACCGATCTGGATCAACGTCAACATCAGAAGCAATAACAACACCTTTTGCCTCTTTTATTTCTTCTGGTGTAAGTTCGTGTTCAACACCAGTTTGCCCGTGTGTTTCAATTTTGATCTTATAGCCTAATTTTTGGGCAGCTTTTTCTAAAGCTTCTTCAGCCATAAAGGTATGGGCAACTCCAGTAGCACATCCCGTTGCCCCAACTAAATCATATTGAGCCATCTTATTTCATCCTTCCTACTACTTAATTTCACTTACTTGAATTTCGTTTAAATATTTTTCTAATTTAAAATCTGTTAACCCCGATCGGCTAGCTGTATCGCTACCCGCTGCTATTGCAGATTTTAAAGCTGCAGTATCACTTTTATCTTTTTCTTTTTCTCCAATAAAGGTTCCAAGCATTGTATCACCAGCACCAGCCGTATTAAGTGCTTGAATTTTCGGTGCATTGCCAAAGTAGGCATGATCTTTATTAATTAAGGCTGCTCCATTCTCTCCAAGTGAAACCAAGACATTTTGACAGCCAGCACTAATTAACTTACGAGCTAATTCAATAATCTTTTTCTGATCTAATTTTTCATTCAGATCAAAGAAACTAGCTAGCTCTTGATCGTTTGGTTTTAATAAATACGGCTGATACTCCAGCGTATCTAACACAACTTTAGAACTAGAATCAATTACTAGTTTGACCTTCTTTTCTGCTGTAATCTTCGCAATTTCAACCAAATATTCTGCTTTAATTCCTCTTGAAAAACTACCTGAAATAATTAAAGTATCGTCTGCTTTTAAGGTGTCTTTTAAGTATTTCAAGAACTTATCTTGAACCTCTTGTCCAACTTCTGGACCAGGATTTACTTCTTTGTATTCCACATTTTGATCTAAAACTCGTGTAAAGACATTAATCCTAGTTGGTTCTTTTACCTTAAGAAACTTAGTCTTGATGCCTTTTTCCTCTAAACCTGCTGTAATGTAATCAAGAGTAAAGCCTCCTCCAATTCCGGTCGCCATGTTTTTTATACCCATTTTTTTTAAAATAAACGATACATTTACACCCTTACCATTAGGTTGAAGCTCAAAATTTTCAGTTCGATTAACAGTATTTGATTCTAATTTTTTAGTAATAATTACCAAATCGATCGCTGGATTAAGTGTTATTGTATAAATCATGAGTTTTCTCCCTTTTCTTACCGCTTACATTATTAGTATACTTAGATATGAACGTAAGGATTTTCCGAATTGAAAGCGTTTTATAAAATAAGTGGTAAAGTTTTACAGAAAGGGAAGTACTAATATGCAAAATAATGATCTTAGTAATGCGGAATTACATTTATGGGAAATAGTTCAAAACAATCCGCAAAAAATTGCAAAAATGTCAATTGTAAAATTGAGCCAGTTTGCTCATGTTTCAACAGCTACTATTGTTAGAACAATGCAAAAGATGGGCTATAGTGGCTATACTTCTTATCGAGAATCTTTAAAGTTGCAAGATCGTTCTAATAGCAACTTTGACGTTTTAAATGACGCTGACGATAAAATTAAGAGCGTAATCACCAAAAATGAGATTGAAATGAATAATACTCTCCATAATCTTAGCTATAGCAATATTGAAGATAGTATTTCTATGACCAAACAAGCAAAGGTAGTCTATATCTTTGCGCGTGGCTTATCTGAATCGATTGGTCAAGAAATTATGGTTAAACTTCAACTAACTGGTAAATATGTCGAGTTCCATGCTGATCCTAACATTATTAAAACCGCCTCTAAGCGAATTAAACAAGACGCTCTGGTTATTTTTATTAGCCTAAACGGCAATACGCCCGAATTAGTTGATGCAGCTAAAAGCTTATCTCACCACGATGTTCCTATTATTACCTTTACTACTAATCCCAACGGCCAACTCGCTTCGCTTTCGACATTAACTTTTATGGGATACATGTCTAAAACCAACTACTTCCCCGACTATGAAGTACGTTCTAGACTACCTTTACAGATTATGACTCGGATCTTTTCAGATGCTTATTCAGTTAGAACAGGTTTTGCTAGGCAATAATTATTGTTAATACTTGATTTTAAAGATAGAAAAAAGAGTTGATAAACCATTTGTTTATCAACTCTTTCTGTATAAATGTTTAAATTTTATAAATTAGTTATTCTTTTTCTTACGGCTCATGCCCATTGCACTAGCAATACCAACTGAAGCAACTGTTAAGCCTGAGATTGCTGCAATAATTTCATTCTTAGCACCAGTTTGTGGCAAGTGTTTAGTAGTTGCTTGACCACCAATAGAAACAACATGTGCTTTATCAGCTTTTACCCAGTGATTTGCTCCGATCTTGTAGTAAGTCGTGCCGTTTACAGTCTTTTCACCAAAAACTTTAACTGCGGTATCAGAGCCAGTTAAAACAACAGATGCAGCTGAGTCGTCACCATTATCAACAATCTTTACAGAAGATGATGATTTTGATTCTTCCTTAGTCTTATTTGACTTGTTTTCAGATTTAACATCTGATTTTACATTATCTGTAGAATTTTGTTCTTTCTTTGAATCTGATTTGTTATTACCTGAAAAATCAGGTTCTGGCTTTTCAGTATTTACACTTTCTGAACCTGGCTTAGTTGCTGGTTTAGCAGGTTTTTGATTATTAATTTCAGGTTTAGAATCTGACTTACCAGTATTGTTGTTGGCTTTTTTATTCAATTCAGCTAATTTAGCTTTTGCGGCAGCCAATTTACTTTGTTCATTAGCTAAATCTGACTCAGCCTTCTCCAAATCTTTTTCTGCACTTGCAACTTGAGCATCTGACTTACCCTTGGCTTCTCCTAAAGAAGATAAAATTAATTCTTGTGCTTTTACATCTTTATCAGCTGTTAATACATCATTGTTTGCGGTAGTTAAAGCTGCTTGAGCTGCTGCTAAGTTAGCCTTAGCATTTTCTAAGCTACTTAATGTTTGCTTCAATGATTCTAGACTTGCTTGTGCAGCCTTAAGATCCTTGTTCTTGGCATTAACATTACCTTGTGCATTATCAACAGTTGTTTGAGCTGACTTCACTGCAGCAGTAGCTCCAGCTAAAACATTTTGAGCTTGAGCTAAAGCATCGGCAGCCTTAGCTTGAGCAGCTTTTGCGTCATCTAATGCTTTTGCCTTTGCACCAACTTTAGCTTGTACAGCTGCTAAATTCTTGTTTGCTTGATCTAGTTGCTTTTGTTCAAATTCGAGATTTTCTCTGCCCTTTGCAAGAGCATCTTGAGTATCAGCAATTGCCTTGTTAATCTTAGTAGAACCATTGTTTAATTCTGCTAAGTTAGCTTGTAAACTCTTAACATTGTTTTGGGCTGCTTGAACGGCATTTTGTGCAGCAGTTAAGTTTTGGCTTGCGGTTTCTACGTTAGCTTTAAGAGTGTTAATTTGATCTTCTTGTTTAATGTTTTGCAAATATGAGTGAACTAGATTTTGGTAACTATTGAAGTCCATACCGTTAATTGGATCAAATTCAATTTCATCCATGCTATCTGCATTATCCATGAATGGTTCAATCTCATATTCATTTCCAGCTAATCCAACATAGTTGGCATCTGGTTTTATCATAGAAGTATAGTGACCAATATCTACTGGTTTATTACTCCAGAAATCAACATCTCTTGCCCAATCATCTTCAGTTAATGGATGACTACTTTCAAAACTATAAGCAGCTGCATCTGGATGATCCTTAATATAGTTATCGATATCTTCTTTTTCACTCATCCAGTTATCAATTGGATTAACGTCTCCAGCTGAAATATCTTCTTCATCTTCATAAAATGGACCATATTTAGCAGTTAATAAAATAGGGTGATTAAATTCATCAGAATAATGTTGAAAATCAGAACTAAGCATTGCAATGGCAACAGCAGTTAAAGAAATTGATGGATGACTCAAGCCATACTTATCACGGTATGTCATCCAATGTTCATAATATCCTAGAGCTTTTTCCATATTACTGAATGAAGTAGAGTCTTTTTCTTGACCCAACTCAACAGCTTGTTTAACCCATCTTACAGTAATATCTTGGTAAGCATTTGGCTTACCAGTAACAATATCATATGCAGTACGTGCATCTTCTCTTAAACTTTCAGAATTATCTTTATTATCGGCAATTGACTTAAAGAAACCAGCCGCACCACTTGCTTGATCTTTAGCAACTTGATCTTGTAAATCTTTTAAAGCCTTTTTAGCATCAGCCAATGCTTGTTGTTTAGTATTAACATTGTTTTGGGCATCTACTACAGCTTGATTTGCAGTTGCAATCTTATTATTAACAGTTGCAATCTTTTGATTGTTTTCAGTTAAAGCAGACTTATTTGTAGTTAAAATAGATTCATTGTTAGCATTGGTCTTTTTAATGTCGTTTAATGTCGTTTGAACCTTTTCAACGTCTTGCTTTGCTTCATCTAAACCGCTGTTCTTAACATCAGCTTCTGCCTTAGCAACATTCTTATCGGCTGTTTGTTTAGCAGATTCTTTAGCATTAACTACATTTTGAGCATCAGCTTGTTTTTGCTTAGCAGTTGCTAATTGAGCTTGTGCTTTATTCAAATCTACATTTGCATCACTAACATTTTGCTTAGCATTTTTAATTGCATCTTGTTGAGCGGCAATACTCTTTTGTGCTTTTTGAATATTTTCTGGAGTAGCTTTCTTTGAAATTTCAGTGACACTATTTAATTTATCTTGTGCTTGTTTTGCGATAGCTTGCTTAGCAGAAAGATTCTTTTGACTGTCATTTACTTTAGCTTGTTGAGCAGAGTAAGCATTATCCGGTGCTTTAGCTTTTGCTTGAGCATCAGTTAATGCACTCTTCTTGCTATCAACAGCTGCTTGAGCATTATTAACTGAATTCTGTGCTTCATTAACAGCTGCTTGAGCATTTTCTTGATCTGATTTTGCTACAGTAACAGTATCGTTTTCATTAGTTGATGCAGCTTGAACTTTACCATTATTGGTGCTTGCCAAAATAGTAGCAGTTAATGCTGCCACAGCTAAACTTGTGTATTTTAATCCTTTCATTTTTTCTCCTCCAATTAACATTACTCTTTTATTCTAATAACTTATAAATGGCTTTTCAAGTGCATAAACATTGGCATTTTACATATAAAATCAAGCTAAATTTTCCACAAAAAAACAAGGCTAAATTTCTAGCCTTGTTTTTCATTAGTTATTAAACTAATCTATTAATCTTCAACTTCGAGCTTATCTTTCCATGACTTAGCACCCTTAAGTGCATCGTTCAAGTTCTCGATATTCTTCTTACCTTCAGTTGATAACCATTCTCTACCTTGCTTTTCACCTTCGGCAGCAAATGGCTTAATTGCTGGCTTCCAAGTTGCACGTCCACAAAGAACACCATTGAAGTCTGCATCAGCTTCTTCAGCCATCTTAATTTCGGCAATGAATTCTTCACTTGTTACACCAGCTGATAAGAAGATGTATGGTAAATCAGTTAAGTCTGATTGTTTCTTCAACAACTTCTTTGCTTCTTCTTGAGTATAAACAACATTGTTGTCGCCATTGAAACCTTCTACGTACTTAATATTGAATGGAATTTCAACCTTAAGAACAGTAACGTCATATTGAGGTTTTGAAAATTCTTCAATTGTCTTAAATACTTTTTCAGGCTTTACTTTAGCATATTCCTCGCTCTTAACGTCATCCATCTTGCCATCATAAGTTAATAATTCAAGGAAAAATGGAAGACCGTTTGCTTTAGTTTCAGCTCCTACTCTTTCAACGAAAGCCTTCTTCTTATCATTAATTTCATCACTTTCGTCTGGATCGTAGTAAAGCAAGAATTTAACTGCATCGGCACCATCATTTTTAATTCTTAAAGCTGATTGGTCGGCAATTAAATCACACATTCTACCTGGTTCAGTGGTGTCATAACCTGTCTTTTCATAAGATAGTAATAAACCACAATTCTTATCCCTTACCTTAGTTGCAGGAAGACCATATTCTGGATCCGTTAAAATTGCGGAAGCATATGGTGTTAATTCTTTAGAAACAGCTTCTTTAAAATCTACGATTGTTGTTTCATCGGCAGGTTTATTTGCTGCTTCAGCTAACATTCTCTTTAATGATCCTCTTTGGTCAATTGCTAATGCGCTGATTACTCCAGCTTCATTAGACAAATTGTCCATATGTTTTGCAACTTCAGGTGAAATTTTTCTCATTGTGTATCTCCTTTTACTTAACCGCACATCTATATTATAAGATGGCGCTTTCACAAATAGAAGAGATCGCTTACATTCTGTAAAGGTTTTCATCTAAAGAGAAAAATCATGTAAAAGTTTACCTAAATATTTTCAACTTATCTTTCAATTGTGCGTGGAGCGGCACAATAATTGCCAACATCATAAAGATTCCAGCTGCAGCTACAATAAAGAAATTGATATAGCCGAACTTATCAATCACTAGTCCTCCAAATAAAGGACCAAAGGCTCTACCAATCGCAGACGTTGAAATTGTTAATCCTTGGTATTTTCCTTTACTTTCAACTGGAGATAAATCATTTACATAGGCTGGCATTGCGGGCATCGCAGTGGATTCACCTAAAGTCAAAGTAACCATTGAGAATACAAAATGTGCATAATCTTTTGCGAAAATTAAAGTTACAAAAGAGATAGCAAACATTGTAACTCCGAACACAACTTGATGGAATAAATTCTTAAAAGTATTAGGAAAACGACTTAAAAAAGCCTGTACAATCACAATAATGCTGGCATTAATTGTCCAAAGTAAACTATATAAGTGAAATGGAATGCCCAAAGAAACCATATAAACTGAAAGATTAGACTCCCAGTTCATGTACATTAGCCAGATCACAGCCAAAGTAGTAAAAAAGCCAATAGTTAATTTTAGATTAGCACTAGGCATTGGGGTTATCTTATTTTTACTATTAGTATTTTGCTGAGCTTTTCTTTCCAAATGAAACTTAATAATTGGACGATAATTAATAATTGAGTTTATACATACAATTACGAAAAGACTAGCCGCAATAATGAATAAAATCGTAACAGAGTAATCATAAATATAACCTACGATTAAAGTACCAAGTACCACACCTAGATTTTGTGCAAAATAGATCGTATTGAAAACATACCTGCCGGGCTTAGACTTAATGCTAGTTGCAATTGAATTAATTAAAGCCCCATTCCAGCCACCAAGTAGCCCAGTCAAAGTCATCCAAACCCAATAAATCGGCCAAGTATGATTAGCAGCCATTCCAAACAAAACTAAGGCATCTAAACCTGCTCCTGCAATAATTAAATAATAGGGATTGAAATGATCATACGCCCAACCTGCAACAAAGGAGCCAAGCATATTAGCTAAACAGTTAAAGAGCAGTACAATTCCAATCATCGCCAAAGATACGTGTAATCTCTTATTTAAATAAACCGAAGTCAATGGCCAGATAAAACTAGCTCCAATCCAGGTAAATAACTCACCTAATAGAAGCCAATGAAGCTTAATCTCATCATCTGGTTGAATATTCTGTTTGCCGTGCATTTTTTCACCCTTTTCTCTAAAACTCTTACATTCAGTCTAGCAATTAATGAACTATTTTGCACGAGAGTTAAAAAAAAGAGGCAAATTGCCTCTTTCAAAACCTATTCAGTTTTATTTATCATCATCCTTTTTCTTCCGTCCACCAAGTAAACCAAAGATACTAATACCAGCAAGAAGTGATCCAATTGCAGCAATTAAACTATTGTCATGAAGACCAGTTTGCGGCAATTCATGTTTTCTTCTTGAACCAACTGATAATAGTTCACCATTTTCACTGTAGATAGCTCCATTTTCTTTAACTTTGCTACTTGCTGGATATACATGACCAGTATGGTCTACTAAACGACCATCTGCACGTTTCTTATATCCATATTCGTGAATGAGTTTATCTTGAGTCTTAGTTTCTTGCTTAGAAACATTTTCTTCTTGTGGCTTATTTGGTTTATTTTCTGGAATTGTTGGATAAGTTTGTGAATTCTTAGTGTAAATTACGTTGAATACTAGGTCTTCTGAGTTAGGAGTTACAGTTTGAGCTGCAACTTTAGCTGGAGAAGCCGTGTATCCAGAAACTTTTGGAGAAAGAACTTCATTAAAGCTTTCTTTATCTTTATTCCAGTTATTCCAAGTAATCTCACCAGTTACAAGATTCTTTACACCAGTTCTAAAGAAGTTAACTTCCATTTCTTTATCAGCAAATAATTGTTTGCCATTAGCAGTGTGATAATGGATAGTTTCAGTAACAGTCTTAGCTTGTTGTACTTTTTCAGTCTTAGCTTCAACGACAATTGTAGTCAAACCACCATTTTCACCAATCTTGATTGAAGTTGGAATAGTATTAGCAGCTTGCCAGTTGTTAGGTAATTTTGGTGTAAATGTTGTATCTAAGCCGTACTTACCTGAAACAATTTGGGTACTAATTTCTTTACCATTCTGATCAACATAGCGAATTACTTGGCTTTCTGAAGCAGGAGTGTAAGTAATTGTTACTTGGCGGTCAGCAGTATTAGCGTTCACTTCTTCAGCAGGTACTTCAGCTATGCTTGGAACATAGTGTGTAATGAACTGAGGAGTGTAGCTATCCCATTGAGCTGTATGGTTAGCAGACGTTGATTTTTCAAGTTGCCAGTCACTGTAAGTAACTTCACCTGTTACTTCATCGAACGTTGCTGTTCTAGTGAAGTTTACAGTTTGAGTTGCCTTAGCAGTCTTACCGCTTGGATCAGTTACCACAATCGTACGAGTTGGTGTAGCTGTTAAACTTTCCATCTTCTCGTAGTTCTTGCTTGGATCTCCTGGAACTGGGCCTGTTGGGATATCCTTTTCAGGGGTTTCCGGAGTAACGATTATTGTACTGCGCTCTACTTTCACAGTTACTGTTGGAATACCATTTTCGCTAATTGTTATTGTCTTAGGAATATCTTGACCTGGTACAATCTTCCAACCCGATGGAACTTGTGGAGTTACGTTGACTGTTTCGCCAGTCTTGCCAGATATTGTGGTTTGACCGACTTCCTTACCATCGCCATCAACATAAGAGATCTTACCTGTTTGGTTGTTTGCAGTGTAAGAAATGCTTACTGTTTCATCTGCAGTTTTGGCAGTCACTGGTTTTGCACTAACACTTGAAGTTGCAGTGTAACCTGCTACTTCTGGTGCCGTGTATTCTGACCATTCTGCTGGTTCAGAACTTGCCCAGTTACTGTAAGTTATCTCGCCTGTTACTTCATCGAATGTTGCCATTCTAGTGAAGTTTACAGTTTGAGTTACCTCAGTAGTCTTACCACTTGGATCAGTTACCACAATCGTACGAGTTGGTGAAGCTGTTAAACTTTCCATCTTCTCGTAATTCTTGCTTGGATCACCAGGTACTGGGCCTGTTGGGATATCCTTTTCTGGTGTGTCTGGAGTTACGATAACTGTTCCATGCTCTACTTTTACAGTTACTGTTGGAATGCCAGTAGCTGTTGCTGTAACACTCTTAGGAATATCTTGGCCTGAAACTATTCTCCAGCCTGATGGTGCTTCTGGAGTTACTGCAACGCTTTGATCGGTCTCGCCTGTTAATGCAGTTTGACCAACTTCATTGCCTTGACTATCAACGTAAGAAATCTTACCTGTTTGATTGTTTGCAGTGTAAGAAATGTTTACCGTTTCATCTGCAGTTTCAGCAGTCACCGTTTTTGCACTGACACTTGAAGTTGCGGTGTAGCCTGCCACTTCCGGTGCTGTGTATTCTGACCATTCTGTTGGTTCAGAACTTGCCCAGTTACTGTAAGTTATCTCGCCTGTTACTTCATCAAACGTTGCTGTTCTAGTGAAGTTTACAGTTTGAGTGACCTTAGTAGTCTTACCGCTTGGGTCAGTTACAACAATTGTTCGAGTTGGTGAAGCTGTTAAACTTTCCATCTTCTCGTAATTCTTGCTTGGATCACCAGGTACTGGACCTGTTGGAATATCCTTTTCAGGGGTTTCCGGAGTAACGATTATTGTACTGTGCTCTACTTTCACAGTTACTGTTGGAATACCAGTAGCTGTTGCTGTAACACTCTTAGGAATATCTTGGCCTGAAACAATTTGCCAGCCTGTTGGTGCTTCTGGCGTTACCTTGACAGTTTCACCAGTCTTACCACTGATTGTGGTTTGGCCAACTTCTTTACCATCACTATCAACGTAAGATATCTTACCTGTTTGATTGTTTGCAGTGTAAGTAACAGTAATTTGACTATTCTTATCATTACCAGTTACTTTCACTTGCTCAACCTTAGCAGGAGCTGCTGTGTATCCAGCAAAGGCAAATGGAGTAAAGCCAGCGAAGATATCTTTACCATCTACTGCAGTCCATGAACCTTCACTATTTACAACAATCTTACCAGTAACTAAGTCATACTTAGCAGTTCTAGTAAACTCAACAGTTTGAGCTTTTTGAGTTTCTGGAATTTGAGCTAATTGGGCTGTACTTAATCCTTCGTAGTTGATTGTCCGAGTAACGTCCTTAACTAAGCCATTTTCTCTGAACCAATTCTTATTAGTTGGATGTGGATTAGTACTTGGATCAGTTGGATTAAGCTCATTCAACTTATGAACTAACTTGATATACAAGTTTTGATTCAATGTCTTACCAAAAGTATAACTAGTTGGTAATTCTTGATCTGGAGCTAATTCGTAATTGTCAGGAACAACTAATTTAAGATCATTGATAGTTGAATTAGCAACACCTGTCTTAGTAATTGTCTTACCGACTTGCTTATTACCATCTTGTGTATCTTCAAACTCAATACTTAAAGTTGCATCCAAGGTAAATCTAGCGTCTGAAGAAATATTCAGCTTGTAGTTTGGATTTGTTTTTTCAAGAGCAGCGATACTTTCTGGAGTTAATTTAATTACATAAACGCCAGATTCAGATGGAACTCCAGTTGCAAACTCATAAGTCATCCCTGTTGGAACTGTAATACCTGCTGGAGCGTGAACCGTGAAGTTTGCATTATCAATTGAGGTTGATGTGCTTTCCTGACTACCAGAAATTGTTACATTTTCTTCAGCTGGACTAATTACGTAAGTAAATTGTCCACTTTCAGAAATTGCGTAGTTAGGATTGTCAGCTTGTAATTTCTTCAATCCATTTGCGGTCAAAGAAATGTAGTAAGTACCAGCATTAGTTGGTGCTGATATTGCCTTACCATTTGCGTCTACCCATTCGTAGTCGTCATTAGTTAAGTTAGCGGCATTCAAGTCTTCGCCATTTACTAGGCCACTAGTGGTGAACACGCCAAAGTTTTCAGCTTGAGTATTGATTACTGCTGGCTGACCATCGTAAGTCTTGCCATCTGTACCAGTACTATTATTACCAAGGATTACATTAAGAGCTTTTTGCTTAATTGTGTAAACAGCAGCACCTAAAAGATCTTGTGCGTCTAAAGTTACATTTCCTTGGCCAGCATATTGGTTGATTGCGTTTTGCAAGTTTGTAATACCATCTGCACTTAACTTAATAGTGTAAGTACCAGCATTAGTTGGTGCTGATATTTCTTGACCATCCTTGTTCTCCCAAATGTAATCTCCAGCTTGCAAAGCATAAGTACTTTGAGCACTTGATCCTGGGAAAGCAAAGTTAACAATAATATCACCGTTTGTACTATTCACTTCAGCAGTAGTTGCAGCTTGACCATCATAAGTCTTAGAAGATGAGCCCCTAAGAGTTGCAGTACCGTTTACAACGTTGATCGTGTAAGTAAATTCGCCATCAACTGAAGTAAAGTTGTAATTTGAATTATCAGCTTTTACTTGTGCAATTGCATCCTTAGTCAAGCGTAAGTAGTAAGTGCCAGCGTTTACTGGATTACCAGTCATTGCAACGTAGTTACCGTCAGCATCTTTACTGTACCAAGCATAACTATTAGCAGTTAAACCATTAAGATTAAGCTCTTGGTCAGTAACTAAACCTGTTGCCTTCCACTTGATATTGTTCATTACATCCGAAACAGAAGTAGTTTGAGCATTGTAGTCACGATCAGCTGAACCACTAATTTTTGCAGTGGCAGGAGCTGGATTAATTGTGTAGTTAATCAAACCAGCTACAGAGCTAAATTGATAGTTTGGATTTGTATTTTGCAATTCAGCAAGCGTACTTGCATTTAAGCGTGCCTGGTAAGTTCCAACATCAACCGGTGCACTTTCAAGCTTATTACCAGTTTCATCATACCAAGTGAAGTCGCTAGCGCTAATACCCGGATTTACTAATGGATTATTAGCAACGATTCCATTTGCAGTAATAGTTATTCCATTAACATCAAGATCCGCTGCTTGAGCATCATAAGTCTTACTTTGATCAGGTGCAGAAATTGTTACGTCAGTGAGTGTTTGTGGATTAATTTTAAAGCTTGCTTGACCACTTAGTTTATCTGCTGAAACAGTCACATTAGACTGATCATTGTCACCTAAACCAGCTTGCTGGTTCAGAGCAGCTTGTAAGTGAACTAAGATAGCCTACTTGTTCAACTTAATAGTGTAAGTACCAGTATTTGTCGGTGCAGAAATTATTTGACCATCCTCAGTCTCCCAAATGTAGTCACCGTCTTGCAAAGTGTAAGTACTTTGAACATTAGAGCCTGGGTAAGTAAGGTGAACTAAAATCTGCCCATTGCTATTAACTTCAGCAGTTGTTACAGCAGTTCCATCAAAAGTCTTTTGGTTAGAGCCACTAAGTTCTGCACTAGCTGTGGCTGCTTTTACTACATAATCAGCATTAGTATTAAATGCCCACTTGTAGTTAGCACCCTGATTACCAGTTAATGCTTTTAGCTTTTCTTGGCCAATTTCTGATAGTTTTACTTGATAAGTACCGACATTAGTTGCATCACCAATAATTTGTAAATCATTAGCTGTCAAAGTTAGAGTCTGTGCTTTACCATCAGCGGAGTAAACCGTAGCAGAGTAAGTTACGTTGTACTTATCTAAGTTAAGACCACTTGATAAGGTTGGTACGGCATTATAAGTTTTGCCGTCACTACCATTAAGAGTAACAGTAACTTCACCTTGTTTAACCGTGAATGTTCCCTTCGCAGTTACATCAGCAGCGGTTTGTGGGTATGAGTAATTAGTGCCGAGCTTTTCTTCAATGTTAGCCAAACCTTGTGCAGACAATTCTACTTGGTATTCACCAACATTACCTGGGGTTTGGTTAAATACTAGATCACCATCAACTGTGTGATAACTTAGAGCAGCCCCATTTTCAGTGGTAATTGTTAATACATAGCCAGATGGGTTTACTTTAATTGCATTGAGCCAATCTTGCGTACCATAAGTTACACTTGATTGACCTGAAACAGCAATAGTTACTGGCATTTGTTCAACAAAGAAGTTAGCCTTAGCATCCGCAGCTTGCGTCCAATCATAGTTGCTTGAACCCGTTAAATCTTTAAGCTTTTGCAAACCTTGTGCTGATAACTTAACTTGATAAGTACCCACATTAGTAGGTACAGTAACAAACTCAAGATCACCAGCAGCTAAAGTTACGTTTGTATAAATTCGTTCTGCATTATTATCAACAGTTTCATTGTGAACAGGTGCGGTGATAGAAATACTGTAATCACCAACATTAATGTTAGTCGATTCACCATATTTCACATGTTGAGCCCCAGTAATTTTTACCGTTGTATTAGCTGGCGTAATAACATATGAAGCTGGTGTATGACTTGGTTCAACAATCTCTTCATTATCCTGTTCATCAACACCGTTTTCCCCAATGTTACCCGAGAAGTCATAGTCTGGGAATAATTGGCGTAACTTATCAGTTAGCTGCTTAGAAATTTTTACGCGGTAAGTGCCGACATTAGTTGGAACACCACCATCCGGATAGCCTTCAACATATAAGTCACCAACTGTCCAGGTAAGTCCAGTATCATTATCATTATTTAAAAGCTTGTTGTCTTTCCAAGTTAAGTTTGGAACTGGTAAATCAGTAGAAAGCCAATTAGTAAAGGCTAATTGATACTTACTTGGACTAAATGGCATTGCTGTTCCATAAACAGTCGTTTGATTACCAGTTAAGGTTAATTCAGCTTTATGTTCATAAATGAAGTACTCACCGCTCTTAGCTGACTGACTAATCTTATAATTAGCAGCACCTGATAATTGCTTAATTCTTTTAATAGCGTCAGCAGTCAATTGAACCTTGTAAGGATTACCTTTTACAGGTTGACCATCGGCACCAATCCCGGCATTAGCATGGATAGCATGTTTGCCGTTGGCATCAACTACTTCAAGATCAGATGGAGTTAAAGTAAATTTACCTAAATCAGTTGGCTCAGTAGTTGAATTGCCCCAAACTAATTTAATATCGCCATTGTTGATTTGCTCTTGCGTAATTTCAGCATTCTTGTCATTAAAGACTTTAGAAGCACTACCTGAAACACCAATTGTTAATTCAGCTGGAGTTACTACATATGGGATTTCTCCAGAAATTGTGCTCTTACCATTTTCTTCAAAAGTGTAATTAGGGTTAGCATCCGCAAAGGCCTTTTCACCTTGAGTATTCAGCTTCAAGTAATAAGTACCAGCATTAGTTGGTGCAGATGAAAGTTTATTGCCTTGACCATCATACCAAGTAAAGTCACTAGCTGTGAAAGTAGGAACTGTTAAGTTTTCAACGTTATGGAAGCCAAAGTTGTTAGCTGTTTCAGTCTTAGTTGGATCAAAGCTGACTGGATTGCCATTATAGATAGTATTTTCTCCACCATATAGTTGAACGTTAGCAGCAACTGCCTGCTTAATCTCAAAGCTTGCAGAGCCTCCGTCGTCAGTAGTTGTCGTAAGGCCCACGTTACCAGCACCCACAACCTGATCAATCTGACTTTGGATCTTATTGATACCAGCCTGTGTCAACTTAATCGTGTAATTACCAACGTTTACTGGCGATTGGTTATCACTCGTTGACCAAGTATAGTCACCATCTTCTAAAGTGAAGCTCTTTGGCAAGTTGGCAATTCCAGTACCGTTAATAGCTACCTTAATTGTTGAACCCTCAGTATACAAGTCAGCAGTAGTTACACGTGAGCCATTGTAAATCATTGAGTTATTACCACTAAGCTCAGCGGTAACTTTAGCCTGATTAATAGTGTAAGTGCCGGTTCCTGCAGAGGCAGTAGCAGACCATTCAACATTATCGCTATTAATTGCCTTAATGTGCTTCCAGCCTGACTGTGATAAGCGAACATCATACTTACCAACTTTAACAGGAGCTTGGGGGGTCCAATTACCGTCAACTTTAAATTCAATATCGCCAGCAACCAAGTTATAAGTTGGATTGTTAGGCTCATTTAACGTAATTGAGTATTTACCCAAGTAATCATCAGCACTAACAGGCGTTCCGGTATAAGTGTATGAAGGATCACCACTGAAGACTGCACTAGCCTTGTATTTTTTAATTACTAAAGTACCAAAAGCATTTGGATCAATACTAATATGATAATTATCGCCAACTACATTTTGAATCTTAGCTAAGCCAGCATCAGTCAACTTAACTTGATAGCTACCTGCATTTTCGGCTGGATCGTTAACGATTGCAAAGTCACCTGAATCAAGGGCTACATCGGCTAAACTTGCGACAGCGCCAGTGGTATTACCACTAGTTTGAGCGATTGAAACCTTCACACTGTTAGTGCCATCAGCATTGTAGACAACATTAATTGGTGAACCATTGTAGGTTTCAGTTTGTGTACCAGAAACGCTAATCGTATTTTGCGAAGGAACAATATTAAATGTTGAAGTTAAGTTACCCAATTGAGTTGCGGGGTCAACATTAATGTTATATCCGCTATCGCCACTACCTGATAGTTGATGAATCGTATCAATGACATTTTGCATCCCCTGTTGGGTCAGCTTAATCGTATAAGTGCCAACATTAATTATTTGAGCACCATCATAACCAGCCCCATCCTGATCAACCAAGTAATAATCACGATCTTTAAGCGTATAAGAGGCATCTAAAACTGAGCCCGGGAAAGTAAAGTGAACTTTAATTTGACCGTTACTGTTAATTTCTGTAGTAGTGGTACCTTGACCGTTATAAACACGAGAGTTAGTACCGCCAAAAGTAATATTAGCAGTAGCTGGTGTAATCGTATAAACACCTAATCCGTCGTTACTTGTCAATTTGAAGTTAGGGTTTTGTGCTTGCAATCTAGCAAAAGCAGTATCGCTTAACTTGATGTAGTAAGTACCAACGTTCTTTGGATTAGAAGTCAATTCTGCACCACTTGCATCAACCCATTGATAGTCACTACCAGTGATTCCTGTAGTATCTAAGTCCACATTTTGACCGCCAAGATTTGCAGTAATGTGCAACTTCGAAGCATCAATCTGGTTAGTAGTTTCAGCGTTATAAACTTTCGTGTAATTACCATTAGTAATATTAGAAAGTTCTGCTGAACTTTCTAATGGTGTGATTGTGTAATTTGCACTACCACTAATTGCATCACTAGCAAACTTAACGTTACTTACATCATTTTGACCGCTACCAACAGCTTGCTTGATGATCTCTGCAATTGCATCACTATTCAAACTAATCGTGTAAGGCTGATCGCTTGCGTTAACTGGTGCCTGACCATTTGGTGTATTCCACGTGAAGTCACCACTGTTCAACTTAACAGTCGTCGAGTAGTTAGCATTACCATCCTTTGGATAGTGCAAGGTCAAAGTAATGTTGTCGCCAGTGCTAGTTGAGTTGATATCATCAACGCTGACTGCTTGACCATTGTATTCACGACTTGCACTACCGGAAAGAATAGCTGAAGCATTTGCCTGGTTAATCGTGAAAGTCCCGTTGCCAGAATTAGTTAACTTAAAGTTTGGATTATTAGCATTCAGCTTAGCTAACCCAGCAGCAGTCAAGACAACCTTGTAAGTACCCACGTTAACCGGCGCAGTGCCATCAGCCCAAGTAAAGTCACCGCTATCTAAGCCAGTGGCATCAAGGGTAACAGTTTGCCTATTAACAGTCGTTGTAAAGACGAATTTGCTTGGATCAATTGAACTTGGCGCAGCACCATTGTAGGTCATCTCATAATTGCCAGTCTGGGCATTAGCCATTACTGCATCACTAGCAAGCTTATTAATTGTGTAAGTTGCATCACTGGTGATTGTTGACTTACCATCTTGAGTCCAAATAATACTGTTATTGCCATATTTGTTAACAATATTCGTTTTGCCTTGTTCAGTTAAACGAACTTGGTACTTAGCAGCATTAGTTGGCAAAGCAGTAGTCCAATTAGTGCCATCAGTAGAGAATGCAACATCCCCCGCTTGAAGAGTATAAGCACCAGCACTAGCAGTAGGTCCTGTAACAGTTACTTTCAATGCATTGTTAAGCTCGTCATTAGTAATTGCTTGACCATTGTAAGTACTATTGCCATTACCAGTTAATGCAGCTGTAGTAACAGCACCCCCAACTAATGGTGATTGCAGTATCTTGGGTAGTACCATTAACCGTTTCAGCTGGAATTTGACCATTAACAAGTTGAATTGGAGTAGTAATCCCGTTAACTGTTTGATTTACAGACATCGTGTAACCAGCATAAGTTGGTACATCTTGAGCTGCCCAGTTACCAGTACTCCAGCCGCTACCTGCAAAGCCATCATAAACAACACCGGTATCATCATTGTTAACTCTTACCTGTCTAGTTAATTTAGCTGTTTGCGTGATCGTCTTACTATCTTGACCAGGTTCAGTAATTGTAATTGTCCGCGTTACGGTCTTATTTACCATTGAAGTTGGCACATAGTAAGTAGTTAGTACATTACGGTTAAACCAAGTGTTATCAGTAGCATTTGGGAAGGTGGTTCCTGTCGGATTAGCAAACTGAATCGTAGAGTAATAAAATCCCGCAACATAAGGGTGAATAGATTTTGTTACAGCAACGTACTCATTATTACCATCAGGCGGAATCACTGTAAAGCCAGCCGTAGCTCCTGTCTTAATTCCATCTGACCAGTTACCAGAAATCACATGGAAGCCTGGAGTAGTTTTATCCCCTGCGTTTTGATCAAACTGCCAATTACCATAAGTAATCTTATTATTGGCGACGTTTAAACTACCAGTTCGGTCATAAAACACTTGTATCTGTGAGTCAGGCGCAAATTGTTGACCATTCTTGTCACCGCCAGCAATTACAAATTTCGCAGTTACTGTACTTGAAGTAGTTTCATTAGGAATATACAAAACAGTATGAACTGGACGTGCTTCATAGATTGGGGCGTTCTCAGTATATGCTAAAGATTCCTTATTAATATCAGATGTCCCTTGATCTGAATTATTCCAAGTTGGGAAGACAAATTGATTTGCTAGTTTACCTGATGTATCGGTAACTTTAGCGGCAGTGTAACCATCTAATGTCGGCACATCTGCAACAACAGCTGCCCACTGCTGTGGCAGACTAGTCCATGTACCTGATTCAACATGGTAACCATTCTGCCCTTGCTTGGTATCCCAAAGCCATGGAGTGTAGGTAACTTTCTTAGTAACCAGATCCTTTGACTTAGTTCTTGAGTAGTACACATCAAGGACAGCAGAAGTAAATGCAGACCCGTCTGGCGTATAAGTACCATCGGCATTAACTTTAGCCTTAATATAGTTCACAGTCGGCTTACGAGTTTGTTGTTCTTGTGTTTCCTGGATCTTGTGCTTAAGATTAATGGTCATCGTTGCACCGGTTAAAGCCTTAAGAACGGAGAAAGTATTCTCCCACTGATAGTTTGGAGTTGTCCAATCGGCGGTTGGATTGGTAAGCGATACCCCGTAACTCCCAACTAACTGCACCCCATCCGGCACGCCAGAAGTTGAAACAGAATAATAGTCACCAGCATCAGCACCTGCTGGAAATGTTAATTTCGTGTTAATGCTTGGATAATAGCCACCAGTTCCTGCTGCAGCACTGCCTGACACTTCTACCGTCCCAAGATTAGTATTTGAATCTTCATCATGGAAAGTAATGTAGAAGTGCATCTTTTGGTGAATTGGAACTTGAACAACAGGCGTCGTTTGACTAAAAGCAGCCAAAGTATATTGACTTGGAATTGACGCACCGTTTCCTAGTTCATAGCCGTCTGGCATTGCCATATGGAATTTAAGATTTGTTTCAACTCCAGGAACAAATTCTTGTGAGTAAGTTTCACCAACAACATTGTTATCATTATATTCATCCACAAACTCAAAATTAACTTTTTGAGCAATATTTACCTTCGCATTTACTTCATAGTAGTAAGTGCCATCAGCGTCTACTTTGGCACCAATCGTGCCTTTAGGTACAGATACGCGAACTGTTGCGGTTTGAACGCCACTAACTAAACTACCATCACTATTGGTTTCAAGACCAGACAAACTGTAAGTTGGTGTGTAACTGGTCGTCTTCGTATCATAAACTGTTTGTTCACCCGGCGTCTTTTGACCACTATAAGTGGTATAGTCAATTGCTTGACCATTAGCTTGGGTTAAAATTGCTCCCTGGTTATTGCCGTTAGCAATACTACCAGTAGTTCCATCATACTTCTCGCCATTGGTGAAGAAGTTTTGTCCATCAACTGCGGTGGTCTTCGGAATAACCGTTACATAAACCTTAATTTGTTGATCCAAATTGCTAGCTGGATAATGGATCGTAATTACACCCTCATTAGTCGAGTTGGTGTTAGGTGAAGTAGTCCAAGATGCAGTATGTTCTTCCCAAGTGCTTGGCAAGTTCAAGACACTATCAACTGAAGGAACATCACTGCCAACTAATACCTTGATGCTGCGGCTATCGTTAATAGCAACCGCACAGTTTGCAACTGGTGTAGTAACACTTGCTCCGCTAGCATCCTTGTAAGTAGCTGTAATTTTAACATTATTATATGAACCAGCTGTCCCCCAGGTTGGTTCTGAATTATCAACGAATTGATAAGTAGTTCCTTCTGGGAAGACATTCTTATTAGTTACTAAGTCAGCTGCTGTCAAAGTAGTCCCATAGTCAACAGTTTCACTCTTTGCGATCACATTAGCTTTAGAGATAACTGTAATGTCTTTAACCGTGTATGACGAACCACTGGGAAGAGTAATTGTTACGTTCCCGGTCTTGCTTTCACCGGCTTTATCGAAGGTTAATTTGGTACTGCCATCATTACCGGCCCAAGTGAGTTTAGTACCTTCTGGCCATTTCGTGTTATTGTCCAGAATTGGGTTAGGGACTATATTAGCCAGCCAAGTATGTTGAACTTTACGCACTTCTACACCCGTACTTGGGTTTTTTACTAATTTTTCGAGTGCCTCACTATCAAAAGTAACTGGACCGTTGGTTAAAGTTTGAACGTGGGGATCATCACTGGCTTTGATCGTTGGTGCTAAGGAAATCCCATTAGTTGAAACCTTATCCCAAGTTGCGGCAGTAGGTGCAGCATAATTAGCAACCGTCGTATTGTTGGTCTTCTGATACCACTTATTTAGCTCAGCATTAAAGTCAGCACTTGCTGTACTAAAAATGTTATTTGAAAAAATCAACGGTTGGCCAGCGCTATTTGTTTGGTTAAAACTAGCATTGAAGTTAATGTTGTATTTGCCGCTTCTTGCACCACCAACAACAAAGTTATTACGATTTTCAATATACTCAAGCTTAGAAGCATAGACCTTAGTGCCATCAGCTAACGTTACCCAAACTTTATCATTCATGTAGCCGGCAGCAAGCAAATCCTTAATTGCTTGCACATTTTCTGGTCGACCAGTCATATAAGTTTTGTTTGCGGCATTATAGATATACATATCCTCAGCATGTGGAGCAGATACGTAATTTATGTCTACTTTCTGCTGGGTAGCATTAGACAACTTGTTAAAAGTTATTGCGAAGTGGTTGGTCTTAGTATTGACTAAATCAGTTGGTTTGTTTTTCCACTTTCTATTATTATCTAGGTCATCTGCAGCTACTTGCACTTTGATACCTAATGCGTAAGCCAAAGCATAATCTTGGTAGAAATATTGTCCCCATAAGCCCGCTGGTACATTATTAGTCGAAGGCTCACCTTTGACAGGATCAAAAGCAAGTTCTGGTGTTGTCGGTGTTGCAGATGTTGATTTCGGCATTGTTGCCAGCTGAGCATTAATTACAGGATTACCATTAGAATCAGTTGGAATATCATCCCGCAATTTAAGCCCTTGAACTACATAAGGAACCTTAACAACATAAGGATCACCGATAACTTTAGGAGCATCGGAATCACCAGCAAAAGTATTGTTATCCGTAACTTGAACATTGGCCCAGTGGATGCCTAAACTACTTGTATCAAGTGTCCCTAATATCTTGTAAGAAAAGGCAGTAGAATCATATGCATATTGATTGCCAATCATCGTAGAAAAGTTATTGCCGTTAGCATCGGCGGTGTTAAAGTCTGGGGTATCGTTTACCCTATTCACATAGTAGAAAGTATCTGGTTGAAGCTGTGATCGTGCTTCAACGTAAGATTCAATATCAGCAGTTGTACTTGTACCATCTTTATACGTTACTTTAATGATCCCAGATATCGTATTACCATCAATGGCATCTTGTTGAGTTGCAGTTGGGGCATTGCCAACCCAAGAAAAAGTAGCCCCGCTTTGAGTTAAAGCAGCCGCATTGGAAATAAATTTTGAGGCTAAATTTGTCAAATCACTCCCAGCAATCACATAAGCAGGTGTGTCGCTATCCATAGTATAAGTCTCTGGTGCAATATGTTCGGTTGAATCAGCATGAGGGGTTACAGGTTTAATATTCGATTTTTCTTGAGTAGCAGAATTACTATTACTTTGATTAGTTTTAGTAGAAACGGAAGTTTCGCTAGTTAAGACAGGTGTATATTTTGAAGTTGAGGTTGATCTATTTTTTTCAACAGTATTTTGGGCAGAATTATCCTTAGAGCTTGTTGTGTCAGAGCTATCTTTTGAAGAAGTTGCCGCTTGAGTATCAGTAGCTTTAACAATATTAGTAGTTGTTTGATTTTGCGCTTGCTTAGATTTACTTACTTGAGTATCAGTTTCAGCAGATGCACTATTTGTCTGATCTTCTGACTTGTTACTCTTAATTTCAGCAGCAATTGGAATTGGAGCATGCTTTTCAGCGGTTGCCAAAGAAGATGCCTCTACTTTGGAGTCATCTTTTTTATCAGTATTATTATCAGAACTATTATTAGTAGTATTAGATGATACACTAGTCGTTGTAGTGTCCGCCGCATTAACATTCGTACTTGCGTGAACTGTCTGACCTTCATTAAAAGTTAGAAATAAAGTTGAAAGTAAAACAGAACAAACACCAACGCTCAATTTTCTAATACTAAAACGTTGTTTAGAATCAAAGTCTTTTTTATTGAATAACATTTTAGCCTGTCCCTTCAATTTTAAATTGGTAATAGTTATAAGATTTCTATAGTTATTTTAACGCGTTAAAAATAATTCTTATAGGATTTTTGATTAATTTATTATAACAACTCAATTTACTACTTTATCAGTATTAACTCTAGAGATTGCTATTCTTATTATACTAGAATTTTATCAATTATTACATTATTACGAATTTCCAATACATATACTTTACAGGTTAAATAAAAGTTATGATTGACATTCACGTAAACTAATGGAAAACAAAATTAAGTTTTATAGATTACATTTTTAACATAACACACAATAGATCCCAAACAAAAAAAGCTCGCAAAATACGAGCTATTTTTTATCTTTTTTCTTCTTTCCAGCTTCTAATTTCTGTTACATCCTGTGCAACCTCTAAGCATCCCAGATACTTTCCATCTTTTCGAACGGCTAAATATTGCAAATATAAATATCGCCCTATATGCCGCGGCTCAAACCAAAATTCATACTTATCTTTCTTTCCTTGATGGAAATCATCAAAAATTTTCTTAACTCGTGGAACGCTCTCAGGAAGATGACAAGAATATACACTATTGCCAATCGCATTTTTAGAATGCGGAAAAATACTTGCTCCCCCACCAAAATATGCAACCTTGTCATTTTCATCGACAAACGTTATCGCAAATGGCAATAAGTCTAAGATTGCTGACAGCTGTTCTAAATTTAAGCTACCTTCTGCAAAGTTCAAGGCTAAACTGCTTAACTTATCTAAAGAGATCGGCCCTGCAACTTTTGGCTTTATCTTTGGCTTCCAGTTCATCGGCTTTTGAATTAAAGTATAGCCAATCTGCTCTTCTTCATTCTTAACATTGCCCCAGTCTTCTTCACTAGCAACTTCATCAAGCATTGGAAGCATAATTTTTTCTTCTTTGAAAATCATCTCAAGAACTTCATGAGCAGCACTTTTTATTACACTAGCAACTTCACTTTGGTCCACATTTTTTTGATTAACAAGCATATTAGCTTGACCAATTAATTTTCTAATTTTATCATCAACACCCCACATAACTTTAGGTGGAGCAGTAATACCATACTTAGTCATAAGTGGAAACATAGAAGTTTCTTTACGGGCATAGTGATAGTGAATTTTTGCCAGATCTTTTAACTCTTGCTTCAACTTAGGTAGAGCATTAGAAGCTCCAGCTTCCCACTTAGCCAAATCAGGAAGCAAGGCATCATTAATTAAAGATTTAATTACAATATTTTCTAACTTAAAAGTATGAACAGGATGACCAGGAGTTTCGAATTCTGGACTTTCTTTATTTTCTTTAATATTGCCTTTAAAAACATCCGCATGAACATTACACAGGTATTGAATCTTTCTTGGATCAAGTCCTTGCGCAATTAATTCTCTTTCAGCTGCTGTAATTTCAGCTACATCAACCTGATCAAAAGCAGCTTGAAACATTTTTTTTGCTTCTTCTAATTCTCCACCATTTTGAATAAAATTTAAAATTTTCAAAATTGCCTCTTGGCGTTGTTTAGCTAATTCTTTCATTTATCAATCACCTTGTAGCCTTTATTTTCAAAAGCCTGCTTTATCTTATTCAAATCAATTTTCATTGCCTGTGCTCCAAGCGGAATGGTCATCACACGTCCGACTGTTGATAATAAGCCCGGAATTTTAATTCTAGTAAAACCACAATCATACATAATTTGAACGAAATCCGGATATTCTTCAGCTAGTTTCTTAATCGGCACTGAAAAGTCAATGATCCTTTGCTTTTCCTCGGTGTCTTCAATTTCTTCTTCTTGATCAAGAGCTTGTTCATCATCAAGCATCCCTAATTGCTGCTTAGCAGCTGTCGTCATTCTTTCTGGACTCCAAACCGGGTACCAAACTAATTTCACATCACAAGTCTTAATCTCAGGAACCGTCAAAACTGCCTTTTCAATTGCATTTTGTAGATATGTCGACAAGGGACAGCCAACAATAGTTAAAGTCATCTTAATCGTGGCATGATCTCCTTCAATATCAATTCCATAAATCAAGCCTAGATTAACCACATCAACTAGTAGTTCAGGATCTTCTACTTTTTGAAGAGCTGTCATAATTTTATCGACTAATTTCAAATTCTTTTCTTGCATCTTTTTCACCTAAAAAAATAAGAGAAACTTTATCGTTTCCCTTATTCTATCAAACTTATCTAACTAGCTTGTCCCAAATAATGACTTTCTTAGCTTTAAGAGACTTTTGAACATCGATAATTCTTTGGTTACTTGAACCACGAAACTGTAAAGTAAGATCCTTTAAGTCATCCATAAAACGTCCATCAACCAGAATATCAATTTTTGAAAGCATTTCTTTCTTATCTGGCGTTTCTTTTTGGAGTTCATCCCAAGTATAACCTGACCAAGACCAAATATCTTTAGTATGTCCGAATTCTTTGCGCACTCGGTTAATTAATTTTAAGCAAACCCAAGTATTCAAAAATGGTTCTCCGCCTAATAAAGTCAATCCTTGCACATAAGATTGAGACATATCTTCAATAATTTTATCTTCTAACTCTTGTGTATAAGGACGTCCATAATTAAAGTTCTGCGCTGCCAAATTATAGCAGCCAGGGCAATCAAATAAACATCCGCTTACATATAAACTGCATCTAACGCCTTCCCCATCAACAAAGTTAAATGGTTTATAGTCCGCAATTTTATGCTTAGAATATTCTTCCGATATCCATTCTTGTGGTTTAGGATTTTTAGGTTTCCTATGTTGCTGCTTTAATTTTTTAGCATGTTCAACTTGCGGCTTATATTGGTTAGAATCCACAAAAATTGTATCGCCACCAACATTAACTTTAATTAAGTTACCTCGAACATCAGGACCTTCTTGACTGTTTTTATCTTTTTCTGGCATTAATATTCGTCATTCTTTCTAACTTTATCCTTAGCCATTTTTTCTTCCATTCCTAAGTTCAAGTGCTTTACACGGTGAACAATTTCTTCGTGACGACCATGAACCATCGGACGCTTCAAAGGATTACCAAGATAGCCACAAGTACGTTTTACACAATCACAAGTTTCTGGGTCGTGGTTGCCGCATTGAGGACATTCAAATCCTTTAGCAGTTGCCTTAAATTCACCCTTAAAACCACACTTATAGCATTGATCAATTGGAGTGTTAGTTCCTAAGTATCCTACCTTGTCATAAGCCCAATCCCAAACAGCTTCTAAAGCCTTAGGATTTTGTTTAAGGTTTGGGTACTCACAATAGTGAATAAAGCCACCAGCCGCATAAAATGGATATGGTGCTTCAAAGGCTAATTTTTCAAATGGAGTTGGGTGTTTTCTAACATCATAGTGGAAAGAATTAGTGTAGTACTCCTTGTCAGTAATATCTTTCACTTTACCGAATTTCTTAGTATCTAAACGGCAAAATCTATCAGTTAAACTTTCACTTGGAGTTGAGTAAACACTGTAATGGTAGTGATTTGGATCTTCTTTTTCCCACTTAGCGCAGTAGTCATGAAGCTCTTTAACAATATTAATTGTAAATTGATGGGCTTCTTCATTGTGTTCCCAGTTTGGCCCGTAAAAAACGGTACCGACTTCATATAAGCCGATATAGCCTAAAGAAACAGTACAACGACCATTTTTAAACAAGTCATTTACATTATCTTCTGCATTCAGACGCTTTCCAAAAGCACCATATTCGTAAAGAATTGGGGCATTATCAGGAACGGCTTCAGTACAACGCTTAGCCTTAATTTGTAAAGCTTCATGTGCTGTTTGAACTTTTTCTCTAAAGATTTGCCAGAATAAATCTTTGTCACCTTTTGATTCCATTGCAATTCTAGGTAAATTCAAAGTAACAACACCTAAGTTCATTCGACCAGAATTTACTTCCTTACCAGTTTCTGGATCTTTCCAGCCCTGTAAAAATGAACGACAACCCATTGGAGCCTTAAATGAACCTGTGATTTTCTTAATCATGTCATAGCTAACAATATCTGGGTACATCCGCTTAGTTGAACATTCTAAGGCTAATTCCTTAATATCGTAGTTTGGATCGCCAGGATGTAAGTTAAGCCCCTTCTTTAAGGTAAAAACTAATTTAGGAAAGATAGCAGTTCTTTTATCTTTACCTAAACCTTCAATTCTAATCTTCAAGATAGCCTTTTGAATTTCGCGCTCAATCCATGAAGTTCCTAAACCAAATCCTAAAGTAGTAAATGGAGTTTGTCCCTGACTTGAAAATAAGGTATTAATTTCGTATTCAAGAGCTTGCATAGCATCGTAGATGTCTTTCTTAGTTCTCTTGATTGCAAAAGCCTTGATTTTTTCTTCATCATCAAAAAATTCGCGCGCTTCATTAATATTCTTATGGTAATTCTTTTCAGCATAAGGAGCTAAAACTTCATCAACTCTATCAGCTGAGCAGCCACCATATTGACTGGAAGCTACATTAGCAATAATTTGCGACATTTGCGCCGTAGCAGTTTCAATTGAATGAGGAGACTCAATATTGGCATTTCCAATCGTAAAGCCATGACTAAGCATTTCTTTAAAATCAATCAAACAGCAATTAGTTAACGGGCTAAGTGGAGTATAGTCTAAATCATGCCAGTGAATATCGCCACGTAGGTGCGCCTTAGCAATATGTTCAGGCATCATTGTCAATCCAATCGTCTTACCAACAACACCAGCAGTTAAATCACGCTGAGTTGAAAAAACACGTGAGTCTTTATTGGCGTTTTCATTAACAATCGTTGGATCATGGTGGACTAAACGATCCAGACGGTTGGTAGTTTCCGTTTGCTTTTCAAAATTAGCTTCGTCTTCCCTGCGGTAGTCTACGTAAGCATTGGCCTCATCATCAAATCCTAGTTCTGTTAAAGTTTGGACAAAGGCATCTGCAATATCTTTCGTAGAAGTTTGTTTTACACCATTTAATTTTTTCAAAATAGAAGGTAAAATATCTGCTTCATGTTCTGTAAGATGCAAGTTGTCTAAGACCATTTCAATTTTGTAAAGAGCAAAAGGATAGATGCTACCATCTCTTTTAATGGCTGTTTCTGGAAGGGTCATTTGAGTAATTGATTTAATTTGAGCATCTTGTTGTAACATGGTCATTCTCTTCTTTCACAATATGTATGGTTATATTCTACCAAAAACTACATGATATTGTAGGTATTGACTTTTCAGAACATATATATTGTATTTAGCAAAATTCACGTCAGACAAGAAAGAAGAGAATTTTAAACTTTTTCTATAATCAGTAAAGTAGAAAATTATTAGCAAATAATAAGCCACAATTTATTGGACAAAAAAAGAGCTGAATTTCAGCTCTCTTTTATCATCTAAGAAAATTAATTAAGCCAGTAATTAAAATTACTGTGCTAATCAAATAGGTTTGCCAAACAGCAATGTTACTATCATCCTTACCTAATTTCTTCGCCATTTGGTGCCCACGACGATACATTAAAACTGCCACGACCACTAGAATAATTCCCAAAATTATGTAAAAAATTTTAGGAAGTGTCAATGAAGTATTCCCCATCATAAACATAGCTGACACGACAATTAATACCCCACTAAAAAACGTTCCAAAATAAATCACATAAGGTGCAGTTGGCATTTCTTTAGTTTTTTTATCCCATTTATAAAATCTAAAAGTACGGTACAGCTCAAAAAATCCTAGTAACATCGTTACTATGCATAGAGCCATTAATCCCCAGTCAATCATTCTATTTTCCTACTTTCTCAAGTAGCTTTCCTATCATCTTTATTTTAATACTTTTAGATACAAAAATACCCTCTAAGCAATCTCATTCTACTTAGAGGGTATTCCTTAACTAAATTTCACTTTCATGGTTTTCTTGTTGACCATCACGAAGTGCTTGTTTTTTTAACTTCTTAGCTTCTTCTTCAAAATATTGTCCCTTATTTACCTCATAGTACTTCTTGTATCTAGCATAGTAGTTGTGGAACATGTAACGCATTAATAGCCAACGTTTGAAACTCCGATCTTTATCGTAAAAGACAGTAGTACCATAATGACCTTCATCAATTAATTTTTCAGCTAAACGCTTTGAGCCGTTATCATAAGCATATTCCTTAAAGATTTTTTTAGGAACACCAAGCCAAAGCATGTAGTTAGCACCATCTTTGTTGCCGTATACAGTTGGCTTATCTTTTAAATTATCTTCTACATAATCATCTACATACCACTTAGCCAAGTTATAGCCATTTAAAGTTACATAGAAACTTGAACGACCTTGACGCAAGTTAATTTCAAAGAACTTGTATTCTCCATCTCTTGGATCATATTTAATGTCAAAATTGGCCATTCCTGTGTAATTCAACTTTTCAAGGAATGATTGAACTGTATCATAAAGTTTTTGACTAAATGCTGGCAAAATTGCCATGTAGTTACCGATTGACTGTGGAGTAGGGTCTTCAAGAAGTGGATGGCCTAGACACATCATCTTAACCTTGTGGTCTTTATCAACGTAGGCATTAAGAACACGCATATTAGAATCATCACCTGGGATAAAGTCTTGCAAAATCAAGTCTTCAGTATAACCGTTAGTATAAATCTTGCCCACAATATCGACTAATTCAGTTTCATCGTGAATAGTAAATGCCTTTTTACGGCCTTCAAATTGACAATTTAACCAAGAAACAGGATCTTCTGGCTTTAATTCAATTGGATAATCAAATGGTAAATTTAAGTAATTTTCAGCCTTGTAGTCATCCATGGTCACAATCTTAGTATGTGGATATGGAAGACCATATTTTTCAGCAATTTCGTAGAATCCCTCTTTAGAAATTAACTTCTCTAGCAAGTCATAATCAATATAAGGAACAACGAAAGTATCCTTTAATTCATCTTTGTGCTTAGCAAGTAATTCTGCATATCCATCCCCACAAGCGATTAAAATAACTGGTTCTGGGTGATTCTTGTATTCTTCAATTTTCTGCTTCATTACGTTCATAAAGCCTGGATCTTCTTCAAAGCCTTCATGAACTTCCACATCAACAATTTTAGAGTAACGCGTTGCTGCTAATTGGCTAGCTGCCCATGCTTGAACCTTAATTCCATAGGCTTCATTGAATGAACGTGCCATTCCATAAACATTGATGTCGCTACCTAATAAAATAGGAGTAAATTTTGCTTGTACCATTTCGTATCCGTACTTCTCTCTAACTTTAATTAAACAAGTCTGCCACTTTCAATTAACTCTGCAACCTCTGGTTGAACATGCTGATACTTTTTAACAGTTTCATCATAGTCAACAAAGAACAACTTGTACCATACTAAGAAAGTGTAAATTGCCCAGATTTGACGACGAGCTGAGCCATCGCCTTTGTAGTTATCATCAAGTAATTTAACAATCTTCTTTTGGTCAAAAATATCATTTACAAAGTCTTCAGTAAACAATTCTCTAACTTGCTTATAGAATCTAGGTTCCTTAAGCCATTGCTTGATTGGAGTTGGGAAGCCAAGCTTTGGTCTTTGTGCCCATTCTTCTGGCAAGACTTTTTCAGAGGCCTTACGAAGAGCATATTTAGTATCATGACGGTTAACTAAATACTTAGTTGGAATTGAGTTAGCAAGCTCTGCAATCTTCTTATCAAGATATGGCACACGTAACTCTAATGAGTGAGCCATTGAGATCTTATCTGCTTTTTGCTCAATATCATTAAGCATAAAGTGGTGAAGATCAATATATTGCATTTGCTTAACTTCATCAATATTCTTAACTTTCTTGAAGTCTTCTTGATAAATGCCATTAACTGTCAAATCATTCTTGTACTTATCACGTAAGATATTATTAGCATCTTTAGAAGTAAAGATAGTTGGATAATCCATATCATAAATTACGGATTGACCAACGTAAAACTCGCTTGGTTCTGCTAAGTTAGTGTACATATGTACCTTACCTGGGAAGTTAGGCATCTTCTTAATCTTATGAGCTAAGCGAACACGGCTCTTCTTAGGTAATTTCTTCAAACCGGCAGTAAAGACCTTGATTACGTCGTTATGCGTATGCATTCCATAGTTTACATAACCAGCAAATAATTCATCAGCACCTTCACCAGAAAGAGCAACAGTAACATGCTTTCTAGCCAATTTACACAAGTACCATAATGGAATAATTGATGGGTTAGCATCTGGTTCATCCATGTGATATTGCATTTCTGGAAAGTCGCGCATGGCTTCATCTGCATCAACCTTATCAGCGAAGAACTTCCAGCCATGTAAATCAGAAAGTGCCTTAGCCTTCGATGCTTCGTTATAAGTTGAATCATCAAAAGAAACTGAAAAGACATCTTCAGGATCAAGTAAGCTAGTTAAGTAAGAAGAATCAATACCTTCAGATAAGAACGCACCAACTGGTACGTCAGCGTTTCTATATAAGTCAACAGTTTCCTTTAAATCTTCGTTGATCTTATCTAAAGTTTCTTCAAAGCTTAGGCTATTCTCAACATACTTAGCATCCCAGTATTGATGAGTCTTCATTTTACCATCTTTATATTCAAACCAGTGACCTGCTGGAAAACGGTAAACGCCCTTAAAGAAAGTTTCCTTTAAGTCATTGTATTGATTCATTAAATATGGCTTAACTGCTTCAGTATTTAATTCCTTCTTAAAGCCAGGATAAGCTAAGAAACTCTTCAATTCACTACCAACGATCAACTTACCATTTTGGTCTGAATAATACATTGGCTTAATTCCAAAGAAATCACGTGCACCATATAAAGTCTTAGTATTATCATCCCAAATTACAAAGGCAAACATACCACGAACGCGCTTCAATAAGCCGTCCATTCCCCATTCTTCATAGCCGTGAAGTAAAACTTCAGTATCAGCTTTAGTAGTGAAGGTGTGACCAGCATCAATTAATTCTTTTCTTAATGGTTTAAAGTTATAAATTTCACCATTAAAAATAATTGCTCTACTTTTATCTTCATTAAAAATAGGTTGACTTCCGCCACGCAAATCAATAATTGATAAACGTCTAAAACCTAAAGCCACCTGATCATTGGTATACTTTCCATCTGAAGATGGTCCACGGTGCTTGATCGTGTCCATCATTCCTTGAATAGCACAGTCTTTATCCTTCAATTCAGGATCGAAAAACGCACAAATTCCACACATAAGTAACTTTCACCTCAAAATAAACAGTAGTCTTATTATAAGCTATTTACATTTCAAAAACTAAATTCGATAGAATCTTCTCTTAGAAGCCGCACCATAACCAAATACCTGTAGTAAATGTCTTTTAATATCAACATTTACAATGTAGCCTGCTGCTTCATTAGCATGATCCATTTGTCTATTCCAGCGCTTATTATATTGCGTAGTAAGCGCATGGTTTGGTCCCATAAGGGCCGAACAATTAAAAAATATATATTGGATACCATTAATCCGATATTGGTCCTCAGTATGACGGTGTCCACAGAAATATGCAACTATTTTTGCATTCTTAATTTTCGTAAAATCAAAGCTATTAGCTAAGGTAAATTCAGGAGGAACGTCTCTAGAATTAAGGTATCCTTTTTCATGTTGATTAAAAGCAACCATCAATTCATGTAGCGAACGCCCATTGAATTTTAGGGCATTTGTTCCCTTGCGAGTAATAGGGTTAGCATGACTCATGAAAATAATCGTTTTACCATTTGAATTTTCAAGAATTTCGATAATTTCTTGCATCTGGTCTTCACGAATAGCTAAAGAAAGCTTCGTGTCATACTTTTTCTTTCCTTGATCGTCTAATTCATAGGGTAAGTCAGAAGTATTAACGGTAATAATTCTGACATCATCTTTATCGAAGTATGCGACACCATGTTTACGCGTGATGTAATGAATGCCATCTTGTGCATACATGCTTGGCCACATAATATCTTCGAATTCATTTTCAGGAAAACTAGCCCTTAAATCATGATGTTCATCAAATTTGTCATTTTCATCATGATTCCCCTTAATCACAGCAAAATTAGTCTTTTTAGAGCGAAATGTTCGTGATAAGGAAATTAATTCGGCTTCACCTACTAAGCCTGGATCAGACCCATCCATCCAGTCGCCTAAATGAGCTTTTAAGTCTAAAATGTCTTTGTCTTCAAGATAATTAAATTCCTTAACATGTCTTAAACCGTTATGGCCATAAAAATCAATACTATCAGTATCTTTATAATGAGTATCAGTTAAAACGCCAATATTAATCGAATTATAGCCTTTTCTGCTATGCTTTTTTACATAGTCGACTAATTGATCTAACTGATCTTCAACGATATAACGACGTCCGGTCCGCTTATTAACAAAGGCAGTATACCGATTTAACCTTTTATCAAACTTTCTGACATAAGCTGGTGCTAAATCAGAAGCGTCCACTGAACGCAAAGCTTGGTGCAAAACATTATCAGTATCTTTGTAAACAATAAGCTTATATTCTTCGCCATGTGGCGTGCCTTCTGGTGCTCCAACGTTATACTCACCGACAGTCATGTATTTTTGCATTCCGTCAAATGGAACATTATTTTTCTTTCGCATCATCTTCCGAGTCATCCCGGAAAACTTATCAATCATACCTTTGGTTTTGTTGATAATTTTCATGATACTCTTCCCCACTCATCACACAAAAAAAGGCCTTTAATTGGCCTTGGGGTTAATTTTTTGCCAAAGCAGCTGCGGCAAGACCCAATGATAAAACCGCATCTTTAGACAAAACCTTTTTTAAGTCATCTGGAGCAATTGCTCTGACAGCACCAATAACTTTCAAACTATATAAAAGTACATGTAAGTCAGTAGCACGATCATAGCTACCATCTTGCAATGGATCTTCATGATTATAGGTTAAATTAATTTCATCCTTATCAACATAGCCATCTACATGATTAGTCAAAATGCGATCGCTTAATTCACTTAGTGGTTGATCTAAATGAAGTAGAGTTAATTTACCATCAGATTCACTGTTGTAGTATTCATCTTGAGTCATATCAAAGTATTCTTCGATTGGCTTATCAAGAATGCCTAGACTATTAATTTCATTATAAATTCTTTTGGTATTCAGGTCTTGTTGACCGTTGATAATTTTTTCTTGTGATAAAGCAATATCATCAGCCAATGTCATGGTAGTTAAATTATCCATCATTGTCCTCCTTGAAATACAACTTCCATTATAACAAAAAAGTTCTTTTTTTCCTTTACTTATCATTATTATAGGTAGATATTACAAAAAAATTTAGAATTTGACAAAAATAAAAACGAGTAGCTAAAAATTCTACTCGTTTAAATAATAAATTAGACTAATTTCTTTCGAATCCAGCCAGAAATCCAGTCAATAATGACAACCATGACAATAATACCAACTAAGATAACACCTACACGGTTCCATTGACGATATTGCAAGGCAATAATTAATGGATAACCAATACCACCAGCACCAACTAAACCTAGAATGGATGCTGAACGAATTGAAACGTCAAAACGGTACAAAGTATTAGAAATTAAAGCTGGCATTAAGTTTGGCATTGTTGCAAACATAATAATGTTAAACTTAGATCCACCAGCTGCTGTAACAGCTTCATTAGCTCCTTCTTCAAGGTTCTCAATTGCTTCCGAGAACAATTTAGCAAGCATCCCCACGGAGTGAAAACCTAAAGCTAAAACACCGGCTGCTGAACCAGGTCCAACAGCTTTAATAAACATCAAAGCCAAAACAATTTCTGGGAAAGAACGAATAACAGCTAAAACAATTTTTCCCGAGCGGGAAGTATACCATTTTTTGTGGCGCGTGTTAGCTGCCCAAAAAGCAAAAGGTAATGAGATAACTGCAGAAATAAAAGTACCTAAGAAAGCAATACAGATTGTTTCCCATAATTGAGAAATTAGATCTTCGCCGCTTCCGTTATATACATAAGACCAATCTGGATGGAAAATACCAGCCAAAATAGCACCGGCAATTTGACCAGCAGTCGCTTTTATTCCACCAAAGTTCATTCCTACAAATGACCAAATAATTAAAGCTACAGTAACAATTGCAATTACCCAATGCTTAATTTTTTTCTTAGTGTCAATTGGTTTAGGAGGTAGTTTTTTCATTGTAGTATCCATTATTTCATCAACGCCTCCCGAGATTTAGTAGAAACATAGTCGATAAGAACTACGACGACGATAATAATCAAAATAATTAGACCAGTTTTAGCATAGTCAAAGACTTGTAGAGTTTGTTGCAAGTAAAGACCGATACCACCAGCACCGATATATCCAAGAACTGTTGAAGCTCTGACGTTAATTTCAAATGCATATAAAACATAAGAAATAAAGTAAGTAATAATTTGTGGCATCACAGCAAAATGGATAATTTGAAGCTTGTTTGCCCCAACAGCAGTTAAAGCTTCAATTGGACCTGGATCAATGGTTTCAATTGCTTCATAAAACAATTTAACAACTACACCAAAAGTAAATACTGATAAGGCTAAAACACCGGCAACTGGGCCAATACCAACAATTGCAACAAAAATTGCACCCAAAAGTAAATCTGGAATAGTTCTAACAATATTCATGATCACTCTCAAAATGCCAGTAACTGCCTTATTTTTAACAATATTTCTTGCAATTAAAAGCGAATATACAAATGCAATAGCTGAACCAATCACAGTTCCTAAGATAGCCATTTTAATTGTTTCAATTAAAAGCGGAACTGCTGTAGCAGCATATCCCCAGTCTGGGTGACACATTTGCACAAAAATATCGGTAAATTGGCTAAAGTTATTAAACAAAACGCTAATGTGCGTATTGGTTACATTTACCGAAAGAAAGAGACCTAAAACCATAATTACGACCCAAACAAGGTTCATAATTTTAAATTTCTTTTTAGGCAATTCAGCTAAATGCTGTTCCTTAGATTTAGGCATCTTCTTCCCCTTTCTTGCCGTTTCCGCCATTGTAAATATCGTCAAAGACAGCTTGAGAAGTTTCACTCATCTTGCCATCATAAACAATTTGACCGGCACGGACACCGATTACTCGATCTCCAAACTCTTTAGCAAGTTCAACGCTGTGAAGGTTAGCAACAACTGTCATACCGTATTCTTCATTAAGCATCTTTAAGTCATGCATAACTCGACGTGAAGTTTGAGGATCTAGAGAAGCTGTTGGTTCATCGGCTAAAATAATTTTAGGATTTTGAGTAAGTACACGAGCAATAGCAACACGTTGTTGTTGTCCACCAGAAAGTTGGTCTGCGCGAGTATAAACCTTATCTGCCAAATCAACACGTTGCAATGCTTCATACGCTTTTTGCTTATCTTCTTTAGTAAATAAGTTAAAAGTTGTCTTCCAAGTTGGATAATATGCAACTCGACCAGTTAAAACATTTCGCAAAACGCTTGAACGTTTAACCAAGTTAAAACTTTGGAAAATCATACCGATATCACGACGGATTTCACGCAAGTCTTTTCCTTTAGCAGACGTAATTGATTTACTATCAATTAAGATATCTCCCTTAGAAACATCTTGTAGACGATTAATAGAGCGAAGTAATGTTGATTTACCTGCACCAGATAAACCTACCACTACTACAAATTCTCCCTTATCAATATTTAAGTTAATATCCTTTAAACCAACTGTTCCGTTATCATAAATTTTGCTAACGTCTTTAAGTTGAATCATTGGCTGATTAGTAGCTGCCATTTAATCTAAATTTCTCCTTAACATATTTATATTGTTTACAGTGCATAAAAAGATAATCATCTTTTAGAGACAATTATCTTTTTACTAACTAAGCTATATTTAATTGACTATTTCTTGTCCTTGGCAATAATCTTGTCATATTTACGAACAATATCGAAGTTGCTGTCTTTAGACTTAGTGTAGCCTTCGTGACTGTAAACAGATTCGATAATCTTCTTACCTTCTTTAGATTGACCAACTTCAATAAATGCCTTTGCAAGTTTCTTTTGGAATGACTTAGACATATCGCTTCTAATAGAAATAGTATCGTTAGGAATTGGCTTAGTGAAGTAAATTGGAACAACTTGGTCCATAATCTTAGGGTTATCTTTTTTAACGATGTTACGAGCATCTTCAAAAACAAATGCTGCGTCAGTATCGCCATTTAATACGTTAAGCACTGCTTGGTCGTGTCCAGTAACAGTAACTAACTTACAATCTTTTGGAACGTTTAATCCTTTTTCTTCAAGTTCAGCAACTGGGAAAACATATCCTGCTGAAGAAATTGGGTTTTGAACTGAAATACTCTTACCCTTTAAATCTTTCCAAGACTTAATCTTAGAACCCTTCTTAACAAGAATTTCGGCTCTATAAGAGTTAACCAAGTTCTTAGTAGCTTGACCACCTGGTTGTTTTACACCGTAGCGTTGTGCTTGAAGTAAAACATTAGCTGCTCCTTGCTTGTGAGCTAATACGTAACCATCTGGTGGCAAGAAACCAACATCAACCTTTTTAGATTTCATTGCTTCAACAACAGTGTTGTAGTCAGTTGACATTGAAACATGAACTGGGATACCAAGTTTCTTTGAAAGCATCTTTTCTAAAGGCTTAGCACGAGCTTCAAGTTTATTAGCAGCTTGACTAGGTACAAATTGGATAGTTAATGACTTAGGTGTATAACCATCTTTTGAACTATTTGACTTGTTAGAACAAGCAGTTGCAACAACAGCAAGTAAAATTGCAAAAAGGCCAACCAAGACTTTTTTGAACTTTTTCATCGTTTCCTCCTAATGAAACACATTAAATGACAAATACAAAAAAAAGACTCAATATGATAAGCTGACAAAAATAGCTAATCACATTGAGTCTTAAAAGTCGCTAAAAAACCAACGAAAGCGCCAACACCAATGAAGACTGATTCCCAGAAAGAACCAGCCCAAGAACGAGCCACTGAATCTTGGTTACGTTTTATAATGTTGTAATCGAAATTCACCATCATCGCTCTTCCTTCCCTAGTACTAACGTTCGTTCTTATGTATCATACCAAAAATATTCGTACTTGGATACTATTATTTTAATGAAAGCGCTCGTAATTTTTAATTGATTGAATTGGATCGATCCACTTTATAAAAAAATCACTCCATTAGTAAATAATAGAGTGATTTTTTAATGTTCGCTTTTTAGAAATATTTTTTCTTAGGTTTTGCGACTTTTTTGTTATCAATATCAGTCTTAATAATTAAAACATCAGATAAAGCATGTTGGTTAACGTAAGCAGTAACGCTTCCCATTAGCATTCTTTCCACTGCATTCATACCAGTTGCACCCATAATAATTAAGTCATTGTGGTGGTCCTTAATAAAATCAACCGCAATGATTCTCTTAGGCGAACCGTAACGAATGTGATAAGAAACATCAGTAAAGTTAAAATGTTCCTTAGCCCATTCTTTTAAGCTCTTAAGATACTCCTCAGAATCTTGGGTCATTTGATAAATGGTGTCTCCAGAAATCAAAGTATCTTGCATTTCCCCCATGAATTGACGAGTATCGATAACGTTTAATACATCCAAGTGAGCGTTATTATCAAGAGCAATCTTTACTGCCTTATCAAATGCACGCTCTGCTGTTTCAGATCCATCAACAGGAACTAAAATATTGTTATAATCTTTTACCATAAGTAATCATCTCCAAATGGAATTTGCATCTTTACATTGTAATTTTACCATTAATTATAACAATTAATAAATTTGTTTTCTTTTTATAGATCTAATAAATCTAAAATATTTATGAAAAAATATGTTAAAGTAATAATACTGTATTTAAATAACTTTAGTGAGGAAAAATATTAATGAGCGAAAATTATGAGACAAAATTAATTGGCATCCAAAATGGTCGCAATTTCCGCGAACTTGGGGGCTATAAAACCGTATCTGGTCAAACTATCAAATACAATAAATTGCTTAGAACCGGAAATTTAGCTGATCTTTCTTCATCAGACTTAGATTTATTGCAAAGACACGGCGTAAAATATGACGTTGACTTTAGAACCGAAAAAGAAAAAACTGAGCATCCTGATCGTGTACCTGAAGGTGCAAAATATATTTTTGATCCAGTTTTCAGCGATGACTTAACTAACGCTTCTAAAGGGATTTTTGCTTTAGAAGAAAATGCGGAAAAGGATCCCGAATTCGGCTTTAAGCATATGTTCTTTGCATATGAAGATATGATTAATGGACAAACAGCTCAAAAAGCCTATCGTAAGTTTTTCGATCTTTTACTTGCTAACGATCAAGAGAAAAATGCCCTGCTCTTCCACTGTACCGCAGGAAAAGACAGAACTGGATTCGGTGCATTGCTAGTTTTATCAGCATTAGGTGTACCTTTTACTACTATCAAATATGACTACACTTTAACAAATGTTACCACGAAAGATTTCGTTGATGGAATGCTTAAGCAAGCTGCCGCTGACGGCTCTAGCAAGCGCGTCTTGCAATCTATTAAGGATATTCAGTCAGTCTATCCAGAATACTTAGATCATGCCATACACGTTCTAAACCAGCAATATGGTGGAATCAATGAATACCTTCGTTCTACCATGAAGCTCTCAAGCCGTGATATCATGGATCTTAGGAGAATCTATCTTAAGGATTGATATATTATGGATATTCCAAAATATTTACAAATTGAAAACGAGCTAAAGAAAGAAATTATCTCTGGCAAATTTAAATACGGAGATAAATTCTATAGTGAAGCTCAATTAAAAGAAAAGTTTAATGTTTCATCTATTACTGTTATTAGATCTGTTAAAGATCTAGTTAAGGCAGGATACTTAGTTCGTCATCAAGGTAAAGGCACATTCATTTCACGCTCAAGAAAGGATAAATTAGTCCGTTTAAGTGATAATGAAGTTTTCTCTGATAAACAAGAAGAAGACAGAGTTAAAGTTGTAAAGCTACAAGAAGATAACCAAGCTAAAATGTTAAAGAAACTTGGTTTACCAAAATATGAGAGTTATTACTATATTGAACGCTTGCGTTTAATTGACGACACACCTTTTATGGTGCACCGTTCTTTTATTCCAGCTAAATTCATTAATAAAAATTTAGCTAAAGATCCTAATAACTATCATAGTATTTATGAAACGCTTCAAAAAGATAAGCAATTATACTTATTCGATGAGCCCTTTACAGAAACGGATACAATTGTAAAAGCTGATAGTGAAATTAGCCAGCAACTCAAAATTGCTAAAGATTATCCCGTTGTACGCCAAGTCAAGAAAACTATTTTATCTTCTACAGGAGAAGTAGTTGAATTAGTCGTTGGCTATAAGCGTTGCGATTACTTTTCACTTTCATTCTCAAGTACTGACTATCCGGGAGTTTAATAATTTAATCTGGAGACAAAAAGAAGCTGCTAAGCAGCTTCTTTTTTTATTTCTCAGTTTCAAAATTAGTTTCTAAGAAATCATAAATTTCTTCATTTGAATCCGAATTAAATAATTCATTTAGATCATCAACTGAAGTTCCAGCTAAAAAGTCCATAATCTTAGCCAAAATAGTTGAATGCATATCTGGGTCATTGTTCAAAATTAAAAACAGGAATTTTACCTTTAACTTTTCAGTTGGATTAACCATGTTATTAAAGGTTGCAGAGTTTCTAAGAGCAATAGGTACAATTAATTGCGTGCTAACATAATTACCCTCAGTATGAGGTACGGCAACATCAGGCAATTCTCGAGATAAGGGTCTCATAGAAATTCCAGTTGGATATTTATCTTCGCGTTCAATAATATCGCCTAAAAAATCTTCTTTAACATAGCCTAAGTCATATAATTTTTGAGAAACGGTCTTAAAGATTTCATTTCGATCAGTTAAATCTGTTACAAAGACAGCTTCTGGATCGAAAAGACTTTTTTTAGTATTCGTAGTAGGTTCCGCCTTTCCTAAGCAAAAATTTCTAGTTTCATTATATAAAACCGATTTCAAAAACACAAAAGTGGGTGTTCCTTTTGTTCAAATTTTGTTAAAGTTAGTTAATGTAAAAATGTTCCACCGATAAGAAAGAAAGGTTTTTCCATGACAAAACAAAAGACAGTTTACTTTGGTGCTGGTTGGTTCACTGAAACTCAAAACAAGGCATACAAAGATGCAATGAGTGCTTTAAATGCTAACCCAACTATCGATCTAGAAAACAGCTATGTTCCACTTCAAAATCAATACAAAGACATTCGTGTTGATGAACACCCTGAATATTTACACGACAAAGAATGGGCTCAAGCTACCTACAATGGAGATTTAGTCGGAATTAAAACTAGCGACATCATGCTTGGCGTTTACGTTCCTAAAGAAGAAGATGTTGGTTTAGGTATGGAATTAGGTTATGCAATGTCTCAAGGTAAATACGTTTTACTTGTAATTCCTGATGAATTATACGGCGAATCAATCAACTTGATGAGCTGGGGTGTTGCAGACAACGTAATCAAGATGAGCGAATTAGCTACATTTGATTTCAACCGTCCAAGATACAACTTCTACGATGGTGCTGTATATTAATTAGATAAAATAAGCTGGTAGAGTTCTTTTACTCTATCAGCTTATTTTTGTACATAAATTATTAACCAAAGAACTTCTCCAATTATTCATTGGTTAATCTTCGTCATTTGTGGCAGCGCTATCAGAATCATCATTATTTTCTAAACTAATGTCTTCTCGATAATGAAGATCACTAAATTTTTCTTTTCCATATTTTTCGGCATCGGTTTTATTTCTCCAGCCAATGCCATCTACCCAAGCCTCAGCACCGCCACCTATTACTAAAACTTTTTGTCCATGTTCTGTAGCTAAATTATAATATTCTCCAGCTCCAGCACTTTGCAACCAACCACGAACGTTAACTTTACTTTCGCCATTTTCAGATAAAACAACTACTCTTGCCCAATCCTTCGTCATATCTTGATAAGACGGATGATTTTGAGCATAACTGGTAAAATCAAAGTTCTTATTCATTTTATGCAATTTTTCTATAAATCCCTCACCAGTAATGGTATTTTTATCAATTATCAATTTACTTACGCTTCCGTCGCTTTCATTTGCTAAATACCATGTACCACGTAATTCATTTGGCATATCAAATAGTCCTTCATCACCTGGAACACTATTTGTAGACTTAGAATTTTTCACATTATTTTTAGCCTTACTTGATGTTGAACTTTCTACTTTCTTGCTTGAAAGAAAGTCATCCAAATTAAGTTTATTCTTTGTTTTATTAAACGTTTCTGTATTCCAGTCGTCATCCCCTGATATAACCAAAGTGCTACCAGTAAGCTTAGCAGTTAAGGCACTATTCACATCATTGTCATTAAGTCTAATTATATAAGTATTTTTACCAGTTTTCTTCCAGGTTAACCGATCATCAGTATCTGAATTCTTAGGATCAGCATATACATATCTTCCAGTATGATCAGAATTAAAAGCAATTGCTGCTCCATCAGTATCATCACGATAACTTCCTACGATACTTACATTTTTATTTGTTATACTTTGTTTAATAATTTTAGCTTGTTCATTACTGCCTTTTTCTTGCTTATAACGGCTTTGACATCCAGCCATAGCTAAAACAGCAGATCCTACTAGTAAAAAAATAAATACTCTATTTTTCATTTTTATCTCCAAGTAGTTTTTTAATCATTATTCGCAATTTCTTCAAAGTGAGAAGTTAAGTCTTGGTTAGCCGTTGGGTGAACTACTACATAACCACCATTTGTCGTCTGATCAACCAAGGCAACAGGTTCCCCATGGTAAAAACAGAACAGATACGTTATATGATCTTCTGCACTTTTACCATTATGATTAAAAATAGCAACCACATTATATGTATCACTGTCATTATCTTTACTAGTTACTTGCGGATTCCATTTCAATTTAATGCTGTCCATATCTTTAGGATCCCTACTATCATGATCTCCAGAACTCAATTTAAATGGATAAGTATTTTCATTAATATCACTTGGAAAATGTTCTCCAGCTAACGTTACTAGATCATCTTTGCCATCAATATAATGCTCATACGATTGATGCATTTTCTCCCCAAATTCATCCATGTAACTAATTAGTTCATCATTTTGATTGCTTGACCATAATTTATTTTCAGACGTAGTCTTCTTAGATTTTGTGCTAGTTTTAGAACTCTGATCGTTAACATTTTCATCCGACTTACCAGCAACAATCGATAGATTATCATTCCAAATATTTACATTTTTCTCCGTATTTTCAGATTTAATTTCTGGATAAATCTGACTTAAAACACTTCTGTTACTATAGCTAGACTTATTTCCAACATAAGTTATCTCTTTGTTATCTTTAGAAACCAAATAGCCAACCTGATCATTTATAACATATAAAGTACTTCCGTCAGTAGCACTGATTTCATAATCTCCAAAACGATATTTTGAATAACTTTTGATTGTCAAGTGACCACTTCTTAGATCATCGGCTGCTTCGCCCCATTTTTTGCCATATTTTTTATCAGCATAAAGAATTGCCCAAGCTGCTAATTGCTTACGCGGGATCTTTTTAATCTCAGCATTAGTTAGCCTTCCGTTGCCACCAATTACTGTGCTTTCCGCTGAATTTCGACCATGTTGATATAATCCCCAACCACCAAGAATAAGGACAAATACAGCGATAATTGCTCCAATAATGATATTTCGTTTTTGTGATTTTAATTTATTGCTGTGAATTTCACTTCTTTTAGGCATCGATTGTTTTCCAGATTTGGAAGATATAACTGTCTTTCCACAATGTGAACAGAATCGATCCGTAGGCTTAATTGGTTTCCCACAATGGGGACAAAATTTATTCATATCTTGACCTTTCTAAAAGGGTAAATTATAGCGCTATCATCAAATTATTTATATTGTAACAAATTACTCGACAAAAAAAGCTGATAGAAATGAAATCTATCAGCTTTTTATAGCCTTTGTGTAATTACAAACTATTTATACAAGGCAATTAGCTTGTTCAATTCTTCATCAGAAATCAATTTCAAATTTCTAACAAATTCTGTAGCTTGTTCTAAGGTGCTACCATTATCCATTTGATTCTCAAGAATAACTTTGGCGGAATCTACTTTTCCTTGTTCAACACCGTCTTTTCTACCCTCTGCATATGCGATTTTCCCAGCAGCTTGTTCACGTTCTAGCATTCTTGTTTCGTAAAGCATAATCTTTTCCCTCATTTCTGGATCTTCGTTGATTTCCTTAATTCTTCTTTGCGCGTAATCAAAATATTTATTTAAATTCACAGGTTCATTATTCATCAGTTTAGCTAGAGCCTTTAAGTCTTCACTCTGCCCCTCAGCTGAAACTTGTGAATTAATAATAATAATCTTTGTCACGCCATCCTGCAATTGTTTTGATCTATCTTGATCAGAATAAGTATGGTACGACTCATAGAATCCTCTCTAAAAATATTTGAGGGGTTATCCCATATGTTTATTACGCATAAATCTATAAATTTTTTTATTATAAAAAACGACCCACGTGTGGTTTTACCACCGTGAGTCGTTTTCAACATCTATCTAAATAATCTATTTCTTCATGCTAGCAAGCATTTGATTGATATCCACAATTCCAGCTTTACCAGCATTAACAGCATCTGAATCATTGCCAATCATTTGACTATTGAGCCAATCAATCACCATTGCTAGGTTCATCCCTGCAACTAAATGAATATTTTGACCACCCATAATCAAACGACTAACTGTATTAGCAGGAGTACCTCCCATTAAATCAGCAAATACTGTTAAATCTTCTTCAGGAATGCCATTAATAGTATCTTGAAACTTCTTTTCAAAATCTTCAGGTCCTTCTTCAGGAAGCAAGCATACAGCATGAATATGCTCTTGGGGACCCATAATTAATTCTGCACTCTTTTTAACTTCTTCAGCCATCTTACCGTGACTGATCAATACTAATTCTTTTGCCATAATATTTTTCCTTTAATTGACTGCTAAATCTTAGCAAGAACACCAATACCGCCAAGAACAACTGATAGAACTAAAACAATTAAAATAGCCTTAGTTGAAGTCATCTTCTTCTTTCCAAGTAACCAGTAAACAAAGCCGACGATCAAGGCAGGTAATAACTTAGGAATGATCATATCTAAGTTGTTTTGGATATCCATCGTAACTTTACCGATTTGTGGTACCCAAGCAAACTTAACATTAACCATCGTAGCAACTAAAGCACCTACCATGAACACACCAAGTACTGTAGCAGCATCAGTTAAAGCATTCAAGCGGTCTCTCATTTCAGTAACAAGAGTTACACCCTTATCATAAGCAAAACGTAGTTGCTTCCATCTGAAGAAACAGATCGCAATTTGAGCGGCAATCCAAATAAATACACCTACTGGGTTTCCTTGTGAAGCCATAGAAGCAGCCAAGGCACCGAAGATGGTTGGAATCAAAGCAGCAAAGATTGAGTCACCAATTGCGGCAAATGGTCCCATTAAACCAACCTTCAAACCAGTAACAGTATCCTTACCTTCAACACCTTCATTTTCCTCAATGGCTAAATCAATACCAGTGATAATTGTGTTAAAGAAGTTAGAAGTGTTAAAGAACTGTACATGTGTCTTCATCATTTCTTGTAATTCTGGAGTATTATCACCATAAATCTTACGAAGTTGTGGCAAGATCAAGAATAAATATCCAGTGTTTTGCATTCTTTCATAGTTCCAACCTAGTTGGAAACCAAATAAAGAACGTCTGTTAATTTGATTAAAGTCTTTGTCAGTTAATTTATATTTTGGTTTAGAGTTCATCATCGGTGATTTCCCCCTCTGAAGCTACATTAGTTGATTCTGTAGTAGCTGCGGCTTCTTTGGTTCCACCTTTACCGCTGCCACCTTTACCACTAATTTCATCCTTGTAGTGCAAGATTGCAAATGCTAATCCAATTAAAGCCATTGCAAGCATTGGCAAGCCGTTGAAAGTTGCAGTAAATGACTTGTTTGCTGCTTGAAGACCTGTACCTAAAGTTTGAATACTTGTGAATAATACTGAGAATAAAGTAGTAAATGTGAATCCCATAATTAGGTAAGCAATGTGTTTCTTAACTGGTAAGTAGCGAAGCAAAATAGCAAAACCAACTGCAGGAAGTACCGCACCAGCTACTGTTAAACCAGTACCTAACCACTTCAAGTTTCCGTTTAATGAGTTAGCAATAGTTTGAACTAAACCACGTCCAAATGCTAAAGCAATAAATACAGGGATTGCACGAGATAAAGCCCAAGGAATTGCACCATAGAGGAAGTTTCTTTCAATACCCTTGTAGTTGTTCTCTTCAATTAAGTGGTCAATTCTGTGTGCAAAGTAAGTGTTAGCAAATCTTGCTAAAACATCCAATTGAACCATAATTGCAGCTACTGGAACCGCAATTGAAGAAATAGCTACTTGTGGGCTCATTCCTTTAATACTTACAGAGAATGCTGTTGCTAAAACTGTACCGGTAGTTGCATCAATCTTAGAAGCACCACCGAAAGTACCAACACCTAGCACAGTAAGTTGCATGGCACCACCAATAATTAAACCAGTCTTTAAATCGCCCATAACTAAACCAGCAATTAAGCCGGCACCAACTGGTGTATTCAAAGATGAATAAATTTGCAATTCATCAAGAATTTCATAACCAGCATAGAGGGTAAGTAGTAATATTTGCCACCAAGCCATCGTTAGACCTCCTATTTAATCTTTTCATTCATTAATTTCATAAAGTCATGAGAATCATCACTTGGAGTTAACTGAGCTGTGATTTTCACGCCCTTATCTGCTATCTTTTTAAAATCTTCGACATCTTTTTCTTCAACATTAATCTGCTTAGTTACTTGCTTAGTAGTATCTGTTTGAGACATTGTACCTACATTTAAAGTATCAAGCTTAAGACCTAAGTTAAGTAAATCTAAGAAGGCTGCTGGCTTTTTAGCGACAATAAATATTCGCTGATTACCATAACGCTCATGAATCAAATGATCTGCTGCAACCTGTGCTGGCAAAACGCTAAGACGAGTCGTAAGAGGCGTAGCCATTCTCAAACCACTTTTTTGGATATCGCTTTTTGCTGCATCTTCATCAACAACCATAATGCGATCCGCCTGAAGCTTCGGGGTCCAAAGATTAGCTACTTGACCATGGACCAGCCGTCCATCAATTCTAGCTCCCACAATATTCATATAGATTCCTCCATATTCCGTAAAATATTTCTGTAAACGCTTTCTACAGTTTCAATCTTAGTATATTAACTTTTACTAGTCAACTGGTTGTGACCACTTTTTTAAGAATTTCTAAAGTCCCTACTAAAAGTATACTCTTTTAAGCCTTGTAACGTGACTCACCATTTAGATAAGTTTCACTGACAGTCATATCATGATTCAAAACAACAAAGTCAGATGGGTGATCAGGTTTAATCACACCACACTTATCGAGTAAGTTACAACTCTTAGCTGGTACATAACTAGCCATCATAACTGCATCTTCAGGTGTTGCAACATTCCAGTCCACTACATTCTTAACTGCATCCTTTAAGAGCAAAATACTGCCGGCTAAGTTATTAGTATCTTTCAAACGAGCCATACCGTCCTTAACATAAACTGGCAATTCACCTAAAACATAATCACCATCAGGCATTAATCCAGCCTGCATACAATCAGTAATCAAGGCAATATGCTCTGGCCCACGTGCATTTACTAAGGCGCGAACAGCTGGCTCTTCAACGTGGTGACCGTCACAAATTAATTCATCCGTTGTTAAACGAGAAGAAAATGCGGCACCAATAATGTTAGGTGAGTGTTGTGACAATCCATTCATCCCATTGAAAGTATGTGTAAAGACGCTAGCTCCAGCTTCAACACAAGCAATAGCATCTTCAAAATCAGAATCTGAATGTCCCAAAGCAACTACTAAGCCCATCTTTACAGCTTCACGTACAAATTGACGGGCATTCTTTCTTTCAGGTGCCATTGAGATCTTAATCAACATGTTATCTGAAGCTTTACGCCACTTCTTTAAAAGCATAATCGAAGGATCAGTCATATACTTAGGATTTTCTGCCCCACCATGCTTAGGAGTAAAGAATGGACCTTCAAAGTGTAATCCTTGAATTTTAGCACCAGTTTCTTCACCCTTATGTGCCGCAAACTTTTCACAAGTTTCAGTTAATTCTTTATCGCTTGCAGTAATTGTAGTTGGTAGCCAACTAGTTACACCAGCTTGAAGCAAACCTTCAGAAATCTTATTAACGCCTTCCCAGTCGCTCTTCATCGTATCTTCATCAAGCAAGCCATGAATATGCGTGTCAACATAACCAGGTGCAATCCATTGATCGCCATATTCCTTAATTAGACCATGACTGGGCTTTTCATCTTCTCGATAATATAAACCAAAGTTTCCATCATCTTGAACTTCAAGATAACCACCATTTTCAGTTTTATTTTCTAAAAAGAACTTTCCGGCATGAATATAATATGACATAGTATTTAACTCCTTAAATTAACTTCTATTCTAAATTGAAAGTGTTTTCTAAATTTGAATTTTATTTGATGAATTTGTGAATTGTTACTCCCTTAACAACACGGTTAACTGTACCGGTTGGTGAAGGAGTATCTGGAGTATTTCCAACCTTAACCGAAGTAAGCAAGGCAATTGTTTGACCAAACATAATATCCGGCAATGCTAAATATGCATCTGGTAACTCTTTTCCAGAAAAGGCGAAGAATTTACCATCAAAGTCTTGTCCCTTCTTAAGTTGTCCTACCCCCATTACCAATGGAACTATTTCATCAGCTTTAATCTCATCTAAAATATCTAAATCGTACTTTCTGGTGTAAGAATTATTTGAAACAAAGTCAAAAACAATCGTCTTCTTATCTAAAAATGACTTAGGACCATGTCTTAATCCCATTGAAGTATCAAATAAAGCCGCAACTTTTCCAGCTGTTAATTCCAAAATTTTAAGTCGAGCTTCTTCAGCTAAGCCGCCTAAAGCACCACTACCGATATAAGTAATTCTGTCAAAGTCAGTATCAACTAATTTTTGAATTTCAGCTTCACGATCAACTACGCTTTCGCCCATCTCAGCAATTTCATTAACAATTGTTTCTTTTTCTGCATCACTTCTGGTATCAAATACCAATAAAGTAGCTAAGCTCATACATGAAAATGAACCTGTCATCGCAAAACCTTGATCTAATGACTTAGCAGGCATTAAAAGAACAAGTCCATTTGGATCATCTTTTAAGTCTTGAGCCAAGTGTCCTTCTGGAGCACATGTAATAGCAATTTGGTATAAATTCGTAACTAATTGCTTAGCAAGTTCAACGGTTGCAACTGATTCAGGAGAATTACCACTCCGAGCAAAAGAAACTAGAATTGTTGGTGTTTCCGCTTCAAGATAATCTTCTGGTGTTGAAACAATCTTAGTAGTATCAATTGCTTCAAAATCATACTTAGTACGATCGGCATGCTTTCTCAAATATGGCATCACAGTGTTGCCAACATAAGCACTTGTTCCTGCACCTGTAAAAATGACTTTTACTTTATTAAATTTTTGATTGATTTTAGCTAAAAATTCATCAATTTCTTGTTTCTTTTCTTGATAAATCTTAAAAGTCTCTTTCCATAAAGAAGGTTGTTGCTGAATTTCTCTAGTAGTAATATCTGCGCCCATCTTTTTTAGTTCTGCATCACTTTTTGTAAACATTGGCCTATTCCTTTCGATAACTAAACTAAATGATTGTATTGCCGTGATCGATAAATGAATCTATCCCCTCTAGCTAGAGAAATGGTAAATTCAATCGGCACGTTTTTATCATTGATTGCCCGTCTAAAAATTTTTAAACTAGCATCCCCGGGCTTTACGCCTAAAATCTTACTGTCTCTTTCATCTAAATTAACCGCTTGTACATCTTCAAAGGCAAGAACACTTTGTTCATTGTATTTTTGCTTCATAACAGTGTACAAATGATTTTCATTTAAATCCGACATTTTTAGATCCGGAAAAATACTTTCTGGTAAATATGTTTCTCCATACATTAGTGGTACTCCATCAGCTAGACGTAACCTAACTAACTTGTACGCTTTTTCTTGAGCTTTCAAATTAAGCTGATTTGCGACAGCTGCGTCGGGAACAACAAGCTCTAATGTGCGGTTTTGTGTTGTTGGCTTGTGTCCTGCTTCTGACATCTGTTCACTAAATGAATACATACTTCCTAAGTTGGTCTGATCTAGATAAATTGTGGAAACAAATGTACCTTTTCCATGCAATCGATAAATAATGCCTCGCTCTTCTAAATTATTTAATGCTAATCGAATCGTATTTCGACTCACACCATATTCTTTTAAAAGTTGCCTTTCACTAGGCAGTCGATTATTTGGCTTCATTTCAGTCTTAATTTTCTTTTCAAGATCTAAAATTACTTGCTGATAAAGTGGCTTTTTCATCTTCTAACCCCATCCAATCTTCAACTGGTTAGTACCACCTTCTACAGAATATTCTAGAAAGCGCTTTATGTCAAATCTAAAAAAACACGAAATGCATTTTTTCGTTATAATATGAACTATACGTAAATGAAAAATTTAATTTAAAGAAGAAATGTAATATGTCTGAAATTACTAACAACCAACAACCACAACAATTAAGTCGTTTAGTGCAAGTAGCGAAAGGTACTCGCTACTACGATCTGCAATTTGCAGATGGAAAAAGAGCACGTCTATACATTATTGCTAAAGGAATCTTTCGCTTAATTATCGATCCGGCAGCAGAATTTAAACCTTTGTCGCCGTCTTTAACGATTACCGCAGGTAACTTTAGTTTGCGTCCTTTTGAAGAATCACAACTTTTAGTCACTGATGAAACTTTCACGATTAAAAGTGGTCAATTTTCACTTCGTTTACAAAAAAATCCTGCAATCTTTAGCATTTTTGATGATCAACTTCATCGCTATCGTATGATGCAAAGTAGTCCGATTGAACTAGGAGCAGATTATTCTAGTGAATTCTTACGTCAAAATAAAAATGAATTCTATTATGGCGGCGGAATGCAAAATGGAAGCTTTAGTCATAAAGGAAAAATAATTGAAATCAAAAATACAAATTTAACCGGTCCTGGTGCAGTTGCTTGTCCAGAAGGCTTTTTCTGGTCCAATGCTGGCTTTGCAGAATTGCGCAATACTTGGAAAAACGGAATTTATGACTTTAAAGGTGAAAATGGCAATACTGCTATTCTTACCCATCAAACTCCCATTTTTGATAATTTTTATCTTTTAGGAGATTCTCCAGCTGAAATCTTACGTCAGTACTACAAAATTACCGGCTCTCCCCTCTTCTTGCCTAAATATGCTCTTGGTCTAGGATACTTAGGTAACTATCTTGATACTTGCTGGAGTGTTGCGAAGCCTCAAGAAAATAATGCCATTAAATTTGAAGATGGTAATACTTATAAAATTGCCCATGCTGATAATGAAATTGTTGCTAAGTCTTCTCTTAATGGTGAAGAGCAGTATCAATTTTCTGCTCGTGCAATGATTGAACGTTACCGCTCACATCATTTTCCACTTAGCTGGTTTGTTCCTAACTACAAGAGTAAGCAAACTTTAAATGAAACCGAATTAGCTAACTTAGTTGATTTTGCCAAGGAGCAAAATATAAAACTTGGTTTCTACGGAGCTTTACCTGCAAATGCACCAGCTAATTTCTTAAAATTTAAGACAGAAGCTCCTAATTTAGCTAATGACAAAATTATGCAAGATTTTGCAATTGCTAGTGAGCCTTTAGTTGATAAAAACCAAACTAATCGTCCTTGGGCAATGGCAAGTAATGGCTGGAGCGCTGTTCAAACCTTAGCTACCACCGCAAATGAAGGTGTAGGAGGCGAGTGGGAACAAATTGCAACAGAGATTGCTAGTTTCTTAAGTATGTCTCTTTCTGGTCAACCAAATATCGGAAGTGCTATTGATGGAAAAGAAGGCGGCGGTAATGCTCAAGTAAACATCCGTGACCTACAGTGGAAAGTCTTCACGCCTCTGCTTTACTCAATTGATAATTACGGCAATATCCAAAAAACACCGTTTGCATTTAATGCAAAAATGACGCGAATTACTCGCGCTTACCTAAAACTTAGGGAAGAAATTACGCCTTATCTCTATACTCTTACCCGAGCTGCTCAAGATGGCATGCCGATTGTTAGACCTCTGTTTTTGTCCTTCCCACACGAAAAAGTTAACTACACAAATCAGGTAAAACATGAGTTTATGCTAGGAAACAACTTATTAATAGCCCCAATTACTAATGGTCGAGAAGATCCAAGTGGAGCTTCATTAAAAGACAATCTTTACCTGCCTGATCATCGAACTATGTGGATCGATCTCTTTACTGGTAAAAAATTAATCGGTGGCAGAATTTACGATAAGTTACACTATCCATTGTGGCATCTTCCTGTTTACGTTCGCGGAGGGGCAATCTTACAGGAATCACTTAGAAGTGCCCTTGTTTACCCACAAAATAAGAGTTCTGCCATCTTATATGAAGATGATAATCAAACTAATGATTATGAAAAGGGAAATGCAGCTACAACACAAATTACCAGTTCGGTTAATGGATCTAAACTTCATATTACGGTTTATCCAACCGAGGGAAGCTATGAAGGACTTGAAGAAAAACAAGCTACTATCTTAACAATCATGGCCGATCGCTATCCTGGTAAAGTTTCACTTAAATTAAATGATCAAATTATTCCACTACCTGAATATAATGATTTAGATAGTTTTAACAAATCAGAAGAAGGTATTTTCTACCAGCAAGATTACGTGCCATGCAAAGAATTTGGTCAATTTACAGGTCAACTGCAGCCTGCTCTTAAGGTAAAAATGCCAGTTGTTGACATCCATGACAATAAATTTGAACTTACGATTGAAAACTTTAGTTATGGTAGTGAAGTCGAACAACATGCTATTATCGATTCAGCTATGGCTTCACCAAGAAGTGCCGCAATTTTGACGGACCGTTTAACTTCAAAGAGCATCACCATTACTTGGACTAATCCAACTAACTTCGTCGGTAAAAATATAATGGCTGATATCGAAGTTAATGGAATTGTTCATACTAATATTGATGGAGATACCTTCACTTTCCACGAGCTTGAACCTAACACACGCTATCGGTTTAGAATTAGAAATAAATTCGGTAACAAGGTATCAGATTGGTCTGAATACTTTGGAACTCATACCAAGCGCGATCAAATGGATTATGCAATTTCTAATGTAAAAGTTACTAGCACAGCAGAAAGTGAAAAAGATTCTCCAGTCGAAAACTTAACTGATCTTAAGCTAGCTAGTGAATGGCTCTCAAAAGACCAAATTAGTAAAGATAGTCCACTAGACTTGACTTTTAATTTCAATCACATTTATAAGCTGAGCCGGATGGTTTACGTACCTCGTTCACGAGACCGGATAGGTCATATTTTGCGAGTTCAAGTTGCCATTTCAAAAGACGGTGAAAACTTCAGCGATTTCAGTAAAGAAATTAATTGGCCAAATGATGCTAAAAACAAAGTAATCGGTTTAAGAGACGTAGTAGCAAAAGCAATTAAACTTAGAATTTTAGCTACCTCTGATAATCTAGCTTCTGGGAAAGAAGTTTTATTCTTTATGGCTAAAGAATAAAAATATCTAATATTAAACAAAAAGTCCGAAAAGCAAAATGATTAACTTCATTTTCTTTTCGGACTTTTTTATATAAAATCAGGTCTTGTTTCACGTGAAACTAAATATAAATTTTTCTATCTTTTAACCATTTAAGGCTTAGTTTAAACCAATGTGCAAGATGCGAATCGGGCTCACGTCCAGCCACAGCCACTTCAGGAGTAGCAAGTGAAAAGCCATGGCCGCCTTTATTAAACAAATGTGCTTCAAAATGAACTTTTTTCTTTCTTAAAGCTGTAATATATTCGATTGTATTATCAATCAAGACAACTGGATCATCAACAGCTTGGAAAATAAAAGTCGGGGGCGTATCAGGCGTCACTCCTAAAGCTGTATCTAATAACTCTTTAGCAGTAGGCATTTTTTGATTAGCATCAGCTGGCAACGGAAAACCAATATCTTTAATATTAATTAAAGGATAGCCCAAGATTGTGGCATTAGGCGCTACTTGATCATGGTTAAAATCATATTTTGCCTGCCATTTTTCACTTTCTGCCATCACGTTCATTGAACTAACAACATGACCGCCAGCAGAAAATCCAATTGTAGTAATTCGCTCTTGATCAATTCCTAACTTTTCACTATTTTCTCTAAAATAAGAAACAGCTTTTAATCCTGATAAGGCTGCATCAGGATATATTTTACCTGGATCGGTAGTTAGATTATATGAAACAACGGCAGCATTAAAACCATGAGCTGCATATGCCAATGCTACTGGTTCTCCTTCTCTTAAAGATAAATAGTCAAAGCTTCCTCCAGGGAAAACGAGTATCAATGGTCTCTTTTTTTGCAAAAGCTGCGGATTATCTTGTAATCCATAATACGTGATTTTAAATTCGCGATTATTAAAATTTTTTTGTGTTAAATACTCTACTTTCATCTTGCTAAGCCTCTATGCTATTTATTTCTTAAGTTCATTATGCGTCAACGTATGTGCTAAAAATATTGTTGTCAATGGGACTGTTAAAAGTACGCCGATAAATGAATACACAATAATTAAGAATTCATCTACAAAAAGTTTATCATTTAAAATCTCAAATAATGAATAATTTAACCTCATATACCAAATAAATATTGGCAAAAAGCTACCAAATAAACCAAATAAAATTGTGTTCATGGCTGTTCCTAACACATCAGAACCAACTTCATTTCCGCTCTTGATCAATTGCTTCTGCGTAATATTCGGATCGTGCCTTTTTAATTCAAGTAAGCCTGCACTCATCGCTACACTTGCTTCTGCAATTGCCCCTAGCATTGAAAAAATTGCAACTAAAATAGCTATTTGAGCGAAACTAATTCCTACATTCAACGATAAACCAATTAATTCTTCTCCTGCTTGGTCTCCAAAGCCCTGAGTTTGAGCTAAGCTTTCAAGCAGGATAATTATCAGCATTACGATCAAGCTCACGCATAAAGCGGTTAAAAACGCGTTCTTAGCTACAGTATAATCGTGTGTCCCTAAATAAATAATTGTTAATAATTTTAAAGGAATAAAAATTATTCCTACCAAGATTATATTTACTCCCCAAGAAATTAACAAAGCAACAAGAATTATCAAACAGGCATTAATAACCACACTAAGATAACTTTTAAGGCCCGTTTTTCCACCAACAATAATCATTAAAATTAAGAGAATTATCAATAGAGCCGTTAAAGTTGTCATTTCGCTGCCTCCTCTATTTTTTTATTTTTTAAAAAGACAGAACTAGCAAGAGTGGCAAAAATCACAGTTAAAACTATGCCTATTGCTGAACTTAAGCTCTGAATTACACCTAAAGAAAGAGTATATTTAAAAGTATAAACTAAAGTATTATTATCTCTTAGATACAAAATTGTCATTGGCAGTGCTTCGGCCATAAAAATCAGTACTAATACATTTATTAATGGTCCCATAATTTCTTGTCCTAATGTACGGCCACTAAGAAATAACTCCTTAAAGGTTAAGTCAACCTTATGTTTAGCTAACGCATAAAGACTCGAAACAATATCAGTTGCTTCATCCATTACTGCCCCAAGAACTCCTAAAATGGTCTGAGATAAAAATAGCGCTCGTGGATCTTGCGTTGCATAATCAACTGCTTCATAGTCAATCCCGCGTTCATGTGTCAATCTCATAACTAAATAAAAAATTCCAAATGACACAAAAACACCTAGAAGCGTAGCAACTAGTGTAACAAGCATCTTTTGATTAAATCCTTGTACAATTATCAGGGAAATAAAAGTAAACAAAATAGCTGCAATACCATAAACTAAGAAAATTTTGGTTCCATTTTCTTTAATATCATTCTTAATCACAAAATAAAAAATAATACTATTCAAAATCATTGAAATTAACAATAAACTAGCTTGTTTTCCGGTGATTAAAATGATCAGACTAATAGTTAAAAACATGCTCAAGACAACTACCCAATCACGTTTAGGTTCAACTAATTTTGGCTTTTCTTTAATAAAAGATACAATCACACGTTGATGAGGACGATATTTTTGTGAAACAGCCTGTGAAGGAGAGTAGGTATTGGTAACAACGAATCTCTTACCTCGGTATTTTCCTGAGATGATTTTTAAATGCAATATTTGTTGCCTAACTTCATCTTTATTTTCATAATTGTCTTTGGTTTTATTAATTAGCGTGTCTTGAATGTGATTATCGGTAATTACAGCAATTGGCTTGCTAGCAAAAGTTGTAGAAAAATACGTAATCACCGTAAAAACTATGCCAACAATTAAAGTCGTTAAACTAAGCCAAACTTTTTGATTCTTTTTCACATCTTCACCTTCCCTAATAACCTAAATGGTGAGTATGCTAATATAGTAGCATTAAAAGTTTTTACTAATTATTAAAAAATAGTAATTTATCTGAGGTAAATCTAAAATATGGAACTTATGATTTCAACTTTTACTCTAGCAATTGCAGCTGCTATCAGTATTATTATTGCTCAAGCAATTGATAAAGTATCAGTTAACTATATAAGTATGATCATCGGAATTATTATTGGTCTTATTCCCTTTTTAAACCAACAAATAGCTAGTTTTGATTCAGAAATTTTTATGGAGTTGATCGTTGCGCCACTTTTATTTTTTGAAGGGCAAAAGACTAGGATTCATAACGTTGGTAGACGTATTAAAGAGATAATTGGGCTAACTATTATCATGGTTTTACTAGCTTTAATTGTAAGCGGCTTTAGCATTCATCTGCTTGCTGACGTTAGCTTACCGCTTGCATTTATTATTGGCAGTATTAGTACGCCAACAGACGCCACAGCAAGTGAAGCAGTAACTAATGGCCTAAGAATGCCTCGCCGTGTAACGTCAGCATTAAAGGCTGAATCACTTTTTAATGATGCATCTGGAATTATCTTGCTCAACATGAGCCTTCTTTGGTTTGCAAATGGATATATTAATTATGGACAGACAATTCAGGACTTTTGTATTTCTTCGATTGGCGGTGCAATTCTAGGTTTCGCTGTAGCATGGGTAATAATTATTTTTCGTCAGACTCTTGTCAGATCCAGATTTAATTCCTTAAATGCTCAAAATCTTATTTATATTCTTACCCCATTAGCCTTGTATGCTCTAGCAGAACATCTCCATGTCTCTGGAATTATCGCGGTGGTGGTTGCTGGTCTCTTACATAATGCAGAATCTCAACAAAGCTTATTGCTTAATTCAAGACAGGTTCATATGAGCCAAGACTTACAAAATCTTATTTCTGATATCTTTAATAGTATGGTTTTCATTATTTTAGGATTGATGATGGTAAGAATTTCACGTAATAAGCTCTTTAATGGAGATCTAGCTAAATGGATTATTGTTGGCATTATAGTCTACCTTGCCAACTTGCTAGTTCGTTACCTATATGGTCGCTTAATTATTCGTTATGATCGAAGAGAAAGCATAGTCTTTTCACTTGGAGGGATTCATGGTGCAGTTACTTTAGCATTAGCATTAACGATAAGCGTTGACTTCCTAGGAAGTCAAAGTTATAACCTAGTCATCATGTCTGAGGCTGTTTTAATTATTTTAAGTATGCTTGTTCCAACAATTGTCTTTCAATTTATTCTTCCGCATAATGTCAGTGACGAAGAGGCCCACATCGTAATGGATAAAATACGAAGTGAAATGGTTAAACGCGCCTTAATTGCTGTTCATAAAATGTATTTACCGCAAAGAGTAAAACGCCATGTTATCTATACCCTACTTAATCAAAAACGAGTTGTTAAAACGCGTGAGTATATGCGAGTTCTGCTAAAGACGATTGACCAGCCTAACCTAAGCAAATCAGAACAGTATCTACAGCGTCTTGCTTTTTTTAGGGCTTTTGCGATTGAACGCGAATATCTAGAAATGATTGGACAAAAGGAAGGCAAATATCGAACCTATATTTTAAATCTATATAACGACGTTTTGTTAGCAGAGTCATTAATTATTGAACCTGAAGACGAATAAAAATAGGATGCCTACAAACAGGCATCCTATTTTTTAATTAAAAAAGCGATCCCACCAATGGTGTTTTTTCTTGGGATGAATTTGCATCTGAGCTAAAGTACGATGAATATTCTCTTCTACTTTTTGCTTACGACGCTTTTCTTCGTTCTCTCTAGCTTTTCTTAAGATTTCTTCATGAGCCTCTTGCTCACTCTTTTGTTCTTCAGTAATCTTATCGGCAGCTTCCTGATCTTTATTAGCTTGAACTTCTTTTTGTGAATCTTTTGATTCTGGCTCAGCTAATTGGTGTGAGCTATCAATTAACTTCTTATTTTGAGCTTCAACGCGCGCTACTTGCTTTTGCAAATCCTGAATTGCTTGATTTTGACTTGCAATCGTATTTTGGAGCATAGTCAAAAGCTTAACTACTTGATCAGCGTCTACAGTAGCAGTCTTAGTTGCAACTTCTTTTTGCATTTTTGCAGCCTTTTTGGCTTCTTCAGCTTTTTTATCACTCACTGCAAAAACTTGTCTTGCTGCTTCCTGTAAAGTCAGATCAGCTTTTTTAGACAGAGCTTTAAAAGCTTTTAGGTCTTCAATATCTTTAGCTGAATATAAGCGAGACTTCTGCTTAGTCCTCTCATAGTAGTCTTTATTTCCAGTAACTTTTTCAACAATTAAGGAATACTTTCTTAATGTTGCTACGCTAATATGAAGTTCTTCCGCCGTTTTTGCTGGGGCCTCAAGTTCTTCAAAATTATGGTCGCTTGCCATCCTAAATTCTCCCTTTACTTAAACTAAGTTTAATCATGTTTATGTAACAAAGTTTTCTTGTGATCGTAGCGTTCCATTGCGTAGTCAATTAATTTAGTAATCAAATCAGTATATGGAATTCCAACCTCTTCAAATAGTTTAGGATACATACTAATATTAGTGAATCCTGGAAGAGCATTTACTTCTGTTAAAACAACTTCCTTGTCTTCCGTACGAAGCATTGAGTCAATACGTGCTAAGCCACTACATTCAGTTGCTTGAAATACCTTTAAAGCATTTTTTCTAACCTTTTCAACAATCCCTTCAGGCAATTTAGCCGGAATCTCTAAAGTTGAAGTTGAATCATCATCATACTTATTTTCATAAGTATAGAATGAATCCTTGGCGTTAATAATTTGACCAACACCAGCAACGATTGGCTTATCATTACCTAAAACAGCAGTTTCTACTTCAGTACCGTGAACAGTTTCTTCAACTAAAACCTTATCATCATATTTAAAAGCTTCAGCTAAAGCGACCTTGTATTCTTTTTCGTTAGTAACGTGACTTACACCAACTGAAGATCCTTGATTTGATGGCTTAACGAATAAATCTGATCCTAATTGACTAGCTACGTATTCATAGTCTAACTTTTCATTATCTGGATCGTTATATTCAAAACGCTTAACTGCAATCCACTTTGCGACAGGAACACCAGCACGTTGAGCTAAAATTTTGGTCATTTCCTTGTCCATCGTTACAGCTGCAGCTAAGACATCATCCCCAACAAATGGCTTATCTAGAACTCTAAATAAACCTTGTAAACAACCATCCTCACCCAAGTTTCCGTGTACAATTGGGAAAAATACGTCAATTTCGGGACGATCTTTTAATTCAACAATATTAGAAATATTTGCTACTTTATGAGGGTTAGCTACTTCCATTTTAGGATTGTCTAAGACTCTGCGAGAATCGGCATCGTCAGCCAAATACCCATCATTCGTAATCCACATTGGATAAACATCAAATTTATTAGTATCAATTTCCTCATAAATGTTGTGGGCAGACATGATAGAAACTTCATATTCTGAAGAATTTCCACCGAAGATCAAACCTACCTTAATTTTGTCAGTCATATTTTTATCTCCTTTTTGTCCTCGAAACCTTATTATAAACAATCGTGACGCTATAATGCATTATTTTTGAAAAAAAGTCTCAAAAGAATGAAAATTTTTTATAATTAAGTTATATATATTACTATTACTCTAATAATAAATCCCGCAAAGGAGATAAGATGAATTTTACAAAAAAAGCCACCGCTTTTTTAGTTGCTATTACACTCAGTGCTACAACTAGCACCGTTACGATTAGCGAAGCGCTGGCCGCAACATTTACCAAAGATGAAATCCAAGAAGTTCATCGAATTCAAAATCAATATTCAAGATTACCCAAACAAACTTTTAATTCTGGTAATCTTTATGCAAGTAGCCCTCACTTAACAGCACCATTTTCACCTGGTTCTGTTACTAATTCTTATATTAATTCTCAATTAGACTATATTAATTTTTATCGTGGTTTGTTTGATCTGCCAAGTATTTCTACAAATAAGACAGATAATGACAACGCGCAAATTACCGCAAGTGTTATGGCTGCAATTAAGGCTAACCCATTTACTAATCAACACGGGTTACCTAGTGAAACACGACCGAACTATATTAGCGATACTTACTGGACAATTGCCAAAAATGTTTCTGCTAGCTCTAATTTGAATTTTAATGTAAGCAATCAATCTGCTGGTGATGTAATCACAGATTTATTAACTGATACCTATAATCTTGATGGATCGGATACTGGACATCGTGCGTGGCTTTTATCAAGTAGACTTACTACCACTGGTATTGGTGCAGCATACGGTGAAAATAGCTACCGCTATTCAGTCCAGCAAGTTGCATATTCAAGCGATGGCTATAAGGCTGCTGCTAAAAGTGCCGTTGCCTATCCTAATAGTGGCGTTTTCCCAATAGAATTACTTCAAGGAAATAACATTGCTTGGTCTCTTTATTTATCTGATAAAACTACCTCCGGTATTCCTAAAATCACCGTCACCGATTTAGATACAGGCGAAGTTGGCCAAGCCACAAATGTTAATAATTTCAGTAATAAGGCATATGGCTACTTCAAAACAATTATCACTTACTTCCCAGGAGATATTAAGTTAGTTTCAGGGCATGAATATAACGTAAATATTGATAATGTCTACCAATATAGTTTTAAATTATTTAATCAAGTTGCTGCTAATCAGCCTAAACTAAAAACTTCAAACGATAACACTAAGACTAAGAACGGAGAAAAGAGCTCTGAAAAAATATCCTCCTCGCAAAATATTAAAGATAGTAGCGACAAGACAACTCGCAAAATTTTAAACCAAGTAGCTGATCCTGATTCATCTACAACAATTAAATCAGCTCTTTTACTTCAAGCAGAAAAACTACGTGATTCTTTGAATAAAAAGCGCCAGATGAATACAGTGATTTTTGGCCGTTCTTATCAAGATGGTTATTCTTACTACAACTTAGGCAATGATCAGTGGTTTCATAATTTTTATGTTTACAACAATCCAGATTTTACTGCTGGTGTAGTCAATATCAATAACCAGTCATTTGATACAAATATTTATACTAGTCCTTATCCAAATCTACGAAAACGCACTGCCAATCATGTTACTTCTGGAAAAAGTTACGCTTATGGTCAATCAATTACTACCGATCATATAACTTGGTATTATCTCGGCAAAAACCAGTGGATTAGGCAGAATAATTAATAAACTAACATCTTGAAAAAGGCTTTAAAGTAACGAATTTATAATTTTAGAATATTCTTTCAGCGCAAGCCAAACATATTATATTATTTAAGAATAATTAGGCCTTTCAACTTGATTTAAACCCTAATTACTGTAAAAATAAGTAGTGAGAAATGGTTGAGGACCCTTACAAGAGCCGTTATGGCTGTTGCATATTACAATTATTTTATACCCTAACTATTTTACACTTACTTGAATACAATTAAGATCATCCAATCCGGCGCCATTTCCCAGAAAAAGGCCTCAGGTAAAAACCTGAGACCTTTTTTGTATATTCGTTAACTTCTTATTATTTTGCACTCGTAAGCTGCCAAGTAACAGTGCTAATTACAAACAAAACTACTCCGACAATTACTAACTCTAAGAAAATGCCACTCGCTATCTCCAAAAAATAGCCAATATTCAAGATCAAACCTTCAACATTGAAAATTGTCGGAATGAACGCCAATAGTCCAAAAATCACGATCAATCCTAGTGATGCCCTCATCCCTCCAGCGGCAAACATATTAATTAAGCGCCCAGTTGAAACAATTTCTTTGAGTCTTTTAATTTGTTGATAAGCTAAGATGCCCACAAAAATGATAACCAAGATATTTAAAATCAAAAATACAAGCTCAACATTTGCTGCTAAAGTGGCATTAGCCAAGCCAAAGCTTGTAATAATTGCGTAAAGCCCACTTTCCTTATTCTTCTTCAATTTTTCCTGAACAGACTTAGCTTCCATGGAAGAATTGTCATCAATTTTAGTCAAGATAACCTTACGAATTTGACTAGCTAAGCTAGAATTTTCTGCTCTAAATAAATGAATTCCCAAAGTATAGTCAATCATTGCATTCGCAATCGGTCTTGTTTGCTCAACAGTTAATAGATTATTAGTACTGTTGTTACTACTTCGATCAGCACCAATTGCTGCAGCGAAATTATCAAACTTCTGATTGATATAGCGTTCAGCTACAACTCCATTGCTTTCTTTGGCAATCTGACTCCTCATAAAAATCGGGTTCATAAAAGTTACTAAGCTGAAAAACAAAACCACAATTGTAAAGATTGCAATTCCAAAAGATCTTTTATCATGCACAGTTTGAGCCTGATCAATTCTACGCAGCTCACTGCGTGTGCGTACTGCCATTTCCTCGACCTTCCTTAAAATTAATTGTCGAACATTTTATTAATAGCCTGAGTTAAAGTAGTTAATTCGTATTTTTGTAAGGCAGATTTAGCCTCTGCAAGTGTTTGACTTATCTTTGACTCATCTATTGATAAAAATGTTGACATAAAAGTTTTTACCATTATATCAGAAATTTGATCAGCATCTAAATCAAATTCAGTCCGTTTTACGTATAGACCTCCTCCAGCTGTAACAATAAAGTTTAAACCAATCTGAACTTGACGATCATTTCCCAAATCATGCTTAACGCCTTCATGCTTAAGCCAATCATCAAGAATCTGGCTCCAGCGATCCAATGAATCACCATCACTTAAAATACTTTTGACAACGCGTTCAACGCCTTCATCTTGGATACCTTGTTCTAAAATCAAATAAATAAAGATTTTCATCTTAGAATATGTATTCAAATTTTTGAAATCAGTCGCATTTAAACTCTTTAAGACTGCTGTCATAAAATTAGTAACAATTTCGGTAATTAATAGATTCTTATGTGGGTAATATGACTGGAGTAGTGATTTAGAAATGCCAGATTTATCTGCAATCATTTGTAGTGATACATTTTCCATGCCTCTTTTTTCAGGAGCATAAAAGTATTGCGCAGTATTTCATGTCGTCTTGCTAAATTTTTTTGTCTTGCCATATCCTTTGCCTCGTTATTATTATTCTATTCCTATACAGTATAGCGTTTTCACAGCATTAATTACAATCATTATACCAAGCCCTATTACTAATAACGAGATAGGATTTTGCTTTTTTTCAAATTTAATGCTATATAAAAGACCGACAATTTTATTTGTCAGTCTTTACGTGATATTTAATTTTTTCTTTCTAAAAAAGTGTAGCTCAATGATAAAGCTAAAATAAAAATAATTGAGATAAGTAATGGTAGTCTCGTTGCTGGGATTAGCGCCAAAATTATTAAAATTACTAAGTAGAAAATGATTGTAACCCAGCTAGTTATTGGAAATCCCGGCATTCTAAAGCTACCTAGTTTTCCTTTATTTTCTGCGCGATATTTCAAATGCGTCCACATAATAATTATCCATACCATAATAAAATTGATTGTTGATACACTAGAAATAATATCGAAAACTTGTGCTGGCATAATATAATTCAGAATTACAACGATAAATAAAATTAACGATGAAAAGGTCAAGGCATTATTAGGAACCGCTTTTCTACTTAACTTTCCAAATCTTTTAGGGGCATTATTTCCACGTGAAAGTGCATATAGTGATCTACTAGTTGAAAAGATAGCACTATTAGTAGCGGACATTGCTGCCGTTAAAACAACAAAGTTTAAAATTCCAGCTGCTGCAGGAATCCCAATTGCGCCAAAAACCTGTACAAATGGACTAGTTGTAGTAACAATCTTGTTCCAAGGGTAAACAGCCATAATAGCAATCATGGAACCAACATAGAATAATCCAATTCTGACTGGCAAAGTATTAATTGCCTTGGGAATATCCTTGTCTGGATTGGCTGTTTCACCTGCTGTTAAACCGACAATTTCTATTCCGACAAAGGCAAAAACTACCATCTGAAATGACTTTAAAAAGCCCCATGAGCCTGTTGGAAAAAAGCCCCCATAATTTACCAGATTAGTAAGAGAAACTGTTCTAGAGTCAATTTTGGTATGCATAACGAGTAGAATCGCTCCAGTAATGATCAAGGCTAAGATAGCTAGAACCTTAATCATTGAAAACCAACTTTCAAGCTCGCCAAATAGTCCAACATTAACCATGTTAACAAGCATTAGCAGCACAACAATGACTAACGGCCCTACCCATTGAGGTAAATCTTTAAACCAATATTTCAAATAAATTCCAGTTGCAGTTAAATCAGCCATTGCTAAACTAAGCCAGCATAACCAATAAGTCCACCCCGCAACAAATTCCATTCTATTTCCTAGATACTTTTTCACTGATTCAATAAATGAATGTTGATCAGGCTCAGTTAAGATTAGCTCTCCCAACGCTCTCATCATGAAAAAGCTAATAATACCAACAATCAAATAAGACAAGATAATTGATGGACCAGCACTTTGAATAGCTGTACCAGATCCTAAAAACAGCCCCGTACCGATAGCTCCACCAATTGCAATCATTGTTACATGACGGCTCTTAAGCGATCTCTTTAGTTTTAGCTTCTCCTTTTCATCCATTTTATACTCCCCCTTAAAGACAAAAATGCCTCTAGTACTTAACTTATACTAGAGGCATTTCTATTTTATGAAATTAAAATTCTTGTATAGTAAATCAATTAGCTATTTTATTTGCTTGTATTATAACTTGCTTCATGAAATTGTCAAATCTGTTTTTTGGACTTGGGTCAAGATTTGGACATTCTGTTTTATTAATTTTCTGTTCTTGATTAAAAGAAAAGCGGCAAAACTTACCCAAAGTACTAAACTAATAATTACATGAATAAGCGAACCTATATTTCCACCAAAAATTCCCACGCCATCTTGAGTCAATGGGGTTTCAGAAAATGTAAGAATATCATATAGTGCATGGATTACCATTGTCGGCCATAATTTACCGCTATATAAAATTAGCACTGCCTAAAACTGCACCATTAATTTGCCACTTTTTGCTTTTAAAAATCACTAATAATAAAACTAAGTTTATATATCGGGCTGCTTCCTCACCAATTTCCGCTTCTATTGAGTAGAGAAAGACAGACCAAGCGTTTTTTAGACGGACCGACTCAGTAGGATTAAGTAAAGAAAAATCCCAATTCCAGAATAATTCTTGCCATCTCTGAGCAAATCTACTGAATGTTTGGAAAAATGAAAGCCAAATCGCTATCCCAAAAATTAAAATAAATGAAAGCAGCTGCAATTTTTTGCCTTTAAAAGTTGGTAAATTAAAACAAAATTCATAACCCCAACTTTTAACAGCAAAATATACATAAACTAAAATTGCTAAAGCATAAACCAAGCCAGATTTATTTAAACTCACTAAAAAGCCGTCTGGATTTACATTTTTTAAGGTTAAAAGATAGCAAAACATAATAACAAAATTAATCATCCAGACCGATGCTATCAATCGCCAAATTGGCTTTTTAATTTTCCCATATTCGACTATTGTAACCGGAATCAATACTATTATGGTCCCAACAGCATAAATCCAAAAGATGAGTAGTGTTAACTGAGAAAAGTGCTGAATGAGAATATCACTCAAGTTTCTAACTTGATCGATAAAAATCATAGGTATAAGTACAATATTTATTAGCTGCGAAATCCTTTTATTTTTACTTACTACAACTGCTAGAGCTAAAATTCCAAGATAAATCCAATCCTTAACTGTATGATAATTAATTAAAATAATTACAGCTATCAAAATATTTAGATATAGTTGCGCCTGAAACACTTTCTTCATCCTCATCACCTCATTTATGCTAATTTTCGTTTAATTATATCTTAATTATTGATGAGGATTCAACAATAGGATAAATTTATCGTAAATAAAAAGGCCGAAGATTAGCATAGTTACTAATTTTCAGCCTTTTAATAAATATTAAAATTTAATGTGAATCATCCTTGAATTCTATTTTGTTCATCAAAGATTCGGTGAATTGACTTATCGTTGTAAATGTAATCAATACCCTTAGCAAGCAAACGTGCAACAGATAAACGAACCATTCTATCTGGATACTTCTTGTGCTTGATAGTATCAGTTACAACGATTTGTTCAACGGGTAATCCATTTAAAACCTCAGTTGCATTTTGTGAAAGCAGAGCATGAGTTGCTGCAACATAAACTTTCTTAGCTCCAGCAGCTAAAACTGACTTAGTTGAAGAAGCAATTCTAGAACCAGTATCAATTAAGTCATCAACGATAATAACAGTCTTATCCTTAACGTCACCGATCATATCATGAGCTTCTGCGTCATAACGCGCACCACGTTGATCAACAATAGCAATAGGTGCATCAAAGTAAGAACCAAAAGTACGTGCAAGTTTTGCACCAGAGTGATCTGGAGAAACAACTACTACATCATCATCATCCTTACTTGCAATACCGTTATCTAAGAAGTATTGAGCTAAGATTGGCATAGCGTGCAAGTGATCAACAGGAATATTGTAGAAGCCTTGAATTTGTGATGCATGTAAGTCAACAGCAATCAAGTCATCAATATCAGTCAATTGAAGCAAGTTAGCTAATAATTTAGCAGTGATTGGTTCACGTGAACGATTCTTAGTATCTTGACGTGAATATGCCATATAAGGAATTACTACGTTAACAGAGTGAGCAGATGCACGGTGTAAAGCATCCAATACAATCATCAATTCCATAAAGTTTTCATTTACTGGATCTTGAATAGATTGAATTACGTAGACATCACAGCCTCTAACACTTTCCGTAATGTTAACTTGAATTTCTCCATCACTAAAGTGTTGAACAGCAGTCTCTAACAATGGTTTATCCAAAGCTGCCGCAATTCTCTCTGCTAAAGCTTGGTTTCCACCAAGACCGATTAATTTCATTGGGTGCAACATTTCGTGCAATTCTTCTTTATTCATCAATTTGCCCTTCCTTGTAAAATTAACAGCTAGTTTTATTATAACTAAAAATTCCTGTTTTGCTCTACTTTTCTAGCTATAGATTATAACTGATTATTTTCTGCTGCCTTGATTTGATCTAAGCGACCAACGACATAATTATAAAAATCCTCTGCATCTTTGGGATTTGTATTTTCAAAAGCTCTCAAAACAATTGCCAGCTCATCTTTTCCCATTTGGTGTAAACTAGCCGTTTGATAAATCATAGGATTATCACCCTTAGGAACTAATTTTAAAAAGCCATTAATTAAGATATGCGCTTTTTTATATACAACAGCTTGTAAACTGTGAACATCTAGTATTACTTCTCGTTTACCTGGAAATAACGGCGCAGTATGCTTAATTGTAATTTTGTCATCATTTATAGACATCTCGCCATTCATCCCCTGAACCACTATTTTTGTCATTATTCTAACCTTCTGCTATTTATTAAATTCCATTTATATATTAATTCTATCGAATTTTTAGATCAAAAAGAAAAAGAGCGCTACTTTTTTAGCTCTCTTTACAAAAATCTTTAATTAAATCTAGTAACTTTAAACTATGAACAACATAACTATAATGCGTCTGACGAGGCATTAAAACTAAACGACAATTAGGAAGCAATTGACTATACCAGCGAACATGTTCAACCTTAACCCAATCCTTTTCACCTACTACGCATAAAGTAGGCGTCTTAATCCGTTTTAACGTTTCAACCGGAATATGACTCTCTCTTAAAGCCACTCTGCTGTCACGATCTCCCTTAAAAAAGCCTCGAATAGTATTAGCCGCAATGTGCTTTGCATTCACGCCATTTCCATTAACGTAAGTTCCAGCAACAATTATTTTAGAAACCAGTTCTGGTGCTTGGGCGGCCAAAGAAAGAGCAACTAAACCTCCAGACCCAAAGCCTAAGATATAAGGCTTTTCAAGTTTAAGCGCGCTAATAAAAGCCCGTAAATCTTCAACTTCAGTTTGATAATGCTCGCTTGCTTCTCCTTCACTTAAACCGTGGCCTCGCATATCAGGAACCACAACTGTGTAATATAAAGAAAGCGGCGCAACTAATTTATCGAAGATTCCACCATCTTGGTGGTGCCCATGTAACAAAATTAAAGGATGCCCTTTACCTAATTTCTGATAGTAAATTTCAACTCCATTAACTTTTACTTTCATACCAATTCCTTTAGCTATAAATTCTTATAAATCTTGATGATCCAAATCACTTAAAGATGCTTTTTTTGCAATCTTTTTATTCTCTTTTTGAGCTTCACGCTCTGCCATCAAGCTTTTAATAATTTGGTGCCATACACGATAATTAGCTCGGAAATTATCTGGTATTTTCTTGGGATTAAGATCATGCACCATACTATCCGCACGTTGCCAATAATGATAGTAAGGTGTTGAACTATAGTAAAAACCATTAGTCAATGATACGTACTTAACGTTGAAGATTTGATCTTCCATAAAGGCTAAATCTTCAACAAAACGCAAATGATACTTCTTAATGACACTAATTTTATATCCCTTATTCCAGGTATATCCTTTTACAGGTGACCCAAAGACATTAGTCATCTTCAAATAAGCTTCTCTCTTGTCGATCAAGCCCCCGCTTTGCTTACTTCCTACTGGATGACTTTCATGTCTTTTTTCTGAATCAATCCAAAAACCACAAGAAACAATATCTACATCTGGATGCTCATCAAATGCTCTTACAAAATAAGCAGTATAGCCAGGATCAACCCAGTCATCCCCATCATGAAAAGTAAAATATGGGGTAGTTACATGAGCCATTCCAACGTTTCTAGCATCAGAAAGGCCACCATTCTTTTTATTAATAATGTCAAAATAAAGAAACCGATCACGATACTTCTCAGCTACTTCGCGAGTTTTATCTTTTGATCCGTCATTAACAATTAATAATTTAAAATTTTTATCTTTTTGTTTTGCTAAAGCTTCTAATGCCCGGCCCAAATATTTTTCCATATTGTAGACAGGCATAATTACCGTTAACATTGGCTGGCGTAACACAGCGTCTGCCTCCTTTTGCTTATGATTATAGCATCTTAATACTTATTTACATAATTCAGTTAGCTATTTAGGTTATAATATAGCCATCATATTGAGTATATTTTATTCATAAGGAGAAAATTTTATTATGAAAAAAATACTAACCGCGCTTGTAGCTATCTTAACAAGCGGAATTTTAGGGTTAACTGCTATTAGTAATACTAAAACAGTTAAGGCAAATGAAAATGACACTCCTGTTGTAACCTTAGGTACATCCCTTACCTCTTCTCAAAAGCAGGGAACAATTAACACTCTGACGCAGTCCTTAAATAGTAGTAATTATACCACCATCACTATTACTGGCGCAGATCTTGTAAAATATCTTAATCCTTCAGGCTATGACTTCACTAATAATTCGGGCGTTTGGTCTAGTGCCATGATCCAAAAAACTAGCTCTGGTAGCGGGATTAATGTTCATATTTTACCTTATAATGGCCATAATAACATTACAACTATTACTGCTAACCAATACAAAAATGCTGCTTTAACTGCTGGTATTTCTGACGCGGACATTTACGTCACTTCTGCTACACCAATTGACGGATCAGGTGCCCTAGCCGGCGTTTATGCCGCATATGCTAAAAATGGCAATTCTTTAAATCAAAATCAAATTAATGCAGCACAAACTGAAATGAATACCTTAAGTAAGATTACTAGCCAAAACAAGGGAAAAGATGGCTATTCTGACGCCCAATTAAACAATGCCATAGCTGGTGCAAAAAAAGAAATGGCTAAACAGGGACAAAATATTTCTGATAGCCAAATCAGGGATATTGTTAATAACCAAATTAACATTAACCACCTTGGTGACACTATTACAAATAATCAAAAAGAACAAATTATTAATGTCTTAATTAAGATTAAAAATTCTGGTTCATTAAAAGACAAAAACTTCCAACAACAAGCTGGTCAACTAGCAGACCAAATTCAATCTGGTGCTAAGAACATCTTTTCAAAATTTAATACTCCTGAAACTCGTAACTGGTTTCAAAAATTAATTGATTCAATCGTTAGCTGGTTTAGAAGTATCTTTGGCGGTGTCATTATCTTAAACTAAAACGTTAAAAAAAAGACGGCTTAAAATAGCCGTCTCCGTCGTCAAAAACTAGTACCTGCGTGCGTTCTAGTCTTTCAGTTATTATTATAGCAACTACTAAAAAAAGTGCATTAAAAAAGTCTGCAAATTGCAGACTTTTTTTGTTTACTAAGCAGATTATTACTTCATTTTATCCATATAACGATTTAATTCATGGTCCACAAAAACGTTGCCTTCATTATCAGCGTGTCCCTTGGTCCAGCTAAAAGTACTATCCGGAAAATGACCTAGTAAACTATCTAGCCTTTTCCATTCGGTAGCATTAATTAAAGGGCCATTTGATCGCTTCCAGCCACGTTTCTTCCATCCCTCAATCCAGTGTTTATTAATTCCATTTAAAACATATTGTGAATCTAAAACAAATAAAAGATGTTTGTCATTAAATTTCAACTCAAGCAATTTTTCTAAAGCATTAATTAGACCCAATAATTCCATCTTATTATTCGTAGCGCCGAATTCTCCGCCAGATCCATAAGTACGGCCATCTTGCCATTCAATTAAATAAGCCCAAGCTGCTCTATCAGTCTTATTAACGTGCCCACCTTTATGTACCCCAGTATTTCGTGATCCACCATCTGTATAAATTGTTGCAAAATAGTCTGCTGAATTATTAGAACTAGTCTTTTTTACTTTTTGCTTCTTAGACTGGTGTGTGATGTTAGCAGCTTGGATTTTCTTAATCGCATTGCTTAAAGAATCTTCTTTAACAATATCTGGTTGTGTTTCTTTATTCCAGTCTAAATACTCAGTCGCATCAGTTATCTTTTCAAAAGACTTATACTCCGCACCGGAAAAGCCATCAACTTGTTTTTTAGCATCTTCCCATGTTCGGTAAACACCCGGTGTACGACCTTTTTTTACTGCATAGTATTTCATAAATATTCCTTTCCTATCTGCTCTAGCTGATAAAATGTTAGAATAATTTTAACGCTAAAACTAATACGAAGGGAGGATGTAGCATGTTTTTTATTCAAAAAAGATATAGCGAAGAAGTTGAAAAGAATAATAAACATAAAAATAAAGAACCTAGTATTGCAAGAATGACTTTTTTAGGTTTAATGGCTACTTTTACTCCTACTCGCTGGCTGCTCAGAATGCACAAACGCAAAGTTGAAGATAGTTCAACAACAGAAGCAGCAACTTCTACAATTACGCAAACGCCAATTTTTTACGTACATGGTTTTCGCGGAGGCGATTATACAACTAACAAAATGGTTCATGCTGCTTGCAAGGCAAAAGGCACAGATAAATTTCTTAAAGTTACAATTGATCCCTTTGGTAATTTTATTTTGGAAGGAACTTGGACAGCTGATCCACAACCCATCGTTCAATTAGTTTTTAAAGACCGAATTGCTGGCGTTTATGCAAGTTCCTATTACTTGCGCACTGCCTTGTCTTACTTAAGTAAGAGATACCATTTCAAAAAATATAGTGCGGTCGCCCATTCTCTAGGCGCCCCTTCAGTAGTAAAGGTTGAAATGAAAACAAGCTTAAGAAAGAACTTTCCCCACCTAGATCATTGTGCTTTAATTGCTGGTCCTTTTGATGGAGTAATGTATTTAGGTGATTTACCCAATGTTAATCGTCTTAATGAAAAAGGACGTCCTATTTTGATGAGTATTTCCTACTTAGGAATGCTATTCAATCAGCGTCGCTTTAATCCTAATATTTCTGTTTTAAATATTTATGGAAATATCTTAGATGAAACTAATACAGATAGGTTTATTTCTGTTGTTTCTGCTAAATCAATTCGCTATATCCTCGCTCCTGGTGCCCACACCTTCCAAGAAGTCGAAGTTCGCGGGGACGCAGCTGAGCATAGTGTTCTACATGATAATCCTTTTGTAATTAATATTATCAATAAGTTTTTGAAGTTAACTGATTAATTTTATAAAGAAAGAAAATCGTTATGTACTATATGCCATTTTTCTATGACCCATATTTTTGGATGATTATTTTAGGCGTAGCAATTTCCGGCTGGGCCTCAATGAATGTTAATTCGACTTTTAACCGTTACGATCAGGTTCAAAATCAAGGTAATTACACTGGTAAAGTAGCAGCTCGTTATATTCTAGACCAAGCTGGTTTATATGAAGTAGAAATTCGTGAGGTTGCTGGAAACTTAACCGATAATTACAATCCTACTAATAAAGTTCTCAGCCTTTCGCAGTCTGTTTATAACTCTTCTTCTATTGCCGCAGTTGGAGTAGCAGCACATGAAGTCGGACATGCTTTACAAGATGCTAGCAACTATGCACCAATGCGTATGCGTTCTGCCTTAGTGCCAATTGTTTCTCTTGGTTCTAACTTATCAATGCCATTAATTCTTCTGGGACTAGTCTTAGGAATGAATCAAACTTTGATTAGAATTGGCATTTGGTGTTTTGCACTAGTTCTTCTTTTTCAGGTAGTAACTTTACCAGTCGAATTTAATGCTTCACACCGTGCACTAAGAATGCTAAATAATGGCGCTATTTTATCTCCACAAGAGATGCCGATGGCACGTAAAGTATTATTTGCGGCAGCTTTAACTTATGTCGCAGCAGTTTTAACAAGCATGCTACAATTATTTAGACTTCTTTTTATTTTTGGAGGACATAACAACGATAACAACTGAGTTAACAGGGAGGGATAATTATTTTTTCAAATGAATTTTGGACACTTCTTTGGGCAGTTAATACACTTTTAGCCTTTTACGTAGTGTTCCATAGAAAAAGATCGGTCGCTACCTCTTGGGCCTGGCTAATTATTTTACTTATTTTTCCTGTACTCGGCTTTATTCTTTACGGTTTTATTGGGCGTGGATTATCGCAAGAAAACCTTTTTGCAATTAATAATCAAAAACACATCGGCTTAAATAAAGTAAATAAGATGATTCCGCGTATCCCTAAGGATACTGGACCAACAGATACTTCTAAAGAAGCAAAAATTTTAATTGACTATTTCAACTTTAAATATGACTCCCCGCTTTCTAAAAACAATAAAATTAGTTTTTATACTGACGGAGAAGAAAAATTCAAAGCTCTTTTTAATGATATCAATCAGGCTAAAGAAACAATCAATGTTGAATATTATTCCTTCATGAATGATGATTTAGGAAACAAGTTTCTTAATTTATTAATCAAAAAAGCTCGTGAAGGCGTGAAAATAAGATTGATTTATGATCCGTGGGGATCGCCAGGTGCTTCAAAAGCTTGGTTTAAGCCTTTAACTGATCTAGGGGGAGAAGTGGCAGCTTTTATCACGTCTCAGAATATGATCAAAAAATATCGGATGAATTATCACCTTCACCGTAAGATTGTTGTTGTTGATGGCCGAATATCTTGGACGGGTGGTTTCAACGTTGGCGACCAATATGTAAGTAAAAGCAAAAAGTTCGGTTACTGGCGCGACACACATCTTAGAATTGTAGGATCAGCCTCACTACTGCTCCAAGAACGTTTTGTAATGGACTGGAATGCTTCAGTTACTAATAAGAATGAGACAATTTCATTCAATGAAAAACTTTTTCCCAAGATTGAAGAAAATAAGCTAACTGAAGATGATGTTGCAACGCAAATCGTGTCAGATGGACCTGATACCTCTACCCCTTACTTACGTAATGGGATGATTAGAATGATGATGATGGCAAGAAAAACGCTCTGGATTCAAACGCCTTACCTAGTTCCAGACGATCCAATGATCGCGACCTGGGTTATTGCTGCCCGTTCAGGAGTTGACGTCAGAATCATGATTCCTTCAATGCCCGATCACCCCTTCATTTACCGCGCTACTCAGTGGTATGCAAACTACTTATTACATGAGGGAATAAAAATTTATGTCTATAACAATGGCTTTATTCATGCTAAGACTGTCATGGTTGATGAACGATTTTCAGCAGTTGGTTCTATGAATCAAGACTTTCGCTCATATAGTCTGAATTTTGAAACCGATGCCGTTTTCTACGATAAAAATATTACCCGGGAATTAAATCAGATTTTTGAAAAGGATCTTACTAACTGTACTGAATTAACTTTAGACATCACCAATAATTGGTCTCGTTATCTTCGCTTTAAACAGGCCTTTTCTAGATTACTTTCTCCAATTTTATAAAAAACAAAAAAGGATAAGCACTCTTTCGCTTCTTCGTGTAGTGATCAGAGTACTTATCCTTTTTTTATATTCGTATTTTTACATTTACATCATTGACTGCACTTCAATACCAACATTTGAACCTAAATATTTTCTGATGTTAGCAATTACATCACTAATTTGCTGTGAAAAGCGTAGATAATACGCTTGCCGATTATTAGTCTGAAATATCGCCATTACAGTAGGCTTTTTAGGATTAGGAACTGCAATTAAAGTAACATGTGCAATGTCGCTATACTTAACTGTTCGTTTAAAATATCCACTTACAACTAATCTCTTTTTAGCTAATCCACTAACGCCATCAATAATGCTCATTAACAAGAATGTTGCAATAAACACATTCATGAGTAAAGTTGGATCAGTAAAGTAATCTAAATAAAATCCAATTAATAGAAAAATCAAGGCCCAAATAACCGATGAACTTCTAAAGCGAGCCTTATAATCAATGTTTGCTTGCCAATACCAACTATAAAAAATATAGCCAATTAGCAAAATATCAAAAGCAATATACAAAAGTGACATATCTTTCCTTCTAAAATTATTTATTAACGTTAAAATTCTTACTTCAATTATAACAAATACCACTTTTTCTCTCAGCATTCTATAATTGACTTAGTTGAAAATTAAAAGTATAGGAGGTTTCATATGGATTTAGACAATCAAATTGCTGCTCTGCAAGCAGATCTCAACAATGCTCACCATGTCACGTACTTAACTGGTGCCGGAGTTTCTACGCCCTCTCATATTCCTGACTACAGATCAAAAAATGGCATTTATAATGGCATATCTGAAAGCCCGGAACAAATTTTAAGCGAGGACACCCTCTTTCACGAACCAGCTAAGTTCCATCACTTTGTAATGGAGAATATGTATTTTCCTAATGCTCAGCCAAATATTATTCACCAAAAAATTGCAGCTAGCTGTAATAAAAATGGCACTTTAATTACCCAAAATGTTGATGGCTTGGACAAAAAAGCCGGCAATAAACATGTCATTGAATTTCATGGCAATCTTTATAATATTTTTTGTACTAAGTGTCATGAAAAAATTTCATACGAAGAATATAAAGAATCATATCTACACGCAAAAGACCACGGAATAATTCGTCCTGGCATTGTTTTATACGGCGAACCAATTAATGAAATGGTTTTAACTGAATCAATCAAAGCAATTCAAAATAGTGACTTAGTTATTATTGCTGGAACTAGTTTTGTTGTCTATCCTTTCGCTCAACTTCTTGCCTATCGACAAGCTGCTGCTAAAGTATGGGTTATCAATAATACTCCTGTACCAGCTCCTAAAGAAGTTTTAACAATTATTGAAAATGCTGAAAAAGTATTTGACAAATTATATATATAACCGATATTATCTTAACTAACATTTTATTTAATTTATCCATAGCTCTTTCTGTTATTTTTTGTTGTACAATATAAGATGGAGTTAATATATTAATTAAAAGAAAGATTAGGATTAAATGCCACTTGCCCAAGCAAAAGTTTTTTATTACGATTTTGTTGAAATTAAGCCATGGACCTATGAATTAGTCATCAGTAACTTGGGATTAGCATTCGTTGGTTCCAAGAATAGTAATATTGAATCTTCTATTTTAGGATTTTATCCTAACCACATTCTTGTTCAAGATTCAAAAAAATTGGCTCCTTATGTTCAACAATTAAAAGAATATTTTGCAGGCACGCGTCGCTCTTTTACCGTTCCTATCGACTATTCAAGCTTTGGTACTCCATTTCAAAATCAAGTTGTTAAAATGATTGAAAATATTCCTTACGGAACAACCATCTCATACAATGATTTAGCCTCTGCTATTAATGGCTCAACTTCTGTTCGAACAGTTGCACATGCGGTAGCCCTAAATCCATCCCTAATTTTTATTCCAAGTCATCGCGTAATTTTAGCGTCAGACAAGGTGGGAAGTTATAGAATGGGAGAAAAGGAAAAGCAACGCTTAATAAAACTTGAAGAAGGCTATTTGAATGCAATTGATTAAACTTTATCAGCCTTTTTTTGACGCTAATAACTGGGCTCATGTCCTAACTAGCGGACAAGATTGGATGATGATTCTGACTCTAATTCTAATGGAGTGTTTGCTATCAGTTGATAATGCGGTAGTTTTAGCCGCACAAACGCAAGTTTTACCAACTAAAGATGAGCAAAGGAAATCATTGGTCTATGGACTTTGGGGTGCTTATCTATTCCGTTTTATTGTAATTGGGATCGGTACTTACCTAATTAATTTCTGGGAAATCAAACTCTTAGGTGGTTTATATTTACTTTATTTAGTTTATAAGTATTTTTATGATGTTCGCCATCCTGCACAAGTTGCTAAGAAAGAAGCAGCAAAAAAAGAAGCCCACAAGAAAAAGAACTCCAAAACAAGAAAGCACCATCTTTCATTATTTTGGAGAACTGTTATTTCAATTGAGTCAATGGATATCGTCTTCTCAATTGATTCTGTTTTAGCAGCTTTAGCAATGTCAAATAATCCAGTTGTCGTCTTAGTTGGCGGAATGATTGGTATTTTATGCATGCGAGGAGTTGCAGAAGTTATTATCAAATTAATGGAAATTATTCCTGAACTTCAAACAATGGCCTATGTTTTAATTACAATTATTGCAGTTAAACTACTTGTTTCATTGCCACCGCTAAACTTTAAATTGCCCGATGCAATCTTTGCCTGCATTGTTTTTGGTACAGTTATTTTAACAATTATTTTTCATTACGTTCGACAAAACTTACATGGCAAAAAAATGCCTTAACCTAATTGACTATCAATAAAATCTTTAAGCACAACGGCCTGGTTGTGCTTTTTATTTTTAGCACCATATAAGAAAATAACATCTTCTTGAGCTAACTTTTCTTTCACATTCTTAATAAAATTCGGGGTTACTGGATTAGCTTTCAGTTGCGCTATATACTTAGTCTTGAATTCAGGAAACTTATCGTCTTCATGATTAAACCATTTTCTTAACTCATTAGTTGGTCCAATTTCCTTATCCCATTCATCTAAATGAGCCTTTACCTTGCTCATTCCCCTTGGCCACAAACGATCTACTAAGATTCTATAACCTGCGGGTTGCTCATGATCATAAATTCTAACAACTTTTATCTCATTCACCTTTTAGTTCCTCCTTACAATTTATATTTACTTTCAAATACGAGTGTACAACATTTTTAGAAAGAAGTAGCAATATGAACTATGAAGATTTTTTTACTAATCGGTCTACTAGTGAAATTAGCAAAGATCTGTTGGGTAGAACTCTATCTTTCAATAATGGAAACGAAATTTTATCAGGCACAATAGTTGAAGCAGAAGCCTATGTTGGTGTAAAAGATCGTGCTGCTCATTCTTATGGTGGTAGACGCAGTCAAGCAAATGAAGGCTTATATCGTCCTGGTGGCAGTTTATATATCTATTCTCAGCGGCAATATTTTTTCTTTGATGTTGCCTGCCAAGCAGCAGGCGAACCACAAGGAGTTTTAATTAGGGCCATTGACCCACTAACTGGAATTGATACCATGATTAAAAACCGTAATGGCAAAACTGGTCCGCTTTTAACTAATGGTCCTGGAAAGATGATGCAGGCTTTAGGAATTACTAGTAGAAAATGGGATTTAGCTCGGTTAGAAGATTCTCCCTTCGATATTGACATTAATCATAAACGTAAAATTGAAGAAATTACTGCTCTTCCAAGAGTCGGGATCAATCAGTCAGATCCTAAATGGGCCAAGAAAAAACTAAGATTTATAGTTGCTGGTAATCCCTATGTTTCAGATATTAAGAAAAAAGATGTTAAAAAAAATCACGGATTTATTTGACAAAAGATTAAAAATCGTTTAATCTTTTCATCAGTTAAATAAATCCCCAATGCAATAGAGGTTGCGATAACCACAAAATCTACTTGAGTACGCGAATACATTGACAGTAGTTTTTTAGGATTATCGCCGAAACAAGCTTACTTTCGCGAATTAAGCTTGTTGGGATGTGAGAGCATATCTTACATACTGTCCTGGTAGTCCCCAGGGAGCGCTATATGATTTGGTTTAATTACTGATGATTTTCAAACCTCGTTGTTTTTGGTAAACAGCGAGGCTTTTTATTTACGCTTTTATTGTATTGGCTTTATTTGAAATAATTTTTGGAGGTATTTCAAAGTGAAGTCAAAAATAAGATGGTTTAGTGCTTTATTAGCCCTAATTTTAAGTTTGGTTATCGGTTTTAGTTCTAATTCTACCCAAACCGAAGCGGCTAAAAAGGAAGCACCCCTAAAAATAGGTATGGAAGCTAATTATCCACCATACAATTGGACTCAAACTACAGATGCAAATGGCGCAGTTCCAATTGATGGATCTAAGCAATATGCAAATGGATATGATGTACAAATCGCAAAAATTATCGGTAAAAAGCTTCATCGTAAAGTTGTCGTTGAAAAAACCGAATGGGATGGTTTATTGCCAGCTTTAACTTCTGGCAAAATCGACCTAATTATTGCTGGTATGTCTCCTACTGCTGAACGTAGAAAGGCAATCAATTTCTCTGAACCATACAGAAAGAGTACTTTCGTTGTTATTACAAGCAAGACTGGAAAATTTGCTCAAGCAAAAGGCTTAAACGATTTTAAGGGAGCAAAATTAACTGCTCAACAAGGTACATTGCACTACGACTTAATTAAGCAATTACATGGTGCTAAGCGTGAACCAGCAATGAGAAGCTTTTCTGCAATGCGTCAAAGCTTGCAATCAGGTACTATTGATGGTTATGTTGCAGAAGATATTGAATACCAAAGTTATAAGGCAGTTAACCCTAACATCGTTGCCGTTAACTTAAACAAGATGCAGGGATTCAAGGTTACCCACGATGATTCAATTACTTCAATTGGTGTTAAGAAAGGCAACACTGAATTACTTAACCAAGTTAATAGCATTTTAAACGGTATTTCTAAGAAAAAGCGCGACCAATTAATGGCTGATGCTGTAAAAGAGCAGCCTCAAGCCGGTAGCAGCAAGAAAGAAAACTGGTTCATGTCAATTATGCATCGCTATGGTTCAATGATCCTTGGCGGTGTTGGAATGACTCTTCTTTTAGCTTTAGTTGGTACTATTGTTGGTTTCTTCATCGGTTTACTTGTTGGGATTGTTAGAACTATCCCAACCCCTAAGTCTACTGGTAAAAAGTGGGGCTTAAAGATCGTTGACTGGATTTTAGCAGTTTATATTGAAGTGTTCCGTGGAACTCCTATGATGGTTCAAGCAGCTGTTATCTACTACGGAATTGCCCAATTATGGCACCTTAACTTAAACCGTACAATAGCTGCTCTAGTAATTGTTTCAATTAATACTGGTGCTTACTTAGCCGAAGTTATTCGTGGTGGTATTAACGCTACTCCTAAAGGTCAGTTTGAAGCAGCTTCTGCTATCGGTATGACTCACTCACAACAAATGTGGCATATTATCTTACCGCAGGCAATCAGAAACTGTTTACCATCAATTACTAATGAATTTATTGTTAACATTAAGGATACTTCAGTATTAAGTATTATTTCTGTATCAGAATTGTTCTTTGTTGGTACAACTGTTGCCAGTCAAACCTTCCAATTCTTCCAAACTTACTTCATTATTTCAATGATCTACTTAATTTTGACATTCTCAATCACTAGAATTTTTAATTTCATTGAAAAGAAGCTTGAAGGTCCAAAGAACTACAACTTAATGGCTAATCAATTACAAGTAGAAGATCCAAAGGAGACTGGATTTGAACATGAACAATAATAACGAAGAAAACATTTTACAAGTACAACATTTACAAAAGAAATACGGCGATCACACAGTATTAAAAGACATTTCTTTTGATATCAATAAAGGTGAAGTAATGACCATTATTGGTCCATCTGGTGGTGGTAAATCAACCATGCTTAGATGTATTAACCTTCTTGAAGAACCAAGTAATGGTAAGATTTTATTCCATGGCAACAATATTCTAGATTCTCATTTTGATCGTAATAAATTTCGATCAAAGGTTGGTATGGTTTTCCAGCAATTTAATTTGTTTAATAATAAAAATGTGCTTCAAAATTGTATGATCGGTCAAGAAATGGTTCTTGGACGCTCTAAAGAGGAGGCCAAGAAAATTGCAATTGAAAACTTAAAGAAAGTTGGTATGGAGCCTTTCTTAACTGCAAAGCCTCAACAACTATCTGGTGGACAGCAACAACGTGTTGCTATTGCGCGGGCAATTTCGATGGATCCAGAAATCTTACTTTTCGATGAACCAACTAGTGCGCTAGATCCTGAAATGGTTGGTGAAGTACTTAATACCATCCAGTTACTAGCTAAAACTGGATTAACAATGGTCATTGTTACTCACGAAATGGGATTTGCTCGTGACGTTTCTGATCAAGTTATCTTTATGAGCGATGGAGTTATTACGGAACAAGGTACACCACAAGAGATCTTTAATAATCCTCAAGAAGAGAAGACTAAGAAGTTCTTACGTAACTTTAGAAGCAATGAACTTTAAGATAGTAAAAAAATGCATTGGATTTTTGTCCAATGCATTTTTTCTATATAATCTCACTATTTTCTTTTTCTTGTGCTAGCTTCCAGCCGGTTTCAAAATATGTCTTACGCAATTTTCTTAAGGCATCATAATCACTTTGTAAGCTATCAATCGCATCTTGAAGCTTTTTATTTTGCTTTCTCATCGCATTTAATTCAGGGTCATTAACTATTCCCTTCAAATGAACTTGTCCAGCTAAATCACGTTTTGCCTGCTGAAATTCTTCTTTTAAATTAGCAAGAGTGTCTTCGTACTTAACCAATTTTTTATTTACAACACTAAGTTGATTATTCAACTTAATAAATAATTTATAGGGCATATTAGATTTAATTCGATTACACTCGCTACATGACAAAATCAGATTATCAAAAGAATTATCATGCGATAAAGAAACTGGATCTTTGTGATCTACGCTTGTTCCGCGTCTACCACAATATTGGCAACGATAATTATATTTGTGACGAATTCTTTCACGGTCAACAAAATCTACTTCATTTAAGGAGAAGTCGACTTCAATTCCCATGTTTTTCATATTAACAGCAAAATCAACATTGCTATTAGGAATATAATCTATTTCTTTATCTTCGCTCTTAATAATTGCCTGATTAAATTTGAATCGTGGCAATTGCTGCAAAGCTACTTCATTACCATCATAGTCTTGAATAAAAGATTCATATTGGCGTCTATGATCGCTTCCTACAAGATACTGATTTAAAGCCTCCGGATTAGCGTTGCCCGTATTTTTCTTTCCTACAAAGCCATAGAGCATTACCTGGGAAATATTTTCAATTACTAAGTTTTCATAATCTTCTGCATCCAGATTGCGTGTTAAGCAAATATCACAAATGCTTGTTAACTTGGGATTCATTAATCCTTCTTGCTTAAAATGAAGGCTATCAAGTCGCAACCCGCAGGATGCGCATTGTAATTTCAAACTATTCTTCCCCCATTAGTAAAATACTAAAAGCAATTCTTTGCATCTTATCTTTACCAGCAAAGTCGCCTTTAAATAAGTCTGGCAAAATTTTCTTAATAAAGTATTGAACACAAGTTAAGTCATCAAACTTTTTAATCGTTTCAAGGCTTTCTTTAAACATTTGCATGAAAACTGGATTGGGGTTTCCTAATTCAATTTCACCATAAGCTTCATAAAGTAAATCTAACTTATCACAAATAGATAAAATTTTACCTTCTAAAGTATCATCTTTACCTTCAGATAGACGCTTAGTGTAAATTTTTTGAAATTCTTTTGGAATTTCGTCCTTAATAAATTTGGCAGTCATTGTTTCTTCAACGTCTCCAATCATCTTTCGCAATTGTGGAGTTGCATATTTAACTGGAGTCTTAATGTCACCAATAAACCGCTCAGTATAATCATGGTTAAGACTCTTTTCATATAGAGCTTTCCAATTTATCTTTTGCTTACCAACAACTTCTTCAATATCTCCCATCATTTGAGCAAGTTCAGCCGTTCTAAAACTATGATCAGCGACAGAATGATGCTGATATTTAAAATAACCTGGTGCACGATCGATTGACTCTAAACTATTAAAACCTTGAATATATGCATTTAATCCCATAAAAACTTACCCCTTCCAGAAATATAAAAATGTCTAAAATTTCTACTATCATAGCAAAACCGTTCTACTCTTGCAAATCAAAAATAGAGAAAGATTCAACAACTTAATCTTTCTCTATTTTTCTAATCCAGTCAACTCATTTGTATTTAAAGCAGCTAAAGTCGTTAAAGTAGCATCGTAATAGTTATCTTTCGGAAGGGGTCTTGAAAAGATATACTTTTCTTGTTCAACCAAAGTGTCATAGCCTTGATTACGATACTTATTAGCTGCTACAAAGATTGGTGCACTAAAGCTCGCTGATTGATAATAATGTAATTTTTTACCTTTTAAGGTAAAACCAGCCGAAGTTCCTTTTTTCTTAAAAAATTTTAGCATTTTCTTTACTACTTGAGCCGCATTCTTATCATTACTTTCCGCTAATAGCATTGGGACTCGGCAAGCATTTGCACTATAGTGACCATCATCATTAGTCGCCACTTCATTAGCTTTTGCGGGTTTCACATAATTATTAGAAACCCATGCAAAGTCAGGAACTAAACCAGTATCGTGTTCCTTGCTTAATTTTTGCAAATAGTTAAGCATTTTGCTTTTAATTGTTAGCCATTCCCGATCACCGGTCGCTTGGTAAAATTCTTCAAACGCTTTTGGCATTACATCTGATGTCCTCAGGACATTATAAAAGCGTGAGTCTTTATTAGCCCAATTTCCGACAGTTACCATTTTAGCTTTCTGATTAATCTCAAACCTTTTTATATCATTAATTAAGTTAACAGCTTGTGACTTGTAGCCATGTCCTGGCCAAACTCTATTAGCATGTAGCAAAGCTTGAGCAATCATTATGTCACCATCACTTGCACTCACAGGATTATCACGCCAAATATTTTTCCTATCTTTCTGTCTCCAGCTCATCAAATTTGAATTTATTAAGCGATGAGCCAAGTAATAATTGTCTAGCTTTTGAAAATCAATCCGGCTTCCTAGATGTTTCTCTCCTGCTTTAGCAGCCAATAACATTCCATAGCCTTGCGCTTCAGATAAAGCACACGAAGAGCCCTTTTCCCCTGCTGCATTTACGTATTGTTCGTTTTGATTTTTATTTTTTATATAATCTTCACGCCACTCATGATAATATCGCTCTTCTAGAGTTCGATCATTGCTCATCCTCACATAGCCAATGATTCCTAAATAAGCAATAATAGTTCCTAAAATTAGTATTAAATTCTTTACTTTCATTTCTTATTCCTAATCTGCAAACCTCTTGGTTTTCACCCACTTAGTACCATCACGTCTAAACAACTTATCTCCAATTACTGAGCAGACTGCTTGAAGAGAAATAGCAATGAAGAGCTGTGAATAAGTAAAATATGACACTAAAGCTAGCCAGATCTGGTCACTAGTGGCTTGACCATATTGGGTAGCTAAAGCTAGATTTATTTGAATTACATAGAGCAAGATCATTAATAACCAGTTAATTAATAGTAGCTGCATTAAGAGAACATTAGAATTCATCGCAAAGATAATTGGAATTTCCGGATTAAAAAATCGTGCAATTATACATCCCAAATCCACAAAAAAAATAATATCTGAAAGAATAACAGCTAAATTAAACCAAAAGAAAGTACATGTTAAATAAAAAGTTTCTAATTTCACACGCCAGTTACTCTTATCAAATAAGTGCTTAAAGTTATTCATCACCACTTGATAATTACCCTTAGCCCAACGTAATCGTTGATAATAATAATCACGTAAATGTTCAGGCTCCTGCTCAAAAGCTTCTGAATTATATGCCAGAGCAATCAAGTACCCATCTTCCATAATCCGAAAAGAAATATCGGTATCTTCAGTTAAGGCGCCGCTTTGCCAGCCACCAATCTTTTTTACATATTCTGTATTAATGATGAAATTCGTTCCTGGAATTCGCCCAATTTTAAATAAATTCCAAACGCCTACATGTTGAAGTCTTTGAGATACAATAACTTCTTGGTTAATGCATTTAGTTAAAAAATTTTGTTTTGCATTTCGTGTTTTATTTCTGCCAAAAGTTGCCATATATCGATGGGGATTCTCTAAAACTTTTTTCACTAAAAAATAGAGAGCATTTTGTTCAGGTAATGCATCGGCATCATAAACACAAATATATTCTCCCTGCGCTATCTTTAAAGCATCATTTAAGACACCTGCTTTACCGCCTGAACCATGACGTTCAATTATTTGTATATTTCTGTATCTATATTGAGGTAAATCTGTCGCCTTACGCATTTCAGCTGCAGTTTTATCTTGACAATTGTCGGCATATAAGAGGAGCTCGATCTTTGATGCAGGATAATTCAAGTTAAGAATTCCCTTGGTGGTATTTGCAATCACCACTTCTTCATTATGTGCTGGAACAACAATCGTAATTGTGGGATAACGCTTTAATGGCGTAATTGAAATAACTTTTTTACTATGCTTAAGCCAAAAACAAGTTGCACCATAAAGCGTAACTAATGAGGCTAAAAGTGAAAACCAAATTGAAACTAAAGTTGAAACAGCTAAAAAATCATTTAACATTATGCTTTCTTCCTAAATGACGTACTGTATGCTCGGTTTGATGATAAATAGTCCAGAGGTTACGAAACATAGCAAAAAATGCCACTAAAAATGTTAAAGTAATCAAAATTACTAAGAAAAAGAACCAATTACTCATACTTCTACTCCCTTTAAATATTCAACAACTAAGTCTGTTTCAAGTTTTCTTTTTAGACGTTTAAGAATGGCTTTAAAGTCAGGATATTCAAGTAAATCTTTCTCTGTAATATGCTGAGTTGCCATCTTAAAAGCAGGCTGATATTCCTTGTACTGTAGCCTTTTTAACTCAGCTTTTAGTTCATCATTTAAAACCATTAATGTACCCGGTGCGATCGTATTAGAGATAATCAGAAATTGACCATTTCCCAGGTAATATAAATTCTTATCAACTAACCTGCTCTTTTTAAGTACTGTTGCTATCTGCCGCAAAATCTCGTCATGATCTTCTAAATTAAATTGCGCAAATTGCTGATCATGTTCCCAATCAATAATTGTAAAATCACACCACAGAGGTAAATAATTTTTCTCTGTTAAAATTTTCTTAATCTTTTTATATAACTTTTCTGCATTATATGTCGTTTGTAATTTTACGTTTTGATCATAGTGCTTGAGATAGCGATAGGCGCTAGACTGATTTTTCTTAAATATTTGCCATCTAAAGATGCACTCTTTAATTTGACTAGTTAAATATGTTTCTAAGGGAAAGGAAACAAGTAGCAAGGCCTTCCCATAAAAATCTATCGCTACATATCCAAGAGTTAGAGCACTAATTCCTAGCACAGTCAAAATTAAAATAAGCCAGGTACTAACAATAGTTGGTGCGCTCAATCCAATAACTGCTCCTAGAATTAAGAGCAGCATAACCCCTAAAAAAATATTACGAGAAAAGTTACTTGCCAGTCCTAAAAAAATAGACGGTAAAACAAGGGCAAAAATTGCTTTTACTTCTACCCCTTTTCTTGAAATGTTATTCATTTAAAATTTTATCCTATGCTTAATTTGTCACATTTTATAAGTCTTTTTATATAGTAATATAATTTCATTTACAACAAAATGTTATTAAATAAACTAGGATTTATATAACTTTTACATGCAAAAAAGAGAGACGCTAACTAGCGTCTCTCTTTATCTTATGCAGTAAATTTAATTACTTGTTTTCATCTTTAGCAGCTTTGTTTAAGAAAGCAACTACTTCAGCAGCTCTCTTAACACGAGCCTTAGAGTTTTTCTTGTTCTTAGGTCTTAAGTTTGGTGTAACACCAGTGTTGTAGTTTTCACCTTTACGCATAGATCTATACTTCCTCTCAAATAAAATTTTCGAAAATCTTTTATTATCATACCACGAAGAAGCACGTCACTTCAATACCTAGCAGATCTTTCCACCTAATTTTTTCATCTCATCAGCAGAAAGTTTTTCGCCTTTGAATTCAGAAATAGTAACTCCACCATCGATGATTCCTTCATTAGAAGATAAGGATAGAGTAGCATTGCGCGCATTAAGAACTAAGCCATTGTCTAGAAATGCTAATTCTTTATCAGATGTATACATATCTAAACCCATGTTGTTTTTAACCTCAATTGAAAACTCTGGATCCGGATGATCTAATAACACCAGTTGAAAATTAGCACCGATAGTACAAGTTCCCCCTAATTTAGAATAACCATTTGAACCATCATTTAAAGCCAGCAAAACAACTTGTCCTGGCTTAATTTTCTTTTCTAAAACGTCTTTAGCACTATCTTTGATTTTTAATTCGAGATTCTTAGAATCAACCATATTTATTTTCCTCCGTCCTCTTTTACTAACTTAAATATAGCAGGTTAATTACCTTTTTCCCTAATAAAATGCTCAAAATCTTACTAATAGGAAGGACTAATGCGAAAAAAGCGTTGCGAACTTGCCGTAAAGAGTTCAAAATAGTAGTGTTGAATTAATTTTAAGAGGGGACCTTAATGACCGTCATCAAAAATATTGCTAAAGACCGTATTTTACAAATTACGGTTGTCATAACGATCATAAGCTTATTCTTCGCAAGACCGCGTATTGAAGATATTAACTTTCATACACTTTACTCAATTCTAGCAATGCTTACAATCATCCAAATTTTTTCCTACTTACACGTTTTGGATGTCTTAGCCTACAAACTAACTGCAAGCGCTAGGAGTACCCGAAGATTAACTGCAATCTTCACAATTTTGTCAATTATCTCTGCGATGTTTTTAACTAATGATATAACTGTTTTAACTCTTATACCGTTATATTTAACGATTGCTAGACGCCATCATTTACCTGAAATCTTGCCTGTCACCTTAATTGGGATGGGCGCAAACATTGGTGCTGCTTTTACACCATGGGGAAATCCTCATAATATATTTGTTGTTAACCGTTATAATGTTTCACCGATTAAGTTTTTTAGTTGGTCAATTCCATTATTACTAGTTAGTTTAATTATTGTTTTAGTGTTTATCTTTTTTGTTAAAGATAAGCCAATCCCTACTGTGCCTTTAGAAGACATTAGAATCAGCATTCGACCAATGCTTTTAACGATTGCTGTTTCAATTTTCTTCTTCTTTGGTGTTTTCAATATTGTACCCGCATACGTCCCTGCAATTGTTGCAGTGATCCTTGCTCTTATTATTAATCCCTCTATTATGTTACATGTGGATTATGCTCTACTTCTAACTTTCACATGCTTTTTCATTTTTATTAGCGATATCCAGCAAATTCCATTTATTGTTACTTTAATTTCTAAGACAATGTTTTCTGAACATTCTGTATTCTTGACTTCTATTATTTCAAGTCAATTCATTTCTAACGTTCCTTCAACAATTTTAATTGGTAAATTTACCAACTTTGCGGAAGCCTTATTCCTTGGCTCAAATATTGGAGGATTTGGTTCAATCGTTGGTTCAATGGCCAATATGCTTGTTTTCAAGAGTTTTGTTGAAAACGGGACTGTTTCAAAGAGAAAATTTTTCTGGGTATTTTCAGTATTAGAATTTGCAGGTTTAATTATTCTGACAATTCTAGGTTGGATAGTTTTGGACTTTGTTATTTAAATATCATAAAAAAGCGCAAAATTGCGCTTTTTTTATATTCTAAACTTTCTTTATTTGGTACAATGTTCCTAACATTTTAACCATATTTTTATGATAATAGAAAGGATTTACTTCTATGACTTTAACATGGATTATTATTATCATTTTAATTTTACTGGTGGCCGTTTATATCGGAATCTACAATGGCTTACAAAAAGCTAAAGTTCATGCCGATGAAGCATGGAGTCAAATTGATGTTCAATTAAAACGTCGTAACGACCTAATTCCTAACTTAGTTGAAACAGTTAAGGGTTATGCCAAGCATGAAAGTGGCACTTTAGAAAAAGTAGTTGCCCTAAGGAATCAATTAGTAAATATTCCTACTTCTGATCACGAAGAAGCTATTAAGCTTTCTAACCAAATTACTGATTCGTTGAAGAGTATTTTTGCCCTAGCTGAAAATTACCCAGACCTAAAAGCAAATCAAAACTTCATGTCACTTCAAGAAGAACTTACAAACACCGAAAATAAGATCGCTTATTCACGTCAGTTATACAACTCAACTGTTGCTATGTTTAATGAGAAACTATTAACTTTCCCATCTAACTTAGTCGCTAAGATTCACGGATTTAAGAATATGGATTACCTTCAAACACCAACTGAAGAAAAGGCTGTTCCTAAAGTTAAATTCTAGGTTTATCAATGCTCTATCAACAAATAGCACGCAATAAGCGTAAAACAGCATTTTTGCTTGTTATATTCGTTATTATTCTAGCTCTTGTTGGTGGTGGGCTAGGATATTTGATTAACGGTGAACCGCTATCAGGAATTGTAATTGCCCTAATTGGTAGCCTAATTTATCTTTTTATTGTTCTTCAAAATCCGGGAAATTTAGTCATGAGTATGAATCATGGCCGAGAGATTCATGAAGAAGATGACCCAGAACTGTGGCATATTGTAGAAGATATGGCACTCGCTGGTCAGGTTCCAATGCCAAGAGTCTTTATTATCAACGATGAAAGTCCTAATGCCTTTGCGACTGGACGTGATCCTAAACACAGCTTCGTAGCTGTTACTACTGGATTAAGAAAGCGACTTAATCGAAGTGAATTAGAGGGCGTTCTTGGCCATGAGATTTCTCATATTCGAAATTATGACATTTTAGTATCTACAATTGGAGTTGCTTTAGCTGCTGTAATTTCATTTATCTCTAGTTTTGCCTCCCGTATTTGGTGGTGGGGCGGCAATTCTGACCGTGATGACGATGACTCTAGTCCTCTAGAAATAATTTTTAAAATAGTGGCCATTGTTTTCACACTAATTTTAGGACCTCTTGCTGCCGCACTAGCTCAGATGGCTCTCTCTCGTAATCGTGAATATTTAGCTGATGCAAGTTCGGTTGAGCTCACTAGAAATCCCCAAGGTTTGATTTCAGCTTTAGAAAAGATTTCAAATAGTGAACCGATGAAAGATCCAGATCCGTCAAGTGCTGGCTTATACATCGAAAATCCGCTGCACAAGCGGGGGTTGAGTTCACTATTTGATACTCATCCGCCTACAGCTGACAGAATTAAGAGATTAGAAAACATGTAATAAAAGGGATGCACATGCATCCCTTTTTACGTATCTATTATTTCAAATTGATATGAGCCTCTCTAAATAGTCTCTTTCTCATTTCTGCTGGAGTCATGCCATAATAATGCTTAAATTTCTTATAGAAAAACGATTTGCTTGAATATCCAATAGTTTCGATTATTTCTTTTAATGAAATATTTGGCTTGGCCAATAATCTTCTAGCTTCTTTCATCCGTCTTTCATCAACATGCTCAACAAAGCTTTTTCCCGTTTTTTCTTTTACCATTGTAGAAAAATAATTTCGATTAAAACCAAAGTATTTGGCAGCTTGCGCTAAACTAATATCATTATAGTGTTGGTCGATGTACTGATCTAACGTTTCATCCTTAAATGTGCTTTCTTTTACTTCGTTGGATTTAAAGTTTTGTTCACGCAAATTGCGCAAGATTATAATTTTAAGCAGCTCTAAGCCAATTGTTCCGTTAAAAGCGACATTATTAAGATAGTCTTGAATTATACCTTTCAAGTTTTGACTCCCCCACATCACAGAAGTAGTTGTAAATAAAAAGGCACGATCTTGATTTAACTTTTCTAAAAATAATGTACTCAATCTTTGTTCATTAGGTGTATTGGCATCTACCTGCTCTAATTGTTTTCGCCATGAAAAATCGTTATCTAGTTTAAATTTAACAATAATTGCATTTTTATCGCTAACTTTGATTGTATAGTCAGTGTCTTTTTCAATTAGCAAGATATTTCCTGCCTTCAAATAAAAAGTTTTATTATTAATTTCAACCTCACACTTACCCGCTAAGCAGTAAATTAATTGACTAGTATTAGATTGATATTCAGTAAAATCATAATGCACTTTTTCTAAATAAAGACTATACGGCAAAAGAAGGTTTTCAGTACGGATTTCTATTTCAGTACCTTGAGTATTTTGCATTAAACTTGATAAATAACTTTTTAATGTCGCTGTTGCCATCTCAACTGGTCCCCTTTGCTTTTACTCTATTTTAATTATAACCTTTTTACTATTTTTAATTGTCATTTCGGCTTATTAAGCGTAAGCTAAACCTAGAAATATAACTGGGGTGCCAGATGGCTGAGAATATACCCATTGAACCTGTTTGATTAACATCAGCGTAGGGAAAATGATTTATTTTTAGACTTTTATTTAGTCACCTCTTTGAGGTGGCTTTTTTTATTTTGGGAGGAAAAAATGAAGAAATTACATGTTCGAGATATTATCCTAATTGCTTTAATTGCTATTATTTTTGGCTTAATTTATTTAGCTAGTGACGGTCTTTATAACGTCTTGACTGCCCTCCTTACACCAGTTGGCTATGGAATGTTAGCCAATGATATTATGATGGGAATCTGGTGTATGGCAGGTCCTTTAGCAGGATTCTTAGTTCGACTTCCTGGAGCTGCTTTTCTAGGAGAATTTTTAGGTTCTTGCGTTGAACTACTTGCTGGAGAACAATGGGGCGCAGTAAATCTAATCTCTGGAGCTGTTCAAGGCCTAGGGTGTGAATTAGGTTTTACCTTTACTAGCTACCACCGCTACAATTGGTTCACGCTTTTCTTATCTGCTACAACGACAACAATTGTTACTTACCTGTACGACTTCATTAAGAACGGCTACAGCTACTTCTCAACTTTTAACATGATTTTCTACTTTGTAGTTCGTTGGCTTTCAATGCTTTTATTTACCTGCGTTTTAGTTAAATTAATCATTAATCTCTTGGTAAAAGCTCATGTCGTCCAAACAAATTAAACTTAATCAGCTATCTTTTCAATATCAAAATCAGCCAATTTTTAAAGATTTAAATTTGATTATAAATCAAGGCGATTTTGTTCTATTAACTGGTCCAACTGGTAGTGGCAAATCAACTCTATTAAAGCTTATCTCTGGTCTTGACCCGACTTTCAATGGCAAAATAACTGCCGGTTCTTTAAAACAGCCATTCACTAATTGGGGCATGGTGTTTCAAGATCCTAGTCGACAATTCACGATGGCGACTCCTCGAGAAGAGCTAATTTTTGCCTTAGAAAACAAACTAGTTGATCGTACTTCTGCTTTAAAGCGTATTAATTACGCAAGTACTAAAACTAATATTTCATCTTTATTAGACCAACCTTTTCTTCAGCTTTCGGGTGGTGAAAAGCAACGTGTTGCCTTAGCCGTCCTGATTGCCATGAAAAGCGACTTATTCTTATTAGATGAGCCTTTTGCTAATTGCGACTCTCACAATCGACAGTTTCTACTAACTTGCTTAGCTACACTTCACAAAGAAGGAAAAACGATTTTAATTAGTGACCATAATTTTTCTGGCTATGAAAAGCTAGCTTCTATGGTCTTGGCTATTAACGACAAAAATATTAAGACTATTACTTTGCCTGACAACACGCTAAAAAATCAAGCATTATCTTTCTCTCTTCCTGACTTAAAACAAAATCCAGTCTATTTCCTTAAATCATTCTCACTATCTTTTCCAAAAAAAAATCTAATTTCTCCAACTAATCTAAAAATCTATCCCGGAAGAGCCACTTTATTAACTGGAGAAAACGGAAGCGGTAAGACATCCTTATTTAAGGCTCTAACCAAAATTATTCCGTATCAAGGACAATTAATATTTGAAAGTAAAGACATCAAGAAATGGCATCGGAGGCCCTATCTAGCAAAAGTAGGACAAATTTTTCAAAATCCAGATGAACAATTCTTAAATGTTACAGTAAAGGAAGAATTAGACTTTAGCCTAAAGTACAATCGAAATCTTTCCTTAAATAAAATTAAGCTAGAACACCTACTAACTAAACTCAACTTGCAGAATTTAGACGAACAAGTTGTTTATTCTCTATCTGGAGGACAAAAAAGAAAGCTGCAAATTCTCGTGATGTTAATGGCTTATCCTGAGGTTTTACTTCTAGATGAACCATTTAGTGGTTTAGATCAAGAAAGCGTCTCAGCGGTCATTTATTTGCTTAAAAAGTACTTTCTAGATTCTAACCACACCTTACTTGTCATTAGCCACCAACTTGAGCAAGTTCAGCATCTCTGTGACTATCACTTAACTATCAAAGATCAGAAACTTTTCTACACTAAATAAAAAAGGTAAATAACATGAATCCCGGATTGAAACTATTTTTGATTTTAATTATTTCGCTTGAAATATCGCTTATTCCTAATTTGATCGCCAATATAATAATTATTGTAGCTAGTCTTAGCTATCTCGCATTTAAGCATCTAAGTCTTAAAAAACTACTCTTGATTTTTTTAATTCCATTATTTGCAGCTTTAGTGGTCTTTATTACAATCTATTACTTTACTCCCGGCCATAGCCTCTACCAAGCCAGCGTCTTATTTACGCGAATTTACGCTTATATATTTTTAGGAGCTACATTTACTGAAACCACCAGTGTCCTTGCGCTCGCTCGCTCATTAGAACAAAATTTCAAACTACCAAGTAAATTTACCTATGGAACTTTAGCCGCATTCAACGTAATTCCTAAAATCCATGCTGAAGTTAATCGTATTCGCTTAGTTGGGGACATGCGCCATTATCATCTCTCCTTTTATTCGCCAATATTATATTTTAAAGCAATTTTAGCAGCTATCTCTTGGTCAAATAGCCTAGCTGAAGGGATGATTTCACATGGATATCGTGAAGATAAAGCACGAAGCATCATCGTGCCAATTACTCTAACAAAAAAAGACTGGCTTATTTTTAGTAGTATTTTAATCCTACTTCAACCAATCTTATTCTTTATAAAATAATTATTTATGATAAGGGCTTCCGCTATTAATCATAAACGCACGGTAAATTTGTTCAACTAAAACTAAGCGCATTAATTGGTGCGGCATTGTAAATTTACCAAAACTAATTAAATCATCAGCTCGTTTATTTACTGCATCGCTTGTTCCTAAACTTCCCCCAATCACAAAGGTAATATCTGAATGTCCATAGGTAGTCAAGTCAGCTAGCTCCTTGGCAAAGTCTTCGCTAGTTCTTTCTTTGCCCTTAATTGCCGTCACATACACATATTCTTTATCTTTTATTTTATCTAGAATTCTTTTCCCCTCGATTTCTTTGACCTGTTCCATTTCAGCAGGACTTAGTTTTTCGGGGGCTTTTTCGTCGGGTACTTGAACTATTTTGATCTTCGCAAAACGACCCATTCTTTTGACGTATTCAGCAATTCCATCTTTAAAATACTTTTCTTTTAGTTTACCTACACAAACAATTTTGATATTCATTATAACTATCTAACCTTTCACGCATCTAGTTTTTAATTTTATCCCCTAATTGACATAGCGTCCACATCAGTTTTCCCCTAACTGTGGATTATTAAAAACTATATTTAGTGGTCAGACTAATTGATTATCAATAAATTGTGGTTTATAAAAAAGTGGATAACTTTTTTACTGAATTTATTCCACATTTTTATAAACACTACTATTTTTCCAAACTTTTTAGTCTATTCCTTACATAGTCAACTTGAACAGCCGTTCAGAACAGATAAATTTAAAATTTTATTTACACACAATTCACAGGTTTTCCACACAATTTATTTTTATTTTAACCGAGTTATGCACAATCCACAGAGTTTTCCACATTTTCCCACAATCTTATGGATAACTTTCAGTTCTTGACAGCATTAAAAGTCGAACTTTATTACGTTTCACACTTTAAATATTAAGAAAAAGCTATGATTACCGCTTACAAAACGCATAATCATAGCTTTTTTATCTCTATTTAATAATATTCACTTAACTTAAAGTAACCTTGATATCTTGTGACTTACCGTCTCTAACAACCTGAAGTGTTACTGTATCGCCAACTTTATGTGTATAAAGAGCAGTATGTAGTGAAACAACACTATCAACAGCTTTGCCATCAATCTTGGTGATTACATCATGTGACTTAATTCCTGCTTTATCTGCACTACCATTCTTAGTAACGCTAGCTACATAGACACCAGATTTAACGCTATCAGGTAAACCGAGCTTCTTACGACCATACTCTGTTAATTCATCAACTGATACAATTCTTATACCTAATTTTGGACGAGTAATTTTTCCATTCTTAACTAATTGATTAATAATAGAAACAACTTCATCACTTGGAATTGCAAATCCCATACCCTCAACAGCTGTACCGTCACTAGAAGAGGACAATTTCATTGAGTTAATCCCAATTACTTGCCCAGACATATTCACAAGTGGACCACCTGAGTTACCCGGATTAATAGCAGCATCAGTCTGGATAACTGTTGCCTGGTTAGTAACCTGGCCTGCAGAATTAGTTACATCAACAGTTCTATTCTTAGCTGAAATAATACCTTGAGTTACACTTGTAGCATATTCACTACCTAAAGGTGAACCTACAGCAATAACTTGCTGACCTGGCTCTAAATTCTTAGATGAGCCAAATTGCGCAGTCTGAGTAACATATTTTCCGTCAATGGTTAAAACAGCTAAGTCTGTTTCTGAATCAGTTCCTACTTTTTTAGCAGTTACTTTTTTACCATTGCTTAAGATGACTTGAATCTCATCACTTCCAGATACAACGTGGTTATTAGTTACAATGTAGCCTTTACCATTAGACTTCATGTAAATAACACCTGAGCCTTCACTATAAGTTTCCAAGTCAGATTTAGAGTTTTTCTTTGAAGAACTAGAACTATCAGAGCCAAAAATACCAAACGGATCACTACTTGAAGATGAACTTTGTCTCTTTAAGTTAACCACAGAAACAACTGATTTTTTTACAGTATTAAAGGCATTAGTCATCTGACTACTATTTTTACTGCTAGACTTTTCAACTTTTGTCGTTGGAACGATACTTGTTTGTGGTGCATTTTGTCCATTAACTTGAGATAAACCTGCATAAGCAACTCCGCCCCCAAGAAGTCCGGCAACCACTCCAACAATACCAGTTTTGATTAAAGCGTTATGTTTAGTAGGGTGCTTAGTATTATTTTCTGCCATAAAAATTTCTCCTTTTCTCTTCATTTCTAGCCTAATCACAAATTTTGAATTTTTTATGAATTCAAGTCAAATTATTTGCTAAAAATTTATATTTTCGTTAAAGAGCCAGCTTGCATTGGATTAGTATCAATAATCTTAACATCAGCTGGTAAATTTGCATCCCCAGCTACTAATAAGTCTTCAGCCGTCTCATGCGCCAAATACTGGGTATTATTATGTTGGCTGCGATGCGCTAAAAATATATGTTTAGTTTTTGGAGAAACCACATCAAGTAAGGTGTCTGCTGCTTGATCATTTGAAAGGTGTCCAACATCAGACATAATTCGTTGCTTTAATGACCAAGAATACGGACCATTTCTAAGCATCATATCGTCATAGTTAAATTCCATCAAATAACCATCTGCATCTTTTATTTCACCTTTAACAGTACTTGAAACATAACCAGTATCTGTTAAACACGCAAATCTTTTACCACCACTTGTAAAGACATAATATTGTGGCTGCGCTGCATCATGGCTCGTCGCAAAACTCGTCACGTCTAAATCACCAAAAGTCTTAGTTATACCAGATTCAAACGTATTAATTTGTTCAACAGGTAATTTTCCTATCTTATTACTTTCAATTAAATAATTCCAAGTACCTGAATTCGCATAAGCCGAAATTTTAGGATATCTTCTCATTAATACGCCTAATCCACCGGAATGGTCAGTATGATCGTGGCTGATAAATACCATATCAATATCTTTAATATCAACGCCTACTTGTGCCAGTAAATCTTTAGTCTTTTTTCCAGATAAACCTGCATCCATTAAGATTTTATGCTGCGGAGTCTCAATCAACGTAGAATTACCTGCTGAACCACTTGATAAAACCGATACTTTCAAATTTCTCTACTCCTTTGAATCATCAGCAGCAATATTATTTTGGATAATTGTCCCTGTAAATGCATTTACGCGTTTAAGGGTCATCGTATGCGAATTATTATTTTCAATCGCTGCCACCCAAGTAGGAATATAAATTTCGCTTTCTCGAACAGTGATCAACTTGGTATAAACTTGCTTTAACCAGATAATCTTGGAATTATTTGGTAATTCACTATAAGTATATAAGGAATTTACAGCAGCTTTTGAACTAATTGTATTTTGTCTTTCGCGTACCGGGTTCAAATTGCTAACATAGCGTTGCGAATAAGATACAATTTGATTATTTTTAACAATAATGTGCAATCGTGCAGTTGCAGCAAAAACTTCTCCATACTTTGTTTTCTGATTAAAGACATAATCATCCCCTTCAGATAGTTCTGAAAGATAGACATAATCTTTACCCTCATACACGTTTTGACTATTGTTTTTAAAGTGAATAATTTCTTTCAGGGCTTTTTTGGAATCTTTCGATAGAGCAATTGGTTTGCTCAAATTAACTGAAATACTATTTTCACTTGCATTAGTTTCTACTTGTTGATTTACCTGTGCTGCTGCTTTTTTTGTCCAAGAATTGTCCACTTTGGCAGCTAAATAATACCCATCCTCTTGCTTATCATTAACTTTAGGGATAGTAATCTGATCTGCGCTTGTTTCACTTTTAATATCAGTTTGAGCCGGAGTAGAGCCAGCAGACAAAAGCGTCGGCGTTTGCCAAAGTTCAATACCCAAAAAGATATTGATTCCAATAAATACGACTAAGAAAATCCATTCAATTCTCTTAAAGTCCATCTACTAGCCCCTCCTTTCCAGAATTCACAACTTGATTATTAATATTCAGCCATTCATCTAGAGTCTTCCACTGCTTATTAATTTTTACATAATAAGTTGGTTCTAGATCTACTAATTTTTTATTTTTACTATTATCAGATTTAGCCGTATAACCAATAACAATGCGCTCAATATCTTTTTGGTGGTATCCCTTTTGATATAATTCATCCATCGCTTCATTAGTCGGAATAAGCGTCTTCTTTTCTCCACTAGTTGGAATTGGAATCTGCAAGTCTAAGCTATTAAAGTTAATTGTCATTCCATTAGAAGCAAACTTAACTTGCGCCCGCATCTTATATTTTCCTGGCAAAAAGATCGGATATTCTTCAACATAATTTTGATAAATAACTGTATTATTATCAGCATCAAAGAACCTTAAATCTGGCTCGGATAATCCAATTTTACGAACAAAATATAAACTATCATTTAATTTTCGACTAATAGTCTTGGGAACCTGATCTTGTTGATAATCAATATATTCATAATTATGAGTATGCTTTGCGGCAATCAACCGCTCATATACTCCATTAGAATATGTAATGCTTTCTCCAGAACTATGCTGGGTAGGATTATTAGAGCCTAGCAAGCGATACACAAAGTATGAATCTGACTCTTCCTTAGTTAAATAGCTATACGTTGGTAAACTTAAATTCTTGTCATAGAAGGGCAAGTAATCATCATGAACTTTTTGAAGTGTAACTGGCATCTGTGTTTTAGCACTTTGAATATGTTCTACCAAATTGTCAAATGATACATCACTTAGACGAACTCGATAAATAGTATAGTTTTCGTCATTACCTAAATAGATATACTTACTGGATCGAGCGGGTACAAAAAAGCGATTAAATTCCCGACTATCAGCCTTTCTTACATTAGTTAAGAATAAGGAGATAGTTATCTGATCTGGATATGTCAACTGAACATAGTTAGGATTTTTTAATAACTTTTCATATTTACTTTGACTAGACCAAACTCTAATTGGCAATAATGGCTTAACTGATTGAGTTAATTTTGAAAACTCTAGCGGAAGATTATTTTTAGTATCGTAAACCTGATACATTTGCTTATCTTTAAAATAAAAAGTTTGAGTAGGCAAATAAATATCTCTTAAAGAACGTTGACCCAAATCTTTAGTTTGAGTTTGATTAGACGTCTCTTCAATTCTTGAAAATCGTGCATCAGAACCCCAAATAATAGCTGATAAGATAATTGATAAGACAACCATTACAATTAAACTAATTCGTAATGTAATTCTAGAAAACTTATCTTTAAACCTCATCCCAGTTTTCTCCCTCCTCGCTAATTGCTTCATATGGCAAAGAAATGTAGAAAGTTGAGCCAGCTCCTTCAGCACTATCTGCCCAAATTCGACCATGGTGTGCTTCTACTATTTCTTTAGAAATAGCCAGTCCTAGACCAGTTCCACCTTGTTTACGAGAACGTGCCTTATCAACACGATAAAATCTATCAAAGATTTTGTTTAAATCTTTTCTTGGAATTCCTAATCCTTGATCAGAAATACTTAAGATAACGTGCTTTTGAGCCTGCAATAAGCGAACTGTGATAACGCCACCGTCAGGTGAATACTTGATAGCATTGTTCATAATGTTGTCAATTACTTGCATCATCTTGTCCGTATCAATCTCAACCCATAAGGCTTGATGAGGAAATTCACGCTTAATCGTATATTTCTTTTTGTGCATCTTATCAGAATCAGACTTGAGCATCATATCAAACCGATTTAAAACGTGGTTAACAAAGTCATTTAAGTTAACCCATTCTAAATCCATCCTTGCTACTCCTCGATCCATTCTTGATAAGCTAAGCAAATCATTGATCATTCGAATCATTCGCTCAGTTTCATCTTGAATAACATGGAGAAATTGCGGTGCAATATTTGGATCTTTCCATGCTCCATCATTCAATGCTTCAACATATGCCCTTAAGCTTGTTAACGGTGTTCTAAGCTCATGTGAAACATTTGAAACGAATTGTTGCTGCTCACGTTCATTTTTTTGTTGTTGGGTAATATCATGAAGCACGCAAACTAAGCCAGAAACAAATCCTGTTACACGCTGGATCAGAGAAAAGTTAGCATGCAAAATCATTTCATCGCGCGTATTATCATTAACTCGAACAACTAATTCTTGCTGAGTACTTAATAAATCTTGGATAGTGACATCTTTTAGTCCAAGTAAATTAGTAATTGGCTTTCCAATAACGTCTTTTTCAGTTTTTCCTAAAAAATCAAGTGCCGTTTCATTAATAATCGTGATATTTCCATGTCTGTCTGTTGCAATAACGCCATCTGTCATGTGTGTTAAGACATTATCTAGCCGTCTTCGCTCACTATCTGAAATTTCTTGAGTTCTTTCAATTCTTACTGATAAAGTATTGAAGGCCTCAGCTAGTTGACCTAATTCATCTTGCGCATAAACTCGAACATGTCCAGAATAATCTCCATTTGCAACTCTTAATGCTTGTTTACGCATCTCCTCAATAGGTCTAGTTATTGCCCGGGAAATGACTAAGGCTACAATTGCTCCCAAAACAGCTGCAATCAGTGAAGCAATCAGAAAGTAAATTGATACCTGTCTTAAGTTATTAAAGACACCTTGTAAACTAGCGCGGACATAAATTGCTCCTACAGGAGTATTAGTTCCATTAGCAGAAGTCAAAGGTGAAATTTGCACCATATAATTTCCGTTGTCATTAATAACTTTTGAAACTTGCTTGCCATTTGAGAGTACGCTCTTGATATCTACACTACTAGTTCGCTGTCCAATCCGGTTTTGATCATTCACATTTGAAACAGCTCTAATTACTCCCTTATTGTCAACTACCATTAACTGGCTAATATCGCCTAAATTATAGTTTGAAATAATCTGGCTTAACTGTTGATTAGCCTTTTTAGAATTAGCCCTACTTAATTGACTAGAAATTTGGTTAGTAATAATATTGGGAACTTGAATTGATGATTCAAAATTTTGAATTGAATTTTGTTCGAGTTGCCTTGTAAAAGACGCACCAACCACTTCAATCGTTGCTAATAAGAGCAGCATAAAAATTACTGCGATTTTAAAATTGATAGAATTTAATACACTTTTTATTTTCTTCATTTGTCCTAATTGCAAAAAAAGCCACTATTACTAGTGACTTTGATCCTTATTCATCTGATGGGTTTTTAACGTAATATCCTACTCCACGCCGTGTAACTAAAATTGTTGGCGAACTCGGATTGTCTTCGATTTTTTCACGTAAACGTCTCACAGTTACGTCAACAGTTCTAACATCCCCGAAATAATCATAGCCCCAAACGGTTTGCAGCAAATGTTCTCTAGTCATCACTTGACCCATATGCTGAGCTAAATAATGAAGTAATTCAAATTCACGATGCGTTAATTCAATTTTTTCGCCATTTTTTTCGACCATATAGGCCTCAGGCATAATTACTAAATTACTAATAGTAATATTCTTATCTTCATCATCTTCAGTAGCTTTTTGGGTTAAATCACGTCTACGTAGGTTTGCCTTTACTCTAGCAACTAGCTCTCGATTGGAGAAAGGCTTAGTAACATAGTCATCTGCCCCCATCTCAAGCCCTAATACCTTATCAATTTCAGTATCTTTAGCAGTTACCATAATAATTGGCATATCGTGAGTTTGACGTACTTCCCGTGCAACTTCTAAGCCATCTTTTTTAGGCAACATTAAATCTAGAATCATCAAGTCTGGATCATATTCATCAACTTTTTTTACCGCTTCTTCGCCGTCATAAGCAGTGTCGACATCAAAGCCTTCCTTAGTCAAGTTAAATTTAATAATGTCAGAAATTGGTTTTTCATCGTCAACGACTAAAATCTTTTTTGGCATAAATGATGCCTCCTCAATATTAATAACTATATTATACTGTTTTCCACACTTTTTTTAAACTTATGCAAAAAAAGCTTGCACTTTAGTTCTTTTCCTGGCATAATACTATTTGTTGGTTATCCAATTGGGTGGTTAGCTCAGCTGGCAGAGCAACGGACTCTTAATCCGTGGGTCCAGGGTTCGATCCCCTGACCACCCATATTTATAAGGCATCGCTGTGGCGATGTCTTTTTTGTTTTTGGCTCCTTGTATTTAAAAAAGGCAAAAAAGTTCTTGCATTTTTATTTTTTTTTGGCATAATAGTATCTGTTGGTTATCCAATTGGGTGGTTAGCTCAGCTGGCAGAGCAACGGACTCTTAATCCGTGGGTCCAGGGTTCGATCCCCTGACCACCCATATTTATAAGGCATCGCTGTGGCGATGTCTTTTTTTGTTTTTAAACTTCTTTTATAATTAATATCATGAATACTAAAACATCTCAACGTAATGTTATTTACTATAATTCTTTAACTGATGACATTGTCAAAAGTAAGCAACAAGATTTCACCCTACCTAGCAATTATCAAATCATTAAACGTACTCCTCTTAACTATTTAATGCGTTTTTTAGCTACTGGTTTTGCTTATCTTTTTACTTATGGCGTAATGCATGTCAAAGTAATAGGGAGAGATAAGTTATTTAAATATAAACATCAAAGCTATTTTGTCTATGGAAATCACACTCAAATGGTTAATGATGCCTTTATGCCTTTAACCCTCTTTGGCTGGAAAGATTATTATGCAATTGCTAATCAAGCAAACTGGGGAATTCCAATAATTGGAAAAATTCTCTTACCTTATGGAGGACTACCAGTTGGCAAAAATATTAAACAAGCAATTCATTTGCTTAAGGCAGTTAATACTCTAACTAAGGAAGATGCCCATATTATTATTTACCCAGAAGCACATGTCTGGCCTTACTATACTGATATTCGCCCATTTCCAGCAACTAGTTTTAATTTTCCAGTTCAAACGAATAAGCCAAGCTTTGTCATGACGACAACCTACCAGAAAAGAAAATTCAGCAAGCGACCTAGGATTACTGTCTATATTGATGGGCCTTTTTTCCCAGATACTTCTCTGCCTAAAAAATTACAGCAAAAAAAGCTACATGATCAAGTATTTACTCAATTAAAGGACCGTTCAAAAAAATTAAGCAACTATGAGTATTATCGCTACCAGCAGCGAAAAATCGGAGGATAAAAATGAACATTATGTTTTGCGGCGATTCTCATGCCGAAGATGGTATTTTAATTACAACACTATCTTTACTAAAAAACACATCAACTCCCCTACACTTTTACATTTTAACGATGCACGCAGAGGGATACACAGCTTTTAATCAGCAAGCATTTAGACTAATTAAAAAACTGCTGAAGGAAAAAGATCCTAACAATACTGCTGAATTAATCGATTGTACTGAATTATTTAAAAAAGAACCTCCACGAGCAAATATGGAAACACGCTTTACTCCATATGCAATGCTACGCCTTTTTGCGGATCAACTACCACAAATTCCTGATCGTATCTTATATTTAGATGATGATATTATTGTGCGTAAAGATATTAGCGACTTTTATAATCAAGATCTAACTAATATCGAGCTAGTTGGTGTTTTAGACTTCTGGGGTCGTTTCTTCTTTCATAATATCCATACTCATAAGCCATTTGATTACTTAAACTCAGGCGTCTTGCTTCTTAATATGTCTGAAATTAAAAAAACACAATTATTTGCCAAAGTTAGAGAAAAAATGAGTGATAAAAAAATGCTTCTCCCAGATCAGTCTGCTCTAAATAAACTTGCTACTGAGAAGAAAATTGCTCCGCGCTGCTACAATGAACAATATCGTTTACGACCCGATACTAAAATTCAACATTTTACAACTAGCTTTCGCTTTAAGCCATACTTCCATACTTTAACTGTTAAACCATGGGATATAGAGCGTGTGCACAGCGTCTTGAAATTACATGAATATGATGATTTACTTAAGCAGTATACAGAGCTTAGGTCACAATTAAAGCGGGCCTAGGAACTTTTAATATATAAGGAGTCTATTTTTGATGACTATACCTGTTTTTTATACAATTAGCGACAACTACACACCTTACGCAGCTGTTTCAATTCAGTCACTAATTGACCATGTTGATCCAAACAAGGACTATACCATTACTCTCTTAGTTCAAAACATTAGTGATATGCATAAGAAAGATTTGGAAGATCTTTCAACCAAAAATGTCCATGTTAATATTTTTCATATTGATGACGAAATGGTAGCTCCGATTCACAACAGTGAAGAGAATTACTTACGGGCACAATTTTTCACGATGTCTATTTTCTACCGTCTATTTATTCCTAACCTTTTTCCTCAATATGACAAGGCTGTTTATTTAGATGCTGATACTATTATTTGTACTGACATCGCTGAGCTTTACAACACCGAAATTGGTGATAACATGTTTGCCAGCGTACCAGATATGTCAATCAGATTTATTAAACCACTTCAAGTTTATATCAAGGAATGTCAAGGTATTTTTCCACCAGAAAAATATATTAATAACGGCGTTATTCTCTTCAATATGAAAGCCTTTAGAGATAAGAAATTTGTCGATAAATTCTATTCATTAATTGAAAAGTATCATTTCGATAATATCGATCCTGATCAAGCTTATATGAATGAGATTTGCGAAGATAAAATTTATCATTTACCACTTGAATGGGATGCAATGCCTAATGAACACATGGATGAAATTAAAAATCCTAAAATTGTTCATTATAATCTTTTCTTCAAGCCCTGGCATTTTGCAGATGTTCAATATGGCAAATACTTCTGGGATGTTACTAAGAAGTCTCCATATTATGAAGAACTAAAAGCACAATTAGCTAGCTTTACCGATGAGGACCGTAAAAAAGCACGTACTGACCTTGATTGGATGATTAAAAAAGTTGACGAAATCAAAGATGAAGATGTAACTTGGGCAAAAGTTAAGAAAACAACATCTGTAAAGATATAAAGAGGACTAAAAATGACTATCCCTGTTTTTTATAGTATTAGTGATGATTTTACCAAGTATGCGGCTGTTTCGCTTAACTCCTTAGTTAAGAATGCTAGTCCGCAAAATGATTACACAGTTACTTTTTTAAACCAAGACCTGTCTGAGAAACACCAAAAGCAACTTGCAGCTTTTGCTAATGACTATGTACATGTTAAATTTTTCCATATCGATGAAAAATTAGTAAAACCGATCCAGAATCGTAAAGAAAACTACCTTCGAGCAGACTTTTTCACAATGTCTATTTTTTATCGTCTCTTTATTCCGGACCTATTTCCACAATATGATAAAGCAATTTACATCGATAGTGACACCGTCGTCGTTGATGACATTGCTAAGCTGTATAATAACGACTTAGATAATAAGCTATTCGCCGCTTGTACAGACTCATCGATTCAATATGTAGATAAAATGGTGAAATATATTAAAGAGGTTCTATCTCTCGATCCAAAGAAATATATCAATTCGGGGATGTTAGTCTTAAATTCTAAGGCTTTTAGGGATGAACACTTTATCGATCACTTTATGCATTTACTTGAACGATATCACTTTGATTGTATTGCTCCTGATCAAGACTACCTAAATGAGATTGGCGATGGAAGAATTTTGCATCTTGATCCACGCTGGGATGCAATGCCTAATGAAAATACCGAACCCATTTCTAAACCTGGGCTAATTCACTATAATTTGTTTTTCAAACCTTGGCACTTTAAAGATGTCCAATATAATGATTATTTCTGGAAATATGCCTCTAGCACACCTTTTTATGAGGAGTTAAAGGGAGAATTAGACAACTATACTGACCAAGAGCGAGCCGAAGACCGAGCAAAATTAGATCATATGCTTGAAAAAGAAGCTAGCACAGCACTTGATCCAAATAATTGGGCTCAAGTTAAAAGAAAAGGCGAAAGGGTTAAATTATGATTATTGGAGAAAATCGCGCAAAAGTTATCGAAAACATCAAAGCAGCTGTTAAAAAAGGAAAAATGCATGCAAAAGTCGAATTAGGCGATCCTATCCTAACTAAAAGCGAAAGAATCAAGCTGGTTAATGATTATTGGGAACAACAAAAAAAGTTTAGTCATAAACTAAAGAATATTATTGCCCAAGGCATTATTAATATTGATACTTTAATTTTGATGGCCCACACGCAAATCAAGAATAAACATCGTGCTCAAGGGCCTAAATATGGCGCAATTGTTACTAGTAATCACTTCAAACAAACTGATAGTCTTCCAATCAAAAAATTAGCCAACAAATGTCACAAAAAGCTTTATATTGTGATTGAAGATTCTAATTTAAAATTACCCGGTTTCTTTGGTTTCTTAATGAACAACATTAATGCAATTCCAATTGTTCAAAGCTACCAATATTTGGGGCGTGAATTTCCTAAACATTTGCAGCAAGTTTTTGATAAAAAGGGCTGGGTCTTGATCTATCCAGAACAAGAAATGTGGTATAACTATCGAAAGCCGCGTCCTCTTCAAAAAGGTGCCTACTACTACGCAGCTAAGGCCAACGTTCCAATTATTTCCTGTTTTGTAGAGATTCAGGATCTTCCTGAAATGGAGAAAAATAGTAGCGAGTTCCATAAAACTCGCTACATTCTTCACGTTTTGCCAACAATCTATCCAATTGACCGTCTAACAGTTGATCAAAACGCCAAAAGAATGCGTGATATTGATTATCTACAAAAGAAAAAAGCCTATGAAAAGGCATATGGCAAGAAATTAAGCTATAGTTTTGACGATGATGACATCGCAGGATATGTAAAAAAATAATTTTCTTAAGTCTATCTTAAAAAAGATAGGCTTTTTATTATGCCTATTAAATAACATTATAAGCCGTTATTTTTGATTTACTCGATTCAGTGAGCCACAATATAGGTGGCTATAGTCAAAGCTCACGCACTTAATAATATATAACTTATCAAGCTAATAGTATTTTGTCAGAAAGAAGAGAGATACGATGTCAAACGATAGACAAAAGGTGGTCAGTAAAGGCTACAAATACTTTATGGTATTTCTCTGCATGTTAACTCAAGCTGTTCCATATGGAATCGCTCAATTAATTCAACCTTTATTTGTTCACCCTCTAGTTAATACTTTTCATTTTACATTAGCTTCTTACACATTAATTTTTACTTTTGGGGCTGTCGTAGGGTCTTTAGTTTCACCATTAGTTGGTAAGGCTTTACAAAAAGTAAACTTTAAAATTTTATATCTGATTGGTATTTGTCTTTCAGCTGGAGCATATGTAATTTTTGGAATTAGCACAAAGTTACCTGGCTTTTATTTAGCTGGAATTATTTGTATGGTTGGTTCAACCTTTTATTCTGGTCAAGGTGTTCCATGGATTATCAACCACTGGTTTCCGTTTAAAGGACGCGGCGTTGCTTTAGGTTTAGCATTCTGCGGTGGCTCGATTGGTGATATTTTCCTCCAACCTATTACCCAGGAAATTTTAAAGCATTTCATGACCGGTAATACTAAAACTGGTCACTTAACTTCCATGGCACCTTTCTTTATCTTTGCTATTGCTTTGCTAATAGTTGGATTGATTATTACGGCTTTTATTAGAGTACCAAAGAAAGATGAAATCTTAGCTTCTGCTCAAGAAGTTGAGCAAAACCGGCACGAAGCTGCTCAAAAGCAAGCACATGAATTTCAAGGCTGGAGCGGTAAACAAGTTCTACATATGAAATGGTTCTGGATTTTTAGTATTGGATTTTTAATTATCGGCTTAGGCTTGGCCTCGTTAAACGAAGACTATGCGGCCTTCCTTGATACTAAATTATCCTTAACTGAAGTCGGAATGATTGGCTCGGTATTTGGACTCGCTGGTATCATCGGAAATATTTCTGGAGGTTATTTATTTGATAAGTTCGGCACAGCAAAATCAATGGCATATGCAGGAATAATGTTAATTATAGCTATCCTAATGATGATCTTTATTAGCCTCCATCCTTATGGCGATCGCGTTAATTTCTACGCTGGTATGGGTTGGGCCTTTACAAGTGGTCTATCTGTCTTTAGCTATATGTCTGGTCCCGCATTTATGTCAAAAAGCTTATTTGGTGCAAAAGCCCAAGGTGTTAACTTAGGTTACATTAGCCTGGCATATGCTGTTGGTTTTGCAATTGGCGCCCCATTATTTGGCGTCATAAAAGGCGCTACCAGTTTTACAACTGCTTGGTGCTGCACTACTTTCTTTGTAGCAATTGGTTTTATATTATTAATTTTTGCAGCTATTAAAATTAAGCAAATGCAAAAAAATATTGTCGTCAGCAAACCAAATATTATTTTAGATAAGTAATTAGTTTAGAAAGAAGGTAATTACATGTCTACTGATGTCGCTACTAAAGATAAGGTCGTCAGCAAAGGCTATAAGTATTTTATGGTTTTCCTTTGTATGTTAACCCAAGCCATTCCTTACGGGATTGCTCAAAATATTCAACCTTTGTTTATCCACCCTTTAGTTAATACTTTTCACTTTACCTTAGCATCATATACATTAATCTTTACGTTTGGGGCAGTTTTTGCTTCAGTTGCTTCGCCATTTATTGGTAAAGCATTAGAGAAAGTTAATTTCAGACTTATGTATTTAATCGGTATTGGTCTTTCCGCTATTGCCTATGTAATCTTTGGAATTAGTACAAAACTACCAGGATTCTATATTGCCGCTATCATTTGTATGATTGGCTCAACTTTTTATTCCGGTCAAGGTGTGCCTTGGGTTATTAACCACTGGTTCCCTGCAAAAGGACGTGGAGCTGCTCTAGGAATTGCCTTCTGCGGTGGCTCAATTGGTAATATTTTCTTACAACCTGCAACGCAAGCTATTTTAAAGCACTTTATGACTGGTAATACTAAGACCGGTCACTTGACTTCAATGGCACCATTTTTCATCTTCGCAGTTGCTCTATTAGTAATTGGTATAGTTATTGCCTGCTTTATTAGAACTCCTAAGAAAGATGAAATCGTTATTTCTGATGCTGAGTTAGCTGAAAGCAAGAAAGAAGCAGAATTGGCTAAAGCTAAGGAATTTAAAGGCTGGACTAGTAAACAAGTTTTACAAATGAAATGGTTCTGGATTTTCAGTCTTGGTTTTCTAATTATTGGCTTAGGCTTAGCTTCCTTAAATGAAGATTATGCAGCCTTTCTTGATACTAAACTTTCACTAACCGATGTTGGTCTCATTGGATCAATGTACGGTGTTGGTTGTTTAATTGGAAATGTTTCCGGTGGATTCTTATTTGATAAATTTGGTACTGCTAAATCAATGACCTATGCTGGCTGCATGTATGTTTTATCCATCTTAATGATGGTTTTGATCAGTTTTCAACCTTATGGCGCTCACGTAAGTAAAATTGCAGGTATTGCTTACGCTATCTTCTGTGGTTTAGCCGTATTTAGCTACATGTCTGGTCCTGCATTTATGGCTAAGGACCTCTTTGGTTCAAGAGATCAGGGTGTAATGTTAGGATACGTTGGTTTGGCTTATGCGATTGGATATGCTATTGGTGCTCCATTATTCGGAATTATTAAAGGAAAAGCCAGCTTTACAGTCGCTTGGTACTTCATGATTGCCTTTGTAGCAATTGGTTTTATCATCTTAGTATTTGCTGTTATTCAAATTAAGAGAAGTCAAAAGAAATACATCATTCAGCAAGAAACTAAAACTACTACTGAATAAATAAGGAGGATTTTAAAATGTGTACTGGTTTAAGATTTACTGATGATCAAGGAAATCTATACTTTGGACGTAACTTAGACGTTGGACAAGATTATGGTGAAGGTGTAATTATTACACCTCGCAACTATCCTCTTCCATATAAATTTTTAGATAATACAACTACTAAAAAGGCTGTTATCGGCATGGGAATTGTAGTCGATGGCTATCCTTCTTACTTTGACTGTTTCAATGAAGATGGTTTGGGAATTGCTGGTCTAAACTTCCCGCATTTTGCCAAATTCAGTGACGGTCCAATTGATGGAAAAATTAATTTAGCTTCTTACGAAATTATGCTCTGGGTCACCCAAAACTTTACTAAAGTCAGCGACGTAAAAGAAGCTTTAAAGAACGTTAACTTAGTTAATGAAGCCATTAATTCATCGTTTGCAGTTGCTCCTCTTCACTGGATTATTAGTGACAAAGATGAAGCTATTATTGTCGAGGTTTCAAAGCAATACGGAATGAAAGTCTTTGATGATAAGCTTGGCATTCTAACTAACAGCCCAGACTTTAATTGGCACCTTACTAATCTCGGCAACTATACTGGATTAGATCCACATGACGCTACAGCTCAAAGCTGGAACGGTCAAAAAGTTGCTCCATGGGGCGTTGGCACTGGCAGCTTAGGTTTACCAGGTGATAGCATTCCAGCAGATCGCTTTGTTAAAGCAGCTTACTTAAATGTTAATTATCCAACTGTTAAAGGTGAAAAAGCTAACGTTGCCAAGTTCTTTAACATCTTAAAGTCTGTTGCGATGATTAAAGGCAGCGTAGTTAACAAACAAGGTAGCAATGAATACACTGTCTATACTGCTTGCTATTCTGCTGCTACTAAGACTTATTACTGCAACTTTGAAAATGATTTTGAATTAAAGACTTACAAGTTAGACGATAAAACAATGAACGCCGATAAGCTAATTACTTATTAAATTAATTTCTACAAAAATACTAATAAAAAAATTCAGAGCTTAAAAACTCTGAATTTTTTGTTTAATCATCTTTTTCTGATTTAATAACTTTCTTAGAAATAGCATCAATTTCTACTTCATGTTTACTTGAACCTGATTCGACAGTTACATCCCAAATGACTTTATCCTGATCCATTTTTAGAGTCCATTCTTTAGCAGTGCTATTTTTAACTTCTTTTTCTGCTATTTCACTTGCTTGATCACGAGAAATCACCTTATCTAAATCAAGTCCTTTTTGCAAACGTTCATCTAAGTCTAATTTTTCAGAACTAGATTTGACTTCTTTTCCACTTATAGCATTAATGGTCATTTCATATTCTTTATCTTTATCAAATCCTGTAATTTCATAAAAGTACTTATTACCATCTAATTTTAGATCTATTTCTTTTAATTTTTTATCAGAATACTTTTTATCAAATTTATTTATTGCTTCAGTTTGACTAAGTTTAATCTTACTTCTTCTTGCTGTATTTTTTGTATTACTTGCCTTATCTTTAACGGTCTTCTTTACACTTGATTGCTTAGTTTTACTAGTTGAATCATTATTGTTGCAAGCCACTACTGAGATTCCTAATGTCCCTATTAAAGCAGTTGCTGCTAGCAGTTTACTTATTTTTCTCTTCATGGCTTTTCTCCTTAAATTAATAAAGCTATATTTACTATTAATTATATAGGATACATACCTTGAAAGCGATTTATATGCTTAAAAAGTCCATGCGATAGCTTCAATATAGAAGCTATCGCATGGACTTTTTATCGTTATTCACCCTTAAAATTGCCATTTTCAACTTCACGAATGAAGTCAGCTAAGTGCTTATAATAAACGTCAGGGTTATCAACCATATGATGGTGTCCACCATTAGGCGTAGTAACAAGACGTGAATTTGGTATTTCTTTTTGCATAATTTTAGCAGTAGAAATTGGCATTGTCTCATTTTCACCAAAAGTAATTAATGTTGGTACCTTAATATTCTTAAGTTGATCTCTAAAATGCCAGTCTTTAAGCTTACCAGTAATAACAAATTCATTATCACCTTGGAAGACATTATAAACTGCGCTGCCACCTAAGTCTTTTAAGTGATAAAGCTTTGATGGTTGCTTTCGATCCACAAAATTAATATTTAAAATTTGCACATCCTCTTGGTAGCGTTGATTATCATAATCATTATTCTTTTCGCATTCATGCATGAAGTCAATTTCTGTTTGTGGAAGAACTTCTTGTCTTCTTCTGTTAACTGAATCAACATATTCATCAATCTCATCAACCATTGATGAAATAATTGCACCCTTTAAGTGCTTGCCATATTTAACAGCATATTCTTGAACTAAAAGACCGCCCCAACTTTGACCAATTAAGTAAAAATTATCTAAGCCAAGTTTTTCACGAACTTCATCAACTTCATCTAAGAAATATTCATAAGTTAAATATTTTTGGGCAATTTCTGGATCAGAGTAATCTGGTTGATCTGAATATAATGAACCTAATTGATCATACATAGTAACTTGTACATTCAATCCTTGTTTCTTTAATTGGTCTGCAGCATCTTCCCAATACTCATGGTTGCCACCAGGTCCACCATGAAGCGCTAATAAGTGAATATCGCCTTCACCTTGAGTATTAGTCCACAAGTGATAACCGTTGTCTAAAGTAATAATTTTAGTACCAGTTTTCATAAAATTCTCCTTTTTTAGTTTTTATTTTATATTTTAGCTCATTTACTTCTTAATTCCGATATGAATTGCACCCGCACCTAAATTTAATTTATCTACATGCACATTTTTAAATCCATTTTTTATAAGCATTGCTTTTAAATGCTCCGCAGAAACAAATTTGGCGGTAGTATGAGACAAATATTGATAATCAGATACATTAGCACCTAATAATTTTGCAAAGCTAGGAAATAACTTAAAATAGCTCTTCCATCCTAACTTAACAAGCGGGTTGGTTGGCTGCGATGTTTCTAACACTCCCACTTTACCAGTTGGCTTTAATACTCGATAGATTTCTTTCAGGACTTGATTTGCATCAGGAACATTCCGTAAGCCAAAACCAATCGTTACTATATCAAAGCTCTGATCTGGGTATGGCAATTCCATTGCATCCCCTTGCTTTAATTGAATTTCTTTTTGTAAATCTTGCTGGCGTATTTTCTGCTCAGCTAAATCAAGCATTTCTTGGTTAAAATCAAGTCCAATTACATTTCCTGACGGACCAACTTGTTTTGCCAAAGCAATCGTGATATCGCCAGTACCACAACATAAATCTAGGGCAAATTCACCCGGTGCTACTTTTAATTCTTTTAGAAATTTCTTGCGCCAACCTTTTTGCGTACCTAAGCTAATTAAATTATTCATCTGATCATAATGCAGAGCTACCCGAGTAAATAAATCATGCACATCTTTTTCGGGCACTTTATTGGTTAAACTCATTTTTATCACCTAGCTTCATTATCCCAACAAAAAAGCTATGATTCAAATGAACCATAGCTGAATTACTATATTTTATTAGCTTTACGGCGCCAAAAATGAATCAAGACACTGATAACTAATCCTAAAATTGTTGGTACAACCCAAGATAAGCCAATATTGGCTAAAGGTAAATATTGCAAGCGAATCTGACTTACTACTTTATAAAACTGTGTTCCAGAAATTGGTGCAGGCAAGTTAGTAATTAAATCAAAAATCGCTGGAACTAGAGTTAAAAGCATCGTAATTTTGTATACTACCATGTCGTCTTTAAATAGCGGTGAACATACAGATAGAATAATTAATACGATAGCCAAGGGATATAAAAACATTAAAACAGGAAGCGACCAATGAATGATTTTTTCCAAGCCCAAATTTGCTGTAGCTAACGAACCTAGACATCCGATTGTTAGCCACCCCTTATAGCTAATCTTTGAATAATGGGCACTGAAATCTAAGGCAAAAGCCGCCAAGACCCCAACTGCGGTAGTTAAACAGGCTAAAAAGATTAAAACAGCTAACAACGCCTGCCCAAAAATACCAGCATAATATTTAACGATCTCTGAAAATAAAATACCGCCATCACTCGCTATTTTAAAATGCCCCAATGACATCGCACCAATAACGATTAATAAAGTATAGATTACACCAATTGCAATAACTGCAATTAACCCAGACTTAGCAGTCATTTTAGCAGTTTTCTTTTCATCATTATTAACTAGCTCTTTAATCGCTGTTACTACAGTAACCCCAAAGGCTAAACCAGCTAAAGCATCCATAGTATTATAGCCCTCTAAAAAGCCTTTAACTATCGCACCGTTCATATATTCTTTAGTAGTTGTAGCCATATCAGGATTACCAAGCGGGCGAGCAAACGCAATTACAAAGACAATAAAAAGCAAAATTAAAAAGATCGGATTCAAAACCTTACCTAAAGAAGAAAGAATATCACTCTCGTTATAGGCAATCACATAAACTATGGCAAAAAAGATAATCGTAAAGACAATCAAACCAATTCCATGAAATTGCTTAGGCAAAAGCGGTGCAATCCCCACAGTATAAGATACAGTGGCATTTCTTGGTGCTGCAAATAATGGACCGATTGCTAGCTGCATTAAGGTCATGAAAGAAAGAGCAAAGATCTTTCCTACTGGTAATCCAATTTGATAAACACCATTACTGCGAGTAATTGCAACTGCAAGAAGTGAAAGTAAAGGTAAGACTACCCCTGTAATTGAGAAGCCAATTGCTGCTGGTCCCCAATTTTTACCAGCAAGCTGACCTAAATGAAGTGGGAAAATTAAGTTTCCTGCGCCAAAGAACAGTGCAAAGATCATTGATGCTACAATTAAGTACTGTTTTGTAGTTAGCTTTTTTTCCTGCGCTTCTCTCAATTCAAGTCCTCCAAAAAAATCAAGTATTTTTAGTATTTTAGCAAAAAAACGTTGCAAACTCCAGTGTTTACAACGTTTTAATCTATCTATACTATTTTTCTAATTCATCAATAGCACTGTTTGCGGCAATTCTACCAAAAGTAAAAATATCAGCAAGAGAATTTCCACCTAGGCGGTTGCCGGCATGAATACCACCAGCTACTTCACCAGCCGCATACAAACCAGAAATTTGCTTGCCAGTTTTATCTAAAACATGCGCGCCAGTATCAATCTTTAAACCACCCATTGTATGGTGAATGGCTGGCTTTCTTGGCGTAGCATAAAATGGTGCTACCTCGCATTTTAAGTTAAAGGCGGACTTTTCAAAATCAGGATCTTTTCCTGCATCGACATATGAATTATATTTCTTAATTGTATCGACTAAAGTATCTGCATCCATACCGATTTGTTTAGCTAACTCTTCTAAACTATCTGCTCTAAATAAGGTACCTGCTTTAACTTGCGCATCAATTGATTCTTGCGTTGTGTTATAAGCAGTATCTTTGATCTTGTCATCGGCAATTAAGTAGAATAAACCGCCATTGTCAATCGCTGCCTTAGTTAAAACATCGCGTTCTGCAAACTCATTTACGAAACGCTTTCCCTTTTGATTGACCATAATATAGTTTTCTGGAGGAGTTTGAAGACCAGTAAATAATTCACCAGTCTTAGGATCAGAAACAGGCATCATTTGAATAAAGCCCATTCCAACCAAATCTGCGCCTGCTTCCTTACCAAGGCCAATCCCGTCACCAGTAATAGCTGGAGAATTAGTAGTCGCAATATTATCATCAATATGTTTCCAGTAAGTATTGTATTTTTGAACCATTGGCGTATTTGCACCAAATCCTCCAGCAGTTAAAATTACTGCCTTGGCATGAATAGTAATTTTACTGCCATCGGGTCTTTTTGCAATTACACCGCAAACTTTGCCATCTTCAATAATTAAATGCTTAGCACGAGTATCGGTTAAAATTGTGCCACCATGTTCTTTTACCCAGTCACCTAAAACATGAATAAAAGCATAACCCATTGGCTCAACTGGCTTGTGTCCTCTTCTCCATAAAGCACCAACCGGCATTGTCACTTGGCTACGATCAAAATCTACTCCTAAATCTGCCAGCCAGTGAACTGAATCTAAAGCATTATCAACCAATTCTTTAACTAAGGCATAATTTCCATGAATTTCATTACCCTTCAAATCTGTACGTTTACCACCTAAATAAGTTTGAATTTCATGAAGTAATTTTGAATCAAATAAGTAATTAGCTCCAGAAGCAACATATTTTTTTATCTGCTTTTGCAACTCTTTAAAATCCGTTTGATATTCTGGATCAATTTTTTCAACTGGAGTTGCTGCCAATTCTTCAAGAGTTTCCTTTTCACCAGCTAAAGCTTTAAATTGCTTTTGCCAATCAGGTTCAGCCGCATTCATTGGACCACCTGCACGACTGGTATTACCACCAATTTGTGGGAATTTTTCAAGCACAATAACTTTTTTATTATGTTGGATGCTTCTTGCTGCTGCAGCTAAACCGGCACCACCAGCACCTACAATTGCAACATCAGTAGTATACGTTTCATCTTTTTCTCTTTGTTCTGCAGGCTTAGCACGTTTCTTCCATTCATCAGGATCACCACCAGCTTCACTAATTGCAGCGGCTACTCCGTCAATCACACCATGACTAGAAATAGTGGCACCACTGACGGTATCAACATTTAAAGTCTGATTTTTAACAATTTCCTCTGGCAAACGTCTAAAGACTTCGTCTGCCACACCTTTAGTTTCGCCCTTAGCGTCTACCTTAATATCTTCAATTTTATCTTCAGAGAGGGTTACTTCCATAGGCATGAAACTTGCGCCATGGCCCTTAGCTCTTACTTCATACTTTCCTGATTTCATAATTCTAATGCCCTTTCTTAAACCTTTTTCATACCTAAATTATAGGTGATTGAAACGCACTGCTTAAATATCTTTTTTGTAACTTACCAATAACAAATTTGTTATAGCTAATTTACAGTAGAGAATATTACCTGATAATTGCTTGCAGGTTTTTATTCTTAAATTCTCTAATTAGATTTTTTAGAGCCTTTGATTTAGTTTTTTCCCGCCTAGATGCAATAAAGAAAACGACATTAATTAGGTCATGGCTAATAGGAAACAAATTAATGGGTGTCTCACCAATTCGTTTAATAATACTAGCAGTGGAAATTGTGAGCCCCATCCCATGAATTGCCAAACTAGTAGCCGTAATAATACTTTTAGACTCTAAAATCACTTTGGGCTCTAAGTGAAACCTTTGAAACACGCCATTCACTTGATGGCGAATTGCAGAACCCGGAACGCTTAAAACGAACGGCTCTTGTAGTAACTCTTTTAGATCTAATTCATGTGGATCAAGTATAAACTTTCCAGCTTGATAATAAGAAGAAGCTGGTGAAATTACGATATAATACTTTTCCCCACCATTACTAACAATATCTAGGCTTGAATCAATTGCTTCAGGAGTTTGTCCAATGTAGCAATCAATATTTCCACTTAGCAAGTTCTTTTCATTTTCCCTAGGGAAATTTTCGAAAAGCTGAATCTCTACTTGCGGATTTTGCTTTAAAAAATCTGGCAATATTTCTGGTAGCAAATACGTTCCTAAACTTTCTAGAATACCAATTTTGATAATTTCCTTATTAGGGTGTGTATATTTAGCAATCTTTTTATTTAATTGCTGTTTATCGTAAGAAACATTTTCTAGATATTGGTAATAAAGTAGCCCTGCTTGCGTTAGTGAATATGGCTTTTTATCTCGATTAATAATTGGAGTACCTAAATGACTTTCAATTCTTTTGATCAGTTGAGTTAAATATGGTTGCGAAATATATAATTTTTTAGCAGCTTTGACAAAGCTATCTTCTTTAATTAAAACGTCAATGAAGTGCTGTATTTCTTCAGGATTATTCATTCTTTTTTATTCCTTAAGTCATTAAATTTAATAAAACAAAAGAGCTATGGATACCTCAAATTTACCATAGCTCTTTTGCTTTACACTTTTTACTTGAATACATCTTAAATGTAATCTTATTAATAACTTTTTACAAGTAAAAAGTTTATTTTATTAATATTTTTTAAACTTTCATTTATTCTACTTAAAAGTGGCGATGATAATGATAAATCACCAGTGGCAGAATCGTAACAATCATGCAAAGCCCAATCATCGTCCAAACATAAACCCCTCTTAAGTATGTTGGCGTACCTTGAGCAGGAATAAATGAAATAAAGAAAGCAACTACAGTTATTACCAGGGCAATAATCGCAATCGTAATGCCTAACGCTTTATTTTTAGTCATATAATAACTACGCTTTAAGTTTCCATGCTTTATTTTCAAAACAATATAAGAAATTAACATCAAAATATAAACCATTAAATATTGCGCAGTAGTTGCTGCTAAAGAAACATTAAAGGCAAAATCTGAGTTCTTTCCACTGGTAAAAGTAATTAAAACAGCCGATGCCGTTACAATCAAAGTCTGTAAAACAATTAATCTCATCGGAACATCACGATTAGTAGATTTTGCAAAAAATTTAGGCATATAACCTTCTTTAGCTGCTTCAAACATTCCCTGACTAGGACCAGCAAGCCAATTGCCTAATTCCCCAATAATACCCGCTGCCAATAACACACCGATAAATTTTTTAATTAAGTCGCCAGGTAAACCAATTGAATCTAAAATTTTTCCGAAAGTATAAACAAAGCCAGTTGAATTTTGAATTTGATCTTTAGGAACTGACATTCCAATTGCCGTACTACCTAATAAATCAAAAGAAATAGCAGTGATCGCTAGAGCAAGCATAACTGTAGAATACTTCTTTGGATTTTCTAAGTATTTAGCATGTGGTGCAGATGCTTCACCACCACAAAAGGCAAGTACAAATGGCACAAAAGCTACTAAGGTAGTCCCAGTTAAATGATGTGGAATAATATTATCCCAGTTTAAATGCATATATAAGGGACGGCCTTGAATTAAATATATAAAGAACGTAACGATTAGTAAAATGACTGGTAACGCAATTCCTAATGCAAATAACCATTCTGCAATATGACCAATCTTTTTAACTCCAACCATTTCAACAATAGTAATTGACCAGATAATTACCATCATCAGTAAAAATCTAATACTTGGTGTTGTATTAAACCAAGGAGTATTAAAGGTAATCGACAATGCACCAATAATAACGTACATCATCGTATTCATCCCAACTGTAATATGAATCCACTGATAAAACATTGCGGTCCAGCCAGCACGATCTCCCAGCGATCCCTTTACCCAGGTGAAAATTCCACCCTTATCCCAGCCATCAACAGAAGCCATTTCTCCTGCCATCTGCGTAATTGGTACAAACCATATTAACCCAGCTAATAGTAAATAAAAGACTGCGGTTGGTCCAGTTTTTCCAAAAGGAGCTAGTTCATTAACTGAAATAACCATCGATGAAGTCATCGCAAATAACTTCAATGCTGTTAGTCGATTATACTTTTCATCCTCTTCTAATTTAGTCAGCGATTCGCTTTTATCAGACACAATATTTCCTCCGAAAAAGTTTTTTCGAAAATTAATTATACACTTCTTCATAAAAATTGGTCTAAAAATTTTGCAATAAAAAAACTAGATTTGCTTAAACAAATCTAGCCTTCTATCTTCTATTTCATCCACGGAAATATATGCTTCAAAACCTTATGATCTTGCTTCTTTTTTTGATCAGAATTAGCTGCTTTTGGCTTTTCTTCTATTTTAGAAGTTTTTTCAGCTTGCATCTCTTTCTTAGGTTTTACCTGCTTTACTTTTTTGACAGCGACTGTGAAGGTAGCAACCCTTCTTTGATCTTCTTCAAAATACTTGCTTGCACCTTTGGGATCAAAACCATTGTAAACAACTTCATAGCCTTTCTTTTTGAGCTCTTCAACTTGCTTACTCGTGTTATATAAGTCAGTAATTTTATCACCAACATTTCCACTTAAAACACCAGAAGATGCAATTTGAATTGCATTGTTATTCAAATCAACAAATGTAACAATAGCTTTTCTTCTCTTGCCACTAACTGGAAGAGAGACGACGTTTGAAGATTCGTTCTTTCCATCAATTGACTGAATCTCAGTTTTCAAGTTCTGAGCTGAGCTAAGTTCTTTAATTTCAGTAAAAGTATAATAAGTAACTTTAGTATCACGACTCGGATCTTTGACAACGATCGAAGAATCTTGCGCCATATAGTTCAATAATCGTGGTACAGGTTGCTCCATCAGAACCTTTGTCGCATCTGTTGGATCAGTGATATAAGTTGGACAATCTGCATATTCGATTTTTTCGCCTTTAGAGTTTACTGGTACAATTTGACCGTTTCTCTGGTATTTTACCTCTACATCAATATCTTCCTTATCAATCTCACGGGCTTTAACTTGATACTGATCCGCATGATAGCCATCAACTACTGGCGTTACAGCTGCACTATATTCTTTCTTATCAACGCTCCAGTCAGTAGTATATTTTCCGTCTTCAATCACTTTTCCATTATTGTCATTTACTGTCAAAGACCTGCGCCAGCGTGCACCCTGAACTCGATCAGCTGGTGTTTCTTCATTAGCACCTACATAATGAATAGTTTCTTTAACAGGAATACTATAGTTGTACGGTTTAACAGCTCGATATGGGTGTTCACTATCAACTAAGACATAGTGTGGTTTTAAGATATAGATAACTTTAATATCCTCTGCTGGATCCTTAATTAAAACTGATTCTTCAGTACGACGGTAGCCTTTGATTTCAGGAACTTCTTCAGTTGCTAAAACTCTAGTTGGATCTGTTAAATCATTAAGAAATGGGATTGATTTCGCTTTAGCAATTTCTTTTCCATCTTCATCAACCGGAATAATAGCACCATTCTTTTGGTACTTAACCGTCGCGAAAAGATCACTTTGCGTTACATCATGCTTAGCAACAACACCGATATCAGCAGTAAATCCAGAAATTACTGGCGTATCTACAGCTTCAAAGTATTCTTTATCTGGCTTCCAATCAGTAGTATATTTTCCATCCTCTAAAATTTCTTTTGTTACTTCATCGTAAGTGATATTTCTATTCCACTGAACAGTTTGAATAGAATCCTTAGGATTTTTATCTCCTGCTCCTTCATAGCGAACTATTGCCGTAGCAGTACGACGATATGAACCAGGGTTAACATCAAAATGAGAGTTATCTTTGTTAATAGTCACATACTTATGCTTCAAAAGATATTTAGCTTCAAAATCTTTTGCTGGATCAATTCCAGTAAGATCAATCTCTTCTGGCTCATACTTTTCATCTTCTAAGCTGTTCTCTGGCAAGGATACTAAAGTTGGATCATCTTTATCTGAAACAAAATGTAATTTTGGTAAACTATCGATTTTTTGTCCATTTTTGTCAATTGGAATCACATAGCCATTTTTTACATATCTAATCTTTTCAGTTATATTAGCTAGTCTTACCTTTTCTTCGGGTATTTCTTTAATACGAGTATGATATCCACTAACTACTGGTACAGAAATTGCTGAGTACGATTCCTGTTCTGGCTTCCAATCAGTAGTATATTTTCCGTCTGCGATAACACGCTTTGTAGCTGCATCGACAGTAAGATTTCGATTCCAATTTACTAACTGAACTACTTCTTCTGGTGTTTTATCCTCAGCACCAGCATAAGAAATAACGCGTTTGCTTGTCTTATGATATTCTGTTTCATCAATCCCATCGAGTGGATTTTCTGCATTTACCAAGACTTGCTTATGCTTTAAGGTAACGATAAAGGTTTGGACATATTCATCACTAGTATCAAAAAATTGGACATCGCCGTTAGCGTCAAAGCCATTACTTACAACTTCATATCCCTTTTCACCTAGCTTTTTAAGTTGATCGATAGTACTATAGTTAATTTTAGTGTTAGGTTTTCCAGTTAAAAGTTCAGATTCTACAATCTCTTCATTATTACTATCAATGTCAAGATACTTAACTTCAGCCTTTTGCTCTTTATTAGAAATATGCTCATTAACCTGATAAGTAATAGTATATTCACGGTTAGGATTATCAGCAGTGACTGCCTTACCTCCGACTAATACTTGATCAGGAATGTAACCTAAAATGCTCGGGGCGGCAACTACGGGAAAAGACTGTTCAACTTTTTCCCAGCCTTTGCTACCGATTTTTTTACCAGTTACTTGATCGTAAACCAGGATTTGATTAAAAGTAATTGTTGATACTTCATCTCGCGGAGTTCGACTTCCTGCACCAACATAATGAACAGTTTGTGTTCCCTTTACTTGTAAATCTTCAAGTTTACAGCCGTATTTTAGATCATCAGCAGTCACACGTTCTCTGCCATGTTTAAAAGTAATCATGTAGCTGTCTTGATCTCCACTAAATACTGGCGCTTTTTCTTTATTATCAAAAGGATTATTAACTAATACATATCCTTGCTTTGTTAACTCTTTTATTTCATCTGTCGTACTATAATTAATTATTTCGCCGATATTCCCTGTAAGACTTCCAGAGTTTGAAAGCTCGGCTAAGTTATTATCTAAATCGGTATACTTGATAACCACGGATGCGGCTTTTTCACTTAAACTATTCATACACTAGCTGCCCCTTATTAAAGCGAATTACTCTCTATCATTGTATGTCTTTTCCTACCTTATATACGTATTATTTACAAATATAATGTATTAAAAAAGAGCGCTGAGAATCAAGTCTCAACGCCCTTTTTATTAGCTAATTTGAAAAAGATATTTAATTTTAAAAATTATTTATCATCTTTCTTGCGTCTCTTTGCTCCAATTAAGCTAGTCATACCGATTGCTGCTGCAACAGCTCCCAAAATTGAAGCTGCTTCATTATGATCTGCTCCAGTTTGAGGTAGAACTTCTTTCTTATTATTAGTCTTCTTCTCTACAGGCTTTTGTGGAGTTGGAACACTAACATTTTGCTTAACTGATTGTTCAGGTCTAGATACCTTTTCTGCTGGAGCTTCTGGCTCTTTAGCTGGGGTTTCTGGAGCAGGAACAACTGGATCTGGCGTCTTAGCTTTTTCTTTTAGTTTCAAAGCAACAGTAAATTGTTGTGTTGTATTGTCATCATCGTCGAAGTACTTAGTTACGCCATCGCCATCAAATGCATTGTAAACAACTTCGTAACCAGCCTCTTCTAATTGCTTAATTACTTCAGCAGATGAGTACAACTTATTGATGTCTTCACCTGGACGACCACTTAGAATACCAGAAGTCTTGATGAGTTTACCAGTATTAACATCGATAAAGTTAACTACAGCTTTTTGTGAATTTGGAGTTGCTGGAACTTCATTATCCTTGTAAACAACTGGAGTGTCCTTAGTTGGATCAACCGGAGTCACTGAAGTCTTATCTGGAGTTTTACCTGTAATAGCTGGTACTGGTTCATCTGGAACAACCTTAGTTGGATCAGTTGGATCGTTAGTGTAGCTTGGAGTTGGTACATTTGGAATTGGGGTGCCATTTGGATCAACTGGCACGATCTTACCAACCTTATGGTAGACAACAGTTACTTCTGCAAGAGGAGTATCTGGTGTTACCGTCTTTCCGCCAGCAGACTTAACTTCGGCAACATAACCTGGAATTACTGGAACATCAACCAAAGTAAATGTGTGGCTTGATTCATCCGGTACACCATTAGTGATCTTAAACTCATGAGTTTGAGTATTTGGATCTCTAAGTGGAGTGTTACCATTGTCACCATCTACAAAGTGAACAATTTGTTTGCCTTCAACAGTTGTTACTTTATCAAGAGTCTTAACTGGGTTATATGGCACTGGAGTGTCCTTACCTGGATCTTCTGGAGTTACTGTTGGTGTACTTGGTGTCATATCTGGTACTTTTGGAACTGGTTGATCTGGCACTACCTTAGTTGGGTCTGTTGGATCCGTTGGATAAGTTGGAGTTGGTACGTTTGAAATTGGGGTGCCACTTGGATCAGTTGGAATGATCTTACCGTTTTGACTATAGTTTACAGTCACAATCTTGTTCAAATCATCTGGAGTAACAACTGTTCCACCAGCGTTACGCTTGTCTGCGTGGTAACCATCAATTACTGGAGTATCCTTGTAACCAAATGTGTGACTAGTTACGTTCCATGAACCACCATCAATGACTTTTCCAGTTACCTTATCAACCACCATATTTCTAGTGAAGTCAAATGTTTGTACATCGTCGCTAGGTGTCTTGTCGCCTGCACCAACATAGTGAATAGTTTGAGTTCCTGTTCTCTTTACACTATTTTCATCAGTGCCTTCTGGCCACTTAGGACCGTCTGGATCGTTAGGGTTGATTGGTTCACCTGGCTTACCTGGGTTTTCAGGAGTTACTGGTACTGTACCGTGTTTCAATACAACAACAAATCTTTGAGTAGTGTTGTCATCATTGTCAAATGTAGCATCTGCTGGGAAACCATCATTTACAAGTACGTAACCCTTATTTTCAAGACTTGCAATAGTTGCCTTAGTTGAGTAGTCGATCTTGTCGCCTGCTTTACCAGTCAAATTGCCTGAGTTAGTAATTTCAGCGTTACCATTATCAGCATCAACGTAGCTAACAATAGCTGCTTGATCCTTAGCTGGAACTATTGGGTTATATGGTACTGGGGTATCCTTACCTGGATCTTCTGGAGTTACTGTTGGTGTACTTGGTGTCATGCCTGGGATATCAGGTACTGGTTCATTTGGTACTACCTTGGTTGGGTCTGTTGGATCTGTTGGGTAAGTTGGGGTTGATACGTTCGGAATTGGGTTGCCACTTGGATCAGTTGGGATGATCTTGCCGTTTGGTTTATAAGTTACTGTTACTTCAATATCATCTTGAGTTACAGCAGTAGCAGGAACTTCTCTCTTATCTGCGTGGTAACCATCAATTACTGGAGTATTTACTTGATCGTAAACAGTCTTTTCACCCTTAGCGATTGACCAATCAGTAGTATATTGACCATTTTCAACAACCTTACCAGTTACTGTGTCAACAGTTAAAGTTCTGGTCCACTTAGAGTTTTGAACATTATCAGCTGGAGTCTTATCGCCCGCACCTACATAATGAACTTTTTCTTTAACAGTCTTTTCGTATTGACTTGGATCAATACCTTCATGTGGATTATCTGGGTTAACTGGAACTTGACCGTGAATGAAGTCTACATAAAATACTTGATTCTTACTGTCATCATTATCAAATACAGCACCTGCTGGGAAGCCATCATTCTTAAGAACGTAGCCTTGGCTAATTAATTCCTTAATTTGGTCAGCAGTTGAGTAGTTGATTTCTGAACCGCTCTTACCAGTCAAGTCACCAGAAGTTGCTAATTGCTTGTTAGTTCCATCTTGTACATCACGATAGATAACTTGCGCAACTTGATCCTTAGCTGGAACTACTGGGGTATCCTTACCTGGATCTTCTGGAGTTACTGTTGGTGTGCTTGGTGTCATGCCTGGGATATCAGGTACTGGTTCGTCTGGCACTACCTTAGTTGGGTCTGTTGGATCCGTTGGGTAAGTTGGAGTTGGCACATTCGGAATTGGGTTGCCACTTGGATCAGTTGGAATGATCTTGCCGTTTGGCTTGTAAGTTACTACTACCTTCTTGTTCAAGTCATCTGGCGTTACCACAGAACCACCAGCGTTACGCTTATCTGCGTGGTAACCATCAATTACTGGAGTATCCTTGTAACCAAATGTGTGGCTAGTTACATTCCATTCACCTGAATCAATGATCTTACCAGTTACCTTGTCAACCAACATCTTCTTAGTGAAGTCGAATGTTTGTACATCGTCACTAGGTGTCTTATCTCCTGCACCCTCATAATGAATAGTCTGAGTTCCTGTTCTCTTTACACTATTTTCATCAGTGCCTTCTGGCCACTTAGGACCGTCTGGATCGTTAGGGTTGATTGGTTCACCTGGTTTACCTGGATTTTCAGGTGTTACTGGAACAGTATCGTGTTCTACAAGAATGGTAATTGTCTTGGCACCTTTAGCTACTTCAGATGGAACATCTTCACCACCATCAACTAACTTGTAGCCCTTGTTAATAAGTTCAGTAATTACAGCACTCTTATCATAAGTAAAGCTAGTACCAACTTCTTGTTCACCACTTTCCTTACCGTATTGTGGTAAGTCAACATTATCAGTCAAGTCATGAACTCTTACAGTAATTGAACCCTTTTCAACTACTGGAGCTGGTTTATCAGCTAAAGTAATTACAATTGAACTGTTGTTACTGTTTCACCTGCAACAACACCAGTAGTCTGATCTACATTTGCAGTAGTATTATTTTCTTTAATACCAACAATTTGGTACTTAGAAGTGTCAATTGACTTAGTTGCGTCAAAGTTTGCACTTTCTGGAGTCCAGTTAATTTGACCCTTTCCAGTGATCTTGCCGTTATTATCAACAGTTACGTATTCACCAGTTACTAAGTCAAGATAACCACTACCTGTAAACTTAACTTCTTGATGTACCGGAGCTTCTGCTTGGCTACCATCTGCGTAAACATAAGTTACATCACGCGTTACAGTCTTAGCTAACTCTTGTGGTACATAGTTATCTGGGTACTTGTGTGGGTCATCTGGGTTAGTTGGATTTACTGGTTCACCTGGTTTACCTGGATTTTCAGGTGTTACCGGAGTAGTAGCGTGTACTAAGTGCACTTCAAATGCATTCTTACCATCAGTAAATACTTCTTCGCCATCTTTAAAGTTATTAGATACTAAATTGTATCCCTTAGCTTCCCAGTTCTTGATGCTACCAGCAGTAGTGTAATTAATCTTTTGACCAACATTACCTGAGAAGTTTGCACTTTCAATAGTTTGACCAGTAGTATCGTCGATGTAGTTAATTGAGCCTTGAGCAGCTACTGGAACATCTGGATTCCTAGTCAAAGTAATTACAATATTACCGTTTTGATTATTTGGAGTTACTGTTTCAGTACCTACAGCACCTGTTTGACCATCAACACTAGCTGTTGAATTACTTTGGTTAATGCTTGAAATGTAGTAACCATCGTGATCAATTGCTGGAACTGCTTCAAATTCTTGACTGTCATGGTTCCAAGTAATCTTACCGTTTTGACTAGTAATGTTACCATCTTTATCAACAGTTACTAAGTTACCAGTTACTAAGTCAATAGTACCTTTACCAGTAAATGTTAATTCTTGCTTAACTGGTTCATGTGCTTGTGTACCATCTGCATACTTATATTCAACTGTACGAGTAATCGTCTTTTGCAAGTCTGTCTTACTCAAGTTTGGATTACTTGGAGTTGGTGTATCTGGGTGGTCTGGATCTACTGGCTTGTTTGGATCTGCTGGGTTTTCTGGAGTTACTGGACGAGTTCCGTGTTTAAAGACAACTTTGTAAACTTGACCGTTGTTTTCAGTAGTAAATTCATCCCCTGCTTGACCAGTAAAGCCATCAGTTACAAGAACATAGCCCTTATTTTCAAAGTCAGTAATTGAACTTGCAGTACTGTAATCGATCTTGTCGCCGATATTACCGTTTACTGCATCTGATTTAATTACGCTATTATTGTCATCTTGATCAATATATTGAACTGTCAAACCAGCCTTTACTGGATCCTTAGTATAAGGAACTGGAGTATCCTTAGTTGGATCTTCTGGTGTTACTGTTGGAGTTGATGGGGTCATTCCTGGAACGTCTGGAACTGGTTCATTTGGAATTACCTTAGTTGGATCGGTTGGATCATTTGGATAACTTGGAGTTGGTACATTTGGAATTGGAGTCTTGCCATCTGGACCTACTGGAATAATCTTACCAACCTTGTGGTAAACAATAGTAATTTCCTTTTTTGGATCGGTTGGCGTACCAGTTTGACCTTCATAAGTCTTCTTCTCTGCAACATAACCATTAATTACTGGAGCAGTCGCATTGTCATACTTATGACTATCTGCATTCCATTTATCAGACTTACCATCGTAAGTAAAGACGAAAGTACTGTTAGTGTTGTCTTCCATCAACTTAACGTTATTGTTATCACCATCAACATAGTGAACAACTTGCTTACCAACTACAGTTTGATCAGCTTGAACATCTGGAGCGTAAGTAACCACTACATGAACATCATTTGAGTTAGGATTTACAGTTAATGCATCTACACTACCATCAGTATTAGCGTTCTTTGTTGAAACTACGTGATAGCCATCAACATTCTTAACTGCAACACTTGCAAATTCATCAGAAGTCTTGTTCCAAGTAATTTGACCACGTTGGTTAACAATGTTGCCATCCTTATCAACAGTTACTAAGTTACCAGTTACTAAGTCAATAGTACCTTTACCTGTGAAAGTTGTTGTTTGTGGTGCTTCGCTAACATCATGACCTGAACCATCAGTAAAGTTGTAAGTGAAGTCGCGAGTTACTGTCTTTTGAAGATCTTCCTTACTCAAGTTTGGATTACTTGGAGTTGGTGTATCTGGGTGGTCTGGATCTACCGGCTTGTTTGGATCTGCTGGGTTTTCTGGAGTTACTGGACGAGTTCCGTGTTTGAAGACAACTTTGTAAACTTGACCGTTGTTTTCAGTAGTAAATTCATCCCCTGCTTGACCAGTAAAGCCATCAGTTACAAGAACATAGCCTTTATTTTCAAAGTCAGTAATTGAACTTGCAGTACTGTAGTCGATCTTGCCGCCGATATTACCGTTTACTGCATCTGACTTAATTACGCTATTATTGTTATCTTGATCAATATATTGAACTGTTAAACCAGCCTTTACTGGATCCTTAGTGTAAGGAATTGGCGTATCCTTAGTTGGATCTTCAGGTGTTATATGAGTTGGATCAACAGGAGTATAACCTGGAACGTCTGGAACTGGTTCGTTTGGAATTACCTTAGTTGGATCGGTTGGATCATTTGGATAACTTGGAGTTGGTGCATCTGGAATTGGAGTCTTGCCATCTGGACCTACTGGTACAAGCTTACCAACTTTGTTGTAAACAACAGTATCTTCTAAGTTTTGTTGTACCTTAGTTTGACCTGCAACAACAGTAGTTACAGTTGCACCGTTATTTGTAGTCTTTCTAGCAACATAACCTTCAACTACTGGAACAGTAAAGTTGCTGTATTGATCATTTGCATCTTGTAAAGTCCAGTTAGTGTCGTATTTACCACCATTTACAATTTGGTTAGTTACAGCATCAACAGTAACTGTACGAGTCCAAGTTGAAGTTTGTTGTTGGTCAGGACTTAAGGTCTTGCCTTCGCTATCTTGGTAGTAAAGTGTTGAAGTGTATACCTTCTTGACTTGATCTGGATCAACACCGTGCTTATCAGGAGTATCAGGACCTACTGGAATTTGATTGTGAGCTAAGTGAACCACAATAGTAGCACCATCAGCTGGAATAGTAGTTGGAAGAGTGCCATCAGTAGTTACGTAGTAGTAGCCCTTAGCTTCATATCCTTGAACTACTCTATTAATATCAGCTTGAGTGTATCCAGTATCTGTACCAACTTCCTTCTTATTGCCGTTAGTATCTGAACTCCAACTCTCTAAATCTTGACCAGTTGTATCATCATGATAAATAACCTTTACAGTTGCATATTGTAGATCTTCTGGTTCTTCATCCCTAGTATAAACAACTTTAGTTGTCTCAGTAGGATCTACTGGCGTTACCTTAGCAGTATTAGTAGTAGTGTTTGGAGTTACCCCTTCTGGTTGGTCAGGTGAAATTGTCCAGCCACTTGGTACTTTTGGACTCTCTTCGTCTGGGGTCACCTTAGTTGGATCACTCGGATCATTCTTATAGTCAACCGGAGTAGTTCCTGGAATTTGGTTACCATTTTCATCAACTGGGATAATGTTGCTGATCTTTCTGTAAGTTATAGTATCTTCAACATTCAAATCATTTGGAGTTGCAGTCCTGTTGCCATAAGTTACCTTATCTGCAACGTAGCCATTAATTACCTTAACGTTCTTTTGACCATCATCAAAAGTGTAACTTTCCTTGTTCCAAGTACCTGGATCAACAACTTGACCAGTTACAGTATCAATAATTGGAGTACGCGTGAACTTAAAGTCACCTGCATTACCATATACATCATCAGCTGCTTTAGTACCATCTGCATATTGGAAGTGAATAGTTTCAGTTGGTACAAGAGTTTCAGTAGTACCATTCTTACGTCCATGCTTAAATGAAACAATGTAAGTCTTGCCATTGTTATCTTCATTAATTGTAGTTTGAGTAGTGTAACCATCGTGGTCAAGGACGTATCCTTTGCTTTCCCAAAGCTTAATTTGATCAGCAGTTGAGTACGTTACAGAATCACCAATTTTACCAGAAACAGTATCCTGATGAAGAATTGCATTATTGTTATCTTCATCAATGTAATGAATTTGGAATGAACCTTGTTGAGCATTCTTGCTGTAAGTTACAGTTACATTGATTGGTTCAGAATTGTAAGCAACAGTTGTAGCTTGAACTACCGGGGTATCAACGCTATCGTATCCAACTTCACTAGGAGTCTTAGAAGTTACTGCAGGTAAATTAGCGTCAGTTGACTTCCAGGCAAAGTCGCCAGCATCTGGAGTAATATCAACAGAACCATCACCGTTAATTTCGTAACCAAGTAATTTATCGTTTACCTTATCAACGATAGCAGTACGAGTGAAGTGAGCAGTCTGAGTGTATGTACTCTTACCATCTGGAGCACCGTTAACTGCAGCACCAGTCGTATCTACATAGTTGATAGTTCTAGTAACATCTTTGTTTAAGTCATCGTGGGTTAAACCATGACCTGGCTTGTCAGGAGTTACTGGAGTAGTGTCGTGATCGTAGAAGACATTAACTGTAACATCTTGTGGATCAGTTATACTTGGAGCATCAGCAGCAACAGTTGAAGCGTCCTTACCATCTTCAAAGTGAGGAGTCTTCTTGTAACCCTTAGCAGTTTCATCTGGTGAAACTTGAGCTACCCATCCATTGTTATCAATAGTCCAGTCATTATTTAAAGTGTAACTATGACCATCTTCAGAAACACTACCGTAACCAATTACGTTACCTTTTTCGTCCTTAATTCGTGTACGAGATAAAGTAGCTGTTTGTTTTACGGCATCTGAAACTGGTTGTTTAGTTTCATTATCAAGATAGTTAATTACACGTGTAACGCTCGTAGTTTCCTTGGTACCAGTATATGTTTTTTGGCTTAAAGTATATGGTACATAGACATCTTCATTAGTTGTCTTGCCAGTGATAGTTGAAACATCCGGAGCATTCTTCTCATCAACAGATTTTACACCAGTTGTCCAAGTATCATCGCCCTTCTTGATGCTTGCATCTGGAGTAACTTGAGCAAACTTACCATCGTTATCTGTAGTCCAAGCAATTGATGGTTGCTTCTTGTTGTCAGTATCAACTACATAAGTAGTATTGCCCTGAGCATCTTTACCATCAGCCTTAGCATTTACCATTTGACCAGTTACCACATCAACATATGCAGTACCAGTGTAGTTTACAGTTTGAACAGTTGATTCTTTTAATTCCGCACCATTTTGATCATTTTCGACATAGTGAATAGTACGAGTTGCTGACTTAGTAAGGTCGTCTTTAGAAACTTTACTGTTTGATGGAACATTTGGAGTATCAGGAGTTACTGGAACTACTTTATGAGTTAAGTAGACTACAAATGTCTTGCCGTCTTTACCAAATTTACCGAAATCAACATCACTAAATGTGTCACCAGATAAAACAGTTACATTAGTATCATCAGGAGTACCATCGGTTACATTAACAAACTTGTATCCTTGATCTTCTAATGACTTTACAGTACTTGCTCCATCTTTAAAGTTAACATCATCATTTTCTTTACCAGTTGCAGTTTGATCAGCAATATTAGTGATGTATGACTTAGTTGTATCGTCGTAGAACTTAAGAGTATTTGTTACTTCTTTTGCCTTCTTGTAAACAACTACAGTTTCGTAGTTGTCAGGTAAAATTGCACTAAGTCCGTTTTGTTTATAGTTATTTGATAACTCACCATTTTGAACAAGATCTTCTTTGTACTGCAATTTAGCAGTTACAGAAGTTCCATCTGCTCCCTCAGTGATTCCAGGAACATTTGAAGATTTAATAGAAGCAGTGTAACCATCCTCAACTGGAGAAACAACTGTAGCATATGGATCAGTAACGGTATTACCTTGAGCATCAGCATAAACCCAACCAGAGTCTTCACTTACACTTTGTGCATTCTTAATATACTCTAAAGTTTGATCAGCATTATGTGTTAAAGCATATTTTTGAATTTCTTCAATCTTGTCATCGGTGATATCAAGAGTAAGTTTACGAGTCAAATTAAGGTTTTGTGTTTTAACAATTTGATTACCATTTTCATCAAGTACTGGAGTACCGTCTTCGTAAACATATTTAATGGTATTGGTATGGCTGCCAACCACTTCCATTTGGGTCTTGTGTGGGAACCAGATTTGTTGACTAGCACGTTGAGTAGAAATACCGTAGTATGGTGCATCCTTACCAGTTAATGGGGTACCATCATAATTGTGAACTTGGTTAGCTCTAATTCCACTTGTTAAGTCGGTACCTTTAATTGATACATCAGGGTTTGCCTGATTATTCCAAATATCTTTAGTTTGGAATCCGCTCATTGGAATATTAACGCCATTAACGTTTAACCAAATTTGCTTAGAACCATCAGACTTAATTTTTTGATAAACAACGTAATCAGTACCATCTACACTAAATACACCTTTACTACCACTCATATAAATTAAGTTAGCAGTATATTGGTTCGATGTTGTATTGATCATATCTCCACCAATTGGCATCCAGCCAGTAGTTGGACCACCACTTGAGTAACGCTGTAAGTTAAGCATTAATGGATCATGGATATCAATTCTAGTGTTAGATGTACCTAATGGGAATGAAATTAATTCAGCATAGAAGTTAGTGTTGTCATCACGGATATCTACAATTGCACCAGTTTTGGAGGTAAAAGCAGCATTGGTATTAGAATTTTGTGAGTCTAACGAAACAACATCATCATAATTATTGTTGCCACGACCTTCAAGAATAACTCTAAATGTTGCAAATTGACCAACAGTGATGTTACCGCCTTCGTTTACACCAATATAGTTATAGCCACTAAAGCTACCTGAAGCGCCAACAGTATTACCAAGTGCGTTAGTAGTAGTCTTTCCAACAGAATGGAAATAAGTTACAGCGTGATCATCAATATTAATATTACTATTAGCAGCTAAATCAAGGGCAACACCACGGCCCTTGTTTTCAAAGTGAACGTTTGCACTATCACCAACGTTAAAATTAGAGTTATTACCTAAAATAACACCATCACGTCCAGTGAAGTTCAAAGTTGAATACTGACCTAAATTAATTTGACCTGATCCATCGCCACGATCACGAGCGCTATAGCCGCCAAAAACATCAGTATCAGTAACATAAGGTCTCATACCAGTCATGGCAATACCTTGACCGATACTCGTATTTAATGTAACAACTGACTTATAACCAGTAGTGAGGTTACCATTACCCACAGCGAAAATACCTGCATTGTGATAACGAGCAGTAGTATTTAAATCGTTGTTAGTATTCATATTAATAGTCAACTGACCGCCGTCAGCAACGTTAACTGTACCATTATTTGCTAAATGAATACCATCACCGATTGCTGAACGATTAATAGTCAAGTTAGCATCAGCTGCTACATTAACCTTAGAACCACTAAAGTTTGCATAATTCCAACCTTTAACTGTCCAACCATTTTGATTACTGCTACCACTTGCCCAACTTGTACCTTGTGTTCCAATCGTACCAGTACTTGTTTGATCTTTTAAAGCTGCATTAGCTGCATCAACTGTTGCACCTTTAATAAGTGAGTTATTTTCACTGACATTAGAAGTAACATTACCCTTAATGTTAACAGTACCATTACCAGAAACAGCACCATTGATAGTAATATCTTGAAGAGTTAAGTTACCAGAGTTATTAAGAGATTTTTGACCTAAGTTAAGGACAGCAGCATCATTAATACCAACAATCGCAAAAGTATTGGTAATTGCTAAATCAACGTTAGAAGCATCAATACTTCTATCGATGTTAACACCAGCTACTCCACTATTAATTGCTTGTTGAAGTGCACTTGCACTAGTTACAAGTTTGTAATTATTGTTCTTAGCCTGAGTATTAGTAGTAGCTGAACTTGCACGTGGAGTTGCAGCCAATGCTTTACTTTCACTCAATGCTGAGGCTGAAAATAATGCTGCAGTTGAAGATTGATTAGTATTGAAAGTCGTAGTGTTTACTGAAGTAGTTTTATCAGTACTAGTAGTTGATGCTGACTTAACTGAGTTAGCAGTATCAGTTGTTGCTTTAGTAGTTGCAACTTTAGATTCTACCTTTTGCGCATCAGTAGTTTTATTTTCAGTTGACTTACTATCACTACTTTCCTGAGTTGCATCAGTGTTAGCCTTGTTTTCAGTACTCTTATCTGCTACTGCATCAACTTTATTATCTTCAATTGCTTTAGTAGTATCTGACGTCTTATTCTCAGTTGCATCAGCAGTTGATGCAGTCTTGTCTTCACTAGAGGTTTCTGCAAATGTACCTTCATTTTTAGACGCACTAAAAGAAGCTACCTTGCTATCTTGACCCTCCATCGTAGTATCAGTAGTTTTGCTTGACTTATTTTGATCTTCAGAAACAACTTGGTTATAAGCTTTTTGCTTATTTTGTTCATCATTTTTTGATGTTACATCAGTTGTGCCTTTTTCAGTATCAGTTGTTGCATCGGCACGTACAGTTTGAACATTTTGCATGCTCAATATAGCTGTACCAACCAATACAGAAGCTGCACCAACAGAAAACTTACGGATTGAAAAACGTTCTTGTTTATCATCCATTTTTCTTAAACGTTCTTGGTAGTTATTCTTAGATAACATCCCTCTTTACCACCGTTTAATATCATATAATCACACATTTTGGTCATACTATTTAAATGTTAGTGTTATTATAACAAATATTTTTTATTCCAAAAATAGGTCAAGTGGTTATTTAATTCAATATATGGTCTATTATAACGAGCGTTTTTATAGGATTTAGCTGGTTTTTATTCAAAAAAGTGTGTTTATTTTATGAATAATATTCGAATTTTATATGTTGTTTTTACATAATAAAGTAATAAAAAATGTTCATTTGTTATTTTATCTTTTATAAAGTAATTTTTACTCGTAGTTATATTTTCACAATAAAAAACGCCATTTCTATATGTATACAGAAATAGCGCTTTTGTTTATATTTTTATATAACAAAAAATCTATACTAAATTTGTTATATAACTACTTAAGCCAAGAAAACATAGCTTTCAACCCGGTATCTTTTTTCTCAGATTTCTTCTCTTCTTCAGCCGATTTTAATGGCTTTTCTTCTACTTTTTCCTTCTTTTCTTGCTCATCTTTATTTTCAATCGGTTTCTTTGTTTTTAAATTTTTATGTTTTTGTTCAGCCTTTTTCTTTTCACTCCATTCGCTAAATGTGTAATATTTAACTCGTGTATCTTCTCCTGCATCTCCTACCGTAATCACTTCTTGTTCTGGTACATAATTCAAAATTCTAGGTACACCTTGTTTTGGTAATACCTTTGTTGCATCTTCTGGATCAGTTACATATGATGGTTGCTCAACACCAACTAACGAATTGTCTTTTGCATCCACTGGTACTATACGTCCATTAGCTTGATAAACTACAGAAAAATTAAGATCAGCTTTTTTAACTTCTTTTGCTTCAATAATATTCTTATCAGCATGATAGCCATCAATTACCGGCGTTTTTACTGCAGCATAGTGATTCTTATCAACTTTCCAAGCTGTTGTATATTTACCATTGTCTATTAATTCACTGGTATTTTCATCGGCTGTTAATGTTCTAGTCCATCGTGCAGCTTGCAAACGAGCCGTTGGTGTTTGCTCTCCTGCTCCCTGATATTTGACTGTTTCCTTAACTGGCACACTATACATCGTTGGCTTGATCGGGCGATATGGGTGTTCACTATTCACTGGAATATAACGGGGCTTCAAGGTATAAGTTACCTTGGTATCGGAAAATGGATCATTAACCGAAATTGTATTGTTAACCGGAGCATATCCTTGTACTTCTGGAACTTCCTCGGTAAAAAGTACCCGTACTGGATCATATGGATCATTAATATATGGTGATCGCATGGCATTTTTTATTTCATTTCCATGTTCATCAATTGGGATCATTTTTCCAACTGGCGCATAAGTAACAGTCGCCATCAAGTCTGTTTCTGTAACTGGATGTTCGCCAATTAAGCCAATATCAGCGCAAAAGCCCTTAATAACTGGCGTAGGGGTTGCTTCAAAGATATCTTTATCAGCTAACCATTTTGTCGTGTACATTCCATTATCAATGATTTCTCTACTTACTTCGTCATAGGTTACTGTTCTTGTCCAGGTAACTGTCTGTTCTGCGTCAGCAGGAGTCAACGCGCCAGCACCTTGATAATGAACGCGAGCTGTCACAATTCTTCTATAATATGCTGGACTTACTTCCTTTTTAGGATGCTTCTCATCAACGGCAATATATTTATGAACTAATAAGTATGGAACCTCATAATCTCGCCCCGGATCTTCAATTTTTACCTCTTTAATTGGCTTTAAGACGACATTTTCAAGCTCTAATTTAGGGAGAATTGCTTTCGTTGGATCAATAGAATTAGTAATTAATTGCTTCTTATCTATTTCAGAAAGCTTATTATGATTTGCATCAACTGGAATCAAATAACCATTTGCATAATACTTAACTTCTTCACTTATGTCTTTTTCTATTACGGGACAAGCTACTACTTCTTTAGTTTTAGTATGATATCCTGCAACAACGGGATCGGCCACTGAAGGATATGTTTCTGTGCTTTGCCACTGACTAGTGTATTCGCCTGGGATAATTTTTTTAGTAACCATGTCCATTGTTAGACTACGTTTTAAGACAGCAGTTTGAACTATATCATCTAACTGTTGACCGTTTAAACCTGAAAAGGTAATTCGGCGATGTACTTCTTTTTCATAAAGACGATGGTCAATTTCGGAAGAAAGATGATCAGAATTAACGGCTTGCTTTTTATGTCTTAAAGCAATAATAAAGGTTTGAATGTAATCTCTACTATTTCCAAAGACAGGCTTCTGGTCATTAGAATCAAAGTCATTAGTAACGACTTCATATCCTTTATCTGTCAGTTCTTTCAAAATTTCTGTCGTACTGTAAGAAATTTCTTTGCCGGGTTTACCTTTTAATTTGCCAGAGCTAGCTAATTCTTGATTACTATCATCAATATCAATAAACTTGATTTCAGCCTTCTGCCTTCTAGCATTTTTCTTATTAGGCAAATAAGTAACGACATACTCATGCTTAGGTTTTTGAACTGTAACAGCTTCTCCGCCAATTACCGCTTTATCTGGCGTGTAATCTAAAACGGCAGGAGTAGCAACTAAAGGCAAATAATACTTTTCTGGTTGCCAGGCACTAAGTGAAACTTTCTGCTTAGTAACTTTGTCGTAAATAATTTTCCTATTAAAAGTGACTTCAACTACATTGTCAGGAATATCTTTTTCAAGGCCTGTATAATGAACTACTTGCTTTCCTTTAAGTTGTACATCATTTAATTGACAATCATATTTTAGATTCTTAGCAGTTACTTCTTCTTGACCATGTTTAAAAGTGAGCTTGTATTCTTGAGAAGTTTCATCAAAAAAATGTACTTCATTATTTGGATCAAACGAATTATTAATCAATACATAACCAGCAGCTGTTAGCTTTTGGACTTCCTCTGCTGTATGATAGTTAATTCTTTCTCCTGCTTTTCCATTCAATTCTTCTGAACTTGCCAATTCAGCTGAATTATTATCTAAATCTATATATTTCACAACAACTGACATTACTTATTCCCTCATCTGTTTTGACTGATTTTTAATAATATTTTAGCAGCTTTACTTCCAATTCTTTTTTCTAACCATTATCATAAGGCACCCTATAATGATACGCAAAAGAAAATCTATTTTTAACTGCAATTATCGTTTCACATGAAACATCTTTAAAATAAGTTTCAAAAAAATTCGATTTTGTGTTTTTATTAACAAAGTCAAGTGTATAATAAAAGACGGTCATACTATTAATTTTGACGGAGGTTGAATTTATGACAAAGATTTTTGCTTACGCTATTCGTAAAGATGAAGAACCTTTCTTAAACGAATGGAAAGATGCTCACAAGGATGTTGAAGTTGAATACACTGACAAGCTTTTGACTCCTGAAACTGCTAAGTTAGCTAAGGGTGCTGACGGTGTTGTTGTTTACCAACAATTAGACTACACTCCTGAAACTCTTCAAGCTTTAGCTGATGCTGGCGTAACTAAGATGTCATTACGTAACGTTGGTGTTGACAACATTGACATGGACGAAGCTAAGGAATTAGGCTTTGAAATCACTAACGTTCCTGTATACTCTCCTGACGCAATTGCTGAACATGCTGCAATCCAAGCTGCTCGTGTACTACGTCAAGACAAGCGTATGGATGAAAAGATGGCTAAGCGCGACTTACGCTGGGCACCTACTATTGGTCGTGAAGTTCGTGACCAAGTTGTTGGTGTTGTTGGTACTGGTCACATTGGTCAAGTATTTATGAGAATTATGGAAGGTTTCGGCGCAAAGGTTATTGCTTACGATATCTTCAAGAACCCAGAACTTGAAAAGAAGGGTTACTACGTTGACTCACTTGATGACTTATACAAGCAAGCTGATGTAATTTCACTTCACGTACCAGATGTTCCAGCTAACGTTCACATGATCAACGACAAGTCAATCGCTGAAATGAAAGATGGCGTTGTAATTGTAAACTGCTCACGTGGTCCACTTGTTGACACTGATGCTGTTATCCGTGGTTTAGACTCAGGTAAGATCTTTGGTTTCGTAATGGACACTTACGAAGGCGAAGTTGGCGTATTTAACAAGGATTGGGAAGGCAAAGAATTCCCAGATGCTCGTTTAGCTGACTTAATTGATCGTCCAAATGTTTTAGTAACTCCACATACTGCTTTCTACACTACTCACGCAGTACGTAACATGGTTGTTAAGGCATTTGACAACAACTTGAAGTTAATCAACGGTGAAAAGCCTGATTCACCAGTTGCTTTAGACAAGAACAAGTTCTAAAGATCAAATTATTTATAATTAGAAAAGATCTTGAGATTTTTCTCAAGGTCTTTTTTCTACCCAAAGGATTTTGATATGAAATTACTTCTAACTGGGGACAGCATTATTGCCCGCTCTGAAAACCACTCAATTCCAGAACTCAATTTTCAGCTACAAAAAATTCTTTCTTGTGATATTTATAACACTGCAATATCAGGAATTAATTCTGGCGGTCTTGCCCTTTCCCTACCTAGCCTGGTCTTTAATCAGCCTAAGTGTAATTATCTAATTATTTTAGTTGGCACTAATGACTTAGCAACGCATAAGCAAGTCCCTCTTCGTCAATTTGAAAAAAATTTAGATTTAATTGCTTCAAGCATTATTTGGCTTTATTATCCAGAAAAAGTTATCTTTATCACACCACCAGCAGTTGATGAAAATAAACAAAGAGTAAGAAGCAACCGCTTAGTTATGGAATACAGCAATATAGTTAAAAAAGTAGCTAGCGAATATAAATTTTCTGTTATTGATCTTGCCAGTAAAATGCAAGAAAATATAAACTTTCCCGAAATTTTCAACGGAAAAAAGAATGATGGTCTTCACTTCGGCGTCAATGGTTATAAGTTACTAGCCAATCTAATTGTTAAAAAAATAAATCAAATTTCCAATTGACTTCTGGCTCAGATTCGAGTAAAGTTTAGCTAATTTAATATTAAAACGTTGCTTCTATAGAAAGGACTTTACAATGAGTTTGTGGGAAACAAAATTTGCCAAAAAAGGATTAACTTTTGATGATGTACTTTTAATTCCAGCTGAAAGTCATGTGCTGCCTAATGAAGTTAAACTTGATACAAAATTAGCGCCTAATCTTCAACTTCACATTCCACTTATTTCTGCTGGAATGGACACTGTTACTGAAGGTGATATGGCAATTGCCATGGCTGAAAATGGTGGTTTAGGGGTTATTCACAAGAACCTTTCAATCGAAGCCCAGGTTGAAGAGGTTAAAAAGGCTAAAACTAAAGCTGTTGATCCTAACTTATCTCACCCTGCAGTTGATGATCAAGGTCGCCTTTTAGCTGCCGCAGCTGTTGGCGTCACAAGTGATACTTTTGAACGTGCTGAAGCCTTACTTGAAGCAGGTGCTGACGCAATTGTTATTGATACTGCACACGGTCACTCTGCTGGTGTTCTACGTAAAATCAAGGAAATTCGCGATCACTTTCCTAAAGCTACTCTGATTGCAGGAAATGTTGCTACTGGCGAAGGAACTGCTGCCTTATTTGACGCTGGCGTTGATGTTGTTAAGGTCGGAATTGGACCTGGTTCAATTTGTACTACTCGTATTGTTGCTGGTGTCGGTGTTCCTCAAATTACTGCTATTTATGATGCTGCTAATGTTGCTCAAAAATACGGCAAGAAGATCATTGCCGACGGCGGAATTAAGTACTCTGGTGACGTGGTTAAAGCTTTAGCTGCTGGTGGAAATGCAGTAATGCTAGGTTCAATGTTCTCAGGTACTACTGAAGCACCTGGTACAATTTTCACAAATGAAGGTAAAAAATTTAAGTCTTACCGCGGTATGGGTTCAGTAGGAGCAATGTCACAACAACATGGCTCTTCTGACCGCTACTTCCAAGGCGGAGTTAACGAAGCAAACAAGTTAGTTCCTGAAGGTGTTGAAGCTTTAGTTCCTTATAAAGGTGACGTTTCAAATATTATCTACCAAATTGACGGTGGTTTACGTGCTGGTATGGGCTACGTCGGTGCTGGTACAATCGAAGAATTGATTGAAAACAGTCAATTTGTTCAAATTACTAACGCTGGCCTTCGCGAATCTCACCCACATGATGTTCAAATGGCTAAAGAAGCTCCTAACTACGGTGGAAGCGACTTGTAAAAATTAGATTCATAATTAAATGGCACCTTAATGGTGCCATTTTTTCTATCTCAAAATTCCTTCAATCTTATCAGCTAAGGCTGGATAAATTGGCAAGACATTTCGATGCCATTCGTTTTTCCTGATTCTTAATCCAATAATAGGAACAAAATAATTCACGTCATTTACTGCACTTGTGCTGATTTCGCTAACTCCAACAATATAATTAGCTTTATCATAAACTACCGTTAGCAGCCCCTGTTCTCTTTGCCCAGCATATAAACTACTCTGACTTAGTTCATATTCTACAATTTCAAAATTATCTCTATCTTCAGAAACGCTATCAGGATTAACCCCAGCTTGGGCTAATTGCGGAAAGGCGAATACACCGGTTCCGATTGCAGGATAGTCGATTGGCTGACTTAAACCTTTTTCAAGAGAATTGAAAAGATAGCGTGCCTGAAATTCTGCCACCGTAGTTAAGTTAGGTACATCCTGACTTGTAACATCACCAATTGCATAAATATTCTTAACATTTGTCTGTAAGTGGCGATCTACATCAATTCCCTTAGATGAATAGTCAATCTGTGCAGCAGATAAGTCAAGTTTTTCAATATTTGGCGTTCGACCACTAGCATTCACAACGTAATCAGTTACAAGGGAACTATCTTGATTTAACTCAACAACGTATTTATCACTTAATTGAGTAATGCGAGTCGCCTCAGTAGCAAACCTAAATTGAATCCCGCGCTGCATCATTCGATTAACTAGGTCAGAACTATACTTTTGATAAAAATGTCTTAATACTTGCTCTCCTCTAACCAAAATGGTTACCTGACTGCCTGCCGCAGCTAAAAACGTAGCCAACTCCATCGCTACATAACCCGCTCCAATAAAAGTAGCGTGTTCTGGGACTTTATTTAAAGATAATACATCTGAACTATCATGCAAAAACTTTGCTCCTGGAATTGATAATTCATGCGGTCTTCTCCCAGTTGCGATAATAATCTTATTTCCCTGGAAATATTTTTGATTTACTGCAATTGTTTGTCGATTAATAAAATGCGCACTTCCACTAATTACATCGCAAGTCTTACCAATGATTTCTTTCGTTTCATCCGGCCAACTAGTAAATCGTTTCTTTTTCTCTTTCATTAATTGTGACCAATTCATCGCTGCAGCCTGTTCAATACCATGTCCTTCTAGTCGTTTGCTAAGAAGTGCAGCTTGAACAGCACCATCTAAATAGATTTTTGGTTCACAACCGACATTGGGACAGGTTCCACCAAATAAGCCACTTTCAATAACTAAAATTGATTTATGTTGCGTAGCTAAGAGCTTAATAAATTGATATGCTGCAGGACCTGTTCCTAAAATTATATAATCATATTTTTTCATAACATTGCCTCACATCTTTCTTTCATTTTTAGTTTAACAAAGGAAGCTATGAAACCGCTATTATTAGCGCTTAAAAATTTTTATAAGAAATAACAAAAAATCTGATTTTTTTGCGTAATTAATATTGTATTGTGAATAGCAAAATTAAAAACTCCATTCATATCTCGTATTTTTCATATATTCTCATTTGGGACCTACAATCCTATTTACAATACGCAAAAAGCAGCTTTGACAGCTGCTTTTATTTTTTGTTTTCAATTTTCAAGATTTTTGGCTTTTTCGTTTTAACTGATTTTACTCCTAAGATATCCAACAAGAAGGTGAAGATTGGTACCCCAACAATTAGTCCCCAGGTTCCAAGAAAATGCTCACCTGCAAGCAAAACTACAAAGGTATAGAAAATTGGTAATTCTGTTTTACTTGACATGAACTTAGGGTTCAAAATGTAGGCTTCAATTGCATGAATTATCATAATAACAATAAGAATATAGATTACATACCTAATTCCGCCTACCGAATAAGCCACAAAACTTAACGGAATCAAGGAAATAATTACACCAGCAACTGGGATCAAACTTAGAATAAAGACCATTAATCCAAGAGCAATAATTTGCGGCATTTTCATAATAATTAGGCAAATCATTGTCATTGCTGTATTGCATAAGGCAATGAAGAATTGAGCTTCTAAAACCACACCAAAAGTATTAACAAACTTGTTGCCAAAGTAGGCAATATCTTTAAATAACCAGGATAAATGGCGACTATTCAAAAAAGTATGAGAAAATTCGTTCATAGAATCAAGCTCAATAGTATAGAAAAAGCTCATAATTAGTGACATAAAGAACGCAATCGTTAATGTACCCACATTAGTCAAAGCATGAACTAAGATAGTTACACCATGTTTTGCCTGCGTTGTAATTTCACTATCGCTAATGTAATGATTCAAATATTGCGTTAACCAGTCCATATTATCAGATTGATAAAACTTCATTAAAGAATGACTCATTTTAACAATTTGTTTAATTAATATTGGCACATATATGGTAATTGCAAAGTAAATGATCGCAATTACTAATAGATAAGCTAACACAACAATTACTTGCGAGGGCAAGTTTGGTAATTTCTTTTGCGTAAAACGAATTAAGTGCACAATTAAATATGTGAAAATAAACGTTAATAAAATTGTATTCATCATTGAACGTGCCGCATATAATACCAAAATAATTAAGCATAACGTGGCAAGGCGATGCACGTTTGTATTCTTTTTAAATTTTTCCCAAGCTTGTCCCATCTAATTCACTTCACCTCTCTATTTTCTCTTTATTATACAACTTCTTAAGGGCGCTTTAGCTATGCACCAAACTTTTAATTAACCATAAGAATGGTATAATAGCTTTATACAGTAAATGAAAGCGGTATCTGCAATGAAAAAGTTATGGTGGGGAGCAAATATATATTGGGTTATTCTACTTATCTATGGAGGAATTAAGCTCTTTACTTACAATTTCGATACATCTGAATTAGGTGAAACGGCTAGTTATGCCTTAATTATCATGGTACTTATTTCTGCCAGTGTATTAATTATTGAATTTCAAGCCGCTTGGGGCATGTGGCTCCATAATTTTGATAAAAGTAATCAACATGAAAATAAAATTTAAAAAAGAAGATGCATCAAAGCATCTTTTTTTTGATTATTCAAAATTACTGGAGCCATAAAAACTTAATAATTTCTTTTTCAACTTGTTTATTGTAAGTTAGCTGTCCGTGCTCTGCGTTCTTACCGACAATTTTAACTACTCGGTAACTTTTAGCCATTGGTTCAACCAAATATTCAAGCGAAAGTGACGAAGCATTCTTCACAATTCCATCTGAATTACCTCCAATATTACCAATAATATTTAAAACACTAGTCTGCTTGTTTGGATAAAGAGTTCTTAACTTCATCATCTCACGATAAGTAGAGTTGGTCTTATTTGGCTTTCCTTCTGCATCTACATGTAAATTCGATGGCTGGCGAATTGCAATTGGTAATTGTTTAAAATCAAGTCCATCAAAATGTCCTCCGATTGAAACTTGCTTATTTAGTTTGGGCATTTCAGGATCATGCGCAGTTTGCAACAAATAATACATAATCGAAATATTTCCCAGGGAATGTCCAACCATATTTACCTTTTTTATTCCGTACTCATTTTGTAAAGTCTGCACAACATTTCTAGCATATCGACCATGCTCTTTAAAATCCAGCTGAACATTATTGCGATAATTTACCTCTACAATTGGGTTTATAGCATTCTTAGAAATAGTGCCAATTAATTTCACTTTACCATTTGCATCTACATTAGCTCTAATTATTGAATTGGTAACTCCTGCTTTTTGAGCTGCTTTTACCATGTTTTCTTCGCCCTTGTAATTGCTTAAGCCACCATGGAAAAATAGAGTTGGTATCACATTCAAGTTTGTCTTAGGTGTTTGACGCTTTTCAACATAGTACTTAGGTGCCGCATCTGCCTGATTTGGTTTGTCTTGAGTAGTACAACCAGTCAAAACAATCACTAATAAAGCCAGTACAAAAACTAGTTTATTTTTCAATCTTATTTTCTCTCTTCCTCCAGTTTTGCAATTTAAAATTTATCAAATAATTATTATGTATTTTTATAATTTATCCTAAACTATGTTTAATTTCCTAACTAAAAAGCAAATTGTAAATTGATTGCTTTAAAGGATGATTGAGAACTAAGTTCATACCAACTGCACTCTTTTGCTTAAGTCCAATTTTTTCTTCTTTGACTGAGTCTTTTTGGATATCTGCTGTTCCTAAATAATAAAATTCTTTTCCTGCTGCATCACTTCGCTTCACAAATAGGTGTAATTTCATCTCATCAGTATATAACAAGCGCTGCACTTCATCTGAATCTAAATGACGCGGTGTGCGGGTATACCAACGTAAACTATGACCATTTTCTAAAGTATTTTGATAGCGAGCATTACGCTTTTTCTTAGAGTCTTTTTGATAAGTGATAAAAATTGGTGTCTCTTTTTCTCCCACACGATACCCATACATTGGAGCCGAAACATCCTTAGGCCAATTTAATAAACGGCAGACATCTTTACGATCATATTGCTTATACAGAGTAAATTGAGACTGTGAATCATATTCTTTTGACAGTTCTAAACCTGTCTTTAGCACATCTTTAAATAGTATTTTAAATTGCTGATTATCATTTAATGCCTGAAATAATTGATTGGATAAATGATATTCTCCATTTTCTTTTTTAATTAAAGGATAAATTCCATATTGCTCTTTCTTGGTAGCTTTTCCCTGCTTAACATCAAAAAATTCAAGCGACAGAATTTTCTCAACCGACTCAAGTACATCTTTACTGACATAACAATTTTTGTTCTTAAGTAATTTAATAAAATCAGCTTTACTGATGTTTTTATTTAAGCAGCTTTCTAAGAGTAGCAACTCATGCGGTCTCTTTCCGAATAGCAACTCCTTGGTTACAAAAGATAGAACTGCATTCTGATAATCATCCAAATTTACCTCTTCTCCCATCTTCTTTAAAAAAGCACCATAATGTGCTAGAGCATGATTTTTAGCAAAAACTGTTGGCGCAGTCGTACCATATTGATAAAAATCGCATAAGAGTGGCACTTTACCAATCTTTTCTTTCAAATCTTCATACGACTGCCTTAGTTCATGCATACTGTCTAGTTTTATCTTTTCAAGCGAAGCTAAAATTCTCTGAGAAGCAATCTCGGTAAAGGTAATTGTTGAAACATCAATTACCTGTGGTAATTTACTTTCTCTAATTGCTTGATCTTTGTCACGACTTTTATCACCATTTAAAGCAATTGGAATTAGATAATTATTTTTATAATTTCCCAGGAAATCAATAACTGTGACATAATCTTTTCCCGGAAATTTACGCAGGCCTCGACCTAATTGCTGAATAAAAATAATACTTGATTGAGTATTTCGTAACATAACAATTTGATTGAGCGACGGAATATCGATTCCTTCATTAAATAGATCAACGGTAAAAATATACTCTAATTCACCATTTTCTAACTGCTGCGTTACTTCAGCACGCCTTTTTTGACTATCCTCATTAGTAAGCGCACGAGACGGATGACCAGCTTGACTAAATAATTTTGCCAGCTCTCTTGCTTCTTCTTGCTGACTGCAAAATACTAAGCCCTTTGCCTTTTCTCCGCAATAGCCGTAGTAATTAAGCTGTTTAAGTACATACTCTACTCGTTTTTCAGCAACTAAGTCTTTTAATTTACTAGTTTCAGTAATAATCTGGTTTCCCACTGTATAATCTTCGACGCCCACATAATGAAAAGGCGTGAGCATCTGCTCATTTAAGGCATCTTTCAGCCTAATTTCATAAGCTAAGTGATAATCAAATATTTCATAAATATTTTGCTTATCCATTCGTTCGGGTGTTGCCGTCATTCCCAATAAAAATTTCGGTGTAAAATGATTCAAAATCTTCTGATAAGTTGGTGCTGCCACTCGATGAGCTTCATCAATTAAAATATAGTCAAATTCTTCTGGATTTAATTGTCCGAGTATTTGTTCCTGACTTACAGTTTGAACCGTTCCAAAAAGATATTTTTTATCAAAATCATGTTTATTTCCAGTTAATAAGCCATAGTCTCTTTTCTTGCCACCAATTACTTGATAAAAACTCTCTAAAGCCTTTTTGGCTATTTGTTCTCGGTGAACTAAATAAAGAAACTTTTTTGGCTTATATTCTTTAACTGCAAAAGCACCCAAATATGTTTTCCCGGTTCCTGTCGCTGAAACAACAAGGGCACGTTTTGCTTGTTCTTTTACTAAAGCATCTAAATTCGCTAAAGCTTCTTTTTGCATTTGATTAGGTGATATTTTCTTGGATTTTCTTAATAGAAGATGCGGATTATTTTTGATCGGTTGCCAATTTTGCTCGTATTCCTTAATCCAAGAACTAGTAAGTATCAAGCTATTACTTAAATTATTTTTAATTTGATCGTTAACTTCTTCGACCAATTGCCCATTTTCATGCAAAGTTACTTTTAATCCCCACTCGCAATTTTTTAATAAGGCACTTCTAGTAAAATTTACACTTCCAATTAAAATCGTCTGATAATCTTCATGATTAAAAATGTAGCCTTTTGCATGAAAACCAGTTTTCTCACTTAAGCGTACCGTTAGATTAGGAATCTTCATTAACTCTTTAAAAACTTTAGGACTATTAAATCCAAGATAAGTTCCTGTAATTAAGGTACCGTTAACTCCTTTTTTAGCTAGTTCAGACATTACTAACTTAAAAGGAACAAGCATATTCTCTGAAATAAAAGCAACGGCCCAGGTAAAAGAGGTACATGACATTAATTCTTGCCGCAAAGTAAACCAAATTTTACTTTGATCATCATTATTTACTAACTGAGGACTGATAAACTCATTCCCCTTATTTTCATTCTTGTTATACAAGCCATTCAAAATTGCATCTTTTAAAACGTTATCCACAGCTTTCACTTCCATTCCTAAACTAAAAAAGAAGATCATTTGGATCTTCTTGATTTATCCACAAGTGGATAATTACAGATTAATTTCTAACATAATTGGACAATGATCTTTTCGCTCACCAGTATCGAGCATTTCTGACTTAGTTACCTGATTAGCAATTCTATTAGACACGATGTAATAGTCAATTCTCCAGCCCGAGTTATTAGCCTTGCTGGTTCTCACTCTTTGAGCCCACCAAGAATAAACTCCTTCGACATTGCCATGAATTTTTCTAAATGTATCAGTAAAGCCAAGCTTGAGCAACTTATCAAAGTCTTGCCGTTCCTCATCGGTAAAACCAGCGTTATGATGATTATTTTCTGGATGCTTCAAATCAATTGGTGTATGAGCAACGTTATAGTCACCGCTAGCAATTACCGGCTTTACTTGATCTAATTTTTGTAAATACTCTGTATACTTTTCATCCCAAACCTGACGATCATCTAATCGCTTCAATTCATTTCCAGAATTTGGCGTATAAACTTGGGTAACATAATAGTTATCAAACTCTAAAGTTAAAATTCGGCCTTCATGATCCATTGGTTCTGGCGCCCCAATTACTGGCTTAGTTACTTCTGGAGTCAAAGTATTTTTATATAAAAACATTGTCCCAGCATAACCTTTTCGTGCAGGTTCTTCAGAAGAGCGCCAAACATAATCATAGTCAGGAAACATTTCGGCCAAAATTTCTTGATGCTTCTTAGTCGGACCAGTTGACCGTAATTTAGTTTCTTGAATGGCAATAATATCAGGATCTTTTTCTTTAATTGTATTTAAAACGCCACGTGTAAGCTTGGCACGTGCTGAATCACTAGTTAAAGCAGCATTTAGCGAATCAATATTCCATGAAATTAAACGCATTATTATCTCTTTTCTTACCTAGATTTTTATATCACATCTATTATACTATGAAAACTCAAAACGCCGACCATAGAAAAGAGCAGCCTGCTAAGACTGCTCTTTTGAGAGAGATTATTTAATTGTGTTAAATATGATTTATTCGCTAGCCCTAGGGCCAAATAGCATCGTCATAATCCATGATACCAAGATAACTAGAATAATAGCACCTAAGAGTGATGGAACAATTGCCATTCCCGCTACTTGCGGACCCCAGGCACCAAGCAAGGCCTCGCCTAGAGATGAGCCTACTAGCCCAGCAATAATATTTGCAATCCAGTTCATTGAGCCACCCTTATGAGTAATGGCTCCTGCAATTAACCCGATTACGCCTCCGACAATCAAAACCCAAATCCAGTGAAGCATGGGGATCGCCTCCTATTTCTAATTTAGTAGTAATTTATTCTAAGTCTTCTTTTACTTTAGTAGCCTTAGATTTTACTTTTCCTTTAGCTTGTTGAGCTTTTCCTTCTAATTCACGAGCCTTATCGCCAGTGACTTTTCCTTCTACTTCTTTAAATTTACCTGCTACTTTGTCTTTAATTCCATGTTTATCTTTCATCATAATTAGGTATCCTTTCCTAAAACACATAAAAGATTGTTTTAGCTAGCTATCTTCAATCCTCATGACTGATTAACCTAATCATATCAAGCACTAGTCGATAAAGATACTATGGCATCTCCAAAACGACAAGCTTAATATTTCCTTAATAACTTGCTATGTACATTAATTATAAATTAATTTTTCTGTACGTATATCGTTTTCATTTTTAACAACTGTAAGGCGTTAAATCTAACTTATAGTGCCTTCTATGATATATTTACCCTAAAAAAGAATAGTCAGGAGGTTTTCTTATGCTTACTGTTTATGATAAAAATGGCTACATAACATCAGACAATCTATTATCAGCTAAACTTGTTATTTTAGTTAATCCTACTTCTGAAGAATTAACCAATATAGAAAAAACAATCGGGTGTGACGCGCACGTCTTTACTAAACAAACGTCCGCTACTGAAGTATCACATTTTAACGTCTTGCCCAAATGTAAAATTGAAAATGCCAGAATTTTCGTATCCTTTAATTTTGACGCTGGTCAAACTCAAGTTGAAGATGCGATTTATCCCACAATTGCGATCTTCAATTCTCAGCAACTAATCTTAGTTTTACAAAAAAAGCCAGCACCTATTTTAGAAAATCAAAAGGCAATTGCTAAACTATCAGTTGAAGATCTTTTAATTAAGCAACTACTTTATCAAAATCATTGCTTTAATGAAGAATTAACTAAAATAAAGCAGCAACTTGATCAGTTAGATCATGCAGCAAGAACTACTACCAAAACTAAGTCTTTGAAAGAAGCAACGGACTTAACCAGAACTTTGGTCTATTTTAATCACACAATGGATGACCAAGCTTCTTCTATTGAAGCTCTAACTGACTTTCTTAAAAAGCAGCATTCGGCCAACTCAATTTTTATCATTGATCTACTACTTTCTCAGCGCCGGATTACTAAAAAAATAAAAGTTTACCGCGATCTTTTAGAATCAATTAATGGACTTTTCTCGGCAATGATGGATAATCATTTAAACAATTTGATGAAATATCTTGATTCAATTGCTCTAATTATCTCAATTCCGGCTTTAATTAGTGGCATCTGGGGGATGAATGTTGGCGGATTGCCAGGTAAGGATAATGAATTTGGATTTTTATGGGTAATCTTATTTGGAGCTGCCTTAGCCATTATTTCAGCTTTGCTTTTGCGAAAAAAGAATTACTTGAAATAATTTTGTCTATCTTTTTAGTCGATCGTAAGCAATCTTAAGATTGTAAATACGGATATTGAGCATAATCTGGCACTTCATTCCAAACAACAGTATGACCTGCGCCATGAGAGCAAAAAACAGAATTAGGGGTGTTGTAAATGTCAGAAACAGGATCATAATTAATTGACTCAATTACTTCAGCACTATTTTTACATTTCCGATAGCCTGCAAATAAGCACTCAAGTTGACCACTGCCGTGCGTGTAGTTCCTAACTTCAGTTGCATAATCTTGCATCTGTGCTACTGGCGCTTGACCAGTAATCGTCACGACATCATGATCGCTTTCTCCGATTTCAAATTTCCCGCCTTTTTTCTCGATATCATTAATTGCACGACCAACCTGTTCCCGATTGATCCTTAAAGTAAATTGATACCAAGGCTCAAGTAAAGATACTTGATTTTGTGCTTTTAATTCCATTAAACCTTGTCGCAGCGCACGATAGGTTGCCTCTCTAAAGTCACCACCCACTGTGTGTACATTGCTACCGCGACCGCCAACTAGTGTAATTTCCATATCAGTTAGAGGAGAACCGGTTAAAACACCTAGATGCTCTTTATTTGCTAGACTATCCATTACTTGGTCTTGCCACTTCTTAGGCAGCACTTCTAGACTACACTCATTTTTGAAAACTAAGCCGCTGCCTAACTTACCAGGTTTTAACAATAAGTGAACTTCCGCATAGTGTCTTAAAGGTTCAAAATGTCCTACTCCTTCAACTGAATCTTTAATGCTTTCTTGATAAAGAATTTTGCCTTGAGCAAATTCAGCTTTTAAGCCAAAGCGATCGTGCAAAATCTGCTGGAGAATTTCTAACTGAATCTTTCCCATCACATCAATGCTAATCTCTTCTGCTTGCTTGTCCCACTTAACATGCAATTGCGGATTTTCATCTTCTAGCTGTCTTAGAGCTGTTAGCGTCGCATGCATCTTATCCGGTACAGTCTGAACTGCATAAGTTAGAACTGGCTGCATTGTAAAGTTCGTTTGATCTCTTTCAAAGCCTAAGCCTTGACCAGGATAGGTAGTTTTCAGGCCACTAATAGCAGCAATTTCGCCAGCTTGAGCACTAGGAACTACTTGATATTTAGTACCGTTATAGAGACGAATTTCATTAACCTTTTCATCAGGCATTAGCTCAGTCTTGGCTCTTAATTCACCACCAGTAACTTTAAGCCAAGTTAAGCGTTCGCCTTTCTCATCGTGAGAAATCTTAAAAATACGACTAGCAAATTTCTCAGGATACTCTATTTTCTTAGTCCACTTATCTAGTCCCTGTAAAAATTCAGCTACGCCTTTTAATTTTAAAGCTGCACCAAAATACACTGGGAAAATTCTTCTTTGAAAGATCAAATCTTTGATTTCTTCGTCTTTTATCTGACCCGATTCTAGATATTCTTCTAAAATTGCCTCATCTGCGGTAGCAATTTTTTCATAAAACTCAGAATCTTCACCCCCAAACTCAACACAGTTGTCATCGAGAGTACTTAAATCCTGAAGAACCTTACCCTTATTAGCCTTTAACGTGTCCATCTTATTAACAAAAATAAAAGTTGGAATCTTGTGACTTTTTAATAAGTTCCAAAGCGTCTGTGTATAGGCAGTTACGCCTTCACTAGCCGACACAACTAAAATTGCATAGTCTAATACGCCAAGCGTCTCTTCCATTTCCTGGGCAAAGTCAATGTGGCCGGGAGTATCTAAGAGGAGCAACTCGCTATTTTCATTTTTAATGCGCGCCATATGAGAAAAGATCGTAATTCCACGTTTCTTTTCTAAATTATCATTGTCTAAATATGCAGTTCCCTTATCAACTGCACCTAATTTTCTTAACGTGCCACTTTGATAAAGCAAGCCTTCTGACAAAGTAGTCTTGCCTGCATCAACGTGAGCTAAAATTCCTATTGTTACTTTTTTCATTAGTTTATTTTCCAAAAAATATAGATAGTACTTTTTAGTATTATTATAGCAAGCATTACAGCAAAAAAAGGAAGTTCAAAAGAGAACTTCCTTTTACTTATGAATTATATTTATGAATTGCAATAGCTAGAGTATCGTCTACTTAATTAATAAAAAATATAACTTCTAACAATCTTAATCGTGACTTCTACTTGAGCTATTTCACACCATTAATATATCACGTTTTTGCAAAATATGAAAGCGGTTTATTTAGTATATTTTACTATCTCCTATTCTTAATAAAAACTTATCTACACTTTCTCTCAATTTCGTAATATGATTAATATCAAAATATAGTTTAATTTTCTATAAGAAGGTTTAGAATATGTTTTCAATTTTATTAGCCTTATTAATCATTTGGCTTTTCTGGAAACTAGGAATTGGCATGCTAAAAATCGTTGGTTTCCTAATCATCGTTGGCTTGCTATTTGCCTTCGTTTCTTATCTAGTACTACCGCTTTTAGCATTAATCGCACTTGGCGGTCTCCTTGGCCTAGTATTTTCACGTTAATCAAGACAGCTTCAGTGCTGTCTTTTTTGCTAGCATTTTCTTTGACTTTACTATCTATCTTCTCTAGACTGAAAGAAAATAGGTTAATATATTTAATTCGAGGTAATCTATATGCCAATAAAAATTATCACAGATTCAACTGCGAATATCACAGCTGATCAAATTGACGGAATTGAGCACATTACAGTTCCTTTATCGCTTCACGTTGATGGCAAGCTTTGGATGGATACGCCTGATATTGATTTAGACAAGTTTCTTCATACTCTAAAACACACTAAGAGCAAGTCTACTTCTGCTTGTCCCAATGTAAACGACTGGCTTAAGTCTTTTGAAGGTAGCGACGAGATCTTTGTAATTACTTTAACTAGCGCCCTTTCCGGTAGTTATAATTCAGCTACTCAAGCAGCTAAGATTTATCATGAAAAGAATCCAAAAGCTAAGATCTTAGTATTTGATTCTCGCTCAGCTGGTCCTCAATTGAGATTACTGGCTGAGAAAATTGCTAGTCTAGCAAATGCGGGTAAGTCATTTGAAGAAATTGTCAAGGCCACTGAAGAGTACCAACACCAGCTTGATTTAATGTTTGCCTTGCAAGACTTAACTAATCTAGGAAATAATGGTCGTATCCCACCAGCAGTCGCTAAGATTGCTGATTTATTGAAGCTTTTCGTTATCGGAACTGCCAACAATAAAGGTGAATTTGAACTTTTGGGTAAGGCACGCGGTGCTAAGAAAGCTAGAAGAAAACTCTTAGATGAAATGGTCAAAGCCGGCTATAAAGGTGGCCGTGTTCAAATTGATCACGTTCAAAATGAAGGCTCTGCCCTAAGCATGAAAGAGATTATCTTAGATAACTTCCCAGATGCTAAAGTAACGATCGGCGAATGTGGTGCCCTCTGCAGTTTCTATGCTGAAGATGGCGGTTTAATGGTTGGCTTTGAAAAAGAATAGTGTATAACACAAAAGGAGTGCTCTAGGCACTCCTTTTAATATGCTTTTTGAAAATCGTTCTGCATTATTTTAACAAATTCAGGATATGTTTCGACTTCAAATAAGGGATGAAGACCAATTGTATCCTTTCTATGACGATGGTTATACCAAATGCTGTCAAAGCCGTACTTTTCAGCACCTAAAATATCTGACTGTAAACCATCCCCGAAGAATAAGGTTTCATTTGGACCAATTTCAGTTCTACTGAAGAAATAATCAAAAGCATGTGGATTTGGCTTAGAGTAATGAGCTTCTTCAGACGTTACAATCAAATCAAAATAATCCTTAATTCCTGCTAACTCTAAGCGGTGGCGCTGCATAAACTTTTCACCGTTACTTAATACAGTTAACTTGTATCCCTGCTTCTTAGCAAACTTAAGCGTGTCTTCCACACCCGGTAATAACTGGTGTGCTTCGCCAAAGTAAGAACGGTATTCATTCATCCATTCATTACCATCTACATCTAAATTAAAATTCTCTTTAATGAAATCATGAAAAGTCATCTCACTTAGCTCATCATACGTAATCTCACCAAGCTCAAGTCTACGCCAAAGCCCTTGATTATAGGTATGATATTGCTTCTGCAAATCAGAAGAAAGAGGCAGCTTATGTGATTTAAATAGCGCATGCAAAGATGAATCTTCCGTAGCCGCAAAGTCGATCAGAGTATCATCAACGTCAAAAATTAATTGTTTATATTTCAAGTAGCAACCCTTCTTCTATTTAAGTTAGTAATTTTGATTATAGCAGAAGACGGCAGAATTTAGTTTTTCAAATTACTTAAAGATTAGTGGTAAGATTATAATGATCAGAAATTAATATATTGTTAGAGGAAGTAATACTATGACACGTGCACAATTGAAACAAGCTGCAAAAGATCAACTACGTGGCAATTGGGGCTGGGCTATTTGCCTAACTATCTTTGCTTGGTTAGTTAACGCAGTTATTATGGATCTTAACCGCTGGATCTGGACTGGAAAAGATTTTACTTATACTGTTCTACGCTTTAATAAAGACAACTTAATTCAAGGATATAAGCCAGCCTATAACCTTTCAGAAATTATTGTAGGCTTGATTACCGGCTTAATTTTATGGGGAGTTGCCTACACAATCTTAGACTTTGTTGAAACAGGCAAGATGGAGCCTTGGTATTCTGGTATATTTAGCGCTTATAGCAATGGTCGCTTTAAAAACAGTTTGTTTACTCTGTTTATGACTAACTTATTTGTTAGTTTATGGACCATTTTATTCATTATTCCTGGCTTCATTAAGGGTTACTCCTACGCAATGACTCCATATATTTTGAAAGATAAATTTTCAGCTGACCAAACTGATATCGGAGCAACTGAAGCTATTACCGAAAGTCGTAAGTTAATGGATGGACACAAGATGGACTTATTCGTCTTAGACTTAAGTTTCATTGGTTGGGGCCTACTTGGTTTAATCACTTGCGGTATTGGATTCATTTGGATTACTCCTTACTACCGTCAAACTAAAGCTAACTTTTATCGTTCATTAGTTGCTAATAATTAAATATTACATAAAAATAGCCGCTATAGCGCCTGAGCGTTGTAGCGGTTATTTTTTATTCATCAACTAAAGTAATTCTTTCCTTATGGTGCTCTGGATGAACAATTTCATTTACAACTAAGCGTGCCATTGTACCCGAAGTTACTTTAGATTCATTTTTATCGTTGTAGAGCAGCGTATCGTTACCTAACATATAACCTGCTGCTTCTGGACCTGCTTCAAAGGTTAAGGCTGGTGAAATTCCAAGCCAATCTACATCTTCAACTTGCTTTAAGTAGTTTAACTCATTCAACTGCTCTTTGGGTGTATTAATCCAGTTTTCAGAGCCAGTTAATTTCTTAATATCTTCAACAACTAAGTGGTTATCAATTCCAGTTCTAAGACTACCAGCTCCTAGAATGAAGATTACTCTAATATCTTTATTCTTAGCTAATCCGCACAACTTGGTAGCAAGTTTTACTTGATCTCTTGCCCTCTCTGGTGTGGTACCAAAAGCGTCAACAATCACATTAAATTCTTGAAGCAAACTATCATCCATTGTTAGGACGTCGCCAATTAAAAGCTTAGCATCCTTACCTAAGACTCTTTTAGCTTTATCTTTATCTCTAACAATACCTGTTACTTCTAAGTCTTTATTTTGACTAGCCAACTTATAAATTGCACTTCCTGCCATGCCTGAAGCTCCAATAATACCTACTTTCATTATAATTTCTCCTCTCTGTGTTTTATCTGTTACCTTAGCTTAGCATGAAAAAAGAAAAGTAGGATAATATTTGGTTTTAAAAATTTAAAATCAATAAAAGAAACCAACTTATAAGAGGTACTGCCGTAAAACAGCAAAAAACTATTTTTAATTAAAAGTAATCGTAAAATGAAACTTCGCCTTTAACAAAATCAGTATTAACTGGATGATTTTCTTTAACAAAACCTAATTGAACTGCCCGTTTTAAAGTTAAGTGGCCTAATAAAACTTTGGTCCAGTTAGTTAGAGAAGCTGTATAGTCTGGATCTGTTTCGACTTTTCTTACCCTAGTTTCTTCAGCAGCATCGTTAACTAACCAGATACCATTATTTTCAACAATAATATCATCGTCAGTGACCTCAATAGTCAGTTTCTTATTATTAACTAAAGGCAATGCTTCTAACACTTGTTTCATATCAATGATTCTAGTCATCATGTAAGGTATTGTCTTTATAGTGATTCCTTCTTGTTCCGGGAAGAATTCTCCTAACAAACTTTCCTCAGGCATTTTCACATAGTATTTCAAGTCGCTTGAGCTATGACTTGCAATAATGCTTAACAGGGCCTGAGCTGCTTGCGGAGTTTGATAGTACATTTCTTCTGCTCGGAAATTGCGCTCAACAATTCGGTAAAACATATACCTCTGTGGTTGTTGGAATTTATCAAAATAAACACAAATTGATCTACCGGGATAATACGTATCTAATCTATCCCACCACCAGTCTGCACGGTCAACTGTATTTCTTTGTTCACCTTGATTGAGTTTAGCTTGATATAACTTGATTACTGCTTCTTTTAGGGATGAGTCGCTCCAATTTCCGCGCATCAATTTTCCCTCTTTGATAGGCTTAAAGAAACGCAGATATTCAGGCCGAATTTGATACATTTTTTCATAAATAGCATTTTCATAGCCATAACGACGATAAAAAGTTTCTGAAAATGGAGCTAAGTCAGAAATTGCGTAATTTTGATCGTGTAATTCTAAAATAATCTCCTTCATCAAGCGATTAATATCGCCCTGACCACGGTTTTCGGGATAGGAAGCAACATAACCAACTCCGCCCATTTTAACTTTTTTAGCAAAAATTCTACTCTTAAATTCATTTACCATAATATAGCTAGCAAGATGGTTATCCTTATATTCACCAAAACCCATACTATGGTTATAACGACTTAAAAAGTTGGGATCCTCACGTATATCATTATTTTTTAAAAAAGCATATTCCACTAATGGTGCTATTTGATCTAAAGTTTCTTTATTTTGACTTAATTTCATCTGCTTTTACCTTTTCTAGCATTTATCTTTCGTAATATATTTCTACCTCTTATTATATCAAGTTAAAAAAGGCAATAAAAAAAGTCCTAACCGACAGGTTAGGACTTTTCACATGTGCTGACTAAAGGATTCGAACCTTCGACCTCATCATTACTAATGACGTGCTCTGCCAACTGAGCTAAGTCAGCATTTCTCACAACGTCTACTAGTATATCAGATGATTTTATAAAAAGCAAAACTTTTTTACGGTAAATCGTGTCCCGCAGCAAAATATAAATCATACCATTCTTGATTAGTCAGCTCAATATCTGCACCCTTAGCAGAATCGACAATATGAGCCGGAGTCATAGTTCCCATGATAACCTGAACCTGACCAGGCCATTTAAGAATCCAAGCTGCCGCAACTGCATTTTTACCAACGCTATATTTATCTCCAATTTCCTGCAATTTCTTATTTAATTCAGGAAAGGCTGGATTATTGATAAATGTACCAGCAAAAGTTCCATATTGAAATGGTGACCACGCTTGCAAAGTAATATGATTCATCCGTAAAAACTCCAGTAAGCTACCATCGTGGTTAATAGAAGCATCATCAGTCATATTAGTATGCAAGCCAAAGTCAACCATTCCTGTGTGCATTAATCCAAATTGCACTTGATCAAACATTAAAGGCTGACTTACTGCATTTTGAAGCATCTTAAATTGAGCAGGATTAAAGTTAGATACACCAAAGAATCTAACTTTACCGGTAGCTTGTAAAATATCAAAGGCTTGTTTAATTCCCTCTAGATCCATCAAAATATCTGGTCTGTGTAAGACTAGGCAGTCTAAGTAATTAATATCCATTCTCTTCAAAATACCATCAACAGCATCCAAAATATGTTCTTTAGTAAATTCATAGCGTGAGCCATAAGCTAATGATCCATGGCTTCCACTTGATCCTACAACAATTCCAGTCTTTGATTGAATAAATAAATCTTCACGGTTAACATCGGCTAATTTTAACGCCTTACCAAAAACCTTTTCTGAATTTCCGCGTCCATAAATATCCGCAGAATCAATAAAATTTACACCAGCTTTATAAGCTGCGTTAATTGCAGCAGCTCCTTCTTCTGGAGTTCTAGTCCCCATCCGCATAACGCCTAAAGCAATAGCTGGAATATCTAAACTTGTTTTTCCTAATTTTGTTGTTTTCATTTTCTTTATCTTTTCTATTTTTATGCAAACGATTACATTTAAATGATACAAATATTTATAAGCTACGTGAAGTTTTTTCAACAAAAAAAGCCATTTTTAATGCAACAATGTAACATTAAAAATGGCTAATTCTTTAATCTTCGTCTTTTACTACTTTGATTCTATGAACTGCAATTAGCGACATAAAGATACCGAAGAAAACACCTGAAATCAAACATGTAGGAATCATTATCCAGGTCCACGAACCATCGCTATAACTAGTTAAGAATTCTAAGATTAACATCAATATGCCAAAGATTGCTCCCGATATCATTCCTTTTGTCCATGCAGCTTTTTTAGCCTCAGGTAATTCGTCTTTCTCTACTTCATTATCTGTCAATCTCGCCTTTCTAGATTGCTGCATTATGTATAAGTTAACTGCCATTAGCATTACAAAAAAGCTACCAGAAAGGAAAAGATATGCCACATCAGCTTTATACATCGAAAACAAAACCAGAGAAATTAAAAATGCTACATCCATCCCTAAAAAGAAAATAAAAAATGCCCTATTTCCAATTTGATTCATAACTTGACGTTTCTGCTCATCAAGTGGACCAGAAATTCCGTACCAAAATTTCATATATTTTTCGAATCTAGTTTCTTTAGCTTTCATTTTTAAACATCTCCATCCCAGAATAATGTATTTAAATCTGTATCTAACTCATGCGCTAACTTCAAACATAAATCTAATGAAGGATTATATTTATCATTTTCAATTAAATTTATTGTTTGCCTAGCAACATCTATCCTTTTAGCTAATGCCATCTGTGATAAGCCTTTTTGCTTTCGATATTCTTTAACTCTATTCATGGCAATTCTCTCTATCATTCTTATAAGTCATATATATGTGACTTTTTATACTTTAAGTATAATATTTATTTTCAAATTGTCAATTATATATGACATATTTTGTTAACAAACAGGTAGATCTATAAATACTAAGCTTTATTCTGATACTCCATTAGTTAAATCATTGACCATCCAATTACGTATTGAACCACAGCAATAAAAAACTAAAACAAGGCGTATTACGTAAACTTATTTCAGTTCTCTAGTGTATTAATTAAAAATGATGCCAATTATAAACGCTATTGCTATTAAGGAAATTAGTAGTTTTTTCATATTCAGATAATTATGCTTTTGATATAATTGCTGTAACCGCTTTAAAAGTAAGGAGTAAATTATGATTAAGACAATTTTATTCGATGTAGATGGCACTATTGTTGATACACAAAAGGTTGTTCTTTCCACATTCAAAGAGGTTATTAAAGAATATTTAAATGCAAATGTTAATATTAACGATTTAGCCTTTGCATTGGGAATTCCTGGAAGAGATGCCATTAAGCATTTTACTAATAATAAAGTATTGATCAATAAAATGGCTAAAAGTTGGTCTGAAAAAGCTAGTAACCGAGTTAATGAAGATACATTATTTAATAATATCCCCGAAACTATCAAATCTCTATCTCAAGAGGGAATTACTTTAGGAATTGTTACTTCAAAAACTAAACAAGAGTATATTAATGAAGTCAGTCACTTTGGACTAGATGATTATTTCGATGTAATTGTTACTGCAAGTGATACTAAGAATCATAAACCTAATCCTGAACCATTAAATTTCGCAATAAGTAAACTTGGTGTAGATCGTACTGAAACGCTTTATGTAGGTGATACCAAATATGATATGTTAACTGCTAACGCTGCTAAAGTGAAATTTGCTTTAGCCAATTGGGGAGCACATGAAGAACTTCCTGAAGCAGATTATCAATTAAATAACCCAATTAATTTAGAAGAAATAGTTAAAGGATAATTATTTAGTACTACAATTGGCTAATAAATTAATTACTTTATCTCATCTTGAACGTGTCAAAAAATATAATAGCTCAAACAAAAAAGGATTATCTCTAATACTGAAGATAATCCTTTTCAAATACCCTAAACACAAAAAAACAGGCTTAACGCTTGCTCCCAAACCTTTTTATTCTAGTTCAAAGCAAAGAAAAAGCTATCAAATCAGTATTTTAAGAAATGATTTGATAGCTTTTAATTAAATATGAGCATAAAAAATGCTGACTAAAGGATTCGAACCTTCGACCTCATCATTACTAGTGACGTGCTCTGCCAACTGAGCTAAGTCAGCCTGTTTATATGACAATTATGTATTTAACCATATTATCTGTTTCTGTACAAGATATTTTTTTACTTTTTACTTAAATGATTATCCAACTAAATCTGGGCTACAATAAAGACGTATCTGTTATATAGAAGGGATTAATTATGGTAAGTTTAACATCACTTTCAACTGAATTAGATTGGTTACTACGAATTTTAGTTGCCGCTCTTTGTGGAACAGCAATCGGCTATGAACGTGCCACTCAAAGAAAAAGTGCAGGTATCAGAACTCATATGGTTGTTGCTGTCGCCTCTGCTCTATTTATGCTGGTTTCTAAATATGGTTTCTTTGACCTATTATCGTTACATGATATTTCGCTTGATCCATCAAGAATTGCGGCTCAAATTGTAACTGGGATTTCCTTTATTGGTGCCGGTACAATCCTAGTTAGACGAGAACAAATTTCTGGTTTAACTACTGCAGCTGGTGTTTGGGCAACTGCTGCAATCGGTATGGCAGTTGGTGCTGGAATGTATGTCATCGGAATTGTCAGCACAGTCTTTTTATTCATTATCCAAATTATTTTTCACGATGATACATTCATTAACTTTATTATTCTTCATGTTCGTTTCAATGTTCAAATTGAAGCTAATAATCATCCAGATATTCTTAATGAATTGAAAAAAGAACTATCCTTAAACGAAGTTGAACAAATTTCTATCAAAATTATTGACGTAACTTCTGAACATATTGTTGTTAATGTCGACGGAGTAATTAGAAATAGAAAAGACGAAAATGATATTATTCTAGCTCTTGAAAAAGACCAAAATATTCGCCGAATTAATTCTACTCACGGCGCAAAATAAAATTATAGAAACCGTTTTCAAAATATGCTAAGATATGTGTGTGACTTAATATACTAAGTTACACACTTTTTTGAATATTAATTGTATAGAATATTGAGGATTTATTATGAGCTACATTTATACTTTACGTTATGTTTTCGATCCACGTACTAATACGCCTGAAAAAGATAGAAAACTTTTAGATTTTGTACAAAAAGCCAAAATTGATGACGTGGCTTTTATTATTAATGGCGAAGAATTAAACCACAGTCATCTAACTAAGGAAGAAACACAAGTCTGGCTTGATGCGATTATCCCCCTACAAAAGCAATTAGCTAAGCTTGATGTTACTACGAGTCTAAATCCATGGACAACTATTATGCACTCCGATCGCGGATTTAGCGTTAATCCTGAGATTGGCTTTAATACTTTTGTCGATATTAATGGCAATCAAGCTAAAGATATGGCTTGTCCCGCAGATCCAACTTGGCGTAAGTATTTAGCTGATAGGTATGCTCAATATGCTTCGATTCATCCACGTCGTTTATGGATGGAAGATGACTTTCGGCACTATAACCATACTCCATTAAAGTTAATGTGTTTTTGTGACTACCATATGAAGCTATATCAAGAAAAATTGGGTAAAACAGAAAGCCGTGCAGGATTTGTTAAAAATATGCTTAAGCCTGGCGAACCTACTATTGAACGAAAAATTTATCTTGATCAAGCACGTAAGGAAATGATCGAAAACGAACACTTAATTGAACAAGCAGTTCACAAAGTGAGCTCTAATACTGATTTAGGACAAATGACTTCGTTTCCTGATTGGCATGCTATTGAAGGTAGAGACTGGCCTAGTTTATTTGACGCCCAAGCAGGTCCTGGACATCCTCGCGTAGCACGTCCACACTTACCGTCCTATAACGAAGTTGCTCCTTTAATTTATGGTCGTAAATTTGAAGAATATAGTCGAACTACGGCTGCCTTCTTAGGACCTCGGGCTGAGCTTTACCCAGAATTGGAAAATTCAATGTGGACCCCGCAAGTAAAATCTAATACCTTTATCGCATTTCAAATTATTACCACAGCACTCCTCGGAGCCAAAGGCATTATGCTTAATATCTTTGACATGATGGGCAATGGCGTAAATGAAGATTGGGGCTATGACAAAATGTTAGCTGACATTAAGCCTTTTGCCTCTGCCCTAGCTAGCCATCGCCTTAATATGCAAAAATTACGTGGTATTAAAGTTTTAGTAGATCAAGACTCTGCTTATACTGCTCACACAACTTTTGGAAAAGAACCAGAAGAGCTACTTCCACATGAAAAGAATTGGGCTAGCTTATTAGCAAGTTTCGGTTTTGCGACAACTATTCTTCCCGTTCAAAATGACCTTGCAATTGAAAATCAAACTATTGCAATTGCTGGTCAATTATTACGCAACCTTTCAAATGAACAAATCACTAATCTAATCACTAAAAATACAGTTCTACTTGACGGTGAAAGTATCCAGGTTTTACTAGACAGAAAGCTAGGTAATCTACTTCATATTCAAAGTGCTAAATGGCATCCATGCAAGAGTGGCTATCAATCATTTGAACAAGCTGATGGCACAACTGTTCAAGGCGTTAAGAACCCTCGTATTACGATGCTGCAACATACAGGCAACTATCTACAGTTAGACTATCAAACAGATAGCAATGTTAAGATTTGGAGTTCAGCCTATAATTCGATCGACCAAAAGCTCGGAAACTTCATGGCTGTTATTGATGATCACATAATTGTATTACCAATGGATCAAGATCCAAAACACGGTTGGGAATCACAATTTTCATCTTATAAACAAGGATTAATGCAACAAATTATGGCTAGCGTTGAACCAATTGACTATTTAATCAATATGCCTCACGTCAAATTAAACATTCAAGAAAACGGTAAAATTGTCTGGCTAGCCAATTTCAACTTAGATGGTTACCAAGAGATCAACTGGCATTTAAGTAAACCTCTACCTTCTAATACAGCTACTTTAATTCGACGACGCGATAATAGTGTTGAAAAAGAAGCAGTAAAAATTGAGGTAACAGATAATGTCGCTTCAATTAAGGCTCCTTTATCTCCTCTTGAAACTATCCAATTAATATTTTAATCACTAAGAAGAGCAACTTAGCTCTTCTTTTTTGTTGCTTCTAATTAGCACTAAGCGTCCTCTTTTGTCTTTAATCAAAAAAGCATTAAAATGAAAGTACTATATCCGTTAACGAAAGGACTTTTATCTTGGGTAAAATACTTGATTATGTTCGCTGGCGGGGTGATCTAACATTAGATCGGGAACCATTTAATAGTTTAGATGCAGGTCTTTTTGCTGCTTTTGCTTATCTTCCTTTTGATTCCAGTGTTAAAGGTCATACGCTTGAGGCAGCTACAAAACGCTTAATACAAAAGAAAACCTTAATTCACTCAGATAAATTAGAGGCAGAACTAGTAAACTTAAGTGACCGCTATAAAAATATGCGTTTTCTCGATTGGTCACACCTTTCTCAGAAAAAGCCACCCGTCCAGTTCACTGCAATGACAATTGAGCTAGATTCAGAAACTATTCTAGTGGCTTACCGCGGAACTGATGGTTCGATGGTAGGTCTAAATGAAGACGTCGATATGAGTTATCAACCAGAAATCTTTGGTCAAAGCGTAGCAGCAGATTATCTAGATAAAATGGCCCAAGCCTATCCTGATAAGAAAATCTACACAGTAGGCCATTCAAAAGGTGGAAATTTTGCCGCTTATGCACTTTATGCAGCTTCTCCTAGCCTTCAAGACAGAGTAATTAAGGCTTATAGCTTCGATGGTCCTGGTTTCATGAAAGAAATGTATAACCAGATTGAATTTCAACGCGTAATTCCAAAAATGATGACTTATGTTCCTGAAGGATCAATTTTTGGAATGATGCTTGACCATCCAGAACGCGTTATCGTAGTTAAAAGTAGAATGAAACATTTAATGAAGCAACATAATCCTTTACATTGGGAAGTAGCACGAAATAGTTTTGTAATGGCGCCAGGTTTAAGCAATGCAAGCAGAATTATTAGAAGTACTTTTATCTCTTGGAATACCAAGATTCCACGTGAAAAACGTGAAGCTTTCTGGTTAGCCTTCTTTACTGCTTTAGAGTCACAAAAAATTACTGAAGCTAGTCAACTAACAACTAATAAAATTCGTGGTGCAATTCAATTTAGCCATGCCTATCTTGCTCTTGATCCTGACGCACGTTTAATTGCTAATGAGATTATCTCTGACATTACGGCAACCGCTCGTCAGTACATCAATCTTCCTTTTCTTAGCCATAATGAACACTTAGAACCACTAGGCAATGACTCAAGCAAAGGTCCAATTGTTGATGACTCTTACGATGGTAGTTAATCATATGTTTCATGTGAAACAAAAAGCAACTTCAAAACTGAAGTTGCTTTTTTAGTATAAACATTAATATAAATTACTTATTTATTCTTTAAAGCTTCTTTAGCTAATTCAAAATCACCTAAAGTTGCAGAACCATTATCTGCAACAGCTGGACGAACAATTAATTCATCCACGTCTGGAGTTGCAACATAGTTATTGTTGAATTCTTTAAAGAAACCACGCACTTGTACCAAATCTTGATCATTTAAAACTGATCCACCAACAACCATTACATCAGGACGCATAGTCATATAAGCATTAAACAATAATTGTGCTACATAGTAAGACACGTAAGTAAATACTTTATGGTCTCGAGGTAATTTTTCACCAGGAATACCGGTTCTGCCTTCTAGTGAAGGTCCAGCTGCCATTCCTTCAACACACTTATTACCGTGGAATGGACATTTTCCGGTGTAATTATCACCTGGATAAGGAGTTACTAACATATGTCCCATTTCTGGGTGATTATTTAGGCCAATAAACTTCCCAGCTTGAACTGCACCAGCACCAATTCCCGTTCCAATTGTTACATAAAAGTAAGTCTTAGAATTATCTCGACCACGCGCAATATATTCACCGTAACAAGATGCATTAACATCAGTAGTCATTACAACTGGAATGTCCAATTCTTTTTCAAAAGTACCTTTAACATTTGTTCCAGACCAGCCACGCTTAGGCGTATCTAAGATGTAACCAAATGTTCTTGAATTTGGATTGATATCAATTGGGCCAAAAGTTCCGATTCCCAAAGCAGATACTGGATGTTCTTTAAAGAACTCAATGCTCTTTGCTAAAGTTTCTTTTGCATCAGTTGTCGGAATTCTCTTCTTTGCTACCACTTCGCCGCTTTCTGTATCTTGAACTGCCAAGATAAACTTAGTACCACCAGCTTCGATACTACCTACATATTTATTTTCTACCATTCAACTTACACCTTCTCATTCAATTATTTAAAAAAATAGACTTTTAACTCTTCAAGTATAGCTAATTAATGAAACGCTTACAAATTATTTTCTTAAGCCTCATTATGAGTATAGTCAAGGTTTGAAAAACGGTTATATGGCTTGGAGAACATCAATTTAACTGTTCCGCGCGTACCAGAACGGTTCTTTTCAATAATTACTTCTACTTCACCATTATCTTCTTCCGCCTCAACTTCACCTTCATCATCTTCATCCCGTTCATCGCGATAATAATCATCACGATAAAGAAAGGCAACAATATCAGCATCCTGTTCAATCGAACCAGATTCACGAATATCAGATAAGACTGGTCGCTTATCTTGACGTTGTTCAACCGAACGAGAGAGCTGCGATAGAGCGATAACTGGAATATGTAGCTCTTTGGCTAATTTCTTTAATTGCCGTGAAATTGCAGAAACTTCTTGCTGACGTGATTCACTACGTGGTCCTTCAATTAACTGCAAGTAGTCGATTACAATTAATCCTAAGTTTCCCTTTTCTTTAGCTAACCTACGTGCTTTAGCGCGAATCTCGCTCATTTTAATTCCAGGCGTGTCATCTATATAGATACTCGTATTGTCTAAAGAGCCTGCCGCAACAACTAATTTACGCCATTCTTCATCAGTTAATTGACCAGTTCTAAGGTGCTGTGAATCAATCAATCCTTCTGAAGCCAGCATTCTTTGAACTAGTTGCTCAGCTCCCATTTCTAGTGAAAACATAGCAACAGTTTTATCAGTTTTTAAACCAACAAATTGCGCTACATTCAAAGCAAAGGCAGTCTTACCAACACCAGGACGAGCAGCCAATATAATCAACTCATCATCGTGAAAACCAGTCGTCATCTTATCTAATTCAGAAAATCCTGATGGCAAACCCGTAACTGTATTTCCATCATCAGGAATAGAGTTAATTTCCTCCATGGTTGTGTTTAAGACATCATGGATAGACTTAAACCCGCCACTAGCATTATCCTGTGAGACACCCATTATTTGGCTTTCAGCGTCATCTAAGATATCAGTTACATCATCTGAACCCTCAATGGCATTTTGAATAATTCTTTGACTAGTAGAAATTAAATTTCTGAGAATTGCCTTACGTTTTACAATCTTAGCGTAATAAGTAACATGGGCTGCCGTTGGCGTTGCCATTGACAACTCCGTTACATATGCAATCCCACCAATATCATCTACCTGATTATTTTTCTTTAACTCATCTTGCAGAGTTACTGGGTCAATTACTTCCTCACGATCAGAAATATTAAGCATTGCCTGAAAGACAATTCTATTTGCATGCTCATAGAAATCATCAGGTTGCAATATATCTGAAGCATCAATAATGGCTTCTGGATCTAAAAAGACGGCCCCTAGGACCGCCTTTTCTGCTTCACTATCATGGGGAATTTGTTGAGAAACAACATTATCCATTATTAGTCTTGCTCCATAATGTGAACGCGAATTACAGCTTCTACGCCTTTAAATAGTTTAACAGGTACGTTTGTGTATCCTAAAGATTTAATTGGCTCTGGGAGCTCTAATTTACGCTTATCAACCTTAATACCGTATTGCTTTTCAAGACCTTCAACGATCTTTTTACCTGAAATAGAACCAAATAAACGAGAATCAGTACCGGCCTTTGACTTGAAGTTCACAATTGTCTTGTCATCTTCAAGCTTCTGCTTAATGTCTTCAGCTGCTGCTTTTTCTGCTTCATAAGCATCTTTTTCCGCTTTTTGAACCCGCTTTAAGGTATTTAAGTTGGAGCTAGTAGCTTCTTTTGCATAACCATTCTTAATCAAGAAGTTTTGAGCATAACCATCTGGTACGTTCTTAACTTCTCCGCGCTTACCTTTACCCTTCATGTCTTTAATAAAAATAACCTTCATGAATTTCACTCCTATTCATTTTCCTTAAGATATTCATTGATTGCAGCGAGCAACTTATCTTTAGCTTCTTCAACTGTTACGCCCTTAATTTGAGTTGCTGCATTAGATAAGTGACCACCGCCACCTAATTTCTCCATAATTACTTGAACGTTAACATTTCCCATTGAGCGAGCCGAAATTCCAATTACATCTTTACTACGTCTAGTTAATGCAAAACTAGCATCTACATGCTCAAGAGATAAAGCCGTATCTGCAGCTTGGGCAGTAATAATTGGATCATAGATCTTATTATCTTCTCCCATTAAGAGAGCCATATTTGGTTCAATCATGTCAATAGTAGAAACTAAATGACTTCTTTGCAAGTAATTATCAATATTTTCCTTCAAAAGCTCAGATACGACTTGAGTATCTGCTCCAATTGATCGCAAGTAGCTTGCAGCATCAAAAGTTCTAGTCCCAGTTCTCAAGGAGAATTCTTTAGAGTCAACTGTAATACCAGCTAGCATTGCTGAAGCTTCTAAATCAGTTAAGACTCCCTCGCCGCCTTGCGGTTGATATTCAATCATTTCTGTTACTAATTCACACGTCGAAGATGCATATGGTTCAATATATACGAGCATTGGGTTTTCTGGGAATTCTTCCCCTCGACGGTGATGGTCAATAATGATTAAACGATTCTTCAAGCGCTTATAAAGTTCTGGATCATAAGTAATACTATACTTAGAGTGATCTGTTAAAACTAAAAGCGACTCATCCGTTGCTGCTTCAAGAGCATCTTTAGGTGAAATAAATACATCCTTATCAATTCCAGCAGCTTGCATTTTAGCAATTAACCGTCCTACATCATAATTAACGTGGTCAACATCTAGTACGACGCTAGCTTTCACGCCATGAATTCTAGCAATCTTAACAATTCCAATCGCTGAACCGATAGCATCTAAGTCTGGATTTCGATGTCCTTGAACAAAGACGTGATCAACGCCTTTAAATAATTCTACCAAAGCTTGAGAAACCATTCGAGCTCTCACTCGCGTACGTTTTTCCATTGGATTAGATTTTCCACCGTAAAAGCGGGCTTCATGGCCTGATTGTTTTACAACAACTTGGTCGCCTCCACGTCCTAAGGCTAGATCTAGATTAGATTGTGCTTGGTCGGCAATCTCATTTAAACTTTCAGATCCAAACGCAATCCCAATCGATAGGGTCAGCGGCATATTCTTTCTACTTGATTCAGTTCTAACCTTGTCCAAAATAGAAAACTTATTATCTTCCATTTTGGCTAAATCGTGCATATGCGTTAACAAAATAAAGTGATCTTCATCTATACGCTTAAGATATGAGTTAAATTGACCAGCATACTTGCTCAGAGTAGTTTGAACATATGAACTCATATTTGTTAAGTTTTGATCGCCCATTGCTTGGCTTAATTCGTCATAGTTATCAATAAATATTAAGCCAATTGCCAATCTTTCTTGTTTATACTTCTCTTCAATATTTGCGTAACGCGTAATATCAAGTAAGTAAACCACACCCAGATCATCCTGGACCACCATCTCAAACTTGCGATCGCCCCATTTAATAATTTTATTTTGCTTACTATTAGACTTAATAGCATCATCAATATATTTAGCTAACTCTTTATCAACTGAAGAGATCGAAGAGCCAATAATATCTTTATCATGCAGATACATCTGTAGATATGGATTAATCCATTGAATCTGTCGGTCCTTATCATAAAGCATAATTCCAAGTGGCATTTTGATCATTGCCTCTTGTTCACCACGCTTGATGCGATATGAAAGATTAGCAGCATAGTTGTTTGTATTACCAGCTAGAACATAAATGCCATAGACTGCAAAAATAACCGTCAAGATAAACAGTAGCACCATTGCTAATCCAAACAACGGACTAATTAACATCCCAATAATAGCTCCCAATAAGGATAAAACTAGGACAATAACCAATGATGCTGTTAAACGCGTATCTTTAACAAATTCAGGCAATTCTAATTTGCGTAAAAAGCCTTTCATTGAAATTCCTTCCTGTTATAGCATTAATATCATAAAAAATATATACTACATCATTTTATATTATACATCAAAAAATGCTTGCTCATCATCTAAGCTAAGCAAGCATTATAGCATGTTGTGTCGACGCAAATACCAAAGTAAAATTGCCATTACGATAACTGAACCAACAGTAATTATTACCCAATCAAATGGATTATGAAAAATAGGTAAGTCCACATTCATCCCAAAAAATCCTGTTACGATCGTTGGAATTGTTAAAAGAAGTGACCAGACAGTCAAAAACTGCATCGTGTTGTTCAAGTTATTATTCAAAATGTTATTAGACGTTTTAGATATTTCTTCAGTAACTTCGCTATAAATCTTGATCATTTGCAAGGACTGCTGAACTTCAATGATAATGTCATCACACATTTCTTCTTCAGATGCATTCATATGAAGACCTGATTTTTTATTTTTTAAGCTTTCAAGCATCATTAGATTAGTCCTAATTGAGCTAGACAAATAAACCAAACTTTTTTCAACTTGTGATAGCTCTTGCAGGTCTTTATTATGAATTCTTTCACTCAAGTGATTATCTAACACTAGTCTTTGACTGTTCAGCTGACTCAAGGCTCTTTGAAAATACTTAGTAACTGCGAATAAAATTGCAAAAATCAGTTCTTTTTCACTATGAATATGTTCATCTGGCTTCTGCCTAAATTCTTCAATCATATAAGTTGTGTCAGGAGAGTGAACTGTAAAAAGAGTATGCCCAACCATCAAAAATTTAATTGGTAAAGTAGTGAAATGGTCTGCATCTGCTGTTGGCCAAACTGGCACATCATAAACTAACAAATCACTATTAGTAATGTAGTCATGATCAAAGTGGGGACGTTCGTGAAGGTCGGTGATATAAGAAATAATTTCTGAAGTTAAATCAAAGTCATCCTTTAATAATCTTATATCATGATCATCACAGTTATAGATATCGTACCACTTATAGTCAAAATCAATATTTCCGGCTAGTTTTTGCTTAATAATCATGACAATCCCTCCATTTACTTCTTTTATGATACCGCAAAAAATAAAATAAAAAGAGTAGCATATGCTACTCTTTTATTATTTTTGATCTGTTTTATTAGTCTTCTGCGACAAATGGCAATAAGCCCATAACACGAGCTCTCTTAATAGCAACAGTCAACTTACGTTGATTCTTTGCGCTAGTGCCAGTGACACGACGTGGTAAGATCTTACCTCTTTCAGAGATAAAACGTTTCAACAAATCAACATCCTTGTAGTCGATGTAGTCAATGTGGTTAGCTGCAATGAAGTCAACCTTACGACGACGACGGCCACCTCTTCTTTGTTGAGCCATATCAAAGATCCTTTCTAATTAAATTTAAAATGGGAGATCATCATCCGAAATATCAATAGTGCTACCTGAATCTGCAAATGGATCCTGCGGTTTATTGCTTTCTCCACCAGCAGGAGCATTATTAGTGCTTGGTGCACTTGATCCACCAAAGTTATTGGTACTTGGAGCATTTCCTCCTTGCGGAGCAAAATTACCACCATTAGTCTGACGATTCTCACGGTCACGACGTGATTCTAATAAAGAGAAATTATCAACGATGACTTCAGTCACGTAGACTCTCTTACCATCTTTATCATCATACGTTCTAGTTTGAATCCGACCTTGAATACCAACTAGTGAACCCTTTGAAGTAAAGTTAGCAAAATTCTCTGCGGCTTTACGCCAAATTACACAGCTGACGAAATCAGCACCACGTTCACCTTGACTATTGGTGTATTGACGGTCAACAGCTAGAGTAAACGTAGCAACTGAGATTCCACTCCCGGTTGTACGTAAATCAGGATCACGTGTTAAACGGCCAACAAGTACAACATTATTAATCATACTTTTGTCCCCTTCCTAATTCACGAAAACAAATTATTTATCTAATTTTACAGTCATTGAACGTAAAACTTGGTTATCAATACGAGAAAGACGACCAAATTCATCAACTGGTTCAGAGTTTTCTGCAACGAAAGTCATAATGTGATAAGTACCTTCACGGTATTTTTCAATTTCGTATGCGAAACGTCTCTTACCCCAATCTTTAGATTCAAGTTCTTCAGCACCGTTGTCAGTAACAACTTTATCGAAGCGATCGATCAATGCTTTCTTTGAATCTTCGTCAATATCAGGCTTGATGATGTAAGTAACTTCGTACTTAGTTTTTGCCATAATAATTGCACCTCCTCTTGGACTAAATGGTTCTTGTTAAAATCAAGAACAAGGAGTAATGAATAATATTACTCACAATGTTTGATTTTATCACAGAAACAAAAAAATTACCAAATATTTTTCACGCGATCCTGAGTTACATTACTCAATTATTATTACGCAAAAATTTGGTAATTTTTTTATTTATTAATTTTCTTCTACTGGCTCTTCTTCATCAGTTGATTTTTCGTCTTCATCATTAGCCTTTGGTACTGCAGTAATACTTGCAACTTGAGCACCATCATCAACCTTGATTAAACGTACACCTAAAGTAGCTCGACCAGTTTGAGAAACATCATCAACGTCGAAACGAATCATAACGCCAGCACTAGTAATTAACATGATATCTTCATCACCATTAACTACTGTTACACCTGCTAAAGGACCATTCTTTTCAGTAATGTTAGCAGTCTTAATTCCTTTACCACCACGTCCTTTAACTGGATATTCAGAAGCTGCAGTCCGTTTTCCGTAACCTTTTTCAGAAATTACTAACACTTCTGAATTAGGTTCTAAAATATCAGATCCAACTACATAATCGTTGTCTCTTAGATTAATTCCGCGTACACCTGCTGCGGTTCTTCCCATTGAACGAACATCATTTTCATTAAAGGTAACTGCATAGCCTAAATGGGTTCCAATAAGGATATTTTGTTTACCGTCAGTAGTTAAAACATTATTCAGTTCATCCCCATCGCGAAGGGTTAAGGCAATCAAGCCACTACGACGGATATTTTGAAATTCACTAACTTTTGTTCTCTTGACTGTTCCCATCTTAGTAACAAAGAAGAGGTAGTTATCATCTGCACCTTCAGGAACGTTAATAACCGCTTGAATCTTTTCACCCTTATCAAGTTCTAGCAAGTTAACAATTGGCAGTCCTTTGGCGTTCCTACCAAATTCTGGAATTTCATAAGCTTTCTTTGAGTAAACCTTACCTAAGTTAGTAAAGAATAGCAAAAAGTCATGGGTACTTGAGAAAATCAAGTGATTGATAAAGTCATCATCTTGAACTCCCATTCCCTTTATTCCGCGTCCACCACGGTTTTGTACCTTGAATTCATCAGCTGGCATCCGCTTAATGTAGCCATTATGGGTAAGGGTTAAAAGTACATCTTTTTGTTCAATTAAATCTTCATCTTCAGTTGAAACTGCTTCGCCTTCTGCAATCTTAGTCCGTCTATCATCACCAAAACGCTTTTGAATATCAAGCAACTCATTGTAGATAATTTCATCGATTCGTTCTGGCTTAGCAAGAATATCTTTGTAATCTGCAATTTTTGCTTGTAAATCTTGATATTCAGCTTCAATCTTGTCTCGCTCTAAACCTGTTAAACGAACCAGACGCATATCTAAAATAGCTTGAGATTGACGATCATCTAATCCAAAGTTTTGAATCAACTGTGCCTTAGCAATATCGCTGTTTTGGGAGCCACGAATAATCCTAATGATTTCATCAATGTGATCTAGTGCAATTCTCAATCCAGCTAAAATATGTGCTCTAGCTTCAGCCTTCTTTAATTCAAACTTAGTTCTGCGAGTAATAACATCTTCTTGATGGTGAAGATAGTATTCAAGCATTTGCTTCAAAGTTAAGAAGTGTGGAGCGCCGTTTACAATTGCAACCATATTCATTCCGAAGTTTGCCTGCAATTGGGTTTCTTTAAATAAGTTATTCAAAACCACACTCGCACTTGCATCTCGGCGAATATCAATCGTAATTCTCATACCAGTCTGGTCTGATTCATCACGAACTCCGGTAATACCATCAATTGTTTTTTCACGAGCTAAATCTGCAATTTTCTTAACTAGTTCAGCCTTATTTACTAAGTATGGTAATTCACTAACTACGATTCGTTCACGGCCACTCTTCTCTGTTTCAATATTGGTCTTAGCACGAACGACGATATTACCCTTACCTGTTTCATAAGCGCGGTAGATACCGCCACGGCCCATTACAATACCACCAGTTGGAAAATCAGGACCAGGAATAACCTTCATCAAGTCTTTGGTAGTAACATCAGGATTATCCATCAACATATGAATCCCACTAATTACTTCCGCCAAATTATGTGGCGGAATATTAGTTGTCATACCAACTGCAATACCACTAGCACCGTTTACAAGTAAATTAGGAATTCTGGCAGGTAAAACTACCGGTTCATTTTCCGTATCATCATAGTTACGTTGCCAGTCAATCGTTTCTTTATTGATATCACGAAGCATTTCAACCGCAATTTTACTCATTTTTGCCTCGGTATAACGCATTGCGGCTGGTTCATCCCCATCGACAGAACCGAAGTTTCCGTGTCCATCAACTAGCATATAACGATATGAAAAGTCTTGAGCCATGTGAGCCATAGCTAAATAAATTGAGGAGTCACCATGTGGGTGAAACTTACCCATAACTTCTCCAACAATTCTGGCACTCTTTTTGTACTGTTTGTCTGGTGTAACCCCTAATTCATGCATTCCGTAAAGAATACGACGTTGTACAGGCTTTAGACCATCCCGAACGTCAGGTAAGGCACGTGCCACAATAACTGACATAGCATAATCTAAGAAAGAGCTACGCATCGTATGGGTCAAATCAACATTACGTATTCTGTGATCTTGAGGTTGATTTTCGTTAGCCATCTAAAGCCTCCTAAGCATCTAAATTCTCAACGTATTTAGCGTTCTTTTCAATAAATTCTCGTCTTGGACCTACTTCATTCCCCATCAAAAGATCAAAGATCTTATCAGCGTCTTCAGCGTATTCTGGACTTACTCTGTCTAAACGACGATTTTCTGGGTTCATAGTCGTTTCCCATAACTGTTCTGGATCCATTTCTCCCAATCCCTTATAACGTTGAACAACAGGCTTAGGACTTGGCTGAAGCGTACCTAGATAATCATGTAACTCTTCATCTGTATCTAAATACTTCTCTATCTTACCTTGACGAACTTGGTATAGAGGTGGACGAGCAATATAAACATAGCCTTTTTCAATCATTGGACGCATGTAATTGTAGAAGAGAGTCAAAAGAAGAGTTCTAATGTGGGCACCGTCAACATCGGCATCCGTCATAATAATTAACTTGTGATATCTTGCCTTTGACACGTCAAAATCAGCACCAAATCCAGTACCTAAAGCTGTAAAGAGCGATCTAATTTCTTGATTGGCAAGAATTCGATCCATTGAAGCTTTTTCAACGTTCAAAATTTTACCTCTAATTGGCAAAATCGCTTGAGTTAAACGTGAACGTCCCTGTTTTGCTGATCCACCAGCTGAGTTACCCTCGACAATGAATAATTCAGAAATACTTGGATCATTACTAGTATTGTCGGCTAATTTTCCTGGCAAGTTCGCAATTTCAAGACCAGATTTCTTACGTGTAACTTCACGAGCACGTTTGGCAGCAGTTCTTGCTCTTTCAGCAAGTTGACCTTTTTCAACAATCTTACGACCGACAGAAGGATTTTCCATTAAGAAGCGACTAAATGTTTCTGAAAATGCTCGATCCACTGCAGTTCTTGCATCTGAATTTCCTAGTTTTGTCTTCGTCTGACCTTCGAATTGAGGGTTAGGGTGCTTAACAGAAACAACAGCTGTGATTCCTTCACGAATATCCTCACCAGATAGGTTATCGTCCTTGTCTTTCAGGATCTTAGCCTTATGAGCATAATCATTAACTACACGAGTTAAAGCTGTCTTAAATCCAGCTTCATGCATTCCGCCTTCATAGGTGTGAATGTTGTTAGCAAAAGTCATTAAAGTTGTCTTATAACCATTGGTATATTGCAAGGCAACTTCAACATCAATTCCTTCGTAATTACCTTCAACGTAAATTGGTTCATCAAATAAGACTTCTTGTCCCTTATTTAAAAAGGCAACATATTCCTTGATACCACCCTCAAAGTGGTAAACATCGGTTTCAGCGCTTTCTTTACGCTTATCAGTAAAGGTTAACTTTAAGCCTTTGTTTAAGAAAGCAAGTTCACGAATTCTGTTCTTTAAAATTTTGTCGTCAAAAGTTGTAGTTTCAGTAAAAATATCTGGATCAGGATAAAAATGCACAATTGTTCCATGTTCTTCAAGAGGAACTGTTCCAATCTGCTTCATTTCTCCTACTACACGGCCATGATCAAAGGAAATCGCATATTTCTTACCATCTCTCATAACTGTAACATCAAGCTTAGTTGAAAGAGCATTTACTACAGAAGCACCAACACCGTGAAGACCACCAGATACTTTGTATCCGCCACCGCCGAATTTACCACCAGCATGCAAAACAGTAAATACAGTTTCTAAAGCTGGACGACCGGTTTTAGCTTGAATGTCAACAGGAATACCACGTCCATCGTCTTGAACGGTTACACTACCATCTTCATTGACAGTAATTTCAATTTTAGTAGCAAAACCTGCTAATCGTTCATCAATACTATTATCGATAATTTCCCAAACAAGGTGGTGTAAACCCTGGCTACTAGTTGAGCCAATGTACATACCTGGGCGTTTTCTAACTGCTTCAAGTCCACCTAAAACTTGAATTTGACTTGCATTGTAAGTATCAGCACGTTTTTCAAAGTCTTTAGCTTTATTTAATGCTGCTTTGCTCTTATCTTCTGCCATTTAACTCTCCTTTGCACTGATCGTTCCAGCAGAAATGTGATAAACCTTAGGTTCCTTCACAATTTCCCAAGAAATACCTTCTAAATCTGTCGTTGTTATAAATGTTTGCGTTTTACCATGAATATAGTTCAATAAACGACTCTGTCTTCGATGATCTAACTCACTCATCACATCATCTAACAGCAGAATCGGATATTCTTGCGTCAATTCATGCACTAATTGAATCTCAGCTAACTTAACGCTTAAAGAAATCGTTCGCTGCTGTCCCTGAGATGCAAAATCATGGGCATTTTTATCATTAATTAAAAACTCCAAGTCATCTCGATGAGGGCCACTGAGAGTAGTACCCTTTCGAATTTCATTAGAACGATTTTTCTTATAACTAGTAATAACTTTTTGATAAATGGTCTCTACATCATCCTCTGGAATAATTTCCTTAACTGATGGACGGTAAAAAATCTGCAATTTTTCAGCTTGACCACTAATCTCACGATGAGCAGCTTGAGCGTAGGAATTGAGTTTTTTAATGTATTTTATTCTTCGCGATATTATCTCTGCTGCAATTCCTGCCAGCTGATCGGATAAAACATCTAAAAAAACTTGATCATTTGCTTTTTTGATGCTTAATTGCTTTAAATAATTGTTTCTCTGCTGCAGTACCTGACGATACTGACTTGAAAAATATAGATATTCTGAATTAATCTGCCCAAATTCTAAATCCATAAATCTCCGTCTAACAGATGGTGCTCCCTTAACTAGAGCTAAATCTTCTGGAGAAAACAAGATTGCATTCATTTGCCCCACATAGGCAGAAAGCCTCTTTTGCTCCAAGCGATTTACCCAGACCTTTTTTCCATTAGCCGTTAAACGTAGTTTAAGCTCTACTTGAAGTTGGCTTTTATGAACCCTACCTTGTAAACCGGCAAATTTGCTGCCAAAACGAATTAATTCTTTATCGCTATTAGTGCGATGGGATCGAGTAAGGGCTAAAAAATAAATTGCCTCAAGTAAATTAGTTTTTCCTTGGGCATTTGGACCAATGAAAATATTTACATGAGGATCAAAATTTGTTTTTAATTCTTTAAAATTTCTAAAGTCTTTCAATTCAAAGTTTGCAAGATACATTGGCTACTCTGAAACAAATTCATACTCTTCTCCAGCTAAGTTCAATACATCCCCTGCATGTATTTTCTTTCCGCGACGATCTTCAAGCTCGCCATTTAACTTAACAGGATTTTCTTTTAGATACCATTTAGCTTGACCACCAGAAGATATCACGCTCTCTTCTTTTAAAAATTGAGCAAGCGTAATATATTCTCCCTTAATTGTGAATTTTTGGATAATATCACCCCATTTACCTTGTCATACCATGTTATTATACCGTTTTTTTATGTGAAATTCAATTTTATGACGTATTGTAGCCTTTTTTAAGCCATTTTATTCTAATTTAATATGACTATACTTAACTAGAGAAAAATTCGTTTAACCAGGCTAAATTTAGCTTTTAAGTACAACAAGAAAAAAAGAGCTACTTCCGTAGCTCTTTTTCAGTAATTTAAAATGTTCTCACTGGTGTAATCAATTGAGTAAAGTTGACATCTTGCTTTGCAGGCACAACTGTAAATGGTCTCAGTGGCTGCGTAAAGTTCATAATAATGGAATCAGTAATTGATGCGCGTAAAGCTTCTCTTAAATAGTCGGGGTTAAATGAAATTGTCAAGCCTTCACCTTCAAGGTTCTTAAATCCAATTTCTTCTTCCACATTACCTATTTCTGGAGAATCACCTTGAAGCTTAACTAATTGATTTTGAACATCAAGAGTCATTTTTACTACATTGTTTCGACTTTCATGAGTAAGAAGACTGGCACGTTCTAAAGATCTAGCTAAAACTGGCAATTCAAATTCAACAGAAGTAGTAGATTCAGTTGGAATTAAGCGATCAGTATCTGGATATTGACCATCAAGTAAGCGGGAATAAAAGGCAATATTTCCAACTTCAAATAGAACTTGGTTTTCACCTGGATTTACTTTAATTTCAGGATCGCTTTCACCAATAATTCTCGCTAATTCTACTAAGCTTTTTCCTGGAATGATCAAATCAGTACTAGTTTGTGGCCCATTTTCTAAAGAAATTTGACGTTGAGATAAGCGATGACTGTCAGTAGCAACTGCCTTAATTGAAGAATTATTAAAAATGAAGTTAACACCCGTTAAAGTAGGTCGACTTTCTTGAGTAGCAACAGCAAAAACAGTTTCGTTAATAATTTCTCTAAAGGTTTTACCTGAAATCTTAAATGATGCATCAGTAGAAATTTCAGGTAAATGAGGATAGTTATTGGCATCTAATCCATTGATCATAAATTCGGTATTTTCAGAAACGATTTTTGTTTGGAAGCTTTCCTTTACTTCAAATGAAAAATCTTTACCAGGCAATTTTTTAACGATCTCACTAAAGAAACGTGCAGGTAAAACAATTGAACCTGTAGATTGGACAATTAAGTCATCATTTACAGGAATCTGAATTTCGATTGAAATATCAGTATCGCTACCTGTTAAAGTTAGCATTTCGTCAGTAAGGTTAAGTTTTATACCACTTAAAATGGGAATAGTTGCACGTGAAGAAATTGCACGCATTACATTATTTAAATTTTCGAGGAATAAATTACGATTAATTGTAAACTGCATCGTTTACCTCCTGTGAAGTTATATGTACTTTGTCTTATTTATTTAATTATATATTTAAATACTTAGAAGTAGTAGTAGGGCCAGTGGAATCTGTGGGAAAGTAGGCAAATACCTGAATAAAACGGACTTTTGTGTGTTCAATAAATGTGGACAAAGTGAAAACTTATCCACATGTTATTAACTTTTAGTGTTCAAGCATTGCTTTTAAATCATATACAGCTGCTTTAATTTCGGCATCGGTTTTTAAGGCACGAGAAATTTTATCGCAGGCATGCATAACTGTGGTATGGTCTTTACCACCAAATTCCTGTCCGATTTTAGGCAAGCTAGAATCGGTTAATTCACGCGATAGATACATTGCTATTTGACGTGGAACTACGATTTGTTTTACCCGTTTTTTTCCTTTTAGTTCTGTAGTTGAAGTTTGGAAGTAATTTGCGACGACTTCTTGGATTTTTGAAATTTGAAGTCCTCTATTCTTTTGGACAAGTTTTAGGTCTGCTAAAGCTTCTTTTGCTAAATCAACATTAATATCTTCCCGCTCAATTGTTGCATGTGCTTGAACTTTAACTAAAGCACCTTCGAGTTCTCGAATATTGGTATCAACTTGCGAAGCAATGTAGTCAAGAGTACTGTCATCGATCGCCAAGCCATCTGTTTCAGCTTTTTTACGTAGGATTGCAATTCTAGTTTCTAAATCAGGAGGCGTAATCTCAACTTGTAAGCCCCAGGCAAATCGAGAAACCAGTCGCTCTGATAATTCAGGAATTTCAGTTGGCAACCGATCACTAGTCATAACAATCTGTTTTTGATCATTATAAAGAGTTTCAAAAGTATGGAAAAATTCCTCTTGAATCCCCTCTTTTTTAGAGAAGAATTGAATATCATCTACTAATAGGAGATCACAATTTCGATATTTATTGCGAAATTCAGCTTGAGTTTTGTTTTTTATCGAATTAATAAAGTCATTTACAAAAGTTTCACTTTGAATGTAGACCACTTTTGCATGGGGCTTTTCAGCTAGCATCTGATGACCGATAGCTTGCATTAAGTGCGTCTTACCTAAACCGACACCACCAAAGATAAATAAAGGATTATAAAAACTTCCTGGATTATCGGCAACTGCTAAAGCAGCTCCAGCTGCCAGCTTATTTCCTTCACCTTGAACAAAGGTATCAAAAGTGTACTTACTATTTAATTGAAGATCTTGAGCAAATTCGTCACGGCGATCCTCTAATATTTCTTGATTAGTTTTAATTCTTGGCTTTGGCGTAACTAGACGTTCGGGTCCTTCTTTACCTGCTACTTCAAATTTTGGCTGAATTTCCATGTCTGCATAAGCATACGCCTCTTGAATTAGTTGAGAAGCCAAGTTCTTTTCCCAATACCCTTTTGCAACTGGAGATTCAACAGCAATTATCATTTCTTTTGTCTTTTTGTTAAAGGAAATAGGTTTAGTATTTTTAAACCAAGCGTTATAGGCAACAGTGCTGTAGCTTTTTTTCATCTCAGCATTGAAAAATTGCCAAAATTTATCTAAATCAAACAAAAAAATTCCTCCAAATACTGTATTATCCACAGATTAAGTCAAAATAAGTTTAGCATGAATTTTAAAAGTTTTCCACAAGGAACAAAAATAACTAACAAATTCACAAGTATGTGGAAAAGAGAGAATAAAAATCCACTGATCTTTGAAATAAAATTTCACTTTTGCATTATCCACAAATTCATGTGGGTTCAAACTTAGCGATACATCAGTATTTCTGCCGAGGAGTATTCACTTATGCACAGGGTGTTTATTATATTCTGAACAGGGTGTGAATTGTGCATAACTCTGAGAATTATCTTGTTGATAAAAAAGCACGCAAAAATATATATCCAAGATATCCACAAAATATAATTTAAAAATAACTTTAAAAAAGCTTTTCTTTTTAGGAAAATTTTGATAAAGACTTGGTTTTTAGGCGTAAATATGCTATTCTATCTTAGAAATTGTGCTTATTAAGCATTGAAAAACGGAGGTGCAACATTAATGTCAACTAAGAGAACTTACCAACCTAAGAAGCGTCACCGTTCACGCGTTCATGGTTTTATGAAGCGTATGGCTACAGCAAACGGCCGTAAGGTTTTAGCAAGACGCCGTAAAAAGGGTAGAAAGGTCTTATCTGCTTAAGCCACTGAAGCTCAGTGGTTTTTTTAATTTAAGTAAGGATGAACTAGATTGAGAAAAAGCTACCGTGTAAAAACTGAGAGAGACTTTCAAAAAGTTTTTAAAGAAGGACAGTCAATGGCTAATAGAGGCTTTGTTGTCTATACTTTGCCCAAAGAAAAACAAAAGCATTTTCGCGTTGGAATTTCTGTTGGGAAAAAAGTGGGTCATACGGCGGTAGCACGTAATCGCCTCAAACGGTTCATTCGTGCTACACTGACAGAACTTAAGCCAGAGATAAGGTCTGATTTAGACTTTTTAGTAATCGCTAGGCCTTATGCAAGAGATTTTGACATGGAACGAACCAAAAAGAATCTTATTCATGTCTTAAGGCTAGCTAAAGTCTTATCAAACGAAGAGACGGAAACTGAGGAAAAGTAGAGTGAGAAATCATTTATCTAAGAAAAATTGGAAACTGATTCTATTAGGTCTAGGAATGCTAACCTTAGCTTTAGTAGTTACAGGTTGTGCATCTACTAATGGATCAAGTGTTGCTCCTATTTCTCATACTAGTGGCAATTGGTGGGATCGGTATATTGTTTACTATATTTCCCAATTTATTCTTTGGATTGCAAGTTTAGTTCGTGATTCCTATGGTTGGGCAATCATTATCTTTACTATTATAGTAAGAATAATCTTATTACCATTGAATGCCATTTCTATTAAGAGCATGGCTAAGCAACAAAAAGTGCAACCACAGATGGATGCATTGCGTAAAAAGTATCCTGGTAAGGATGTTGAGTCACGTCAAAAGCTGCAAGAAGAAACTAGTAAGTTGTATAAAGAAGCCGGTATTAATCCGTATACTGGATGTTTGCCGATGCTAATTCAGTTACCAGTTATGTATGCCTTGTATCAAGCAATTTGGCGGACTCCACAGTTGCAAAATGGTCGGTTTTTGTGGATGGATTTGGGGCGTCCCGATCCATATTACATCATGCCTGTTTTGGCAGCTGCATTTACTTTTATAAGTACGTATATTAGTCAAATGTCAACGCCTCAATCCTCACAAAATGGAATGACTAAGGGAATGACATACTTAATGCCTCTTATCATTGGGGTTTCAGCAATTGGTATCCAATCTGCGATCTCACTTTACTGGGTGATTTCAAACTTATTCCAAGTAGTTCAAACCTTCATTTTGCAAAATCCATTCAAGTATCAACGTGAATTGGAAGAGCAAAAGAAGGTAGAACGTGAACGTGAACGTAAAGTTCGTCGTGTATACAAACGTTTAGGACGTAAAAAACAAAAATAAATTATCTTTAAATTGTTAAGATAAAGTAGTCAAAGTGCTTTATCCATCATTGTTTTTATAGTGGTGGAGTGGGCACTTTTTTTATTTAATTATTTATGTAGGTGAAAAATGGCACAAGTATTAACGCAATTTGATACAATCGCTGCAATTTCTACTCCTATTGGCGAAGGAGGAATTTCAATTGTTCGTCTATCTGGTGAAGATGCAGTAGCGATTGCGAATAAGCTTTTTAAGGGAGCAGATTTAACTAAAGTTCCTACGCATACAATTCACTATGGACATATTGTTGATCCAAAAACGCAGGAAGTTGTCGATGAGACGATGGTCAGTGTGTTGCGTGCGCCGAAAACTTTTACTAGAGAAGACATGGTAGAAATAAATTGTCATGGGGGAATGATTGTTACCAACGATATTTTGCAATTGCTTTTGGCCAATGGAGCCAGGATGGCAGACCCAGGTGAATTCACTAAACGTGCGTTTATGAATGGCCGAATTGATTTAACTCAAGCTGAATCAGTAATGGACATTGTTAGAGCTAAAACTGATAAATCTCGCCAAGTTGCGATGACTCAACTAGCTGGTGGCTTGCTAGAAAAAATCAAGACGATGCGCCAAGAGCTGCTCGATACAATGGCTCATGAAGAAGTTAATATTGATTACCCAGAATATGATATGGACGATTTAACTTCTCAGGAAATGAAAAAGAAAGCACAAGAAGTTTCAAAACAAATTGAGCAGTTACTTCAAACAGCTCAAGAAGGCAAAATTATCCGTAATGGCTTAGCAACTGCAATTGTCGGTAGACCAAACGTTGGAAAATCATCGCTCTTGAACTATTTAACTCAAGATGATAAAGCGATTGTAACCGATATTGCTGGAACTACTAGAGATACGCTTGAAGAGTATGTTTCTGTTAAGGGTGTTCCACTTAAGCTGATTGATACCGCTGGAATTCACCACACAGAAGATAAAGTTGAGAAAATTGGCGTTGAACGTTCTAAGAAGGCTATTAAGGAAGCTGACCTAGTTCTTTTGCTCCTTGACGCAAGTCAAGATTTAACAGCTGAAGATAAGAGATTATTAGATTTGACTGCAAATAAAAAGCGGATCATTATTTTGAATAAACAGGACTTAGGTACGAAAATTTCCCAGGAAATGATCAAAAACCTTACCGATAATCCTATTATTGTAACGTCGATCTTAAAACAAAAGAATATGGATGCACTTGAGAATGCTATTGAGAAATTATTCTTTAGCGGAATAGAAAATTCTCAAAATCAAATTTTGGTAACGAATCAACGACAAGCTGGATTATTAGCTAAGGCAAAACAGTCTTTAGAGGATGTAATTAGCGGAATTAATGATGCTATGCCTTTAGATTTGGTTCAAATTGATCTAAAAAATGCTTGGGATACTTTAGGTGAAATTACTGGTGAAAGTGCACCTGACGAATTAATTACACAGTTATTTAGTCAATTCTGTCTTGGAAAGTAGGATGAAAATGAAAACGTACGAATCAAACGAGTATGACGTTATTGTTGTGGGAGCTGGACATGCTGGGGTTGAAGCGGCTTTAGCGGCAGCTCGTATGGGAGAAAAAACCCTTCTTTTAACTATTAATTTAGATATGGTGGCATTTATGCCATGTAATCCATCAGTTGGTGGCCCAGCAAAGGGAACCGTTGTGCGTGAAATTGATGCACTTGGCGGAGAAATGGGTAAGAATATTGATGCGACTTACATTCAGATGAGAATGCTTAATACGGGAAAAGGGCCTGCAGTTAGAGCTTTGCGTGCACAGGCAGATAAGTGGCAATATCATGAACATATGAAAGATACCATTGAAAATGAACCTAATTTAACTTTGCGGCAAGCTGTTGCAGATGAATTAATCGTTGAGGACGGAGTATGCAAAGGGTTAATAACTAATACTGGTGCAAAATATCATGCTAAAAGCGTAGTTTTAACCACTGGAACAGCTGCAAGAGGGAAAATTATTATTGGAGAATTAACTTATTCTTCAGGACCTAACAACTCTTTGCCATCAATTAAATTGCCTGAAAATCTTGAAAAATTAGGCTTTAAATTACGTCGTTTTAAGACTGGTACTCCTCCACGTGTTGATGGTAATACAGTTGATTATTCAAAGACTCAGGAAGAGCCTGGCGATAAGGAACCGAGACATTTTTCTTACACAAGTAAAGATAGTGACTACTTAAAAGGTCAAATGTCTTGCTATATGACATATACCAATACTGTCACTCACGATATTATTAGAGCTAACCTTGACCGAGCACCAATGTTTTCTGGAGTTATTAAAGGCGTAGGCCCACGTTACTGTCCTTCAATTGAAGACAAAGTAGTCCGCTTTGCAGATAAAGATCGTCACCAAATTTTCTTAGAACCAGAGGGACGCAATACTAAAGAAATCTACGTAGGAGACTTTTCTACATCAATGCCTGAAGAAGTACAATTACAGATGCTTCATAGTGTTGCTGGGTTAGAAAAAGCAGAATTAATGCGTCCAGGATATGCTATTGAATATGATGTCATTGAGCCTTGGCAATTAAAGCACACGTTAGAAACTAAGAATATTGAGCATCTCTTTACTGCTGGCCAAATGAATGGAACTTCAGGCTATGAAGAAGCTGCTGGACAAGGTTTAATTGCTGGAATCAATGCTGCTTTGAGTGCTCAAAATAAGCCTGGCTTTACTTTACAAAGAGACGAAGCTTATATTGGTGTCTTGATCGATGATTTAGTAACTAAGGGAACTAATGAGCCATATCGTCTACTTACAAGTAGGGCAGAGTATCGTCTTCTTCTTCGTCATGATAATGCCGACTTACGTTTGACTGAAAAGGGGCATAAGTTAGGCTTGATTTCAGAAGAGCGCTATGCAAAATTTGAAGCAAAAAAGCAGGCTATTTCCCGGGCAATGGCAGCTATTAAAAAAGTTACAATTCATCCAACTGATGAAGTACAAGAATATTTGGCTAGCGTCAAGCAGGACCGTTTGAATGCAGGAGTTAGCGGAGCAGACTTTTTGAAGCGTCCCCGCGTCACTTTTGATGCCGTTGAAAAATTAAGTGGTCAAACTTTAGCTACTGATCGTTATGTCAAAGAACAAGTGGAAATAGCATTGAAATATGAAGGCTATATTAAAAAAGAAAAGACTTTGGTTGATCGGTTACATCGATTAGAGTCAAAGAAAATACCAGTAGATATTGACTATAATGCAATTCCAAGCTTGGCTACTGAAGCACGTCAGAAATTCGAAAAAATTCGTCCTGAATCTATTGCTCAAGCTGAAAGAATTTCTGGGGTTAATCCAGCTGATTTAGCAATTTTAACTGCTTATATTCAACAAGGAAGAATTGCTAAAATAAAGAAATAAATAATAATTGAATCAAAGCAAAAAAATTTTTAAAAGTTTTTTTGCTTTTTTTGTTGAGTATGATCACTTAATCACACTTTAAAATTGTGTTTTACCGATAAGTTAAGCAAAAAGGTAAATAGTTTGTGAAATAATTATTTTTGAGTATGCTCTAAATATTGATATATCAGTTATGGCAAACGCTTTCAATTAGTTAATAAATGTGCTTTAATCAAGGTGTAAGAAAAATCATTAAGGAGATGCTTATAGACTATGACGAAAATTAGTGGTTCAGATGCAATGTTCCAAGTTTTGTATGACTGGGGAATTGACCATATATACGGTTTCCCAGGTGGTTCATTTGACTCAACAATGAACGCAATTCATAACTGGAGAGATAAGATAAAATTTATTGAAGTAAGACATGAAGAAGCTGGTGCTTTAGCAGCTTCTGCTGAATATAAGATTAGTGGCAAAGTTGGAGTTTGCTTTGGTTCTGCTGGTCCTGGTGCAGTTCACCTAATGAATGGACTTTATGATGCAAAATATGATAAGACTCCAATGGTTGCTATTGTTGCTAACGTTCCAACAAGCCGTCAAGATATTGACTTCTTCCAAGCTTTTGATGAAAAGCCATGGTTTGATCCTGTTGCTGTTTGGAATCACCAAGCAAAAACAGCTGAATCAATTCCAGTTTTGATGGATGAAGCAATTCGTCAAGCTTATCAAAGAAAAGGTCCAGCAGTTTTAATCTTACCTAAGGACTTTGGTTGGGATAAAATCGAGGATAATTTCCGCAACAATGCTGCAGCGCATAAAGTTGTACCTAACTTCCCAGCACCTCGTAAGGAACAGGTTGATAAGGCGCTTGAATTAATTAAAAATGCTGAAAATCCAATTGTTTACTTTGGTCATGGTGCTGAAGATGCTAGTGCGGAACTGAAAGAATTTTCTGATAAATTCAAGATGCCACTAGTTTCATCAGTTCTAGGAAAAGGAATTGTTGAAGATGAATTTCCAGCATATATGGGTTCAATTGGTCGTGTTGGTGCTAAGCCAAGTAACGATATTCAAACTCATGCTGATTTAGTTGTTTGGGTTGGTAATAATTCACCATTCTCAGTCTTCTTCTTTAACCCTAATGCAAAAGTAATTCAAATTGATATTAATTCTGAGAGATTAGGTAAACGCCATGCAGTAACTGTTCCAATGTTAGCTGATGCTAAGAAGACTTTACGTGCTTTAATTGAAGCAGGTGAAAGTCGTCCAGAATCTCCATTGTATAAGGCAGCTCTTGCTGACCGTGAAAACTGGGAAGCTTGGCTTGAAAGCTTTAATGATTCAGATGAAATTCCAATGCGAGTTGAACCAATTTTTGATGTCATCAACAAAAAAGCAGCTGACGATGCAGTATTTGCAGTAGATGTTGGTAACGTAAACATTAACTTTGATCGTCTAATGCACTTGCACGGTGATCAAAAATGGACTACTTCAGGACTCTATGCAACTATGGGTTATGGTGCTCCAGCTTCTCTTGCTGCATCAACTATTTATCCAAACCGTGAAGTTTGGAACCTAGCTGGTGATGGTGGCTTTGCTATGATGAACCAAGAGCTTTTGACCCAAGCACGTTACAACATGCATGTAATTAACGTAGTCTTCACTAATGAAACTTTAGGCTACATTGAAGCTGAACAAGTTGATGAATCACATCAACCATTATCAGGTGTAAAGCTTCCTGATAACGATTGGGCAATGAGTGCTGAAGGTATGAATGTAAAGGGCTTTACTGTTCGCAATAAGAGAGAATTTGAAGATGCAGTAACAGCTGCTCAACAAATGGAAGGCCCAGTTCTAATTGACTGTAAGATTACTCATGATATGCCATATTCAACTGAGTTGAATACTTTGGATGATCCAGCATTCGTTGCTAAGTATGATGCCCAAGCTTTGAAACCATTTAGTTACTTTGCTGGCAAGTATGGTGTTGAAGCAGATGCCGCATCAGGTGCTTCTGAACACACTGAGGCAGAACCAGTCGAAGCAGAGGAAGATGCTTCATCAGGCGCATCACGTCATTAATTTCCTAGGAAATAATTAAATAAAGAGTTCACATAGTTGAACTCTTTATTTTTTTGATAAAAAGTAAGCAAAATTGTGCGAAATTTGCAATAAAAAAGTATACTAGTAGATGAAGAATTTTATTAAATATGTGGAGGCAAAAATATGCAACAATTTGGGGTTATTGGCTTGTCCGTTATGGGTAAAAACCTTGCCTTAAACGTTAAGAATCATGGCTACTCTGTCTCTGGATTTTCAATTGATAAACCAGAGGTTGATGCTTTAGCAAAATATGAAGATAAAGATTTAAAGCCTACTTATACTTGGGAAGAGTTTGTAAATTCATTAGAAAAGCCACGTAAGATCTTAATTCAAATCATGGCTGGTAAACCAGTTGATGAGACTTTACAAAAATTATTGCCTCTTTTAGATAAGGGCGATATTTTAATTGATGGTGGTAACTCTAATTTCCATGATACTAATCGTCGTTATGAAGAAATGGAAAAACATGGCATTCACTTTATCGGAATGGGTGTATCTGGTGGTGAAGAAGGTGCCTTAAATGGCCCAGCTTTAATGCCAGGTGGCGATGAAAAGGCTTATGAAGAAGTATCACCAATTCTTGAAGCAATGGCTGCTAAGACTCCAACTGGTCAACCATGTGTTGGCTACATTGGGCCAGCAGGAAGTGGACACTATGTAAAGATGGTTCACAACGGTATTGAATATGGTATTATGCAAATTATTTCTGAAGTATACGATGTTTTACGTACTGTTGGTCATTACTCAAATGATGAAATGAGTGAAATTTTCAAGAATTGGGATAAGGGAGCTCTACAAGCTTACTTAATTGAAATTACTGCGAAAGTATTAAAGCAAAAAGATAATTTAACTGATGACCACATTATTGATCATATTTTAAATGAAGCCTCTTACAAGGGAACTGGTAACTGGATGCTTGAAGATGCAATTCGTCTTGGCGCTCCAATTACTGTAATTGCGGAAGCTGTTCTTGCACGCTTTATGTCGAAAGCAACTTTGAGAGATGATCCTGAACCAAAGATTGATCCAGAAAAGGCTCCAAAAGATTTAGTTGATCAACTTGCGAAAGCTTTATATTTAGCAATGGCTGTTTCATATGGACAAGGATTTGAGCAACTAACAATGGCTGCAAAGGCTTATAATTGGCGCTTGCACTACTCAACTATCGCTCAAAATTGGGAAGCTGGATGCATTATTCGTTCACAAATGCTTCATGATATTAAGTTTGCCTATAATGCTGATAAAGACTTACCAAACTTATTCAAGGCTCCATTTTTCGATAAGGTAAAGAAAGAAAATATTAGTGCTTTAAGAGAAGTTGTTAAAATTGCTGCTGATGCAGGTGTACCAACTCCAACTCTTAGCGCAGCTTTGAACTACTTAGAATCTATCTTTAACCCACGTTTGCCTCAAAATATGATTCAAGGTCAACGTGATTACTTTGGTGCTCACACTTACCAAAGAAATGATCGTCCAGGTACTTTCCATACTGAATGGTACGAAGAAAAATAATAATGTTTCACATGAAACTAAAAAGTCAATACATTAGTAGTGGCTTTTTGCGTTAAAATAATATTTATATCAATCAGAAAGCGGGAAAGTATGAGATACGGGGAAAAAAGCAATCTCAAATTAATGCTGCAAGCATTATGCGTGGGATTAATTGCTGGAGTTGTAGTGGGATTTTTTAGATATGGAATTGGTAAAACCGAAGCTTTTTGGCTCGATTTATTTAAAAAGTCGCACCAAAATCCATTATGGTTTATTGTAATCGTAGCAGGACTGGCATTAACTGGCATAATTGCAGGATATTTTGTTAAACAATATCCGCACGTTGGTGGGTCTGGTATTCCGGAAGTTAAATTACAAATGCAAGGAAAATTAACTTTGCAATGGTGGCCGATTTTGTGGCGAAAGTTAATCGGCGGCATTATGGTTATTGGAACAGGCTTGTTTTTAGGACCAGAAGGACCATCGCTTCAATTAGGTTCCACAATTGGTCAAGGAGTCGGCCAAGGCTTTAAGCAAACTAAAACAAATTCACGAGTTTTGCTAGCAACAGGTGCTGCCAGTGGTTTATCAGCTGCTTTTGGTGCCCCTTTAAGTGGTGCGTTGTTTGTTTTAGAGGAAATTTTTCATAATTTTTCGCCACGTGTGTGGATGAATGCCTTGGTGGGTGCGATTGCCTCGAACTTTGTTGTATCTAACTTATTTGGTCAAAAACCAGCTTTAGCTTTAGCTTACAATCATTCCTTCCCAATGCCACTTTATTGGCATTTAGTGTTATTAGGACTTATTTTAGGACTTTTAGGACACTTATATAAATTGGGCTTGTTTAATTTTAAAAAGCTTTATGCAAAAATCACTTTTATTCCGCGCTGGCTACACGGATTGATTCCACTAGTGATCTTAATGCCGATTATGTATTATTTGCCGCTAATTACTGGACCAGGTAATCATTTGATTTTGTCTTTGCCTAAGTCAATTGCTTATAGCAGTTGGAATTTAGTAGGGATGCTGGCGATTTTTTATGTAATTAGAATTGCATTTTCAATTGTTTCTTATGATTCGGGTCTGCCGAGCGGCATCTTTTTACCAATTTTAACAATGGGTGCTTTAATTGGCGCAACTTACGGTCTATTTATGGTGCAGCTGGGATTATTGCCACAAAAATTAGTTATTAATTTAATTATTTTTGCTATGGCTGGTTATTTTGCAGCAATTATTCGAGCACCATTTACAGCGATTATTTTAATTACTGAAATGGTCGGATCGCTGTTACATTTAATGCCGTTAGCTGTTGTAGCATTTATTGCTTTGTTAGTTGACCAATTACTTGGCGGCCGTCCAATTTATGATAGCTTAGCGGCTGCTATGGAGCCAAAATCTAGTGAAAAGGGATTGTGCGGCGAAGAAGATCAAATTTCAATCCCAGTCTATGAAAGCAGTAAATTAGTCGATGAAAAGATAGAAGATGTTAAATGGCCGGATGATACCTTAATTAAAGTTATTCATCGCGGCAGTCAAGATATTATTCCTCACGGAGACACTGTGATTGCAGCTGGCGATTTATTAGTGCTAGCTGTTGATCAAAATCGACGGGGACAAGTCTATGATGCAATTAAAAAATTGCAAGGTGTCGAATTAGATGGATAGCTTAAATATACAAAATAGCCCTCTAGCTCAAATTTAAGCTAGAGGGCTTATTTTTTGTAATTAAAGTATAGTCGCACCTAGGCAAGTTTTAAAATGATTTAAGGCCCATTTATGTCCATTTTCATCAAAACTTGCAACACCATCTTGGTGAATTACTAAATTATAGCAACGATTATATGCATCCATTGCTGTATGAAGGACGCAGATATCGGTGCAGACACCAGTCAGATGCAGAGTATCGATTTTTCTTTCTCTTAAAATAAGATCTAAGTTAGTGCCTGCAAAAGCAGAATAGCGCGTTTTATCCATGAAGATGACATGATCATTTGTTTTGTTGGCATCATACCAAGTTTGCAGCTTGCCATATAATTGCCGACCCCAAGTGTTGGGTAAATTATGCGGTGGAAACAACTTAGTTTCGGGATGATATTTATTTCCTGGGAAATGTAGGTCAGTGGGAATAATTACCCATTTATTTTGCTTTAAAAATGAATCTGCTAAATTGACAATTTCATTTTCAAGTTCTTGAGCAGGTTTGCCACAAGTTAAGCTGCCTTTGTCTGAAACAAAATCATTAGTGTAATCGATGATTAAGAGTGCTTCTTGAGTCATAGTATTCTCCTTTATAAATATAATTATGGCTATTATGAGCCACAAAAGAAAAAGCCTCAAGTGAGACTTTAAAATTAGTTATTCTTTTTTGAATTTGGGTGAAGTTTCTGGTGCCCAAATTAAGCAGATAATGAAACTTGCGAGTAATACAATGCTGCAGACCAGCATGGCTAAACTTGCACCACCGCAACAAATTATGAAAAATCATGCAAAGTGACTGTTCTAATCTCTTGAACTGTTGAGACATAAAAAAGTGGTATAAATAAATATTTCACTCCTTTATAGAAGATATGATTGAGGCTGCTTTTACCTTATGACTTACTTTAAGTTCTATCAAAAAAGTAATTACTTCTAAAACTACAAGCAAAATAAGGGCATATCTTATATTGGTTGCACCTGAAACAGTTGTTAAAATAGTAGTCATCAAAGGAGCAGACGCAATCAAAATAGTGTTTAATAGACCGACAGTAGAAGCTAAAATCTTATGCTCGACAGACGTTACTAGCCATTGTGTCAATTTGATTGAAGTTGCGCTGGCTGTTAATGCTAATAAAAAATACAATCCTAAAACAAGATAGATACTAGTTGCAAAAATCGCAAAAGTGGTCATTAAAGCGATTAAAGTGGCTAGAATTGTCATAGAAAAAATTGTGAATTTTTTAAACAATTGCGTACCAAACATACTTCCCAAAGCAGCTCCGCAAGCTACAACCACACCCATCAAAGCAATCGTAAAACTATATCTTGAAATTACCATTGCTGTTTTATGAGCTGCTATCATAATTGGAATTAATGATCCCATTGAACTTAGCAATCCATTCAAAACTGCAACAATCAAGACAACCTCTAAAAGACCAGCCTGCTTTTTAACTTGCTTGAAAGACGTCTTCATTGTTACCAAAAACGATTGAGTATTAATTTCATGGCTTTTAAGCGACTCAATAGATTTTTGCCTCAGTCCCACACTCGCAAACAAAATTCCAGCAAGTAAAAATGAAATAGCATTCAAAAACGCAAGGGATGAGTATGACATAATTAGCAGCAATGCTGAGCCTATAAACTGTGCTGCTATATTAATAACTTCATTAACCCCATTAGTAAAACCCTCTGCTTCTCCGAAATGATCTTTTCCTACTAGATCAACGACTAATGGTGAAACTAATCCGCTGGAATAAGCTCCAAATGTATCTGAAATCAAATTAATTATTACAACAATAATTACTAAACTCCATTGATTGACATTACTGATAAATAGCAGTCCAACGATGCCATATAAAACACAACGAATAATGGCGCTTAAAAATATATTTTTAAATTTATGTCGCGTTTTGTCTGCAAAGTAGCCGCCAAAAATTGTAAATAATTTAGGTGAAGACTCTGAAATGGCAATTAATGAAAGTGCTAAAGAATAGTTTTTTAATTTACTTGCATAAGTCATAAATGCCAAGTAGAAAAGAATATCACCTGCGCTAGAAAGAAAACTAGCAATTGAAAATCTACGATAATTTTTATTAGTTAAAAATATATTCATTCATATTCACCTCGTTTAATTAGGTTGAGCTTAGCAAATTAGCGATATATATAGTAAAATAAGTCATATATGACTCATTGCAAAGAGAGATAAATATGATGATTGGCAGTCTTTTGAAAGAATATCGTTTAAAACAAAACAAGAGCCAAAGAAAATTTATTGGTTCAATTGTTACGCAGTCTTATTATTCAAAAGTAGAAAAGAATATAAGTCAAATTACAGCGGACAATTTAATAGGCTTGCTTCAATATAACAATATTTCTGTACAGGAATTTTTTAATAACTTTAGTCAAAAAAGCGATGATTCATAACGCCAAACAAAAGAATTGGAAAATATGATGATTGAAGCTTATTACACTAATAATATAGAGCAGATGCATAATATTAAGAAAATTATTCACGAAAGTACTTTAAGCGAATATGATAAAAACTATCAAACATTAATGACTAATGGATTTTTAGCATTAATGAATCCAAAACTAAATAGTGAAAAGCTCACATCGACTATTAAAAATAAAATTTTTGACATTCCATCTTATACTCAAGACAAGCTAATGCTTTACTGCGACTTTATGCGATTTTATAGCTTATCAGATAATGAAATAATTACGCGGAACATTTTAAAACAGTATCAATCCACCAATGACTCTAATATTCAGGAACTTATTTTAGCCATAGTATGCAATATTCTTATTTTTTCTATTGAAAATGATAAATTTGAAAACGTCTCTTACTTTCTTAATAAGATTCAAAATATAAAAACTACGCCACAATTGCTTTTTTATAAAATAGATATTGAGTTTTTCAAAAATATAATTGAAATTAAAAATAGTAATGATGCGGGAAAAATAAATAAGTGCAAGAATTTTATTAAAACTCTACAAGATGCAGGCATGGAAGAATACAGCAATGAACTCAGAAAATTTATTAAAGATAATTTTTGAGTTAAATATGACTAATTGTGATCTGATTCTGGTAGCTAAATATGATTAGTAGCATAAAGATTAAACAAAAGGAGGACCAAATCATGAAGCCAGAAGATGTAGTAATTATTGTTATCAAGGGTTAATCAACTTTAAAATACAACCAGAAAACGGGTCATTAGTAAAAATGACCCGTTTTTATATGCTTATTAAACAGATGGTGACGATACATTAGGATCGTGCAAACTTGCATCTGTTCGATAGTCTTATTAGTATCAGATCACAACTACGTACTTGAATGTATCGACAAAATTAATACTCTCTCAATGAAACACATAAAAATAAAAAGCTATTATTAGTAACAGCTTTTTAGAATAAATATTCAATTAATTTTAATTATCTAATTAATCTTCTTTTTCAATCTTTCCTGCGGCAATTGGCAAGGTAGTGTGAGTATCATAATCCATTACACAGCCCTTAACAGTGTCCGGCAATTTAATGCTCTCAGGAACTCCGTGGACATAAACTACGCGTTTATCTAATTGAAGATCGGTGCTGCCGAAAGCTTTTTTGAAGTTTTCTTGTAATTCGGTCAAAGGCACATCAATTTCATATTCGTAATAACCATTGCTGTCAGCGACAGGGTAAGTATTGTTAGGAATATTCATTTTGGCAGGATCCGCATCAAGTGGCACCATCGTAGTTCCTGATACTGGTTCAGTTTCAGGTAAATCGACAAAGCCGTCGTGGTTGACATCTTGAGCCATAGTTGCAGCCTGAGCGACTTTACCATCAGGAAAGCCATGGAAATGTTCCCAGTGTTCGATATTCTTTGGTGTATCAAACATTTCTACTTTAATGTGAAGTTGATCGCCATTTTCGGTAAATTCAGCTGTCCCATGGGGCTGACAACCAATTTTTTCTGCATTTAATGGGTTAATGTGAGCAATATATTTTGTCATAATAACGATCCTTTCTTTTAAGTAACACTTCAGCTCTATCATAAATCGAAAAGCTTGAAAATTCATTTATCAGTGCTTACAAGTTAATTATAAAAAGATAGGATATAATAAAATTGATTTATATCAAGAAAGAAGTATGTAAAATGACAAAACATTCGCCACTTGCTTGTTTGAGTAATGCCACTTTATTTAAGGATTTACCAGAATCACTTAGAAAAAAGCTAGTTACCATTTCGACGCATCAAGAATATTTTCCTAAAGGCAGTTTGATTCGCCAACCCTTTGATGGAAAAGACGGGCTGCTTGTCATGGATAAGGGAAAGGCTAAAGTTTATAGTCTTAATGAAGATGGTAAAGAGACGATTTTAGGCTTGCTGAATAAGGGTGATTCTGAAGGCCAAGAACATTTATTTTCGACTAGCGCTCGTGAGAATTTTATTCAGGCAACTACTGATGCTTGGGTGTGTTCGATGACACGGAATGATTTTCAAAAATTAGTTCGTCAAACGCCAGATCTAGCCTTAAGTCTACTCAATGATTTTGGTCAAAAATTAGTCACTGCGGAGAAAAATACAGTGCGTCGCAATTCAATGGATGCTAAGCAAAGAATTATGGCGTATTTGAATGATTTGTCAAAAAAACAAGGTACAAATAAAGTAAAGCTAGATCTTAAGAAAAAAGACCTAGCTGGTTATTTGGGCATTACGCCAGAAACTTTAAGTCGTAAGTTAAAAGAATTGGCTAAGGAAAATAAAATTCAAGTCGATAAAAAAATTATCACAATTGCAAAGTAAAAGGAGCCGGTAAATAAAACCCAGAAATTCTTGTCCGAATTTCTGGGTTCATATTATTATCTAAGTTTGTCTATTTTTTTCAATTTTTTCCAGGCTTTTTTAGAGCCACGATTTAAATCTCTGTTTAATTTATATTCTTTCCAATCTTGTATGAATAATAGGTCAAGATTGTAACCTTCTGGATAAAGATCTTTTGCCTTTCTAACTAGCTTAGCTCCCTTAATTGGTATTGTCTTAAAAGTTTTATTAACAAAGATAATGATTTGATTTGCAAGATCCGAGTTTTGATAGAATAAAACATCTTGTTCGTACTCCGGGACTTTAAGACGATCACCTTTTTTAAAAGAAACTGTCGATTTGATTTTTTTCTGATTATTTGCAAATTTAATTTTGCTTTGATTTAAAGGAAATTTACCAGTATTTAAGAAATTATTGGCTTGCGTTAAAACCTCTTGAGGCATCCCATTCTTTTCAGCTATCCATAGAGCACGGCTGGTTCCTATTTGATGTAACAGTAACTTATATGTTGGCTCAAGTGTCTTTAGATCAAAGTCCATAGCTGCAGTGATGAAAGTGGGATGCTTAGTAGAATAGTCTTTTATTGCACTATAGTGAGTGGTTGCTAAGATTAGACTGCCTTTTAGCTGTAATGTCTGCAGCAGAGCAATAGCAAGGGCAGCACCTTCATTTGGATCTGTACCGCTGCCTAATTCATCTAATAAAATTAGACTGTATTTTGTTGCATGTTGGACAATATAAGACATTTGCTTCATTTCGGCAGAGAATGTAGACAGAGAGTTATCTAAGTCCTGATGATCGCCGATTGAAGTATAAATAGCGGTCATTACTGGAATTGAGCAAATCCCTGAACTTGGTAAGAATAGTCCAAATTCTGCCATTGCAATGGCCAAACCAGCTGTTTTTAGAGTGACAGTCTTTCCACCTGCATTAGGACCTGTGATTATCAAGCCACGCTTAGAAGAATCTAAATTAAGTGAAAGAGGAACAGGATTAGATAAAAGAGGGTGTCTCATTTCATTTAATTGGAGTTGATTTTGTTCATTTAACAATGGTCGTTTACCATTAATACTTTGAGAGTATTTTGCACGAGCTAAGATACAATCTAGGTCGATAATAATATTAAGATTTGCCTCTAGTTGAGATAATTCTTGATAAATTTTTGCTGATAAATCACCTAAAATTTGAGATTCAATTAAATAAATCTGATTTTCAACAGTTGCTTTTTCTTGGGTAAGATGCACGATTTTAGTGGGTTCTATAAAAACTGTATTCCCATTATTAGAATGATCGATAATACTTCCACCAAAAGTATGTTTAAAACTTGCTTTAATCGGGAGGGTATAATGATTATCTTTTTGAATTATCTGATAATCTTGCAGCATCGTTTGATATTTTTTGTTTTGTAAATATTTTTGTAGCGTATCCTGAATAGTCGTACTTAATTTAGCACGTCTTTGTCTCAATTTAGCAAGATCTTTATCAGCTTTGTCTGCAACTTGTCCGCGTTCGATAGCATTATAAATTTCGCTTTCTAGTGTGTCTAGAATAGTTAAAGTATCACAATAACTTGCAATAATTGGAGTATTATTTCTTTGCTTGTTAAAAAAGCGCACTAATAGACGCGTAACTCTAATGAAGTCTGCTACTTGTTCTAATTCTGCTGGATTTAAGATAAAACCTTTTTTTACCTTATTTAAAATAGGAGTCAAGGCATCTGAACTAATAAAGGGTATGTGTAATCCATGATTTAAAATCCAGACCATTTCTGCAGTCTCATCAAGTAAAGCAGTTGCTTTAACTAATTTAGTGGCAAGTGGCTGAACTAGAATTTTGTCTTTTGCTTCGGGTGAAACAGCATAGTGAGAGACAAGTTTACGTACACGTGAAAATTCGATTTCGTCAGTATTATTCAATTTTGTTTTTTCTCCTTAAGAAAATAGATTTTAATTTTTTTCTCAAGGGAAAGTAAATTAGTCCCTTGAGACTAAAATACAATTAGCATCATATAGCAATATGTCCTTTTCTAAATTATTGATTTTAATGATATAACATTTTTACTAAAAAATCATTATAAATTAGGGTAAATAAAAACTCTCAAATTTATATTTGAGAGTAAAACTATTAATTAACAATTTTTTTGACTTATAATACCTTTTTTAGCTTGCTCGGCAAGAAAGCTTGCCTTAGCAATCTTAACAGCACCAGTTAAAATGCCAGAATCGTTACGAAGGCGTAAGGTAGTATCGTGGATATCTAGAACCAAGTTATCGCTTAAAAAAGCTAAATCATAATCGGAGGTATAAATTTCAAAGTCAGCATTATTTTCTATTTTTACTGAATAGCGTGAATCATGTTTCATTGTATCTAGTGAAATTAGAGAGTAATCCATGCCAATATTGCAAGATCCACCTTCAATTGAATAATCACCGCCACCACCATCAACAATCAAAATTATTTCATGTTTATCATAACCACGATTTTTAAGAAAGTTAATTGCGTCTTGGCTTATTGTCATTTTTACCATAGTAATCCCTCCTGACTCTTTCTATTTTTATTTTAGAAAAAAGTAGAACAGAATCAATTATTTTGCTTAAATTTTGGTGAGGTTTCAGGTGCCCAAATTAAGCAGATGATAAAGGCAGCCAAAAGAACAATTGCGCAGATTAGCATTGATAAGCTTGCACCGCCTTGATTAGTCAAAATTGGCAATAAAAAGGTACCTGCTGCGGCACCAAATCTGCTTATAGTAATACAAGTTCCAACGCCGGTTCCACGAATCTTAATATCGAATAGTTCAGTTGGATATGGGTAATCAAGTACTAAACCAGAAGATAAGATAATTGCAAAAATACAAAAGATAGTAAGTTGAATATTTGAATTAAGGTTTTTGTCAATAGCTAAAAAGCCGATTAGAATACCTGAAAGTAAAAAATTGCTGATGAGAAATGCGCGACGACTAATTCTGTTAAAAAGTAGGATTCCTAAAATGACGCCGATAAACATACCACCATTGTAGATAATCCCAGAAACCTTTTGGTCAGTGACATGCATACTTTGTAAAAGAATTGGAAGAAAAATACTGATACCAAAGAATGCAAAAGCTTGGCAAGCATAAAAGAGTCCACCAACTAGAGTACGACGTAAATATTTCCCGGAAAATAATATTGACCAGGAAACTTCCTTGACTGGCTTAGCCTTTTTGAGTTTCTTAGGGATGCCCCATTTACGTCCCATATGCTTTTTAATAACTTTATTAGCTGTTTTGACTTTACCACGGCTTGCAAGCCAGCTTGGGGAGGCAGGTAGAGGAAAAATAGATCTGAAAATAGCGGCAATAAAAGCTGGTATGGCCCCAGTTGCTAAGATTATTTGCCAAGTATGTGAGCCAAAGCCGCTAATAAAAGTACCTGTTATATATGAAGCAATAAATCCAATTGTCCAGTAGATAAGCAAGTGGCTTTGCCTTTTGCTGTCTTCTCCTTTAGGAAGCCACTCAGTTAAAAGAGCGTTCCCAACGGTATAATCAACGGCAATCATTAATCCAATTAAAATTCTAATGATAAAAAGAGTGGGAAGATTATTAGTTAGTAATTGCAGTAGAGATAAAGTACCCAAAATATACATATTGAGCATTAATAATTTCCGTCTACCAATCTTATCTGATAAACGCCCAATTAGAATACTGCCAGCTAGTCCAATTAAAGATCCAGCACCAATTAATCCAGTCCAAAGATCATTAATTTGGATATATTTACTAGCGTTAGAAAGAGCTGTACCAGAAATACCTAAGGCAAAGCCACAGGCGATTTGACCTAATAAGACAGCCATAAATACTCGTAAATGAATAGGCATGAGAGGTGCTTTTTTATAATTCTTTTTTTCTTTAATATTATTTGTATTATTCTGATTTTCTTTTTTCATAACATGAGTTAAATCATTTAGATTAACTCGAAAAAATCCTCCTTAAAAATTTAAAGTATACATTCCACCCTAACAAAGATTTTTAATTGATGCAAAGATAGATTAATCTTTACTTAAATATTGACACTAATTTAATTATCTGCTAATATTGCTAAAAATTCAGAAAGCGGGTAAAAAAATGAGATTACGTAGAAAAGCTAGCCAATTTAGTCGTTAATCAGGAGTTTATTTCTCCTGATGTTTCAAATAGAAATTAGGTTAGTTATGTCAGAAGAAGTAATTATCAGAAAATATAAAAATACAAACTATGTTCAATTATGTAAAGTACATGATGAAGCGAGAATGCAAGAATTAATTGTGGGTAATGCAGTTGATTTATATGCTCCACTTGAAAGGGCAGTATACAAAGAAGAACTATTTTCAGAAACAATTTATGTAGCGGAAGTCGACAGTCATGTAGTAGGATTTGTTGCTTTTAGGAAGAATGAACTAGGCTATATTTACGTGTTAAGGGAATATCAAGGAAAGGGTATAGGAGGTAAACTTTTAGATACTGCAATTCCTTACCTAAAACGTCCAGCATTTTTAGAAGTTTTTTCTACAAATATCAGAGCAAAAAGACTATACGGTAGTCGCGGATTTGTAGAAGAAACCAAAGAGAAAATGATTTTATATTAATTTTGTCGGGAAAATAAAAAACGGTCAGTGATTTTTCACTGACCGTTTTAGATATGTTGATTAAGATTAATTATTTTTGTAGAAAGTTTCTTCTACTGCATGAGTGATCGCAATCTTATCATGAGCATAGGATAAACCACCTTGAATGTAAAGGCGATAAGGGGCACGAAGAGGACCGTCTGAAGATAATTCGATTGTAGAACCTTCAGTAAAGCTACCAGAAGCCATAACAACATCATCTTCATAACCATCTTGGTGGTATGGAATAGGATCAACAAATGAGTTCATTGGTGAATAATGTTGAATTGCGGCACAGAATTTAACCATTGAATCTGGTTCACCAAAAGTTACGGTTTGGACAATATCAGTTCTTGGATCATTCCACTTAGGAGCAACTTTCATCCCCATTTCTTCGCAAAGTGCAGCGGTATAAATCATACCTTTTAAGGCTTCACCAGTAGTGTGGGGTGCCATAAAGAAGCCTTGATACATATCTCTTAAATAACCCCAAGTAGCGCCTTCACCTTTACCAGCACCTGGAACATTAAGGCGAGATCCTGCTCCTTCAATTAGATCTTTTTTACCAACTAAGAAAGCACCTGCTTTAACAATACCAGCACCAGCATTTTTAAATAGAGATCCCGCCATCATATCGGCACCGTAGAAAGTTGGTTCTTCAGTTTCAGAAAATTCACCATAGCAATTATCAACGAAGATCTTTACGTCTGGACGAACTTCTTTGATAAACTTAAGCATTTTCTTGATTTTTTCCATGGTGAAACTTGCACGTACAGCGTAACCAAGAGAACGCTGGATAGTTACGACTTTAATCTTTGGATCTTGTAAATCTTTTCTGGCTTGTTCATAGTCTACTTCGCCATTATCAAGTAAGTCAGTATGCTTGAAGTCAATGCCCCATTCTTTCATATTTCCTGGTTTGTTGCCTGCTAAGCCAATAACTTCTTGAATTGTGTCATATGGCATACCAGTTAAGTAGTAAAGAGTATCACCAGGGCGAAGCATACTGAAAAGACCAACGGCAATCGCATGTGTTGCTGAAGAAAATTGTGGGCGGACCAAAGCGTCGTCTGTTTTAAAGTAATCAGCATACATTGCTTCAAGTTTATCACGACCAACATCATCGTAACCATAGCCAGTTGAAGGAACTAGATCTTCTTCTCCTACGCGGTGTTTTCTAAATAGGCCTAAAACACGTTGTTGGTTGTAAAAGACTTGCTCGTCAATTTCTTCTAAACGAGGTTCAATCATTTTGTCGACTTTATCGACTTTTTCTTTTAATTCTGTTGGTAAGTTTTCTTTCCAAGATAAAACCATTAGTTAATTCTCCTTTAATACTTCTGCTTGTACTCTTATTTTACCATCTGCTTTTTGATCCCAGTAGACGCCTTGAATTTCAGGTACAAAGCCAGGGAAGCGCTCAATTGCTCCTACTAAAACTTCAAAGTACTTTTGATCAATATCGCTCCATTTTTCCCCTGGTGCAACAATAAAGACGCCGGGTGGATAAGGAAGTGCACCTTCGGCCGCAATTCTGCCCTTAACATCATCTAGGTTAACTAGCTCACTTTCATTTTTCATAAAAAGATAGTCAGCATGTTCTGGCGTCATTGGGTAATTTTGCATATTTGGCTTAGCAAATAGTTCTTGTTGCAAAGTGAAAGTTTTATTTCCCCGGTAATAATTATGCATTTCTTGGCAAAGTTGCTTTAGAGTATAACCCTTGTAGCGATCGCCGTATACTTTAGTCAATTTTGGTAATACTTTTTCTAATGGTGCATCTTCATTATAGTATTGTTCAAATTCTAAAAATGCATTCAGCAATGTATCTAATTCAGCTTTTGTATCACCTGGGGTAAGTAAGAAGAGAAGTGAATATAAATCATCTTTTGCGCGAATAATTCGCTTCTCCATCAAAAACTCTGCTACTACTGGACCAGGAATTCCTACAGCTTCATATTTTGCGTTTTTAACATCAATGCCAGGAGTGACAACTGTGATCTTTAACGGATCAATCATTGCTTGACCGGTCGCAATTTTACTAAAGCCATGCCAAAGATTATTTGGTTCTAAGTTCCAGTATTTTTCATTTGTGGCTAAGTCATCAGTACTGATATTTTCAAAATTATCAATTACGAGTGGTCTAAATAATTTGGACTTTCTAATTAGTTCTTTACGCCATTCAATTCCTAGCCGCAATATTTTATCCCACCATTTTTTATTGCCTTCACCACTTGTTAAGTATGAGTTAACTGTTAAGGAAGCATAGAGGGGATATGAATAGCTGGAAGTGACGAATTTAAGATAAGCATGATTAAAGTGCTTATGATCAACATAGCGTTTTTGACCTTTTATGTGAGCATCTTTTTTCAAAATTTGGGAAGCTTGTCCCATTCCTGCTTGTTGCTTATGGAGTGATTGCGTTACTAAGATCCCTGGATCGTCTGGCCCAAAATCCAAATTGAGGGGAGATAAGTGATTCATAATTGGCACGAATTGTTCAAAGCCACCCCAAGCACAATCGAATAAAATGTAGTCGCAAAGCTTGCCAATCTTGTCAATCATCCATTTAGCATCGTAGAAAAGTCCATCATAAGTTTCTGATTGAATAATTGCTAATCTAAATGGACGTTTAGCTTTAGCCTTTTCAGGATCAACTTTAGCGACTTCTGCTCTAATTTTTTCTTCACTTAAAAAGTTAGGATCCATTTCTCCAATTAGACCAAGTGCATTTCGGTCAGTTGGAATGTATACTGGTTTAGCTCCACTCATAACTAGGGCACTGTTATAAAGTGATTTATGGTTGTTGCGGTCAAAAAGAACTAGGTCATCTTTTGTAAGAAGTGCGCTAGCACAGATTGAGTTAGCACTAGTTGTACCATTAGTACAAAAATAAACTTTATCAGCGTGATAAGTTTCAGCAGCTTTTTGTTCAGCAGTTAAGGGTGTTCCCTCGTGCGTCATAGTGTCGCCTAGTTCGGGCACAGTGTCACTAGTATCCGCAAACATTAGGTTCTTACCGAAGAAGCGGTTGAAGACAACACCAGCGGGATGCTTTTCATAATAGAGGCCGTTGTGGTGGCCAGGCGTAGTGAAGCTTACTGGATGATCTTCGGCAAAATTAACTAGGTCAGTTAAAAAGCCTGGCACCATTTTTTTCGTATATTTATTTGCTGCATCAATTATTTTTTCTTTTTCATTATTAGAAATTGTTTCATGTGAAACTTTAATAATAGGAATTCCAAGGCCAGAAGTTTTTTGTAGATCTTGAGCAGCTTTAAGGCTATTTTGGTCGCCCTCTGCTAAAACAATAGCGGCAAGTTCACTAGCTTGAGGATTATTATTCAAATTAGTAGTTTGCCATGAATTAAAATCATTATTTTTAAGTTTATTGCTTAATGCAATTTTTAGAAAATTCATTTAATCACCTTGTTTTCCTACTATATTTTCTAAAATAGACTTGCAAAATTTTTATAAATCCTTATAATTTTGTGCGAACGTTTTTGTACGCAATTTTATTTGCAAGAAGACTACGGCATAAATTATAACGATTTATAGAGGATTTCTACAAGTGATTTTGAATACTTTAATGATAGTTTTGAAGCCTCCAAATTTAAGACCTTGGATTTAGATAAATATTTTAATTTTGGAGGAAATTGAAAATTGGATAAACCAGATGTCTTAAATGATTTAGAACCGAATAAAAAGCACTATATGAGTTGGCCTGTTATTGCACTGATTGACTTTGTAACGATTATTAGTTTTGAAAATATCTTCTATCCATTTCAAAACCAAGGCCTTTCAGTTGTAATTTCTTGGATCTTTCTTTTATTTACTTATGTTATTCCTTACGCATTGATTAGTAGTCAGATGAGTTTGACTTTTGATAATCAAGATGGTGGGCTTGCTTCTTGGGTCAGAAGAAGTACAAACGACACTTTAGGTTACTGGACCTCTTGGATGTACTGGGTTCAAAGTGTGCCTTATATCGTTGACGTCTCAAACTCAGTTATTGTTTCTTTTAGCTGGATGATCTTTGGTAACAATAGCTTGGACAAGAAGATGTCGACTTTTTGGTTCGGAATTTTAACTTTTGTGATCATTTTGATCTTTATTTTGCTAGAAAATAAGCTTCGTAATTCACTAGAAATTCTTTCTTTAATTGGTGGGGGAGCAATGTTTATTATGTCAATGCTCTTTGTATTGCTTGCCGCATGGTCAGTAATGCATGGACACCATATTGCAACTCAACCATTTAACTGGGGTGCATTTAAGCCTTCATTTAGTTTGAATTACTTCTCAACTACTGGTCTTTTGATCTTTGCGATGTCGGGTGCTGAACTTGCTGCGCCTTATGTACAGCAAATGAAGAATCCGAAGAGAGACTTTCCTAAGGCAATGTGGATGCTTGCCATTATGACCGGATTCTTAACGATTTTTGGAACATTAGCTTTAGCAATGTTCTTTAATGCCCACCACATTCCACATGACTTCAAAATGAACGGTCCTTACTACGCTTTCCAATTGCTTGGTGAAAGTTTAGGTGTAGGTAAGGTGTTAATGTATATCTTTGCAGTTGTACAAGCAATCTTCATGATGGCTCAACTCGCTGTATTATTAGACGCTTCAAGTCGTGTCTTTGCTGGAGATGTTGGCTCCAAGTTCATGCCTAAGTGGCTTACTAAGAAAAATAAGAACGGCCGTCCAATTCACTCATACACATTTACCGTTGGACTTAGTTTATTCTTGCTATTATTAACTGGAACTTTACCTAACATTAATACCATTTATAACTGGCTTTTGAATGTTAACGGAATTATTTCACCATATAAGACTTGTTGGGTATTCTTTGCCTTTGTTGCAATGAGAATGCACCAAGATAAGTATCACTCAGATTATGTCTTTATTAAAAATAAGGCTGGTGCTTTAACCGTTGGTGGTTGGTGCTTACTATTTACCTTTGTCTGTGCAACTTTAGGATTTATTCCTCAAAACGTTGCAGTAGGTACTAAGGCATTTACTCACCAATTATGGATGAACATTATTACGGTTGTAGTATTGTTTGGTTTAGGATTCGTTTTACCATGGCTTAGAAAACGTGAAGCTAAGCGTGAACAAGCAATGGGTGAAAAATTAGACTAACTAAAAAAGACTGGATCGAGATTTTGATATCTCTAGATTCAGTCTTTTTTTATGCTTAATTAAATCAGGGTTCATATTTTTGCCTCATAAAGTAAATTTCTCGAATTCTTGTTAAAAATTCACTTTATGATGAAAACTTTAAATTACCAAATATGTACTCGTTTTTCAGGATCAAGCCACATGCCATCGTCAGGCTTAATGTCAAAAGTTGTATAAAAATCGTCGATGGATTGAGCGGCAACATTTACTCTGAGTTCTCGTGGTGCATGTGGGTCATAGGCAATGAGCGTTTTTCTAATTTGAGGTGTCATTTTACCACGCCAGATTTTAGCCCAAGTTTGAAATACTTCTTGCAAATTACCATTTTCCTTTTTTGCAGTTTCTACTGCAGCTGTGAGGCCACCTAAATCAGCTACATTTTCACCAACAGTTAGATTACCATTTGTTTTAATCCCGCCACAGACAATACCATCAAATAAAGTTATTTCAGCTTGTGCTAATTCATTAAACTTAGCATAGTCTTCTTCACTCCACCAATTACGAATATTGCCGACTTCATCAAATTTAGAACCATTTGGATCGAAAGCATGCGTAATTTCATGACCGATAACGGCACCGATACCACCTAAATTTTCACTTAGTGTATTATCTAGACTGTAAAAAGGCTTTTGTAAGATTCCTGCAGGGAAAGTAATATCATTATTTGTTGGATTATAACCTGCATTAATCTCATTTGCTGGAAGATCAGCGCCCCAAAGAGTCCGATCAACGGGTTCATTTAATTGGCTAAAATTATGGACGAGTTTGGTTTGATTAGCAGCGATAATATTTTCATATAAAGATTTGTCTGCTAATACTTGAATTTGATCATATAGGTCGCTAAGTTTATCGGGATAACCAATTTTTAACGTAATCGCATTGAGCTTCTTTAAAGCTTGCTTTTGTGTAGAAGATGTAAGCCAGGTGTTAGTCTGGAGTCTTGCTTTATAAGTTGCAAGAATTTTTTTAATCATTTGTTCCACGTCTGCTTTAGCTTTTGGTCCAAAGTAAGTTTGACCATAGTAGAGACCAATGACTTCGCCTAGTACGTCATTAACAATTCCATAAGCCTGCTTTGCTTGGCTTTGTAATTCTTTTGCTCCATATACTGCATGGTCGTAAGCAAAGGCCGCTTCACGAAATTCCTGAGATAGGTAGCTAGCGTAGCGATTAATAAAGCTAACTAGAAGCCAACTCTTCAGTTCGTCGAAGTTATCAGGACTTAATAGTTCATTAATGCGCTCTAAGAATTTAGGCTCAAGTACAATGACTTTTTCAGGTGAATTAGGAAGTAGCTCATTAAGTAATTGATCAATATTTAAGTTAGTAAATGCTGCTTTAAAGTCAGAAAGCGAGTAAGGATTATAACAAGCAGCTATATCGTTTAATTCTTCTTGTGATTTTTTATATTGAGCTAAGAGTTTATCAAATTTAATTGCATTAGCAGCATATTTTTTACTGTCGTTTTCGTTAAAGCCAGCAAGCTTTAAAAGATGCACTGATTGTTTTTCAAAAATAGCTAGCAATTGATCAGCAGAAGAATCTTTGTAGTTGCCAGCATCAGGTAAGAATGATTCTGGTGAACTAAAGTAAAAAGCGTTTTTAGTTGTATTTTTCATATCAACATCAACGCTAAGTTTAAAAGGGAAAGCAAGTACAGACTTGACTAGGTCAACAGTATGTTTGTCAAAATCTGAAAAGTTCTTTAGAGAAGTAAGCTTTTGTAAGTCTGTTTGGATAGGCTTAGCGCCGTCCGCATCTCTTTGTTTAAAGTCCAATGCTAGCTGGTATAATTGAACAGCTTTATCTAGATTTGCAATCTTAGGAAGTACTTTGTCGTTAGAAGCAAAGTTATCAAAATCTTGTAACAGTTGCTTTTTAATCTTGATATCTAACTCTGTGAAGCCACCAATCATGGGACGGTCAGCTGGAATTTCTGCATGTTCAAGCCATTTTGAATTAATAGCTAAGTATAAGTTGTCTTGTAATTTAACGTCAGGGTTTACTACGGCTGAGTCGCCAAGTCCGCCACGAATTTTAAAGCTTTTCATAACTGATTACTCCTTTAAATTTAATGTTGATTTAATAATATCAAGAAAGTAAAATCATTTCTAGAATAGTCGTATTCGAATTACTTTGAGGTGAAAAAATGACTGTTGGTGAATTACTTAAAGAATATCGCGTAAAACAAAATAAAAGTCAGAAAGAGTTTGCAGCTGAGATTGTTAGTCAGTCTTACTATTCTAAAGTTGAAAAGAATGTCCACCGAATTACTGCTGATGATTTATTGTTGCTCCTGACGCATAATGCAATCCCAGTTAAAAATTTTTTTGAAAAACTAGAAATTGATCCACATCAGCAACAATTAAATCAAGTGAATGCCATTTTTGAAGAAATAACCAAAGCGAATTATTCGGATAATTCGTTAGCACAAATTAAAAAAATTAAGGAAAAAGCTGCTAAATTAGATGTCGAAGCTGATATGAAGAAAAACATGATGCTGATAATTGATGGTGTTTTAGAATCAGAAAAAGATGATCCTAATACTTTTGACTTTAATTTAAGAAATAAGCTAAAGGAAAAGATATTCCTGATGCCAGAATATGATACCTATAAATTATCAGTCTATGCGAATTTTGTGGATTTGTATGATTTTGACAGTAATCGGCAAATAATTAAGCAGATTGTTAAAGCATTAAAAAAGAAGAAAGTCGAAAGACAAGATGAAATTTTATTTGCGATTATACTGAATGTATTAAAGCAGGGAATTGAAGAGCAGAAATATAATGAAACAAATGAACTTATCAGTCTAGGCCATCAAATTAAAGTTATTCCTGAATTTTTTCTTTATCGTGAAATGCTTACTTTTTATGAAGAATTGATTGCTTATCATACTGATAGAAAGGAAACACATTTAGAACAGTGTAATTTGATTTTAGAAAGTTTTGAATGGGGTGGAATGTCAGCTTTTGGCAAAGAGATGATAAAATTTTTTGATAAATATAAAGAACAATAGACAAAAAAAGACCTAGTATTTATAAATTGATACTAGGTCTTTTTGATTATGTAATTATGCTTTAGCTGTTTCACCAGCAATTTTTGTTTTATTAAGCATTAATGAGCTACCAACTACAGAAACAGACGAAAATGCCATAGCTAAACCGGCTAATTCAGGACTAAGAGTAAATCCTAAGCCAACAAATAATCCAGCTGCAATTGGAATACCAATTGTGTTGTAAATTAAAGCCCAGAAGAGGTTCAACTTAATTCTGTTAAATGTCTTCTTAGAAATATCAAGGGCGCGAACAACACCACGTAAGTCGTTTTGAACTAAGACAATACCACCAGAATCAATGGCAATATCAGTTCCTGATCCCATAGCAATTCCAACATCAGCAGTCGAGAGTGCTGGAGCATCATTAATTCCGTCCCCTACAAAGGCAACTTTTTTACCTTGATCTTGTAATTTCTTAATGTGCATTGCTTTTTCATTAGGTAAAACTCCAGCAATCACTTGGTCAATACCTACTTGTTTAGCAATAGCTTCAGCTACATTTTTATTGTCTCCTGTAAGCATAATGGTCTTTAAGCCACGTTCTCTTAATTCTTTGATAGCTTCACGTGAACTTGGCTTTGGTACATCTTGAATGGCCACTAAGCCAATAATTTCTCCATCTAAACCAATATAGACAACCGTTTTAGCTTCATTTTGTAAATCTGTTGCTTCTTGTGTCATTTCCTGGGAAATATTAACGTCTGCTAGTAAGCGATCACTACCAACAAAAGCTGTTTTTCCTTTGTAGTTAGCCTTAACGCCTTTACCTTCAATTGCTTCGAAGTCGTCAACTTTTTCAATTGTTAATTTTTCCGCTTTCGCTTTTTTGACAATTGCTGTAGCAAGAGGGTGTTCAGAAGATTCTTCAAGACTAGCAGCAATAGTTAAAACTTGTTTTTTATTACCTACAACGTCTGTAACTTCAGGTTTACCAACTGTAATAGTGCCAGTTTTATCAAAGACAACTGTATCTAAGTCGCTGACTTCTTGTAAAACTTCACCATTTTTAATTAAAACACCCATTTTAGCACTGCGAGCAGTTCCGACCATTAATGCGGTTGGAGTAGCTAAACCTAAAGCACATGGGCAAGCAATGACGATAACGCTAACGGCAAAAAGCATGGCTTCTACAGCAGTCGCACCTAAAAATGAGTACCAGATAATGAAAGTTAAAATAGCAATAATCATTACCGCTGGAACAAAGATATTGGATATCTTATCTGTTAAGTTTTGAATTGGAGCGTGACTAGTTTGAGCTTTTTTAACTAAGTCGACAATTTGGGCGAGCATTGTATCGGAGCCAACTTTAGTGGCTTTGAAAGTAATAGTGCCGTTACTGTTAATAGTTGAACCTACAACGGTGTCACCAACTTTTTTGACAACTGGCATACTTTCACCAGTAACCATTGATTCGTCAAGCGTTGTAACACCTTCTAAGATTTCACCATCAACTGGAATCTTTTCGCCCGGCTTAACGCGGATAATGTCGCCAACTTTAACTTGATCAAGTGGAATTTTAACGAACTTGCCATCTCTTTGAACTTCAGCATCTTTTGCCTGTAAGCCCATTAATTTTCCTAAGGCATTTGATGCGTTGTCGTGCATTTTTTCTTCCATAGCGTCTCCAAGAAGAACGAAGACAGTAACAAAGGCGGCACTTTCAAAGTAAACAGGGCGGTTGGTAATCATCGCAAAGATACTGTAGAAGTAAGCAACTGCTGTACCTGTAGCAACTAAGGTATTCATATTAGCACTATGTTTTTTGAAAGCAGCAATGGCACTTTTCCAATAAGGGAGAGCAGAAATCGCCATAATGATTGTTGTTGTAATAAGCGCAATCCAGTTATATCCTGGCATCATCCAATGAAAAGGCATTGCAAACATCTGAATGAGCATTGGAATAGACAGGATGAATGAGATCCAAAAGCGTTTAATATTTGATAGTTTCATTATTTAACGACGACCTTTCCATGGAACATATCCATTCCGCAGGCAAAGTTATAAGTACCTGGCTTATCAGTTGGAATATCAACAGTTATTTCTTTTTTATCGTCAAGAGTCTTATCAACGCCAAGATCTTTGAAGACAATCTCGTTCATACAGCCCATGTTATCAGAAGGAATGAACTTAATTTGTGCAGGCTTGCCTGCTTTAAAAGTAATTACATCTGGCTTGTAGCCATGATTTTCTGCATTAACAACAACTTTTTTAGTTTGATTTTTTGAAAAAATACTCATTTTAGTAGTTCCTCTCTTTATTTAACAATTACTTTTCCATGAAACATGTCCATTCCGCAGGCAAAGTTATAAGTACCAGCTTTGTCAGTTGGAATATCAATAGTAGTAATTTTTTGCTTAGTTAGATCTTTATTAACGCCTAATTGTTCAAAGACAACATGTGATAAGCAGGCAGTAGAATCACGCATGTCAAAGTTAACTTGTGCTGGAACGCCCTTTTTTAGCACTACTGTTGAAGGTGAATAGCCACCGTTCACAACAATTGTTGCAGTTTGTTCATCGTTAACAATAGTTCCAGTTCCTGTAGCTTCCTTGTGTTTCCCAAAGAACCACCAGATAATAAAGCCAATTAGAATAATGCCGATAATTAATGTGATAATTTGACTAATACTCATTTTTATACCCTCCTAGCAGATAGTAGATCCTGCTTTTAAGCAATTGCAGGGAACCTTGTCAGGTGCTGTTTTTTCTTTTTGACTAATTTCTTCTTGCATCTTCATTAAATCACCTTTAGAAACAGGCGAATCTTTGAGAAGCTTTAAGATTACTTCTCCCTTATGCATGTCGCACATTCTGTTTAACAAATTTTTTGTTTCGATATACATCATTTCTGTCTGATTAACAGTAGCAGTATAGATGTAGCGCCGTCCTTCATGTTTGGCAGTTAACCAACCTTTTTGAACGAGTCTTCTAATTAATGTCTTGATGGTTGAATCAGACCAATCTTTTTTTGCTTGAAGCTCTTTTAAAATTTGATTTGTATGGGTTTCACCTAGTGTCCAGACAATACGCATTACTTCCCATTCACTGTCTGAGATAGGAGATAAATTTTTTTCGCTCATTTTTTTATATTCCCTTTCGTTTACATTTGTAATCATACATCTTTATGTTTACATTTGTCAACAATGAAAACTGTACAATTTATATAAAAATATGATTAAAATATTGTTAAAATAAATATTTCATAGTAAAATCTAAACAAATAATGAGAGGTGAGTAGGATGGATGATAAAAGATGGATTGAATTAGCAAAAAGAAAAAAGCAAGATAAGTATTTTGGATTTATCAGTTTGCTGATTGTAGTTATGATGGTCTTTTTTACTGTAAAAAACATCGGCTGGCTACTCACTTTTATTGTGGTGGCGGTTATTCTTTATTTCTGGATTGATGTGGAACAAATGCTAGAAGATAGTAAGGTAATTAGTCGCACGCAAAAAATTATTTTTATTGTTCTTGGTACAATTTACGAGCTTATGAGTATTATTTTTGCCTTTGTTAATTTAGATTTTTTATTAGTGGCATTTGGAATTGTCAGTGCTGGATATTTGGGCTTTAAAACTAATGCGGTCTTACGTAAAGACTTGAAGAATAAGAATCTGAAGTTTGCCGATAGCATGATAGCAACTTTTTTGGGAATAGTAGTGGCGTCATTAGTAGTTGCATTAGCTCCAAGAGATATTCTCTGGCTATTTCTTTTGATCTTTGCGTTGGCATATAACTTATTACACTTAATTGTCAGAATTAAGGTTGAACATGATGGGACAAATCGTGAATTATAGGATCAGATGGGAATGATTGTATGCGGCCAGACTTAATTGTTAAGAACAGAAAACTAAACCGTCTTCTTGGTGTGGCCGGAGTTATTTTAAGTTGCGTTATGTTCTTTTTGGCATTTTGGAATATTGGCTGGTTGTATCGATTAGTCGGTTTATGCGCGATTATTTATTATCTTGTTGATATAGAGCAAGGATTAGAAGAAAGCCATGCTATTACTAGATCAGTACGAATTATATTGATTGTCATTGGCGTTTTGTATATGGGATTAAGCATGGTATGTGTCTTTGTGAATGTTGACGTGCTATTAAGAATATTTGGACTAACTGGTGCAGGATATTTAGGTTTTAAGTCATATCAATTAGTGAGAAGTGGAATTTTTAATAAAAAATTGAAACTAGCTGATAGTCTAATTGCAGTTATTTTAAGTGTTTTTCCAGCTATTTTGTTAATTATTTATGCATTTTGGTATTTTTGGTTGATTTTACTAGCATTTACTCTGCTATATAACTTAGTTCATTTAATTGTTAGAATTAAGATTGAACGTGGACCAACAAATCGTGAATTATAGAAGAAAAAGGTAGCATCTTCGATTTTTAGTCGAGGTGCTACCTTTTTTGAAAATACATAGTTTAAATCAAAATTCCATTACAATGATCAACTTCATGTTGAATTACTTCAGCGACAAAATCAGAGAATTCTTGTTGTCTAGTTTCAAAGTTTTCATTTTGATATTTTACTGTAATTTTCTTATATCTTTCTGTCGGACGCTCTCCCTCTAAAGAAAGACATCCCTCATAAGCTAGATACTTGTCGGACTTAGAAACAATAATTGGATTAAGCATCACAATTGGAAGTGGACCAACAAATAAGGTAATAATTCGCTTTTGTACACCGATCATATTCGCGGCAAGTCCAGCAGCTTTGCCGTTATTAGCAAGTAAAGTATCCTTCAAATCATTAGCTGCTGCTAAATCTTGCTTGGTAGCTGGTATAGATTTGAATTTTAAAGAAAGTTCATCATGAATGATAGGTTTAACTGCCATTATTCCAAATACTCCTTGATTAGCTAGCGTGTCGTACTAGTAAATATATCTAACATTATGAAATAAATATTACGGTAAAGCTAGTGAATTATTTCCAAGGTAATAAAAAATGAGATCGCGTACGATCTCATTTTTCTTTTTATCCCATATTTGTAATAAGGAAGAAGATAACGAATATTACAAATAGAATGTACATCATTAGTGATACTTCTTTGTAGCGCTTAGAAGCAATCATCGTAATTGGGTAAGCAATCATCCCTAAGGCTAAACCATCAGAAATTGAGTAAGTTAATGGCATACCAACAACAACCAAGAATGATGGAAAGGCAATTTCGAAGTTATCCCAGTGAATATACTTAAGGTTTCCTGCCATTAGTACCCCAACGATAATTAAAGCTGGGGCAGTCACAGTAGTTGGGATTACTGCTAGAAGAGGACTGAAAATCATTGAAATTAAGAATAAAATACCAACAAAAATAGCAGTTAAGCCAGTTCTACCACCCATTGCGATACCTGCACTTGATTCAACAGAAGTACCAAGTGGAGCAGTACCAAGAACAGAACCTTCAACCATAGCAAGTGAATCTGACAAGAAGGCTTTACCAATACGTGGAATTTTGCCGTTTTTGTCAACCATCCCGGCTTGTTGCGTCATCCCAATTAAAGTACCAGCAGTATCAAAGAAAGTAACTAATAAGAATGTCAAAACAATCATAAATAGTTGTGGCGTGTTAATGTCCTTTAAATGAAAGACTGCTTGACCAAAAGTAGGCGCAATACTTGGAGCACCTGAAACAATACCATGTGGCATTGGAATTTGACCAATTACCATTCCAAAAATGGCAGTCACGATCATACCGATGAAAATTGAACCAGGAACTTTAGCAGCCATTAAGATGACAGTTAAAATTAAGCCAAATAAAGTAATCCAAACAGCGGGATTATTGAATGATCCTAAACCAACTAGAGAAGATTTATTATCAACGATTAATTTACCATTTTGTAAGCCGATAAAAGCAATGAATAGGCCAATACCAGCAGAGATTGCATATTTTAAGTCCTGAGGAATAGCATCAACAACTTTTTCACGTAATTTTAAAACGGTGATTAAAATAAACAAAATTGAAGCAACTAACACACTAGCTAAAGCGGTTTGCCAATTGATATGCATTCCAATAACTACGTTATATGAGAAAAAGGCAGCACTACCAAGAGTTGGTGCTAAGGCAATCGGGTAGTTAGCAATGAATCCCATTAAGAAACAACCAATTGCAGTTGCGATTGCAGTAACAGTGAAAGCAGCGCCTTTATTAATACCAGCTGCACTTAAAATATTAGGGTTAACAAAAAGGATGTATGACAATGAAACAAACGTGGTAAGAGCAGCGATTAATTCGCGTTTGACATTAGTATGTGCATCCTCCAAATGAAAGACTTTATCTAAAAATTGCATCATTTCTCCAACATAAAATAAAAATGAAAAAAGGACACAGTTTACCCAAAAAGCCATGGGTAAAAGATGTCCTTTAAAGCAAATTTATGACGTCTGATACCTATAGTCCTGAATTTATGGCTCAGGGTAGATACTGTCGACCTTATTTCGACGATATATAGATAACTTGATTGTTAAGTATTCTAGCAGAAATTTATCGTATACGCAAATGGAGATAAATAAAAAACAAGTAGTCATGTGAACTACTTGTTTAAGGAGATATTATTTATCAGTATTCATCAAAAGGAATTTGGTAAAGCCACCTTTTTCAGCTTTCTTTGCTTCTACTTGCTTTAGTAAGTCTTCTTTACTAATATTTTTAAAATCTAAAAATGCTTCTAATACTGTGTAAACATCAGCTAATTCTTCAAGGAGATTTTGATCGTCAGGTGCAGCTTTAACTTCATTAGCTTCTTCGACGATTTTATTTTTCAAGGCATCTTCTCTTTCATCAGGTTTTAGTTGACGATAAGATGCATAGGTAGCGAATTCAGGTATTTTGTCTCTAACTAGCTTTTTCATTATCCTAATCCTATTTCACATTTAGAACTACGAAGTAAATGACGAAGACAAAGAATAAAATCCACATCATTGGCGTGATTTCTTTGAATCTCTTAGCAGCAAGCATTGATACTGGGTAAATAATTAAGCCCCAGCCAAGACCATCTGAAATCGAGTAGGTAAGAGGCATGCCAAGTGCGATTAAGAAACATGGAATTGCAATTTCAAGATCAGTCCAGTGAACGTGTGCTAAGTTTTCAGCCATTAATACCCCAACAATAATTAAAGCAGGAGCAGTTACTTGAGTAGTAAAGACACTTAAGATTGGGCTGAAGATAGTTGAAATTAAGAAGAAAATACCAACCCAGACAGCAGTTAAACCAGTTCTACCACCAACTGCGATACCGGCACTTGATTCAACAAAGGCACCAACTGGTGAAGTACCAAGAACAGAACCAACTAACATACCAGATGAGTCAGCTGCTAGAGCTTCACCGGCGCGTGGCATTTTGTTGTCTTTCATGAGGCCTGCTTGTTGAACAAGTCCGATTAAAGTACCAGTAGTATCAAAGAAAGTAACCAGTAAGAAAGTGAAGACAACGATCCACATTTGGACAGTATTAATATCACTAATATGGAAAACAGCTTGACCAAAAATTGGTGAAAGACTTGGAACTCCTGAAATAAAGGCCTTAGGCATTGGAATTTGACCGATGGCGATACCGAAAATAGCGGCCACGATCATTCCAATAAAGATAGCGCCAGGAACTCTGGCGATCATTAAGAAAATAGTAACAACTAAACCAAAAATTGTAATCCAAACAAGTGGATTGTTCAAAGCACCCAACAGTAACTAAAGTGGAATCACTCTTGCTAATTAATTTACCGCCTTGAAGACCGATAAAGGCAATAAATAAACCAATACCAGCTGAGATTGCATATTTAATATCACTAGGAATAGCATCGATAATCATCTCACGTACTTTAAATACAGTTAGTAAGATGAAAAGAATTGAAGCAACAAAAACAGCAGCTAAAGCAGTTTGCCATTTAACGTGCATTCCTAAGCAGACAGTGTAAGTAAAGAATGCGTTAAGTCCCAAGGTTGGTGCAGAAGCAATAGGGTAATTGGCAACTAGTCCCATTACAATACACGTGAAAGCAGCAGATAAGGCCGTTGCAGTAAACAACGCTCCCTTGTTCATGCCACTTGCTCCTAAAACAGCTGGGTTAACAAACAGAATGTAAGACATACTCACAAACGTAGTTAGTCCAGCTAAAAACTCTGTTTTAAATGAAGTGTGGTTTTCATTTAAATGGAAAAATTTACCAATTGAATTCATGTAACCCTCCAGATGTGGTAATGTTCGGATTTTAAAGAAAAAGAAGCTTTAAAATGATTTACTTGTGTTCTTAGTCATCTAAAAGCGAATCTTCAACTAAAATTATATCTAAAATATTAACTATTTCAAGAATAACAGTCAAAATTATTCGATTAAATTACAATAAAAGATACTAATGAATTAAGAAATGATATATTTTTTGTAGAATCCGAACATTATGGCCCGGGAAATATAATATTTTATAATTTAAATATTGACTTTGACCTTGCGTTAATTGATATCTTGAAGCTAGGAGGTGAAAGTAATGCAAGAAAAATATTCAATTGGTGAAGTAGCTGCGATGCTGGAAGTAAGTACGCGTACTCTAAGATTCTATGATGAAAAAGGGCTTGTTAAGCCGGCTTATACGGAAGAGAATGGCTATCGTTTTTATGAAAAAGAACAGATAAGGCAGATAGAATTAATTTTGTTTCTAAAAGATCTTGGCTTTTCGTTGAAACAAATAAAAACGCTCATTCAAGATGAGCGCGGAAGTAAATCGCTTGAGTTGCTTTTAAAGCAGCAGTATCAAGAAAACAAACAAAAAATCAACGAATTGACTGCAAAGCAAAAACAGATAGAACATTTACAAAAAATAGGTGTTTTATCTGCCGCATTAACCAATTTTTCTGACATTACAAGTATTATGAGAAAAGAAAACAAAATGACAGTTTTAAGAAGAAAAATGTGGCTTTATATAATTATGTGGATAGTAGTTGAACTGATAGGCATTAGTCTCATGTATGCGTTGCGATTAAATGCAAGTATAGCAATTGTGATTGCTGTGCTGGGGGCAATAATGTTTTCAAAATACTATTACGACCGAGTTGAATATGTTTGTCCTAATTGCGGGGATGTCTTTATTCCGTCATTTTTAATTTTTAACTTAGCCCCGCATACACCTAAGTTTAGAAAATTAACTTGTCCAAAATGTGAAAAGAGATCATATTGCCTAGAGATTTGTAGAGATTAGGGTAAAATGTACAAATCTAAAAATGATATTTATTAATAAATACTATGATATAATCAAGTATGAAAAAAGGAGATCCGCGGATCTCCTTATACAGCCCGCTTTAAGAGCGGTGGCTTTTAATGTTAAGATGACGAAAACGACGCTCTATAACTCGCCAAAGTTATAGGTAGAGCGGCGTTTTTATTTTTTTGTGGTGGTCTATATAGGTTAGCAAAGCTAACACAAATGTACCAAACAAAAGCATCAAAGAGATGCTTTCGTAAACCGACATGGTTGAACCCTTTCTGTAGTATATTGACCATAGGCCTCACCTCCGAGAGGAAAAATAACCGCCGCTCATAAAACTTGCTGTGAAAATAATTATAGCGAAAGCTTTTTTGTAAAAGAAGACGAACAGGCAAAAAAGACTAACTAAACTAGTGAATTTTGTATTTAAAGTATGAATATTGAGTATTTTGCGGCTGGATGAGAAGTGGTACTTAAAAAGCTCGTGCGATGCACGGGCTTTGTTATGGAAGGAATTTATTCTTCTTTGTTAATTTTTATAAAAACTAAAGTCATCGCTACGATACTGATGACGGCAACTAAAAGGTAAGTTGGATCTAATGGATTATGCTGGAGAGTGTTCCAGACGATATAAGTAATGCTAAATATTATGCTAAGTATATAGACTATCTTAAAAATAGTCTTACCAGTAATGATCATTTTTATTCCTCCTGTCGTTGTTATAATAATTGTCAAACAGTTGAGTGGGGAAAATAAAGATTTCTTTTATACTTATATTATACTCTGAACGACTTAATTATAGATGTTGTAAAGTATACTTTATAAAAATCGCACTTTTTGTTAAGTATACTTTACAGATAATAAAAGCAATAAAAAAATACCGATTATCAAGATGGATGATAATCGGTATTTTTGTTAGTGAATTTTAGCTTACTTAAAATTCAAAACCCACAAGAAGATGATGAATACGACAAACAGTACCCACATCATTGGGCTGACTTCTTTACCACGCTTTGCAGAAACCATACAAATTGGGTAAGTAATCATCCCTAATGCTAAACCATCAGAAATTGAGTAGGTAAGTGGCATACCAAGTAAAATCAAAAATGCAGGAACGGCAATTTCTAACTTGTTCCAGTGAATGTGAGCAGTATTTTGTGCCATTAAAACTCCAACAATAATTAGGGCTGGAGCAGTCACTTGAGTAGTGAACACCCCAAGTAATGGACTAAAGATCATTGAAATCAGGAAGAAGATGGCAACAAAGACTGCAGTTAAACCTGAACGTCCACCAACTGCAATACCAGCACTTGATTCAACAAAGGCTCCAACAGGTGAAGTACCAAAGATAGAACCAAACATCATAGCAGTTGAATCTGCGGCTAATGCTTTACCAACACGTGGCATTTTGTTGTTCTTCATAAAGCCAGCTTGTTGAGCAAGACCAATTAAAGTACCAGCAGTATCAAAGAATGTAACAAGTAAGAAAGTTAAAACAACAACCCACATTTGCAGAGAATTAATGTCTTTAACGTGGAAAACTGCTTGACCAAAAGTAGGTGCAAGACTTGGTGCTAAAGAAATAAACTTGTGTGGTACGGCAATTTGACCAGTACAAATGCCAAAGATTGAGGCAGCAATCATTCCGATGAAAATCGCACCTGGAACGCCTAAAATCATTAAGATTACAGTAACAATTAAACCAAAAATCGTAATCCAAACAAGCGGGTTATGAAGTGATCCTAAACCAACTAAAGTAGATTTGTTAGCAACAATTAAACCACCATTTTGTAAACCTAGGAAGGCAATAAAAAGACCAATACCTGATGAAATGGCAAATTTAAGGTCTGAAGGGATAGAGTCAATGATCTTTTCTCTTAATTTAAATAAAGTAATTAAAATAAAGATAATTGATGCAACAAAAACACTGGCTAAGGCAGTTTCCCAAGATACCTTCATGCCAATACATACGGTATAGGCAAAGAAGGCGTTAATACCTAAGGCAGGTGCTTCACCAATCGGATAGTTAGCTACAATACCCATGATTGCTGTACCAAGAGCCGCAGCTAAAGCAGTTGCAGTAAATACAGCGCCAGTATTCATGCCGCTAGCACCAAGAACACTTGGGTTAACGAAGAGAATATAAGACATACTAATAAAGGTTGTTAGACCTGCAATAAATTCAGTTCTAACATTAGTTCCCAACTTTTCTAAATGAAAGTAGTTTTTGATAAAATTCATTTTGTCCTCCAGACATAATGTTCGCTTTTTAGCTTTAAATAAGCAACTTTTACAGTGTAGCATTCTGATAAATAAATGTAAACACGAATTTTAACTAAAGAAAGCGCTACAAAGAACATGGATAGTGAGCATATCGGACTTAGTGAATTATTTCATAATAGCTTTTATTTAATAAATTAATGAAATCGTCCTAAAATTAAGGTGTATAGAAACCTACTTAATGATTGGAGGAAATATCGATGACAACTTACTATAAGGGGTTCCCACAAAGTACTAGAGAAGAAAAACTACACATGGTTAACTTGGATGAACTGGAAAACGAAGCAAAATATGTAATACCAGAAGCTGCTTATTACTACATTGCTAGTGGTGCAGAAAATGAATGGACTTGGCGGAATAATACACAAGCTTTTAACCATTTTCAAATTGTGCCTCGTGCTTTAACTGGGATGCAGGATCCAGAATTGAATACTGAATTTTTAGGGATGAAGTTAAAGACACCAGTTATGATCTGTCCAATTGCCTGCCATGGTATTGCAAATGCCGAAGCCGAAATTGATACTGCTAAGGGTGCAAAAGCTGCCGGTGCTTTGTTTGGAATGAGTACCTATGCAAATAAGAGTGTTCAAGATGTGCAAAACGCAGTAGGCGACTCCCCACGGTTTATGCAATTATATCTAAGCAAGAACTGGGACTTTAATAAAATGGTAATTGAAGAATCAGTTAAAGCCGGCTTTACCGGTTTCTTCTTAACTGTAGATGCGCTAGTTAGTGGCTATCGTGAAGCAAATTTACGGACTAACTTTACATATCCTGTTCCACTTGCTTTCTTTAATGAATGGACTGGTGGAAAAGGAGAGGGACAAAGCGTTGCTGAAATGTACGCTTCATCTGCTCAAAATATTGGGCCAGATGATATTCGTAAGATTAAGGACATTGCTGATGTGCCTGTAATTGTTAAGGGCGTTGAATGTGCTGAAGATGCGATGCTTGCAATTGGTGCTGGTGCAGATGGAATTGTAGTTTCTAATCACGGAGGCCGTGAAGTTGATGGGGCTCCTGCTACAATTGATGTTTTGCCTGAAATCGCGAAGGCTGTGAAGAGTTGCGATCGCCCCGTTCCAATTATCCTTGATGGCGGCGTTCGTCGTGGTTCACACGTCTTTAAGGCATTGGCATTAGGTGCTGACTTAGTTGGTATTGGTCGTCCATTCTTATATGGCTTAGCACTTGGTGGTGCTCAAGGTGTTCAGTCAGTTATTGAGCAATTGAATAAGGAATTGTTGATTGATATGCAATTGACTGGTTGTAAGACGATTGACGATATTAAACATGCTAAAATTGATCATCTTGACTATACTGCTGATTGGGGAATTTCTTCAACGAGTAAGAGCGTTATGAAGCCATATCCTGTTACTAAAGAAAATCAATTAACTGGTGAAGCTGCAGATGCAGTAAGTGGCGCTTCAAGACATTAGTTTAATGATGTGAGTATATGAAAAAACTGCGATCCGTATGGACCGCAGTTTTTTTGTATAAAAAAAGCGGCCTAACGACCGCCTAAGCACTATTCTGCGCATTAAATTATAAAGCAGATAGTAACACTGTTCCTATAAAGTATTCTAACATGTTTTTACTTTATTTAACTAAATTTGGTTTCCAATTTTCGTCAAGTTTGCCCATTTCTTTAAGCTTAGCAACGATTTGATTTAAGACTTCTTGACGATCCTCTTCACTTGCCATGAAGTCAAATTTATCACCATCAATAGTCATCTTTGGTGAATAATCATACTTCTCATACCAAGGTTTGTAATAGCGAAGCAAACGCTTGTAGTAGTCTTCTAGAGTTGGGTCATAACTTAATTGCTCGTAGTTACGACCACGTTTTTGAATACGTTTAAGCATTGTGTCATATGATACATCAATATGAACAAGGAGATCTGGATTCTTCTTAGGCATCCGATCTAACTCACTCATCATATTGTGTAGAAGTTCGTAATAAGTATCTACTTCTTCTTTAGTAGCACGGCCAATATCGGCATTCATTTGGAAGAAAAGTGCATCTTCGTAGATAGAACGGTCGAGTACGTTATTATCATCAGTTAATGCTGACTTGATACTTTGGAAGCGAGTATTCAAGAAATAAACTTGCAATAAAAATGCGTACTTCTTAGGGTTTTCGTAGAATAATGGCAAAACAGGATTGTCATCTACACTTTCATAAAAGGGATTAGTGCCCAAATACTTAGATAGAATACCTGTTAGACTGGATTTTCCGGCTCCAATGGGCCCACTTAATACAATAACTGTCATCACGTTCCTTCTATTCGTTAGCTAGTTTAGATTACCTAGATCAGTAAGCTTTTGATCAATTGTGTTGATAACTTCTTTTCGTGCATCTTCATCTGCAACAAAGTCATATTTATCGCCATCAATCATCATCTTAGGGGATGCATTATATTTTTCATACCAAGGCTCGTAATAAGACAAAAGTCGAGCATAGTAGTCTTTTAAGCCTGGATCAGTTGATAATTGTTCAAATGTACGACCGCGCTTTTGAATGCGGTGAAGCATGGTATCAAGAGATACATGAATATAAATTAACAAATCAGGTTTCTTACTTGGGTTGCCTGGGGCTTGTTCCATCATATTCTCAAGTAAACTATCGTAGATCTTGAATTCAGTAGGGTCTGCGATTCCACTATCGACATTCATTTTGAAAAATAAGGCATCTTCATAAATTGAACGATCAGACACACTGTTATGATCGCGAATAGCTTGGTTAATTTGAGCCAAACGATGGTTTAGAAGATAGGTATTTAAGAGAAAAGTGTAATGTGCCATGTCTTTATAATAAAGTGGCAAAATTGGATTATTATCTACACCTTCATAAAATGCTTGGGTGCCTAAATGCTCTGCAAGAAGACTGGTTAAACTGGATTTTCCGGCTCCAATAGGCCCGCTCAATACAATAACTGTCATCACGTTCTTTCTACAAGATATAGTTTGCTTTAATAGTGTAATTCAATATCTGGTATGAAAACAAGTGGTTTTTTAATTTGCTATAAAAGAAAAAAGTCAAGAGAACACATCAAAAAAATACAAAAAGAAAAGACGAACTAATCTAAAAAGATTAATTCGCCAAAGTAAACAGTCTTAAATGAGGATTATTTTCTGTATTTTGGATCAAGCTTTGCTGCAGCTACTTCATCACAAATAACTGTTACATCTGGGTGATCTTGCAAAATGGATGCAGGAACTTCTTCAGTAACTGGACCTTCAACTAATGCTTTAACTGCATCTTGCTTTGATTCGCCAAAGGCTAGTAAAACAATCTTCTTACTTTGCATAATTGACTTAATTCCCATACAAATAGCTTGGCGAGGAACTTCGTCTTCATTGTCAAAGAAGCGTGAATTTGCCTTAATAGTACTTTCAGTTAATTGAACCTTGTGAGTTAAGCTGCCAAATGGAGTACCTGGTTCGTTAAAGGCAATGTGTCCGTTTCTACCAATACCTAAAATTTGGATGTCAATTGGGTTAGCAGCAATAATGTCGTTATAACGGTCAACTTCTTCGTCAATATCTTTTGCCATTCCATTTGGAATATATGAATGCTTGAAAGGCTTCTTATCGAATAAGTGTTTTTGCATGAAGTAGTGGTAGCTTTGATCATTATCTGGTTTTAAGCCGTAGTATTCATCTAAGTTAATACTTGTCATGTCAGAGAAGTCTAAGTCGCTGTCGCACATATCGTCATACATTGGAATTGGGGAAGAGCCAGTTGCAAGGCCTAAAACTTTGTCGCCATTTTCCATTCCCTTTTTAATAATTTCAAATGCCTTAGTGCCGCCTTCAATATTATCTTTAGTTACGATGATTTTCATAATTATGTGTACCTCCTCATTCATTGGTCTAGTCCATTATAAAATATAAAATTGGTCTAGTCAACTTAAACCGCTAACATTTTTAAATTTGTTTTTTTCTGCGGTAAAATTTAGGTGAGGTGAGAAGAGATGGAGAAGAGTTTTCAAGAAAATAACTTGTCAGGCTTAGGCATGGGAACTTGGGGAATTGGCGAAGACGCTTCTAAGAAAAAAGACGAAATAGCTGCACTTCGCTATGGTTTAGATAATGGAATTAAAGTAATTGATACTGCAGAAATGTATGGTGAAGGAAAAAGTGAAAAATTAATTGGCGAAGCAATTCAAGGTTATGATCGCAGTCAAATCTTTTTGATCTCAAAATTTTATCCGTATCATGCTTCTCCAGAATTAGAACGTCAGAGCTTAGAAAATAGCTTAAAACGACTAAAAACTGATTATTTAGACTTGTATTTGCTTCATTGGCGTGGCGATAAGCGTTTATCTGAAACAGTACGCGGACTAAAAGAATTACAAAATGAAGGCTTAATTCGCCACTGGGGTGTATCTAACTTTGATGTAGCTGACCTAGAAGAATTGTTTAGTGTCCCAGGCGGCAAGGATTGTTTTGCCAATGAAGATTTGTATAACCTTTCTGAACGCGGGGTAGAATATGATGTTTTACCTTGGCAAAAAAAGCATGGCGTTGGTTTTATTGGGTATTCTCCATTTAACTCAGGTAAGGGCGATTCGATTAGGATTACTAATAATCTTAAAATAGTAGCTCGTGCGCACAATGTAACTCCGCACCAAATTATGTTAGCTTGGACTTTAAGACATGGTAATGTTTTATCGATTCCTAAAGCGGGAACGGTTAAGCATATGAAGGAGAATATTGCTGCTCAAGATATCAAATTAACATCAGACGAAATAAAATTAATAGATAATGACTTCCCGCAGCCGACTGAAAAGACGCCACTTGCGATGATATAGTTTGGAAATATTTGTAAAATAAAAAAGATTGATTAGCCAGCGTTTTAGTAACGTGGCTAATCAATCTTTTTGCTTTAAGAATTATTTTTTTACGGTTTTATTTATATATCTTGATCAATTTTTCAAGATCTTTGTTGGAAATTAATTTTAAATTCTTAACAAAATCCGCTGCTTGCTCTAAAGTACTACCATTATCCATTTGATTTTCGAGAATAATTTTGGCAGAATCGACTTTTCCTTGTTCAACGCCATGTCTCATTCCTTGCTCATATCCTGCTTTTCCTGCAGCTTGTTCTCGTTCTAGCATTCTTGTTTCGTAAAGCATGATCTTTTCCCTCGTTTCTGGATCTTCGTTAATTTCTTTAATTCTTCTTTGCGCGTAATCAAAATGTTTATTTAAATTCACAGGTTCATTGTTCATTAATTTAGCCAAGGCTTTTAAATCTTCGCTCTGACCTTCAGCTGAAACTTGTGAATTAATGATAATCTTTGTCACGCCATCCTGTAATTGTTTTGACCTATCTTGATCAGAATAAGTATGGTACGACTCATAAAATTTATCATCTTTCTTTGGTTTAAAGTTACAGAGAAAAATAATAAAGGCGTCTTTCAAATTTCGATAAGTCTTACCCTTATTTAAAGTATAGCGTAAATCAAGTCTTGAAAGATAGTAACGCATGCGTCTACCGATATCATCTTGATCCGTTGTTTGCATTTCGATGTTAAACACGCGTCCCTCATGGTCTGTAACCAAAACATCAAGTCTAACTTCTTTAGCTTCATTCTTGCGCTCAAAATTATTAATCTCAACTTGCTTATCTAACCAGTCTATCTTTTCAATTTTCAGATCTGGAATAATAATTTCAAGCAAATACTTGCAGAAGTCCTTGTTTTCCATCACCATCCCAAACACTTTATCTTCCGTGAACCCAAACCAGGGTTCAATCTTTTTTACCATATGAGTAAATCCTCTCTAAAAATATTTGAGGAAGTAATCCCATATGTTTATTACGCAAACTAAATTTATTTTTCCTAGATAAAATTTGTTTTTATTTATACGCAGTATAAGCGAAGTAAGCAGCTTGAATGAGGGCTAAAACGGCAATGCCCAAACGAATGATCTTAACTGGAATATGGCGCATGATACGTGGTCCAAAGTAACTACCGATCAACGCTCCGATTGCCAAAGGAATAGCAGCGCTCCAGTAAATTTTTTCGGTAAACATATAGATAATTAGCGCAACTAAATTGGAGAGTGCGCCAATAATATTTTTCATAGCATTAACAGTTAAAAAGGCATCATCACTAATTGCGTTCAAGATAACTAACATTAAAACGCCGCTCGCAGCGCCGAAGTACCCAGCATAAGCTCCAGCAATCAATAAGCATAAAAGTGATAGAGCTTGAACTAAGCGATTAGGATGATCACTTTCATTTCCAAGATGAATTTCTCCACTGAATAAAATCATTAAGCCGGAAAAAGCGATACAGAAGGGAACGATCTTCTCAAATATTTTCCCGGGAAATTGAATTAAAAGCATGCAGCCTAAAGCTGATCCAATAATTGTAAAAATTGAATAGAAACTAACTTGTTTCCAGTGCCCCTTTAGTTCTTTAAGCGAAGATGCAGTTGATCCAACGCCAGTCCAGATTAAGGCTGCATCATTAGTAGTATTTGCATAAACTGGGGGAATACCAACTGAAAGGAGGACTGGATAAGTGGCAAGGGATGCCATACTTGCAATTGTTGAGAGAAGGCCACCTAAAATCCCACCAAAAATCAGATAAATGAATAAGAAAAAAGGACTCATAATTTCACCTCACATTGTAAATTGATATATTGCAATGGTAGGTATTATAAGCCCCTTCTGTTTAGCTAGCAAGCTACTTATTTAAAACTTCTGCGACATTTCCATTTTTTGTTTCTAACAAACTTTTTGCTTGATTGAGACTGCAGTTAGTTTTAAGCATTACGATTGCTAAGCCAACATCATTATTAGCCTCTTTAAGAGTATCTTTAGCTTTCTGGGTAGATGCACCAGTAGTAGTGTGAATAATGCGACAGGCACGATCAATTAGCTTAGAATTAGTAGGTTTAACATCAATCATGACGTTTTCGTAGATTTTTCCTTGTTTTATCATGACACCAGTAGAAATCATGTTCAGAATCATCTTTTGAGCAGTTCCGGCTTTCATTCTAGTTGAACCGGTAATCGCTTCAGGTCCAACAACAGCTTCGATAGCTATATCGGCGTGATCGCCTATCTTAGAGTCTTTAACACAGGCAATGGAAATAGTTAGAGCACCTATGGCTTTAGCATAGTCAAGACCGCCAATTACATATGGAGTGCGACCACTGGCGGCAAGCCCTAAAACGATATCGTTTTTATTTAGTTTAAGATCTTTTAAATCTCTTTTTGCTAGATCTTGTGAATCTTCAGCACCTTCGACAGCAACATACATCGCATCTTTACCGCCAGCAATTAATCCGATTGCGCGTTCTGGTTTAATACCGTAGGTAGGAACTAATTCAGCAGCATCTAAAACGCCAAGACGGCCGCTTGTTCCAGCACCGATATAGATTAAACGTCCACCTTTGCTATAGCGCTTAGCTGCTTCATCTATTGCCCGGGCAATTTTATCATCTTGAGTTCCCACTGCTACAGCGACTTTTTTGTCTTCTTGATTAATAGTTTTGACCATGTCGATAGTTGACATGGAATCAATGTGCATAGTCGCGGGGTTTCGTTGCTCCGTAGTTAAGTTTTTAATTTCCATTGTAAATACTTCTTTCTAGTGTGTAAGTATTTTCCCGATCTTTTGCATCATACTTAAAATATTCTCATAATCTTTTTGACTTTGATAATTGGTTAATACGCAGCAGTCAATCACATCAGTGTTTGCTCTAAATCGTGCTATATCATGCTGTTCATGCAATAGTTCGCCAGTTTTATTAAAGACTTCATACTTAGGATTGCTATAAGCTACTAATTTATTTCTTACTTCTTGGTGCTTTAAGGCATCGAGAACCACATGATTAACTTCGTTATCGCCTGCAAGTAGTTTTTCAAAAACGTCCATCATAGAATTTGATGTACAAGTATTTTCTTTATCACTTTTTTTCATTAAAAATCGACTTAAAGAAATATTTTGAAAATTTTGCTGTAAATAATCATTAATTGTATTGATGTTGTAATAATTCAATAAAGCGTTAGTAGCTGTATTATCAGATACAGATAACATTAGATCTAATAAATCACTAATCTTCCATGACTTAATGCTTAGTCTATTGATAATGCCGGCTCCTCCAACAATATCATTACTAGATAGGGTAAGAGTATTGGCGATTGTGCCAGGCTTTTTTTCCTGAATATAAAGAGCAATCCCTAGTTTTATTAATGAGGCTGACTTAAAAATCACATTAGCGTTTGAATTTTCAAAGATCGTATGATTATTTTTACGAATAGTAATTGCTGTTTTCCAAGGATTATTTTCTATTTGTTCTTGAATCTGGGTCAGTTGCATTGTCTTAGTCCTTTAGAATAATTTCATTATTTTTAATTTCTAAATACTTACTAAGATCAGGATCTTGTGTAGCCATAAAAATTGAATCGAGATCAATAAATTTAACATTTTTATTTGCAACAGCGAATGCAGCAGCTGCCGCAATACTTTCAACTGGCTCAATCATGCAACCAATCATAGTTTTAATACCACAAGCTTGGGCTAAATCATTAATTTTGATTGCCTCTGATAAGCCACCAGTTTTCATTAACTTAATGTTGATGTAGTCACAAGCGTGATGCTGGATTAAGTTAATGGCATCCTGATATGAAGCGACACTTTCGTCAGCCATAATTGGATAAGGCGAATTTTCACTTAATAAAGTTAAATCTGAGATTGCATCTTTTAGAACAGGCTGTTCGATAAAATCAATGTTTAAATTATCCTGTGCCCAAGTTCGACTAGCTTTTAAAGTGTCTTTGTAATTCCAGGCTTGATTGCAATCAATACGTAAGGAAATGTCAGGACCAACAGCTTTACTAATTTTTTGAATGATTTTAATATCATGACTTACAGAATTGTTGCCTAACTTGATTTTGATTGCAGTAAAGCCATCTTTAACTAAGGCTTTGGCTTCAGAAACCATATGGTCATCTGAACCGATACTAATTGTATAGTCGGTTGTTAATTTGCCTTTTTCACTACCAAGTAGGTTAACTAGAGATTCATTGTTTTCTTTAGCCTTTAATTGATGTAAGGCAATATCCATTGCCGCCTTTGCGGCAGAATTATGAACGATACAGGTTTGAAGTGTGGTTAAAATTTTGTTCCAATTTTTGAAGTTTTGGTTTATTAATGCAGGTTTAATAACTTGATTAACAATGTCTAGTGAGCTTTGTAATGTGTCACCGGTAACTTTCTCATTAGGAGTAGCTGTTCCAGTACCTGTTTGACCATCACTTAATTCAACAACGATTTTCAGTCCTTCAATTTCGGTGACTTTATGTAAGGCAGTAATAAACGGTCTCTTTAATGGAACTTTTTTAATGGAACATGTAATATTTTTAATTTTTAAATTCATTAATTTATCACTCCCTTCTTTTGCTCTAATTGTTCGATCATCCATGTATAAGCTGGAACTATTGCCTTTTGCCAATAGTTCCATTCGTGGGCGCCAAATGAATCAGTTGTTAATTGAACGTGATTATGGTTGCTTGAAACTTTTTGAGCAAAATATATTACATCCTTGATAGGAACAACGTCATCTGTTTTACTACTCTCAATATAAAAATTAACTTTATTTGAAATAGGTGATAAATAAGTAGTTGGATAGATTTTATTGTAGAAATTTTCTGACCAACTATTTTGTTCATCTTGAAATGTATGAATAGAATTGTGAATAAATTGAGGAATATGTTTAATATTCCAAACAGCGGGTGAAATTAAGAATGCTGCCGAAAATATTTGAGGATATTTTAAAACAAGTCTCGATGCACCATATCCGCCCATTGAAATGCCGCCGATACCAATGTTAGTTGAAATAGGGTACTGCTGAATTAAATAGGGTAATAAGTCCTGCATAATTGCCGTTTCCATTTTGAAACCATATAGAGAGTTGATGTAGAAACTATTAAAACCATCTATAAAAGCTACAATAATTTTCTTTTTGGCATTACGCATCAAGTTATCTAGAATACTTTTTGAGTCAATACGATTCGTATCTAAAAAATTAGTATGATTTCCATATAATCCGTGGAGCATTAAAAGCAAGGGATACTTTTGCTGGGAATTAACTTGATCTGGAAGATAGATATCATAATTCCAATCTAATTTTAAATGCGGAGAGTAAAGTGTGGAGGTTATTATGGTACTCATTTTAATTTGATGACAGCTTAAACTTAGTCCAAGGCTTGATAAAGTCTAATAAGAATAATTCATTTTTAGAAATTTCACCAACTTTATTTTTTCTTGACTCCATGTGTGGCTTTAATACAATTTGTAGCTCATTTTTATATATTCCAAAGCCATCATTTCCGATTAAAACATCTCCGCGTTTAAATTCTTGTTCATTATCATGGGCTGGGTTAGGGATGTCTTTATAAGTTACACGTGGCATTGTTGACCGAATAACGATACTATTCATGTCGCCCCTGCGGAAATGTTGTGGCTTTTCAACAATTGTCTTTTCAATGTCGTTTATCTTTGGAACATAGTTTACATGTAAAACTAATTGGTATGGATTAACCTCAGATAATGATTTTAGTTCTTCCTCAGATGCATAGGCGTTACCGATGATAACGTCGTCAATTAAGCCAGTTGCCCACAGCTGCTTTGCTTGAACTTGTATTGGAAGATAACGATCTTCTTCAAGTGTTGGTAAGCCATCTGTGACATTCCAAGGTCCCATTTTTCCAACTTGGCTGGTAACAAATGCAGCTGTGTGAATATTGAATTTCTTGAAGCGTTTTGAACATTCTACAAAGAAATCATAAGGAAGAGCTGTGCCTTTTTGTGGATAAAAATTATGACAACCGTAAATATATGGAGTATTTGCTTGGTAAGAAATAATGTTATTTAAGTAGTCCACATTATTACTCATATTTAATTCAATAATTAAATTATAGGGATTGTAAGACATTAAAGCTTCAGTTGCTCCATCAAATGCTTGATCTAGTCGTAAGCCAGTTGCACCAATATCATGGAAAAAGGATAGATCATGATAATCAATTTTTAAATCTTTAAAAATACGTGGTGAAACATCTAGAAACGTTTGGTATCCCAATCTGTTTCCCATTGAGATTATCTTTTTGTATTTTTCTTTAGTTTCTTCGACGCTTCCTTGTACTTCGAGCATGCTCATAAAAATACGCTTAAAGCCATATTTATGTCCAAGCTCAAGGTACTGAACATTGTCATCGTAATTGCTATGGTCTGGATAGATTGACAGACCTAAATTTCTCATTGTCATATTTAACTACTTCCTTTACTAAATATAATTGACTGCTGCTGTATTACTTCTGTCAGAAACCATAATTTTTATAGTAGGGTAAGCATGTTTTACTTTTGATGCAATTTCTTTCTGAATAATAAGGTTATTGACTAAAACAGATCCTGATAAGGCAAGATTTAGAGAAATACTTTCTTGAGAATAACGTTTTATTAAATGAATAATTTCATCAGCTAATAAGTCGGCCTGATGCTGTAAGATCATAATTGCTTCATCATTTTGCCGATCAGCTTCTTGAGCAAGCTTTAATGAAAAAGCTGCTATTTCTGTACGATTAAGTTTGTAATATTGGCTAACTACATTTTTTAAATTATCGGCCTTAAAGTATTCAAGAATAGCAGGTATTAAAGAAGAATTTTCTCCTCGATCCATTTTTTCTAATGCGGTGGCAACGGCTTCTTGGGAGATGCGATAGCCAGAACCAATATCATCTAATAAATATCCCCAACCGCCAGCACGTAAATATTTATTCTTTTGTCTTCCATATACAATTGATCCGGTACCGGCAATTGCTAAAAATCCGTCTTTTCCCTCAAGACCATTTATTAAAGCTAGTTTAGCGTCACTTGTAAAAATAATATTTTCAGTTAATGACTTAAAATAATCCTTTACTTTGTCTAAATAAGGCTGTGGATTATCGGCACTTTCTAGTCCTGCAATTCCAATCAAAATTAAGGTACAGGTATTTGATGATAATTTTTCTGAAATTTCAGTAATAACTTTAATTAGATTCTTAATGGTTTGCTGTGGATCAAGAAATATATTTCCTGGACCAGCAGTAGCAGTGGCAATTTCAATATTATCTTTATAAGCGGTAGCCGTTATATGGGTACCGCCACTATCAATTCCGATTACATAGCTCATGAGAAACCTCCTAAGCATTTTCAACTAATACTGTATGCGATTTCATAGTAACTTTTTTTATGTAACTATTCAATAAAGCTTGAAAAAATATTTCATAAAATATCTAAAAATGCATAATTTAAACATAATTAAGAAAAAATATTTCATTTTCTGAAAAATAGTGCTATATTAAAGCCAGAAGTGATAGCGTATTCATTTATGCGTTATATTAACTTTGGTTTCATATATTGGGAGGTATTAATATGGCTAAGTTTAATGCCGCAAAAATCACCTCTAAAATGTCGAAACTAGCGGGTAATCGCTATTTTGTGGCAATTAGAGATGGAATGGCAGTTATTATTCCCGTAGCTATTGTCGGTTCATTCTTTACAATTATTTCTCAATTTCCAATAGATAGTTGGAAAAAGTTTATTACTCCATATTTACCTGCATTACAAGTACCAGTTACTTTTTCTATTGGTATGATGGCCTTGTATTCATGCTATGCAATGGCAGCTGCTTTGGCTGAGCACTATCAATTAGATAGAAATTCTTCAGCCACTGTTGCAACGATGGCATTCTTTATATTGGCTGTAAGTCCAGGTACTTTAACTGCTAAAGCAGCTAAATTGTCTGGCATGTTAGCTGGAACAGTTCTTCCTTCAACTAACTTTGGTGCGCAGGGTTTGTTTACTGCAATGTTAGTTTCAATGATATCAGTTGAAATTATTCGTTGGTTTAAAGAGAAAAATTTAGTTATTAAAATGCCAGATGGTGTTCCACCTGCAGTTTCTAATTCATTTGTTTCTTTAGTACCAGCTTCAGTAATTATTATTTTAGCTTGGGTAATTAAAGAAGTATTGCATTTTGACTTGAATGCAGGACTTTTAGCTTTATTGTCACCATTATCTAACTTTGGTAAAGATAACTTTATTTCATCAGTTATTCCACCATTCTTTAACTCACTATTTTGGTTATTTGGTATTCATGGTGCTATTACATCGACTCCAATTTATCCATACTGGTACAAGAACCTAGATGCAAATATGGCAGCAATTGCACATGGCGTGGGTGCTGCTAATGCTCCAAGATTTATGACTGAACAATTCTTCCAATGGTTTGTTTATATTGGTGGTTCAGGTACTATCTTAGGTCTATGTATTTTGTTAGCCTTTATGTCTAAGTCTTCATTTGGTAAGACTTTAGGTAAGGCGGTTATTATCCCAAGTATTTTCAACATTAATGAACCTATTATTTTTGGTTTACCAATTGTTTTAAACCCATACTTTGCAATTCCATTTGTTGTAACACCTATGGTAACTGGTGCTTTGACATACTTTGCAATGGCTCTTCACTTAGTATCACGTACTATCGCTTTGGTTCCATGGACGTTACCAGGACCAATTGGAGCTTACATGGCAACTGGTTTTGATTGGCGTGCTGCTGTTTTATCTATTATTAACGTCATTATTTCTGTTGTTATTTACTATCCATTCTTTAAAGTTTGGGATAAGAAACAACTAGAAAAGGAAGCTAAAGACAGTGCAAGTAAATCTACTAACACAGAAGCTTCAAAGGGTAATAATGTTGAAGCAATTAATTTAACTGATAATGATCTATCAGTTGAGCCTACTTCTTTAAAAACAACTATAAGCACAAAAATAATTGCTCTTTTTGATACGCTAAGTAAGTTTAAGAGATTAGCAAAAGAAAATGTTTAGTGTTTAATTAGGAAGCCCACTATAGCTACAAAAGTTATAGTGGGCTTTAATTTTGGAGAAATATAAATGAGAAATACTAATGAAATATCTATGTTAATGAAACAAGCAATAAATGATTGTGCTACGCCGGGAATAAGCTATGCCTTAGAAGATATAAAAAATAAAACAATGGAAACAAGTTTTTTAGGGTACAAAACTTATGACAAAAAAATACCGTTAAAAGATGACGATATTTATGACTTAGCATCGTTGACTAAAGTTGTAGGTGTAACAAGTCGTATACTTCAATTATTAGGGAAGAAAATTATTGATTTAGATGACAAAGTAAGTAAATATTTTCCAAAAATTAGTTATCCAGATATTACCGTTAAGAATCTTTTGCTTCATAATTCTGGATTAGCTGCTGATTTATGCAATGTATATTCATATGCGAATAAAGATGAGGTGATAGCTGCTATTTTTAAACAGAAGCTTGTTTATCCGACTGGAACAGATATGGTATATTCTGATCTTAATTTTATTTTACTAGGGATGATCATTGAAAAAGTAGATGAAGAGTCTCTTGATAAAAGCTTAAAGACACATGTCTTTGAACCTTTAGAGATGAATAATACAGGATATTGTTTAAATGAAAATAAACGAAATTTTGTACCAACAGAAAAGACTGATAAAAGAGGACTGATTCAGGGAGAAGTGCATGATGAAATGGCTTATATGTTAAATGGTGTTTCAGGTAATGCGGGATTATTTTCTACAATTGGAGATCTAAAGAATTTCTGCATAATGTATCTTCAAAAAGGAAAGTACAAAGGCAAAACAATAATCCCATCTGATATGATTGATACGCTATTTAACTATAACTTTATGGGTAGAACCTTAGGATGGCAAAGGTGGAATAAGAATAGCAAGACTTTGTGGCATACAGGATTTACTGGAACATCAATTGCGCTTGATTTAGATCATTCTACTTTCTTTATTTGTTTAACTAATCGAGTAAACCCTACTAGAAAAAACCAAAAATGGATAAACGTGAGAAGATTAGCGGTAAGTCTGTTTTTCAATAGTCCAGAGCAATTACCCTAATAATGCCATAGCATAAATAAAAAACTAGAGCTGTCATTTGTAAGCTCTAGTTTTTTTATTATTCATTTTCTACTGATGTAATAAAGTTGGTAATAGCATTAAAGTAATCTTTTTGGTCATCAAAAATTGAAAAGTGGCTTCCATTAGGACATATATGAGCTGTACCATTAGGTAATCTATCGGCTAAAGCTTTAATATCAGCTGGATTCATGCTGTCATACTTTCCTCCTAATACAAGAGTAGGCATCGTAATTTTGGATAAACGATCCCGAATTGTCCAATTTTTACATGAACCAGTAATGTTAAATTCCGTTGGTCCTTGTAGGGTGACATAAACTTGCTCATTCATATGATCAAAAGTTCTTTGCACGGCATCGGGCCATGGAGATATTCTGCAAATGCAGCGGTGATATAATTTCATCAATAGTTCTTGATAATGTGGATCATCATAGTTGTGTCGTTCTTCTTGTTTTTTCATATATGAAACATCAGCAGGATCCATCGATTCACGGTACTTGTTAATATATTTTGCGTAATCTTGATATGAATCAACCATGTTTGAATCAATTAGGGCTTTCACATGTTTGCCGTATTTAGAAGCGGCATATTCTAAAGCAAATAAACCACCAAATGATTGACCGTATAAATAAAACTGATCTAAATCCCATGCTTTACGGACTTCTTCTATTTCTTCTATAAAACGCGGAATTGTCCATAACTTTGGATCATTAGGTTGATCTGAGAAATATGATCCCAATTGATCATAGTAGATAATCTCTATATTGGGATGCATTTTAATGTAATTAGAAAAAGGCTCAAGATATTCATGATCCATGCCAGGACCGCCGTGCAGAAGCAAAATCTTAATAGGACCGTGTCCTTCTTTACGAGTCCATACATGATAACCATTTTTAAGAGTCACTATTTTACTTTCATTAGCCATCTTAAACACACTTTCTTTGTATCTATACAACTATATTATAGTGTGTTTTGTAATGTAGATAGTAATGTAAAAAATAAAGCAAAGAAAAAAGCCACAAGTAACTTTTTGGCATAAGTTAATGTGACTTTTTAGTTTGTATTAATTTTGATGCTACCGATCTTTTAACGATTAGCCATGATCTTGATTTTACCATCAATAATTTTCTGCTTGGCTTTCTGAACTTTGATCCAGGTATGATAAGATAAATTACCTTGTACTAGAGAAATACCTTTGTTTTTAAGACCATAGTTTAAGTTCTTTCCACCAGGGAAATTACCCTTAGCAGTTTGATTAGCAAGATCTTCAACAGCTACATCTGCGCTTTTGATTACAGAGGTAAGGGTAAAGTTAGAAGGTTGACCGCCTTTTGCTTGGTAATTTCCAAGTTTGGTTTGATCTTCATCTGAACCAATAACCCAGACCTTTTGTCCTACGGGATTGGTTTGATTGACTTCTTTGGCAGCTTTAAAGACGCCTTGACCGCTTTTGCCCGCAGCTTGGAAGATTATATCAGCTTTCTGATTGTACATTTCCTGGGCAATATCATGCGCTTTATTAATATCTGAAAAATTACCTACAGTTTTGCTCATCACTTTAATATGCTTATGAAGCTTACGACTGCTGGCTGTAACTCCTTGAGTAAAACCGGCTTTAAAGGAATCCATCTCTTTACTGTTTTGCCCTAAAATAAGTCCCACTGTGTGGCTTTTAGTGGTGTAGGCAGCTGCAACGCCTGCTAAATAAGCTCCTTCTTGATTTTTAAAGGAGATGCTAGCTAGGTTTTTAATCTTAGCAGCATGAGTATCAATAAGAACGAAGTTCTTTTTAGGATTACTCTTCGCGGCTTTAACAATATTAGGCTTAAGTGTATAACCAACGCCAATGATTGTTGAAAAATCATTATCTAGAACTTTGTTGATAGTTGCTTGATAATCTTGGGGATCTTTAGGAACGAAATAATTGTAGCCTTTATTTCCTTCAACAAGGTTATTCTTAGTACCGTAATTCTTAACGCCTTGCCAGGCAGATTGATTTAAAGAATTATCTTTAATTCCATTGGTATCTGAGATTAAAGCAATGTGATTGGCTAGCTTTTTATTTGTTTGCCCTTCATGAGTTGGTTTGCTGCAAGCACTTAGGCTCAAAAAAACAGTACTTGCTATTAGTAGTAGAGAAAATTTTTTATTTAGTTTCATTTAAAAACCTCGATTAAAAATCTATTCTAATTTTAAACGAGAAAAAGGCCATCCTACAAGTCAAAGTAGGGTGGCCTTTAAAAATATTAAACTTATTTTTGAGCTTTTTTAGCTTCAGCTTCGTATTCACGAACAATGTTGAAGTTAGAATCTTTAGAATCTACATAACCATAGTGTTGGTAGATGTTTTCAAGGATCTTCTTGCCTTTCTTAGTCTTGGCAATATCTTTGAATGCTTTAGCAAGTTTCTTCTTAAATGACTTGGACATACCACTTCTAACTGAAACAGTATCGTTTGGAATGTACTTGGTAAAGTAGATTGGAACAACATCTTTCATTACGGCTGGTGCATCTTTTGCAGCAAGTGGGCGAGCATCTGAGAAGACAAAGGCAGCATCAGCGTCTCCGTTATAAACTGATAAAACAGCTTGATCGTGTCCCTTAACTTGAACTAACTTACAATCCTTTGGTACGTTTAAGCCCTTCTTGTGAAGTTCGGCGATTGGAAGAACGTAACCAGAAGTAGAGGTTGGGTCTTGAACGGCAATCGTCTTACCTTTAAGATCTTTCCAAGATTTAATCTTAGAACCTTTTTTAACAACGATCATTGAACGGTAGCTGTCCATTAATTTATGATTTTGCTTACCACTTGGTTCATCGTAGCCATAGCGTTGTGCTTGAAGTAAAACGTCAGCTACACCACGCTTGTGAGCTAAAACATAAGCATCAGGTGGTAAGAAACCAACATCAACTTTCTTAGATGCCATTGCTTCAACCAAAGCGGAATTATCAGTTGAAACAGTTACGTGAACGGGCATGTGTAATTGCTTTTCAAGTAAACCTTGTAATGGTTTAGCCTTAGCTTCAAGTTTAGAAGCTTGGACACTAGGAACGAATTGAACGTTTAACTCCTTAGGAGTATAACCATCGCTTGATTTAGAAGCAGATTTACTGTTCGAGCAAGCTGCACTTGTTGCAGCAAGTAAAACCATAGCGGCGCCAATCAAAAATTTCTTTATCTTCATTTTTTCCTCCAGAACTATTTAATGAAGTTGACGATTTAAAGATAGCAGACTATTAATCGTAATTCAAGGCAAAATATGAATAATTATAAACATTATTCTTTATAATGTACGGATATATACGTATTTTATATATGCAAAAGCTATATATAATGCGCGTTTGACGCAGAATTTAAAATATGAAAAATTTCAAAATAAAAAATCTTATTTTTATACTACAACATCTTGTATATGATTTTTACTTTGATACAATAAATAGTGCTTCAATTTTGAAATTACTGGAGGATTTTGATGAATTTATATAAAAAGATTGCTTTAGGTTTAGTTGCAGGGTTGGCATTAATTGCTACTGGATGTTCAAAAGGAAATAAAGAAGATAGTTCAGCAGCAAATATTCCAACTAAAATTACCAAGAAAACTACGGTAACCTTTTGGCATGGAATGAATGGTGGTCAGCGTGCAGAATTAGAAAAATTAACTGCAGAATTTGAAAAGAAAAATCCTAATATTAAAATCAAACTTGAAAATCAAGGTTCTTATATTGATTTACAAGCTAAGGTAAATTCAACATTACAATCACCAAATAATTTACCAACAATTACGCAAGCATATCCTGGTTGGCTCTATAATGCTGTTAAGAGTAATATGTTGGTTGATCTTTCCCCATACATTAATAACAGTAAGCTCGGTTGGGGAAGTGCTGCTAAGTCAAATATTAGAACTGAATTATTGGATGGAGCTAAAATTCAAGGAAAACAATACGGTATTCCATTTAATAAATCTATTGAAGTTTTAACCTATAACAAGTCCATGTTTGAAAAATATGGTATTAAAAAAGTTCCTACAACTATGAAGGAATTAGCACAAGTTTCAGAAACCATTTATAAGAAGAGTAACCATCAAGTTGTTGGTGCAGGCTTTGATTCTTTAGCTAATTACTATACCTTGGGTATGAAAAATGAAGGAATTAATTTAACTGATAAAGTTAACTTTACTGGCAAAGATTCCAAGAAAGTTATTGATTACTATGCTCAAGGTATGAAGAAGGGCTACTTTACAACTGCTGGTTCAGCACACTATTTATCAGGTCCATTTGCTAATGAAAAGGTAGCAATGTATATTGGAACATCAGCAGGTGAAGGCTACGTTAAAAAGGCAGTTGGTGATAAGTTTACTTATGATGTAGCTGCACGCCCTGGTAAATATACTATGCAGCAAGGTACTGATATTTACATGTTTAAAAAAGCAACAGCAATGCAAAGAACTGCCGCATTTAAATATATGCAATTTTTAACTTCTAAATCTACTCAACTTAAATGGGCAAATGCAACTGGCTATATTCCAGTTAATAATTCTGTTGTGAAATCTAAAGAATACAAAGAAAACACCAAGACTAAGCTTCCAGCTAAGTTAGAAGGGGCTATGAAACACTTGTACAGTATTCCAGTAGCTAAGAACTCAAACGCTGCCTACAGTCAATTAGATCCAATTATGGCTAAGATTTTGTATGCAGCTAAGAATGGTCAAAATGTTGATAATCAAATTAAAGCAGGTAAAGCAAAATTTGATGCAGCGTGGAAGCAATAAAAATAATTTGAAATAAAATAAGGTCGAAACTTCGTACTAAGATGAAGTTTCGACCTTTTTTGATTATTACCAAATTGAACCTAAGAACCAAAAAATGACATCTATAAATGGAATATATGAGCAAATAAAATACTGATAAAATACATGGAAAAAATCATGATGTTCAACATTATTAAACAGATATTTTGGATTATTTTTATCGCCATAGGCTCCAAAAGATTTATCAAAATAATATTTTTCATTTTTCTTATGTAATAGTGTCTGTATTAGAGCTACTATATTGGTGATAATTATTGAAAGCACAATAATACTAATAATTACTATCCATATTCCCGTCATATACTATCTCTTTTTTTGATAATTTTTATATATTCCACTAGCAGTTTGTAGAACCAATGATGTTGCAGCTCCGTTAGCGCACCCTAATATGGGATTCCCGAAATATATTCCCATTACTGCACCTTTACCACATGATCCTGCAACACTACCCCAATTTACGTTGTTTCCACCATATATCCGGCTTAGTTCATTTTTAGAAACTTTTTCGATCATTATCTTCCACCTCCAGCTAACCAGCCCACACATTGTACTGATCCGCCAATTGCACCAGCACTTGCACCGATTAGTGCACCTGCTCCTACAGAAACTGGCTGACCAAAAAAGGATCCAGCCCGTGCACCTCTCCATGCACCAATAGCTATATTAGTACCAATTGTTCCTCCGCACTTTGCAACTGACCAATTTTTTCCACCAACGACGGTTTGTAGTTGACACTCGTTTAATACTTTCATGTTTGTTTATATCCTTTTCTTTATATTTTTTTATAGTTTACTAAAAAAATAAATCTTAAGAGGAAAAGTGACTAATTTAGCTTAAAATATAACTAAAAAGGGTCGAAACTTCATACTAAGATGAAGTTTCGACCTTTTTTAATTATCTAATTCTAAGATTTAAAATCAAACCGATAAAGAAACCAACCGCTTCAGTAATAAACAATACTTGCGTATTTTGAACAACTTTAGGAAATGATTTTGGCTTCGTCTGAATTTTCCAAAGAAAGCGCATGTTCTTATAGATGGTTGGAATGCAAATTAAAATTAAAGCTACACTCCAAGGAAGGACACCAATCCAAATTGCCCAACCTGTTAAAAAGAAACCAAGTAAATAATTGAATACAAATAAATATAATCCGCCTTTGATTCCAATGTATGAAACTAGTGTGTGGCGACCATTTGCAATATCGGAGTCATGATCACATAAATTGTTACCTAGCATTAAAGTAAAGTTACAAATTTCAGGTATTCCAGCAGCCAGAATAATTGGATAAATAAAGTTCCAATTAAAAGAGACCTTAGAACAAACATTGATGTAAACCATTACCAAGAAAATACCAAAGCCCATTGCAAAACAAGCTGCAATCTCTCCAAACGGTCCAGCAGAAATTGTGTGTGAACCCGTTGAATAAGAAATAGCAATAGCATAACAAATAATTCCAACAATCCAAATATAGATATTAGTTTGAAGTCCAATCAGAATAGCGCAAACAGCTGAAACGATGAATAATACCCAAACAAAAGCTAAAACGTGTTTAGGATTAAGGTGATACTTACCAATGGGATTCTTCTTATGATCGCCAGTTTTGGCAGCTTTTTCACGTTTATAATCCCAATAGCCATCATTCACGTTCATAAAAATTTGTAGAACAATCGTGGCAATACACATTTCAATTGTAGGAAAAATTCTGAAAAACTGAAAATTATATTCTGTATACATCATCCCTAATAATACGGGAATAATTGAATTAAATAGGGTACGTGGTTCAATTAATTCATAGTAGCCTTGCTTAGCTTCAGCAGACATAGTAAACTTCTTTCTATTTTTTAGATTAGTCCTTGATCCATTAAATAAAGTTGGTGGAAATGTTCATTATGTTTAAAGAGATCATGTGGATTTCCTTGCATTGTGACTTTGCCATCTTTAAAGAAGAGAACTTCGTTCATATATTTTACACCTTGTAGATGGTGCGTTACCCAAACTACTGTCTTATTTTTTAAAACTTCAAACACTAAATTTAAAAGTTTTTGTTCTGTAAGAGGATCTAAACCAACAGTGGGCTCGTCTAAGAGGACGATTGGTGTGTCTTGTAAAAGTACACGTGCTAATGCTAAACGCTCTTTCTGACCACCTGAAAAACGCGCTCCAGCTTCAGCTACTTCTGTGTCTAACTTCTTAGGAAGTGAATTAACAAAATCAGCTAGCTGGACCTTTTCTAAAATTTCCATCATTTGATCTGTAGTAGCATCTGAGTTAGCCATTTTGAGATTTTCATAAATAGTTGTATTAAACAAAAATGGTTCTTGATTTAGAACAGAGAATAACTTTGAGCGTTCCCTTTGAAGTTTAAGAACGTTTAAATGATCGAGTGTCACAGTCCCTTGGTTAGGTTTTAAATCACCTAAGATTAATTGCAAAATAGTACTTTTACCAGCACCTGATGGGCCGATTAAAGCAGCTTTTTGTCCTCTTTTTAGAGTAAGAGAGAAATTTTGAATAATTGGATAGTCTTCTTTAGGATAAGTGAATGAAATATCCGATACTCTTAAAGTACCTGCAAAAGCAGGATCGAGATATTGCTGAGCAGGCAAACGATTCTCTGGTACCTTTAATTCATTTAAGTGTTTTACAGAATCGCTATATGTATGCCATTCTTCAATTCCTTGACCAACTGGAATAAAGGCATCTGATAAAGGAAAGAGAGCTAAGACAACTGCTCCAACATAGTTTGCTGCTTCTTGATTATTGGTAAGAGTTTGGTTCGTGAAATAAAGAAGCGCAACTGCCATCAAGCCAAAGATGAACTCAAGACCGAAGTCTCTAGCCCAATCAAACTTTCCAGACTTCTTTTCATGTTGGCCTAAAGATTTTAAAGTCTCTTTAGTTTGATTAAAAAAGGCATCCCGTCTACCAGAAATTTTCCAGTCCCCAGCTCCTAAAACTTGGTCAGTAAATTCAGTGTAAAGTTGTGCTTTTTCTTCTTTCTCTTTAGTGCGAACAGCAGCTTGTTTTAAGAGGGAGAAGAAGGGAACCAATACTAATTCCGCAACTAATAAAATTGCGATTGCTCCAGCTAAAGGCCAGGAGAAGAGCCCCAGCAAAATTACTACAAAGAAACCAACTAAGTAACTCAAGATTGCAGGGAAAATAGTTCTTAGATAAAGATTTTGCAAGTGACCAATGTCATCAGTTAAAAGCGATAAAATACTTCCTGTTTGAAAGCTTGAACCAACAGCTGAAGTATTTCTTTCGGCAATGTAAAACAGTCTTCGTCTTAAAGAACTAGTAACACGTAAAATCCAGTTGTGGGATACTAAACGTTCTAAATATCTAAATAAAGGACGACCAATACCAACAGCCCGCATTAAAACTATTGGTACATAAATCATTAGAATGTTTTCTGGGCGTGTAGCGGCTTTATCGATGGTATAGCCAGCATAAAACATAAGGGCACCACCGCAAAAGAACATGATTACGCCTAGAAAAATTGCTAAGAGAAAGTTCCATTTATATTGGGCTAGGTATGGTTTAATCCAGTGATCATTTTTCCAAGAAAATTTTTTATTCATCATAGTTGGTCTTCTTTCAGTGGCTTAGTGAGTTTCTTAAAGGCAGTTCCATTTTTTGCTAAATCTGCAGGAGTACCTTGTTCGACGATTTCTCCATTTTCAATAACTAAGCACCAATCCATGTCATTTAACCAATGCAGACGGTGAGTTGTAAAGAAAACTAGGTGATTTTCCATTAGTTTTTTCATTGGTTGCTTTAATTCGTATTCAGTTTCAATATCAAGGTGAGCAGTTGGTTCATCGAAGAATAAAATCTTGCGGTCTTTTGCTAAAAATGCGCGTGCCAAGGCAATTCGCTGTTTTTGACCACCAGAAATGCCACGTCCATTTTCGCCAATTTTAGTATTCAAACCATCTTTTAAGCTGGCCACGAAGTTGTCTAAGTCAGTTGCCTTTAAAGCTGCATCAATCTCTTCCTGGCTGGCATTTGGGTTATAGAAAGTTAGATTGTCTTTGATACTAGTAGCGAACATGTAAGGATCTTGCGGAATATAAGTAATTTGATTTTGCCAATTCTTTTGATTGAGTTGAGTAAGAGTTTGTCCATTGATAGTGAAGTTATCGTCTTTAAGGTGCGGGGTAAGGAAACCAGCTAGGATTCGCATTAAAGTTGTCTTGCCAGCTCCAGTTGGCCCAATAATGCCGACTTTTTGAAAACCAGTAAGGTTCAAATTGATATTACGTAATTCATCAGCGGTATGTTGGCTTGTTTTATGCATCGTTTTCTTTTTTACGACGCCGCTCATTTTAGCATTTTTATTAACAGTGAACTTACTTTGATCAACATGACTGTAGTTAAAAGAAAGATTCTTAGCTACTAAAGTGCTATCGTTGTTCCACGTGAAACTGGATAACTGATCCTCTTGCGGTGTAGTAGGAAAAGCTAAAATATCAAAAATTTGTCCAAGCGCGTTTTTACCGTTTAATGTTGCATGAAAGTCATTACCAAAATCACGAATAGGTAAAAAATATTCGGGTGATAAGATCAAAATAACTAGCGAAGGATAGAGAACCAAATTGCCGTTGATTAAGCCAATTCCAAGAAACATGGCAATCATCGCAATTGACAAAGTTGTAAAGAAATCAAGTGTAAAAGTAGACAAGATAGCCACTCTTAAAACTCCCATTGTTTTTTTACGATAGTTTTCGCTGTTCTTGTAAACAATATTGCCATATCTTCTAGCAAGTCCTAAAACTTTTAAAGTACTTAAGCCACGCAAGGCGTCGACAAAATGATTTTGCAACTTAACATAGCCTGCGTATTGCTTACTAGCTTTACTTTGTGCTGCTGTCCCTAAAATAATCATAAATAAGATTAGTAGAGGAAAGACTAGCAATAAAATCCAGCCAGATAGGGCATTTAAGGTAAAGATATAGATCAAAATAACCCAAGGAACAATTGCAAGTGCAATTAATTTTGGAAAAATCAAAGATAGATAGTTAGAAATCTCATCCATTCCATCTAGTAAAGTAGAAACTAAGTTACCAGTTCCAATTCTTGATACTAGTGCAATTCCGCCATCATAGGTTTTATTAAGTAGTTGCTGGCGCAAAAGTGTAGTTGTTTGATTTGCATAACGGTTCATGTACCATTTTTGAAACCAGTTGATACCTTGCCGTAATAAATAGAAGATCAAAAAAAGTAACACATCTTGTGCTATTTCAGTAAAAGGTTGCTGTTTCCAAGAGCCAACAATTGCTCGGGCAAGAAAAATACCTTGTCCTAAAATAGCAAATGCTTGCAAGAACATTAGTCCTGCAAGCATTGCGAGCATGATTTTGGCTTTTGGTAATTTGAAAAGTCGTTTATCAATCATTTTTATTCCTGTTCTAGATTAAGCGTTTTGATTTACCTTAATCCGCCGTCTAAAGACTACATATGACCAGATGATGTAAACCAAGGCAATTGGCAAGAGAATAAGAGCAACAATTGTCATTACCTCAAGTGTCAATTTAGAGTTAGCAGCAGTCTTAATCAAGAGTGAGTGTGCTGAATCAGTTGCGATTAAAACGCGTGGGAAAAGTCCATTGAACAAGAGTCCAACGACAGCCACTAAAGTTAAACCACTTGTTACAAAAGCTGCTACCTGTTTGTTCTTAATCAAAGAAATATCTGACCAAGCAGTTAGGGCAACAATAATTAAAGTAATGATTGTTGAAGAAACTGGTCTTAGCTTAAAGAAATCAGTTTGGAAGAAGACTAGCAAGGCAAAGACAACTTCACCTAAGTAGGCTATAAGGTAAAGCTTTTCATTTAAACTAGCAGCTCGCTCGCTCAATTCTGGATCATCAATTCGTAGTCTTAAGAAGTTAATTCCATGAATTAAGCAAAGAAGTACGCCAGCGACACCAGCAACAATTGATAGTGGGTTAACAATATTCCAGAAACTTAAGCTCATATTTCCTTGAGCATCAATTGGCACACCTTGAACCAAGCTACCAAACATCATTGTTAGGAAAAATGGTGCTAATAAGCTGCCCCAAAATAGAGCGCCAGTCCAAATTCTAAAACCATGTTCAGTTTCTGCATGAGCAGAGAATTCAAATGACACACCTCTGATGATTAGAGCAAATAAAGTAAAGAATAGCAAAATGTAATAGCCACTAAATAGACTTGCGTACCAGTCAGAAAATGAAGCAAACATAGCACCACCAGCAGTGATTAACCATACTTCATTTCCATCCCAGTGAGGTCCGATGGTTTCCATCATGAGATGCTTTTCTTGATCATTTCTTGCTAAAAACTTAGTTGCCATTCCTACACCATAATCAAAACCTTCAGTGAAGTAGAAGATCATGAATAAGAGGCCGATTAATAAGAACCAAAGCAACTGTAAAAAATCAATTCCGTCGATCATTAGTATGCACCCCTTTCAAGTGCACCAGCTACACCCATGTCAAGTTGACGTTTGCAGTAATAGATCATTACTCCGCCAAGAGTTGAGAAGATTAGGAAGTACATAATATTCGTGAACCAAAGCTCGCCGGTTGTTGTACTTGCAGAAATTGAGTCTGCAATTGTGAAGAGTCCATAAACAGTCCATGGGAAACGACCAAGTTCTGTAATGAACCAACCACAAGTATTCGCAACAAATGGAAGGAAGGTAGAAATACCTAAAATCCATAAGAACCAACGCTTATTTTCAATTGTGTTCTTCTTTGGACGAGTCCAAATTAAACCTAGGATTGAAAGTAATGCGAATAAGGCACCAAAGCCTGCCATAATTCTGAAGCTGTAGAACAAGGTCTTAACAGGAACATAATAGCTCATGTCCTTGCCAAATTTCTTGTCATATTTAGCATGTAATTCCTTATTAATTTGGTTCATTCCTTTAATAGAACCGCTAGTCTTATGGTAAGTAAGAATAGTTAAAACATCAGGAATAGAAATTGCACCTTCATTTTTATGTTCTTTAGTATTTAAGTTAGCTACGATATCCCAAGGTGCATGATCACCAGTAGTTTCGTAAACACCTTCAGTTGCAGCAAACTTCATTGGTTGTTCATGAATTTCAACTTGAGTTTGGTAGTCACCAGCACCAATTTCAGCAATTGAGGCAAATAAAGCAATCCACAAGGCAACACGCATTGACTTCTTGTGGAAGTTGACATCGCGTTTTCTAAGTAAACCAAAGGCAGCCATACCAATTACTACAAATGAGGCAGTAACGATCGCACCGATTACTACGTGTGGAAAACTAGCCCAAAGTTGTTCGTTTGCAATTAAAGCCCAGAAACTAGCCATCTGTGCTTTACCATTTTTAATGACATAACCAACAGGGTGCTGCATAAAGGCATTAGCCGTTAAAATCCAAATTGCACTTAACATAGAACCAATAAAGGAAATCCAAACTAAAGCACAGTGAAGACCTGGCTTAAACTTATCCCAAGTAAACATCCATAAGCCAATGAAAGTAGATTCCATAAAGAAAGCAAGTAAGGCTTCAATAGCTAATGGAGCACCAAAAATATCTCCCATAAAACGAGAGTAGTCAGACCAGTTCATTCCAAACTGGAATTCCTGAATAATACCTGTAACTACCCCGACAGCAAAGCTCAAGAGATAAATTTTTCCCCAGAACTGAGCCATCTTTTTATATACTTCGTCCTTTTTAACGACATAGAGTGTTTCCATGATTGATACAATGAATCCCATCCCGATAGAGAAGGGAACAAAGAAGAAGTGGAATACTGTAGTCATTGCGAATTGGAAGCGGGCAAGATCTAACATTGTTACACCCGATAACATTTTCATTCACCTATTTCTATATCCACATATATAACATCTGTTACCTTAAGCATATACTTTCTTGATGACGTTTTCAATAATATATAAGAATAAGTTTATAAATTTTAGCTTGCTTAAAAATAGAATAAAAAAACAGGGCTTCAAAGTTGAAGTCCTGTTTTTTTATTCACTTCTTAATGCAATTGCGGCATCTTTCTTAGCTGCCATTCTAGCAGGAATGTGTCCACCAAGCATAGTTAAAATAGTACTGATAATTACTAAGATTAAAGCTTGCGTTGGATCAAGCTGAGCCACGTTGCTCATATTAGTAATTGCGTATAAAACAGCATTAATTGGGAAGGTACATAGGTAAGCAATGAAAATACCTAAAATACCAGAAAAGAGTCCTAAAATAAATGTTTCTGCATCAAAGACACGAGTAATGTCGCGCTTTCTAGCTCCAAGAGCCTTTAACACACCGATTTCCTTAGTTCGTTCTAAGACAGAAGTGTAGGTTAAAATACCGATCATAATCATAGAGGTTACTAATGAAATTCCAGCAAAGGCAACTAAAACATCGGTGATACCATCAAGCAAACCACCAGTTAATTTAGTTACTGTACCTGACATATCAGTATAAATAATCTGGTTCTTTTTCGCCTTTCCTTTATTGTATTTGTCTAAGTAATCAAGTACTTTATCTTTTGACTTAAAGGAATTTGGATAAATAAGAATACCGCTAGGGATGCTAGAGCCACCTAGAGAAGCAATGAATTGCTCTTTTTGATTTTTGTTCATTGGCTGATTAGTCATGACGTTAGTTGAGCTATTTTTTTGAGCTTTAACAATGTTTGAATTTTCATTTTGTTTAATGATTTCTTGCGTCAAACCATCGCTGTAAGCAATTCCGTTATCTAAAAGAGCCATTTGACTATTATTTTTACCGCGAATGACAGCAGTTAACTTTAGAGTTAAATTGCTTGAATCATACATTGACTTAGAAGCTTTTTGCGGAACAAAGTTGCCAGTAGGTAGTTCTTGGTAGTAATCGTTATTATTGATCACTTTAAAAGTTCGACCAACAATTTTATTAAGTTCTAACTTTTGACCATCTTTAATTGAAATACCTAAATTCTTAAGTGCGTTAATGTTGGCTTGATTTTTATTATTTAAAACGAGAACTACATCATTGTTTGACTTAGGCCATGATCCAGCAAGGATTTGGTAATTATCTTTTAAAAATGTTCCTTGCTTTGAATCGAGTGTTTTTGGAAAGACGCTGGTATTAATCCCAACGCTGTTCATTCCCTGTAGCTGTGCACTTGCAATAGCTGAACCGGAATTATTAACATTAGAAAACTCTACGTGTTTAATTTTTCCATTATCATTAGTTAAAAGATTAAGCTGAGTGCCACGGATGAAGGAAATATTGTTAGCATAATCAGGATCAATCTTTTTGACGTAATTAATGTAAGACTGGGTGATTTTGTTTTCGTGCGTATTCTTTTCATTGTCAGGCTTAGACGCAACTAAATAGCCCTTATTTTTGACGTTTTTATCTGATTCGTTTCGACTTGTAGCAGCATTCATATCGGTTGCTGTTTGTGAAATAGAAATCGGAAACTTGGCTAACGTTTTGCTCTGTGTGTCGTTAATTTGCTTTTGAAAACCATGAGACAAGGCTAAGACAATTGCAATTCCAATGATTCCGATACTGGAAGCAAAGGCAGTTAAAAAGGTCCTGCCTTTTTTAGTCATAATGTTAGTAAAACTTAACTTTAGTGCATTCCAGTAAGACATCTTCGTTTTTTTGAGTTTAAAGGTGTCTGCTACTTTTTTCTTTGGTTCAAAAGGATTTGAATCGCTGAGAATTTTACCATCTTGAAAATGAACAATTCGGCTAGCATATTCTTCGGCTAATTCTGGGTTGTGAGTTACCATGATGACTAACTTATCATGGCTCAATTCTTTAATTAACTTCATGATACTTTCGCTAGTCTTAGTATCTAAAGCACCAGTTGGTTCGTCACACAAAAGAATATCCGGATCATTAGCTATTGCCCGGGCAATAGCGACACGTTGCATTTGTCCACCCGATAATTGGTTAGGACGCTTTTTTAAATGATCGTCAAGGCCAACACGCTTTAAAGCAGCAACCGCTTTTTCATGGCGTTCATTGCTACTTACGCCAGAAAGCGTCATCCCAAGTTCAACATTTTCAATGATTGAAAGATGAGAAATTAAATTGTAGCTTTGAAAGATAAAGCCAACAGAATTGTTACGGTAAGCATCCCAGTCAGTTTGAGAAAAGTTCTTGGTAGACTTACCGTTAATGATGATGTCACCAGAATCGTAATGGTCTAAGCCACCGATTACGTTTAAAAGTGTTGTTTTTCCAGAGCCACTTGGACCTAGAATGGCTACAAATTCGCTGTTACGAAAGTTGATTGTAACGTCATTAAGAGCATGTGTAACAGTGTCTCCGACATGATATGTCTTTTTTAAATGTAAAAGCTGTAGCATGTTTATTCCCTTCTAAGCAATTATGTATTTGCTCCAACCTAATAGAGCGAATATTGCTTGAATTATAAATAGAATTGCAATTAACCCAATAATAACAAAGTGGCGCTTCTTATGCATGATAAAGACACCAGCGAATTCACGGATAGTAGCATTAGGCAAGAAATAAAATCTAGTTGTTGCGCCGATACCGTTAGCCTTTAAATGCGCCATTTTCGCATACAATCCGGCTCTAAAAAGATGATAGTTATTAGTAAAAAATTTTACCTTGAACTTTTCATTGCCATAATCTTTGATAGCAACAGCTTTAGAGTAGACCATATTTTGATAAGTATTGGTTGATTTGTCTTCAAGTAAGATTAAATCAGGGTCATAACCGCGTTTAACTGCATAATCTTTCATTGCTTCTGCTTCTGACAAATCTTCGTCTTTACCTTGTCCACCAGACATGATCAATTTAGGGCGCTTGTGGCCTTTATCATATTGTTTATTAGAAAAGGCAATTGCACGGTCAATTCTTGAGCCAAGAAGTCGTGAAACTTTTTTACCATTAATAAGACCTGCGCCTAAAACGATTAAGTAGTCTTGTTTGTAGCGTCGCGGAACAATCTGATATAAGACTAGGTTAAGTAAGAAATTGTACATTACAAACAATAAATAAAAAGCAATTAAAGCTGCGCCGGCAACTAAAGAGTGAAGCCAGCTTGGTAGCTTATGAAAGACGCCTAAACGATATAACGTCCATAATCCTACTAAGAACAATCCAATGATGAGAGTTAAAAGGTTTGGAAGCGAGTGACTTTCATATTTCCAGACAAAATAAGCATTCCATAGAAAGAAAATCCATGAGAATGTAACTAGGAAAAAAATCCCAAACAAGAAAGCCAAGGCTATAAATGAAAATGAAGAGGTGAAGATAACATTATGCTGTGAAAAGATCAATATTGCTGCCCAAGTCAAAAATGTAAGCCCAAATGCTGTAAAGATTAATCCATTAATTAAGCGACGCGGCTCAATTAGCCAGGAAAATAAAAATAGTAATAAAAACATAAACATCAATAAAGTAGTAATTGTTACTCTATGATGCATGGTAAAATTAAGAAATTGATGTAAAGATTGCATGAGTTGTGATTGCATGATTAAATGTCCTTATGTCTTTTTGATAAATAATTATAAAGAAAAAAAGTAGGTAATTTCAATTAGGGGAAGTGTTCGAATGAAGACTTTTTTACGCTTTTTAGGTAATTTAGCAGTAATTATTATTGCCTTTGTGTTTTATACAGTTTTGCAATTAGGATACGCACAAAAAAAGGTGAACTTATTATTTGCAATTATTCTAGCCGTTTTAACGGTAGCGGTGATTTACTGGATGTATTGGATTTATAAAAGAGAGCTTAAGCAGGAAAATGATTGGTTCTTTAATGCTAAACCGCACTGGGATGTGAAGAGAATTATTATCGCAGTAGCTGCCTTTTTTGCTCTGGTAATTTTTCAAGTAGCTTATATTAGATTGATTGGCGGAAATACTGTTTCTCAGAACCAAGCAGAACTTGACGAGGTTAGGAAAGTAGCATCGCCGATGTTTAATATTTTGCTTGTTGTAGTAGCTCCAATTTGTGAAGAATTCATTTTTAGAGCGCTATTCTTTAATACTTTCTTCCCAGCAGATAACAACCTTAATAAGTGGGTTGGCGTTGTAGCAAGTGGTTTTGTTTTTGCTTATGGTCATGATCCAATGTTTAGTAAATTTATTTATCTCTACTGGGTAATGGGAATGATCCTTGCATGGACATATGTGGAAACAAAGGATATTAGATATTCGATCTTAACGCATATGCTAAATAATATCCTCTCAATTTTATAGTAAAAGAAAAGGAGCACTAATGCTCCTTTTTATTATGTCTTAATTGTTCTAAGACAACTTCTGCAATTTCATTATTAGTCCACATCCAAGCAATATGGCCTAGTGCTTCTGAGACATGTTCTTCTAGTGGCTGGTCTTTAGGAGAAGGAACAGTCTTCATTAATGGCATGATTACTAAGTGAAAAGCAATCCAAACTGCTAAACCAAATGGAACTCCTTGATCAACAGTTAGCCACTTAACCTTCTTTTCGAGCAAGGCAGCATAGGTTGTTGCAAAGGAAATAGAAAATCCAAAGTGAACTAGATAGCTTACCCATGGTAATTTTTCACCAGAATAAGTGTAAGTTGCGTGAGTTAATTTAGCGGGTACACCCATTTGTTCAAGTAATTTTTGTGGTGGATTGGTTTTATTTCTCTCTGGTGTTCTTGGAGGGAGAATATTTTCCCAGCCTAACTTAACTAATCCAGAAATAACACCAGCAGCAGTACCTGCAATTAATACATTTTTCCAACTAAATTTTGACATTATCTTCACGTCCTTTTGTAGGTCCTTTGTTCTTATTGTAACAAATTCAGTCCTTAGGGGATGATTTAAGGTCTTCCTTTGCATGAACATTTTTAGCAGCCATCTTGTTTAAGTAGATCCAAATTTGTGAACGATATTTTCTTAAAATATATAACAGGACTAAATAAACAATGATGCATAAACTGATCCAGAGCGGATTTTGTGAAATAAAGGCGGCAAAGACTAAAGCGTTAAGAGGCCGAGCCATCAAATTAAAACTAGTTACTAAGACAATTCCGGCTGGGATAGCAGCGCCATACTGAGAAATAGCACCCGTATAAATTGAACCAAGCCAACTAGCAGCATATAAACCTAAGCTAAACCAGATAACGCCGTTTGCAATAACTTTTAAGATATTGCCGTCAGTAATAGCAACAATTGATTCAACCATAAACGGTAGTGAGATTAAATCAACTACAGGAAGCGTTTTGTTTCCAGGTAAAAGAAAAGCAATAACAACCATGATTGGGATTAAGATTATGCCAGAAATAATCGTAGCTGATTCACCATATCCTACACCGTCATCAACTGCTAAGAACCAGCGCTTTTTATCATGAACTGGATCTACTTCTGGCTGCTGATTAGCATTTTGCTTTCTTGTTTGATCAATCTGCTTGGCTAGCGGAGTAAAAGCTTTACTGAAGACATTAGTAACTAAAGGAAAGATGGTCATCACAGCTGATAATTGAATGGCAAATTGGAAAATTTGCCCCCAAGCTTTGATGGTAGCTAAATCTTTAAGATTGCCTAAGATACCAATTACTATTCCTAGGATAGCTCCTAATGTGGTTGGCTCACCGAAGACGCCAAATTTGTTTTTAAAGGCTGCTGGGGTTAGATTTGCCTTATTGAAGCCAAGCATATTCCAAAGCGGATCAAGCAGAATAGCTGGAACTGTTTGGACGATATTTTGAGCAGCACAAACAGTAGTATTTTCAATCTTGTAGTATCTTGACCAACGGTCCGCTTGGATTTCAGCTAACAATAAGGTATAAAGCAGCATGAAAAAGGATAATCCAAGGGAGATCCACCAATTATGAGTTACATAAAAAGCTAATGTACCCCAAATCATGAAACCAAAATTGTTCCAAAGATTTGATGGCATAAAAACTTTAGTAACGCCAACAGCAAACAAAATAAATTCTGCAATTAGTCCAAAGACAAAAAAGGTTAAACCAACTGGAGATCCAAAACTTGCAAGAGAACCAGCCTGCCAGCCAATATCGACAATAGGCAATTTAATTCCAGTATTATCAACCATTTGCCGGACAATCTTTGTCACTACAGGAGTAAACTCATTAATGATCCAAGAAAATCCAGTTAAGCCAACTCCTGCATAGAGTGCGCACATCATTGCTTTTTTAGGTTTTACTTTTAAAAATAAGGCAATGATAAAGATCATAACAGGAACAATCACTGTGGCACCGAAGGCATTAAAAAAAGTATGAATATTGTTTAGCATTAGTTTGCCTCTTTTCTTTCCATCTCAAGCATCCAATCTTAGTATAGAAAAGAAGAAAAAAGAAGGCTAATAATTAGAATTATGTATATCAGTGTGCTAGTAAGTTTAAATTATTTTATTTTTGAAAAGATGACTTATGCTTTATCTGGATATTTTTAGCAGCCATCTTGTTTAAGTAAATCCAAATTTGTGAACGATATCGTCTAAGAATAAATAATAAAATTAAATAAATGATAATACATAAGCTAATCCAAAAAGGATTGCGAGAAATAAAGGCAGTAAAGATCAATGCATTAAAAGGTTGAGCCATCAAACTAAAGCTAGTGACTAGAATAATGCCAGAGGGAATTGTTACGCCATAATGAGCAATAGCATGAGTATAGATTGGCCCTAACCAGCTAGCTGTATAAAGTCCTAAACTAAACCAGACTATACTAGTTGCGATAACTTTTAGAATATTACCATTTGTTATTGCCACGATTGATTCCACCATAAATGGAAGTAAAACCAAATCAACGATTGGCAAAGTTTTGTTGCCAGGCAAAAGGAAAGCTAAGATAAGCATAATTGGAATTAAAACTATTCCTGAAATTATAGTAGCCGATTCACCATATCCTACGCTATCGTCAACTGCCAGAAACCATCTTTTTTTATCATGAATTGGATTTATTTCAATGCCAGAATTGGATTTTTGCTTTTGCTTACGACTTTTATCTATTTGTTCAGCCAAAGGAGTAAAGGCCATATTAAAGACTGTTGCAATCAGAGGAAAAATGGTAATTACAGCTGATAATTGAATAGTAAATTGAAAGATTTGTTCCCAAGCACTGACTTGGTTGAGCTCTTTGATATTTGCAATTAGGCTGATAAATAGTCCTAAAGCAGCTCCTAGAATTGGAGATTCACCAAATATTCCTAGCTTATGCTTTAAGGTGGTTGGTGTGAGAGTAGTTCGATTAAAACCTAGTCGATTCCAAAGCGGATCAAGTAAAATAGCGGGAATTGTTTGAACTATATTTTGTGCGGAGCAAACAGTAATGTTTTTGCTTTTATAGTAAGTTGACCAACGGTCTGCTTGAATTTCGGCAAAAAGTAGCGTGTAGAGAAGCATGAAGAATGAAAGCCCTAAGGAAAGCCACCAATCATGAGTAACGTAGAATGCCAGACTTCCCCAGAGAATAAAAACAAAGTTATTCCATAAGTTGGATGGCATGAAGACTTTTGTAATTCTTGTAGCAAATAAGATTATTTCTACCAATAGTCCAAATATAAAAAATGTTAAACCAATAGCTGATCCAAAACTGGCAACTGCTCCAGCCTCCCAGCCTATGTCAACGATGGGGCTTTTAATTCCAGTGTTGTTGACCATTTTATAAACAATTTTGATAACTATTGGAGTAAATTGATTGATAATCCATGAAAAACCAGTCAAACCAATTCCTGCATAAAGACCATAAAGCAAGCTTTTCTTAGGATCATACCCTACGAATAAAGCGATGATAAAAATTGTTGTTGGTATAACTATCGTTGTACCAAAAGAATTAAAGAAAAAATTAATAGTATTCATCAATGGTGATCATCCCTTGTAACTAATAACATAAGTATATCCAGATGGGGGGGGGTCAAGCAAGTTACTTAATGCTAAGAGCAGGTTAATCTTCGTATTTTTTTATTATATTTTGTATAATACTTTTATAGTATTTTTCTATTTTTTATTTAAGGAAGGGGTAGTATGGAATATTTAAAGCTGTTAGGAATATTAATAATTGTGGTCGGCTTTGTCCTAAAGTGGGACACAACCGCAGTTGTAGTTATCGCAGCAATTGTAACGGGACTATTCTCAGGAATGGATTTTGTTAAGTTGCTGGAAGTAATTGGAAAGAGTTTTGTAGACAACCGAATGGTAAGTTTGTTCTTCTTAACTTTACCAATGATTGGACTAGTTGAATCTCATGGGTTAAGAGATTATGCAGTTAATGCGATTAAAAAGTTGAAGAAATTAACTGCTGGAAAGATTTTAAATATCTATCTTTTAATTCGTGAATTAGCTGGTGTCTTTGGAATTTCTCTTCAAGGACAAGTTCAATTCGTTCGTCCATTAATTGCGCCAATGGTAATTGCTGCTGCTGAAGACCAAGATAAGAAGAAATTAACTGAGTCAGAGATTGACTTAATTAAGGGTCGTAGTGCAGCAGTTGATAACTTTGGTAACTTCTTTGCTCAAAACTTGTTTGTGGCTTCAGGTGGTGTGCTTTTAATTTCTTCAACAATGAAGTCGCTTGGCTATAAGGTTGATCCGGTTGGAATTGTGCTTAATACGATTCCAATTGCGATTATTACTTTTGTTTTAGTCTTTGCTTATAATCTTTACTTTGACCGTCAGATGAAGAAATGGGAGGGTCAATAAAATGCAAAATACGATTAACTTTTTACTCGCCATCCTTTATGCCCTGATTGGTTTATGTATGGCGGTTGCTGGAATTGAAACTTTAAGAGATAAGGCAAATAAGGCGAGAATTGGAACTGCCGTTTTTTGGTTCTTCTTGGCAATTATTTTTGCCTTTGGAGATTGGATTCCAGCTGTTGTATCGGGTGCGATGGTTTTAGTAATTGGAATTTTAGCTTTGTTTAAGCAAATTCAAGTTGGTAGCTTGCCTAAGCTAGATCCCAAAACCGCGCAAGAGGGTGCGAAGCGTTTAGGAGCTAAAGTATTTTTACCAAGTATAGTTTTAGCATTAACTTCTATTTTGATTGCGCAGTTTACACCGCTGGGTGGTCAAGTTGGAATCGGTATTGGTGCTGTTGTTTCATTGATCTTAGCAATTATTTTAACTAAGGCTCCGACTAAGCAAGTCTTTAAAGACTCACAAAGAATGGTACGAAGCGTTGGTGCACCTGGCGTTTTACCGCAACTATTAGCTATGCTTGGAGTAGTCTTTACCACTTGCGGTGTTGGTAAGCTAACTGCTAATATGATTAGTCATGTTTTTCCAGCTGGAAATCATTTCTTAGGAGTGGCGTTATACTGTATTGCGATGGCGCTCTTTACTTATATCATGGGTAATGCCTTTGCTGCCTTTGCTGTAATTACAGCAGCAATTGGTATTCCATTTGTAATTGCTCAAGGAGCCAATCCAGTAGTTGTTGCGGCAATTGGAATGACATCAGGATACTGCGGAACGTTGGTAACGCCAATGGCTGCTAACTTTAACACCTTACCCGTTGCCCTGTTAGAAATGAAAGATCAGATGGGCGTTATTAAACAACAGGCCCCAATCGCAGTTATATTATTGATTGTTCAAATTGGTTTGATGTACTTTTTGGCATTTTAGTCTTGAAAGGATAATATTATGAAAATTTTAGTAACAGGTTTTGATCCCTTTGGGGGAGATAAAATTAATCCAGCAATTGAAGCAGTTAAAAGACTGCCTGATGAAATTAAAGGTGCAGAAGTTGTTAAGTTAGAAATTCCAACTGTCTTTAATAAGTCAGCTGAAGTTGTAAAAGAAGCAATAAAAAAAGAAAATCCTGATTATGTCTTAAATGTTGGTCAAGCTGGCGGACGCTTCGGCTTAACACCAGAGCGAGTAGCAATTAATATCAATGATGGACGAATTCCAGATAATGAAGGCTACCAACCACTTGGTGAACCAATTCATAAAGATGGAGAAACTGCCTACTTTACACAATTGCCAATTAAGGCAGAGGCGAAGGCAATTAGGGATGCAGGCTTACCAGCTAGCGTTTCAAATACTGCTGGTACTTATGTATGTAATCATATTATGTATCAAGTTCAATATATGAGAGATAAAGAATTTCCTAACATTAAGGCAGGATTTATTCATATTCCATTCTTACCTGAGCAAGTTGTAAACCGTCCTAATACTCCATCCATGGCGCTTGATGACATTGTTAAAGGATTAACTGCAGCTCTTAGCGCTATTGTTGAACGTGATGGTAAGGGCGATATTGAAGCAATTGAAGGCGCAAATCACTAAAGCGTAGGTGATTTATTGTATGTTTTGGATGTTTCTAAGTTTAGCGATTATTGGATTCATTCTATGCTTACTAGTTAGGCAGCATATTATTAAATATGGTTTTCCATTTGCTTATTGCTTAATTGGAATTATTGTTTCTAGTTTTGTATGTTTAACACAATTTGGTAATCATGATACAAATTTCGATTGGTATGGTTATCTAGTAATTGTGTTTATAGTTGAAACTTGGTATTTATATCATTACTTTTTATTAAGATCATGAAAAGAGGCTAAGGTAGCCTCTTTTAAGTAAGGTCAAGCACGTAAGGTGTTTGGCCTTTTTCTTTGTTGTTTTTATAATCTTATCGTTTTACTTTTTATTGGCTGCAGTTGTAAGTACTGCTTCACTTAAAATGCAGCAATGGTTAGTTAATGCAATTGCTCAGAAAATTTTAGCCTCAGGAATTGGCTTGATTAATACGATCCTTATGGTACTGCATCAGTGATGACTACGTTATTAACGACATACGTTTTAATCGGAATCCAAAATTTTGTACTTGTTTGGTTCTGTCCATCTCATTAAAATAGTGATAAAAATTTTTGATTAGGGGTGAAGGTAAAAATGACAATAGGAGATCTGCTTAGGCAATACCGTATTAACCAAAATAAAACTTTGCAAGAATTTGCGGGTAATATAATTGATCGATCTTACTACGGAAAAGTAGAAAGAAATATACATCAAATTTCAGCGGAAAACTTAATTAATCTGCTTAGATATAATCAAATTGATGCTATAGAATTTATTGAAACTTTAGACCCAAATTATGAAAACTATCAAAGTCAGATTCAAATTCAAAAAAAGATAATGGAAGAAGCATATTATCAAGTAGATAAAGATAAACTAAAAAAGGTTAAATTAATGATTACAGAAAGTAAATTATCTGAAAAAGATAAAGAAATTCAAAATTTGATTGCTGATGGACTTTTAGAATTACTAAATCCGGATAAACCTAATCAAAAAATTAGAGATGAGATTAAGAAGAAAATTTTTGAAATTCCAAATTTCAATAGTACTAAGTTTATGCTGTATTGCAATTCTATGCGTTTCTATAGTTTGGCTGATAACGAAGCAATTGTTAGAAAGATAATTGAAAAGTATCAAGTGCGTGAATCTATGCTTGTTAAAAAATCTCTACTTTCTTTAGCTATTAATGTTTTAGTCCTTTCTATCGAAGAAAATAAATTTGAGAATATTGATTTTTATAGTGATTTTGCTAATAAGGTTCCAACTAATCCTGATCTTTTCTTTTATAAAAGTGCGATGACCTTTTTTACTTATTTCATTCAATATAAAAAGAATCAAGATAAGTCTGCGTTGCAATATTGCGATGCTATAATAAAAAGTTTTTGTCTTGTAGGTATGCCTGAGTATGGGGAAGAGCTACGAATATAGTCTGGATTGTTGCCGCTATGATTTGATCGTACAAAGAACGCAGTTTTAAACTGCGTTTTTTATTATGCCTGTTAAGTGATCGTGACTATATATTGGGATTGTTTAAAAAATGAATGTAGACGCTATGTTAAAAATTGTATTTTTTTCGCTGAGCTTTTAAATACTTAAACATATCTAGGTAGGTGGTGGCTTGCACACTGCACCCTAAATCTAAAACTTCTGAAATTAATGTAAGTATTGGTTTGTCATCACCATTTTTCATGTAATCAATTGCCTTTTGCAAATAAGTCAAGGTTAGAGTAAAAAACATTAAATATTGTGGTAATTCGATTTTTTTAAGTTCTTTGACTAATTTCTGAGCATAAGACAATTCATTAAGTGAAATCAGCCGTAAAATGCCATCTGATAAACTTCCCATAATGATTTCTAAGTTAAAACTAGTTTCAGCTTCTTTAAGACGGTCAATATTACGAATGATTTGCATTGAACTACCATAAATTTGCTTAGGATTGAATAGAAAAATTGATGCACCAAACGCTGAAATATAGTATTGACTCCATAAATTGACTTTTGAAAAAATTGCAAAAAGCTTTTTTTGGTCAATAGGAGGCAAGTAATTTTTATGTTCGATGATAAAAAGTTGATTACATAGATTAGCAGCCATAAATAAGTCAAACTTATTATGATTTTTATGATACTTAGTTAGTTGTTTTTGTGTAACTCGTTTGAGAAACGGAATATTTTCTTTTTCAGTAGCTTCAGAAAGCTCAGGATCTATTTCGGGTCGTGGTGAAAATTTGGACCAACCCATAAATTCATGACTAGTAATGTGAATTCTATTTAGTAATTTCATTGCCGTACTAAATTCAACCTCGACTTGATCATTTTCCCAGCGTGATAGTTTTGATTCAGAACAGATTCCGCTGCAAGCCTCTTTTTGCGTAATACCTTGTTCTAAGCGTAATTCTTTGAATTCATGACCATACATTTTTTCATTCTCCAAAAACTAACTTGCAGATCTGCAAGAGATTTATTTTTAAGTATAATCTCATCATATACTCTTATCAACAAGTTTAAATCGATGAGGGGATGAAGAAGATGCTGTTTAAGTATTCAAATAAATTTAGATTCATATTGATGATTATCTTTGGTTTAATTGCTAGTTTTCAAAATATTATTATGGCCAATGTTGTGCAAACACTAACTAATATTGCTACTAATAAGAACTGGGGCAAAATTACACAATTTTTGATTATTATCATTGCAGCATTAGTTGTTACCTTAATTGCAAGCCTAGTATTTAACAGATTGAAAACTAATACAATTAAGGAAACTAACACTTATTTAAGAACACATATTTTGGGTGGAATGCTAGAAGAGTCAAAAGACGAAAATAATGATAGTTTAGGATTTTTAACTAATGATTTTAAACTACTTGAAACTAATCGTTTTAATGCTCAAATTGAAATTATTATGCAGATTTTTTCGTTAGTATTAGCACTAGGCTATGCTTTAGCAGTTAATTGGCTACTTACATTACTATTCCTAGTTGGATCTTTTATTCCAATGGTTGTTTCTAATGTTTTTCAAAAGCCTATTCAAGAATCTTCTGAAAAGTGGACTAGTGCTAATAGTAAGTATGTTAATCAGACTAAAAACTTCTTAGCAGGTGTTGAAACGCTACATTTATATGATGGTCAAAATCAGGCGGTTGCTAAAAATAAACAAACAATTTCTAAGCTAGAACAAGCATTGAGTAATATGAATCTCTTAAACCTTGATACGAACTCATGGATTAATTTTGTTGGAAATATTGTTACATTTTTGATGCCATTTCTATTTGGAATTTATTTAGTTGTAAAAGGACAAACAAGTTTAGGAGCTTTATTTGCAATTGTGCAATTAGCCAATTCATTTATAAATCCAATTTTATTTATCTTAGATGATAGAAGTAAATTGTCTACTACTAAGAAGATTGTTGAGAAGGTTAATGACTTTTTAGATAAAGAAAAAGATGCAGAAAATAGAAAAGTTGTAAGTTTACAGGATTTACAAGTAGAAGATTTGATCTTAAAGAGAGATGGTAAGCAATTAGCTACTGGGATTGACTTAAATGTCAACCTAGGTAAGAAAATTGCTGTCATTGGACCATCTGGAGCAGGAAAATCGACTTTATTGCAGTTCTTACTATATGGAAAATATGGAAAAGCAGAGGCGATTAGATTAAATGATAAAAGAGTAAAAGCTGGTACATTTCCAGACTTATTCTCATATGCAAGCCAAGCACCGGTTATTTTTGCGGATAGTCTATTGTTTAATTTGACTTTAGGAAAAAACATTTCCCGGGAAAAGGTAGAGGAAGTTTGCGATAACTTGGACTTGAGCGAATTAGTTAAAGAAAAAGGCTTTGACTATCAATTAGGAGAAGCAGCCGATAAATTATCAGGTGGACAACTAGCACGGATTGAGTTAGCAAGAGCAATTTTAATGAAGCGCCCAGTGTTATTACTTGATGAAATTAATGCTTCCCTTGATAAGAAAACTTCTGATATAATTCATAAATATTTATTAGCTTCAAAGTTAACTTTTATTGAAGTGATTCACCACTATGAGAAAGATGAATTGAAGCAATATGACGAAATACTTGACTTGAAGGAACATATTTAGATGAATTGGAAGAAAACATTATTTAGTATTGGCATTATTGTAATTATATTAGTTGGAGGATTGACAATGTTTAATGTAGCTAATCAAAAAGTTGTTAATCAGGATTATTCACTTTCTAAATTTACTAAAGTAGAGATAGATATTCCAACAGGAGATGTAGTTTTAAAAGCAGGAAATAAATATCATGTTAGTTACTCTGGATTAGAAAAAAATGTCCCTAAAGTTGAGGTTAAAGATAGTAAATTAAAAATTAGTTTTAAGAATCAAATTACCCACATTCGTTTATTTAACTTTAAGCAATTAAATTCTAAAATCGTCATTGAAATGCCGAAAGAACAATTAGAAAGTTTAAATGTTGATAATTCAAATGGCAATTTTAGTGCTGATTATTTAGCAGTGAAAATAGGCGATATTGATTTATCAAACGGCAATATCGATATTAAAGATTTGAAGACTAAAGATGGAATTAGTTTTGATACTTCAAGAGGAAATATTAGAGTTGAGAGCAGTAATGCGACTGGTTATGATCTAGATACTTCTCTTGGGAAAATTACAATTAGTGGTAAAAAACATGGTGATTCCTTTGAAAAGAATAGTGACTCTAGGAATGTTTTAGAAGCAGACACTTCTTTGGGTAGTATTTCAGTAAATTAGAATATAAAAAAACGAATTAGCTATTTGTTGATTAAATCAACGGCTAATTCGTTTTTATTTTAGTGATTTTTTATGCCACGTTTAATGTAGTAGTTCAAGATAAATGGTGAGAGGACAGTGGTGATAATAATTACCAGGATTAAACTTGAATAAATATCCTCTGGGAAGAGGTGGTGCGTAATTCCGATTTGAGCAACAATCAAGGCTACTTCACCACGTGATACCATCCCAGCACCAACGATGTTTCCCTCATTTTTGGTAAAGCCAAATAATTCACTTGAATATTTACCAGCCCAGAACTTAGATACGACAGCTAAAATTGTCATTACAATAATGAACCAAATATCTTTAATAAAACTAGCAAATGTCATTGAAAGACCAATATTTACAAAAAATACTGGGATAAAAATTGAATATCCAATTGCACTAACTGAAGATTGAACTTCTTTATATTGCGGAGTTTGTCTGATTGCAAGACCGCCAAAAAAGGCCCCTACAACCGCACTTAAACCTACAAAGTCAGCTGCCCAAGCCATTGATAAGGCAAGTACAAGTGATCCAATAACTACAGCATAATCGACTTCAATTTTTTCTGCTAATTTCATAAAATATGGTGCGATGAATTTGAAGATAATCCAGACTACAACAAAATAGATTACTTCAATTAATAAATTAAGAAAGAAATTATTAGTTAAACCACTTTTACCGCCTTCATGACTAAAGGTAGTAAATAAACTAAGCACAATTACTGCTAAGATATCATCAACCACAGCTGCTCCTAGAATAGCTGTACCAGCTCGGGTATGAATTTGATTAGCTTCTTGCAACACGACAACTGAAATTGAAACACTAGTAGCCGCAAATACAATTCCGATAAATAGGGCTTCAAGGAAGTTCATTCCAAATAAGTAGCTTGCAATTCCCATGAAGAAAACTGGTAGGATAACGCCAATTCCAGCAACAGTGAAACTTAGATTGAAATATTTCTTCAATAATTCTAAGTTACTTTCTAGCCCAGCTAAGAACATCAACAGAATTACACCAAACTCTGAAAAGAGCGAAATGATTTCGTTTGGCTTAACTAGACCTAAAATGGCTGGTCCTAATAAGATTCCTGATAATAATTGACCAATAACTGCTGGCATATTAAGACGAGAAAAAAGTTGTCCTAATAATGTAGTAGCCAGCAGAATTAAAATTAATTCTCCTAAAAAGTGCATTTCTTTCAACTTTCTATAACTTTGTGGCAAAATAAAAAACTTTCAAGCGCTTATTGACCCAAATAAGCAAATCTTGAAAGTTTTAAATAAAACCCAACCACTAATGAAAAATATTTAACTAAATTTTAGTTTAGCTAAAAACTTTCTTGGTTGCAAACTAGTTTTTTTATTTCTCTAATCCTGTTTGTTTAGGATTGGTTGGCTTAGTTTTAGCAAGAAGAGCAAGCAAGATAGTAATTAAGTCGACTACTTCTTGTAAAATTGCACCCCAGAATGCTGGAATGATACCGGTAAAGGCAATCAATTCAATTAAGATAACGATACAAATTGCGGTAATAATATCAACGTGGGCAACTTTCATCGTATGTTTAGAAATTGCGACAGCATCGTTAACTTTAGAAATATCATTAACCATAATAACTGCATCGGCACTTTCGCTAGCAGCGGTTGCACCTTTAGCACCCATAGCGATACCAACATCAGCAGCCATTAAATTAGGTGCGTCATTAACACCATCTCCAACCATGGCAACTGGTCTGAGATTAGGTTTAACATCTCTAATAGCCTGAATCTTTTGAGCAGGAAGCAAATCAGCGTGAACTTCGCTTTCTCTAATTCCGGCTTCTGTAGCAACTTTGTCGGCTACAGATCTACGGTCACCAGTCAGCATCATAATTTGCTTGATACCTTGACGGCGAAGACGAGCGATTGTTTCTGGGGTGTTTTTTCTGATTTGGTCTTGGAAAGTAATATATCCAGCAAATTTATTGTCAATTGAAACAAAGACAGCTGTTGATTGAACTGTGATTTTTTCTTGATCAGGATCAACGTAGGCAAGTTTACCAACTTTTACTAGTTTACCGTCTACTTCACCGCTAACACCCTTAGCAGTAGCCTCTTTTAAGTTGGTAACTGGTTTAATTAAGTTTTTATCTGTGCTTTTTACTAATGAAGTTGCGATAACGTGACTTGATTGTTGTTCAACGCTAGCTGCCAAACCTTGTAATTCTTCTTTTGAAATTGAGCTATCTTTTGCTAAAACGACTTGGTCAATAACTAGTTGGTTTTCGGTTAAAGTACCGGTTTTATCAAAAGCAAAAGTTAGGGTACGAGATAACTTTTCAAGCGTAGTACCAGACTTTACAATAATGTGGCTACGCGACATTGAACTCATGCCTGAAACCATTGCAACTGGCGCAGCAATTAACAATGGACAAGGCGAAGCAACAACCATAACTTGCGCAAAACGTAAGAAGTGACCTTGCCAACCTAGTGCTGGATTAGTTACAGCAGAAGTAATCATAGCTGCAATACCAATAATTAAAGAAATAATGGTAAATGGTACAGCGTAGCGGTCAGCCATTTTAACGAATTTAGCAGGTTTTGCTTCTGAAGACTTAACTAAGGCAACGATTGATTGATATTCAGAATCTTTAGCAGCTTTAGTAACTTTCATTTCTACTGCTGCATCCCCATTAATTGATCCTGACATTAAGTCATCGCCGACTTTTTTATCTACTGGAACTGATTCACCAGTTAATGAAGATTGGTCAAAACTAGAATTACCTTTAATGATTTCTCCATCAACAGGAACTTGACTACCTGGCTTAATTAAGACAATGTCGCCAATCTTTAAATCGTCAACTTTAACTTCTTCAATCTTGCCATTGACTAACTTATCAGCAATTCTTGGTGAGTTTTGTAATAAAGAACGTAGTTCCTTGTCTGCTTGACTGGTAGCGTAATCTTCAAGTGAGTCACCACCGGTAAGCATGATTAAAATCATCCAAGCTGCCCAATAGTCGCCAACAATCATTGTTGAAACCACGGCAATAATTGCTAAGATATCTACACCCCAGCGTCCTGATTCAAGCGTATGAATCATTTCACGGAGCATTGTAATTGCCATAAAAATTCCGAAGATATCAATTAAGATACCTGAGATTGGCCATGTACCAATTTTAGGAGCTCCACACAGAAAGTCTAAAATCGCTGCAATGACACCAATTCCGAGAATTGTGAAAAATTTCCATTGATGTCTCATTAGCTTTACCTCCAACTAAATTAACAATAATACTAAAACATTATTACTATACCACTTAATAGATTAAATTTAAGCAATTTAGCTTGCTTCGCTCGGATCGCTCTTTTTAGTAATGTCATATTTATCATCAATTGAATGAGTTACGTAATTAAACGCCTTAATCCATTCTCTTCTTGTAAGTAATCCTTGAAAAATATTGTTGTCATTTACAACTGGAATAAAAGGATTATCGACTAAAAGATGCAGCTGCGTTTCAAGATTAGTATGGGCAAAGTTGATCGTTTCAAAGTCTGTTTGCATTACGTCTTTGACTTTCAAGTCTGATAAAGGTTCGATAACGATATTATCAGGCGTTAGCATCTTATCTGTAATCATTGATAAGCTGATTAAACCAACTACTTTTTGATTCTTATCTAAAACTGGAATTTTTGAGTATTTCATTTTAGTAAGAATTAAAAATGCATGGTAGAGTGGATTTTCATCTTCTACGAATGCAATTCTAGAGGCAGGGATGATAAATGAGCCTGCTTTTTCTTCAATCAAGGATCGAATTGATGGTGAGAACATATTAATCCTTCCTATGCTTAAATAACTAATTTTTAAAATTTGTATTCCCTTTCACTTCTATTATAGGAAAGTCTTGGAAATAAGCCCACAAAAAAATCCGCGCTGGGAAAGACGCGGATTTCAGATATATAAGTATAGGATCAGTCAAAGACTGATAAATGTATTCAATCTACTTGGAGGAGTAAGAATGAAAATAAAAAGTTGGATGTTAATGCTAATAGCGATGGGGTTTTTGTTTTCCCCCGTTGCTATGGTTTATATATTAGAGGGAAAATGTGAACAAATTGTGACGTTTTTTATTAAAAAAGTTAAATTTGTTAAAAAAGTTGGGATAAATTATAAACTTGCGCCCCAGCTATAGTAATAATTGTGCTTTATAAATCATTTTTTTCATCTGAAGGAAACTTTATGCAATTATTTTTAATAAAAAATGGGATTGGTATGCTTCTTATTAAGAAGAAAGCTTAAGTCGATTCATTGCTAAATATGCTATGTATTTTGGCATAATATTGCCAGTGGAAAATCATTATTCTAAAAATTGGTATGATATAATTTATATATAAATGAAATCGCTTTTATCATGATCAAAACATAATATTTTTTACTAGGCTAGAAAGTTGGTATTGTCAAAATGGAGTATCAAGAATATATCAGCTTGCTTGAAGCGTTCAGATTAAGTTTGACGACTGAAAATGATCCTAACGTTGTTCAAATAGTTGATCAGATAAATGAAACAATTGCTAATTTGAAAACAGGGAAATATCACGCTGTCGCTTTAACATCGCAATTATTTGATGTTGTTAGTTTAGTTGAAAATTTAATGGCGTTTAATGACTTAAATTTGAATACTTTTCAAAGTAAGGTTTGGAATAAGTTAAGAGATGCCACCTATCAAAGATATACTAAAGACGGTAACTTACTTAATTTCATTCCATTTCCTTAATAATCATCAGTACAAGAAAAGAGAATCCATAATCAGGATTCTCTTTTTTAATGCGCTAAAAAGAAAACGACCTATGCTGGGAAGTGCATAAGTCGTTTCAAAGATAGATAATCAGCCTTTAAGCTGATCTTGTTATTATTCAATCTACTTGGAGGAGTAAGAATGAAAATAAAAAGTTGGATGTTAATGCTAATAGCAGTGAATTATTATTAATCCACTACTACAATTAATATATTATAGTACAAACTAGAACCAAATATAATATACTTGCTTAATTTTTTATTTTCATATAGTAAATGGACTGTTCAGGTATAATATCGAATTAAGGAAGTTGTTTACTAGGTAGGGAAAGCTAATGAAAAGATTTTTAAAGATTCTGTTTAAACTAATCTTAATTTTGGCAATTATTGCTGGGGCTAGTTATGGCGGTTACTATGGCTATCAGCAATATCAAAAGCGAGAACAGGCAAAAGCAACGTTTACTTCTAGACCTGATGTAGAAAAGGCAAAGGATGGCACAAGCATTAGCCCAGGTCATCATAATTTGGCTTACTTTAAGAAGTTATTGAATGAAAAGTATCCTGATGTCTATAGTGCAGCATATGAAACGCCACGTGCTAGTAAAATTGGTAACAGTGTCGTAATCCCAGGACAAGTTGTAACGCCAAGCTATGATTTCAATAAAAAGAAAATTACAGATACAGATTCGATGACTCCTCAAGGACTAACTGTAGCGGGGAAGTACTTATTAATTACAGCTTACGATTCAACACATAATCATCGCTCAGTTATTTACTGTTTAGATAAAAAAACTGGTAAATATTTGAAGACTATTCAGGTTTCTGGATCTCCGCATTTAGGTGGTATTGCTTATGATCCAACTGCTAAAAATATTTGGGTAACAGGTAGTCAAGATGATTCTTCGGCCCTAATGTCTTTTTCATTAAAGAAACTAGAGAAATACAGTTATAATAAGAAAAAGCAACCTATTCAATATGACAATGTCATTGCTTTGCCAACGATTGAAAGAGCATCTTGTGTAACTTATTATGATAATCAATTGTTTGTTGGCTTTTTTAATACAGATGGTCAAGGACAAATTGCTAGTTATCCGATTGCGCGTTCAGGGAACTTTAAGGGAACAATCACTAGTGACCAAATTAAGGCAGTAACTGGTCAAGTATCTTGGGCCTTAGGTTCTGGAAGTGCCTCAATGGATCGACAGATTCAAGGAATTGCCTTTTATCAAAATTGGATTATTTTGAGTCAGTCTTATGGAAGCAAGGATTCTAAGTTATACTTTTTCCCAATTTCAGCTTTAAACTATCTAGATGAAGGAAATGCAGAAAAAGTTGTAGTTATGCCGCCATATTTAGAACAAATTTATGTTCAAAATGGTCAGCTATTAATGTTATTTGAATCTGGTGCAAAGGCTTATGCACGTGATCAAATTATGATTGTCGATCGAATTTTATCAGCAAATATTAATGCCTTATTAGGGGGTTAAAATGGTTAAGAAGATAGCTTTTTGGGTACGATTAGCAGGCTGGAGTGGCTTGATATCAGGAAGTAGTGTTTTAATGCTGTATCAATATTCGCATAGCAGCTTGTTTTTAATAAACCTTATTACAATTGTTTTATTCTCGGCCTATGCTTTAGCAACTGCCAATGATAAAAAGTGGGAAAATCCTGATTGGCTTTTAAAGGTAATCTTAGTAGTGTTAGTGTTTGTTTCGATTTTACCGACTATTTTCTTAGGAATTGGTTATTTTATTGAAAGAAAACGTAATCAATAATAGTGAACTATCCATAACTAAGGCTATTTTTGGTATAATTACTTCTGTTCATGCTATTTTTCTAAGAAATAGTAAAAATGTTAACCTGTTTTATAACAATGTTGTAAAATTTAGAAAAAAGATTACGAGGTGTAAGCATGGCAGAAAATAAAGATAAGCAAAATAATACAAAGAAAAAAGAGATCGGCCTATTCATTGCCAAAACTCTCTTTTACTTTGCAGTGCTTGTAGTGCTAGTTTACTTGTACTCATATAGCGGCATTGGGGCTGCAAAATTTATTTATAAAGATTTCTAGAACTGAAAGGGTCGCATTAAATGATTAAAGATGTAATCAAGACAATCGATCAAATTGCTACTGAAGATCCAAAGCGGATCGCCTATGATTATCTTGGCGAAACTAATACTTATGGAGACTTGAAAGCTCGCTCAGATGCATATGCAGCTAAGATTAGCGAATTAGATCTTCCCGAAAAAGCCCCAGTAATGATTTGGGGTGGTCAAACCTTTGAAATGATCGCCAGTTTTCTTGGTGCTGTAAAAGCGGGACATGCTTATATTCCAATTGCTAGTTATTCTAATAGTGAACGTTTATTAATGATTCAGGAAGTTTCTGAATCACCTTTGGTAATTGCAATTGATAAGCTTCCAATTGAAATGGATAATATCAAAGTTTTAACTCCTGAGGAAGTTTCTGACAATCACGCAGAGATTGAGCAAAGTAAATTTGTAAGTGGGGATGATAACTTCTATATTATCTTTACTTCAGGTACTACCGGTAAACCTAAGGGTGTGCAAATTAGCCATGATAACTTGCTGAGCTTTGTAAATTGGGAGTTAAATGACTTTTCACTTCCAGATCAACCTAGTTTCTTAGCACAAGCTCCATACTCTTTTGACTTATCTGTCATGAGCTTATATCCTGCTTTAACTGCAGGTGGCAAGTTAGTAGTGTTACCTCATGATGTAACTGAGAACTTAGGTCAGTTATTTAAGACTTTGCCACAATTAAAATTTAATGTCTGGGTTTCAACACCATCATTTGTAGAGATGAGCTTTTTAGATCCAACTTTTGACGCGAAGCACCACCCAGAATTAACTCATTTTTTATTCTGCGGTGAAGAATTAAGTCATAAAACAGCAAAAATGCTTAAGATGAAATTCCCAGATAGTCATATTTTCAACACTTACGGCCCTACAGAAACAACTGTTGCTGTTACTCAAGTAGAAATTACTGATGATATTTTGAGCAAGTATGATCGCTTACCAATTGGTGTTTCTAAAGAAGATACTAAAATCTCAATTGATACTTCAAAAGGTGAAGAAAAGGATCAAGGCGAAGTTATTATTGAGGGACCTAGTGTTTCAAAAGGCTATTTAAATAACCCAGAAAAGACTAAGGCTGCTTTCTTTAAAGACGGAGAGCATTCAAGCTACCGTACTGGAGATTTAGGATTTTTAGATGGCGATATGCTCTTTTATCGCGGAAGAATAGATTTCCAAGTTAAGTTCAATGGCTATCGTATTGAACTAGAAGAAATTAACTTCTATCTTGCCAAGAACCCATTAGTGCGTTATGGCGTTGTTGCTCCTAAGTACAATAAAGACCACAAGGTTCAACAACTAGTTGCTGTAGTTGAATTAGCTGATGGAGTGCGAGAAAAGTACGATGATGCTGAATTGACTAAAAAGCTACGTGAGTCTTTAAGTCAAGATATTATGCCATATATGCTTCCTCAACGCTTTATCTATCGTGATGAAATGCCAATTTCTCAAAACGGTAAGGTAGATATTAAACAAGTAATTAAGGAGGTAAATAACGCGTGATCAACATTCAGCCATATAGTAATCCGCGTTACTTCGTCATTCTTTTTATTGCGCTTTTGCCATTAATTATTGGTTTATATCATGGTCGGCGCTTTAAGACTTATGAAGCTTTCGTTTCATTACTATTCTTGTTTTTGATGTTTAATGGTAAGGACTGGATACAGGGAGTCCAACTGATTGGATATATTATTTTCCAATTTTTAATTACTTTTGCTTATCAAAAGTATGTTAATTCTGGAAAGAATAAGACCTCTGTTTTTTGTTTAGCCGTTATCTTAGCAATTTTGCCTTTAGCAGCGGTAAAGATCGCACCATTAGCACACAATAAGACTGCTGATTTAATTGGATTCTTCGGAATTTCATATTTAACTTTTAAGACAGTGCAAGTTATTATGGAACTTCGCGATAAAACTATCAAAAAAGTTGATCCAATTACGTATGCAAGATTCCTCCTCTTCTTCCCAACTATTTCCTCAGGTCCTATTGATCGTTATCGGAGATTTAAGGAAGACTATGATAAGGCGCCAGAGAGAGACAAATATATTGAAAACCTAAAATTTGGGACAAGATATATTTTCCAAGGTTTCTTGTATAAATTTATTATTGGTTATGTCTTTGGTACTTTGTGGTTGCCGCAATTAGCTAGAGATGCACTATTTTATGGTCAAGCCAATGGTGGTCTACGTTTATCTTGGGCTCTTCTTGGTTATATGTATTGCTACAGTATGTATCTCTTCTTTGACTTTGCAGGATATTCTTTATTTGCTGTAGGTACTTCATATTTCATGGGAATTAGAACTCCGATGAACTTTAATAAACCATTTATTTCTCAAAATATTAAAGATTTCTGGAATAGATGGCATATGACTCTATCTTTCTGGTTCCGTGACTTTATCTTTATGCGTTTTACATTCTTTGCAATGAAGCATAAATTGGTAAAGAATAGAATTAGATTATCGCAACTCGCATATTTAGTAGATTTCTTAATTATGGGCTTTTGGCATGGCTTAACGTGGTACTATATCGTATATGGTATTTACCATGCTTTGGCAATTATCATCAACGATATTTGGCTAAGATTTAAGCGCAAGCACCGTAAGCAGATTCCACATAATAAGTTTACTAAGTGGTTTGCGATCTTCTTAACATTTAATGTTGTTTGTTTCAGTTTCCTAATTTTCTCAGGTTTCTTGAGTACATTATGGTTTGGCTGGAAGTAATTTATTATTTTTGAAAGGATTTTCTTAATTATGGATACAAAGCAAGCTGTTTTAGATATTTTAAATGAATTAACTGGTGAAGATTTAAGTGATCAAATGGATGAAAACATTTTTGAAAATGGTTTGTTAGATTCCATGGCAACTGTTCAAATGTTACTTGAATTACAAGATAAATGTGGTGTTACTGCACCAGTTTCAGAATTTCACCGTGAAGATTGGGACACTCCAAATAAAATCATTGCAAAGGTAGAAAGCTTAAGAAATGAGTAATAAACGCAAACTGTGGCAGATTTTTGGCCCAGTTCTTTGTGCTTTCATTTTGCTAGTGATCTTATTTTTGATTCCATGGCAAAATGGTGAAAAGTCAGATAATGCTTTATTTAAAGCTTCAGTTTCACAATCTCAGACTGTTTTTAAGGGACAATCAATTAAGCAAGCCGCTTTTGAAAAAAACTATGTTCCATTTTATGGCTCTAGTGAATTATCAAGAATGGATGCTTTGCACCCAAGTGTTTTAGCTTATAAATATAAGAGAAATTATCGACCTTTCTTATTGGGAGGACCGGGAAGTCAATCATTAACCCACTTTTTCACTATGCAAGAAACAGTAAATCAACTTTCTAATAAGAAGGCTGTATTTATTATTTCTCCGCAGTGGTTTACTAAACAGGGACAAAATCCAGCTGCTTTTGGCATGTACTTTTCTCAGCTTCAAGCTGTTGACTGGATTTTAGGTGCTAAAGATAGTGTTGCTACGCGCTATGCTGCAAGACGTTTATTAGATATGCCTGCTGGCACTGCTAGTGAAACTACGAAGTATGCCTTAATGACATTAGCTTCAGGACAAAAACTGTCTAAGTATCAAACCTTATACTTGAAGGCTAGACGTCGAATGCTAGCTAATGAGGATAACTTCTTTTCTTCTATAGGGATGACTAACAATATCCCTAAGATTCAAAAAGAAGCTGGTAAATTACCAGGTACTTACGCATATGATAATTTGCGTCAATTCGCTAATGAACAAGGTAAGCAAGGTACTACGAACAATAAATTCGGTATTTCTAATGGTTTCTTTGATAAGAAACTAAATAATAAGCACTTAAAGAAGTTAAAAGATTCCCAGCGAAGCTTTGACTACACTAAGTCGCCAGAATATGCTGACTTTGAATTAGTATTAAATGAGTTAGCTCATGAACATGTGAATGTTCTGTTTATTATTCCACCTGTTAATGAAAAATGGGCTAAGTACACCGGCTTATCTCAAACAATGTATCAAGAGTGCGTTGCTAAAATTACTAAACAACTTACTTCTCAGGGCTTTAACAATATCGCCGATTTATCAAAAGATGGTGGAAAGAAGTTCTTCATGGAAGATACGATTCACCTTGGCTGGAACGGTTGGTTAAAAGTAGATCAATATGTTAAGCCATTTATGGAAGAAAAGAACCATCCGGTTAATTACAAACTTGATAGTTACTACTTCACTAAAGCCTGGGGTAATAAATCTGACGTAAAAATGCCAAATACTAAAAGTAAGGTAGCGACAGATATAAAAAAAAACTAGCACAGGCAGGAATTATTGGTAACGTCTTGGCGATTAAGAATAATAAAGTAATTCTTAATGAGTCAACTGGCTATGCTAATATCAGTAAAAAAGTGCGTAATACGCCGAAGACTGCTTTTTTCATTAATTCAGTCAATAAAGTTTTTACTGGTACTTTAGTTATGAAACAGGTTGAGCGAAAGAAACTAAAGCTTAGTGACAAATTATCGAAATTTTATCCTCAAGTTCCGCATGCTAATCAAATAACGATTGAGCAGCTTCTAACTATGGAGGCTGGTTTACAAGGAAAAGATGAGTCAAATTATGGAACTCCTGTCTTCAAAAACAACCAAGCAGGGATTAAGTATGACATCAAGCACAATGTAATTTTTGATAAACGGCACTATAATCAACGTGTATATTCGTCAATTAATTACATTTTGTTATCAGGTATTTTGGAAAAAGTAACTCATCGTTCTTATGAAAACCTTGTGAAAGATACTTATATTAAAAAATTGGGTCTGTCTGAAACTGAGTTTTATTGGGATATTCCTAAGAATAAGCAAATTAAGGTTGCAATCCCTTATACAAAGAGCTCTCAGGGATACTTAGTCCCGCACTTTATCTCAGCTGATAAGGTACATGGGGACTTAGGAGCAGGATGCTTGGTAATGTCCAATAAAGACCTGTATCGAGCTACTAGTGCTATTTTAAATGGAGAAATAATCAAACCTTCTTCAGTACAAAAAGTCTATACTCCTTCTGATCCTGCTAAGTATAATGCTGGTTTTTACAATTTCCCTGATTTTCATTCTTCAAATGGTTCTGGAGATGGTTACACAACATACTATCGAATTTCTAATGATACAAGGGATGTATTAGTGATTCAGTCTAATTATCCGGTTAAGGATTATTTTAAAGTAAGACAGATGTGTAATGATCTTATGGAAAATTTGATAAAGGCTACTTCATAGAGATGGAAACATGTTTTCCATCTCTTTTTTGCCATTTAAGCATCGCTAAAACTGGTTGTGTAAGTAAGATTGCTGTGCTAAGATTTACCTGTACCGTTGTAACAAAGTGCGTTTTCTACGGTAGCGAAAACGTCGCTTTTTATTTGGTCAGAATAACGGTACCTAACACTGTGTGAGCCTGATTCCGATGTTGGTGGAATTAGGCTTTTCTTATGAAATTAGATAAAATAAAAGATCGCTATTTAGCGATCTTTTTCTTGTTATAGGTATTAATCATTGCAAATAGAAGGACGGAAATTAAAACTAGAACGGTACAAAAGATAAATAAAACTAAGTAAGAAAAATTATCAATTACTAAGGCACCAATTAGTGGTCCCAAAGCACGACCAGCTGAAGTAACTGATTGGACAATACCTTGATATTTTCCCTTATCTTTATTACTTGCCCGATCATTAACAAAAGTGGAGACAGCAGGAAAGGCTAAAATTTCTCCGCAAGTAAGGACAGCCATAGCTAAGACAAAGCTGAAATAGTGATTTGCTCCGATTAGCAACAAGAAAGCTAGTCCAAATAGACTAAAGCCAATATATAAACGACCGTGTAAGTGCTGAGTTAGCCAATCGTCGAAGTAAGTTAAAAGAGGTTGAATGAGTACGATTAAAACAGCATTTAAAGTCCAAAGCAAGCTGTATAAACGCACACTCATATGTAAGCCTAACATGTAGGAAGAAATGTTCGAGTTCCATTGCTCATATGTGATCCACGCTGCTAGAACACAAATTAAGATAGAGAAAATAGCTTTTTTTGCACCATAGGGAATTTTTTCTTGATATTCTGATTCAGCTACTTTTTTACCTTTTGCAGCATGAGCCTGATTTAAACCGCGATATTCAAGAAAAACCACGATACTTAAGAATGCAAACATAATAAAGGCAAGTAGAAAAATATAAGTAATACCAAAGGGTAAAATAAATCCAACCATTAACGAGCCAAATACTAGTCCTAGGTTTTGTGTAAAATATAAAACATTAAAAACATAAGAAGCATTTCGACTCCTAATTAGAGTAGCGATAGAATTTAGACCAGTAACTACGATCCCATTCCCTAAGCCTAGAGTAATTAACAAGATTGGATATGCTGGCCAGCCATGAAAGAGGACTAATAAAAAAGTGGATAGTGTAGAAATGCTTACGCCAGTTAAAAGCGTTTGATATGGATGCCACTTATCAAATAAAAAGCCACCTAGTGCATTTCCTACCATTGTAAAAGCTGAGTTAATAAATAATACAATACCAGCTATAGTAAGCGTTTCATGAAGATAATTGTGAATATAAATTGTAGTTAGTGGCCAAATAAAACTAACGCCGGTATTGATGATTAAAGAACCAGCAAATAGCCAAATTAACTTAATAGGGTCTAGCGCATGTTTTTTTAACATGGGTGTTCCTCCTTTTAAATTAAGATTTATCGTATAAAAAGAAGCTGACGTTTGTCAGCTTCTTTTTAATAATGCTACTTTCATTTTGACCTAAGATAGTCTTTTATGCAATCCATATTAAGCATCGCCGTTCATCCAGCTGCTATTAAAATTACGAAGAACTTCATCTGCTGGAAAAGCATCTTTTCCTGTATGCTTTATTGCTTCATGAACTTGCTTTTGTGTTAAATGATCGCAGATATAATATTTAATTGCTTCATTAATTACTGAGTCCCAATCCTTTTCGGAACGATTTAAGTAGTAATTGAGTAGACGGTCAGTTTCATCATTAATAGAAAAACTTCGTTTAGCCATAATTTTTCTCCCTTGTTATCTTCTTTATCATTATATCATGTTCTTTATCGAATCAATGATTCCCGAATTTTGTATTTTTTGCGATATTTTAATGAAAAATGATAGGTTTCTTTTTATATTTAATTTAAACTAAAGGTTAGACTTAAAGAACTAAGGATTAGAGAAATATGGAGAAAATAATTTTTAAAACTATCGTTCGACTTCGGAGACTAGCGTTTTTTAGAGTAGCAGATCGAACTTTGATGATGCTAATGCCTTTGGCCGTTGTCGGAAGTATTTTCCAATTTTTATGGCAGAGTGTTTTTTCACCTACAAGTTTGATATCAAATATTTTCTATTTTGATAAATGGTTGCCTGACCATTTGTTTAATGCGGCATGGTATTCCTGTCAAGGCATTACCAGTGTAATATTTGGCACTTTTGGTTTGTTTACCGCCTATTTTTCAGCTCAGTATACTGCTCGTCTTTATCAAAAAGATGCTCAAATGGCTGGAGTTTCAGGAATGTTAGCGCTGCTTTTGTGTGCGTATCGTTTTAGAGACACGAGAGATTTTCAGCTTTCTTTTAATTGGCGTTTTTTAAATATTAATAGCTTTTTATTTGCCCTTTTAATAGGTTTTGGTACTGGGCTTATTTTTAGATTTTTAGGAGTTGAGTATCACCATCGGCATACAGAGAGCGCACAGCAAATTAAGCAAAGAGCCTTTGATTCTTTCCGCCCAATGCTTGCAACTTGGGTAATTGGCTTAATAGTTGGAATTTTAACTAGTTTGGTGCATGTGCGTGTAGTAGCAACTAATTTTTATCAATTTTTCCAAAGTCAAGGTCAGAATAATTTAAACTTAGGAGTATTTATTCCTTTATTGCTCTTGGCACTTCTACTTAATTGGCTAGGAATTGGTCAACCTTTAGCATCTTTGACGGCAGGTAGCGATAGTGCGACTAATGTTGCTAATCTGAACTATGCTTTAACTCATGGTTCAAGCTGGAATGTACCTAATCCTTATATTGGTAATTCTTTATATCAATCTTATGGAAAATTTGGCGGTAGCGGTTTAACTTTAGTTTTATTAATTGGTATTTTAATTTTTATTAAAAAAAGCAGCATTGTTAGAGTGGCACGCTGGAGCTTTATACCGACATTATTCGGTTCTAATCAGGGTGCTTTTCTAGGTATACCTATTATGCTTAATCCACTATTTTTATTTCCATATGTAATTTTGCCAGTTATGAATATGCTTTTAGCTGCTAGCATGATTGCAGTCCATTTGGTTCCAGCTTCGGCTTATAATGTCTTATCTGGCACACCAGGCCCCTTAGTAGCATTTATTGCTACAAATGGAACGTGGCAAGCTTTAGTATTTTCGATGTTACTCTTTGCTTTGGATATTTTGTTATATTTACCGATCATTAAAATGTCTAAGGATGTCCAGGATGAAATTGATTTGTTAAATGATAAGGAGGCGGGGTATAAACATGTTAAATAAAAAAAGGGTGTCAAAAAACCGCCTACTTTTACTAGGAACATTTATTTTTTTAATAGTTTTGTCCATTCCTACTTTTTTCTGGATCAAAAGTGCCAATCATGATTTAGCTGAAAGAAGAAAATCACAAATGTCACCAGTCATTATGATTCCGGGCTCTAGTGCTACGACTGAACGATTTAATGAATTAGTTAATTTACTGAATAAAGATACTTTTAAAAAGCATAGTTTATTGAAAATTCAAGTAAAAAAGGATGGAACGCTGAAATATAGTGGAAAAATCAACCGTAATGATAATGAGCCTTTTATTGTTGTAGGTTTTGAAAACAATCATGATGGCTATGCTAATATTAAAAAACAAGCCGGTTGGTTTGATGAAGCATTTGCGCAACTTAGTCAGCAGTACAAATTTAATAATTTTAAGGCCTTTGGACATTCTAATGGGGGATTGATTTGGACTTATTGGCTAGAAAATTATTATGACGATTATAGTGATGAAATTCGGATCAAGAAATTAATGACCTTAGGTACTCCGTATAACTTTAATGAAAGTAATATTGATCATAAGACTGAAATGTTAAATGATTTTATTAAGAATCGAAAGAAAATACCACAGAACTTAGATGTATATTCTGTATCAGGCGGACAGAATTATGAATCTGATGGGTTGGTTCCAGAAAGTAGTGTAGCTGCAGGAAAATATATTTTCCAAAATCAAGTAAAACATTATACTACGATGACTGTTACTGGAGCTGATGCTCAGCACTCATCATTGCCGCAGAATAAGCAAGTAGTTCAGCTAATTGAACAATACTTGCTTGAAAGCACTATTGGAGATAACACGCAAGGAAATGGTCAAAGACCAAGAGGAAGTCGAAAAAAGCAAGACCAAAAGTTAAATAATTAAAAGATTGGAAAAATAATAAAAACAAATAATTTAGAAACAAATCTGACATATTAATTCACAAATTATTTAAGCACAATGCACTTTGAATAGCGTATTGTGCTTCTTTTGTTCACAAATTAAAATAATCTGTGGAAAAAACATGATATAATATTTGGCTTTCTGTGGATAACCTGTTATAATAAAAAATGTGAGTAGTTAGCACTCATTAGTTACAAGTGCTAAAATTTTTGAGAATATGAGGAGTGTGTAAAGCATGGCATACTTTGACAATGGAAACTACAATTTTGATGATTTGTTTAATGAATTAAACAGAGACTTTTTCAATGATGGAAGAATGACCAATGGTCAACAACCAATGAGATATAGTGCTGGTCAAGCACCTCAACAAGGAGCACAAAATGGCCAACAACAAAAGGAAAAGCCAATTGGTGTTGATTTAACTGAACAAGCTAAAAAGGGTAAATATGATCCTGTCATTGGACGTACAGCTGTTATTGACCAAGTTATTGAAATTTTAAGTAGACGTAAGAAGAACAATCCTGTTTTAACTGGACCTGCTGGTGTTGGTAAAACTTCAGTAGTTGAAGGCTTAGCTCAAAGAATCGTTGATGGAGACGTTCCTGAAAAACTTAAGAACGCCCACATTATTGAGTTGAACATTAATGAATTAGTTGCAGGTACTTCTCTTCGTGGTAGTTTTGAAGAAAAATTAAAGAAGATTATTGATAAAGCTAAGGGTGACAAGAATGTTATTCTCTTTATCGATGAATTACATAATATTGTTGGGGCAGGTTCTACTGACTCAGAAAACAATTCTGGGGATGCTGCTAATATTTTGAAACCAGCATTAGCAAGTGGTGAAATTCGTGTGATTGGTGCAACTACTACTAGTGAGTACCAACAAATCGAAAAGGATCCAGCTTTAGCTAGAAGATTCCAACCAGTTCAAGTACCAGAACCAACGATTGAAGATGCTGTTCAAATTTTGAAAGGCTTAGCTCCAAGATATGAGAAGTATCACAACGTAAAATACGATCCAGAAGCATTAAAGCTTGCTGCTGAACTTTCAAATCGTTACATCAATGATCGTCATTTACCAGATAAGGCCATTGATTTAATGGATGAAGCTGGTGCTAAGAAGTCCTTAGGGATGGATCAAAAGGATGAAACTTCAATCAAGAATAAGATTCATGCCTTAGAAGGTAAAAAGGCAGAAGCAGCTAAAAATGAAAAATATGATGAAGCTGCTAAGCTTAAGAAAGAAATTGAAGACCTCAAGAAAGATCTCAAGACTGCGGGTAAAGCTAGTGAACTTAAAGTTACACCAGAAGATATGTACTCTTTGATTCAAACTAAGACTGGTATTCCAATGAGTGAAATTAATGCAAATGAAGCTCAAAAGAACGCTAACTTAGCTGCTGACTTGAAGAAGGTTGTCATTGACCAAGATAAGGCCATTGATATCATCACTGATGCAATTGCTCGTAAGCAAGTATTTAAGGATTCTAACCGTCCAACTGGTTCATTCTTACTTACTGGTCCTACTGGTGTTGGTAAGACTGAATTGGCTAAGCAGTTAGCAATTAAGTTGTTCGGTAAGGCTGATGCCTTAGTACGTTTGGATATGTCAGAATACCAAGACCAAATGGCTGTTAACAAGTTAATTGGTTCAGCACCAGGTTATGTTGGTTATGGTGAAGGCGGACAATTGACTGAAAAGATTCGTCACCAACCATATTCTTTGATATTGCTTGACGAAATTGAAAAGGCAAACCCACAAGTCTTCAATGCCTTACTTCAAATTATGGATGATGGTCGCTTGACTGATGCACAAGGCAGAACAATTTCCTTCAAGGATACTATCATCATCATGACTTCAAACGCTGGATACTCTGACAAGTTACTTAAGGGTGACGATCAAGATGCTTTACGTAAGGCACTTGAAGTTTACTTCAGACCAGAATTCTTGAACCGTCTTGATGCAATTGTGCCATTCAATTCATTGACTAGCGAAGATATGCTTAAGATTTTAGATCTTTACTTAGCTAAGATGGAGAAATCACTTGCTAAGAGAAACATCAAACTTCATGTTACTGCTGATGCTAAGAAGTACTTGGCTAAGAAGGGATATGATAAAGAATTCGGTGCTCGTCCATTGAGAAGAGTTGTTGAACAAGATCTTGAAACCCCAGCTGCTAAGTTAATTGTTTCTAAGCCTGATACTAAGGAAGTTAAGTTCACCATCGACGATAAGCACTTATACTTAAATGGTGAAGTACTTGAAGACGTATTGTTTGATAAAGAAACACGCGAACAAGAAAAGAAAGACGTTAAAGAAGCTGAAAAAGCTGATAAAAAAGAAAATAAATAGTTAATACTATTTTGCTTGAAAAGAGACGGTGGATTAATTCACCGTCTCTTTTTTTAATTAATTTTAATTATAGGGTAGAATTCCCGACAAAATCAGGTATAATAATTAAAAATAAATTAAGGAGAATTGGAATGAAAAATTTCTTTAAGAAAGTTCCAGTAAATACTTTTTTAAAAGCGGATTCTCGCTTAACTAGACATTTAAATGCACGTGATTTAGTTGCACTGGGAATTGGAGCAGTTATTGGAACAGGCATTTTTATTTTACCTGGTCATGAAGCTGCTCAACATGCTGGACCTGCTGTTGCGATTTCGTTTTTGCTAGCGGCAATTGTTTCTGGTATGGTTGGAATGGCATATGCTGAGTTCTCCTCTGCTATGCCAGTGGCTGGATCTGCTTATTCTTTTGGCTCAGTGATTTACGGAGAAATTGTGGGTTGGATAATCGGATGGGGACTACTATTAGAATATTTCTTGGCTGTTTCTGCCGAAGCAACAGGTTTTGCTTCTTATTTTAATAATAATATTTTGGCGCCAATTGGTATTCATTTGCCTAAGGCTCTTGAAGCGGGACCAATGGAGGGCGGAGTAATTAATCTTTCTGCAGTCTTGATTGTCTTGATTGTAGCTCTAATTTTATATCAAGGCGCTAATTTATCGAAACGGGTAGAAAACATAGCAGTAATTATTAAGGTTGCTATTATCATTTTGTTTATTGTGATTGGACTTTTCTATATTAAGGCAGAAAATTATGTTCCTTTTTATCCTAAGAAATTTCAAACTCCGCCATTAGGAATGGGTGGAATTTCTACAGCAGCAGCGACAGTATTCTTTGCTTTCATTGGCTTTGACGCTTTAGCAGCTAATAGTGCTGAAACTAAAGATCCTGCTAAAAATGTAGTTAAAGGAATTATGGGAACAGTAATTATTGCAGTATTACTTTATGTTAGTTTTTCTTTAGTTTTGACTGGGATGGTCAACTATAAGCGATTAAATGTTGACGATCCAGCGGCATATGCACTAAAAGTTGTCGGATTAACTGCTTGGAATAAGTTAATCACAGTTGGGGCGTTGGTAGGAATTTTTACGGCAATGATTACAATGCTACTAGGTGGATCAAGATTACTCTATGCTTTAGGAAGAGATGGATTATTACCTGACTCAATGGGGAGTGTACATGCTAAAAAGATGATTCCTGATCATGCTGTAATCGTTTCTACTATAGTAGCAGCTATTTTTGCTGGGTTAGTCCCATTGATGGAATTAGCGTCTTTAATAAATGCTGGCACTTTAATTGCTTTTGCTTTAATATCTTTTGGAATTATTCCGCTTCGTCATAGAAAAAATATTGTAAATAATGGATTCAAAATGCCATTTTATCCGGTTTTACCAATAATATCTGGATTGCTGAGCGTATATTTCATCTGGATGCTGCCAAAAATGACAAAAATTATGGTAGGAATTTGGTTAATAGCTGGAATAGTTGTATATGTAACGTATGGTGTAAGACATTCTAAATTACAAAAACAATAAAAGGTCTCACAAAATGAGACCTTTTTTAGCACTCTAAAAAAATATTGCTAATTTTTAGAAAAAAGGGGTTGACGAAAAGGAGAAAAGTCTGTAAAGTAATACATGCTGTTTGAGGCAAGCAAGAAGCAGAGCGAGGAGGCAAAGCGAGAAGCTTGTCAAGAGAGCAGAAAGATGATAATATTATAAAGCTGTCATTTGAGAGAGATGAGAAAGAGGAAAAA